>Ga0335085_10000027_pt1 | contig 533536 bp, 471 predicted proteins | sample Lox_Sample_45_FD_206712 | JGI IMG/M metagenome (GOLD analysis project Ga0335085, IMG submission 206712) | Soil microbial communities from Loxahatchee National Wildlife Refuge, Florida, United States - Lox_Sample_4.5 | ecosystem: Environmental > Terrestrial > Soil > Wetlands | place: USA... | reverse complement strand
ACTTCACCTTGCGCCGCCAGCAGCTGCGCATGGCCGAGCGTGTGGCCGACGCCTTGGAGAGTCGCGAATCCTTGGTCGTGGAGGCCGGAACGGGTACCGGCAAGACATTTGCCTATCTCGTGCCGGCCTTGCTCTCCGGTTGCCGGATCTTGATCTCCACCGGCACGCGCACTTTGCAGGACCAGCTCTTCAGCAAGGACCTGCCGCTGGTGAGCGCAGCCCTGGGCCGGCCGGCGCGGGTGGCTTTGCTCAAGGGGCGCGCGAATTATCTGTGCCGCTACCGACTCGCACTGGCGCACGACGAGGCCGCGCGGCAAAGCAGCCTGGTATCCGACCCGTGGCTGGCGCGCATCGCACGCTGGTCGGAACGGACCGCAAGCGGCGACCTCGCCGAGGTGCCCGCACTGTCGGACTCCCATCCGCTCTGGCCACAGGTCACTTCGACTCGGGACAACTGTCTGGGCGTGCAATGCGCAGAGCTCGCCCGCTGCCACCTGGCCGCCGCACGGCGCCGGGCCCAGGAAGCCGACATCGTCATCGTCAACCATCATCTGCTCCTGGCGGATCTGGCGCTGCGCGAGGACGGCTTCGCCGACATTCTGGGCTCGGCGGATGCAATCATTCTCGATGAGGCGCATCAGCTGCCGGATCTCGCCACGCAGTTCTTCGGCGCGACGGTCGGCAGCCGTCGCATCGAGAGCATCGTGCAGAGCCTGAGTGCAGAGCTCGGACGCTCAGCGGGATTGCGCGAGTCCGCAGCCGCAAGCGCGGTCAGCCTTGCCCTGCGCGATACGGAGGAGGCAGTGCGCAAACTCGGGGCTGTCTTGCCGCGGTCGGCCGCGCGCCTCGCGTGGGACGAGTACGCGGATCGACTGGCGGAACCTGCCTGCGAGCTGGTCCACGCGCTGCACGAGCTCGGCCGCACCCTGCAGGAGGCGGGCGAAGCCGCCGCGCTCGGCCAACTCGGGATGCGCACGCGCGAGCTCGCCGAGCAACTCGAGCGCATTGCCGCCGTCGATGCTCATCCGGGGGCGCGCGGCATCGAGGTGAGCGCGCGCGGCTTCGCGCTGCAGTTCCTGCCGTTTGATGTGGCCGAGCGCTTTCGCGCCCACATGGCTGCGCGCAGCTGCTCGTGGATCTTCACCTCCGCGACGCTCTGCGTCGGGGAGGACTTCGAGCACTTCACCTCGCGCCTGGGGCTGCACGAGGCCGCCACCCTCAGGATCGAGAGCCCATTCGACTACGGGCGCCAGAGCGTTCTCTACTTGCCGCCCGGACTGCCCGAGCCCGCAGCGCGCGGCTATACGGGCGCGGTGCTGCAGGCGGCGCTGCCGCTCATCGAAGCGGCCCGAGGGGGTGCCTTCGTCCTGTTCACCAGTCACCGTGCGCTCGCCGAGGGTGCGGAGCTGCTGCGCCGACAGTGGGGCAGCGAGCCTCCCTACCGGGTCTACGTTCAGGGCGAGGCGCCCCGGGAGCAGCTGCTGCAGGATTTCCGCGCAGACGGAGACGGCGTGCTGCTCGGGACGGCGAGCTTCTGGGAGGGCGTGGACGTGAAGGGCACCGCGCTCCGGCTCGTGATCATCGACAAGCTGCCGTTCGCATCGCCCGACGATCCGCTCGTCAAGGCACGCATCGCCCACATCGAGTCAACGGGCGGTAACCCATTCCGTGACTTTCAGCTGCCCGAGGCCGCTCTGACGCTCAAACAGGGCGTCGGCCGACTGATTCGCGGTGAGCATGATTACGGCGCGGTGATGATCTGCGATCGGCGTCTCGTCCAGCGCTCGTACGGGCGCGTGCTGCTCGCGGCGCTGCCGCCGATGACTTGCACGCGCGACTGTGAAGATGTGCTTGCGTTCCTGCGTCGGCACGCACCTGCACCTGCGATGCGTGGCAACGCTTCGGCGGACTTCCTGAGTCGATGAAGCTGCTCGCGCTCGACACCGCCACCGAGGCCTGTTCGGCCGCCGTCCTCGCCGGCGAGCGGCTCGTGAGCCGATATCTCGAGACCGATCGAGGCCATGCCGAGCAGATCCTCGGTCTGATCGATGCAACGCTCGCCGAGTCCGGGCTACGCCTTCGCGATCTGGATGGCATCGCCTTCGGGCGCGGGCCCGGTGCGTTCACCGGAGTGCGTCTTGCGGCCAGCATCGCTCAGGGCCTGGCGTTCGGGGCAGGACTGCGTGTCGTTCCAGTGTCCGATCTGCGGGCAGTCGCCCAGCGCCTGCTGGATGCGGACCCCGAGATACAGAGCACGCTTGTGTGCAACGATGCACGCATGCACGAGGTGTACTGGGCCTGCTTTCGTCGCGGCGCGGAGGGGATTGCCGAGCCCTCTACGGAGGAGCGCGTAGCGTCTCCCGGTGCGGTGCGGCTGCCGCAGGCGATCGCCGCGCCAACGGCGGGTGCAGGCCGGGGCTTTCGAGCCTATCCAGAGCTCGGGCTTAGGCTGGGCAATTCATTGGCTCGCGTGGAGCCTGAATGGCTGCCGCGGGCCGTGGAGGTGGCGCGCCTGGCGGGGGTCGAGCTGGCAGCCGGCCGCACGGTGGCGGCCGAGGAGGCTGTGCCGGTGTATCTGCGCAACGAGGTCGCGCGTGCACCGTCACATGACTGACATATGGCGGGCGAGCCGCGTGCGAACAAGCGCAATGCGGCGTTCGAGTCCCATGCGACGCGTCATGAATCTGTAATCAACCGGCTCTGTAATACGGCCGCCATGCTTCTCTGCGCCGAATGCCAAGCAAGCAAGTACTGATCGTCGAGGATGAGCGCCCGATTCGCGAGATGATCGCCTTCGGACTGAAGCGCGCAGGATTCGAAGTTCGCGAGGCCGAAGACTGCCGTGCAGCCCGGACTCTGCTGGCGGATCGGCGCCCCGATCTGGTGCTCATCGACTGGATGTTGCCCGACATGAGCGGCCTCGAGCTGACGCGGGCCCTCAAACGCGACCGCGAGACCAGGGAGTTGCCGATCATCATGCTCACGGCGCGTGCCGAGGAAGGCGACAAGGTGGCCGGGCTCGAGGGGGGCGCGGACGACTACGTCACCAAGCCCTTCTCGCCGCGCGAGCTTCTCGCCCGCATCAATGCGGTGTTGCGCCGGGTGGCACCGAACGCGGACGGTGAGTGCATCGCCTTCGAGAAGCTCGTCCTCGATCAGGCCAGCCATCGCGTGCTGGTCGATGAGCAGACCGTGCCGCTCGGCCCGACCGAGTATCGGATGCTCGAGTTCTTCATGACGCACCCGGAGCGGGTGTACACGCGCGATCAGCTGCTCGATCGAATCTGGGGTGGCAACGTCTACGTCGAGGAGCGCACGATCGACGTTCACATCCGGCGTTTGCGCAAAGCGCTCGAGGAATTCGGGTACGATCGGTTCATTCAGACTGTGCGCGGTTCCGGCTATCGCTTCTCGGCGCGAACGGTCTAAGGGCTCGCGACCGAGAGCAGGTGGAGTCTGAGCTCAGATGTCGCTCGCCTCGCAAGCGTTATGGTTCGCCGCCGCGCGTGTAATTGGGGTCGCGGGCCTGGGGCTCCTCGTCGGGTGGATCGTCGGTCACGCATGGGCGGGGGCCGCATTCGCGCTGGCTGCCTATCTCGGCTTGCATCTCGTGAATCTGTCGCGTGTCGACTGGTGGCTGCGCCATCGCGGCTTCGCCGAGCCTCCCGATATCGGTGGCGCCTGGGCCGACCCGATCACGCAGATCGTGCGGCTGCACCGTCGCAAGCGCTTCCACAAACAGCGTTTCGTGCAGCTCTTCCGGCAGATTCAGCGCTCGACCGGCGCACTGCCCGACGGCGTCGTGATCCTCAACGATGCGCGCGAGATCATGTGGTTCAATCGCATGGCGGCCGAGCTGCTCGAGCTGCGCCGGCCGGCCGATCTCGGGCTGCGAATCGATAACCTCGTCCGCCAACCCGAGTTCGTTCGCTACCTGCAGGCCGGCCAGTTCGTCAATCCGGTCGTCATCCGCACAGGCGCCGCCGAGGGCACTTTCCTCTCGCTGCAGATCGTCCCCTATGGCGAGGGGCAGCTGCTGCTGCTCGTGCGCAATGTCTCCCGCCAGGTGCGCCTCGAGGTGATGCGCAAGGATTTCGTCGCCAATGCATCCCACGAGCTACGCTCACCGCTCACCGTCATCTCTGGATATCTCGAGACCTTGAGTCAGGATCCGGCGCTCGACGCCGACCTCGCCGCTCCGGTCGCCGAGATGCGCCGCCAGGCCGATCGCATGACGACGATCATTCGTGATCTGCTCGAGCTGTCGCGCCTGGAGGCGGCGGAAGGGGAGGTCGAGGGAACGGCGATCGATGTCGCGGCATTGCTGGCCATGCTGCGCAAGGACGTGCTTGCGCGGCCCGAACACCCACGCGATGTCAGCGTGCGCGTCGAGTCCAGCGCGCCGCTGCTCGCCAGCGAGTCGGAGATCCACTCCGCGTTCTCCAACCTGGTGGATAACGCAGCCAAGTACACCCCCGCCGAGGGCTCCATCGAGATGCGCTGGGCGGTCGACGACTCGGGGGCTCATTTCGTAGTCACGGACACCGGTATCGGCATTCAGCCGGAGCACATCCCGCGGCTCACGGAGCGCTTCTACCGGGCGGATTCGAGCCGCTCGCGCGGCACTGGCGGCAGCGGCCTCGGGCTTGCGATCGTGAAGCATGTCCTGCAGCGCCACGGAGCGACGCTCGAGGTCTCGAGCGTGCCGGGCAAGGGCAGCGTGTTCAGCTGCCATTTCCCACGCTATCGAGTGGGCGCCAGCCTGCCGGCCGATGCTGCCCTGGTTTAACTTCCAGCTCTAATATCTTGCCTTTTAAGAAAAACTTCGTCGCGCTGTCATGCGACGGCAATCTCGCGGGCCGAGGCTCTTCGCAGTCTCCCAGCGTGCAGGTCGGTCATGCCCAGTCGCGCGACACACTCCTGTATCAAGGCGCGGACCCTGTTTCTCTCGGACATTCACCTCGGATTCAAACGCGCTCGGGTGCGCGAGCTCGCCGAGTTTCTCCAAGGCATCGAAGCCGAGTGCATCGTGCTGGTCGGCGACATCGTCGATGCACTGAGTCTTGCCAAGCGCTTCTTCTGGACGGCCGAGCACACGCAGGTGCTGCGTATCCTCATGGCCCGCCGCCGCGCCGGTTCAAGGCTCGTATATCTGCCCGGTAATCACGACGCCGCCCTCGGCGTGCTGGCCGAGATGCTGCACGGTCAGCTCGAGGTGCATCGCGAATGGGTGCACCGCACGGCGAGGGGTGCACGGCTGCTCGTCATGCACGGCGATCAGTTCGACGAGGCGATGGAATGTCCGGCTTGGCTCTATCGCCTCGCCGATTACGGGTACGAAGCCACGCTTGCGGTAAATCATCGCCTGAATGACCTGCGGCGCAGATTCGGCCGGGCTTATCTGCCGCTCGCCGAGCGACTGAAGCTCGCGCTGCCGACCAGTGCTCGCTACATCGAGCGCTTCGAGCGCCTCGCCGCGCGGCACGCGAAGGCGCAGGGCTTTGACGGAGTGGTCTGCGGCCATATCCACCGGGCCCGACTCTGCGACATCGACGGCGCCGTGTACGCCAACACCGGCGACTGGGTCGAATCCTGCTCGGCACTCATCGAAGACCGGACCGGCGAGCTGCAGCTGCGTCGCTGGCCGCACGGTGAGGAGCATGCCTGGCGGCTTTCGCCGCTGCTCGCCGACGCGACCTGAAAGGGCCGCACTGAGAGCTGGTTACGCTTTCAAACGGGCGCCGTTCGGCTATGATCATGCGGGCACGATTCGTGTTAGGTTGACCGCTGCGCGCATCCAGGGACGACTCTCAGATGGAAACCTCCGACCTGAGCCATCACATCTCGCGCCGCTTCAATGAGGACCTCGAGCGCGTGCGCAATCGGGTCCTGGCGATGGGCGGCTTCGTCGAACAGCAGCTGCAGAAGGCGATCAATGCGCTGATCGACGGGGACAGCGCCCTCGGCGAGGCTGTGGCCATGGATGATTTCAAGGTCAACAACATGGAGGTCTCGATCGACGAGGAGTGCAGCCGCATCCTCGCCATGCGCTCGCCGGCCGCGGGCGATCTGCGCGTCCTGATCGCGATCATCAAGACCATCACGGACCTCGAGCGCATCGGGGATGAGGCGGAGAAGATCGGCTACATCGCCTCCCGCCTGGCCACGATGGAGCGGCCTGCCGACATGTACCGCGAGATCAAGCATCTCGGGCGGCTCGTCTCGGACATGGTGAACAGCGCGCTCGATGCCTTCGCGCGCATGGACGCCGATGCGGCGCTGCAGGTTGCCCGGCAGGACCGCGCGGTGGATGAGGAATACGAGTCCATCCAGCGCCAGACCATCACCTTCATGCTCGAGGACCCGCGCACCATCCGCCGCGCGCTCGATGTGATGTGGGTCGTGCGCTCGCTCGAGCGCATCGGCGATCATGCCAAGAACATCGGGGAGTACGTGATCTACATGGTGCACGGCAAGGACGTGCGCCATACTTCGCTCGAGGACGTCGAGCGCGAGCTGCAGCGCCGCCAGCCGGCCAGCAACTGATCCTCGCGCACTTCATGCCGATCTCGCGATTGCTCCACTCGCGGCGTGCCCTGAATTTCGTCGGCGCCGGCCTGTGCTTCGCGCTGCTCGGGTATGCGCTCTACGCACAGTACGGTTTGCACCTGGAGCCGTGTCCGCTCTGCATCCTGCAGCGCATCGGCATTGTCCTGCTCGGCATCGTGTTCCTGCTCGCGGCAGCCCATCATCCGCGCGCGCGCGGTGCCTACGTCTATGCGGCGCTGCTCGTCCTCGCAGCCGGTGCCACGATCGGTGTCGCGGCGCGCCACCTCTACATTCAGAGCCAGCCGCCCGGATCGGTCCCCGCGTGCGGCGCACCGCTCAACACGTTGCTGCAGATGTTCCCGCTGACCGAAGTGATCCGGAAGGTGCTCCATGGGGGCGGCGAGTGCGCCGAGATCAGCTGGAGGTTCCTCGGCCTATCCATGCCGGCCTGGGTGCTGCTCGCGGCGGCGGCTTTGGGGGTCCTCGGCGTGTGGACGAATGCTGTGCTGGTGAGCCGCCCGCGTCGTATCGGACTGGCGCAGACCCCGTCGGCTCGTTAGGCGAGCAGCCGGCGCAGGATTGCGAGGTACATCGTGTGCAATGCGTCGATGTCGGCGGCGCGCACCTGTTCGTTCACCTTGTGAATCGTGGCGTTGATCACTCCCAACTCCACCACTTGCGCTCCGAGTGCGGCGATGAACCGCCCATCGGAGGTGCCTCCGCCGGTGGAGAGCTTGGGCCGGCTGCCCGCGATCTCCTCGATGGCCGCGCAGACCGCTGAGGAGAGCACCCCCTCCGGCGTGAAGAACGGCTCGCCGGAGACATACCACTCGAGCGAGTAGCGGACGCCGTGCCGACGCAGCACCTCCTCGACGCTCTGCTTGAGACCCTCCAAGGTCTGCACGGGTGAGTAACGCAGATTGAAGCGCGCCTTGAGCTCGCCCGGTATGACATTCGGCGCCCCGGTGCCGGCGTTGATGTTCGACACCTGAAACGTCGTCGGCTGGAAGTGCTCGTTTCCCTGGTCCCAGACCCGCGTCGTGAGCTCCGCCAGGGCCGGGGCAAGGGTGTGCACCGGATTCTCGGCCAAATGCGGGTACGCGACGTGGCCCTGCACGCCGTGGACGGTCAATCGACCGCTCAACGAGCCGCGCCGGCCGATCTTGACCGTGTCGCCCAGGGTCACCTCGCTCGAGGGCTCCCCCACGATGCACCAGTCGATATGCTCTCCGCGCTCCATGAGGGTCTCGACCACGCGCTTGGTGCCGTCGACCGACGGGCCCTCCTCATCGCTCGTGATGAGGAAGGCGATCGTGCCGCGATGCTCGGGACAACCCCCAACGAACTCCTCCGTCGCGGTGATCATGGCGGCCAAGCCGCTCTTCATATCTGCGGCGCCGCGTCCATAGAGAATTCCCTCGCGCAGGGTCGGTTGGAAGGGCGGCGTCCGCCACTCCTCGAGCGGACCGGTCGGCACCACATCGGTGTGGCCGGCAAAGCAGAACAGCGGCCCGGCCGTACCGCGCTTGGCCCAGAAGTTGTCCACGCTGCCGAAGCGCAACCGCTCGATGAGGAAGCCCGCCGCGGCCAGCCGGCCTGCCAGCACGTCCTGGCAGCCCTCATCGGCGGGTGTCACGGACGAACGTGACATCAGATCGCAAGTGAGCTCGAGCGCTGCAGACATCTCAGATCTGTCCGTGATGTTGACTCAGGGCGGGCGCTTTATACGGTGCAGCTTTCGGTACGGCAAGTGCTACACGCGGCGGCAGCTGTCGAGGGGTCACGCATTTGAAATTTAACGGGCGGACACTTTGACTCATGCGAAGTTCGCTACGGTGCGCTCGCAGCCTCTCGGTCAGCAGACGAATGTCATCGGGTCGTCACAATTCTGTCATGTAATGGCGGCGAAAGCGGCCTTGCAAGCCAGCATCGCGGCGCATCCCGGCAGCAGACCGCAACCTGATCAATCGCAGGAGTCATCATTCATGAATCCTTCCATCGCCAAAGGCTTGATCGTCGCCGTTACGGCGGTCGCAGCCATCGCCGCCGCCCGGGCTGCCGACATCTCCGGCGCCGGTGCGACATTTCCGTATCCGGTGTATTCGAAGTGGGCGGATGCCTACAAGACCAAGACCAACATCGGCCTCAACTATCAGTCGATCGGCTCGGGCGGCGGTATCAAGCAGATCAAGGCAAAGACGGTGACGTTCGGCGCATCCGACATGCCCTTGAAGCCCGAGGAGTTGCAGGAGTCTGGACTGGTGCAGTTTCCCGCGATCATCGGCGGCGCCGTCCCGGTGGTGACCATCAAGGGAGTCAAACCCGGTGAGCTCGTGCTCGATGGACCGACTCTCGCGAGCATCTACCTGGGCGAGATCACCATGTGGAACGACGCTCGTATCAAGAAGCTCAATCCGCATGTGGCGCTGCCGGCCACCGCAATCGCATGCGTCTATCGCTCGGACGGCTCGGGCACCAACTTCCTGTTCACCACTTATCTGAGCGGCGTGAGCCCCGCGTTCGCGAGCAAGATCGGCGCCGCCTCCTCCGTCCAGTGGCCAACGGGCATCGGCGCCAAGGGCAACGAGGGAGTTGCGAACATGACGGGGCGCACCGACGGTGCCATCGGTTATGTCGAGTTCGCGTACGCATTGCAAAATCACATGTCCTACACCCGTCTCATCAACAGGTCGGGTAACGCGATCGCCCCCAGCCCAGCGACCTTCCAGGCGGCGGCGGCCAATGCCGACTGGGCACACGCCACGAATTATTATCTGATCCTCACCAACCAGCCCGGGGCGCAGAGCTGGCCAATCACCGGTGCGAGCTTCATTCTGGTGTACAGTAACCCTCCCGATCCCGCGGCGACCGCAGAGGCGCTCAAGTTCTTCGCCTGGGCGTTCAGCAACGGCGGCCCAATGGCGCAGGCTCTCGACTACGTTCCGCTACCCGCCTCACTCATCAGGCAAGTTGAGATGAGCTGGAAGACGGAGATCAAGGCCAACGGCGCTCCAGTGTGGTCGGGCTGAGACAACGCTGATCGAAATTGACCACAGCGGAGATTCGAGCGCGGATCCAGCCGCTCTCTGGAGATGGATCAACTGAGCATTGCTGCCGGCGAATCGACCCATGCCGTGAGGCAGCGTTTGGGCGAGCGCTTGTTTGGCGCGGCAACGCTCGTGGCGGCGGGCCTCGTGCTGGCACTGCTCGGCGGCGTGACCCTCGCGCTGTTCGTGGGCGCATGGCCGGCACTCTCGCACTTTCGCTTCGGCTTTCTCACGCGTGAGATCTGGAACCCCGTCACGAGCCAGTTCGGCGCACTCGCACCGATCTACGGTACGGTCGTCACCTCGCTCATCGCGATGCTCATCGCAGTCCCGGTGAGCTTCGGTGTGGCCATCTTTCTCACCGAGCTCAGCCCTTCGTGGCTCAAGCGCCCGGTGGGTGTCGCGATCGAGCTGCTCGCTGCGGTACCCAGCATCATTTTCGGCATCTGGGGACTGTTCGTGCTGGCACCCATCCTGCAGCAGAGCGTGCAGCCCTGGCTGATCGCGCATCTGGGGGTGCTGCCGAGCATCGGCGGCCTGTTCCGCGGTCCGCCGTTCGGCATCGGCGTGCTCACTGCAGCACTCGTGCTCGCCATCATGGTGCTGCCATTCATCTCCTCCGTCATGCGCGATGTCTTTGAAACGGTCCCTGACGTGCTCAAGGAGTCTGGCTACGGATTGGGTGCGACGACCTGGGAGGTTGTCTGGCACGTGGTGGTGCCGTACTCGCGCGCGGGGATTCTCGGCGGCGTGATGCTGGGCCTCGGACGCGCCCTCGGGGAGACCATGGCGGTGACGTTCGTGATCGGCAACGCGCATCGCATCAGCTCCTCGCTGCTCGCACCGGGCACGACGATCTCCGCCTCGATCGCCAACGAGTTCACCGAAGCCGTCGGTGAGCTGTACACCTCGTCGCTGATTGCCCTTGGGGTGCTGCTCTTCCTCATCACCTTCTCCGTCATCGCCGCCGCGCGCTTCATGCTGCTGCGCCTCGAGCGGCGGGCTCTCTCCACGGTATGAGACGCAGCCTCGTTCGCAAGCTCACCAATATCGTCGCGCTCGCGCTATCAACCGTCGCGACGCTGATCGGTCTGACGTGCCTCGGCGCGATTCTCTGGACGCTGCTGCGCAGCGGTCTCGCCGGCGTATCAACGCAGCTGTTCACGCACATGACGCCACCGCCAGGCTCCGCGGGCGGCGGCCTGTTGAATGCGATCTTCGGTAGTCTTGCCGTGACCGCCATCGGCATCGCGCTCGGTGCGCCCATCGGCATTCTCGCCGGCACTTATCTCGCCGAGTACGGGCGTGACTCGAGCCTCGCCTCGGTCACACGCTTCGTCAACGACGTACTCTTGAGCGCGCCCTCGATCATCGTGGGTTTGTTCGTCTACGAGGTCGTCGTCGTCCCGATGGGGCATTTCTCCGCCATCGCGGGCGCGCTGGCGCTCGCCGTCATCGCCATTCCCGTCACCGTGCGCACGACCGAGGACATGCTGCGTTTGGTACCGCAGGGTCTGAAAGATGCCTCGACCGCGCTTGGAGCCTATCCATGGCGCACGATCACCAGCGTGGTCTATCCGGCAGCGCGCAGCGGAATCGTCACGGGCCTGCTGCTCGCGATCGCGCGCGTGAGCGGTGAGACGGCGCCGCTCCTGTTCACCGCGCTCAACAACCAGTTCTGGAGCTCCAATCTCGCCGCCCCGATCGCGAATCTGCCGGTCGTGATCTTTCAATTCGCCATGAGTCCTTACCAGGAGTGGCAGCAGCTCGCCTGGTCGGGTGCGCTGCTGATCACGCTGGCGATTCTGCTGCTGAGCATCGTGGCGCGGGTCGTGGTGTCAGCCCTGCAGCCGACGGGTCGGGCGGGCTGATGCGCGCGCCGGAGGCCGTGATCAGCGGGGCGCGCGTGGCGAGCAACGACGGCGATGCCCGTGTTCAGAATTCAACGGAGCCCAAGATCGAGGTGCGCCATCTGGATTTCTATTACGGCGCGCAGCGCGCGCTCAAGGATGTGAATCTGACGCTCGCGGACCGCACCATCACGGCATTCATCGGCCCCTCGGGCTGCGGCAAGTCCACGCTGTTGCGCGTGTTGAATCGCATGTATGCACTTTATTCGGGGCACCGGGCGACCGGCGACGTGCTGCTGGATGGAGAGAACATTCTTTCCCCGAGCGTGGACGTGGCCAGTCTGCGCTTCCGGGTTGGCATGGTCTTTCAGAAGCCCACGCCTTTTCCGATGTCGGTCTTCGACAATGTCGCGTTCGGCTTGCGCCTCGCGCAGCGCATCTCGCGCCGCGAGCTCGGCGAGCGCGTCGAGCTGGCGCTGCGGGATGCGGCGCTCTGGGATGAGGTGAAGGGCAAGCTCTCAGAGGACGGGCGCAGCCTCTCCGGCGGTCAGCAGCAGCGGCTGTGCATCGCGCGCACCCTTGCCGTGCGCCCCGAGGTTGTGCTGTTCGATGAGCCGACGGCGGCGCTCGATCCGATCTCGACGCTGCGAGTCGAGGAGACGCTCGAGGGCCTGCGGGAGCGTTACTGCATTGCCATCGTCACGCACAACCTGCAGCAGGCGGCGCGCGTCTCCGATGTCACCGGCTTCATGTACCTGGGCGAGCTCATCGAGATCGGGCCGACAGAGCAGATCTTCACCACACCGAAAGATCGCAGGACGGACGACTATGTCACCGGACGCTTCGGCTGAGATGCCATGAGCGAGCAGGAACGATCCGCCACCGAGAACGCGGCCACGCGGCGGCCGACGCACCCGCCGCCCGCGGATGCCGGCCTCAACCTCAAGCCGAGTGGGCGTGCACCTGCCAACGCCGCGCGGCTCGAGCAGGAGGTCGTCGGCGAAACCGTTGGGCAGACGAGCGTCGAAGACCCTGTGTTCACCTGCCGTGATGTCAACGTATTCTACGGTAGCAAGCAGGCCATCAAGGACGTGAGCATCGACATCGGCAAGCGGCAGGTGCTGGCGATGATCGGCCCCTCGGGTTGCGGCAAATCGACATTCATCCGTTGCCTCAATCGCATGAACGACACCATCGCGGGCGCCCGCACCACCGGATTGATCCGCCTCGAGGGGCACGACATTTACGACTCCACGCTCGATGTCGTGCAGCTGCGGGCGCGCGTGGGGATGGTGTTTCAGAAGCCCAATCCGTTCCCCAAGTCGATCTACGACAACGTGGCCTACGGGCCACGTCTGCATGGAATGGCGCGAGGCCGCGCCGAGCTCGATGAGCTGGTGTGCACGAGCCTGCAGCGCGCGGGGCTCTGGAATGAGGTGAAGGATCGGCTGGGACAGGTTGCGACCGGGCTCTCGGGTGGACAGCAGCAGCGACTGTGCATCGCGCGCACGATCGCCGTGCAGCCCGAGGTGATTCTCATGGACGAGCCCTGCTCGGCCCTCGATCCCATCGCGACCGCGCACATCGAGGATCTGATCGATGAGCTGTGCGAGTCGTACGCGATCGTGATCGTGACCCACTCCATGCAGCAGGCAGCGCGAGTCTCGCAGCGCACGGCGTATTTTCATTTGGGTTCGCTCGTGGAGGTTGGCGAGACCGACCGGGTGTTCACCAACCCACGCCACAAGCTTACCGAGGACTACATCACGGGCCGCTTCGGATAAGCGCACGCATGCTCGAAGGGCATATCAGCAAGGCATTCGATGCGGGGCTTGCCGCCCTGCACATCCATGTGCTTGAGATGGGCGGCCTCGTGCTCGACCAGGTGCGTGAGGCTGCCCGCGCCTATACCGAGTGGAACCTCGCCGCGGCCCATCACGTCAGCGATCGGGAAGGCGCGGTGGCCGGCTACGCCGCCTCCATCCACGACGACCAGTTCACGCTGATTGCACGCCGCCAGCCCGTCGCGAGTGACTTGCGCGCCATCAACGCGTTCGCCAAGTGCGCCGCCGAGCTCGAGCGGGCGGATGTCGAGGCTCGCAAGATGGCACGCACGGTGCTGCAGCAGACGGGACGGCCTCTGCGCGGCACCTCCGCCGACGTGCGCCATCTGGCGCAGCTCGCGACGATGCTCCTGCGCCAGTCGCTCGAGGCGCTCGACCGGCTCGATGAGGCAGCGGCAAGGGAGTTCATCGCCCGCGATCAGGAGCTCGATACCGAATACGCCGGTGGACTACGGCGCCTGATCACCCGGGCCATGGAGGATCCGCGTTCGCTCGAGGTCGCAATCGAGGCCGCGTTCGTGTTGAAGTCCCTCGAGCGCATCGGTGATCACGCCCGCAATATCGCGCGCCAGACCCAGCTCATCGTTCCCGAAGCCCAGCGCGCGGCTCGCGGGAACCCGGTCGAGCGCAGCGCCGCGGACTCCGATCCCACGACGCCCCACTAGCTGGCTCGACCCTGCCCACGGCCGCGTTCCTCAGACAAGGAAACCGTCGGCCGGCCTCACGCCTCCGAAAATGGCGCGACACCCGCCGACGGTTGGGGGAAGCTCTTGCCGCTACTTCTGGTACGGGTAGTAGCGGAACGAGACCATGCCGATGAAGATGTTGGTGCTTGGATCGCCGCCGACACCGGGAAAGATCTTGCGGTCAGTGTAGGAGAGCTGGAACCCGAGCTGCAAATTACCGAGCACGCCCTGGTAGTACTTCCACCAGAAGCCGCCCGTCACTTGGCTGATTGAGCGCGTGTTCGCCGTGCAGGCCAAGGGCGGCTTGGCCGTGTTGCTGTTGAGAATCTCGCAGCCCGCATTGCTGTAGAGCGGACTGCCGTAGCCGAATCCCTCCGTCTTGCCGTTCACCACCGCTTCATACGAAGTCTCTTTGACCTCCTCCCGGCCGCCGTACAGGTAGAGGTTAAAGTCGGGCGTGGGTAAGAAGCTGAGACCGACCAGGGCCTCGTAGCCCGGAAGCGCCGCGAGCGTCCCATCGGGCTTCAAGGTCACGTCGGGCAGCTGCGCTGAGCCGTAGCGGCCCACGCCATGACCCACGAGCCCGCTTGCCTGAAACGTCAACACTCTGGGGACCAGCGGGAGAATCACGCCGGCGCCCACGCCGCCCCCGTAGATCGTGTTGTTCTCCGCGGTACTGGCGATCACGGACTTGAACGCACGCCCGAGTCCTTCGATCTCGTAATGGCCGAAGCCCGGGTCCAAGCTCATCTTCAGGATCACGTCGGGCGCCGGATCGAGCGTGTAGTTATTGGTGGAGGAATAGAGTGATCCGCCCGGTGTGCTGACGATCGCCGCGGTAGGCGGGGCGTTGGGCTGCTGCGAACCCGAGGGCAGGAGCGCCTGCGGGCTCTCCGCCGAGAGGCCGATGTGGAACGCATCACCGATCGCACTGACGACTCGCACCTGGGCGTTGCGCGTCCAGGTGAATCCCGGAACGTACTGTGCGTCGATCGTCAGCGGGACGTTCTCGTCGCGCGGGTCCATACCCTTCTTCTGCAACGTGAGCAGACTCCAATTCTGGCCCGCGAGCAGGTAGAAGCCGCCATCGGTCGTGAAGCGTCCGTAGATATTCCGCATGCGCAGGTTGTAGCTGTTGCTCTCGTTGGAGTTCGCCGTGGGCGCGGCGCCCAGGAAATCCATCTCGAAGTAGGCTTCGGCCTTGGCGCCGTTGTAAGGTTGCCCCTGAGCCAGGAGCGACAGGCGGCTCTGACGGGCACTCATCCGGAACTCGGGGATGGAGTGCAGCGGCGACTGCGGATAGGGGATCGCCGTATTGAAGTTCGATCCGACGTCGGCCGCCTCTTGCCGGTTGCGGTAAATAGCCGCGAGTTCCGTGAAGCCTCCAAAGAGGAGCGATATCGGACCGGCCTGGATTGCAGGGGATTGCGGGGCCGAGGAGCCGGAGGGCTGCGCACTCGCCTGCGGGCTGGCAGTTTGCGCCATCGCGAGAGGTGCACCGAGCAGGCCCGCGGACGCCGCGGTGATCGCCAGGAAGCGCCCGCGCCGCGAGGCACGCCGCAGGTTACGCGCATACAGGGAAATCGGTGTCATTTTAGGTTTCCTGTTATTGCTGCCCATTGCGCCTTGCGGCCGGTATGCGATCGGCAACAGGATGGGACGCGCCGGCGAAACCCGACTCGAGCGCATCGCGCCTGCCTTGATCCCCCATCCGCCAGGCGTGCCCACTGTGCTTCACTTGTATGACAATTCGACTTCGACAATGTGACGGTTTTATTGCATGCGCCTCCTGATCATCGAGGACGAAAAGAAGGCGGCCGCCTTTCTGCAGAAGGGACTGACGGAGTCCGGCTTCATCGTAGACGTTGCGGAGAATGGCGAGGAGGGGTTGCACAAAATCCTGGACCTCGAGTATGACCTCGTGATCCTCGATGCCATGCTGCCGCGCGCGGATGGGTGGTCCGTGATCAGCGAGGTGCGGCGCCGGGGCCGCGCGGTACCGGTGCTGTTCCTCACCGCACGTGGCGCGATCGGGGATCGAGTGAAGGGCCTCGAGCTCGGTGCCGACGACTATCTCGTCAAGCCTTATGCCTTTACCGAGCTCCTCGCCCGGGTGCGCGCGCTGCTGCGCCGCCGTGGCGAGCGGCAGCCGGAGATCCTGCAGATCGCCGATCTGCGTCTCGACCTCCTGGGCCACAAGGCGCAGCGCGGCGCGACGCGGCTGGAGCTTGCGCCGAAGGAGTTCGCGCTGCTGTCGCTACTGGCGCGGCGCCAGGGCGAGGTGCTCTCGAGGCTGGTCATCGCGGAGCAGGTGTGGGACATGAATTTCGAAGGCGACAGCAACGTGGTGGACGTGGCCGTCCGCCGGCTGCGCCGCAAGGTCGATGACCCTTACCCGGTCAAGCTGATTCATACCGTGCGCGGCATGGGTTATGTGCTTGAAGCGCGCTGATGCAAGCTCGCCCCGCTGGGCCATGGCGACCTGGCTCACCCTCTTTTACACGGCCTCCGTTTTCATGCTCCTCCTGGTCGCCGCGGCGCTGTTGTATTTCGGGCTCGAGCGCAGCATGCGACGCGAGGACCGTGATTTCCTCTCCCACAAGATGCAGGTTTTGACGACGATTCTGCAGCGCCGGCCACTCGATCGCGCCGGGCTGGATCAGGAGGTACTTGAGGAGGCGGAGATCTCGAGCCATTCACAGGCCCCGTTCTCGCTGCGCGTACTCGAGCGGGACGGGCAGGTAATCGTCGAGACACCCGGCATGGCGGCGCAGCTGCCACCGAGCGTGTTCCCGCAGGCGCGATCTGGGGAGGCGCCGAGCCAGCGCTGGCGCTCCTCGCATGAGCTGCGCTTTCTGCTCGCCTCAATGCAGGTGCCGTCTGCGGCAGCCACTCAGCCCGCTTGGCACATTCAGGCGGCGTTGAACGTGAGTGCGGAGGAGCGGCTGCTCCAGGCTTATCGGCGCGACATCGCGCTCGTGCTGGTGGCCGGTCTGCTGCTCGCGGCGGCGATTGGTGCGTGGATCACTCGCCGCGGACTGCGACCTCTCGCCGATATCACGCGCACCATCGAAAGCATCGGTGTCCAGGAGTTGCAGGAGCGCATCGTTCCGGGACCCTGGCCCCAAGAGCTCGTTTCCCTTGCCGGCAGCTTCGATCGCATGCTCGATCGGCTGCAGGAGTCCTTCGAGCGGCTGTCCCAGTTCTCGGCGGACCTGGCCCATGAGCTGCGCACGCCGATCAACAACCTCATGGGTGAGGCCCAGGTGGCGCTCTCGCGCAGCCGCTCGGCGCCGGAGTACGCCCGCGTGCTGCACTCCGCGCTCGAGGAGCACGCCCGCCTCGCTCGCATGATCGACAGCATGCTGTTCCTCGCGCAGGCCGATCGAGCACGGACGGCGCTTGCGCCCGTGGCGCTCGATGCGCGCGCAGAGTTGCAGGCAGTCGCCGACTTCTACCAGGCCCTGGCGGACGAACAGGGCGTGGAGCTCGTCTGCGAGGGCTCGGGCAGCGTCATGGCCGATGCCATGCTGTTGCGCCGGGCGCTGAGCAATCTGCTCTCGAACGCACTCAAATACACCTCACGCGGCGGGTGCGTCACACTGCGCGCGGTTCCGGCCGTGGCCGGCGAGCCTGCCGTGCTCAGCGTCATCGATTCCGGCAGCGGCATCCCGGTGGAGCATCTGCCGAAGCTGGGCGACCGGTTCTACCGCGTAGATCCCGCCCGTACGGAGAGTTTCCGCGGCGCCGGGTTGGGTCTCGCCATCGTCAAGTCGATCATGTCGCTGCACGGTGGGAGCTTCGTCATTGCAAGCACCGAGGGACAGGGCACGACCGCCTCGCTCGTGTTCTCGGCTGGATGACGGTTTGGTCATCGGGAGGTCATGATCCGGTCAGCGGCGCTTCGCTAGGGTGCGTTCCCGGAGGCAGGTGAACCTGCCCCGGCGGAGTCGTCCCATGAGCCTCGTGCAGTTTGCGCTGCGCCGGCCGTACACCGTTCTGGTGCTGGTGCTCGCGGTCGCGATAGGCGCCGTGCTGGCCCTGCGCACCATGGCGCGCGACATCTTCCCGCCACTCGGTGTTCCCACCATCTATGTCGCCCAGCCCTACGGCGGGATGGACCCGGCGCAGATGGAAGGGTTCCTCACTTATTACTTCGAGTACCACTTTCTCTACGTCACCGGGATCGAGCACGTCGAATCCAAATCGATCGAAGGTGCGGCGATCATCAAGCTGCAGTTCTATCCGGGCACGGACATGTCGCAGGCGATGTCCGAGACGGTCCAGTACGTCAATCGCGCGCGGGCCTTCATGCCCCCGGGAACGGTGCCGCCCTTCATCATGCGCTTCGACGCGGGCAGCGTTCCGGTGGGCTATCTGGCCTTCTCGAGCCAAACGCGCACCGTGGCGCAGATGCAGGACCTTGCGCTCAATACCGTACGGCCCCTGTTTGCCACCCTCCCAGGTGTGTCCGCGCCGCCCCCTTTCGGCGGGAGCGCACGCGCGATCGTCGTGAGTCTGGATCCCGCCAAGCTGCAGGCATACGGGATCGCGCCGCAAGACGTGGTGAGCGCGATCGCAAGTGCCGAGACGATCAGTCCTTCGGGCAATATCTACCTGCAGGACAAGTATCCGGTGGTGCCGATCAACTCGATCGTGAAGGACGCGAGCGATCTCGCGGCGGTCCCGGTGCGTACCGGCACTTTTCCAACGGTCTTCGTGCGCGACCTCGGCCGGGTCGCCGATGCGTCCGACATCGTGACGAGCGTCGCGCTGGTCGACGGCAGGCCGACGGTCTATATCCCCGTGACCAAGCGTGCCGATGCCTCGACGCTCTCGGTGGTGAACATCGTCAGGGAGAACCTGCCGAGGTTTCAGGCCGCACTGCCCGAAGGCGTCAACGTGCGTTACGTCTTCGACCAATCGCCGTTCGTCACGCGAGCGCTCGCCGGGCTCACCGCAGAGGGCGCGATCGGTGCGCTGCTCGCCGGCATCATGGTGCTGCTGTTCCTGCGCGACTGGCGCAGCGCGCTGATCGTGGTCGTGAACATTCCGCTGTCTTTGCTCGCCGCGACCTTTGCGCTCTGGCTCACCGGCCAGACGATCAACATCATGACGCTGGGGGGCCTCGCCCTCGCGGTCGGCATCCTGGTCGATGAATCCACAGTCGTCATCGAGAACATCCACACGCATTTGGTGGCACACGTCCACGCGAGCCTCGAGCGCAACGTGCTCGACGCCGGGCTCGAGGTGGTCGTGCCGCGGCTGATCGCGATGCTCTGCGTCGTGGCCGTCTTTCTGCCATCCGTCGCGATGCAGGGAGCGGCTCGCGCACTGTTCGTGCCGCTCGCGCTCGCCGTCGGCTTCTCGATGGCCGCTTCGTACTTCCTCGGCAGCATGCTGGTGCCGATCCTCTCGGTCTGGGGCTTCCGAGTGAAGCATGCGGCGGGGAATTTTTTTCGGGAATCCGATCCCGGGTATTTCGAGCGTCTGCGGCAACGTTACGCAGAGTCCGTGCGCGGGCTCGTCAGACGTGCCTGGGCGGTGCCCGCGCTCTACCTCTTGGTGTGTGCCGTGCTGATCGGCCTCATCGGGCCGCGCCTCGGCACGGACATTTTTCCGCGCGTCGAGGCGGGGCAGCTGCAGCTGCGGCTGCGGATGCCGACCGGAACGCGACTCGAGCTGACCACGGCGGCCGCGCAGCGCGCGCTTGCCATCATCGCCGAGGAGGCGGGCGCCGACTCGATCGCCGTATCGCTCGGATTCGTCGGCGTGCATGGCTCGAGCTATCCGGTCAACTTCATCTATCAATGGAACAGCGGCTCGCAGGAGAGCGTGCTGCAGGTGCAGTTCCGTCGCGCAGGGCTCGATCTGGCGCGGCTGCGTGAGCGCTTGAGGTCGCGCTTCCAAAAAGAGATGCCGGACGCCCAGATCTCTTTCGAGCCGGCCGATATCGTCAGCCGTGTCATGAGCTTTGGGGCGAGCACGCCGATCGAGGTCGCGGTGAGCGGGCCCAACCTCGCCGAGGATCGCAGCTTCGCCGAGAACGTGCGTGCAAGCCTTGCACGCTTGCCGATGCTGCGCGACGTGCAGTTCGGACAGCCGCTTGATTACCCCGCCGTTGACGTGACGGTCGACCGCGAGCGCGCGGGCGTGCTCGGCGTCACCGCGAGTGACGTGACTCAGTCGATATCGGCGGCGACGGCTTCGAGCCGCTTCACGCAGCCCGTGTACTGGGCCGCGGCGAACGGTGTCGGTTATCAGGTGCAAGTCGAAGTGCCACAGCGCGATCTCGCCTCCCTCGAGGACGTGCGCAACATTCCGGTGCTGGCCGACAACCGTCAGTCGATGCTCCTGCGCGATGTTGCGACCGTGCACGCGGGCTCGATCGTCGGCGAATATGACCGCTACAACATGGCGCGCATGGTGACGGTCACGGCGAATATCGAAGGAGCGAGCCTCGGAGCAGCCGCGGCGGCCGTGAACGGGGCGCTCGCGCAGTTGGGCGAACCGCCCAAGAGAGCCAGTGTCACGATGCGGGGCGAAGTAGCTCCCATGACGCAGCTGCTCGCGGCATTGCGCGGCGGGCTCGCGCTCTCGGTGCTCGTGATCTTCCTGCTGCTGGTTGCCAACTTCCAATCCTGGCAGCTCGCGCTCGTGGCGATCGCGAGTGTTCCCGCCGTCATCGCCGGGGTCGTGCTGCTGCTGTGGGTCACCGGCACCACGCTCAACCTGCAGTCCTTCATGGGTGCCATCATGGCGGTGGGTGTGGCGATCGCAAACGCGATCCTGCTTACGACCTTTGCCGAGCGCGCGCGCATGGAAGGCGAGAGCGCCGCTGCGGCCGCGGTCACGGGGGCCCGTACGCGGCTACGGCCGATTCTCATGACCAGCCTCGCCATGATCGCGGGGATGCTGCCGATGGCCATCGGATTCGGCGAGGGAGGCCAGCAGACGGCGCCGCTCGGGCGGGCGGTGATCGGCGGTCTGGCGCTCGCGACGCTGGCCACACTACTGGTGCTGCCGGGTGTGTTCACCCTGCTGCGCGCGAGAGCAAGCCGGCAAGCGCCCTCGATGCACCCGGACGACGCGCCCGCGCGCGCGGGCGAGTTGCACTCATGAGCAGACAAGGCATCACCCCGGTGGATGCGGGCAGTCGCTGGACTTTGCTCATCTCGGTCCTGCTCGCAGCTGCCATGCCACTCGTGGCCGCCGTGCCACTCGTTGCGCGCGCGGCGGGCACGGCCTCTACCGGCGACGCCGGGGCGGCAGCTGGGGCGAGCCTCGTACTGCCGGCGGAAGTCATCGCGTATCAGTCGGCGCAGCTCACCGCGAAGGTGGCTGGTTATCTCAAGCACATCACGGTCGACAAGGGCGACAAGGTGAAGGCCGGAGAGCTCATCGCAGAGCTCGAGGTGCCCGAGCTGCTCGCTGATCAGATCCGCGACCGGGCTCGGGTCGATGTCACGCGGCGCGTGTACGAGCGCATGCAGAAGGCGGCGAAGAGCGCACCGGATCTGGTGACGCCCGATGATCTGGACAACGCGCGGGGGCAATTTGAGGTCGCACAGGCGGAGCTCGACCGCGTGCAGGCGCTGCTCGCCTATGCTCGCGTGACGGCGCCATTCTCGGGCACGGTGACGGCCCGCTACGTGGACCCGGGTGCGTTCATTCCCGTGCCGAGCGAGAGCGCACAAGCGAGCGCCGCGATCGTCACGCTGATGGACTTCAGCCACGTGCGCATTCAAATGTGGGTGCCTGAGGTCGACGCGCATCGCATCCGTCCCGGTTGTAAGGCCGTCTTCACGGCGGTTGCGCTGCCGGGGCAGCACTTCACTGCGACGATCACGCGCGTGAGCTATGCCCTCGAGCGCAGCGCCCACACGATGCTTGCAGAGATCGACATGGCAAATCCCGGGGAGATCCTGCAGCCTGGCATGTACCTGTCAGTGAAGCTCATTATCGATCGCGAGGGAGCTGGGTCGTGAGCGGCAAGCTCCGCGAACGCTTGGCTTGTCGAGCGACCGGCGCGATCGCGCTGGCCGGCGTTCTCTTGTCGAGCTACGCCTCGGCACAGCAGCCGGGAGTGCCGCTGTCGGCTCCGGCAGCGGCAGCCGTGCCTGCGGGTGCGTCGCAGATCATCGACCTGCCCACCGTATTGCGCCTCGCGGGCCTCAATGATCTCGATCTGGCGCTCGTGCGCGAGTCGGCAAGGCAGGCGAGGGCCGCGAACGATGCGGCGACGCTCAGGTTCTTCCCGTGGCTATCAGCGGGAGCGAGCTATGCCAAGCAGACGGGCGCCGCGCAGGAGGTCGGCGGCCAAATGCTCTCTGTGGATCAGCAACTCTACGATCGTGCAATTGCAGCCAACCTGCAAGTCGATCTGGGGAACGCCATCTTCGAGAAGCTCGCCGCGCGGCAGCGACAGCAAGCGGCGGGATTCGACGTGGAAGCCTCGCGCAATGACACCGCGCTCGCCGCAGCCGGGGCCTATTTCGATCTGGTGAATGCGGTTTCGGCTACCGACATCGCTCGCGAGGCGGTGCGCATCTCGCAGGATTATGAGGGACAGCTCGAGCGTGCCTATCAAGCGGGGCTCACGAACCGCAGCGAGTTTCTGCGCGTCGGGGTGCAGACTCAGCGCAATCGGGTGGCGCTCCGCGAAGCCGAGGCCACGCTGCGCTTGGCGGCCGCCGCGCTCGCGACACTGCTGCGCCTCGATCCGGCCGTGGAGCTGCAGCCGAACGAGCGCATCGTCAATCCGCCCACCCTCATCGACGTCGATACACCGGTCGCGACGCTCGTCAAGGATGCGCTCGCGTTTCGCCCCGAGCTCAAATCGAGCGCGGCCTCCGTCGCCGCCGCCGACAAGCAGCGCGCCGCGGCGACCTACGGCCCGCTCATTCCTTCGCTGAGTGGCCAGGCGGTGCTAGGCCAGCTCCGCGGCGGCCCCAACGGCATGCTTACGGACTACATGGCCGCGCACGACTACATGATCGCGCTCAATTGGCGCTTCGGTCCCGGCGGGCTGTTTGACTTCAGCCGCACGGAGGCCGCCAAGTCGGCACTTCAGAGCGCACGGCTCAGCGCCGACAAGGTTCACGATCTCATTGCCGAGGAGGTCGTGCAGGCTTACGAGGCGGCGCGTGCGGGGCTCGACCAGATGGGGCTCGCGCGGCGTGCCGCCGAGCTGGCCGACCAGAGCTTGAAGTTGAGCGAGCAGCGCCGGGAGTTCGGCGTCTACGCCGTGCTCGAGGTCATCCAGGCGCAACAGGATCTCACGCAGGCGCGCGGCGACTACGCGCGTGCGCTCACTCAGTACGCGAAGGCGCAGTACGCACTCGCGCATGCGACGGCGCGCATCGGCGGGTGACGGCGGACCCACAATTACGAGGGTAGGCGCGGTGCAGGTAGGGCGGCGTGATTTCTTGCAGCTCGGCAGCTTCGCAGCGATCGCCCGTGCCGGCGCACTCGGGACACTTGCGGCCGCACCCGCATCACAAGTGCCGCCACGACCGCAGCGCAAGCGACGAAGCCGGAGCATGCGCTGCGCATCGCCTCCGGCCTGGTGGAGCTTTCGAGCGAGCACAGCGTCTCAACGACGCTCTATAAAGGCACCTTTCCCGGCTAGCGCGACGCGGTAGGTGCGAGCCGCGAGGGGTGCTGTGGCAGCTCCTGTGCAGCCAGGCTCGGCGGCGGGGCGACCTGCTGATACTCGCCGGCTCTGTCGTCCCAGAGATAGTACGCGTGGTCCACGTAATAGTACGGAACCCCCGCCCACCATAGGGTCGCATAGTCCAACGGCAAGAGCCGCCGATATTCGCCCAGGCCAATGCCGCCCAATCCGGATCCCCAAGCCCATCTGCCCCACTTACCCCAACCCCAGCCTCCACCGGCGCCGGTCCGCTTGCCAAGCCAGGTATAGCCGCCATCGAGACGCCCAGCGGCGCTGAAGCCGCCGCCCGTGTGAGAACCACCACCAACCTGCGCAAATCCAGCGCTTGCGACCTGCGTGCCGAAGGTCAAAAGCAGCACCACGACCACACGCCTCAGCCACGGACGATGCAAGCTGCGGATCAGCATGACGGACACTCCTCTAACCGTATCGAGCGCGGGCGAAATCGAGCGCGAGCCTTGCAGGCGACAACCCCTGAAGCAGCTCGCGCACACTTCCTATTGGAGTCGAACTGCCTGACCGCGTTCAATGACCCAAGCAGCATTGCGGTCGAAGGCAGCACTTCACTCAGTAACGGAACGTATCTGCGATTTGCCACGTGTTGCAGACGCGCCGCTTGGAATGCGCCCTGACTTAAGTACGCACGAAGGACGCGACCGACCTGAAGGGCCGCTCCTCGGGACCCGTCGGCGTGATTACCTATCGGTGGCAGCTCGACTGCACGATCGGCACGCGGCGCACCCAGACCAGCGGCCGGGATGTGCTGGTGCTGCGGGCCGTGGGCGACGCCTGGCAACTGGTGTGGCGCCCAGCTGAAGCGTGACGCGCCCGAACACGAAGTAGGTCAGACAAGTTCGAGCCGTCGAGTGAGCAGGCTCTTGACCACATCCAGCAGCAGCGCGAAGAGCGTGGCCGCGCCGAGTACGGCGCCGATCACGACCCAGGGCAGGGCGTGCATCAGCAGCCCGAAGCCTGCGAGCAGCGTGATGATCGAGATATCGACCAGAGAGGAGAGTGCGACCCAGTTGCTGGGGCGCGAGCTCCAGAGCCGTCGCCGCTCGCGCACCACGTAGAAGGTAGCCTGCGTGCTGAACACGAGCGTCACGGCCGCGAGTGTGCGCAGGCCGCGGCCTTCGATTAGGCCGAGACCAAAGCGTCCAATGGCGAGCACGGATAGGCAGAACGCCACGTTGCACAGCCCGAGCACGATCGCGGTGATCGTGACATGTCCAATGCGCCACGCATTGGGTTGCGGCGAGGCGCGCCCGTGGTCGGTGGTTGCAGACATCGCAAGAAAGTCTCCGGTGATCACCAGAATCACCATGAGCATGGGTGTGAGAATTGCATGTCCCGTCAGCAGGAGCCCCGCCGTCAGGAACAGCATCTGACTGATCTTTGCAGTGACGGACCTCAGTGCATAGGTGAGCATCCGTTGATAAACCATGCGTCCGGCTCGAACGGCGTTGACGATGCCGGCGAGTCCAGGCCGAGTGAGTACCAGGCCGGCTGCGGATTTTGCAATGTCGGTCGCGGTCGCCACGGCGATGCCCATTTGCGCTTGGCGCAACGCTGGCGCGTCGTTGGCCCCATCGCCGCACATGCCTACCGCATGGCCGCTGCGCTGGTACGCCTGCACGATATGAAACTTGTCCTCCGGGAAGACGCCGGCGAAAACGGCATAGTCGACCGCCTGGAGATGCTCGGGGATCGGTCCAGCCGCATGCACCGGACCGTCTAGCTTCACCGCGTGCGCAACGACGCTGGCGGTCGCTGCCGCATCACCGGTGATCATCACGGTCCGAACTCCGAGGGCGCTCAGCTCGGCGATGAGTTGCGCGGCGTCCGGGCGCGGCGGATCGCTCAAGGCGAGCAGGCCCATCCAGGCAAGGCGGTTCGACGCACCCGCGGCGATCCCGAGCACCCGGTCCCCGCGGGCCGCGAATTGGGCTGCCGCGGCGGCGACGTCGGGCGGAATCTGCGTACGTTCACCGATGCGCGCGATCGCACCCTTGAGGATGAGGAGTTGCTGTCCTTGGGCCTCCGTCACGTACGCTTGCGACATCTTTTGAACCGGATCGAAGGGCACGAAGCGCTCCCTTCGCAGCTGCTGGCCCTCTGCAATGTGCCCGGCGGCGACCCGGACCGCGGCGTCGACGGGGTCCGCGCCGCTGTCCGCACTCGCGAGCAACGCAAAACTCAATAGGCGGCTCTCATCACAGCCGGACGCTGCATACAGGCCACTGATTGCGAGCGCATTCTGCGTGAGAGTGCCCGTCTTGTCGGAGCAGAGCACATCGACCGAGGCGGCCTCATCGATTGCCGCGAGCCGCGTGGAGAGAACGCCCTGATCGGCCAGTGCGCGCGCCGCGAGCGCCGAGGCGAGCGTGAAGGTCGCCGGCAAGGCGACCGGTATGGCGGCCAACAAGGCAGTGAGGATGAGCGGAATGGTCTCTACGCCCGCCATGCGGGTGAGCGTCGCGTAAAGCAGCTGCACCGCGACCATGGAAGCGCTGAACACCGCGAGGTTGCGCACCACGCGCAGCACCGCCTGCTGTTGTGTGCTCGCGCCGCGAGCGACGCTCACAAGCTGTGCGGTCTTGCCGAACTTGGTGCGCCCGCCGGTTGCGGTTACCTCGGCGAGCGCCTCTCCCCGATGCACGAGCGCACCTGCATAAGTGTTCGTGCCGGGATTGCCTTCGACGGGGAGCGACTCACCGGTCAGCATCGATTGATCGAGTAGCACACTGCCTTCGACGAGCAGGACATCCGCCGGCACGATGCCGCCGAGGGTAAGTTTCACCACATCGCCCGTCACGAGATCGCTGGCCGGCAGCGAGCACCAGCGGCCATCGCGGCGCACGACAGCGAGCAGCGCCAGGCGCGATTTCAGCGCGGCGAGCGTGCTTTGCGCACGTTCCTCCTGCAACACGCCGAGCGCGGCATTGAAGAGCAACAGCAGCGCGATGATGAGGGCTTCGAGGTACTCGTGCAGTGCCAGCTGCAACGCGATGGCGAGTTCGAGCAACCAGGGAACCGGCGCCCAGAACTTTGCGAGCGCCGCGCGCCAGCGCGCGGGCTGCGCATCCGGCACGGCGTTGGGCCCGTCGGCTGCGAGCCTGCGCCGCGCCTCTTCGCTCGTGAGGCCGGGCGGGCTCGCGGGCGCCGTCGCGGGGAGGTCGCTGCTTTGCATCAGTTCGTTTCAGAGTCGGTTGGCAGCACAGTCCGTTGCACGCGGCCGCCGTCTATCGGCACGCGCCTTGCGTCACCAAACTTTGTTTCGCGGCATCAGTCAGTACAGCTGTGCCCGGCTGCGCACCGGATTCTACGGCAGGCCTGCGCATGCAGCGCCGAGCTCGAATGACGTTCTGCCAGCCGCCACCCAGCGCGCCTGCTGTTTCCCCGTCGCCAGGCACGGCCACTGTGTTTTACATTTGTCACAAATCCGACATGGATGTGCCGTCGGCGCCGCATGCCGCAAGGCCAGAAGGGCGTTTCTGAATGGATCTTAATGTTGGTTTTGGCACTCTTTAATCGACCGCGTGCGATGTTCGCACTCCGGATTCCCTCATGCGCATACTCGTCGTCGAGGACGAAAGAAAGCTCTCCGAGCTCATTGTCCGCGCCCTGAAGGCGGAGCGCTTTGCCGTGGACACGGCGCACGAGGGCAAGGCCGCCTGGATGCTCATCGAGACTTACGACTACGACCTCGTGATACTCGACCTCATGCTGCCCGGAATCGATGGCGGCGAGATCCTGCGCCGCATCCGCCGTAAGAATGTCCACGTGCCGATCCTCGTGCTCACCGCGCGCGATGCCATGGACGAAAAGGTGCGCCAGTTCGAAGCCGGTGCCGATGACTACCTGACCAAGCCGTTCGCGTTCGCGGAGCTGGTGGTGCGCGTGAAGGCCTTGCTGCGTCGCGGGCCGGTTACGCGGCCAAGCACACTGCGGGTCGGGGATCTGGAGATCGACCGGCTGACCCAACAGGTGCGTCGCGCGGGGCGCAAGATCGAGCTCACTGCCAAGGAGTACGCGCTGCTCGAGTACCTCGCCACTAACCCCGGACGTGTCTTCTCGCGCACCATGATCATCGAGCACGTGTGGGATCAGAGCTTCGAGGGGCTGACGAACATCGTCGACGTGTACGTGCGGCATCTGCGCGGCAAGGTGGACGATCCCTTTCCCAACAAGCTGATCCGCACGGTACGCGGCGCCGGCTACTGCATCGACGAGAGCGCGGAGCCATGAACACGCGCTCGCTGAGCTTTCGGCTGGTCGCCTGGTATGCGGGTCTGCTCACCTTGCTGTTCTTGCTGCTAGGCGCGGTGACGGTCGCGGCGGTGGCCAACTATCTGCAGGTCGACCTCCGGGACAACCAGACGCGCCGTGCGCAACAGATCGCCGATACGCTCCTGCGCGGCATCGATGGCACGGGCGAAGCCGCACTCGCCGCGAAAGTCGAGGAGCTGTACGCACCGGAGGTGAACGACCGCTTCATCCGCATCACCCGCGCCGACGGTCGAGTTCTGTTCCAGTCGCGTGCGCCGCGCGAGCGGGACTTCGATCCCGGCGTGGTGTCATTGCTGAGCCCCAGCGCGGCAATGCTCTCTTGGCGGGCGATCCCGCTGGCTGCAGGCGGCGAGCTCATCATCGGCGCGGTGACGCACCGCGCCGCAAACGGCACGCGCTATCTCGTCGAGGTAGGCTCCTCGACCGCACGCATCGATGCGATCCTGGGCCGTTTGGTCGTCGTGCTCGCCGCAGGTCTGCCGATCGCCGTGCTGCTGGCGGTTGGGGGCGGTTTCTTCCTCGTCAGGCGCGCTCTGGAGCCCGTGGATCAGATCGCGCACAAGGCCGAGGCGATCACGCAACACAATTTGAGTGAGCGGCTGCCTGTGAGGGCGACCGGTGACGAAGTCGAGCGCTTGTCGAACTCGCTCAATCTAATGATCAGCCGCCTCGAGGAGGCCGTGCAGAGCTCCAAGCGCTTCGTGGCCGATGCCTCGCACGAGCTGCGTACGCCGCTCACCGTGCTGCGAGGAGAGCTCGAGAGCCTGATGTCCGACGGGGACATCAAGCCGGACGTGCGCGAGAGACTCGGCAGTCTGCTCGAGGAGGTAGACCGGCTTGCCGCAGTCGTCGAGGGGCTGCTTGCGCTGTCGCGGCTGGATGCAGGAGAGGCGCGCTCTGCCTGGGCACAAGTGGACCTCGCGGAGCTCGTCACCACCACTGCGGATCAGATGAGCCTGCTCGCCGAGGACAAGAGCATCACGGTGTTGCGTGATGCGCCTCGGCCGGTGGTGGTCGAGGGGGATCGCGCCCGCCTCAAGCAGCTGGTGGTCAATCTGCTCGACAACGCCATCAAGTACACGCCGGATGGCGGCTTGGTGCGCCTGCGTGTACAGGCACAGGGCGGCGAGGCGGTGTTCGAGGTCTCGGATACCGGGATCGGAATTCCGGCCAAATCCCTGCCACATGTCTTCGAGCGCTTCTTTCGCGTCGAACGCTCACGCTCGCGCGAGCAGGGCGGGGCGGGACTCGGCCTGTCGATCGCGAAGGCAATCTGCACGGCTCACGGCGCGATCATGGAGGTGGAGAGCACGCCAGAGCAGGGTACCCGCTTTCGCGTGCGTCAGCCGCTCGCGACGGGCCAGCCGGCCGAGCCCAGCCAAACGGACACGAGGGGCGACCATTTCATGAATGACGCGGCCCCGGGTACAGCTCCTCTCAGCAGGCCGTGATCGTGGACAACCGCTCGAGGCAGGGAGCTCACTAGACCATGTGGATCGTAAGTCTTGCCCTGCGGCGTCCCTACACGTTCGTCGTGCTGGCCGTGCTCATTGCGCTCTTCGGCATCCGAGCGGCGCTCACGACGCCGACCGACATCTTCCCGAACATCAAATTGCCCGTGGTGAGTGTCGTATGGACCTACACGGGGATGCTTCCGAGGGACGTATCCGGGCGCATCGTCTATTTCTACGAGCGAACGCTCTCGACCCAGGTCAACGACATCGAGCACATCGAGTCGCAGTCGGTCAACGGGTACGGCATCGTCAAGATCTTTTTTCAGCCGAACGTGAACATCGCCAATGCGGTCGCGCAGGTGACCGCCGTCTCGCAGACGGTGCTCAAGTACCTGCCGCAAGGCATCACTCCGCCCTATGTCCTCGCCTACGACGCATCGAGCGTGCCGATCCTGCAGCTAGCGCTCTCGAGCAATCAGCTGAGCCCGGCGCAGCTCTTCGACAGCGGGCAGAACTTCATCCGGCCGGGCCTGGAGACGGTTGCCGGCGCGGCGCTCCCCTCACCGTACGGCGGAGTAAACCGTGCCGTCGAGGTCGATCTCAACCCGCAGGCCATGCAGGCCCACGGGGTTTCTGCCCAAGACGTCGTCACCGCGATCACGCAGCAGAACCTGAACCCGACCGCGGGCGACATGAAGATCGGCAAATTCGACTGGAATGTCGACATCAATGCGAGCCCGATCGAGCGTGAGCGGCTCAATGACCTGCCGGTGAAGTCGGTCAACGGCACGGTGATCTACGTGCACGATGTGGCCTACGTGCACGACGGCGGTCCGCCGCAGACCAATCTCGTGCGAGTCAACGGCGCGCACGCCGTGCTCATGACCGTCCTGAAGGCCGGTGCGGCATCCACGCTCGACATCATCTCGGGAATCAAGAGCATTCTGCCGCGCGTGAAGGCCTCGCTTCCGGAAAGCCTGAACCTCCGCATCGTGAACGACCAGTCCCTGTTCGTGAAGGCCGCCGTCTCGGGGGTCGTGCGCGAGGCAGGGATCGCTGCGCTGCTTGTCGGACTGCTCATTCTGCTGTTCCTCGGCAGCTGGCGCTCGACGCTCATCATCCTGATCGAGATTCCCCTGGCGATCCTGTTCTCGCTCACCGCGCTCTCCTGGCTCGGCGAGTCGATGAACGTCATGACGCTCGGAGGTCTTGCGCTCGCGGTCGGCATCCTGGTGGACGACGGGACGGTGACGATCGAGAACATCAACTACCACCTCGAGATGGGCAAGGAGATCGTGCCCGCGATCCTCGATGGCGCCCAGCAGATCGTCATTCCGGCCTTCGTGACACTGCTGTGCCTGAGCATCGTGTTCGTGCCGATGTTCCAGCTGGGCGGTGTTGCCGGGTATCTCTTCAGGCCGATGGCCATGGCCGTGGTGTTTGCGCTCACGGGCTCATTCATCCTCTCAAGAACGCTCGTGCCAACGATGGCCCACTACCTGCTGCGCGGTCATCCGGATGCGGCGGCTCACGGTGCGGCAGGCGAGCTGCACGGCCGGTCCCGCAACCCCTTCAAGCGCCTGCAGGTCGGCTTCGAGAGCCGCTTTCTGCGCTTTCGCGAGCTCTACAGCTCGCTGCTCGCGCTCGCGCTCGCGCATCCGCGCGAGTTCATCGTGGGGTTCCTGGCCTGCGTTGTGATCTCTTTCGGGCTCATGCCGTTCCTCGGTCGGAACTTCTTCCCCGCAGTCGACTCCGGCCTCATTCTAATGCACGTGCGTGCCCAGCCTGGCACGCGCATCGAGGAGACGGGTCGGCTCTTCGATGAGGTCGAGAGTGTCGTGCGGCGGATCATTCCGCCCGCTCAGATCGGCAGCATCACCGACAACATCGGCCTGCCCTTCAGCGGCATCAACATGGCCTACCAGAACACCGGAACGATCGGTCCGGAGGACGGTGACGCGCTCATCTCGCTCAAGGCCGATCATGCGTCGACTGCCGAGTACGTGAAGGCGCTCAGGACGCGGCTGCCGCGCGAATTTCCAGGCACGACGTTCTCGTTCCTGCCCGCCGACATCGCCTCGCAGATCCTCAACTTTGGCCTCCCCGCTCCGATCGATCTGCAGGTCATTGGCAAGGACCAACAGGCGGATTATCGGTATGCGGCAGAGCTGCTGCAGCGCATCCGCCAGGTGCCCGGCATCGCGGATACGCGTATCCAGCAGGTGTTCGACTATCCGCAGATCAACGTCGATGTGGACCGGACGCTTGCTGAGGAGGTGGGGCTCTCCGAGCGCGACGTGGCGAGCAACCTGCTCGTTACGCTCTCCGGAAGCGGGCAGGTGCAGCCGAACTTCTGGCTCAACACACGGTCCGGCGTGCGCTATCGCGTGGTCACGCAGATGCCCCAGTACCATATCGACAGCGTGTCGGACCTCGCGCAGCTGCCCCTCACCTCGCCCGCGGTGAAGGATCCGGTGTACCTCGGAGGTCTCGCGAGCATCGGAATCGGCCCGGGAGCTGCGCTGATCTCGCACTACGACGTACAGCCGGTCATCGACATCTATGCCGCGACGCAGGCCCGCGACCTGGGTGCGGTCGCCGGCGCCATCGAGCGTGTCGTGCGGCAGACGCAAAGCGCCGTGCCGAAGGGGGCGTACGTCGCCCTGCGCGGCCAGATCGAGACGATGCGCAGCGCCTATGCCCAGCTTTATCTTGGCCTGCTCGCCGCGGTCGTGCTCATCTATCTCGTAATCGTCGTGAACTTTCAGTCGTGGACCGATCCGTTCGTCATCATCACCGCTTTGCCAGCGGCGCTCGCGGGAATCGTGTGGATGCTGTTCATGACGGGTACGCCACTTTCGGTCCCCTCTCTGACGGGCGCGATTATGTGCATGGGCATCGCCACGGCGAACAGCATTCTCGTGGTGAGCTTCGCGCGCGAGGGTCTGGCGCGAGGGCTTGATGCGACCGCCGCGGCGCTCGAGGCCGGTGTCGTGCGCCTACGGCCGGTACTGATGACGGCGCTCGCCATGATCGTCGGCATGGTGCCGATGGCGCTGGCGCTCGGGGAGGGCGGGGAGCAAAACGCGCCGCTCGGCCGCGCAGTGATCGGCGGTCTAGTCATGGCGACCGTCGCGACCTTGTTCTTCGTTCCGACCGTATTCAGCGTCCTGCATCGCAGACATGGCGGGGCGGCGGTGGCGAGTTCAGTCCCATCCGAGCGCGCCGTTTGATTGCCGAGGAGACTCCGGTTGATCGAGACAGATGACTCTGCAAAGACGATGCCACCCATAGCCGGAGAACGGGACCCGCAGCTCGCCATCTCAGCTGTCAAGCTGCGGCGGATCGCAGTGGTGGCTGGGGCAATAGCCCTCCTGATCGCCATCGCAGGGATCGCGAAGCGGGAGATCCAGGCCCGGGCGGTCGCGCGCTGGACCGACGAGCAGGCTGTCCCGAGCGTCTCGGTCATCACGCCCCGGAAGGGCGGGAACGATGCGGCTCTCGCCCTTCCAGGCAATATCTCGGCGTGGAACGAGGCCCCGATCTACGCACGCGTCAGCGGGTATCTGCAGCAGTGGTACTTCGACTTCGGCGCGCATGTGAAGCGGGGTCAGGTTCTCGCGACGATCGAGACGCCGGACCTCGACGCTCAGTTCGCCGCCGCGAAGGCTGATCTCGATGCCGCGCGCGCGAAGGTGAAAGTGGCCCAGGCTTCCATGGAGTTCGCGAAGACGACCTACGACCGTTGGCGCGACTCGCCGAAGGGCGTCGTCTCCGTGCAGGAGACAGAGTCCAAGAGGGCCGACTACGAGACCGCGCTCGCGAGCTACGATGCCTCCCTCGCCGGCGTGAAGTCGGACCAGGGGGCTGTCGATCGGCTGGGAGCCCTCGAGCAGTTCAAGCGCATCGTCGCTCCCTTCGATGGCGTCGTGACCGCGCGCAATACGGATATCGGCGCGCTCATCAATGCCGGGAGCGGGGCGGGCGCCGGGAGCGCGCCGCAGCTGTTTCGCATCGCCGATGTGCACGCGATGCGCGTCTTCGTCCAGGTCCCCCAGGCGATGTCTGCAGGGGTCGCCCCCGGAATGACTGCCGAGCTGTCCCTACCGCAGTATCCCGAGCGCGTGTTCAAGGCGGTGGTGGCGACCACCGCGCGTGCCATCGATCCGGCATCTCGGGCGCTGCTCGTCGAGCTGCATGCGGAAAATCCGGACGGGATGCTCCAGCCCGGCACCTACGCGCAGGTGCATTTCAACATGAGCCCCAATCCCAATGTGCTGACGATTCCGGCCACAGCGCTCATCTTCCAGCAGGCCGGGTTGCAGGTGGCCGTGCTGGGCCCCGGCAACCGCGCGGAGATGCGCTCGGTGCAGCTTGGTCGCAACTTCGGCTCGGAGGTCGAGGTCGTCAAAGGACTCTCGCCCGTCGATCGGGTGATCAACAGCCCACCCGATTCGCTGACCGAGGGCGAGCTCGTGAGCCTCGTGAACCCAGCATCTTCAAGAGGCGGTGAGCTGGCAAGCACGCGTAGCGGGACAGCCGCGCCGGCCGATCGTGGGGACCCGCCCGCCGAACGCCAACCGGATTCCGACAGCCCGGGCGAGGAGCCGTGAGTCCTATGAGCATCCCGGAGATCTGCGCACGGCTCGTACGAGGTCTGGCAATGCTGCTCGCTCTCGCGCTCGCGAGCTGCGCCGCAGGCCCGAACTACCGCACGCCCTCAGTGCGGCTGCCGGATCATTTCGATGGGGGTGCGCAGATGTCGCAGCGGCAGGGAGCGCAGGCCCGCGCAACGTCCGCCGACCTTGCAACCTGGTGGCACACGCTCGGCGATGCGGAGCTCGATGCGCTGATCGATCGGGCCGTGACCGCCAATCCAAGCGTGCTGCTCGCGCTCGACCGGCTGCAGGCCGCGCGCCTCTACGAAGCGGGTCTCACTGGCACGGTGCTGCCCGTGGTCGATGCGACCGCTGGATTCGGGCGTGGCACCGGCACCGACCTCACGCGAGGACGTGTCGGGGCGCCGCTCCATTCTGCGGTGACCACGCATGGCTTGAGCAACGTTACGACGGCCGGTGGCTTCGAGGCAGTGTGGGAACTGGATATATTCGGCAGGATACGCCGCGAGATGGAACTCGCACGCTACGATACCGCGGCCGCCGCCGATGCGCGCAATGCGGTGCTCGTCACGGTGATCGCGGACGTGGCCAGAGCGTACGTCGATCTGCGTGGCCTGCAGATGCGCGCCTCAGTCCTGCGCTCGGCCGCCGCTGCGCTCGGCCAGGGATTGAGTATCACCACGCAACGCTATGATCGTGGCATCACCAATGAGCTCGACGTGACGCTTGCGAAGCGCGAGCTCGCCTCCGTCGAGGCGGAGATTCCGATCGTCGATGCGGAGGTGAGCTCGGGCGAGTACGCGATTGCGACCCTGCTCGGCGCGTATCCGGAGGATCTGGTCAAAGAGCTCTCTCTGCCCGGCATGATTCCCTCAGTGCCGGCGAGCATATCGGCGGGACTGCCGCTCGATCTGCTGCGCCGCCGGCCCGATGTAGAGGAGGCCGAGCGGGAGGTCGCGGCCGCGAATGCCCGGATCGGGATCGCGACGGCGGAGCTGTTTCCGCAGTTCATCGCGACGGGTGCGATCGGATTCCAGCAAGGCACCACCGGCAGTGCGACCCTCGGCCAGCACATCTGGTCGGCAGGTCCTGGTGTCATCTGGCCGCTGCTCGATTTCGGCCAGCTCGACGCTCAGGTGCAGATCGCCGACGTGCGAACGCAAGCGGCGCTTGAGAACTACAAGGCGACCATCCAGGCCGCCGTCAAGCAGGTCGATTCGGCCGCGGCTCGATTCACTGCGGCGGAGCAAAGCATCGCAAGTCTCGCCGCAGCCCTCAGTGCCAGCCAGAGAGCCGTCACCCTCGCCAATCAGCGCTACAACCGTGGCCTGACGGATTACCTGAACGTCATCGATGCCGAGCGCGAGGAGTACTTGATAGAGGAGCAATACGTCCAGACGCAGGCTGCGCTCGATGATCAGTACATCGAGATGTATCGGAATCTCGGGGGCGGATGGCAGGGATTCCAGCGGGTGCCCGACATCAAACGTCCGCTTCCGGCGGTGCTCGCAATCTTCCGCGACACACTCGCGCGCGGCGACGCGCTCAAGGATCCGTGAGCGGCGCAAGCGGATCGCGGGACTGACAGGCGACCATGGCGCTGAAAGACATTCTCGTCTACCTCGATCAGACCGAGCCGGCGACAGTGCGCCTGCGCCTCGCGGTGGATCTCGCATGCCGTCACGGCAGCTTCCTCACCGCGCTCTTTGTGCGCGAGCGCGACCAGGCCCAGCTCGATGGGCGCAGGATCGCCGAGCTGGGATGTGCCTCCGCCGGGCAGGTCGAGCGGCTCGATCGCCGCACGGAGACCTCGTGGAATGCGGCGGCTGTGTTGCTGAAATCCGATCTACAGAGGCTCGCCGGCCAGTGCGGCATCCCGGTGGAGTGGCGGGACGTGGAAGGCAGGCTGGCGGTTGTCGGACCTCAGCACGCTCGCTATACCGACCTGGTCATCCTGGGCCACGAGGTTCAGCCAGGGCATGCCTCCATCGACCACAGCTTCGACGAGCAGATGCTGTTCACTGGCGGTCGTCCGGTGCTCTTCATTCCGCCTGGTTGGACCTCCACGATCATCGGCCGCCGCATCGCGGTCGCCTGGAACTCGAGTCGCGCGTCAGCGCGGGCCCTCCACGATGCCCTGCCACTGATCGAGCAAGCCGAGCGCACGATCGTGCTGACGTTGAACCCCGCCGACTTCATCGATCGCCATGGCGCCCTTCCTGCCGAGCAGCTGCTCGAGCACCTGAAGCGCCACGGTGCAGCGGTGGAGCTCTCGCGGCTGGAGGGCGTTCGCGGCGACGCGATCGCCGCCACCCTTCAGACCAAGGCTCTCGAGGCCGGCGCGGATCTCCTGGTCACTGGCGCCTTCGGCCAAGCACGGCTCTGGGAGCGCATCTTCGGCGGGGTGACGATGGGACTGCTCGCGGACATGCAGATGCCGATTCTGATGTCGACGTAGGTCTGAGAAACATTCAGTTACACAATTGCTCACGGCGTAAGCGACTCGTTCAGCGGTGCCTTAGGATCCGATCACTTTGCAGCCGCTGGAGATGATGCCGATCTTTACGACGAGTCCCTGGGGGGCGCGATCGTGCAGCTGTATGTGCCGCCGTGCGCGAGGTTGATAGAGCGTGCTACCGACAAGCCCGAGACCCATGCCCTGGCTGTCCACCTCCCGCGCTGCGGGCAGGCGATAGAAGGGTTCGAAGACTCGCGCCTTTTCGGCGTCGGGAATGCCGGGCGCTTCGTCCCGGACCTCGACGAGATAGCCGCTGTCCGCAACCCGTCTGAGCCTGACGCATGCAAGCGTCGCGCACCGAGGTCGAGTGCGCGGAGTGCTCCGTCATAATCGACGGAATATAGATCGCGCCGCCTGCGGAACTGTTTTGTAACCGAACGCTAACTGCAGGCGCCGGAAATTGCGCGCTGCTCGAGCCGCAGGCGACCGCGAGCCGCCATATGGTCTGTTGCGTATTATAATAGGGCGTGCTGCGTCCTGAGCGCAGTAGCAAGGTTCGGTGGGTGCCATGAAACAGAGCGTCCGGCTGATGATGGTTCTCGGGTGCGTGTGCATGGTCGCTCTGATGTCGGCTTGCGCAACCAGCGCGCAAACGGTTGTCAGCACCGCGGTTGGGCCGGCGCAGACGCGCAGCGTCTCCACTGCGAGTACCGGCAAACTCGTGGTCTACTCGGCTCCGACGGTCACGACCGTCGAGCAAGCGCGCTATCCCGTGCACACGCCGTACACGCTCTCTGATGCCTCCGGGAAGATGCTGCAGGAAGTCGACAACCGCACCGGCTTCTTCGACTCCTCTCCAGTGACGCTGCCGCTTGCGGCGGGCAGCTACTTCGTGAAGGCGCTGGCGGCTGGTAGGGGCTACGTCGTGGTGCCCGTGCGGATCGAGCCTGGCAAGACCACGATCGTCGATCTCGATGGCACTGCCATGCCGCAGAACGTCACCGCGGACTCGCGCTATGTGCGCTTGCCCGACGGCCACATCGTCGGCTACCGCGCGAACGAGTAGATCTCGGCATAGGCTCAGAAGGGCAGCCGCACTGAGTGGGGCGGCGGGCGCTGCCGCGGGCTAGCCTTGAGATGCCACCACTTCTATTTCGAGCTTGCGCTCGCCACGCACGGAATTGGAAATGAGGCAGCCGTGCTCGGCACGCTCGAGCAGGCCGCGGGCCTTGGTGAGGTCTGCGGTTGGCGGAACGATCAGACGCGCGAAGGTCGTGAAGCGGGTGAACTGAGCCACCCGTTCAACGCGCTCGAGGATCCCCTCCACCCGGCACTCGAGCTGCGTCCACTCGAAGTTCGATGCGCGGCTCACGGCGCGGAACGTGAGGATGAAGCAATCGGCGAGCGCGGCGCAGAGCAGAGTCTCGGGCGACCACGTCCCACCTGGCCCATCGAATTGGGGCGGCGGCGCCGTCTCAAGACTCGGCAGCCCCTCGCCGCTGACGCTCACCGCACCGACGCTGCGCCCCGTGGCGGAGACGGTGTAGCTGTGGGGATAGGGATGCATCGTCGCAAGTCTAGATCGGGATCGAGCATCGGGATAGGGTGGATAGTGCGTAGCGTCGCACCACTTGGCCGCCGCCGTTTCGCGGCGGCCAAGCATGCTCAGATGCAATCGCTAAGCAGACTCGCGCAGCAGTTGGCGAAATGCGCGCACGAGCGGGGACTGCGGCCGCTGCCTGAGCTGCAGCACGAACAGCGGTCGCAGCAGTCTTCCCGCGGAGGGGTTCGGTACGATCTCCAGCTCGCCCAGACGCGTGAGCTCCTGCACGACGTGCGCGGGCAGCATGGCAACACCGAGCCCGACGGCGGCGGCGCGTGCGATCGCCTCGTTGCTGCCGAGCTCGATCGTGCGGGCCGGCACGATGCGCTGTGCGCGCAGCATGCGCTCGGTCACCTCGCGCGTACCCGAGCCGGGCTCACGCAGCAACCAAACGCTCGCATTGAGTTGCGTGAGTGTGGGTCTTCGCTTGCCTAACAGAGCACTGTGTGGATGCGCGATGATCTGCAGCTCATCGTCGCGCCAGTGCGTGGCCGACAGGCGCACATCGTCGAGCGGTCCTTCGACCAGGGCCAGATCAATCTCGCAACCGATGAGCGCGTCAGCGATCGTGCGCGTATTGCCGACCCGCACTTGCAGCTCAATGGCGGGAAACTGCCGCGCGAAAGCCGCCAGGTAGGGCGGTAGCCAGTAGGCGGCTATCGTGGTGCTCGCACCGAGCAGCAAGCGACCTTGTCTGAGCTCGACGCGCGCGCGCAGGTCCTCGGCTGCGGCGCGCTCGAGGGCGAAGATGCCGCGTGAGTGCTCGGCGAGCGCCGCGCCGTTCTCGGTCAGCTTGACGCCCCGGCCGGCGTGGGCGCCGCGCTCGATCAAGGGCACATCGAGCTGACGCTCGAGCTCGCGCACCCCCTTCGAAACTGCCGGCTGGCTGATAAAGAGCGCCTCGCCGGCCCGCGAGAAACTGCGCAGCTCCGCCACGACGTGAAAGATGCGCAGCAGATGCAAGTTCAGCGCCACGGTCTCATTTTGCCATAACCACAACTCATAGAACCATGAGATATATGCATTGGAGCTATGGGGCTTGGTGCCCTAAGGTGTCCAGGTCAAGAACGAGGTTCGGCCCGACATGAGTCACTCGACTCCCGTCACATCCTCCTCCCGATGGAAGTTGCCCGCGCTGCCACGCGGCCGCACCTTCTGGTGGGGCCTTGCCTTGGCAGCGGCCCTCGGGGTCTTGGGCATGGCGGCTGCCGAGCTGCCGTGGGCGCGACACCTCGGCTTCAGCGCGTTGCCGTTGGCCATCGTGCTCGGCATGATCGCCGGCAATTCGATCTTTCCGGCCGTCAGCGCCTACACCGCTGCAGGCGTTGATTTCTCCAAGAGCACGCTGCTGCGCACCGGTATCGTGCTCTTCGGACTGCGCATCACCTTTCAGCAGATTGCGGCCGTCGGATTGCACGGCGTGGCCATCGATGCGTTGATGGTCACCCTCACGTTCGTGCTCGCGGTGCTGATCGGCACGCGCCTCATGAAGCTTGATCGCCAGACCGCGATGCTCATCGGCGCGGGAAGCGCGGTGTGCGGGGCGGCCGCGGTGCTTGCGACCGAGCCGGTGGTGCGCGCGCAAGCACACAAGGTCTCGGTCGCAGTGGCCACCGTGGTCGTGTTCGGCACGCTCTCGATGTTTGTCTACCCGGTGCTCTATCCGCACCTCGGGCTCTCGGAGCAGGCCTTCGGGATATTCGCAGGCTCGACCATCCATGAGGTGGCGCAGGTGGTCGCCGCCGGCAAGAGCGTGAGCGATGCGGCCGCCGCGACCGCCGTCATCGAGAAAATGCTGCGGGTGATGATGCTCGCGCCGCTGTTACTCGTGTTGTCGAGCGTGCAGCGCAAGCACGCCGCCGCGGGCGCGGCCCACGCAGGCACGCGGCTCCCCATTCCGTGGTTCGCGCTGCTATTCATCGCGGTGTGCGCGTTCAACTCGCTGAACCTGCTGCCAGCGCTCTGGGTGCAGAACCTCGTGCAGCTCGATACCTTGCTGCTGGCGAGCGCGATGGCGGCGCTCGGCCTGCGAACGCACGTGGGGGCGATCCGCCAGGCCGGCCTGCGGCCACTGCTGCTTGCCGCGGCGCTGTTTGCCTTTTTGTGCGCGGGCGGCTACGAGATCAATCGTCTGGTCACGTACGCGCTGGTCTAGGCGCGCGGCAGCTGCGGCGGGGCGCTTCGTCGGCGAGCGCTACTCGGTCGCGCGCAGCAGCTCGTTGATCGATGTCTTGGCGCGCGTCTGCGCATCGACCTGCTTGACGATGACGGCGCAGTAAAGACCGTACTTGCCATCCGCGGAAGGCAGCGTTCCGGGCACCACCACCGAGCCTGCCGGCACGCGCCCCTGCAGGATGCGACCGGTGGCGCGCTCGTAGATGCGCGTGCTCTGCCCGATGTACACACCCATGGAGATGACCGCGCCGGCCTCGACGATCACCCCTTCGACGATCTCGGAGCGCGCGCCGATGAAGCAATCGTCCTCGATGATCGTCGGGTTCGCCTGCAGCGGCTCGAGCACGCCGCCGATGCCGACGCCCCCGGAGAGATGCACGTTCTTGCCGATCTGTGCGCAGGAGGCGACGGTGACCCAGGTATCAATGAGCGCGCCGCTGTCGACGTAAGCGCCGATGTTCACGTAGCTCGGCATCAGCACTACGTTCGGTGCGATGTACGCACCCTTGCGCACGATCGCGTGGGGCACGACGCGCGCACCGCCGCTGCGAAACTCGTCCTCTTCGGTGGCGGCGTACTTGAGTGGCACCTTATCGTAGAAGCGCGTGTAGCCGGCATCGAGCACGACGTTCTCGCGCGTGCGAAAGTGCAGCAGCACCGCCTTTTTCAGCCACTGATTCACGCTCCAGCTGCCGGCACGCTTCTCGGCCACTCGTGCCTCGCCACGATCGAGCAGATTGAGGCACTCATCGAGCGCCACCGCGAGCTCGTGCGGCACGTTGCGCGGCGTGAGCTCCTGGCGCCGCTCGAATGCCGAGTCGATCAACTGCTGCAGATGCTCAGGATTGCTCATGCCGCGTGCTCCCGCGAGCGGCTTGCAAAGCGCACGATGCGCTCTGCCGCCTCCACGCACTCGGCCACGCTCGCCGTGAGCGAGATGCGCACGTGCCCCGCGCCCGGATTGCCGCGCGCGCCGACCCGGCCGAGATAGCTCCCGGGCAGCAGCGTGACGTTTTGCGCGGCATAGAGCTCGCGCACGAAGCGCTCATCGTCGCCCTCGACCGGGAGCCAGACGTAGAAGGCTCCCGCCGGCGGCTCGATGGCATGGACCGCGCCGAGCAGCGGCAACACACGCGCGAACTTCTCGCCGTAGATGCGCCGGTTCTGCGCGGCGTGTGCATCATCGCTCCAGGCTGCGATGCTCGCGTGCTGGATGAGCGGTGACATGGCGCTGCCGTGGTAGGTGCGGTAGCGCAGAAAAGGCGCGAGCAGCTGCGGGTCTCCGGCCACGAAGCCGGAGCGCATTCCGGGTACGCTCGAGCGCTTGGACAAACTGTGGAAGACGAGGCAGCGCTGAAAGCGCTCATGCCCGCTTGCCAGGGCCGCCTGCAGCAGCGAGGGCGGCGGCGCACGCTCCTCCAAGAAGATATCGGCGTAGCACTCGTCCGCCGCGACGATGAAGTCGTGCTGCTCGGCAAGCGCCAGTGCCTGCTGCAGATAGGCGCGCGGTAGTACCGCGCCTGTCGGATTGCCGGGGCTGCAGAGAAACAGAATCTGACAACGCTCGAGCACCGCAGCCGGCAGGCTCGTCAGATCGGGGCGGTAGGCCGTAGCGGCGGTGGTGTCCAGAAAATACGGCTCGGCGCCGGCGAGCAGTGCCGCACCCTCGTAGATCTGATAGCAGGGATTTGGCATCAGCACGAGCGGCTGGCGAGCTGGATCGACCATGGCCTGCACGAAACTGAAGAGCGCCTCGCGCGTGCCGTTCACCGGCAGCACCATGGTATCGGGGTCGATAGCGCCCGCGCGCAGATCGTAGCGGCGCGTGAGCCAGTTCGCGGCGGCGGAGCGCAGCTCGCGGCTGCCGACGGTGGGCGGATAGGTGCCGAGCCGCGAGACGTTCTGGCGCAGCGCCTCGAGCAGGAAGGCAGGCGGGGCATGCTGCGGCTCGCCGATCGACATCGCGATGTGCCCGGCCCGCAGCGCAGGCTCGATGCCGGCCGTCAACCGGGCGAGCTTCTCGAACGCGTAAGTGTGCAGCCGCTCGAGACGCGGATTCATGCCGCCTCGCGTCGATCGAGCGCTTGGCTCAGATGCTCTTTCAGACGCTCGGCGGCGGCTTCCGTGAGTGGCCGGTGCTCGAAATCGGTCACATAGAACACGTCCTCGGCGCGCTCTCCGACGGTCATGATCTTGGCGGCATGCAGCTCGACGCGCTCCTGCAGCAACACCTTGCCGACATCGCACAACAAGCCGGGCCGGTCTCCAGCGATCAGCTCGAGCACCGAGCGCTGATTGCGATCATCGACGCTGACTGCGATCTGCGTGGTCGTATTGAACATGCGCACCTGGCGTGGCGCGCGGCGCGAGACCCCGGGCAGCGGCGCATCGGGGCGCTGCAGCGAGCGCCAGAGCGCACGCTCGATCTCGCTCTGGCGGTCGCTGTCCGTGATCGGTGCGCCGTCGTCTTCGAGGACGTGATAGAGATCGAGACTGAAGCCATCACCCGTCGGAGTAATGCGCGCATCGACGATCGTGAGGCCGAGCTGATCGAGCACCGCGGTGGTGCGCGCGAAGCCGTGGCGCACCTGCGGCGCGAAGGTAAGGACGGCGGTGGTGCCGCGCACGCTTTGCGCCTCGAGCGCGACGAGCGGCTCGCCGGAGCTCGGCTCGCGCTCGGCGAGCAAGCGCGTGTGCCAGGCGACCTCATCGGGCGTGTGACGCAGGAAGTAGGGCGCCGAGAAGCGTGCCCAGGCGCGCTCGATATCGGCAGCCGGCACGCTGTGCGTTGCGAGCAGCCGCCGCGCAGCCTCCTGCGTCTCGCGGATGAGCTCTTCCTGATCGATCGGGCTCTCGAGTCCGCGCCGCAGCGCGCGCTTCACGCGCGCGTAGAACTCGTGAAACAGTGAAGCTTTCCACGAGTTCCAGAGCTTGGGATTCGTGCCCCGTACGTCCGCACAGGTGAGCACGTAGAGATAGTCGAGGTGTGCCTCGTCCCCGACTTTGCGGGCGAAGGCATTGATCACCTGGGGATCGGAGATGTCCTGCTTCTGCGCCGTGATCGACAGCTCCAGGTGATTGCTCACCAGCCACGCCACGAGCCGCGCGTCATAGCGGGACATACCCTGCTCGAGACAGAAAGCCTCGGCGTCCACGGCCCCGAGCGCCGAGTGATCCCCGCCGCGGCCCTTCGCGATGTCGTGAAAGAGGGCGGCGAGATAGGCAATCTCCGGACGCGGCAGCTGCTGCATGATGCGCGACAGCTCCGGCAGCTCGTGGTCGTAGCGCGGAATGCTCAAGCGGCGCAGATTGCTCACGACGAAGAGCGTGTGCGCATCGACCGTGTAGGCATGAAACAGATCGTACTGCATGCGCCCGACGATGCGGCCGAACGCGGTGATGTAGCGACCGAGCACACCGTAGGTGTTCATGCGGCGCAGCTCGTGCGTCACCCCGACCGGTGCCCGCAGGATTTCCATGAAGAGCCGGTGGTGCCGCGGGTTCTGCCTGAACTCCTCATCGATGAGCCACAGGCTGCGTGCGACCGCGCGCATGGTGGAAGCGCGCACGCCATTGATCTCCGGGTGCTGCTGCAGCAGCACGAACAGCTCGAGCAGCGCGGAGGGCGTGCGCACGAACACGTCGTCGCTGCGCGCCTCCAAGGAGCCGCTGCGCACCTGAAAGCGCGCGTTAAGCGGCCGAGGCGGCTCGTCCTCGCTCAGGATCGCTTCGCGGAACAGCTGCAGCAGCAGCTCGTTGAGCAGGCTCACGTCCATCACGGTGCGGTAGTAGCGCTGCATGAACTGCTCGACCGCGAGCGTGTACGAGGCGTCCTCGTAACCGAAGCTGAGTGCCAGGCGGATCTGATGATCGAAGAGCAGACGATCCTCACGCCGTCCCGTCAGAATGTGCAGCCCGAAGCGCACTTTCCACAAGAAGGCCTGGGCCTGCTTCAGGCGCCTGAGCTCACCCGGCGAGAGAAAACCGCGCCGCTCCAGGCCATCGAACGAGTCGGCGCCGAAGTGGCGCTTGGCGACCCAGCCGATCGTTTGAATATCGCGCAGCCCGCCGGGGCCGGTCTTGACGTTCGGCTCGAGATTGTAGGCGGTATCGTTCGCCTTGAGGTGCCGCTCGGACTGTTCGCGCAGCTTCGCTTCGAAGAACTCGCGCACCGGCCACACCTGCGTGGGGGCGAGCGCTCTGCGCATGGACTCGAGCAGTGCGGCATCCCCGGCGATGAGCCGCGCCTCGAGCAGGGTCGTCATGACACTCACATCGGCCGCGCTCTCCTCGACGCACTGCGCGACCGTGCGCACGCTGTGGCCGACTTCGAGGCCGATGTCCCATAGAAAGGCGATGCAGCGCTCGAGCCGCGAGCGCTCAAGCTCCTCCGGAGAGTGCTGCACGAGCAGCAGCAGGTCGATGTCCGAGCAGGGATGCAGCTCACCGCGGCCGTAGCCGCCCACGGCGACGAGCGCGCAATTCGAGGGCTGTGCGCCGAACTGCTCGGCCCACACCTGGCGCAGCACGATATCGATGAGCGCGGCGCGCGCGTGGACCAGCGACTCGATTGGCTCCTCGGCGAGGAAGCGTGCCTTGAGCTCCTCGTGTCCCTGATGCAGCAGCTCGCGATAGGTCGCGCCGGAGCCGGGCTGCGCAGCGAGCAGTGCCGGCAGACGTTGCAGCAGTGGCCAGTCGGGTGGGCTCAGCTCCTGCTCTGGAAGCAGCGCCTCATCGAGCGAATCCGGATCACTGCCCGACATCGTTCGCGGCCAGCCTCAGTGCCGCTCGCTCGCACTGAGCGTCAGCACGTCGAAGCCGGAGTCGGTCACCAGAATCGTGTGCTCCCACTGGGCCGACAGCGAGTGATCCTTGGTGACCACGGTCCAGCCATCGGGCAGCAGCCGCACGTGGCGCTTGCCCGCATTCACCATCGGCTCGACCGTGAACGTCATTCCCGGCTGCAGCTCGAGACCGGTGCCGGGCTCACCGTAATGGAGCACCTGCGGATCCTCGTGATAGATGCGGCCGATGCCGTGACCGCAGTACTCGCGTACCACCGAGTAGCTGAGATCCTCAACGAAGGTCTGGATCGCATGGCCCACATCGCCGAGCCGGGCACCGGGTCGCACCGTGCGGATTCCGCGCCACATAGCCTCGTGACACGTGTCGATCAGACGCTGGGCCTGAACGCTCGGCCGGCCGACGACATACATCCGGCTGGTGTCGCCGTGGAAGCCCTCGCGAATCACGGTCACGTCGATATTGATGATATCGCCTGCCTTCAGGCGCTTGTCATTTGGAATGCCGTGGCAGACCACGTGATTGACGGAGGTGCAGATCGTCTTCGGAAAGCCGCGATAGTTGAGGTTCGCGGGCACGGATCGCTGCTCGTTCACGATGAAATCGTGGCAGATGCGATCGAGCTCCTCGGTGCTCACCCCGGGTACGACGTGGGGCGTGATCATGTCGAGGACGTCCGCCGCCAGGCGTCCCGCCACGCGCATTTTCTGCTGTTCCTCGGGGGTCTTGATAGTGACGTGCATGGGCGTGTTCAACGGCGCGTAAGACATTGTTCCATTAGGGTCTTCATGGTATAAAGCGCCGCCCACATTGGCAACGACGAAACCCACACGCGCATCGCTGACCAGGCGGCTGGGTGTTCTTCGCGAGCGGCGCTCCGTAAGGGGCGGCGCGCCGAAGGATGGCTGCCCGGGATGCGCGGAGGCTCAACCCAAGTTTAGGAGCATTCATGCCCGGCGTGTCCATGCGACAGATGCTGGAGGCGGGAGTCCATTTCGGACACCAGACCCGCTTCTGGAACCCGAAGATGGCACCTTTCATCTTCGGCGAACGTAACAAGATCCATATCATCAACCTCGAGAAGACCCAGCCGCTGTACGCGGATGCGGCGAACTTCGTGAAGGGCGTGGTCTCCGACGGCGGCAAGGTGCTGTTCGTGGGCACCAAGCGCTCGGCGCGCGAGGCCGTGCAGAAGGAGGCCGAGCGCTGCGCCATGCCCTATGTCAATCAGCGCTGGCTTGGGGGCATGCTCACCAACTTCAAGACCATTCGCCAGTCGATCAAAAGGCTCGCCGAGCTGACCGACCTCGCCGTGAGCGGCGCGCTCGACAAGCGCGGCAAGAAAGAGGCCACGCAGCTACGGCGGGAGATGGACAAGCTGGAGAGGAGCCTGGGCGGCATCAAGCTCATGGAATCGCTGCCGGATGCGCTGTTCGTCATCGATGTGGGCCATGAGCGCATCGCGATCCACGAAGCAAAGAAGCTTGGCATTCCAGTGGTTGCGGTGGTCGACACCAACTGCTCACCCGAAGGTATCGACTACGTGATCCCTGGAAACGACGACGCCATGCGGGCGATCCAGCTCTACACAGCGGGCATCGCCGAGGCGGTGATCGAGGGCAAGGCATCCGTGCCGACCGTGGCCGTCGGCGAGGATGAGTTCGTCGAGCTCGACGAGTCCGGCCAGCCGCGCAAGAAATCCGCACGCGGGCGCCAGAGGCCGCAGCCGGCGATTCGCAAGAAGACACCGCCTCGCCGGCGGCTGCCCCCGGTCAAGGCGCCGGTGGAGAGCGCGGAGGAAGATGCCGCCGACTTCGAGGACTTCGACGAATCCGAGGAAGCCGCGGCCGTGCCCGGGGCAGAGGCCGTGGGCGCAGGCCCAGCGGCCGGCGCGCGCCGTCCGCCAGCCCGCACGCCACGCAAGCGAACCGATGGCGACGAGGGAACAGCGGCCTGAGGCTCCGCCGTACGGTGCGCCCGAGGCTTTCGGGTGCGAGGTCCTCATCCTGCGGCCCCGGCCGCGATCAGTCTGCCGCGGCAGTCGCGAGAGAACGACTGCATGCCCGTGAGAGTGCGGGCCGCGGCGGCCCACAACAGGACGGCCCCGAGCGGCCGCGCGAATTGGCCTGGAGGCCGTCGACATGAACATCACAGCAGAGGTGGTCAAGCAGCTCCGCGAGCGCACCGGAGCCGGCATGATGGAGTGCAAGCGCGCGCTGGTGGAGACCCAGGGTGACCTCGATGCCGCGGCCGAGCTGATGCGCAAGCAGGGGCTCGCCAAGGCCGACAAGAAGGCCACGCGGGTCGCCGCGGAGGGAGTGATCGTCGTTGCCAAGGACGCGGAAGGGCGCGCCGCGGCGATGGTCGAGGTCAACTGCGAAACCGACTTCGTGGCCCGACAGCAGGACTTTCGTTCGTTTGCGCACGAGATCGCCGCGCTGGCGCTTGCCAGCCGTCCCGCATCGCTCGAGGCGCTGCTCGCGGCGCGGCTCGCCAGCGGCGAGAGCGTCGATGAGCGCCGGCGCGCACTCGTCGCGAAGATCGGCGAGAACATCGGGGTGCGCCGCTGCGCCGTGCTGAGCGCCGCGGGACACCTGGGTGCCTACGTGCACGGCACGCGCATCGGCGCGCTGGTCGCCGTACAGGGGGGCGATGCCGCCCTCGCGCACGATCTCGCCATGCACGTCGCGGCGAGCAGTCCGCGCTACATCAGCGCTGCGGACGTACCTGCAGAGGTCGTGGCGAAGGAGCGCGAGATCCTCACCGAGCAGGCGCGCACGGAGGGCAAGCCTCCCGAGATCGTCGCCAAGATGGTCGAGGGACGGCTGCGCAAGTCCTTGAGCGAGATCACCTTGACGGGCCAGCCCTTCGTGAAGGATCCGGACACGAGCATCGAGAAGCTGCTGAAGAATGCGCGCGCAAGCGTCGCCGCCTTCGAGCGCTTCGAGGTGGGAGCCGGGATCGAGAAGAAGCAGGACGACTTCGTCGCCGAGGTGATGGCTCAGGTGAGAAGGCAGTGAGCTGCGGGCACGGCGCCGGCCGCACGAGGGCGGTGGCTCGGTCCGGCACTGAAATGAGCATCGCATGAGTTCACCGGCACGCTACTCCCGCATTCTCGTCAAGCTCTCCGGCGAGGCGCTCATGGGCACCGGGGACTATGGAATCGATCCGGCCGTGCTCAGGCGAATCGCGGGGGAGCTGCACGAGATCGCGCAGATGGGCGTGCAGGTCGCGGTGGTCATCGGCGGCGGCAATATCTTCCGGGGTGCCGGGCTCGCGCGCGCCGGCATGGACCGCGTCACCGCGGATCAGATGGGCATGCTCGCAACCGTCATGAACGCGCTCGCGATGCAGGATGGTCTGGAGAGCCTCGGGTTGCAGTCACGTGTGATGTCGGCCATCCGCATCAATCAGGTTTGCGAGGACTACATCCGCCGGCGTGCCATCCGCCATCTGGAGAAGGGGCGTGTCGTCATCTTCGCGGCCGGCACCGGCAACCCCTTCTTCACCACCGACACGGCCGCCTCGCTGCGCGCCATCGAGATCAACGCGGACGTGCTGCTCAAGGCGACCAAGGTGAACGGCGTGTACTCGGACGATCCGCTGCACAACCCCGCCGCCGTGCACTATGAGCACCTTACCTTCGACAAGGTGCTGGCCGACAAGCTGAGCGTCATGGACGCCACGGCCATCGTCATGTGCCGGGACAACCGCCTGCCCCTGCGGGTCTTCAATCTCAACAATTCCGGCGATCTGACGCGCATCGTGCGCGGCGAGGACGTAGGCACCGCGGTGACTTTCGAGTAAGTTTGAGACTGCGAACGCCGCTGAGGGCCCTACCATGCTGGAAGACGCCAAGAAAAACGCCCAGACGCGCATGACCAAGTGCGTCCAGACTTTCCAGGCGGACCTGAAGAAGCTGCGCACCGGCCGCGCCCATCCGAGTCTCATCGAGCATTTGAAGGTCGACTACTACGGCTCGGAGGTTCCTCTGCAACAAGTCGCAAGCATCGCCGTGGAGGAAGCACGCACGCTCGTGGTGTCGCCGTGGGAGAAGTCCATGGTGCAGGCCATCGAGAAGGCGATCCACAAATCCGATCTCGGATTGAATCCGAATACCGCCGGGACCGTGATCCGCATCGCCATGCCGCCCCTCACCGAGGAGCGCCGGCGCGACCTCACCAAGGTCGTGCGCCACGATGCGGAGAACGCCCGCGTAGCGGTGCGCAATGTGCGCCGTGATGTCATGGCCGAGATCAAGGAGCTGCTGAAGAAGAAGTCGATCTCGCAGGATGACGAGCGCCGCGCAGAGGTGGAAGTGCAGAAGCTTACGGACAAGTACGTCGCGGAGATCGACCAAGCGCTCGCGGCGAAAGAAAAGGAAATCATGCAGGTCTGAATCGGCACGTGTACGCAGCGAGCTCGATGTCCCCGCCACCCGCTCCGCAATGAGCCTGCCGCGGCACGTGGCTATCATCATGGACGGCAACGGCCGCTGGGCGGCTGCCCGTGGATTGCCGCGCCATGCCGGGCACCGGGCGGGCATCGCCGCCGTGCGCCGCTGCATCGAACGCTGCGGAGCGGTGGGGATCGAGGCGCTCACGCTGTTCGCATTCTCGAGCGAGAACTGGGAACGGCCGGGTGCGGAAGTCGCAGAGCTCATGAGCTTGTTCGTGGATGCGCTGGATCGCGAGATCGCCGACCTGCACGCCAATCGTGTCCGCTTGCGCTTCATCGGCGAGCGGCGCCGGCTCTCGGTGCGGCTGCAGGCGCGCATCGCCGCCGCGGAGGAGCAGACCGCTGCGAACAGCGGCCTCAAGCTGCAGGTGGCCGTCAGCTACGGCGGTCGGTGGGACATCGTGCGCGCCGCTCAGCAGCTGGCCGCACGCTGCGCGCGCGGGGCGCTGCGCCCCGAGGAGATCGACGAGACTCAGCTGCGCTCGGAGCTCGCGCTTGCGGATCTGCCCGATCCGGATCTCTTCATCCGCACCGGCGGCGAGCGGCGCATCAGCAACTTTCTGCTGTGGAATCTCGCCTACACCGAGCTGTACTTCACCGACGCGCTGTGGCCGGACTTCGATGCGGCCGCGCTCGATGCCGCCTGCGGCTTCTACGAGGGACGCGAGCGGCGCTTCGGCCGCACCGCCGAGCAGGCGCGGAGCACCGTGCGTGCTTAGAACGCGCATCATCACCGCCGCCGTGCTCGCGGCACTGCTGTTCGCCGTGGTGCTGTGGCTGCCGCCGCTCGCCACCATCATCGTGCTCACGATCATCGTGCTCGCCGGTGCCTGGGAGTGGTCGGCGTTCCTGCGGGCGCGCATGACGGCCTGGCGGGCGCTCTATGTCGCTGCCGTCGCGGTGCTGCTCGCACTGGGCTGGCAGTTCACCTCGAGCTCGCTGGGGCGTGCGCTCGTGCTGTCCGCCGCGGTGCTCTGGTGGATCGTGGCGGCGCTGTGGGTCGTGTTCGCGCCGCGGCGTGCGGCTCGCTGGTCAGCCGCGCTCGCGGGACTCTTCGCCCTGGTGCCGGCCTGGGTGGCGCTCATGCGGCTGCGCCTGGACTTGCCACGCGGCACTCAGTGGATGCTCTTCGTGCTGGTCCTGGTGTGGGTTGCCGACATCGGCGCTTTCTTCGTGGGCCGGCGCTTCGGCAGAATGCGACTTGCTCCGGAGGTCTCGCCCGGCAAGACTTGGGAGGGCGTGCTCGGAGGTATCGCCGCGAGCACGATCGTGGCCGTCGCGGGCAGTGCCTGGTTCGGCATACCGTGGCTGGAGTTCGTGCCCTTGTGCCTCGCGGCCGTTGCGTTCTCCGTGGTGGGCGATCTCACGGAGAGCCTTCTCAAGCGCTTCGCGGGCGTGAAGGATAGCGGCAGTCTGTTTCCCGGGCACGGCGGTGTGATGGATCGTATCGACAGCGTCACGGGCGCAGCCCCCGTGCTGTTCTTCGGCTTGCTGGCGCTGGGAGTTGCCACATGATCGGCGTTGCCGTGCTCGGTTCGACCGGCTCGATCGGCGCAAGCACACTCGATGTCATCGGGCGTCATCCGGAACGATTTCGCGTGGTGGCGCTCGGGGCCCATCGCAACGCCGCTCGCCTCGCCGAGCAGGTGCTGCGCTTCCGTCCCGCCTATGCCGCGCTCGCCGACGCAGCGGTTGCTCGCGAGCTCGAGTCGCGCCTGGCCGGCGCCGCGCCGCGCACGCGCGTGCTCGCCGGTCCCGAGGCGCTCGAAGAGCTCGCACAGCTCGCCGAGGTCGAGACGGTCATGGCCGCGGTCGTGGGCGCCGCGGGTCTGCGCTCGACACTGGCCGCGGCCCGGGCGGGCAAGCGGCTCTTGCTTGCGAACAAGGAGTCGCTGGTGATGGCGGGCCCGCTGCTGCTTGCGGAGGTGCGGGCTTCGGGCGCCGTGCTGCTGCCGATCGACAGCGAGCACAACGCAATCTTCCAGTGCCTGCCGCAGGGCACGCGGCCGGGCCAGCCTCCGGCCGGCGTGCGGCGCGTGATCCTGACCGCGTCCGGCGGTCCCTTTCTCGACTGGTCTGCGCAGGCGATCGCCGCGGCCACGCCGGAGCAGGCCTGTGCGCACCCGAACTGGGTGATGGGCCGCAAGATCTCGGTCGATTCGGCCACGCTGATGAACAAGGGCCTCGAGTTCATCGAGGCCTGCTTTCTCTTCGGTCTCGCCCCCGAGCAGGTCGAGATCCTGGTGCACCGCCAGAGCATCGTGCACTCTCTCGTCGAATATCTGGATGGCTCCGTGCTCGCGCAGCTCTCCGCACCGGACATGCGCACGCCGATCGCACACGCGCTCGCATGGCCCGAGCGCGTGACCGCGGGAGTCGAGTTCCTGAATCTGATCCGCGCCGCGCGGCTCGATTTCTGCGCGCCGGATACCACCAAATTCCGCTGCCTCGCCCTGGCGCAGGCGGCGGCACGCGCCGGGGGTCTGCATCCGGTCATGATGAACGCTGCCAATGAGGTCGCAGTGCACGCATTCCTCGAACGTCAATTGAACTTTCCCGATATCTCCGCGGTCATTGAAGCGGTCATGACAAAATGCGCGGGGGGGCCGGTCCGCCATCTCGATGATGTGCTGCAAGCCGACGCAGAAGCACGATACCTGGCGCGTGAGAGCTGCGAGCATTGCGCGGGCAGCATGCGCACGGTTCACGCCTGATCCGCTCGACGGTGTCCAGGGGCGTCCCGCCCAGGGGCCTTCGGGCTGCGTGTCCGTGCGCTTCTGAGCAAATAAGATCCTGACTTCTCCCGATCGGCGGTCCGAATGATGCGCTATGGCTTGGTGGTGGCTTCCTTCCTGTTGTGCGGCCACTGCGCGCTCTTGCTTGCCCAGGAGCCTCCGACGCCAGCCCCGGCGCCTCCCGCCGAGGCACCCGGACCCCCCGCACCGCTTGCAGCTCCCGCAGAACCTGCGGTCGATGTCGGCTTCACGGTCGGGGACATTCGCCTCGAGGGGCTGCAGCGTATCTCCGAAGGCACCGTCTACAACTACCTGCCGGTGAACATCGGCGATCACCTGACGCCGGCGCGCGTGCGCGAAGCGATCCGCGCGCTCTACAACACGGGGTTCTTCCGCGACGTGCAGATGCGTCGCGAGGGCAACACCCTGATTGTCGTCGTGCTGGAGCGCCCCTCGATCGAGAGCTTCGAGATCACCGGCAACAAGGACATCAAGACGGAGGACCTGCAGAAGTCGCTGCGCAACGTCGGACTTGCCGCGGGCAAGACCTTCGACCGCTCGGTGCTCGAGGACGTGACCTCCTATCTCACCGATCAGTACTTCAGCCGCGGCAAGTACGCGGTCAAAGTCGACACCAAGGTCGACGAGGAATCCGGCAATCGCGTGAAGATCAAGATCGACATCAAGGAGGGCTCGCGCGCCAAGATCCGGCAGATCGACATCGTCGGCAATCAGCACTTCACGGACAAGCAGATCGACGAGGGCTTCGAGCTGCACACGCCCAACTGGCTCTCCTGGTACAAGCAGGACGACCGCTACTCGCGCGAGTCGCTCGAGGGTGATCTCGAGAAGCTGCGCTCCTTCTACATGGATCGCGGCTATGCCAATTTCCAGGTCGACTCGACGCAGGTCGCGATCGCCCCGGAGAAGGACGATATTTTCATCACCATCAATATCGAGGAAGGCAGCGTCTTCACGATCTCCGAGGTGAAGCTGGCGGGCACGTTCGTCGTGCCGGAGGCCGAGCTCGCGAAGCTGCTGCTGGTGCGTCCCGGACAGACCTTCTCGCGCAAGGACATCACCGCCACTCAGGAGCTCATGCAGAACCGCATGGGTAACGATGGCTACGCCTTTGCCAAGGTCGATCCGGTGCCGACCACGAATGCCGAGAACCACACGGTGGCGCTCACGTTCTTCGTCGAGCCCGGCAATCGCGTTTACGTGCGCAACATCACCTTCTCGGGTGTCACCAAGATCAACGACGAGGTCCTGCGGCGCGAGATGCGTCAGCTCGAAGGCGGCTGGCTGTCGAACGTAGCGCTCGAGCGCTCGAAGCAGCGCATCCAGCGCCTTCCGTATGTCAAGAAAGTGGACACCGAGACCACCCCGGTGGCGGGCTCGCCCGATCAGGAGGACGTCGAATTCAAGATCGAGGAGGGCCCGGGCGCGCAGCTCTCCGGCGGTCTCGGCTACTCCGAGCTCTACAAGCTCACGCTCAACGCCAACTACACGGACGCGAACTTTCTGGGCAGCGGCCAGCGCGTGTCGCTCGATCTGCAGGGCGGGGCGTACAACAAGGTCTACAGCATCGCGCAGACCAATCCCTACTCGACGATCGACGGGCTGGTCCGCACCTTCTCGCTCAGCTACCGGGACATCAGCCAGTTCATCTCCTCCTCCTCGAAGTTCTCCACCAAGATCCTCACCGCGGGTGTCAACTTCAGCTATCCGCTCACCGAGTACCAGTTCTTGAGCCTGGGCGTGAATATCCAGGACGCGCAGCTCGTGACGGTGGAGAACAGCAGCGCCATTCAAGCTCAGCAGTGGGTGCAGGAGAACGGCAAGCCCTACACGACCGTCGCCTACGGACAGATCTACAACCCGATCACGCGCGTCTACGTCATCTCGCCCTTCGATGTCTTCGGCACCAACTTCACCACGCCCGAGCTGGTGGCAGGCTGGAGCTACGATTCGCGCAACAAGACCCTGTTTGCCGATCGCGGCATGTACCAGACGCTCTCGCTTACCTACACACCGGCCGGCGACGTGCAGTACTGGCGCGCCAGCTACCAGTTCCAGCGCTACTTCCCCATCTACCGCCGCACCGCCTTGTCCCTCGGCGCGCAGTTCGCGTACGGGGAAGGCCTGCACGGCACCACCTCGCTGCCTCCATACTCACTGTTCTTTGGCGGCGGACCGGATTCGGTGCGTGGCTTTCGTGAGGGGTTCTTAGGACCGCGCGACCAGTACGGCAACCCGTACGGCGGCAACATGAACGTGCTGCTGCGCACCGAGCTGCTGCTACCGATGCCCGAGAAGTTCGCCGCGAGCGCGCGCGTGTCGCTGTTCTTCGACGTGGGCGGCGTCTTCTCGACCGGCAGCAAGCCGCAGTTCTATGGGCCGCCGCCCGGCTACTCGCTAGGCTATCTCCTGACTCCCGGGCTGCTCGGGGATCCGATCAAGTACAATTTCAGCTATGATAACTTGAAGCGATCATTCGGCATCGCGGTGCAATGGCTAGCCCCGCTCGGTCTATTTCGTTTCAGCTTCGGATTTCCGCTCAATGCGAAACACGAATGCGACCTCGCGTGTGGCAAAGAAGGGCCCACGTGGGGTGATCAGACCGAGCGCTTCCAGTTCTCCGTCGGACAGGCGTTCTAATAGATGTAGATGGCCGCAGGCCATGATGCAGAGGTTCTCGTGAAGGGTGTGCGCAAAGCAGCGTTTCTGGGTACCGCAGTCGCGTGTGTGATTGCGGCGGCTCCGGTCTGGGCGGAGCTCAAGATCGGTTATGTCAATTACTCGCAGCTCATGGAGGAGTCGCCCCAGGCGAAGGCGATCTCCGAGCAGATTCGCAATGAATTCCTGCCGCGCCAGCGCGAGCTGCAGAGTCAGCAGCAGTCGCTCAAATCGCGCGAGGAGAAGTTGCAGAAGGATGGCGCGACGATGAGCGACGAGCAGCGGGCGCGCGAGGAGAAGGAGCTGCGCGATGGCTATCGCGAGTTTCAGCGCAAGCAGAGCGAGGCACAGGACGACTTCAACGCACGGCGCAACGAGGAGCTGTCGCGCCTACAGCAGATGCTCATCAACGAAGTGCGCGTGTACGCGAAAGCGCAGAGCTTCGACCTGGTGCTGGCCGAGGGCGTGATCTACGCCAACAACTCTCTCGACATCACAGCGCAGATCTTGAGCCAGCTGCAGGCGCACGCGGGCAGCAAGGCCCCGGCCGCGGCGCCCTCGCCATCGGGCTCAGCCGCACCGAAGCCAGCCAAGCCCCCCGCGAGCCACTAGTCGCGTGGGCGCAGCGCTCACCTCGATGTAGGGTGGGCCGGCGCGCTGCGCACCAGGGGGGATCCATGACGATTTCGCTGGGCGAGCTCGCGGTGCGCGTCGGGTGTGAATTGCGGGGCGAGCCCGGAGCGCTCGTCGACAGCGTCGCGACGCTCGGTCAAGCGCACGAGCGCGCCGTCGCCTTCCTGGCCGATCCCCGCCACCGCCCCCTTCTCACGCGCACGCGAGCCGGGGCCGTGGTGCTCGATGCCGAATTCGCCGCAGAGTGTCCGGTGGCCACCCTCGTCACCCCGAATCCGCGTGCGACCTACGCACGCATCGCCGCCATCCTGTATCCGGCGGCGCGCGCGCAAGGGGCAGTGCATGCGAGTGCCATCATCGCGCCGGATGCACAGGTGGATTCCACCGCTCACGTCGGACCGCTCGCCGTCGTCGGTGCGCGTGCCTCGATCGGTGCGCGCGTGGTCGTCGGCCCGCACTGCACGCTCGCGGAGGACGTGCGGCTGGCGGAGGACGTGCAGCTCGGCGCCGGCGTGCAGCTGTGCAGAGGCGTCAGCGTCGGGCCGCGCAGCATTCTGCACCCCGGCGCGGTGGTCGGGAGCGATGGCTTCGGGTTCGCGCAGGACGGCGGGCGCTGGGTGAAGGTGCCACAGGTCGGCAGCGTGCGCATCGGCGCCGACGTCGAGATTGGCGCCAACACCACCATCGATCGCGGTGCCATCGACGACACCGTGATCGAGGACGGCGTCAAGCTCGACAATCTCATCCAGGTCGGGCACAACGTGCGCATCGGCGCGCACACGGCGATCGCCGGCTGCACCGGCATCTCCGGCAGCACGACGATCGGCAAGCGCTGCATGATCGGCGGGGCGGTGTCGATCGGGGGCTGGTTGACGATCTGCGACGATGTGACCATCACGGGCACCACGATGATCAGCCGTTCCATTGCGCATCCGGGCGTATACTCCTCGGGCATTCCCGCCGAGGCCGTGCGCACGTGGCGACGTTTGGTGGCGCGTTTCAAACGGCTCGATTCGCTGCACGCGCGGCTCACCGCGCTCGAGCGCACGAGCGGGCGACCCGGGGAACCTGAGCAGGATGAGCGTGATGACTGATCCGATGCAGCTCGACATCGTTGCCATTCTCAAGCAGCTTCCGCACCGCTACCCGTTCCTGCTCGTGGATCGGGTACTCGAGCTGCAGGTCGGGGAGAGCATCCGTGCGCTGAAGAACGTGACGATCAACGAGCCGTTCTTCGCCGGTCACTTTCCGGGGCGTCCCGTGATGCCCGGAGTGATCATCATCGAGGCGCTGGCGCAGGCCGCGGGAATCCTGGCGTTCGTCACCGGCGGGGTGATACCGAACGAGCACACCAAGTTCTACTTCGTCGGCATCGACAAGGCACGTTTTCGCAGACCCGTGATTCCGGGAGATCAGCTGCTGCTGACGGCGCGCGTGGAGCGCAACTTCAAGGGCATCTGGCGCTTCTCGGCCTCGGCACTGGTGGCCGCTGAGGAGGCCGCGAGCGCCGAGATGATGCTCGCACCGGAGGCCTCGAGATGAGCCCGCGGGCCGCGCGCGACGCGCAGGCGCCCACACCGCCATTGATCGATCCACGGGCGATCATCTCGCCGCGTGCCGAGCTCGCAGCCGATGTTACCGTGGGTCCCTTCACCATCATCGGCGCCGACGTGGTGATCGGTCCCGGCACCGTGATCGGCCCGCACGCCGTGATCAACGGTCCGACGCGCATGGGCGCAGGCAACCGCGTGTTCCAATTCGCCTCCATCGGCGAGGCGCCGCAGGACAAGAAGCACAGGGACGAGCCGACGCGGCTCGAGATCGGCGACCGTAATATCTTTCGCGAGTTCTGCACCATCCATCGGGGCACGATCCACGATCGGGGCGTGACACAGATCGGCAGCGACAGTCTGTTCATGGCGTATACACACGTCGCGCACGACTGCTCCATCGGGGACAACGTGGTCATGGCCAACTGTGCCACCATGGGCGGTCACGTCGGCATCGGCGATTTCGTGCAGCTTGGCGGGCTCTCGGCCCTGCACCAGTTCTGCCAGATCGGCGCACACGCCTTCGTGGGCGGCGGCGCCATCGTCAGCCGCGACGTCCCCCCGTACGTGACCATCACCGGCAATCCCGCGGTGCCCCACGGTGTGAATGCCGAGGGACTCAAGCGCCGCGGCTTCACGCCCGAGCAGATTCGCAACATTCGCAACGCCTACCGCATCCTGTACCGCTCGGAGCTCAAGCTCAACGATGCCTTGCAGCAGCTGCGGACGCTCGCGCAGGAACAGCCCGAGCTCGCCATCCTGGTGGAGTTCATCGGCCGCTCGCAACGCAGCCTGCAGCGCTGAACGGCCGGCGTCCGGGGTCAAGTGGGCGGCCCAGTGGACAACCCTTCGGCGTCCCTCGCCATCGGCTTCGTGGCCGGGGAGTCCTCCGGCGATCAGCTGGGCGCGGCGCTCATTCACGCCCTGCGCCAGCGCGCGCCGCGAGTGCGCTGCTACGGCGTGGCGGGCAGCCGCATGCACTCGGCCGGCTGCGAGGTGTGGGCCGACGCGCACGAGCTCTCGGTGATGGGTCTGTTCGAGCCCCTGCGTCATCTGCCGCGACTGGTGCGTCTGCGCAAGCGGCTGCGCGAGCGCTTCAGTGCCGAGCGGCCGCAGGTGTTCGTCGGCATCGACGCGCCCGCTTTCAATATCGGACTCGCGGGGCAGCTCAAGCGCGCGGGGCTCAAGACCGTGCAGTACGTGAGTCCGCAAGTGTGGGCCTGGCGACAGCGGCGCGTGCGCAGCATCGGACGGGCCTGCGATCTGGTGCTGTGCCTGCTGCCGTTCGAGGCCGAGTTCTACACGCGTCACGGCGTGCGAGCGCTCTTCGTCGGCCATCCCCTCGCGGATCAGATTCCCCTCGAGGTCGATCGTGCCGGCGCCCGGCGCGCTCTCGGGCTCGAAGCTGGCGCGAGTGTCATCGCACTGCTGCCCGGAAGCCGACTGGGCGAAGTCGAGCGACTCGGTCGCGACTTCCTGGCGGCCGCCCGCTGGATACAGGCGCGCCGTCCCGCGGTACGATTCGTCGCTCCGATGGCCTCCGCAGCGGTGCGGAGCATCTTCGAGCAACAGATGCGGACGCTTCCCTTCCACGATGTGATGCTCGTCGACGGACGGGCCCAGCAGGTGCTTGCCGCGGCGGATGCGGTCCTCGTCGCCTCCGGCACGGCGACTCTCGAGACCTTGCTGAGCAAGCGTCCCATGGTCGTCGCGTATCGCTTCGCGCCCTTCACCGCCCACGCGATCCGGCTGCTGGGGCTGGTCAAGGTGCCGTACTTCTCGCAGCCTAATCTGCTCGTGGGGCGTGCGCTGGTCCCGGAGTTCTTCCAGCGGCAGGTCACCCCGGAGGCGCTCGGTGGCGCGCTGCTGCGCGAGCTCGACGACGATGCGCGGCGGCAGGAGCTGCAGCGGGAATTCCGCCGCGTGCACGAGACGCTGCGTCGCGGCGGCGCCGAGCGTGCCGCCAGGGCGATTCTGGAGCTCATCGAGTGAAGACAGCGCAGCGGGTTGCGGGTGTCGATGAGGCAGGACGCGGACCCCTGGCCGGGCCGGTGGTTGCGGCCGCGGTGATCCTCGATCCGCGGCGCCGGATCCGCGGGCTCGCCGACTCGAAAGTGCTCACCCCGGAGCAACGCGGGGTGCTCGCGCCACAGATTCGTGCCAAGGCGCTCGCCTGGTCGATCGCCTGGTCGGATCGCGAGGAGATCGATACGCTCAACATTCTGCAGGCGACGATGCTCGCGATGCGGCGTGCGCTGCTCGGACTGCCGGTCTGCCCCACGCGGGTGCAGGTCGACGGCGATTGCGTGCCGTGCCTCGCCGACCTGTCGCTTGCGTGCAAGATAGAGGCGATCGTGTGTGGCGATGCGCGCATCGCCGCGATCAGTGCCGCCTCGATCCTCGCGAAGACCTATCGCGACGCCATGATGGAGCGCCTGGATGTGTGCTATCCCGGCTTCGATTTCGCGCAGCACAAGGGCTACGCGACGCCGGCTCATTTGGCGGCGCTGCTCGATCGCGCACCCTCGCCGATGCACCGCCGCTCGTTCGCGCCGGTAAAATACGAGCCGCAATGTTCCTGAGCTCGACACATCGGATCGACCGTTCGAACCGCAGCGCGCGATGACGCCCGGCTTCGTCCATCTGCGGCTGCACACCGAGTATTCGCTCGTCGACAGCGTCGTGCGCGTCGAGCCGCTGATGCAGAGCGTCGCCGCGGCGCAGATGCCGGCCGTCGCGCTCACCGATCAGAGCAACCTGTTCGCAATGGTCAAGTTCTATCGCGCCGCGCTCGGGAGCGGCGTGAAACCCATCGTCGGCGTCGAGATACTGGTCGCAGAGAGCGGGGAGCGGCGTCGCTCCTCGCGCATCGCGCTTCTGTGCCAGTCATCGGTCGGATACCGCAACGTGACGCGGCTCCTGAGCCGCGCGTATCTCGAGGGTCAGGAGCAGGGCGCTCCCATGATCCAGCGGCGCTGGCTCGCCGCCGCGGATCTGCAGGGACTCATCGCGCTCTCCTGCGCCACGGAGGGCGATATCGGCGATGCGCTCGTCAACGGGCGAGAGGCCGAGGCCGAGAGGTCGCTTGATTTCTGGCTGAACCTCTTCGAGGACCGCTTCTACGTGGAGCTGCAGCGCGTCGGGCGCGCGCAGGAGGAGCTCTATCTCAGCGCTGCGCTCGCCCTGGCCGCACGCCGCGGTGTGCCGGTCGTCGCGACCAACGATGTGCGCTTCCTGGCCGCACGCGACTTCGAGTCGCACGAGGCGCGGGTGTGCATCCAGGAAGGCTCGCTGCTTGCGGATCCGGGCCGCACGCGCCGCTACACCGCCCAGCAGTACCTGCGCACACCGGCGGAGATGGCGGCCCTGTTCGCGGATCTGCCTGAGGCCCTCACCAACGCCGTAGAGATCGCCCGCCGCTGCAGCCTCACGCTCACCCTGGGGGAGGCGCGGCTGCCGGAGTACCCTTTGCCCGCAGGTGTCGGCGCCGCGCAGCACCTCGAGGCGCAGGCGCAGCGCGGGCTCGAGGAGCGCCTCGAGGTGCAACCCGCTACGTCGGCCGCGGCTTACCGCGCGCGCTTGAGCGCCGAGCTCGACGTGATCTGCAAGATGGGCTTCGCCGGCTACTTTCTCATCGTCGCCGATTTCATTCGCTGGGCGCGCGCGAACGGTGTACCCGTCGGCCCGGGACGCGGCTCCGGCGCAGGCTCGCTGGTTGCGTATGCGCTGCGCATCACCGATCTCGACCCGATCCAGCACGAGCTGCTGTTCGAACGCTTCCTCAATCCCGAGCGCGTCTCGATGCCGGACTTCGATGTCGATTTCTGCATGGAAGGCCGCGACCGCGTCATCGATTACGTTGCGCACAAATATGGTCGCGAACGCGTCTCGCAGATCATCACGTACGGCACGATGGCCGCGAAGGCGGTGGTCCGCGACGTGGGCCGCGTGCTCGGGATGAGCTACGGCTTCGTCGATCGCATCGCCAAGTTGATCCCCTTCGAGCTCGGCATCACCCTCGATGATGCGCTCGCGAAAGAGCCCGAGCTCAAGCGACTGTACGACTCCGAGGAGGAGATCAAGAATCTGATCGATCTGGCGCGCTCGCTCGAGGGCCTCACGCGCAACGCCGGTACGCACGCGGGCGGGGTGGTGATCGCGCCCTCCGTGCTCACGGACTTCGCGCCGCTTTACTGCGAGCCGGGCGCAACGAGCGTCGTGACGCAGTTCGACAAGGACGACGTGGAGGCGGCGGGCCTCGTCAAGTTCGACTTCCTGGGACTGCGCACGCTCACCATCATCGATCGGGCGGTGGCGACCATCAATCGCCTGCGCGCGGAGCGCGCCGAGCCGCCGCTCGCGATCGGCGCGCTCCCGATGGACGATGCTCGCAGCTACGCGCTGCTCAAGTCCTGTCGCACCACGGCGGTCTTCCAGCTCGAGTCGCGGGGCATGAAGGATCTGATCAGGCGGCTGCAACCGGACTGCTTCGAGGACATCGTGGCACTCGTGGCACTGTTCCGGCCCGGTCCGCTGCAGTCGGGCATGGTGGACGACTTCATCAGCCGCAAGCACGGTCGCAGCAACGCCCCGATCGATTACCTGCATCCCAAGCTGCAGCCGGTGCTGGCTACGACCTACGGCGTGATCCTCTACCAAGAGCAGGTGATGCAGATTGCGCAGGTCCTCGCCGGCTACACGTTGGGTGGCGCGGACCTGCTGCGCAGGGCCATGGGGAAGAAGAAGCCCGAGGAGATGGCGAAGCAGCGCTCCGTGTTCGTCGACGGCGCGGTGCGTCATGGCGTCGATCCGCACACGGCGGCGCACATCTTCGACCTGATGGAGAAGTTCGCCGGCTACGGCTTCAACAAGTCGCACTCGGCAGCCTATGCCTTGCTGTCTTATCAGACGGCTTATCTCAAGGCGCACTATCCGGCCGCCTTCATGGCGGCGGTGCTCTCGGCAGACATGGACAACACCGACAAGGTCGTGATGCTCATCGAGGAGTGCAAGCAACTCGGTCTCACCGTGCAGCCGCCCGATGTGAACACCTCGCGTCACGAGTTCGCCGTCGCGGGCGAGCGCACCATCCGCTACGGACTCGGCGCGATCAAGGGCGTGGGCGCCGGAGCCGTGGCGGCGCTCATCGAGGAGCGCGAGGCGCACGGCCGCTTCGTGAGCCTCACCGATCTGTGCCGGCGCATGGATCTGCAGCGGCTCAACCGCCGCATGCTCGAGGCACTCATCCGCTCGGGCAGCATGGACGAGATCGGCGCGAACCGAGCCACGTTGATGAGCCAGCTCGGCGCGGCGATGCAGCTCGGCGATCAGAGCTCGCGCGCGCACGAGGCCGGTCAGAGCGATCTGTTCGGGCTGGCGAGTGCGGTGCCTGCACCGCAGCTCGAGCCGGCAGGCGGCGCCGCCGTGCTGCCGGAGTGGAGCGGGCAGGCACGGCTCGCCGGTGAGCGCGAGACGCTCGGCCTGTATCTCACCGGGCACCCCATCGAGGGCTTCGAGGCCGATCTGCCGCGCTTTGTCGGCGCGCGCATCGCCGAGCTGCTGAGCGAGCGGCCCCTCGGGGCGGGCGAGGGGCGCAGCTTCGGTGTCTCGCGCCCGGCAAGCGTCGCGGGACTTATCGACGAGGTTCGCAAGCGCGGGGCGCGCATCAGCATTGTGCTCGACGACCGCTCGGGGCGCCTGGAGGCAACGCTCTTCGACGACGTGTACCAGCAATACCGCGAGCTCATCGTCAAGGACGCTTTGGTGCTCGTCGAGGGCACGCTGCGCTTCGATGAGTTCACGGACGGATGGCGCCTGGCGGCGCGTCGCATCACCGATCTGCACAAGGTGCGCGAGCAGCAGCTGCGGCGCGTGGTACTGCGCTGGCCGGCGCAGGCAGACAGTGCCGCGCTGCTCGAGCGGCTCGCCGCGGCGCTGACGCCTTGGCGTAACGGCCCGTGTCAGGTCACGGTGCAGTATCGCTGTGGAGCGGCGAGCGGTGTGCTCAATCTCGGGCCGGAATGGAACGTACGGCCCGCGCGCGAGCTCATCGACAAGCTCGAGGCGCTCGTCGGGCGCGAAGGCCTGAAACTCTTGTACGGCGCGCCGCCCGCCCTCGAACAGGGCCCCTCGATGGGTGCCGGCGGCCGCTAGCCCGCGCCTGAGCGGGGGAGCCTTGCGGACCCGCCACGCCGCCCGTAACCTCCCCGCGGTCCTAACCGTGGGAGCTTCCCTGCCATATGGCCGTCGCCTTCCTGGACTTCGAGCAGCCGATCGCTGAGCTGGAAGCGAAGATCGAGGAGCTGCGTCACGTGAGCGCGGACGGCGAGGTCAACGTGCAGGAGGAGATCGGCCGGCTGCAGGCGAAGAGCCGGCAGTTGACCAGCAGCATCTTTGCGAGCCTGACACCCTGGCAGATCACACAGCTGGCGCGCCACCCCCAGCGCCCCTACACGCTCGATTACGTGAATTCCATGTGCCGGGAGTTCCAGGAGCTGCACGGGGATCGGATGTTTGGGGACGACATGGCGATCGTCGGCGGGCTCGCGCGCCTCGAGGAGCGCACCGTGATGGTCATCGGCCATCAGAAGGGACGTGATACCAAGGAGCGCGTGCGTCGCAACTACGGCATGCCCAAGCCCGAGGGTTATCGCAAGGCGCTGCGCCTGATGCGTCTCGCCGAGCGCTTCCACCTGCCGCTCGTCACGTTCATCGACACGCAGGGAGCCTACCCGGGCATCGGCGCGGAAGAGCGTGGTCAAAGCGAGGCGATCGCGCGCAATCTGTTCGAGATGTCCGTCCTGAGCGTGCCGATCGTGACGGTGGTGTCGGGCGAGGGCGGCTCGGGTGGGGCGCTCGCGATCGGCGTATGCGATCGGCTGCTCATGCTCCAGTACAGCACCTACTCGGTGATCTCTCCGGAGGGCTGCGCCTCGATTCTGTGGAAAAGTGCGGAGAAGAAAGAGGCCGCGGCCGAGGCCCTCGGACTCACCGCACAACGTCTGCACCAGCTCGGGCTGGTGGATGAGGTGCTCGAGGAGCCTCTCGGCGGCGCGCACCGCGATCCGGCCCAGATGTCGGCCACTCTCAAGGCGGCCCTCACGCGCCACCTGGCCGAGCTCGACACACTCTCGGTCGATGTGCTGCGCGCCGAGCGCAGTGCCAAGATCGCCTCCTTCGGCGTGTACAGCGAGGACAAGGAGGCGTGACGCAGGCGCTCGAGCAGCGCATCGCAGCGAGTCTCGCGACCCTCATCCCCGAGTATCCGGCGGCCTCGCTGTGCATCGCGCTGAGCGGCGGACTCGACTCGAGCGTGCTGCTGCACGTGCTTGCTCTGCTGCGCCGGGCGCAAGCGCCGCGCGGTGCGCGCATGAGGCTGCGCGCCGTGCATGTGAATCACGGGCTGCTGCCAAGCTCGGCTGAGTGGGCCGCCCGGTGCCGCGCGGCATGTCGCAAGCTGCACATCCGCCTGAAGGTCATCGAAGTGCAGGTGCTGCGCAGGCGCGGCGAGTCGCCCGAGGCGGCCGCTCGCGAGGCGCGCTATCGCGCGCTGGCGAACGAGCTCGACGCGGGAGAGGTGCTGCTCACGGCGCAGCATGCCGACGATCAGCTCGAGACGGTGCTGCTGCAGCTGCTGCGGGGCGCGGGGCTGCCGGGTATCGCGGCGATGCCAGCCCTCGCCGATTTTGGGCGTGGCCGCCTGGCGCGTCCGCTGCTCGCGCTCGAGCGCACGCAAATCGAGGCCTGGGCCCGCGCGCGCAAGCTCACCTGGATCGAGGACGACAGCAACGCCGATGAGCGGCTCGATCGCAACTATCTGCGCCGCCGCGTCGCGCCGCTGCTGCGTGCGCGTTGGCCGGGCGCGGCGCGCGCCGTAGCACGTACGGCGCGTCACGCGGCCGAGGCCCAGCGGCTGCTCGATTTGCTGGCGCTCGCGGACGTGGAGCGCGCCAGCGACGGAGCGAGCCTCTCCGCCAAGCGGCTGCGCGCGCTGAGCGCCGAGCGGCGCCGCAATGCGCTGCGCTTCTGGATCGCCCGCTCGCGCCATCGTGTGCCCGATGCCAGGCGGCTCGCCGAGCTCGCCGGGGCGCTCATCGAGGCACGGGCGGATGCGAATCCGCAAGTGCGCTGGAACGACACCGTGGTGCAGCGTCAGGCCGACTCACTCACGCTACGCAGGGCGACCTCGTTCGATGCGCCAGCGGCGCCGCTGGCGCCGCTCGCCTGGCCACTGCACGCTGTGCCGGTACTCGAGCTGCCCGCGACGCTCGGCAGGCTCGAGCTCGCTCGCGCACCGCGAGGACCGATCGATCTCGATGCGCTGCCGGCACAGATCACCGTGCTTCTGCGCAAAGGCGGCGAGCGGCTCAGGCCGCGACGCGGCGGCCCGCGCCGCGCGCTCAAGGATCTGCTGCGCGAGGCGCAGGTGCCGCATGACGAGCGCGCGCGCGTGCCGCTGTTGTTTGACGGCGAGCAGCTGCTCGCGGTCGGGGATCTGTGGGTGGATGCGCGCATTCGCGCGGGCGCCGCGACGAAGCAGCGCGCGCGACTCATTTGGCATCGATGAAGCTCCTTTGGTAACCTGCTCTCCCGTCGATCGTGGCCACAGCTGAGCGCGGGTGGTCCTCGGGTCTGCGACGGGAATCCCTCTAAAGTCCATGAGCCGTTTCGTATTCGTCACCGGCGGTGTCGTGTCCTCATTGGGCAAGGGAATCGCCTCCGCCTCGTTGGGCGCGATTCTCGAGGCGCGCAATCTCAAGGTCGCCATGGTGAAGCTCGATCCCTACATCAACGTGGATCCGGGCACCATGAGCCCATTCCAGCACGGTGAGGTGTTCGTCACCCAAGACGGCACCGAGACCGATCTGGACCTGGGTCACTACGAGCGCTTCGTGCGCACCACGACCGGGCGCAACAGCAATTTCACCACCGGCCGCATCTACGAGCGCGTGATCGCCAAGGAGCGCCGCGGCGACTACCTCGGCGCAACGGTGCAGGTCATCCCGCACATCACCGATGAGATCAAGCGCAGCATCCAGCTCGGCGCCGCCGAGGCGGATGTGTGCATGGTGGAGATCGGCGGCACGGTGGGCGACATCGAATCGCTGCCTTTTCTCGAGGCCATCCGGCAGCTCGGCGTCGAGCTCGGCCGCAGCAACTGCGTCTACATGCATCTGACGCTCGTGCCCCTGGTCGGCTCCGGGACGGGGGAAATCAAGACCAAGCCCACCCAGCATTCGGTGAAGGAGCTGCGGGGCATCGGCATCCAACCCGACGTGCTGCTGTGCCGGTGCAAGCAGGCACTGCCGGAGGAGCAGCGGCGCAAGATCGCCCTGTTCACGAACGTCGAGGAGCGCGCGGTGATCTCCGCCGTCGACGCCGACGATATCTACAAGATACCGATCCTGCTGCACGATCAGGGGCTGGATGACATCGTCATCGACAAGCTGCGCCTCGATGCGCCGCCCACCGAGCTTTCCGAGTGGCGCCAGGTGGTGAGCAGCAAGGCCAATCCCGACGGCCAGGTGGACATCGCCATGGTCGGCAAGTACGTGCAGATGCGCGACTCGTATATCTCGCTCAACGAGGCGCTCACGCACGGTGGTCTGAAAACGCGCACGCGTGTCAATGTGCACTACGTCGAGTCGACCGACATCGAGCAGCACGGCACGCGCGCGCTCGAGGGCATGGATGCGATCCTGGTGCCCGGGGGCTTCGGCGAGCGCGGGATCGAGGGCAAGATCCAGGCGGTGCGCTATGCACGCGAGAACCGTGTGCCGTATCTCGGGCTGTGTCTGGGAATGCAGATCGCGGTGATCGAGTACGGCCGTCACGTGCTCGGCCTCTACGACGCGCACAGCACCGAGTTCAACCGCTCCAGCTCCAATCCCGTGATTGCGCTCATCACCGAGTGGCAGGACCAGTCGCTCGGGGCGCAGCAGCGCGATGAGAGCTCGGGCAAGGGCGGCACCATGCGCCTCGGCGCTCAGGAGGTGCTGCTCAGCGCGGGCACGCGCGTGCGTGAGCTCTACGGCCGCGACAGTATCTTCGAGCGTCACCGGCATCGGTACGAGTTCAACAACCGCTATCTCGAGCGCTTTCGTCAGGCCGGCATGCGCTTCTCGGGCTTCTCCCGTGACGGGCTGGTCGAGATCATCGAGCTGCCGAGCCATCCCTGGTTCGTCGCGACGCAATTCCACCCCGAGTTCACTTCGACGCCGCGCGACGGGCATCCGCTGTTCAGCGCTTTCGTGCGCGCGGCGCGCGCGCAGCGGGCGGCCCAGCTGCCGGCTGTCGCTGGCGCATGACGCGCACTGGCGCTGCAGCCGCCGGTGGGTGACACTCGCTGCGGCATGAGACTCGCCGGACACGACGTAGGCCTCGATCGGCCGTTCTTTCTCATCGCGGGTCCCTGCGTGATCGAGAGTGCCGGACTTACCCTGGAGATCGCTGGCCGCCTCAAGGAGATCACGGCCAAGCTCGCCGTGCCGTTCATCTTCAAGGCCTCATTCGACAAGGCGAATCGCTCCTCCCGGGCAAGCTACCGCGGCCCAGGCCTCGAGGCGGGCCTGCGGGTGCTGGAGGACGTGCGGCGCACGGTCGGCGTGCCGGTGCTGACCGACGTCCACGAGGACACGCCGCTCGCTGAGGTTGCAGCCGTGGTCGATGTGCTGCAGACGCCGGCCTTCTTGTGCCGCCAGACAAACTTCATCATCAATACCGCGCGGCACGGCAAGCCGGTCAACATCAAGAAGGGCCAGTTCCTCTCGCCCTGGGAGATGAAGAACGTGGTGGAGAAGGCGCGCTCCACCGGCAACGAGGCGATCCTCGTCTGCGAGCGCGGTTATGCGTTCGGCTACCACAATCTCGTGACCGACATGCGCTCACTCGCGGTGTTGCGTGAGACCGGCTGCCCGGTGGTGCTCGATGCGACGCATTCGGTGCAGTTGCCAGGTGGTCAGGGGTCGGCCTCGGGCGGGCAGCGCGAGTTCATTCCGGTGCTCGCCCGTGCAGGTGTCGCGGCAGGTCTCGCAGGCCTTTTCATGGAGACGCATCCCGATCCGGCGCAGGCGCTTTCCGACGGGCCGAATGCCTGGCCCCTGCAGCGCATGGAGCCGCTGCTCGCGACGCTCGTGCAGCTCGACCGCGCGGTCAAGGCAAGGCCGCTGGAGGAGTCCCTGTTGTGAGCCGCATCAAGGATATTCGCGGGCGCGAGATCATGGACTCGCGGGGCAATCCGACGGTGGAGGCGGATGTCATCCTGGACTCCGGTGTCCTCGGGCGTGCCGCCGTGCCCTCGGGAGCTTCGACGGGGACGCGCGAGGCCGTGGAGCTGCGCGACGGCGATGCACGACGGTACGGGGGCAAGGGCGTTCTCAAGGCGGTCGAGCACGTCAACACCGTGCTGAAGGGTGCGCTCATCGGACATGATGCGCGCGACCAGCAGGGTACCGATCGAGTCATGATCGAGCTCGACGGCACCGACAACAAGAGCCGCTTGGGTGCCAACGCCATTCTCGCCGTGTCGCTCGCCGCGGCGCACGCGGCCGCGCGCGACGCTGGGCAGCCGCTCTACGCCTACCTCGGACAGGGACGCGAACCCCTCATGCCCGTGCCGATGATGAACATCGTGAACGGCGGTGCGCATGCCAACAACAGTCTCGATATCCAGGAGTTCATGATCCTGCCGGTGGGTGCGCCGAGCTTTCGCGAGGCATTGCGCTACGGCGCCGAGGTATTCCACGCGCTCAAGAAGCTCCTGAACGAGCGCGGGCTCTCGACCGCCGTCGGCGACGAGGGCGGCTTTGCGCCGGATTTGGGCTCGAATGAGCAGGCACTCGAGCTGATTCTCCAAGCGATCGAGAAGGCCGGCTATCGCGCGGGGCGCGACGTCTACCTCGGGCTCGATGCCGCGAGCACCGAGTTCTTCAAAGACGGCAGCTACGATCTTGAGTCCGAGCAGCGGCGCTTCACGCCGAGCGAGTTCTGTCGCTATCTGGCCGCGTTGGCCGCCAAGTACCCGATCGTCTCGATCGAGGACGGGATGAGCGAGGATGACTGGAGCGGCTGGGCCGAGCTCACCCGCCTGCTCGGCGAGCGCGTGGAGCTCGTCGGCGACGATATCTTCGTGACCAACACGCAGATCCTCGCGGAGGGGATTCGCAAGCAGGTTGCGAACGCCATTCTCATCAAGCCGAATCAGATCGGCACGCTCACGGAGACCCGCGCGGCCATCGATATGGCCGAGCGGGCCGGCTACGCCTCCGTGATCTCGCACCGCTCCGGGGAGACCGAGGACAACACCATCGCGGACATCGCCGTGGCGACCGCCGCGACGCAAATCAAGACGGGCTCGCTATCACGCTCGGATCGCATTGCCAAGTACAATCAGCTGCTGCGAATCGAGGCGGAGCTCGGCAAGGTGCGCTATGCCGGAAGGGACGCGTTCCCCGTGAAACTGTAGATGCTCACGGTGGACTTTCGATGAGGTGGCTGGCCGCCGCATTACTCGCGGTCTGCGTACTGCTGCAGTATCGCTTGTGGCTCTCGGACGACGGCGTGCGTGGCCTCACCCGCTTGCAGAGCTCGGTCGCTGCGCAAGCCGCGCAGAACGAGCACCTGAAAGCACGCAACGCCCAGCTCGCTGCCGAGGTGCGCGATCTCAAGAACGGCATGGCGGCGCTCGAGGAGCGAGCGCGCAGCGAACTCGGCATGATCGCGGAGCACGAGACCTATTATCAGGTCGTGCCGCGGAAACCTGCGCACGCCCCGCCCCCAGGCACGCGCACTGCCCAGCGCTGATCAGCCGGGCCTCACGCCGTGGCTTCCCCGCGTTACTGGCTCGTGATGCCTGCCGCCGGCGCTGGCCGGCGCTTCGGGGGCGACAGTCCCAAGCAGTACGCGCAGCTGCTCGGACGTTCCGTGATCGAATGGGCCCTCGCCCCGTTCCTCGGGGATTCCCGCTGCGCCGGCATGGTGGTGGCCCTCGCGCCCGATGATGCCCACTGGGCGCGCCTGCCGCGCGAGCGCCTCGGTACCGTGCAGACCGTGGCCGGCGGCGACGATCGCAGCCACTCGGTGCGGCGGGGCCTCGCAGGGCTTGCCGGTCGCGCGGCCGATCAGGACTGGGTGCTGGTGCACGATGCGGCACGCCCCTGCTTGCAGCGAGCGGATCTCGATCGGCTGCTTGCAGAATGTGCGACCGATCCCGTGGGCGGTCTGCTCGCATTGCCGGTCGCCGACACCGTGAAGATGCAAACGGCCGCGGGCACGAGCGAGCGCACGATCGAGCGCGCCGGGCTGTGGCGGGCGCAGACGCCGCAGATGTTCCGTTTCGCCGCCCTGTGCTCGGCGCTCGATGCCGCCTTCGCTGCGGGACGTGCACCGACCGACGAAGCGCAGGCGCTCGAGTGGCTGGGGTCGCAGCCGCGGCTCGTGAGCGGCTCAGCGGCCAACATCAAGATCACCAGCGCGGCGGATCTGCCGCTCGCGGCCGCGCTGCTCGGCCCTGGCGCCGCGTCCTCTCGGGAGGCTGCAATGAAGGTTGGCATGGGCTTCGACGTGCACGCATTCGGCACCGGCGAGTTCGTGATGCTCGGTGGGGTGCGCGTACCGCACGGCCGAGGCGTGGTCGCGCACTCGGACGGTGACGTGATTCTGCACGCGCTGTGCGATGCGCTGCTCGGTGCGGCGGGACTGGGCGATATCGGCCAGCACTTTCGCGATGACGATCCGCAGTGGCGCGGCGCGGACAGCCGCCGCTTCGTCACCGCCAGCCTCGCGATGCTCGCCGAGCGCGGCCTCTCGGTGGTGAATGCCGACCTCACGCTCATCGCGGAGGCCCCGCGACTCGCCCGTCATCGTGACGATATCCGCCGCACGGTGGCCGGCCTGCTGGACGTGCCTGCGGGATGCGTGAACATCAAGGCGACGACGACCGAGCGGCTCGGCTTTCTCGGCCGCGAGGAGGGGATTGCCGCCCAGGCGGTAGTGCTGCTGCGCTCTCGGCCTCAGTGACTGAGAAGCGCGTACAGCGCTCCGGTCCCGCCGTCGACGGCGCGTGCGGAAACGAATGCGAGCACCACCCCGCTGCGCTTGAGCGTACCGACGACCGCTTGCTTGAGCACCGGCCCGCGCGGTCCGGAGCGCAGCCCCTTGCCATGGATGATGCGCACGCAGCGCGCACCGCGATGCGCGGCGTCGGCGAGGAACTCACGCAGCACGAGCTTGGCCTCCCGAACCGTCAGTCCGTGCAGATCGAGCTCGCCTTGCACGCGGTACTGTCCCCGCCGCAGCTTGCGCAGAACGGATGGCTGTACCCCGGGACGGGCGAAGGCGATCTCCTCGCCGCCCGCGAGACTCGGATCATCCGGCAGGAACTGCAGACTCTCCTCGAGAATTGCCAGCCGGTCGGCGCGGCTGAAGCGGGCCCGTGGGCTCGGTCGGGACGAGGGCACCTGCTCTCGATCGTGTACCAGCGGGCGCACGTCGCGGGTCGCTTGGCGAAAGAGTGCGATCTCCTCCTCGTCCGTCTCCGGGGCAGCAGCCTCCCGCCCCGGCGTGGCACCCGTTATATTGACGCGCCGCTTCGTACCACTCATGCCGCATAAGATAGCGTGAAGATTCTCGTCAGCAACGACGACGGTTACCGCTCCGAGGGCATCCGCCGCCTGAAGGACGCACTGGCACCGCTCGCCGAGATCACCATCGTCGCGCCCGACCGCAACCGCAGCGGGGCGAGCAACTCACTGACGCTCGATGTGCCGCTGCGCGTGTTCGAATCGGAGCCCAACGTGTACTACGTCGTCGGGACGCCGACGGACTGTGTGCATCTGGCGATCTCGGGCCTGTTCGACTTCGAGCACGACATGGTGGTCTCGGGCGTGAACGACGGTCCGAATCTCGGCGATGATGTGCTCTATTCCGGGACGGTCGCTGCCGCCGTCGAGGGGCGCTTCCTCGGCCTGCCGACCCTGGCGCTGTCGCTGTGCACCGATACGCACACGGGACGGCACTTCGCGACCGGCGCGCGCGTGGCGCATCTGCTCGTGCAGCAGCTGCTGGCCCGGCCGCTCGAGCGCGCGCTCATTCTCAACGTCAACATACCGGACGTCCCCTTTGAGCAGCTCAAGGGCTTCGCCGCGACGCGGCTCGGATTCCGTCATCGCTCCGAACAGGTGCTGCGCACGCACGATCCGCGAGGCCGCCCCGTATACTGGATCGGGCCCGCCGGCGCGGAACAGGATGCCGGCCCCGGGACGGACTTCCACGCCGTGGCCGAAGGCTTCGTCTCCGTGACGCCGCTGCAGATCGATCTCACCCGCCACACCGCGCTGCCGCTCATCGGCAGCTGGTTGGAGGGTCTCAATGGCTGACCTGCGCATGTCAGGTATCGGCATGACGTCGGCGCGCACGCGCGATCGGCTGGTGCAGCGACTGCGCGAGCAGGGCATCAGCAACGAGAGCGTGCTCGAGCGCATTCGCAATGTGCCGCGCCACATCTTCGTCGACGAAGCACTCAGCAGCCGCGCCTACGAAGATACGGCGCTGCCGATCGGCTTCGGCCAGACGATCTCGCAGCCGTACATCGTCGCGCGCATGACCGAAGCGCTGCTCGAGGGGCCGCCGCTGCACAAGGTGCTCGAGGTGGGTACGGGCTGCGGCTATCAGACGGCCGTGCTCGCGCCACTCGTCGAGCGCGTCTATACCATCGAGCGCATCGGGCCTCTCATCGCACGCGCGAAGCTGCGCCTCAAGGAGCTCGGCATGCGCAACGTGCGCTTTCGTCACGGAGACGGCAGCCTCGGCTGGAAGGCACAGGCGCCGTTCGATGGCATTCTCGTCGCCGCAGCACCGCTCACCGTGCCCGAGCTGCTCCTGCAGCAGCTGCAGCTCGGGGGCCGGCTGGTGGTGCCCGTGGGGCCGGAGGGTCAGCAGGAGCTCGTGCGTTTCACGCGCAAGGAACAGCGCTTCGAGCGCCAGCCTCTCGGGCCGGTGGCGTTCGTTCCGTTGCTCGGTGGGGTCGCGTGATCTTTAAGAGACTTGTTTATCTAAATCCTGTAACTTGTTGATTTAGTTTTGACGCTTGGACCTTGACCGTGAGGCAAGCCGGCAGCAGCGTGGGCCGACTCGCAAATGGCACGGTCGTTGCACTGCGACAGCGCTCGTGGAGCATTCGGGCAAGTACGGAAAATGCCTGAAATTAAGCTGCTTGCGTATTCAACTGCCAGCCGTTTAACATGTCGCCGAACTACGACAAGGGAGGGCGATCGGTAGAGGGCACAGGGTGGCGAGACGCGTGCAATATCAAGAATAATATTTGAAAGAACAACAATATGGAGCCAATTGTTCGAGTCTGTCAGCTTCGAATGATTTGCTTGATCCGGTGGAAATCTCTCCTTCTGTGCCCTCTGCCGATCGTCCTCGAAGAAGAAGAACAAGAAGAACCTCGCGACTGCACCGCTTGCTCTTCAGCTTGATAACAGCAGCACGATGACGCGTCGCTCCTCCTGAACCAAGACGTTGTAGGTGCGGCAGGCCGCACCGAGATCCATCACCTCGAGTCCGATGCCGCGCGCGGCAAACTCCTCGCGCACCGCGCCCGCAGGGAAGTGTTGAGCGGCGCCGGTGCCCAGCAGCACCACGTCCGGCTGCAGAGCGAAGATCGGTGCCAACTTATCCGTGGCGAGCTCACTGCTCCTGGCGACGTCCCACTCCGTGATGATGCAGTCGCGGGTGACCGCGCACGGAATGCGGACGTTGCGCTCGCCGACGCGAACCTCATCGAGGGCGTACGCGCGGATGACGTTCACGTCACGACGCGCATCGAGTGTCAGCTTCATGTCGTCGAGTACGATACTCCGCCGTGAGCGAGCTCGTCATAGTCGCGTCCGATCTCTACCTGGCGCGATCCTCTCGCGAGCGCACGGGAGCGCTTGCGTTGCCGGGACTTGCGGGACTGACGCGCTTCGGTGTTCAGCACGAGCTGAGGACGGGCTGGCGCGCGTGGCTCGCCCGGTACTGCGGGCGGCCCGACCTCGCAGGCTGCGCGCCCGCGGTGATTGCCTCTGCAGCCGTAAGTCACGTCGCCGCCGTGCCTTCGTACCTGTGGCTTGCAACACCCGTGCATCTCACGGCGAGCCTGCACAGCGTGCACCTGGATCAAGCGGGCATCCTGCATCTGGAGGGCACCGCGCGCGCAAGCCTCTGCGAGAGCTTCAATGAGAGTTTTGCGGAGCTCGGTTATCGACTGCTGCCGACTCGCTCGGGTGACTTCATCGCGAGCGGACCGCAGCTCTCGGGACGCATCGAAACCACCGAGCCCGCACGCCGCCTCGGGTCGAGCATCGACGATGCGCTACCCGAAGGGGCAGGCTCGGCCGCCCTGCGTCGACTCGGAGCGGAGATCGAGCTGTGGCTGCACGGACATCCGCTGAATATCGCGCGCGAGCGCGAGCAGCGTGCCGCGATCAGTACGCTCTGGCTCTGGGGTGGAGGCGCATTCGCGAGCGTTCGGACGGCGAATGGGGTCGCATCCGTGCAGGCGCCGCCCGAGCTTTTCGGCGATGATTCCTATGTGGAGGGGCTGGCGCGGCTCTGCGCGACGGCGTGTGAGAGGCTCCCGGCGACGGTCGCGACGGTGCTCGCCCGCGCGGCACGCCGCAAGGTGGTGATCCTGGAGGTATTTCATTTGCACGCTGGCTGCGGTGCTGCCGGGCAGGCGCTCGAGCGGCTCGATCGCGATTGGCTGTCGATCGCGCTGCAGGCTCTCACCGACGGACGCATCGCGCAGCTCACCCTCATCGCCAACGATCGCCGAGTGACGATGACGGCGCGCAGTCGCTTCAAGCTCTGGCGGCGGCGGCGCGACCCACTGGCGGCCCTGCAGTGAGCCCTCAAATCAGGCGCCGTCCGGTGAGCGGCGCGAGCGCGCCTCTCGGGGCGAGCCTGCACCCGGTTCTGCAGCGCGTTTATGCGGCGCGGGGCGTGCAGGCACCCGCCGAGCTCAGCGTGGCGCTCGACGCTCTGCTGCCTGTCAGCACGCTCGAATGCGTGGATGCGGCGGTCGAGCTGCTGGTGCGCCAGCGCGCTCGCGGTCGGGTGCTCATCATCGGCGATTTCGACGCGGATGGCGCGACGAGCACGGCGCTCATGGTGCGGGCGCTGCGTGCCTGGTCCTTCGCATCGGTGGATTTCCTCGTCCCGAATCGCTTCGAGTTCGGCTATGGCCTGACCCCGGAGATCGTCGCGCTCGCCGCAACGCGTGATCCGACGCTCATCGTGACCGTCGACAACGGCATCTCCAGCATCGCGGGTGTGCAAGCCGCGCGCGAGCGCGGCATCGACGTGCTCGTCACCGATCACCACCTGCCCGGCGCGCAGCTGCCCGAGGCGAACGTGATCGTCAATCCCAACCTGGCCGGTAGCCGCTTCAGGAGCCGTTCACTCGCAGGGGTTGGCGTGGCCTTCTATGTCATCGCAGCCCTCAAACATCGGCTCGATGCGGAGGCCGTCGTATCGCCGCAGGCCCCGGGAGCCGCGGCGTATCTCGATCTCGTCGCGCTGGGCACGGTTGCGGATCTGGTGCCGCTCGATACCAACAACCGCGTGTTGGTCGCGCAAGGCTTGAGACGCATTCGCGCCGGACGGTGCGTGCCGGGGATTCGGGCGCTGCTGTCGGTCGCCGAGCGCGCCGCGCTCGATCTCACGGCCGCGGATCTCGCCTTCGGCGTCGCACCGCGGCTGAACGCGGCCGGTCGTCTCGATGATATGACGATCGGCATTCAGTGCCTGCTCGCCGACGATCCCGACGAGGCCCTCTCGCTCGCGCGCCGGCTCGACGAGCTCAATCAGGAGCGCCGTGCGATCGAGGCGCGCATGCAGACGGAGGCGCTCGCGGCGGTGCGCCGCTTGCGCGAGCCGCTGCTGCAGCGCGAGACGCGCTGCGCGCTCACCCTGTTCGACGACAGCTGGCACCAGGGCGTGGTGGGGCTGGTCGCGAGCCGCGTCAAGGATCGCACCGCCCGACCCGTGATCGCCTTCGCGCGTGCCGCGGATGGCCAGCTGCGGGGCTCCGCCCGCTCGGTCTCCGGACTGCATATCCGCGATGTTCTCGATGCGATCGCCACGCGCCATCCCGAGCTCATCAGCCGCTTCGGCGGACATGCGATGGCGGCCGGGCTCACACTCGATGCGGAGCATCTCGACCGCTTCGCGCGGGCGTTCGATGAGGAAGTGGGGCGCTGTCTGCCGGCCGATCGCGAGCGCGACTGCATCGAGACCGATGGCGAGCTCGCCGTGCACGAGATCGCGCTCGAGACCGCGGCCGCACTGCGCGCGGGGGGTCCGTGGGGTCAGGCATTTCCGGAGCCGAACTTCGATGGCCTCTTCAGCGTGCGCAGCGCACGCGCGGTGGGCGAGCGGCACCTCAAGATGTGGGTGGAAGTACCCGCGAGCGGACGCGCTTTCGATGCGATCGCCTTCAATCACTTGGAGCCCGTCGAGGGCGCGCAGTCCGCGCCGCTGCCCGCCGGCGAAGCGCGCCTCGTGTACCGGCTGGACATCAACGAGTACCAGGGCGAGCGGCGGCTGCAGCTTCTCGTCGATCACGTGCTGCCGCCCTGAGCAAGCCTGTTAGAATCATGCCGAATCTCTTTGCGAGCCCGCGATGATGGAAGTGAGCCAACTGCGACGCCAGCTCAAAGACCTCGAGGAGCGCACCGGCTCCCTACGGGGGTTTCTTTGAGTACGAGAAGAAGAAAGAGCGCCTGGAAGAGGTCGCGCGCGAGCTCGAGGACCCAACGGTGTGGTCGCAGCCCGAGCGGGCGCAGGAGCTCGGTCGCGAGCGTGCGCGCCTGAGCGCCGATCTCGGCGAAATCGATCGCACCTCGAAAGGCATCCAGGACGCCGCCGAGCTGCTTGAGCTCGCTGCGGGTGAAGGCGACGAGGCTGCGGCGCACGACATCGGGCGCGACGCCGAGCAGCTCGAAACCCAGGTACGCCGCCTCGAGCTCAAACGCATGTTCGGCGGCGAGATGGACGCGCACAACGCCTTTCTCGACATCCAGGCCGGCGCGGGCGGCACGGAGGCCCAGGATTGGGCGCAGATGCTGCTGCGCATGTATCTGCGCTGGGGCGCCGCACACGGGTTCGCGTGCGAGGTGATCGATTCCAGTCCCGGCGAGGTCGCCGGCATCAAGGGCGCCACCGTGGAGGTGCGCGGCGAATATGCCTATGGCTGGTTGCGTACCGAGACGGGCGTGCACCGCCTGGTGCGCAAGTCGCCGTTCGACTCGGGGAATCGTCGCCACACCTCGTTCGCCTCGGTGTTCGTGTCCCCGGAGATCGACGAGGACATCGAGGTCGAGGTGAATCCCGCGGACCTCAAGGTCGATGTCTACCGCTCCTCCGGTGCGGGAGGACAGCATGTGAACAAGACCGAGTCCGCGGTGCGCATCACGCACCTGCCGACCGGCATCGTGGTCGCCTGCCAGAACGAGCGCAGTCAGCACAAGAACCGCTCGACCGCCATGAAAATGCTGCGCGCGAAGCTCTACGAGCTCGAGGTCAACAAGCGCAACGCCGCCGCGCGAGTGCTCGAGGACTCGAAGTCGGATGTGAGCTGGGGCAACCAGATCCGCTCCTACGTGCTCGATCAGTCGCGCATCAAGGACCTGCGCACGGGAGTGGAGGTGGGTAATACCGCCGCCGTGCTCGATGGCGACCTCGATCAGTTTCTCGAGGCATCGCTCAAGGCCGGAGTTTAAGCAAGGGGGCTTTGGTGACAGGAACGACCGAAGGCGGCGACGCAACCAAGCCGAGCGACGAGAACAAGCTGATCGCCGCGCGGCGCGCCAAGCTCGCGCAGTGGCGCCGGGAAGGGGGCGCCTTTCCCAATGACTTCCGGCGCGACGCGCTTGCCGGTGAGATCCACGCGGCTTACGGCGAGCGCGATGCCGAATGGCTCGAGGCGCACCCGACGGTGGTGCATGTCGGCGGTCGCATGATGCTCAAGCGCTCGCAGGGCAAGGCGAGCTTCGCGCAGATCGCCGACCGCACCGGTCAGATTCAGCTGTTCCTGCAGCAGGATGTGCTCGGGCCCGCGTACGAGGCGTTCAAGAGCTGGGACGTGGGCGATATCATCGGCGCGAGCGGGCCCGTGTTTCGCACGCGCACCAACGAGCTGACCGTGCGGGTTCAGAGCCTGCGCTTGCTGGTGAAGTCACTGCGGCCCCTACCGGATAAGTGGCACGGCCTCGCCGACACCGAGCTGCGCTATCGGCAGCGCTACGTCGACCTGATCGTGAATGAGAGCAGCCGCAACGTGCTGCGCACGCGTGCGCGCATCATTCGCTACCTGCGCGACTTCCTCGACGCACTCGATTTCCTGGAAGTCGAGACGCCCATGATGCAGCCGATTCCGGGCGGTGCGGCCGCGCGTCCCTTCATCACGCATCACAACGCCCTCGATCTGGACATGTATCTGCGGATCGCCCCGGAGCTGTATCTCAAGCGTCTGGTGGTCGGCGGCCTCGAGCGGGTGTACGAGATCAACCGCAACTTCCGCAACGAGGGTCTTTCCACCCAGCACAATCCCGAGTTCACGATGCTCGAGCTGTACCTTGCGTACGCCGATTACCGCGACCTCATGGACTGGAGCGAGAAGGCGGTGAGTGGTCTGAGCACGGCCGTGCGCGGCGCCTCGCAGCTCGAATACCAGGGGCGCTCCTACGATCTGGCCAAGCCGTTCCGTCGGGGCAGCCTCGAGCAGCTGATCATCGAGCACAACCCCGATCTGGATGCGCTTTCGCTGCGCGATGTGAGCTATCTGCGCCGGGTGTGTGAGCGACGCGGCCTGGCGCCCGCCGCGCACGATGGTCCAGGTAAGCTGCAGCTTTCGATCTTCGAGAAGAGCGTCGAGCCGCGGCTGCTCGATCCGACCTTCGTGTACGCCTATCCGACGGAGGTGTCACCGCTGTCGCGCGCGAACGATCGGGATCCCTTCGTCACCGATCGCTTCGAGCTCTTCATCGGCGGCCGCGAGATGGCGAACGGCTTCTCCGAGCTCAACGATCCGGAGGAGCAGGCGGCGCGCTTTCGCGCGCAGGCGCTGCGCAAGGATCGCGGTGACGAGGAGGCGATGTTCTACGACGCCGATTACGTGCGCGCGCTCGAATATGGCCTGCCGCCGACCGCCGGGCTGGGCGTGGGCATCGATCGGCTCGTCATGTTCTTCACCGATTCGCCCTCCATTCGGGATGTGATCGCATTCCCGCACCTGCGGCCGGAGAGCTGAGCGGCTAGGGCGGCAGCTCGTACGGCAGAGGCAGAGGCTGCGCGCTGAGCCTCACACCTGAGGTCGGGCCGGGCTCGGCCGGGGCGGGCGCACTTTCCCCGCCAGCCGGCTCGCCCCCGGAAGCGTACGCGGCGACCGCGAGGAACTCACAACGTCCGTCGGCCAGGAGTGCCGCCTCGACGACCTTGAATGAGCGTCCGTCCGTGAGCTCGCCGCTGTCGCCGGGCGCGAGCGCTGCGGGCTCGAGCGTGCGCCAGCGCTGCATGCGCCGCTTCACCCGGCCACGGTAGTGAGCGCGCGCGATCACTTCCTGTCCTGTGTAGCAGCCTTTCGCGAAGTCGATACCCCCGAGCACATCGAGGTTGAGCATCTGTGCGACGAAGGCCTCCGACGTGCGCGCATACACCTGCGGCAGCCCCGATGCGATATCGAGCAGCTTCCAAACGCGACGCTCCTCGTCGCTCAGCGTCTCGGCCATCGCCTCCTCCCGAGGGGCGAGCACGAGCGAGCGCGCCGGCTCGGACGCAAGCGGTATCGCAATACCGTCGGCCGCGGCTGACGTGCGCCCGTGGGCCTCGCCATGCGCGGCGGCGCAGCATCCCTGCACCTGCCAGCGCGGCGAGTCGTCCGCGAGTGTCACTTTCGCGCGCAGCACGAAGCGGCGCAGTCGCTCGAGCACGCCGCCCACGAGCTCGCGCGGCATCACGAGCAGGATCTCCTCCGGCCCCGTCTGGCAGGCCCGTACGAGCGCGATCATTCGGCCCTGCGCATTGTGGTAGCCCGCCAGCAGCGGGCTGCCCTGCGCGAGCCGTGTCAGGTCGTTCGAGAGCTGCCCCTGCAGAAAGCTCGCGCTGTCCGGACCGCGGACGCGCAACACGCCGAGCTCCGCGAGCGCGACAGATCTGCGCTGCTGCAGCATCGTCCTGTTTTTCCCGTGATTTCTGGCCGTAACCGCCGAATTCTGGCAGACTTTCCCCTGATGCAGCAGACGGATTCCGACATTTCGGCACCCGTTCCCGAGCGCCGGCGCCCCCTCTCGCCCCACCTGTCGATATACAAGTTGAGCAGGTACAGCCTGCTCAGCTCGTTCACCAATCGCCTCACGGGTGGAGCACTGAGCGCGGGGCTGATTCTGCTCGTTTACTGGCTGCTGGCGAGCGCCAGCGGAGCGCGCGCCTATGCGCGCGCGGCGGCGGTGCTCGCGAGCCTGCCGTTGAAGATCCTCTATGCGCTGCTGCTCGCCGCTTTCGCTTATCACCTGGTGGCCGGCATTCGCCATCTCATCTGGGATACGGGCCGGGGGCTCGAGCGCACGCAGTCGCAGCGCAGCGCCTGGCTCGTGATGACGATCGCGCTGCTCCTGGCGATTCTCGCCTGCTACTGGGCGTTCTTCCTGCGGTCGCGCGCCTCATGAGCGGGAGCGGCCGCACATCGGACGACGAAGCGCGCGGGCCCGAAGCGCGCTTCGACGGCCGAGCGGACCGCAGCGAGTCAGGCTCAGCGGCGAGCTGGCGCTCGCCTCTGGGTCGCGTGCGTGGCCGGGGTTCGGCGAAGGAAGGCGTTGCTCATTGGTGGGTGCAGCGCCTCACATCGGTCGCGCTGATTCCGCTTGGCTGCTGGTTCGTCGTGTCGTTGCTCGCCCTGCCGGCGCTCGACTACGTCACCGTCGCCGACTGGCTGGGAAATGCCTGGACCGCGCTGCTCATGGTGCTCTTCGTGCTCGTCGCAGCGTGGCATTCGCAGCTCGGCGTGCAGGTCATCATCGAGGACTACGTGCACGAAAGCGGCATGAAGACGCTCTCGATCGCGCTCTCGAGCTTCGCGCACGTGCTGCTCGCCGCCGCGGGAGTACTGGCGGTGCTGCGCATCACGCTGCGGAGCGTCGCGTGAGCGATTACCAGCTCATCGAGCACAGCTACGACGTGGTCGTGGTCGGAGCGGGCGGCGCGGGCCTGCGTGCCACGCTCGGGCTCGCGGAGGCGGGTCTGTCGACGGCGTGCATCAGCAAGCTCTTTCCGACGCGCAGCCACACGGTGGCCGCGCAAGGTGGCATCAGCGCGGCCCTCGGCAATATGGGCGAGGACGATTGGCGCTGGCACATGTACGACACCGTCAAGGGATCCGACTGGCTCGGCGATCAGGATGCCATCGAGTTCATGTGCAAGGAGGCGCCCGCCGCCGTGATCGAGCTCGAGCAGTACGGGCTCCCGTTCTCGCGCACCGAGCAGGGACTCATCTATCAGCGCCCCTTCGGCGGCATGACGACGCACTTCGGCAAGGGAATCGCGCAACGCACGTGTGCGGCGGCCGATCGCACCGGGCACGCAATGCTGCATACCCTGTATCAGCAGTCGGTGCGCCATGCGGCGACTTTCTTCATCGAGTACTTCGCGATCGACCTGCTGATGGAGGAGGGGGTTTGCCGCGGCGTGCTCGCGCTCGACCTGAACGAAGGCAAGCTGCATCGCTTTCGCGCCCATGCGACCATCATCGCCACGGGCGGCTATGGCCGCGCCTATTTCTCGTGCACATCCGCGCACTCGTGCACGGGAGACGGCAACGCGATGGTGCTGCGCGCGGGGCTGCCGCTCTCGGACATGGAGTTCGTGCAGTTCCATCCCACCGGGATCTACACCGCCGGATGCCTCATCACTGAAGGCGCCCGCGGCGAGGGCGGCTACCTCACCAACGCGAGCGGCGAGCGTTTCATGGAGCGCTATGCGCCGAATGCGAAGGATCTCGCCTCGCGCGACGTCGTCTCGCGCGCCATGACGATCGAGATCCGCGAGGGCCGCGGCGTAGGTCCCGAGCACGACCACATTCACCTGCATCTCGAGCATCTCGGCCCCGGCGTCGTTCACGAGCGCCTGCCGGGCATCGCCGAGACCGCCCGCATCTTCGCGGGCGTCGATGTGACGCGCGCGCCGATTCCCGTGCTGCCCACCGTGCACTACAACATGGGCGGCATTCCCTGTAATTACCGCGGTGAGGTGATCTGCCCGCGCAACGGGGACGCCGAGGCGGTGGTGCCCGGACTGTTCGCCGCCGGCGAGGCGGCCTGCGTCTCGGTGCACGGCGCGAACCGCTTGGGCTCGAACTCGCTGCTCGACCTCGTGGTCTTCGGGCGCGAGGCGGCGCGGCGCTGCGCCGAGCTCATCAAGCCTCAGAGTCCGCACCGGCCGTTGCCCAAGGACTGCGCGGCGCGCCCTCTCGAGCGTCTCGATCGTCTGAGGCACGCGCACGGCTCGCGTCCGACGGCGGCCATCCGCCTGGAGATGCAGCGCATCATGCAGAGCGATGCCGCCGTGTTCCGGACCGCGGATTCGCTGCGCGACGGCGTGGAGCGGCTCTCGCGCACCTTCGCATCGCTCGCCGATGTGCGCGTGGCCGACCGCTCGCTGATCTGGAACACCGATCTCATCGAGACGCTGGAGCTCGAGAATCTGCTGCTGCAGGCGATGGCAACGATCTGCTCCGCCGAGCACCGCACCGAGAGCCGCGGCGCGCACGCTCGCGAGGACTACCCGGAGCGCGATGATGCGAAGTGGTTGCAGCACACGCTCGTCTGGGTAGGGGCTGAGGGGCGCGCCCGCTTCGGGCATCGGCCCGTGCATCTCAATACGCTGAGTGGCGAAGTCGAGTCGATTCCACCCAAGGCGCGCGTGTACTGAACGCTCGCCGCGCGCACCGCCTGCATCTACGAGGACCGCAATCCATGGCCCAGTTCCTTCTTCCCAAGGGCTCGCGCGTGAATCCCCGCGGCCGCGTGCACCGGGCGGCCGCCGGAAGTGCGACCGTACGGCGCTTCCGCATCTATCGGTTCGATCCGGATTCCGCCGAGCAGCCCCGCATCGACAGCTTCGAGCTCGACCTGAAGTCGTGCGGTCCGATGGTGCTCGATGCGCTCATCCAGATCAAAGCGGCGCTCGACTCCACGCTCACCTTCCGCCGCTCCTGCCGCGAGGGCATCTGCGGCTCGTGCGCCATGAACATCAATGGCATCAACCGACTCGCCTGCACGACCACCATGGAGGATCTCAAGGGCGAGGTGCGCATCTTTCCACTGCCGCACATGCCGGTGGTGAAGGATCTGGTCTCGGATCTGAGTAATTTCTACGCGCAGTACGCGGCCGTGGAGCCGTGGCTGAAGGCGCGCACGCCAGCCCCGCCGGATCGCGAGCGGCTGCAGTCGAAGCAGGAGCAACAGCGGATCGATCGTCCTTCCGCCTGCATCCTGTGCGCGTGCTGCTCGACAGGTTGCCCGAGCTACTGGTGGAACAGTGACCGCTTCCTGGGGCCTGCGGCGCTACTCGCCGCGTACCGCTGGCTCGTCGACAGCCGCGATGAGGCCGCGGGCGAGCGGCTCGATCAGCTGGAAGATCCGTTTCGACTCTATCGCTGTCACACCATCATGAACTGCACGGATGTCTGTCCGAAGGACCTGAACCCCGCCAAGGCCATTGCGGAGATCAAAAAGATGCTCGTGGAGCGCAGGCACTAAAGGAGCGGACGCATGCCGCAGTCGCACTGGCCACGGCTGCTGTGGCGCTGCCGGCGGGGCATGAAGGAGCTCGACGTGCTGCTCGAGCGCTTCGCCCGGGAGCGCTATGCCGCGGCGCCGATCGAGCGGCGCCAGGCATTTGAGCGGCTGCTCGAGCTGCCCGATCCGCTGCTGGTCGACTATCTCTTGGGCCACGAACGACCCGCGGACGCTGACCTCGCCGAGCTGGTGCCCCATCTGATCCAGCCGCCGGGCCGGCCCGGGACGGCCGAACCCTGAACCTGGCGGGATAGGTGCGGCGGTGCCTCCGCGGCCGAGACCACGACACGGCGGGAGGGCTCTCCGGCCCCGCACGATGACAACTGTTAGACTGCATCTATCTTCCGTGACGGAAATCACAGTCCATATTCTGCGGGAGGCGACCTGAACTTCCTCAGCGGTCCGGGGTCTATTGTGGTCGCGGCGTTGCGGCCTTCTGTTTTACCAGGGAGTAGAAGGCGCCATGAGCGCCGATGTGAGTGACTTGAGCCTGGTCCGGCGCGTGCAGCGTGGGGATAAAGGGGCATTCGATGCGCTGGTGCTCAAGTACCAGCACAAAGTGGTCAAGCTGGTCATGCGTTACGTGCGCAATCCTGCCGAAGCCGAGGATATCGCCCAGGAGGCCTTCATCAAGGCCTACCGTGCGCTACCGCAGTTCCGCGGCGACAGTGCTTTCTATACCTGGCTTTACCGTATTGCGATCAACACCGCCAAGAACGCCGTCGTGTCACGGGACAGAAGTCCCGTCGAATACAATTTGGACGCCGAGCATTCCGATGAGTCCTACGATATGCAAAGTCGTCTGAAGGACTCGGAGACACCCGAAGGGCTCGTGCTTACGGACGAGATCCGTGGCACGGTCAATGCAGCGATCGAAGCTTTACCCGAGGACTTGCGCACGGCCATCGTGCTGCGCGAGCTCGAGGGACTGTCTTACGAGGAGATCGCGGCCGCCATGGGCTGTCCGGTCGGCACGGTGCGCTCGCGCATCTTTCGCGCCCGGGAGGCCATCGATCGGCGACTGCGAGAGGTGTTCGAAGGTGGCCTGGGCCGTGCGGAGGAATTGGGATGACCAACGAGGAGCTCGAGAGCCAGCTGTCGGCCATGTTCGACAACGAGCTGCCGGAGTCCGAGTGCGAGCTTCTGGCACGGCGGCTCGCGCGTGACGAGTCGCTCAAGGCACGCTGGGGTCGCTACGCCACGATCGGGGCCGCCCTGCGCATGGAGCGCGGATTGCGCACGGACAGCGGCCTGGCGCGCGCGGTGAGCGTGGCGGTTGCGGCCGAACCCTCTCTGCTCGCGACCGGGCGCGCCCGTGAGCTCGTAAGACCGGTGGTGCGGCGCTGGTGGCAACCCGCCGCCGGTGCGGCCGTCGCAGCGGGCGTTGCGTTCGGCTGCATCGTTTGGATGCGCTCCGAGGCACCGGCCGCACCCGAGGTCGCGCAAGCACGGATGATCGCGCCGGCGATCCCGGTGGCGCGCGCCATGGTGCGCAGCGCCGCGCCCGACAGCTACGTGGTGCCCACCACGGTCGAAGCGACGGGCGCTTCGAGCTCGCCACCCTTCATTCCACCGGCCGAGCTGGCCGACTATGTGGTGGCTCACAGCGAGTTCTCTGCGCCTCTGCTTCGGCACAGCGTGCTCTCCTCGCTCGTGACTGCGGACCCGGGCACGGGCAATGCTGCTAGCGCGCCCACGGGCGGGGACAACGATCAACCCAAATGAGAATGAAGCGCGCTAGCGATCGCATCGGTATGCTCGCTCTGGCACTCGCGGTCGCATCCGTCGCGGGCGCGGACGAGTCGCAGAAGTGGCTCGAGCGGATGAATCAGGCGCTCACCACGCTGAACTACGATGGTGTGTTCTCCCACTGGCAAGGCGGCAAGGTGGAGACGCTGCACATCATTCACCGCGTGCTGGACGGAGCCGTGACGGAACGCCTCGTCTCGCTCGACGGCTCGGGCCGCGAGTTCATTCGCACGGGCTCCGAGCTCGCCTGCTACCTGCCCGATCAGCGTACGGTGCTCGTGGAGCGGCAGCCGCCTGCGACGCTGCTGCTCGGGAGCCTGCCCAATTTTGAAGCGGCTACGAGCGAGTTCTACGAGATCAAGGCCGCGAAGCGCACGCGCCTGCTCGGCCGCAAGACCCAGCTGATCGTCGTCAATCCCAAGGACGAGTATCGCTACGGATACCGTCTGTGGATCGAGGAGTCGACCGGCATGCCGCTCAGAACCGAGCTGTGTGACGGTCAGGGCCGAGTGATCGAGCAGGTCGTGTTCGCGAGCATCACCTGGCCCAGCCACATTCCCGACTCGGCTTTCAAGCCCGATGTCTCGACGCAAGGTTTCAACTGGCTGCGCGAGGAATCGGGTCCGCTCGCCGCGGGCGATCCCCCGATGATGTGGCGCGCGCTCAAGCTGCCGCCCGGCTTTCGCATGTCGGTGCGTGCGGCGCAGAAGATGCCGGGCTCACGCGATCCCGTCGCGCACCTGGTGTTCACCGACGGGCTGGCATCCGTGTCGGTGTTCGTCGAGTCGCGCACGCACACGAACCACCCGCTCTCGGGGAGCGTCCAGGTGGGGTCCTCATCGGCGTTTACGACGGTGATCGATGGCCATCCGGTCACGGCCGTGGGGGAAGTGCCCCCCGAGACGGTGCAGTTCATCGCCAACGCCGTGAAGGCCGACCCGCACGCCGCAGCTCCGGTGCACTCCCCGTTCGACTCGGCCGTCCCGCCGCTCGATCCGACACCGCTGCAGCTCGATCCCTCGCGCGGGACCGTGCCCGTCATGCACTGAGGGAATGAGCTCGCGCCTGACGGTCGTGCACCGCCGCGACTGCGAGCTGTGCGACGAGATGCTCGCCGCGCTCGCGGCGCTCGAGCGCCGCTCGCCGCTGCCTCCGATCGAGATCCTGGATGTCGATGCAGACCCCGAGCTGCAGCGTCGTTATGGACTCAATGTACCCGTGCTGCTGCTCGATGGAACCGTGGTCTGTCGCCATCGGCTGGACGCCGCGGAGCTCGTGCGTCTGCTGCGCACCCAGCCGTGCAACGACCAGCACGGGTGAGGGCCGTCGATCGCTGCCGCCGCGACGAGCGTGGCAGAAAACCTGGGCGCCGGCCCTGTGACGATAATACAATTCCGGCCGCCGCATGCCCCACGTCCGCGCGGCGGAATCTCGAGTTTTGATGCGGCTCATACGTAATTTTTCCATCATTGCGCACGTTGATCACGGCAAGTCGACCCTCGCGGACAGGCTCATCCAGATCTGCGGGGGCCTCGAGGCTCGCGAGATGCAGGACCAAGTGCTCGACTCCATGGAGCTCGAGCGCGAACGGGGCATCACGATCAAGGCACAGAGTGTGACCTTGTATTACGCGGGCAAGGATGGCGAGCGCTACCAGCTCAATCTGATCGACACCCCGGGCCACGTGGATTTCTCCTACGAGGTGTCGCGCTCGCTCGCAGCCTGCGAGGGGGCGCTGCTCGTCGTCGACGCCTCGCAGGGGGTCGAGGCTCAGAGCGTCGCAAACTGCTACACGGCGATCGAGCAGGGGCTCGAGGTCCTCCCCGTCATCAACAAGATCGATCTGCCCACGGCCGATCCTCCGCGCGTGGCCAAGGAGATCGAGGACATCATCGGCATCGGCGCGCAGGATGCGGCGCACGTCAGCGCGAAAACCGGCGAGGGCGTGCCCGAGCTGCTCGAGACGCTCATCAAGCGCATTCCGCCGCCCAAGGGAGATCCGGCCGCACCCTTGCAGGCACTCATCATCGATTCCTGGTTCGACAACTACGTGGGCGTCGTCTCGCTCGTGCGCCTCGTGAACGGCACGATCAAGCCGGGCGAGAAGATCCGCGTCATGTCGACCGGCCGCAGCCATACGGTGGACAAGCTCGGTCGCTTCACGCCCAAATCGGTGGCCCAACCCGCGCTCTCAGCCGGCGAGGTGGGCTTCGTGGTGGCCGGCATCAAGGAGATCGACGGGGCGCCCGTTGGCGATACGATCACCCTCGAGAACCGCCCCGCAGCCGTGCCGCTGCCCGGCTTTCGCGAGATCAAGCCGCGCGTGTTCGCGGGACTCTTCCCCGTCAACTCCGAAGACTATGAGAGCTTTCGCGATGCGCTCGCGAAGCTGCGCCTCAATGACTCCGCGCTGCACTACGAGCCGGAGGTCTCGAGCGCGCTCGGGTTCGGATTCCGCTGCGGCTTTCTCGGCCTGCTGCACATGGACATCGTGCAGGAGCGGCTGGAGCGCGAGTACCACCTCGACCTGGTGACGAGCGCCCCGACCGTGGTCTACGAAGTCGCGCGCACCGATGGCGTCGTGGAGTTGGTCGACAATCCGACCAAGCTGCCCCCCACCGATAAGATCGACGAGATCCGCGAGCCCATCATCCTGGCCAGCATTCTCGTGCCGCCCGATCATGTCGGCGCCGTGCTGAAGCTCTGCAACGACAAGCGCGGCGCGCAGAAGAAGATGCAATACCTCGGCACGCAGGTGTCCCTGCAGTACGAGCTGCCGCTCGCCGAGGTGGTGCTCGATTTCTTCGATCGGCTGAAATCCGTGAGCCGCGGCTACGCATCCTTCGACTACGAGTTCAGCCATTTCCAGGCCGCCCCGCTCGTCAAGCTCGACATTCTCATCAACGGTGACCGCGTCGATGCGCTCTCGATCATCGTGCACCGTGAGAGCGCGTACGCCCGCGGCCGCGAGCTCGTGGACAAGATGCAGGAGCTCATTCCCCGGCAGATGTTCGAGGTCGCGGTGCAGGCGGCGATCGGTAGCGCGGTGATCGCGCGCGCGACCGTGAAGGCGCTGCGCAAGAACGTGCTCGCCAAGTGCTACGGCGGGGATGTGACCCGCAAGCGCAAGCTCCTCGAGAAGCAGAAGGAAGGCAAGAAGCGCATGAAGCAACTCGGTCACGTAGAGATTCCGCAGGAGGCCTTTCTCGCGGTGCTGCAGGTCGGACGCAAGAGCTGATCGAACTCGACCAATAACAAGGATTCTCAATGCTGATGCAATTGATCTCCCTGCTGAGCTGGCTCGCCATTCCGGTGGCGCTCGTGTGCGTCGTGGACGACTGGCTGCTACGCCCGCGTCGCCAGCTCGCCGCGGCTCCTCAGCCGGCGGGCGATCCGCCGCTGCTCGCGTTCCTCTATTACACGCTGCCCGTGCTGGTGATCGCGGGCATCATCCGTCTGCTCACCGCCGAGCGGCTCGACTTCAGCCTGGTGCTGCTGCTGATCGCGGTGGTCACGGGAGTCTTCTGGCTGCTCGATTGGGCCGTGCTCGCCCGGCGGCGCGCAGCGGCCGCGCGCGCAGCGGGCAAGGACCCGAGCGTCGTACCCGAGCCCGGCACGGTCGATTACGCCCGCAGCTTCTTTCCCGTAGCGGTCATCGTGCTCCTGCTGCGCTCGTTCGTGTTCGAGCCCTTTCGCATTCCCTCGGATTCGATGATGCCGACGCTGCTCGATGGGGATTTCATCATCGTCAACAAGTACGCGTACGGTCTGCGGCTGCCGATCATCGATCGCAAGATCGTGCCGATCCGTGAGCCCCACCGCGGCGATGTCGTGGTGTTTCGCTATCCACCGGATCCTTCGATCAACTACATCAAGCGCCTTGTCGGGCTGCCCGGGGACCGCGTGCAGGTGCAGGGCGACAAGCTGATCGTGAACGGAGTCGCAATTCCCACGAGCGATCGGGGCCTGTACGAGGATGGCTGCTACGAGGGGATGCACCTCGCCCAGGAAACCCTCGACCACCATCCCCACGACATCATGTTCTGCCCGACCACCGGAGATATCGCCGTCGAGCCTCTGCCGGCCTGCAAACGCCACCTCTCGCGCGGGTACGTCTGTCCGGCCTCGGATGGCCTGAACTCCGATCACGGCGACTGGCCGGAGCACGTGGTGCCTGCGGGCCAGTATCTGATGCTCGGGGACAACCGTGACAACAGCTCCGACGGGCGCTACTGGGGCTTCGTGCCCGAGGACCATCTGATCGGCAAGGCAACGCGGATCTGGCTGAATTGGGATTGGCAGCGCTCGGGCGGTCCGATATGGAACCGGATCGGCATGAAGGTGCAATAGACCCGAGTAAAGTTGCCAAGCGCACCTCTGCGCGGCAGGCGACCTTACTGCGGGCGGGCTGAGTTATGTATAAGAGACAACGCGGCGTGACGTTCATCGGCTGGCTGTGCCTGCTGATCCCCCTCGCGATCGTCGGCTACGCCGGCATCCGCGTGGCCCCGGTGTACCTCAACTACATGCGGGTGGCGCACACGCTCGATCAAACCGTGACGCAGTTCAAAAGCGAAGACAACGTGACCTACGAGCAGATCCGCATCGCCATCTCACGGCACTTTGAGATCGAGGAGGTCGAGTTCCCCGAGGTGAAGTCGATCGACATCCACCGCGACGGCCGGGCCTGGGTCATAGAGGCCAAGTACGAGGACACCGCGCCGCTGTTCGCCAATCTGTCTATCATGATCGCCTTCGACAAGATGGTGCAGATCGGCTGAGCGGTGAACGAAGACTGGCCGCGGAACTGGTTGCGCGAGAAGCTCGGCTACGAGCCCGCTGATAGCGCACTGTTCGCCGCGGCGCTCACGCATCGCAGCGCCGCACGTCCCCACTACGAACGACTCGAATTCCTCGGGGACGCGGTCCTCAACCTGCTCCTCGCGGAGCACCTGTTCGCTTCCTACCCCCTGGCCGATGAGGGCGATCTGAGCCGGCTGCGCGCCCGGCTCGTGAGCAGCGAGCCGCTTGCCGAAATCGCCGCCGAGCTTAGGATGGGCGAGGTGCTGCGGCTCGGCTCGGGAGAGCTCAAGTCCGGAGGCTTCCGCCGCCGCTCGATTCTCGCCGATGCCTTCGAGGCCCTGTGTGGCGCGTTGTATCTGGACGGGGGGCTCGAGACGGTGCGGCGAGTGACGAGGGCACTGTTCGCGGCGCGCATCGCACAGCTGCCCGAGCCGGCGAGCCTGAAGGACGCGAAGACGCGTCTGCAGGAGTATCTTCAGTCGCGGGGACTGCCGCTGCCGCGCTACGAGGTGCAGCGTACCGAGGGCGAACCGCACGAGCGGACCTTCTGGGTGCTCTGTGAGGTGAGCGCGCTCGACCTGCGCACGCAAGGCAGCGGCAGCAGCCGGCAGCGCGCCGAGCAGCAGGCTGCCGAGCGGGCGCTTGCGGGGATCGAGGCGAACGGTCAGGAATGAAGGGGTTTCGAAGCGGCTTTGCGGCGCTCGTCGGGCGTCCGAACGTGGGCAAGTCGACCTTGCTCAATGCGCTCGTGGGCGAGAAGCTGAGCATCGTCACGCCACGTCCTCAGACCACGCGCCACCGTGTGCTCGGCGTCCTGACCACCGAGGATGCGCAGATCGCCTTCGTGGACACGCCCGGGCTGCACGGCAAGGCCACCCGGGCGCTGAATCGCGCGATGAATCGCACCGCTGCCACGGCGCTCGCGGACGCGGACCTGTGTCTGTTCGTGGTCGAGGCGCTCAAGTGGAATTCCGGGGACGAGCTGGTGTTGCAACGCATTCGCGACAATGCCCGGCCCGCCGTGGCCGTCGTCAATCAGATCGACCGCGTGCGCCCGCGCGAGCAGCTGCTGCCCTATCTGGGCGCGCTCGCCGCGCGCCACGACTTTGCCGACCTCGTGCCGGTGTCCGCGCTCAAGCACGACAACCTCACCGCGTTGCGGGAGGCGATCGTGCGGCTGCTGCCCGAGTCCCACGCGCTCTTTCCGAAGGAGCAGCGCACCGACCGCGGCATTGAGTTTCGCATTGCCGAGACCATCCGCGAGAAGCTCACGCTCGCTCTGAATCAGGAGCTGCCCTACGGAGTTGCCGTGGAGCTCGAGCGCGCGGTGGAGGAGGATGGGCAACTCGTCGTCGATGCCGCCATCTGGGTGGATCGCTCCGGCCAGAAGCCGATCGTGATCGGAGCCAAGGGCGAGCGGCTGAAAGGCATCGGCCGGGCCGCGCGCCTGGAGCTCAATCGCACGCTCGGGCGGCGCGTGCACCTGAGCCTGTGGGTCAAGGTGCGCGAGGGCTGGGCCGACAATGCCCGCGCGTTGCACCAGCTGGGCTTGGACACGTGAGCCGCAGCTCCGGGCGCGTGCAGCTGACTCCCGGATATATCCTGCATCACAGGCCGTATCGGGACACGAGCCGCATCCTCGAGGTGCTGACGCGCGAGCATGGGCGACTCACGCTCTTTGCGCGCGCCGTGCGCGGGCCCAGGGCGCGCTTGAGTGCGGTGCTGCAGCTCTTTCAACCCCTGCTGCTGTCATGGTCGGGTCGCGGCGAGGCGCCGCAGCTCACCGATGCCGAGCGGGTGGGCGCGGCGCATGGGATGCCTGGCAGCTGCCTCATGCCCTGCTTTTACCTGAACGAGCTGCTCCTCAAGCTCACCACTCGTCATGATCCGCATGCGTCGCTTTTCGATGCCTATCACGCTGCCCTCGAGGAGCTGAAGAACGGGGCGCCCCTCGAGCGCACGTTACGACTGTTCGAGAAGCGCCTGCTCGCGGAGGTCGGCTACGGCCTCGAGCTCGAGGCGGACTCGCACACGGGACGCGGCATCGATCCCGAGGGCTATTATGATTTTCGCCCCGACCAGGGGCTCGCGCCCGTCGCCGCGGGCGCACCGCACGCGCTCTCCGGGCAGTCGCTCCTGAGTCTGGCACGCGAGCAGCTCTCGAGTGCGCCAGAGCTCGAGGATGCGCGCCGCCTGCTGCAGGCCGCGCTGGCGCATTGTCTGGAAGGAAGAGAGCTCAGCACTCGAGCGGTGGCGCGCCGCTGCCGGGGCCTGAGCCGGGAGTCGCGATGAGCTCTGCACCGATCACGCTGGGGGTCAACATTGACCATGTGGCGACCTTGCGTCAGGCGCGCCGGGCGCGCTACCCCGATCCCGTGCATGCGGCACTGACGGCCGAAATGGCGGGCGCCGACAGCATTACGCTGCACTTGCGCGAGGATCGCCGGCACATCCAGGTTCAGGACGTGCGCGTGCTCAAGGAGTTGCTGAAGACGCGCATGAACCTCGAGCTGGCGGTCACCGATGAGATGCTCGAGATCGCGCGCGCCGTGCGGCCGGCGGACTGCTGCTTCGTGCCGGAGCGGCGCATGGAGATCACGACCGAGGGCGGGCTCGATGCGGCCGGGCAGGTGCAGCGCCTGAAAGAGGCAACCGCGATCCTGGCCGGGCAGGGCGTGCGCGTGGCGCTGTTCATCGATCCCGATGCGCAGCAGATCGAAGCGGCGGTACAGATCGGCGCCCCGGTGGTCGAGCTGCACACGGGTGCTTATGCCGAGGCCGCCGGCTCGCTGCAGGCAACCGAGCTCGAGCGGCTGCGCCGTGCGGCGCAGCTTGCTGCCGGCCGCGGACTCGAAGTGCACGCCGGCCACGGTCTCAATTATCACAACGTGGGGCCGGTGGCGGCGCTGCGCGAGCTCGTCGAGCTCAACATCGGGCACGCCATCATCGCGCGGGCCGTGTTCGACGGTCTGCCGAGCGCCGTACGCGAGATGAAGGCGCTGCTCGTGGCCGCGCGCGCATGATCTTCGGCATCGGCGTCGACGTGCTGGAGATGAAGCGCATCGACGCGACCCTCGAGCGCTTCGGCACGCGCTTCACCGATCACCTGCTGATGCCGCAGGAGCGTCTGCAGCTCGAGCGCACGCAACGCCGCGAGCGCTTCATCGCCATGCGCTTTGCGGCCAAGGAGGCCATCGTGAAGGCGATGGGCACGGGGTTCGCGCACGGGATGTGGATCCGCGACGTCGGGGTGGTGCAGAACGCGTGGGGCAAGCCCGAGGTCATCTTCTCCGAGCGTGGGGAGCAGATGCGCCGCCGCCTGGGCATCGGGGAGGGCCACATCACGCTCACCGATGAGGCCGGGCTCGTCGTGGCTGTCGCGGTCCTCATGAAGGCCGCATGAGCGCCACGGACGAGCGCCCGGCGAGCATGAACGTGCTCGCATTCGACATCGAAACGGTGCCGGACGTGGCTCTCGGGCGGCGCCTCCATGGACTCGAAGGGCTTCCCGATGCAGAGGTCGCCAAGGCGATGTTCACGCTGCAGCGTCAGCGCCGCGGGGCTGAGTTTCTGCCGCTCACGCAGCAGCGCATCGTCGCGATCTCGTGCGCTTTGCGCACCCGAGATGACTTGCGTCTGTGGAGCCTCGGGGATGCGCGCTCGGATGAGGCAGAGCTCGTCGAGCGCTTCTTCGACGGTATCGAGCGATTCTCGCCCGTGCTCGTGTCCTGGAACGGCTGCAACTTCGATCTGCCCGTGCTGCACTATCGGGCACTGCGCGCCGGCACCCAGGCAGCACGCTATTGGGAAGTGGGCGAGCAGGATACGAACTTCCGCTACAACAACTATCTCGGCCGCTTTCATTGGCGGCACATCGATTTGATGGACGTGCTCTCCGGGTATCAGCAGCGCGCGCGAGCCTCGCTCGCCGAGACCGCGCTGCTGCTCGGGCTGCCGGGCAAGCTCGGCTTCGATGGCAGCCAGGTGTGGGAGGCGTACCTCGCCGGGGAGCTCGCACGCGTGCGCCGCTATTGCGAGACCGACGTTCTCAACACCTATCTCATCTATCTGCGCTTCGAGCTGCTGCGCGGCCGCTTCGCTCGCGAGCAGTACGCGGAGGAGGTCGCGCGCGTGAAGACACTGCTGCGCGCGGGCACGGAGGAGCACTATGCGCAGTTCCTGAGCGCGTGGGAGGCCTCGGACGCCCCGGAGGGCACCGATTGATCGCTGGCGGGCGCGGTGAGAGCGACACCGAGCTGGGCCAGGTCGATGCGCTCACCCATGAGGGGGAGGGGGTCGTTCACGGCGGCAAGACGGTGTTCATCGCCGGGGCACTTCCGGGCGAGACGGTCCGTTACCGGCGTATCCGCCGCCACAAGCGCCATGACGATGGGCTGCTTCTCGAGATCATCCGGGCGGTGCCCGAACGCACCACTCCGCAATGCCAGTATTTCGGGGTCTGTGGTGGGTGTGCACTGCAGCATCTCATGCCCGCGCGGCAGATCGAGCTCAAACAGGCCGAGCTGCGTGACAGTCTCGAGCGCCTGGCGCAGGTACGGCCCCAGCGCTGGCTCGAGCCCCTGACCGGCCCCGCCTGGGCCTACCGCCGGCGCGCGCGTCTGGGAGCCCGCTATGTTGCGAAGAAGGAGCGTGTGCTCGTGGGCTTTCGCGAGCGTCTCTCCAGCCGTATCGCCGAGCTTGATGCGTGCGAGGTGCTCGCACGTCCCGCCGGCGCACTGATCGGTGCGCTGGCCGCGCTGCTGAGCTCGCTCGAGCTGCGGGCACAGGTGCCGCAGATCGAAGTGGCGGTCGGGGACAACGCGACGGCGCTGGTGTTGCGCGTGCTCGCCGATCCGAGCGCGGCGGACCTGGCGCGCTTGCGGGACTTCGAGCGAGCGCATTCCGTGCGGCTGTATCTGCAGCGTGGAGGTCTCGACTCCATCGAGCGTTTGAGTGCAAACGTCGAGGAGCCGCCGCTGCACTATTGGCTGCCGGGGCCCGGTCTCAAGATCGAGTTTGCGCCAACCGATTTCTTGCAGATCAATGCCGCCATCAATCAGAGCTTGATCGAGCGCGCCTGTGCGCTGCTCGAGCTGACACCCGCGTCACGGGTGCTGGATCTGTACTGTGGTCTCGGCAATTTCACCCTGCCACTCGCGCGCCGCGCCGAGTTCGTGCTCGGGGTGGAAGCGGAAGCGGGGCTCGTGGAGCGTGCGCGACATAATGCGGCTCTCAACGGCATCGATAACGTTCGTTTCATCGCGGCAGACCTGGGTCGGCCCTTGCCGCAGGAACTGCCCTGGCTGCAGCCGCCGCTAAGCCACGTGCTGCTCGACCCGCCACGCGCGGGCGCGCACGAGGTAATGCGGACCATTGCACGAATTCGGCCGCAAGGTGTGCTGTATATTTCCTGTCATCCGGGGAGTCTCGCGCGGGACATCGGCACTTTGGCGCACGAGCACGGCTTCGTGCTGCAGGCCGCCGGGGTGGTGGATATGTTCCCGCATACGACGCACGTGGAATCGCTGGCACTGCTCAGGCCCGCATAGGCGGAGGGAGACTCGAACAACATGACCCTGGGGCCGCTCATGATCGATCTGGCCGATGGCCAGATCGCGGCGGAGGAGCGCGAGCTGCTCCAGCACCCCTTGGTCGGCGGGGTCATTCTCTTCGCGCGCAACTTCCAGGATTCCGCCCAGCTCACCGCGCTCGTCGGCGCGATTCACGCCGCGCGCAGCCCCTCGCTGATCGTCGCGGTCGATCACGAAGGCGGCCGTGTGCAGCGCTTTCGTACCGGCTTCTCACGCCTGCCGCCCGCACGCCGCATCGGCCACGAATTCGACGTGAATGCGCGCGCCGGCCTCGAGCTCGCCCAGCGCATGGGCTGGTTGATGGCCGCGGAGCTGCGCGCGCACGGCATCGACATCTCCTTCGCGCCCTGCGTGGATCTGGATTACGGTTTGAACGAGGCGATCGGCGATCGTGCCTTTCACGCACGCGCCGATGCCGTCGCCGCGCTCGCCACGGCCTACATGCGTGGCATGCGCGAGGCCGGGATGGCCGCGACCGCGAAGCATTTCCCGGGGCACGGAGCGGTACGCGCCGACTCGCACCAGTCCTTGCCCGTCGATCGGCGCGAGCTCGCCGATCTGACGGACGATCTCACCCCGTACCGTCGCCTGATCGACAACGGCCTGCCGGCCGTCATGGTCTCGCACGTGCAATTTCCCGCCGTGGACGAGCGCCCCGCGAGCTCCTCGAGCCGTTGGATCCGCGGTGTGCTGCGGGGTGATCTCAGATTTCAGGGCGCGATCTTCACCGACGATCTGTCGATGGGCGCGGCGGCGGCCGCGGCCGGCGACATCGTGGCCCGCTGCGAGCGTGCGTTCACCGCGGGATGCGACATGCTGCTGGTGTGCAACGATCGGCCGGCGGTCGTGCAATTGCTCGAGCGGCTCGCGATCGAGCCGGAGCCCGCCTCGCAGCTGCGCATCGTGCGCATGCGCGGACGCGACGGCCTTCCATGGAGCGAGCTGGTCGCATCGGCCGCGTGGGGCGCTGCGCACGCGCAGCTCGCACGCATGGCGGCCGCACCTTCCCTGACCCTCGACGGTGCTACATGAAAGGTGCACCCGAATCCTGGCGCGAGATCGTCGACGCCTCGCCCGAAGGCATCGTGGTGTGCGATGCGACCGCACCCGGTCACCCGGTGGTCTATGCGAACAACGCCTTCGCGCACATGTGCGGCTATCCGGCCGCCGCGCTCCTCGGCGCGAACTTGCGCATGCTGCAGGGAACTGACCGCGATCAGGAGGCGCGCCAGCGGCTGCGCGAGGCGCTCGAGCGCGGCGAGTCCTGCCGCATCCTGCTGCGCAACTATCGTCCCGACGGCACGCTTTTCTGGAACGAGATGGTGATTCAGCCCGTGAAGGATGCCGCGGGCAAGCTCGTGCAGTGGGTCGGCTATCATCGCGACGCGAGCGAGCGGCTGCGCTCGAGCGAGCGCGCCCCGCCGGGTCTACCGAACTGGGTGCGCGAGGATCGGTTGACGGGACTGCACTCGCGCGACTACCTGCAGGAGCTGCTGCGGCGGGACTGGCAAGCCGCGCAGCGCGAGTCGCACGAGATCGCGCTGACTTTGTTCGACATCGATGATCTCGGCGCCTACAACGAGACCTTCGACAAGGCCGCGGGCGATGCCTGCATCCGCCGCGTGGCGCGTGTCATCGTCAACTCGTATCGCCGCCGCAGCGATCTGGTCGCGCGCTGGGAGGGCGGAATGTTCGCCGTCGTGACGCAGGGCGATGCCTCGTCGAAAGCGAGCGAATATGCCGACGTCGTGGTCCAGCGCGTACGGGAGCTCTTGATTCACAATCCGCGCGCCAGCAGCACGCCGCGCAACGGCAACGATGCTCGGGGAGCCGATCAACGCGCCGCTCAGGATTTGCGTCCCGGCAGCGATCTGCGTCTCGGCGAGCCCAAAGGCAACGGTCGCTACGTGACGCTCAGTGCCGGCGTGGCGAGCCTCGTGCCACCGCGCGAGCTAGCGCTCGAGGCCCTCCTCAATGCCTGCTCCACGGCGCTCAAGCGCGCCAAGGCGCTCGGCAAGAACAGCGTGTGTGCGGCCGAGGCGCGCGACTTCAAGGAAGTATCGGCCGCCTAGCGAGTCTCAGCGTCCCGCGCGCCGCGCTCCCAACGCCGGTGTCACGAGCGCAATGGCGCCGAATGCCGGATTGTCGAAGTAGTTGCGATCGTAGAAGCGCACGCGCTGCATGTCGCGCAGCACGAAGATGGTGCCCGGCGCCGCCCCGAGCCCCTCGGGCGGTTTATCCATCTCGAGGTTCAGCGCCAGGCCGAGGTGCAGGAACTGTCCGCGCTCGAGTGAGACCGTGCCGGAGAGCCCCGGCGCGTCGATTCCCAGCGCCTGCAGCGGCACACCCGCGTGGTCCCCCCACGGGCTTGCAGTCTGCGACCAGGCGACATGTGCGACGGGTACGTAAGTGCCGCTCGCACGCAGCCTCGATTCGATCTCGTTGAGCTGGAAGTCGCTCTCCCCGAGCGGATGAACGGAGCGGCTCGCCGCGGTGGCATCGGCAGCTGCCGATGCGGCAGCCGCGGCGGTCGGAGGCGCCGGTGGAGGTGCAGGAGTCGCCACTCCGGCCGGTGCCGGTGGTGCGGCATCGGAGTCCGTCGGCGGCGTGAGCCCGCCGCGTGCCGTTTCGGAGTTCCAGTCCTCCGGCGTCCCGAGCGCGGAGCTGGCGCGAAACACGATCATCTCGATGTAATAGACGGGCGGCCCATTCGCGGCACCGGGTGTCGCCGCTGCCGCCCCGTTCGGCGTGGCCGCTGCGCCGTTAGCGGTCGCCGCCTCCTGCGAGGCGGTCGCTGCCGCATTTGCGGGTGCCGGTGTCGCAGGCTTCTGCGCCAGGCGCGCCGACGGCGCCGCGCGTGGAGTTTGCGCAAACGACGGCTCCCCGATAGCCGGCAGCAGCGCACACAGCACGAACATCCAGCCTCGCACTCTCATGCTGCGCATTCTATCAGTCGAGCGCCGCGTCACGCGGTTGGGCCGCTCGCCCCGCGGGCCGTGGCGGCAGGGAAGTGCCCTCGGCAAGCCGGCCGAGCAGCTCGGCGGCGAACTCGAAGCGCTTGGCCACGTCGCTCAAGGCGCGCGAGATGCGCAGCCGCAGCGGTCCCTCGAGCCGGTACTCGCGCGGGTGGCGCTGCACCAGACGGATGACAGTCGCCGGCTCGATGCGGTTTTGCGCCTCGAAGGTGAGATAGCCGCCCTGCGCTCCCAGATCCAGGCGCCGCACCCCGAGCTCGCGGGCGCGTAGCTTCAAACGTGCGATGCGCAGGAGTTGCTGCGCAGGAGTGGGCAGGGGCCCGAAGCGGTCGACGAGCTCCGCCGTGAGATCATCGAGCGCCGTCGCGTCGGCGGCGGCCGCGATGCGCTTGTACAGCACCAGCCGCACGTGCACGTCGCCGACGTAGGCATCGGGTAGAAAGGCCGGCACGTGCAGCTCCACCTCGGTCGCCGCGGCGAGCGGCTCAGCGAGCGCGGGCTCGCGGCCGTCCTTCAGCGAGCGCACCGCGCGCTCGAGCAGCTCCATATACAGCGTCAGGCCGACCTCGGTCATCTGCCCGCTCTGTGCCTCCCCGAGCAGCTCGCCCGCGCCGCGAATCTCAAGATCGTGCGTCGCGAGCACGAATCCGGCCCCGAGCTCCTCGAGCGACTCGATGGCCTCGAGGCGCTTGACCGCATCGGCGCTCAGCTCCCGCCGCGGCGGCACGATCAGATAAGCGTAGGCGCGGTGATGCGAGCGTCCGACGCGGCCGCGTAGCTGATGCAGCTGCGCGAGCCCCATGCGATCGGCGCGGTGGATCATGATGGTGTTCGCGGTGGGTACGTCGATGCCGCTCTCGATGATCGTCGTGCACACCAGAAGATTGAAGCGCCGGTGATAGAAGTCGACCATCAGCTGCTCGAGATCGCGCTCGCGCATCTGTCCGTGCCCGATGCGCACGTCTGCCTCCGGCACCAGCTCACGCACTTCGGCGGCAATCTTCTCGATCGTGCGCACTTCGTTGTGGACGAAATAGATCTGGCCACCGCGGCGCAGCTCGCGCAGCGCCGCTTCCCTGAGCGCAGGCCCATGCCATTCGGTGACGAAGGTCTTGATGGCGAGGCGCTCCTCGGGGGGCGTTGCGATCAACGACAGATCGCGCAGGCCCCCGAGCGCCATGTTGAGCGTGCGTGGGATGGGCGTGGCGGTGAGCGTGAGCACGTGTACCTCGGCCCGGAACGCCTTCAGGCGCTCCTTGTCGCGCACGCCAAAGCGGTGCTCCTCGTCGATGATCGTCAGTCCCAGATCCTTGAAGCGCACGTGTGCGTGCAGCAGCCGGTGCGTCGCGATCACGATATCAACCGTGCCGCTCTCGATACCGGCGACGATGGCATCGCTCTCGCTGCCGGTGCGGAAGCGGGATAACGCCTCGATGCGCACCGGCCAGTCCGCGAAGCGGTCGCGAAAGTTGCTGAGGTGCTGCTGCGCGAGCAGTGTCGTCGGCACCAGCACCGCCACCTGCTTGCCGCTTTGCACGGCGACGAACGCGGCTCGCATGGCCACCTCCGTCTTGCCGAAGCCGACATCGCCGCAGACGATGCGATCCATCGGCTCGGGCTTGTGCAGGTCCGCGAGCACGCTGTGGATCGCCTCGGCCTGATCGGCAGTCTCCTCGAAGGGGAAGGCGTTGGCGAACGCCTGATACTCGAGCTCGTGCACTGCGAGCTGCAGGCCGCGGCGCGCCTTGCGTTGCGCGTACAGTTCGAGCAGCTCGGCGGCCACGTCGCGAATCTGCTCCGCGGCGCGCTTGCGGGCGCGGGCCCACTGGTCCGTGCCGAGCTTGTGCAGCGGCGCGCTCTCAACCGCCGCACCGGTATAGCGACTGACGAGATGCAGGGATTGAACCGGAACATACAGGCGATCCCCGTCCTGGTATTCGAGCACCAGGAACTCACCCGGCTCGCCGGCCACCTCCAGCGCCTGCAGGCCGACGTAGCGGCCCACGCCGTACTCCTCGTGCACCACGGGCGTGCCGGGGTTGAGGTCGACGAGATCGCGCAGGATCGCCTGGGGGTCTGCCGCCGAGCGGCGCCGGCGCCGCTCCTGGCGGGCACGGGCGCCGAAGAGTTGCGACTCCGAGAACAGAGTGACCGGCGGACTCGTGAGCTGCAGGCCTTCGACATCCGGCGCTACCGTCAATGCCAGCTTCTGGCTGCCGCCTGCAAAGGCAGCCCAGTCGGGCACGAGCTCGATCTCGCCTCCGTGCGCGCGCAGCATCTCCTGCAACACCTCGCGTCTGCCCGGAGAATCCGCCGCGATCAACACACGGCCCGGGTAGTGTCCGAGGAACTCATTGAGAGGTGTGAGGGGCTGCTCGGCGCGCGCATCGAGACGCAGCTCGCGCGGCGCGCTGGTCGGGAAATTGTGCACGAGTGTTTCTGGAAAGCTCGCGACGTCGGCTTTGAAGCTATCGAGCGCGATGCTCGCAAATGCAGCGGCGCGTTCGGCGAGCTCCTGCGGGTCGAGGAACAGCTCGCGCGGTGCGAGCACCGGGCGCTCGATGTCGTGACGGCGCTCCTCGTAGCGGCTCGCGATGTCCTGCCAGAGCCGCTCGAGTGCCGCCGTGGCGCCGCTTTCGTGCACGACCACCGCATCCTCGGGCAGGTAGTCGAACAGCGTCGCCACCGAGTCGAAGAACAGCGGCAGATAGAACTCGATGCCCGCCGGCGCGAGTCCTTCACTGACTCCGCGATAGACGGCCGATTGCATCGGGTCGCCTTCGAAGCGAATGCGATAGCGGCGGCGAAATCCGCGCACCGAGTCTGGATCGAGCGGTACCTCGCGCGCGGGCAGCATGCGTACGCGCTCGATGGCATCGAGCGAGCGTTGCGAATCCGGATCGAAGCGGCGGATCGCCTCGATCTCATCTCCGAAGAGATCGATGCGCAAGGGCGCCGCCGCGCCCATCGGGAACACATCCAGCAGCGAGCCGCGCACGGCGAACTCGCCCGGCGCGGTCACCTGGCTCACGGCCGCATAGCCCGCCTCCACCAAGCGCGTGCGAAAGGCTTCGAGGCCAAGCGTATCGCCCACGGCGAGCTCGAACGCGCGCCCCTGCACGTACTGCCGCGGCGGCAGCCGCTGCAGCAGCGTATCGGCAGCGACGATCAGACATCCGCGGCGCGTCCGCGGTAGCTCGTACAGCGTTCGCAGCCGCTCGGAGGTGATGTCCGGATGCGGGGAGAACAGCTCGTACGGGAGGATCTCCCAATCGGGAAGCGTGAGCGGTGCATGCGCCGCGCTGCTGAAGAAGCGCATCTCGGCCGCGAGCCGCTCGAGCTCGCGCGCCCCGCGCGTCACCACCACGTAGAGCCGTTCGTCGAGCGAGAGAGCCTCGGCGAGCGCGAGCGCCGCAGCGCTGCCGTACAGTTGCTGCCAGCGCATGTGGCGCTGGGCAGAACTTGGAACGGGAGGCTCGAGCAGCAGCGCTCTGGATGTCACAACGGCCGGATGCGGGAGGGTACGAAGTCCGAAGCTTACCGGAAAGGTGGCGCCGCAGAGCTATCGGCGCACGCTCGAGCCGAGCGCGCGGAACTTGATCGGCGCGGTGAGCTCTATTCGAAGGCGAAGGACGCTAGGACTTCTGCGCACCCGCATCGGGTGCGGGCGAGCTTTGCGGCGCTGGCGCGGGTGCTGAATCCTCGCCCTGCGGCGCGGGAGCTGACTCTGCAGGGGCCGCGGGAGCCGGCTTGGCCGCAGCATCCGCGGGCGGTGCGCCCTCGGTCACGACTGAGTGGATCACGCGGTCGCGCTCGAAGAACACCGAGAATTGGGGGTAGTCCCAGCGAGTGATCGGCGGCTCGCCAACGGCCTCGTGACGGGTGACAGGCGCACCGAAGCGACGCTCCACATCCGCCATGAGCATGCCACCGGAGGGGCACGGCGTATGGGACTCGCGCACCATGATCTTGTCGCCGACGACGACGGTCTCGGCGAGCGCGGCGCTCGCGGCAGCACTGGCGCACAGCAGTGCAAGGACGATTCGTATGTTCATGCTAGCTCCTGGAGCAAGCCGGCTGTCGGCAGCCACTATAGCATCGGTGCAAATCTGTCAAAGCATCGAGCGGCCTTCCTCTCCGTGATCTGTGACGGACATCATGGATCGCACGGCCGCCGCGGCAAGTGTGGTTAAATTCGCGCCGTGTTTCATCCGCTCTCACTGTATGTGGGTCTGCGCTATGTGCGCGCCCGCACGCACAAATTCTTCGTCTCGTTCATCACCTGGGTGTCGCTGATCGGCGTGTGCGTGGGTGTGGCCGCCCTGATCGTCATCTTGTCGGTCATGAACGGCTTCGAGGGCGAGCTGCGCGAGCGGCTGCTCTCGCTGAGCGCGCACGCGCGCATCGTCGCGGCCGGCACGGCTACACCCTCGGCGGCGGACTGGACCGCTGCGGCGCGTGCCGCACGCGTCATTGGCGGCGTGCGTGGCGTGGCGCCCTATCTCGAGGCGCAGGCACTTGCCGTGCGTCCGCCGGAGATGCTGCCGATCACGGTGCGTGGCATCGAGCCGCAGGCCGAGGCGAGCGTCACTCAGGTTGCCCGCTTCGTGAAGGAGGGACGCCTCGAGGATCTCAAGCCGGGCAGCGATCGAGCGATCGTGGGTGATGTGGTTGCGGAGGAGCTCGGCGTCACGAGCGGCGAGACGATCACGTTGCTCATTCCGACCATCGCTCCGGACGGCACGCCGATACCCAAGCTGCGCGAGCTCAAGGTCACCGGTGTCTTCGAGGCAGGACTGCAGGAGCACGATGCCACGCTGCTGTTTGCGAACATCGACGACGTACGCGCGCTTGGCGTCGCATCCAGCGGCGAAGGTCTGCATGTGCGCTTCGACGATGCGCTGCGGGCGCCGCAGCTTGCGGCGCGCATTCGCGCCGTGCTGCCGCCGGGCTTCGACGTGATCGACTGGACGGTCGACAATGCGAGCTACTTTCGCGCCATCCGCATCGAGAAGACCATGATGGCGCTCATTCTGATGCTGATCGTCGCTGTTGCCGCCTTCAACGTCGTGGCGATGCTCGTCATGGTGGTCAATGACAAACGCACGGATATCGCCATTTTGCGCACGCTTGGCGCCTCGCCCCGCAGAGTGATGGGCGTGTTCGTGACACAAGGGCTGGTCATCGGCTGGCTGGGCGTGGCGTGCGGTGTCGTGCTCGGGGTGCTGCTCGCGTTGAACGTAGAGACGATCGTGCCGGCACTGGAGCATACCTTCAGCTTTCAGATCATGGACTCGGACGTTTACTACATCACTGCGATCCCTTCGGAGGTGCACTGGTCGAACATCATCTGGATCGCGCTCGCGGCGCTCGCCCTGACCGCCGGTGCGACGCTCTACCCGGCGCTGCGTGCCGCGCGCACCCCCCCGGCGGATGCGCTGCGCTACGAGTAACTGATCAATGCGCCGCTTCTATGAATGGATGATCGCCACACGCTACCTGCGCTCGACTCACCGGCGCGGTTTCGTCTCGTTCGTGTCGACGATGTCGGTGCTCGGGCTGATGCTCGGCATCGCGGTGCTGATCGTGGTGCTCTCGGTGATGAACGGGTTCGAGCGCGAGCTGCGCACGCGCATGCTCTCGGTGACCGCGCACGCAACGCTCATGGGTCTCGATGGTGCGCTGGCGGATTGGCACGCTGCACGCGACGCGGCGCTGCGCCAGCCGGGCGTCGTGGCCGCCGCACCCTACGTGGAGGAGCAAGCCATGCTCGCGCACGGCACGCACGTGCTCGGCACGATGGTCCGCGGCGTGCTTCCCGAGGAGGAGCGCAAGACCACCGGCCTCGCACAGCGTCTCACCGCGGGCCGCATCGAAGATCTCACCCCCGGGGCCTACCACATCATCCTCGGCGCTGCGCTTGCGGGCTCGCTCGGTGTGCACGTGGGCGACAGCGTCGTGCTCATTGCGCCCGAAGGCACGGCCACGCCGGCGGGCATCGAGCCGCGCATGCGGCGCTTTCTCGTGACCGGCGTCTTCCGCTCCGGCATGTACGAGTTCGATAGCGCGCTCGCGCTGGTGCACATGAGCGATGCCGAGCGCATCTACGGCCTCGGCCCGAAGGTCACGGGCGTGCGTCTCGCCCTCGCCGATCCGATGCGGGCGCCCGCGACCGTCAAGCGCCTGGCGTACGCGCTCGGCGGCGGCTTCTACGTGAGCGACTGGACGCGCAAGGACGTGAACTTCTTCCGCTCGATCGAGCTCACCAAGTCGATGATGTTCGTCATTCTGCTCATGACGGTCGCGGTGGCGGCATTCAACATCATTGCGACGCTGGTGATGATCGTGAAGGAAAAGCAGTCCGACATCGCAATTCTGCGTACCCTCGGCGCCGGTCCGCGCAACGTGCTCATGACCTTCGCCCTGCAGGGCGTGCTGATCGGTCTGGCCGGCACGGTGCTCGGCGCAGCCCTCGGTGTGCTGATAGGACACAACGTGGAGTCCCTGGTACACGCCCTGGAGCACGCCTTGCGCACGCATTTTCTGGATCCGCGGGTGTATAACATGGGCGACTTGCCGGCCTACGTCGAGTGGTTCGACGTGCTGAAGGTGTGTGGGGTTGCTTTCATGCTGTGTGCGCTCGCCACCCTGTATCCGGCGTGGCGCGCCTCGCGCACCGTGCCTGCTGAGGCGCTGCGCCATGACTGAGCCCGTGCTGCAGGCGCGCAACGTCCACAAAAGCTTCACGCAGGGGCCGGTCACCTTGCAGGTGCTCGGCGGGATCGAGCTCGCCATTGCACCGGCCGAGCGGGTGGCAATCGTCGGTGCCTCGGGCTCGGGCAAGACGACTCTGCTGCAGATACTCGGCGGTCTCGATCGACCGAGCTTGGGCGCGGTGCTCGTCGAGGGACAGGACATCCATGCGCTCACCGAGGAGGCGCGCGGCACCCTGCGCAACCGGGCGCTCGGCTTCGTCTATCAGTTTCATCACCTGTTGCCCGAGTTCTCGGCGCTCGAGAATGTGGCGATGCCGCTGCTCGTGCGCCGCATGCGCCCCGCCGAGGCGCGGGCCCGCTCCCGCGAGCTGCTGGAGCGCGTCGGCCTCGGCGAACGCCTGACTCACCGGCCGCATCAGCTCTCCGGCGGTGAGCGGCAGCGTGCCGCCGTGGCGCGCGCGCTCGTCACCGAGCCGCGCATCGTGCTGGCGGATGAGCCCACCGGCAATCTCGATGGCAACAACGCCGAGCAGGTGTTCGCGCTGATGCTCGAGCTCAATCGGGAGCGCGGCACAAGTCTGGTGGTCGTGACGCACGATACCCGGCTGGCCGCGCGCATGGAGCGCATGCTGACGCTCGAGGGCGGCGTGCTGCGCGAGGGCAGCGCGCCCGCCGCCAGCACCCCGCTGCGCGCGGCGCGCTGAGCTCAGCCGCTCGAGGTGCTGGAGGCCGAGCGCGCCAGGCGCCGGCGGCGGGAGAGCACGCGCCAGCGCCACAGCAGCTCAAGCGCGATCCAGCCGCCGACCCCGCATACCAGCGCGCACGTCAGACAGCCCACCAGAAACGGCCGCCACATGGGACCGAGACCGTGTTGCAGCCAGTCCCAGCTCAGCTTGAATCCAAACGCGTGGGGTGTGACGCCGGTAATGGCGGCACCCACGCGATACGCGCCATAGTAAATAGGTACGACGGTGAGGGGGTTCACGATCCATACGGTGGCGATGATCGCGGGGATGTTGAGGCGCCACACGATCGCGACCAGCGTGGCGAGCGGCAGGTGCACCGGCAACGGAACGAAGCAGATGGCGAGCCCCGCCCCGAAGGCACCCGTCACTCCACGCCGTTGCAGCGACCACAGCCGGGGATCGGTCAGGTGGGCGCCGAACACACGCAGGTACCAGCGGTCGAACAGTGAATGCCGCTGGTCGGCAAGCTTCTTGAGCAGGCGGCGGGGCATGACGGCGCGCAACTCTAGCAGATCGCTTGCGGCGCACGCTGGAACGTGATCCACGCCTTGAGCGCACAGTGCTCTCCGGTATGATGGCGCCCCAGCGGTAGGGGTCGACGGAATCAAACGGGATGTGGGAAATCGTACGGGCCGGCGGCCCGTTCATGTGGCCGATCATCCTCTGCTCCATTGGCGCAGCAGCGATCATTTTGGAGCGGTGCTGGACGCTGCAGGAAAAGCGCGTGCTGCCACGCGACTTGATGCAGCGGATTTGGCAGCTCGTCGACAGCAACCAGCTCAACGAGCAGGTGATCGCGGCGCTCGAGCAGAACTCGCCCCTCGGCAAGGTGCTGGCGGTCGGGCTCGCCAATCGTCACCGCCCACGCGAGCTCATGATGGAGCGCCTGGAGGATGCCGGGCGTCACGTCGTACACGAGCTGGAACGCTTCCTCAATACCCTGGGCACGATCGCGAGCATCTCACCGTTGCTCGGATTGCTCGGCACCGTCACTGGCATCATCAAGGCGTTTAACGCTTTGCAGGCAGGGGCAGCAGGTGACCCGCGCATGCTCTCCGGGGGCATCGCCGAGGCGCTGATTGCCACCGCCGCGGGTCTGTGCGTCGCGATTCCCGCCCTGATCAGCTATCGCTATCTGCGCGGGCGGGTGGAGCGCTTCGTCATCGAGATGGAGAAGAATGCCATCAAGCTCGCCGACACGCTGGAGGCGGCGGCACGCTCCGAGACTCTCGACACGGGCCGCTACGAAGCCTTCAAGGCCGTGCGGCGATGAATCTCAAGCCGCGTCGGGTCGAGGACCCGGAGATCAACCTCGTCTCGCTCATCGACGTGGTATTGATGATGGTCGTGTTCTTCATGCTGTCGAGCTCGCTCGTCGATGAGGGACGCGTGCGCATCCATCTGCCGCAGGCGAGCAGCGTGCCCACCGCGCGGCCGCGCACCGAGCCGCTGGTCGTCACCGTCACGCAGCAGGGCAGCTATCGCGTGAACGAGCGTGAGCTCATCAACTCGAGCCCCGAGACGCTGCGCGCGGCGCTGCTGAAGGCGGCGGGCAGCGATCGCAGCATGCGGGTGACCTTGCGCGCCGATGGCCGCGCGACCCATCAGTCGGTCGTCACCGCGATGGATGTGCTCGGCCGGCTCGGCTTTGCGGAGATCAACATCGCAACCATCAAGGAAGAGCCGGCAGGTCGACCTTGAGCGGATCTGCGAGCTTCGCCCCGGATAGCGCGCGGGGCGCCGCGCGCACCTATCGCCGGCTGCTCGGCTATCTGCGCCGCCACCTCGGCGCCTTCGCCTGCGGCATGGCCGGCGCCGTGGTCTATTCGGCGAGCATGGTGAGCTTTGCGGGTGTGGCGCAGCTCTTCGGCGACCGTATCTTCACCCATCCCGATCCGCGCATGATCGTGTGGCTGCCGCTCGGCGTGGTGGCGCTGTTCACGCTGCGCGGCCTCGGGGACTTCACCCAGACCTACGCGATGGGCTACGTCAGCCGCAGCATCGTGAGCGAGCTGCGGCAGCAGCTGTTCGAGCGCGTGCTGCGACTGCCGCTTAGCTACTTCGATCGCAACTCCTCCGCGACGCTGCTCTCGAAGCTCACCTACAACGCCGAGCAGGTCGGACAGGCGAGCACGGATTCGGTCGTCGTGCTGGTCAACACCACACTCACGATCAGCGGCCTGATCGCCTATCTGGTCTGGCTCAATTGGAAGCTGTCATTGGTCGCGCTCACGATGGCACCGGTGGTGAGCTATCTGGTGACGCGCATCAATCATTACTTCCGGCGCTACAGCCGCCGCATCCAGGATTCGATGGGGGATGTCACCCGCGTCGCGAAGGAGAGCTTCGAGGCCCCGCGCCTGGTCAAGGTCTACAACGCCGAGAGCCATCTCGCGGCTCAGTTCCGCGCCGTGAACGAGCACAACCGGCGCTCCCACATGCGCCTCGTGCTCACGCGCGGCCTGTCCAATCCGCTCATCCAGATACTGACGGCGCTCGGCGCAGCCCTGATTCTGTCGTACGCGATCGCCAACGCGGTGAGCGGCCGCATGAGCATGGGCCAGGTGCTGGGCTTCTTCACCGCGCTCGGCATGATCGCGCAGCCGCTGCGGCTGCTCGTAGGAGTCTCCGGGCCGCTGCAGCAGGGCATCGCCGCGGCGCAGAGCATCTTCGAGATCCTCGATACCCCGGCTGAGCCGCGCGGTGGGGACGTCCGGGTCGCCCGGGTGCGCGGCGAAGTGGAGTTCGCGCACGTGACCTTCGCGTACGTGACGGCCCGGGCGGCCGCCTTGCGCGACGTGTCGTTGCAAGTCGCCGCCGGCGAGCGTACCGCGATCGTCGGCCGCTCCGGCAGCGGCAAGTCGACACTCGTGAGCCTGCTGCCACGATTCTATGATGTGACCGAGGGCGCCGTGCGCCTCGATGGTCGGGACGTGCGCGAGTACGAGCTCGACAATCTGCGCGAGCACATTGCCGTCGTCTCCCAGGACGTGGTGCTCTTCAACGATACGATCCGCAACAACATTGCCGTCGGTCGCGAGGTTGCACTGCCGGTCATCGAGCGCGCGGCGGAGGCGGCGCACGTGCTCGAGTTTGCGATGGCGCTGCCGCAGGGGCTCGACACCTTCGTGGGCGATCGTGGCGTGCTGCTCTCGGGTGGACAGCGGCAACGCATCGCTATCGCCCGCGCACTGCTCAAGGATGCGCCCGTCCTGATCCTGGATGAGGCGACCTCCGCGCTCGATACCGAAGCCGAGCGGCACATTCAGGCGGCGCTCGCGCAGCTGGTGCGCAATCGCACCACCTTCGTCATCGCACACCGGCTGTCCACGGTCGAGCAGGCGGATCGGATCATCGTGCTCGATGCCGGCGCCATCGTCGAGAGTGGCACGCACGCGCAGCTGCTCGCGGCAGGCGGGCTGTACGCGCAGCTCTATCAGCTGCAGTTCAGCACCTGACGCCACGGCATGCCGCGGCGGCGCGCGATGCGACGGTGAGCGATGCAAAAGGGGCTGACGCAGCTGTGGTATGGCGGAAGCGGCGCGGGAGCCGTACTGCAGCCGCTTGCCTGGCTGTACGGCGCCGTCACGCGGGCACGCCGTCGCGGCTATGCGCGCGGCTGGCTGCGCAGCGAGCGCGTGGCAAAGCCCGTGATCGTGGTCGGCAACCTCACGGTCGGCGGCACCGGCAAGACTCCGCTGGTCATCTGGCTCGCCCGCGAGCTGACCGAGCGAGGCTTCAAGGTGGGCATCGTCTCGCGCGGCTTCGGCCGTCGCGCACGTGATGCGACACCCAGCACCGTGCGCGCCGATTCCAACTGGCGCGACGTGGGCGATGAGCCACTGCTCATCCGGCAGCGCACCGGATGCCCCACGGTCGTTGCGACGGACCGCGTCGCGGCCGCGCGCGCGCTCGTCACGCACGACGTCGATGTGATCGTGGCCGACGATGGGCTGCAGCATCTGCGCTTGGCACGCGATATCGAGATCGTGGTGATCGACGGTGCCCGCGGTTTCGGCAATGGCCGGCTGCTGCCGGCAGGCCCGTTGCGCGAGGCGGTGCAGGGTATCGAGCGGGCCGATCTCGTAGTCGTCAACGGCGCTGCCGCTCATGCCTCGCTCGCTCGGCTGCCGCCCCCGCGAGCCCCGCTCGTGGCCATGCATTTGCTACCGGGCGAGGTGCACCGTATCGATGAGCTCGGCGCGCCGTTCCCGCTCGCTCAGCTGGCCGGCCGGCGAGTGCATGCGGTGGCCGGCATCGGTAACCCGGCGCGCTTCTTTCGCGAGTTGCGCGCCCATGGCCTCGAAGTGCTCGAGCATGCCTTCCCCGATCATCATCCGTTCACGAAAGCGGAGCTCCTGTATCCCGCCGACGATCTGCCAATCCTCATGACGGAGAAGGACGCTATTCGCTGCCGCGCCTTTGCCACCTCCCGCATGCTCTACGTGCCGGTGACGGCGGATCTGGGGCCGGCGGATCGTCGCGTGCTGATCGAGCGCGTGTGCGCTGGCATCGCGGTTTCGGCGCGCACGCGCTAGAGTTCTCGCATGGATGCGCGCCTGCTGGAGATCCTCGCCTGTCCCGTCTGCAAGGGCCCGCTCATCTATCGCCGTGAGCAGGGGACGCTCGTGTGCCGTCTCGATCGGCTCGCCTACCCGATCCGGGACGATGTGCCGGTGATGCTGGAGGAAGAGGCGCGCCAGCTCGCCGCCGACGATCCGCTCCTCGAGCGCTAGGCTCGTGTCCGCGCCGCACCGGGTCGTCATTCCCGCGCGCTACGCCTCCACACGCCTGCCGGGCAAAGTGCTGCTGCCGATCGCCGGCAAGCCCATGCTGCACTGGGTGTGTGAGCGCGCACGGGCCTGCAGTGCCGACGAGATACTCGTGGCCACCGACGATGTGCGCATCGCCGACGCCGCGCGCGCCTGCGGCACGGAGGTCGTGATGACCTCGGCGGGGCACGGCAGCGGTACGGATCGTATTGCGGAGGTCGCTTGGCTGCGGAGCTGGGCCTCCGACGATATCGTGGTCAATCTGCAGGCCGACGAGCCGCTCATGCCGCCCGCGCTCATCGATCAGGTCTGCGAGCTCTTGGAGGCGCACGCGGGCGCCGCCATCGCGACACTTGCAAGCCCGATCGGCTCGCTCCGCGAATTCCTCGATCCTCACGTGGTGAAAGTGGTCACCGACCGGTACGCGCGTGCGCTGTACTTCAGCCGTGCGCCGATTCCGTGGGACCGTGATGGCGCGAGCGCAGACCCGGTGAGCCAGCGCAGCTTCGCAGGCGCACGGCGGCACCTGGGACTGTATGCATATCGCGTGGGCGCGCTCCAGCGCCTTGCCGCCCTGGCACCGAGTCCGCATGAGCTCAGCGAGAAGCTCGAGCAGCTGCGCGCACTCGAGAACGGTTTCGAAATCGTAGTGGCGAGCTCGCGCGAGGCGCCGGGAGCGGATGTGAACACGCCCCATGATCTCGAGCGGGTTCGGGCGCTGCTCGAGGCAGAGCTCAGCGAGCGGGATTAGCTGGGCGGGTGCGGCCAATACCTCGGCTTCATACGATGCGCGCCCTGAGTTTGAGCGCGGTTATCTGAAGAGTCGGACTGTGCGCCTTCGGGAATTCCCCGCGGAGCGCTGGGATCGGACAACTTACTCATTTCCCCAGCGCTAGATCGAAGAAGCGGAGGCTCTCTCGCCGCTGACGGGGGGCGGCGCGAAGGACCCTACGTTAGACAATCGCGCCATTTCGGAGTGAGGCAGGATATGCTCGCGCTGCACTTGTCACACAAAGCGTTCCCGACCTTTGATAGCGCAGATTGCGATCTCAAGTTGTTACTTCTCATCGAACTCGGCAGTGAAGCCGATGCCGCGACGTTTGGGCGGCGTCGGGTTCATCAGCTCGCGGATCGCAGAGAGGATCGCGGCGATCGCCTCATCGTGGGAGGCCAGCTTTTTCTCAAGCCGTGCCTCGAGCTGATCTAGTTTTTCGGCGAGCTCTCGGTTCGAGATGAGCAGCTCGCGCATCCGGACAAAGGCCCGCATGATCTGGATTTTGACGGCGATGGCGCGAGCGCTTCTCAGCACCGACGAGAGCATGGCCACGCCCTGCTCGGTGAACGCGTAGGGCAGGTACCTGCGGTGCTGCCCGCGGCTGCTTTTTAGGTCGCAATTTGCGACCTTAAAGCCCGGCTCTCTTCGGCGGTGAGCTGGAACATGAAGTCCTCCGGGAAGCGTTGGCGGTTGCGTCGAACCTGCTCGTCGAAGCGCGCAATACAAGGATCGCGCGGACGGTGCCTTCAACCAGGACAGGAGTATTCGACTTTGTCATGGGCTTCGCACCCGTCCTTTACTCGCGCCAAGTTATCCGCGAGATACTCCACGGTGCGCCACGTTTTGAGGTCACAACTGTGACCTCAAAACGCTCCACCGCGCATGAGTCTGGGTGCAGTGACGCGTTGAAATTCATCGGGCTGCACGGCTTGGCCGAGAATGCGATCGACCTCATCCGCCCACCGCTGCATCGCCTGGACGCGTTCCGCTTCGTACTCGGCGCGGTTGTAGACCGCCATGACGCCCTGCATCCTGTGGTTCAGGATTTTCTCCGCGATGTGCGGCAACACCCCGAGCGTATTGAGCCGCGTGGCGCATGTGCGACGCAGATCGTGTGGCCGAAACGCCGGCGATATGCGCTCGCGCTCGCACCAGCGGCGTAGCCATGCCTGTACACCCGTGTCTGTCGCTGTCCCGAAGATGAGCTCGCGGGATTGATCCTGGCCGCGCAGCAGCGCGAGCGCCTGACGCGAGAGCGCTACCCAGTGTGCGCGATGGTTTTTCGAATGCTCCTTCGGGATGTGCCAGCGATCGTCGTGCACGTGGGACCATCTCGCGCGCTGCGCCTCACCGATCCGTTGCCCGGTCAGCAGCAGGAAGCGAAGGAGCGGAGTGTGCGAGGAGCTGGTCTGCCAGAGCCTGCGCAACTCCTCATCGGTCAGCACCCGGTCGCGCGAGACCTCCGTGCCGCCGATGAGCTCGCTGGACAGGCGGTCGACCGGGGAGATCTGCAGGTAGCCGGCGTCCACAGCGAAGCGCAGCGCGGTCTTGAGGATCGACAGGGCGCGGTTCGCGGCGATAGGCCCGCGCTCCTCGGCGTAGCGGCGCAGCGCGTGCCGTACCTCGACGCGCTCGAGGTTGGGGAGCTTGGTGGCCTTAAGCGCCGGGTCAAGCCGGTCGATGTAGCCCCGGACCTCACGCGGCCGACGATAGGTTGTTCGCACGATGTCCGTGTGCCAGGCATCGAGCAGCGCACCCAGTGTGACTGTGGAGACGTCCTTGCCGGCGAGAGCGCCGGCCTTTGCCCGAGCCTGGGCGATGCCGAGTACGGGCCACGCGCCCACGGTGATGACCTCGACATGACCGCCGCGCTTGCGCCGTAGGACCCAGGAGCGGCCTCCCGTCGCGCGCACGCGCAAGTACAATCCATTGCCGTCGCTGTACCACTTATCGCGGTGCGCGGGCTTGAGGGTGCGTATTCGCCGATCCGACAACATTTTGGGCTCCGGGAGTGTATCCGGGATACACCTTGGAGCGTCAAGGTAGTGGACAACCCTAGATCCGCCTAGACACAATAAGCCACGTAATCATCGAGTTATATTCGTAAGTGCCGATGTGAAAATTCTGTTCGTCTGTCTCGGCAACATCTGCCGCTCGCCGACCGCCGAGGCTGTGTTTCGTACGCTCGCGTCGCGCGAGGCACCGGAGCTGCGGATAGTCATCGACTCGGCCGGCACCGCCGACTATCACGTCGGCTGCGCGCCGGATGAGCGCGCGCAACAGGCCGCTCGCCGCCGCGGTTACGAGATGTCGACGCTGCGGGCACGCCGCGTAGAGCCTGCGGACTTCGAGCGCTTCGATCTGATCCTCGCGATGGATAGCGCGAATCTGTCGGCACTGAAGCGCAGCGCACCGCAGGCCGCGCACGAGCGACTGCGGCTGTTTCTGGAATTCGCACCGCAGGCACAGGTGCTCGAGGTCCCCGACCCCTATTACGGGGGCGTGAACGGCTTCGAGGAGGTGCTCGATCTCATCGAGGCCGCCTCCATCGGACTGCTGCGTTACTTGTCGGCGAACCCGCGGACCCCGCCGCCCGAGAGAGCCTGACCCACCGCGATCTCTTTATTCCTCGGGTCCCCCACCACCGTGCGGAGCATCGTCCGTCGGTGCCGACGACCAGACGACATAGGGCTTGCTCTGCCGCCCGGTGGCACCCTCGATGGGCGGAGACGGCTCGAAATGGGCAATCGGATGATGCTCTCCGGCCGCAGTTGCGGGCTCGTGACGTTCCTGCGGGACAGGCGCATTGCCGGGAGCTGCACCGAATTCGCGCTCCCGTTCCGCCGGTCGTGGCGGCTCGGTTCCCGCACTGCGCGCAGCCTCTTGCGACTCGGCGCCATTTCCGCCGCTGCCTGAGACTGGATCTCGGGGTCCGGATCCGCCGCGCCGGCCCCGTCGGCGACCGCGCCGCCCGCGGCGCTCACCGCGGAGACCCCGCTCGCCGCGTGCGTCGTCACGACCACCCTCGGGGCGCACCCCGCCGGTCGGATCGCCGGAGAACTCTCCGCCCCCGCCCGAGGCGGGAGCGCTGCGCTCAGTGTTGAAATCGCGTGCGCCGTTGGCAGCTTGCTCGGGACCGGCCGCCCGGTCACGCTCGCGACCCGCGTCGCGATTGCGCTCCCGATCCCCCTCGCGCGGGCGCTCGCGGTAGCCCTCGCGCGGGGCGCGCTCGCCACGATCCCGCGGGCGGTGACCCGATTCGGAGCGATCGCGTCCCGAGCCGTGCCGCCGCGGTCGTTGATAGCCCGAGCGGCGGCCGTCACGCTCCCCATCAGGAGTGCGAGCCCGCGTGTGGGATGTGGTCGCCGGGCCGCTCGTTGCCGCCGCGGCAGAGGGGGTCTCGTGCGCAGGAGGCTTCGCACTGAACCAATTCTTCAGACGGCTCCACATGCTCGGCGTGGTGTCGGAGGCGGGCGCTTCAACAGGGGGCGCCACGGGTGCCGGGGCGGCCGTACTCGGCAGCGTGCTCGCGACGGCGGCGGCCTCCGCAGCCGGCTTGGCTTCCTTCAGTGCCGGATCAGGCACCTCGGGCGTGGTGGGCATGAGGTAGCTGAGTTGCTTATTCTCGGGTAGCTCCGCTTCGTCATCGCGGAGGCGCCGGATGGAATATTCCGGGGTCTGTGTGTTCGGGTTCGGCACGATCACCAGATCGGCATCGCTCTTGTCCTCGAGCGTGCGCAACCAATCACGCTTCTCGTTGATGAGATACGTGGCCACATCGACCGGTACCTGGGCAATCACCCGGCGCGTGCGCTCCTTGCGTAGCTCCTCGCCAATGAGGCGCAGCATCGCGAGCGCCATGGATTCCACGCTGCGGATGCTGCCGATTCCCACGCAGCGCGGGCACACGATGTGGCTCGTTTCACCGAGCGAGGGTCGCAGGCGCTGTCGCGACATCTCGAGCAGACCGAAACGCGAGAGGCGGCCGATCTGGATGCGTGCGCGGTCCATGCGCACTGCATCACGCAGGCGGTCCTCGACGTCGCGCTGATTCTTCTGCGATTCCATGTCGATGAAATCGATGACGATCAGGCCACCGATATCGCGGATGCGCAGCTGCCGCGCAATCTCCTCGGCAGCCTCGAGATTGGTGTTGAGCGCCGTCGTTTCGATGTCGCTGCCGCGAGTCGCGCGCGCGGAGTTGATGTCGATCGAGACCAGCGCCTCGGTGTAGTCGATGACGACGCTGCCGCCCGAGGGCAGTTGCACCTTGTGTGCGTAGGCCGATTCGATCTGGCTCTCGATCTGAAAGCGGGTGAAGAGGGGGATCTCGTCGGTGTAATGCTTCAGACGCCGCTGTGCATCGGGCGGCATGAAGCGTTGCAGGTACTCCTGCGCCTTCTGGAACGCGGCCTCATCGTCGACGAGGACCTCTCCCACATCGTCCGACAGATAGTCGCGCATCGCGCGGGTTACCGCATCGCTCTCACGGTATACCAGGAAGGGCGCGGGTCGGTCCTTGGCCGCGGCGTCGATCTGCTCCCACTGGGTACGCAGGTTGTCCAGGTCCCATTGCAGCTCCTGGACCGAGCGGCCGACGCCAGCCGTGCGGACGATCGCGCCCATGCCATCGGGGATCTGCAGCTGGCTCATGACCTCCCGCATCTGATCGCGCTCCTCGCCCTCGATGCGGCGCGACACACCGCCTGCGCGCGGGTTATTCGGCATGAGGACGAGGAAGCGGCCGGCGAGGCTGATGAAGGTGGTCAGGGCCGCGCCTTTGGTGCCCCGCTCCTCCTTCTCCACCTGGATGAGGAGCTCCTGACCCTCGTTCAGGAGCTCGCGAATGTTCATGCGGCCGCCCTGGGGCTGCTGCCGGAAGTACTCCTTGGCAACTTCCTTCAGGGGCAGAAAGCCGTGGCGCTGCGCACCGTAATCGACGAAACAGGCCTCGAGCGAGGGCTCGACTCGAGAAATAGCGCCTTTGTAGATGTTGGCTTTTTTCTGTTCGCGGGAGGGAAGCTCTATGCTCAGATCGTAAAGTTTCTGTCCATCAACCAGCGCGACTCTAAGTTCTTCCTGCTGGGTAGCGTTGACGAGCATTCTTTTCATGCGGTCCTACTAGGTTGTAAGGGACCGACAAGGATGCGGCGGGAGACCGCCGGGCGACTCGGGAAAACGGCTGATCAGGCGCAGACATTGTGTGCGCGTAGCCCATTTTCCTAGGGCCCTCTGGCGGAAGTGACACGAAGTGGTAGGGGCGCTCGAGTGTGTTTGTTCATGAGTAGTCCGCCCCGTGGGCGGACGGCGCGCCGAAAACCATCTGTTACTCAACCGACGGCGTACCCTGCGCTCGCTCGCAGCGGCGCGGGGCACTGCAACCTTGTCGGCCCAGGCGATGGCCTCGTTGCCGAGACCAACTGATGAGCACCAGCGAAAACGGCCCCAGCGCACGTAAGATTCACGCTTGGAAGCCCGTAGCCGCTCATGCCCGTTACCTTGCGGCGGCTCTGCGCCGCCGGCCATTGACCGTCCGCACTCGGACGGTGCAAGCAGTATAACTAGAGGACCACTGTAAAAACAACATCTTACGTAGAGGACGAGGTGACTTCGCAACAAGCATCGGAACCGCGGGCCGGAGTGAGGCACGTCGAGGTGACCGAGGAGCGGGCCGGGCAGCGGCTCGACAACTTCCTCATGCGCCTGCTAGAGAGGGTGCCGCGAAGCCACGTCTACCGATTGGTGCGCCGCGGCGAAGTCCGCGTCAACGGGCGTCGCGCCAGCCCGGATCAGCGCCTGCAATGGCACGACCGGATTCGCGTGCCGCCCGTGCGCCTGGAGCCGGTCTCCGGGGGCCAGCAGAGCCCGCCCCCGCGGCTGCAGGATAGGATTCGCGCCGCAATCATTTACGAGGACCCGCGCCTCTTCGTGGTGGACAAGCCATCCGGTATCGCCGCCCACGGTGGCAGCGGGGTGAGCTTCGGTGTCATCGAGACCTTGCGCGCGCTCTACCCGCAGCAGCCGCTTGATCTCGTGCACCGCCTCGACCGCGACACGAGCGGTTGCCTGCTCATCGCCCGCAAGCCGGCCACCTTACGTGCTCTGCATGCGCTGCTGCGCGAGGGGCGCTTTCAGAAGGGCTACCTGGCGCTGCTGAGGGGTCACTGGAATCTGGGGCACAAGAGAATCGACGCGCCGCTGCGCACGGATCTGCGGGTGAGCGGCGAGCGCACGGTGCGGGTGCACGCGACGGGCAAGCAGGCGGTCAGTGAGTTTCGCCCGGTGCAGTTCTTCGGCAAACAGGCCACGCTCGTCGAGGTGGCGCTGTTCACCGGCCGTACGCATCAGATCCGCGTCCATGCTGCGCATGCCGGCCATCCCGTTGCCGGGGATGAGAAGTACGGCGACCGCGACTTCAATCTGCAGATGCGCACGGCAGGACTCGAGCGCATGTTCCTGCACGCGCACAGCCTCAGCTTCACATGGCCGCAGGGAGGCGAATTCAGCGTGAGCGCGCCGCTCCCGGATGACTTGCGTTCGTTGCTCGATGCGTTGCAGTCGAAGTCAGCCCCACGCCGCAAGCGTCAGGGCAGCTCGTAGCCCACTCGCCGCAGGGCGCTCGCGACCCAGATCAGCGGCAAGCCGATCAGCGCCGTCGGATCGCTGCTCTCGATGCGCTCGAGCAGGCTGATCCCCAGAGCCTCGGCCTTGAAGCTGCCGGCGCAATCGAGAGGACGCTCCGCCGCCACGTAGCGCTCGATCTCCGCCGCCCGCAGGGTGCGGAACACCACGCGCGTGGTGTCCACATGAGTTAGCCGATAGCTCCGCGCCAGGCAGATGGCTGCGCACGCCGTGTGAAACTCGGCGCTCGAGCCGCTGAGGCGTGCGAGCTGCGCGCGCGCGCCATCGAGGGTCCCCGGCTTATCGAGCACGACTCCCGCGCTGCAGGCCACCTGATCGCTGCCGATCACGAGCGCTGCGGGGTGCGCTGCCGCCACTTTCAGCGATTTCTCCTGCGCGAGGCGCCGCGCGCGCTCGAGCGGCGGCTCTTGCTGGCGCGCCGCTTCATCGACGTCCGGACTTTCCACGGTAAAGGCAACGCCCAGCCGTGCAAGCAGAGCGCGCCGGTAAGGGGAGCCGGAGGCCAGAATCACCGCGGGCGGGGCCACGATTCTACTTCGAGAAACAAGGGCTTAAGGCTTGAGCCTGCTTTGACTTGGAATCGGTCGCTACCTATCATACGCGCCCCATGTCGGAAGACTGGTCGAAGCCGCGCGAGGTCGACCCGCTCGCCGATGGGCAGATCGTCATCGACTTCGCGATTCCGCTCGCTGAGTTTCCCCGTTTGCGGACACAGCTGGCGCGCAACCAGGGCAGCGCACGCGGCAGGATTTGCTTCCACCGCGTAACGGGTGCGCCGGTTGCGGATGTCAGCGTGTCGGCGGAGGGCACGCTGATCTGCCAGAGGTGCCTCGATCCGCTGGAGTGGTCGATGAGCGGCGGAGGCAGCGTCGCAATGGTCGCCGATGCCGCGGAGGCGGATCGCGCGCCCGCCGGTCTCGAAACGATTCTCGCGCCGGGACATCGCGTGAGCGTGCGCGATCTGGTCGAGGAGGAGCTGCTCCTGTCTCTGCCGATCGTGCCGCTGCACGAGCCGGCCTGTGCGTCGGGCTCAGGCGTGCAAGATGAGAAGGCTCCGACGGAGGAGCGTAACCGGCCCTTCGAGCAGCTCGGCAAGCTGCTGAAGCGCTCGGAGTAGACAGATTCGGGCTCAAGCAAGCCCGCAGGAGATGGAGAGATGGCAGTTCAAAAGAGCCGCAAGACGCCGTCGCGGCGTGGCATGCACCGCTCGCACGACGGGCTCGAGAAGCCGGCGCTCTCGATCGACCCGCAATCGGGCGAGTCCCACTTGCGTCATCGCATTACCTCGGATGGTTTCTATCGCGGGCGTCGTGTGATCGAGAAGCCCGCCGAGGGCGATGAGCACGAGTGAGGTTTTCTCGACGCATCGCGCGATCACCAACAATTGCGGCTCGAGCAGCAACTACGCGTGGGGCCCGTCATCGCCATCGATGTGATGAGCGGTGATCGCGCACCGCGCGAGCGCATCGCAGGCGCGCTCGCCGCATTGCGCGCAGACAGCGGGCTGCAGACGCTGCTGGTCGGCCGGCCGCAGGACATCGAGGCCTCGCTCGGCGCCATCCCGCAAGCGCTGCGGCAGCGTCTGCAGATCATTCCCGCAACTCAAGTGATCGCGATGGACGAGGCGCCGCGTGCCGCGATTCGCCGTGGGCGCGACTCCTCCATGAGAATCGCCGTGAACCTGGTGCGTGAGGGGCGGGCGATCGCATGCGTGAGCGCGGGCAACACGGGCGCGCTGAATGCCATCGCACATTTCGTCCTCAAGACGATCGCGCACGTGGAGCGCGCCGCGATCATGTCGGCCATTCCCTCCGCCCTCGGGCACACTCACATGCTGGATCTCGGCGCCAATACGCGCGCGACGCCGCAGCAGCTGTATCAGTTCGCTGCGATGGGGGCGATCGTAGCGCAGCGGCTGCATGGCATTGAGGTGCCGCGCGTCGGTCTGCTCAACGTAGGCGAGGAGGACATCAAAGGCCATGAGGTGGTGCAGGCGGCGCATACGCTGCTCGGCGCGAGCCCGCTGCACTATGTCGGCTTCGTCGAAGGCGACGCGATCTTCTCGGGCGCGGTCGATGTGGTGGTCACGGATGGCTTTACCGGCAATGTGGCGCTGAAGACCATGGAGGGTCTTGCGAGGCTGGTGGCCGAGCGCACGATGCTGGAATTCAAAGCCTCGATGATGGCTCGTATCGGCGGATGGGTCGCACGTCCGGTGCTGCGGCGGCTCGCCGCGGGGCTCGACCCGCGCCGCTACAACGGTGCGTGCATGGTCGGGTTGCGCGGCATCGTGGTAAAAAGCCATGGCCGCGCCGATGCCACGGCGTTCGCGCGGGCCGTAGAGCTCGCGGTGCACGCGGCCCGAGGTGGGCTCACGGCGCACATCGCACAGGCATTTGAAGCACAGGGGGGTTGATGTTTTCCCGAGTCGCCGGAACAGGTGCGTATCTGCCTGAGAAGACTCTGAGCAATACGGATCTCGAGCGCATGATGGATACCACCGATGCGTGGATCCGCGACCGCACGGGCATCGAGCGGCGCCACATCGCCGCCGACGACGAAACAACGGTCGACCTGTCGGAGGTCGCGGCGCGGCGCGCGCTCGAGGCCGCGAACGTGCGCCCGCAGGATGTGGATTTCATCGCCTTCGGCACCACGACGCCGGACTACATCTTCCCGAACTGCGGCGTGCTGTTGCAGCAGCGCCTGGGCTGCTTCGGCGGTCCGGCCTTCAGCGTGGAGACCGCCTGCAGCGGCTTCCTCTACGCACTCTCCATCGCCGACAAGTTCGTGCGCGCCGCCGAGGCAAAATGCGCCCTGGTGGTGGGCGCTGAGACGCTCTCGCGCATCACGGACTGGAGCGATCGCTCGACGGCGGTGCTGTTTGCGGACGGGGCGGGCGCGGTGGTGCTGCAGCCGGCCGCAACGCCGGGGATTCTCTCGACTCATCTGCACGCCGACGGCAGCTACAAGGACATGCTCTACTGCCCGGGCGGTCCGTCGGCACACATACGGCGACATGCACCTCAGGAGACCGCCGCGATCCACATGGCCGGCAGCGAGGTATTCAAAATCGCCGTGACCAATCTGGGGAAAGTCGTCGATGAGGCGCTCGCTGCCAATGAGCTCGATCGCTCGGCGCTCGACTGGCTCGTGCCGCATCAGGCGAACATCCGCATCATCCAGGCCACGGCGCGCAAGCTGGAGATGCCGATGGAGCGTGTCATCGTGACGGTGCAGGAGCACGGCAACACATCGACGGCATCCGTCCCGCTCGCGCTCGATGTGGGCGTGCGCGACGGCCGCATCAAGCGCGGCGATCTGCTGCTTCTCGAGGCGTTCGGTGGCGGAGTGACGTGGGGAGCCGCGCTCGTTCGCTATTGAGCCGAGCTGCGCCGCTGCCTCTCAGACGAGGCAGTCCGCGAGTGCAACAGAACGCCGCGCGAAGCACGCGGCGTTCTGTCACAGCGAGGTCAGGATTACTTCGAGACCGAACGCTTGAACATGCGGTCGATCTTCTCGTTCGTCGCATCGACCGCGGACTGCGAGGCCTGGGCTGCCGCCAGCGCCTGGTTCGCCGTGCTCTGAGCGCCACTCGCCGCCTGCTGGGCAGACTGCGCTGCGCTCGAGGCCTGATCGGCCGACGACTTGGCGGCCTGCACGTCCGTTTGCAGCTTACCGACCTGTGACTTCAGATCCGCGATGTCCGCCTGCAGGGGCTTGAGGTCAGTACAGCCTACAAGTCCGGCCACGACTGCCGCAGCAGCCACCTTCAACACGATCGCGCTCTTCATAGAAACATCCCCTTCTGGGTTGTTGGTTCGGGAGGTCCTACAACTAAGGACAGCATTCGAGGCACGCAAGCGTAGTGCTTTCGCCACAGGCTTCGCAAGCGCGGCTAACTGCATCAAATCCGGGGTCGGAATGCAACCGCCCGACCTGTCGGCACCACGCGACGGACGGGTTGCTGCAGATCTCTGAGCGCCCTCGGACATCGGTGCACACCGCGTCCAACGATCTGACTGCACTAGCGCGTATCCCAGCCACGGTTTCTCCGCCGTACCGAATGCCGAAGCCCGAGGCGCCGGTCGAGTAGCACTTCTCGTGCCGCGTTGTGTCCCGGCAACCCAGTGACTCCCCCACCCGGGTGCGCACCCGATCCGCACAGGTACAGTCCGGCGACGGGCGTCCGATAATCCCCGAAGCCAAGTACCGGTCGTGCGGCCCAGATCTGATCCAGACCCAGGGCGCCGTGAAAGATATCCCCACCCGTCAGCCCGAACCGCTCCTCGAGATCAGCGGGAGACAAGATGAGCCGTGCGAGCACACTGCGCCTGAAATTGGGCGCATAACGGCTCACGGTCTCGAGAATGCGGTCGGCGGCCTTCTCGCGCTCGTCCGACCAGCTGCGGCCGTCGGGAAGGTTGCGCGCGAAGTGCTGACAGAAAAGGCTGGCCACGTGAGCGCCCGGCGGCGCCAGCGACGGATCGATCGTGCTCGGTATCAGCATTTCGATGATGGGCGCGTCCGAGCAGCCTGAAGAGCGCGCATCGACATACGCGCGCTCCATGTAGCCGAGCGAGGGTGCCATGATGATGCCCGAGCCGAGGTGTGGGCCCGCTTCGGGTAGCGCCTCGAATTGCGGCAGCTCGCTCAGCGCAACGTTCATGCGCAGCGTGGCCGACTCGCAGCGGTAACGCTCGATGCGCGTGCGGAACTCAACGGGCAGCGCCTCGCGCTCGAGCAGCTCGAGAAAGAGCAGCTTGGGATTGACGTTTGCCGCGATGATCGGTGCGGCGATGCACCGGCCGTCGGCGAGTTGTATGCCCGTGGCCCGCGAGGCGGTCGCGGCCTCGCCAGGGGCAGCCTCGGTCATGATTGCGGTGACGGGCGTGTGCGTGTGGATTTTCACCCCGAGCCGCACAGCCTCGCGCGCCATCGCCTGTGTGATCGACCCCATGCCTCCCATCGCGTGCCCCCACAGGCCCGACTTGCCGTTCACTGCACCGAAGGCGTGATGCAGCAGCACGTACGCGCTGGTCGGGTGATAGGGACTTTGAAAGGTGCCGACCACGGCATCGAAGCCGTGCAGCGCCTTGAGCGCATCGCACTCAAACCAGGCATCGAGCAGCTCACCCGCGCTGCGCGTGAACAGCTCGTGCACTTCACGTTGCGCGGTGCCGGGCATGCGACACAGATCGCGCCCCAGCCCGAGCAGCTGCCACAGGTCGCGCGCCCGACTGAGACTTGCGGGCGGTGTCTTCAGCAACAGGCTTCTTAAGTACGCGACCACGCGCTCGAGCATCGAGTGAAAAGCGGGCAGCCGCTCCGCGTCGGCTCGCGAGCGGCCTCTCACGGATGCGAGGGTGTCTGCGAGTGTCGGTCCGACGCAGAAACCGCTGCCATCAGGCAGCGGGAGAAAGTTCTGCATCGGGCGCTCGCGAATGACGAGCCCGTGGTCGGCCAGGTTCAGCTCGCGCAAGACCTTGGGGTGCAGCAGGCTGACCGTGTAACTGGCCGTCGAGTTGCGGAAGCCGGGGTGGAACTCCTCGGTCACGGCGGCGCCGCCGACCACGTTGCGGCGCTCGAACACGGCCACGCTCAGGCCGGCGCGGGCGAGATAGCAGGCGCAGGTGAGCCCGTTGTGGCCGCCTCCGACGAGGATGGCGTCATACCGACTTGCGGCCGAAGCTGATCTGGATATAATCACAGTTCTGTATAAATAAACAGGCTGGATCAGCCATGTCCGATCTGACACCCCGCCAGACCCAAATACTGCGCCTCATTCAGCGCTTCATCGCAGAAACCGGCATGCCGCCTACGCGCGCCGAAATTGCCCGCGAGCTCGGGTTCAGGTCTGCCAACGCGGCCGAGGAGCATTTGCGTGCGCTGGCCCGCAAAGGGGTCATCGCGCTCGTCCCCGGCACCTCACGCGGCATCCAGTTGAAGGACACCATCCGCGAGCAGATGGGGTTGCCTCTCATCGGCCGCGTCGCCGCCGGCAAGCCCATTCTGGCCGAAGAGAATGTCGAGGCGCGCTTTCAGATCGACCCGGCGCTCTTTCAGCCGCGCCCGCATTATCTCCTGAAGGTCAGCGGTATGAGCATGAAGGATGCGGGCATCCTCGATGGCGATTTGGTCGCCGTGCATCGTACGGCGGAGGTGCGCAGCCGGCAGATCGTGGTGGCACGGCTCACGGACGAGGTCACCGTCAAACGCTACCGCCAGGAGGGCTCCATCGTGTGGCTGTTGCCGGAGAACAATGAGTTTCAGCCCATGCGCGTGGATCTGCGCGACGAGCCGCTGATCATCGAGGGTATCGTCGTCGGCGTGCTGCGTCGGGGCAAAGCGACGGGCTTGATGTAAAGCCTCATGGTCTGCGGCCAATTCTCTTTGGTTGTCGAACTGTTCGCGCAAGGCCGACTCCATGTCCGTCGAGGCTCGTCTGGCACGCTTGCTCGCACATCCCGCCATCTGGCGCGGACGCAGCGCTCGCTGTTTGGACACTGTGCCAACGGGTTTCGCCGCGCTCGATGCGAGCCTTCCTGGTAACGGCTGGCCACGAATCGGATTGATTGAGATTCTGCTCCCGCGTCTCGGCGTGGGAGAGATGTATCTGCTGCTGCCGGCGCTGACGGCTCTGACCTCACGGCCCAACGCGCGCTGGTGCGCATGGATTGCCCCACCTCTGGATCCCTTCGCCCCGGCGCTCGCCGCGCACGGTCTGAATCTTTCACGACTACTCGTTGTGCACACTCCGGCACCGCTCTGGGCTAGCGAGCAGGCGCTGCGCTCGGGAGCTTGCGAGGTGTCGCTCAGCTGGGTGCGGCGCGTGCAGTCGCGTGCTCTGCGGCGCCTGCAGCTTGCGACCGAGCACGGTCGCACGCTCGGAATTGTTTTTCGTGCGCTCACTTCGCGCAGCGCGCGCGAGTCTTCCTGCGCGGCTTTGCGCATCGCGCTGCATCCTATTCAGGCGGGCCTGCGCGTCACGTTGCTGAAAAGCCGTGGCGGTCTTCCAGGTGCGATCGAGCTGCACTTTCCAGTGGACGTGGGCCCTTGAGCATGCGCGCGCACCTCATTCACCGAGATCGCAGCATCCCGGCACCCGAGCGCCGAGCGTTGCAGGTGCCGCAGCCGCCGTCCAGTGCTGCGGGCACATCCCGCGAGCTCTGGATAGCGGCACACTTGCCGCAGCTTCCCCTGGAAGCTCTGCTGAGCGAGCCGGGGATCTCCTCGCGACGTGAGATATCGCCTCCAGCACTTGCGATCATCGCGCTCGAGGATCGCGCTCAGTACGTGATCGCCGTGGACGAGCAGGGCGCGCGCGCCGGGGTGCACCCCGGCATGAGTCTGGCGACAGCCATGGCGCTTGCCCCCCAACTCGTGACGAAGCCACGCAACATCCACCGCGAGCAGGCGTTGCTCGAGCGCCTCGCACAGCTCGCGCTGCGCTTCACGCCGCGCGTAAGCCTGGCACCGCCTGATGCACTCCTGCTGGAGGTCAAAGGCAGCCTGCAGTTGTTTGGTGGTGCGGCGCCCCTTTATCGAAGCTGGCGTGCTGCCTGCCGGGCCGCAGGGGTGCGGCCCTGGCTCGCGCTGGCTCCGACCGCGCTCGCGGCACTTGCGGGAGCCCGTGCCGGCAAGCCCTTCAGAGTTCTGGACGAAGCCCGGCTGATCGGGGCACTTGCAGGGCTGCCGCTCGCGTTGTTGCGTTGGCCGCCCGCAGTGCTCGAGCGTCTGGCAAAGGCGGGTGTGCGCTGCGTAGGTGAGGCGCTGCGCTTGCCCCGAGCGGGGTTCGCGCGGCGCTTCGGTGTCGAGCAGCTGCAATCGCTGGATCGTCTCACGGGACGTGGTGCCGATCTGCGTGCGAGCTTCCAGGCACCGGAGCGGTTCCAGGCACGACGCGACTGCAGCTACGAGCTTACGCATCACGAGAGCATTCTCGGCGCGCTGGCACCGCTTTTCGCCCGGCTCGGCCGCTTTCTCATGGTGCGTCAATGCGCCATTACCGAGCTCGAATGCCGCTTGCAGCACCGTCACGCCCCACCCACGTGCTGCGCATTGAAGCTCGCGGCACCGGCTGCGGATTCGCAAAATCTGTGCTCCTTGCTCGGGGAGCGACTGGCACTGCTCAGGTTGCCAGAGCCCGTACGCTCCTGCGAGCTCATCTCCGGGCAGCTCGTACCCGGCGGCTACAGCTGCGACTCACTCTGGCAGCCGGGAGAGCACGGAGGGGGCATTCGCGCCGAGTCATCGGATCTGCTTGAACGCCTGCGCGCCCGCCTAGGAATCGAGGCCGTGCACGGCCTCAACGTGCATCCCACTCATCGTCCCGAAAGTGCCTCGTGTCGTGCGGCTGCACCGAGCGCCGCGCAAGCGCACGGTGCGCCACGAATGCCGCCATGGCCCGCTTTTCGCCGCCCGCTGTGGCTGCTGCCGGCGCCGCAGTTGCTGCGGGCGAGCTCCGACGTGCCGCAGCGGCATGGCGCATTGCGTCTGCTTGGCGAGCCCGAGCGCATCGAGACCGGGTGGTGGGAGGGGGAGGAGGTCGCGCGCGATTACTACTGCGCCCTCGATACGCGCGGTGCACGACTTTGGGTGTTCCGCGAGCGGGGAGCCCCGCATCGTTGGTTCCTGCACGGCGTGTTCGGTTGAGGGAGCGCTTGCTCCCGTCACGGAAGATTACCCATGCGCGCGCCACCTCCCTATGCAGAGCTTCATTGCCTCAGCAATTTCACCTTCCTGCGTGGGGCTTCCCATCCCGAGGAGCTCGTCGGGCGCGCGCATGAGCTCGGTTACGCCGCGCTTGCGCTCACCGACGAGTGCTCGGTGGCAGGCGTGGTGCGCGCTCACGTCGCGGCCAAGGAAAAGGATTCTGCCAGCACTTCATCACTGCAGCTGATCATCGGCACCGAGCTGCGGCTCGCATGCGGCTTGCGGTTGGTCGCACTGGCCGTCGACCGGCGAGGCTATGCGAGCCTGTGTCGTCTCATCACGCGCGGGCGGCGCAGCGCTCCCAAAGGGGAGTACGCGCTCACCCGCGCCGACATCGAGTCCTGCCTGCAGCAATGCCTGCTGCTGTGGTTGCCGGATGCACGGCGCGATCTCGATGAGGCGGCCTGGCTGCGCGAGCGTTTCCGCGGCGATGTCTGGATCGCAGTCGAGCTGGTGCGCGAGGGAGCCGATCGTGAGCATCTCGCTTCCCTCACGCGCATCGCAAAACAGCTCGAGCTGCCGCTCGTCGCGGCCGGGAACGTGCACATGCACGTTCGCGGGCGCCGCAGGCTGCAGGATGCACTCACGGCCATCCGCCTGAACGTGCCGCTCGCCGCGGCGGGCTGGCAGCTCACGGCCAACGGTGAGCGTCACCTCAAGGAGCGGGCAAGGCTTGCGCGCCTGTATCCGCCTGCGCTGCTCAGCGCAACGATTGCAGTCGCGGAACGCTGCTCGTTCTCGCTCGATGAGCTGCGCTACGAGTACCCGCACGAGCTCGTGCCGGATGGCGAGACTCCCACCACACATCTGCGCAAGCTCACCGAGCAGGGCGCGCGCGAGCGCTGGCCATTGGGCATCCCGGATGAGGCGCGCAAGGTCATTGAATACGAGCTGGCGCTCATTGCCGATCTGCGCTACGAGCCCTACTTCCTCACCGTGCACGATATCGTCGCGTATGCGCGCGGCCTGGGAATCCTGTGTCAGGGGCGCGGCTCTGCGGCGAACTCCATTGTGTGCTACTGCCTCGGCATCACCGCGGTCGGCATGGAGCGCAGCGCGCTTCTCATCGAGCGTTTCATCTCGCGCGAGCGCAACGAGCCGCCCGACATCGATGTCGATTTCGAGCACGAGCGGCGCGAGGAGGTGATCCAGTACGTCTACCGCAAGTACGGACGCTCGCGCGCCGCGATCGCCGCCACCGTCATCATGTATCGCCCGCGCAGCGCCATCCGCGATCTGGGGAAGATCTTCGGGCTCGATCCGCTGCAGATCCGCAACTTCGCACGCATCATGCAATGGTGGGATCCGGGTATCACCACCGAGCGCGTCCGCGAGGCCGGTCTCGATCCATCCAGTGCGGTGATTCGGCTGATTCTGGAGCTGGCGCGGGAGCTCGTCGGCTTTCCGCGCCATCTATCCCAGCACGTCGGCGGCTTCGTGATCTCGGCCGGCCCGCTCGAGGAGCTGGTCCCCATCGAGAACGCGACGATGGCGGAGCGCACGGTGGTGCAATGGGACAAGGACGATCTTAACGACCTTGGTTTGCTGAAGGTCGACCTGCTCGGCCTCGGCATGCTCACGGCGCTGCGTCGCGCGCTGAAGCTCGTCAACCAATACCGCGGCACGCAATGGACGCTGGGCCATCTGCCCGCGGAGGACGCTGCGGTCTATCAGATGATGTCACGCGCGGACACCGTCGGGGTGTTCCAGATCGAATCGCGCGCGCAGATGTCCATGCTGCCGCGGCTGCGGCCCAGAGAGTTCTACGATCTCGTCATCGAAGTCGCCATCGTGCGCCCCGGTCCCATTCAAGGCGACATGGTGCATCCCTATCTGCGTCGTCGCGAGCGCAAGGAGCCGGTGGTCTATCCGCGTCCGGAAGTGCAGGCGGTGCTCGAGCGCACGCTCGGCGTGCCGATCTTCCAGGAGCAGGTCATGCAGCTCGCCATCAAAGCGGCCGGTTTCACACCCGGAGAGGCCGACCGTCTACGCCGCGCCATGGCTGCATGGAAGCGCCATGGCGATATCCACCGCTTCCAGGAAAAGCTACTGAACGGCATGCTCGAGCGCGGCTACCAGCGCGACTTCGCGCTGCGCATCTGCAAGCAGATCGAAGGCTTCGGGGAATATGGCTTTCCGGAATGCGTCGTCGGCGAGACGCGCGTCGTGGATGCCTCTACGGGGCACTGGCTGACGATAGACGAGATCGCGTCCGGGAGAGCACCTCTCAAGAGCACGCTTGCTTGCGATGAGGAGCGGCACCTGCGCGAGCGCAGGGTCCTTGCCGTGATCCCGAGTGGAACCAAGCCGGTATGGCGTTTGCGCACCGCGCTGGGCCATTCAATCACCGCAACCGCACAACATCCCTTCATGAGCTTGACGGGTTGGCGGCAGCTCGGGGAACTGCGAGTAGGCGATCACATCGCCGCGGCACGTGAATGCGTTAGCGGCGCAGAGATCTGCTGGGATGAGATCGTGACTCTGGAGAGGGCGGGATCCAAGCCTACGTACGATCTGAAAATCGAGGGGGATCACAATTTTCTCGCTAACAATCTGATCGTGCACAACTCCCACGCCGCAAGCTTCGCGCTGCTGGTGTACGACTCGGGCTGGCTCAAGTGTCACGAGCCGGCGGCTTTCACCTGTGCGCTGCTCAACAGCCAGCCGATGGGCTTCTATGCGCCGGCGCAACTGGTGCGTGATGCGCGCGAGCATGGTATCGAGGTACGGCCGGTCACCGTCCTCGACAGTGATTGGGACTGCGGGCTGGAGCCCACCGATGGCGCGCAACCGGCCTTGCGTCTGGGGATGCGCCTGGTGAAGTCCCTGCAGGAGTCTGCCGCCGAGCGGATCGCGGCCGAACGGCGCACGCGTCCTTTCGCGGATGTTCAAGACCTGGCGCAGCGCGCGGCACTCGACCGCGGCGATCTCGAAGCGCTCGCTGCCGCCGGTGCGCTCGCGCCGCTCAGCGGCAATCGGCATCTCGCCTTCTGGGAAGTGGCCGGCGCCGAGCAGCCCCTGGCGCTCGCCACGCTCGAGAGCGCAGGTATGTCAGCAGGAACGCGCGTGCGGCGCCTTACCGAGGGGCGACCTTTGCTCACGGCTCCCACGGAGCAGCAGAGCATCGAGGCCGACTATGCCTCCATTGGACTGACCCTCGGGCGTCATCCCATGGCGCTGCTGCGCGAGCGGCTGCGCGGCGAGCGGCTGTTGAGTGCCGCCGAGCTGCTGCGCCTGCCGCACGGCACAGCGGTGCGCACGGCGGGGATCGTGTTGCTGCGTCAGCATCCTGCAAATGCCAAGGGCGTGACTTTCGTGACGCTCGAGGATGAGACCGGTCAGATGAATCTGATCGTGTGGCAGAGCGTCGGCGAGAGTCAGCGGCGCCCGCTTATCGAGGCTCGTTTGCTGGAAGTGCACGGCAAGCTGCAACGCCAGGGAGATGTCCTGCATGTGGTCGCGCAGCGCCTGATCGATCGCTCGGCATTGCTGCCGCGGCTGGCTGCAAGCTCACGGGATTTTCATTGAGCTCGCTGCCAGTGTCGCCGGCACGCCTGTCCCAGTGCCGGCGACATGCGCAAATCGAGCCTTACCAGTACCACCGGTACGGACGCACCACGACCGGCGCCGGCGCCACGACGACGCGCGGAGCCACGACGTAGGCGCGCGCAGGCGGACCGACAGGCACCACCGCACAACCGGCGAGTCCCGTGATCGCAGCGGCGGCGATTAACATCAGTATGCGTTTCATGGCTTGATCTCCCAGAGTGTCCTAGGGCGATCAACGCCAGAGGGGATGGCGGGCTGACGGCGGCAGGTTAAAAGCTGTTCATGTGCCGCGCTTTGGGCCGAGCGGTCAATTTACCGTTATGGTAAGTCCGCTGGCGCTGCCCGCGCGCAGGTCGAACGTGCCGGTTTGGGGCTCACGGGTGAAAGTGCCCGCGGGATTCGCGGAGTTCCACACCCACACCTCGGCCTCATAGAGCGCCGAAGCGAAGGAGCCGCTCGCGCCTCCGCCCGGAAGTGAAGCGAACGTCGTCGTCGTTTGAGAGCTGGTGAGGAACGCATCAAGCGGTAACGCCGTGACCAGCGAGCCGTTGTGGGTGAGCAGCAGCTCGCCCTTGTCGTACTTGCCCGGGCGCGCCACCGAGACTGTCCCCGAAGCGGATGCGGCACTGGCGCCGCTCGGCGGGAGCAGCGCCGCGAGTGTGAACGTTGCGGGTGCCGTGCCCGAGGCCGGTGCCGCGACCGTTGAGGCGAAGGGGCCATCTCCATAAACCGGCGCGGAGCCGGCGACGTGGTAGGTCGCAGCGCCTTCTGCGGGAGCGGTGTTGGCGAGCGTCACCACGCCCCCGGAGGTGTTGTACGTGCCCACCTGAATATTGGCGGAGGAGAGCGTCTGCGCCGTGTCGAAGCTTCCCGTGAAAGGATCGAGGGCCTGCTGCTCGATGAGATAGGGCACCTGCCCCGAGCCGGTCAGTGTTTGATAGAAGCCGACCCACACACCAAGTGGCGTCCCAGGGCTCGCAGCGAGGTTCGCCGTGAACGTGCTGGCAGGCACGAGGGCGACGCCATTTAGCTGCGAGCTGCTCGCAGACCCGGGGGCCCCCGCGGCCACTGGCACGGACCTTACGATCACCGTTGCGATCCCGGGACCATGGATGACAAGGTCGTAGTCCACCGGCAAGCCGTTGCTCGTCTTCGGATTGGGCAGGGGGTAGAGCACGAAGCTGCCCGCCGAGTTGACGGGCGCACTCGCGACGAACACGTGCCGCGTCCCGTCGGCGCTCAGGTTCTCCGCAGAGACTTGGACGTTGAACTGGCCGCTCGTGCTGCTCACGGGCAGGGCGGTCACATCGAGCGTTCCCTGAATCGTTCCCGACTGCGATTCGTCGTAACCCGTGAGGCGCGGACTCAGCAGAAATCCCGGCTGGCCGCTGATCAGTACCGAGGTCAGATCGCGCGAGGCATCGAAGTCGATCGCGGCGTTCACCGTGACGGACGTGGTGTTAGTGCTGGTTGTCGTCCCGGTCGTCGTGGTGCTCGTACCTGTCGTCGTGGTGCCTGTCGTGGTAGTCCCCGTCGTCGTGGTCCCGGTTGAGCTGATCGACGGGGCTTCGAGGGGCACGGTCAGGGTCATCGCGACCGCGATGCCTTGGGCGGAATTGGGTATCTGCAGCGGCAGTTGGTGGAGCACGCCGCTGCTGTCGTAATAGTCGACCTCATCGTTGTAGAGCGCGCCGAGCGCCTGCGCGGAGGCCGTGAGCGGTGCGCTCGAGTCGGTGAGCACGAGGCGCGCGGCGTTGTAGGTGCCCGCCGTGAGCTTCAGATCGGTCGCAAACTGGGTGAGCGTGCCGCTCGTCAGGGCGGCCAGGTCGAAGGTCTCGGGCGTCGAGAGTGGGAACTCCTGCCAGCCGGCATCTTGCGGCCCTGCGCCGGCGCTCGAGTTGAACCACACGGCTTGCGCCGTGACGTACACGTGAGCGTATTGCGCCGACACGTTGCCCGTGGCCGATACATACGTGCGCGCCTGGCATCCGGCGAGCGCGGCGCAGGCGGCCAATGCGAGCGCTGGCAGACGGTTGGCGCACGGTGCGGCTTGCGAGTTCCTCAAAGCAGCAGCACACCTGTGCATAGATGCCCGATTTTCCGTGTGACGAATCATTGCCAAATGCGACGCATCAGCGCGCTGTCAATCAAGCTCGGCGCTGGAAAATGATGGACACGAAAATCTAAAAAAAACAAGTGCCTGGCTATCACTCAGGCACGGCGGGAGTTGCTGCACAGGCAGCCGGGGCCGGGGACGAGGATATGACAGCCTCGGGATCGGCCGGGCGCTCAATTCTTGGTCTTGTGGCTCCTGGCTTTCGGCAGCTCCGCTTCTTCGCTGCCGATTTCGTAGTCATCGAAATCGCTGGTCAGCTCGGCGGTGCGCTTGTCCTCGAGGAGCTTCTCGAGTCGGCGCCAGGCGGGATCACCGATCTTCTGCCCGCGACGCTTCGCGAGGTCCAGATCTTTGATGACTTGATCGAGATCGACGTCGGCTTCTTCGCTGGCCGGCTCGTCAGCGTCCTCATCCTCGAACTCGTCGGACTCAGGTTTTTCAATCATGGCCGAGAAGTAAACCTGGTTTGCCGGATCTCAACTCTGGTGTGATCCCACCCTGGATGGCCGTCGGCTGGCGAGCGCCTCGCTCCCGTGGGCGAAAATTAATTCGATTCGCGCGGGGGCGCAACGGTCGCGATGTGACGGGTTCAACGAATGAGCTGATTCATCTCGAATATCGGCAGCAGCATTGCAAAAACGATGCCCATGACAAAAAGCCCCATCAGCACGATGAGCATGGGTCCGAGCAGGCCGACCATGGCGGTCAGCAGCCCGTCGAGCTCGCGCTCCTGGCTGATGGCTGCCCGCTCGAGCATGCTCTCCAGCTCCCCGCTCGCCTCGCCGCTCGAGATGAGGTGAATGGTCATCGGCGGGAACAGGTGGCTCACCGAGAGCGAGCGGCCGATCGGGGCACCCTCGCGCACGCGCTGGGAGGTCTCGACGATCGCATCGCGCATGGGCAGGTTGGTGACCACCTCGCCGGCAATTCGCAGCGCTTCGAGCACGGGCACCGCGCTCGCCGTCAGGATGCTCAGCGTGCGCGTGAAGCGTGCGGTGTTGAAGCCGCGCGCGAGCTTGCCGACCAGCGGCAGGCGCAGCTGCATGCGATGGTATGCCCGACGCGGACCCGGATTGCGCAGCCAGCGCCCGAGCAGCAAAGCGGCGCCCACGAGCACGATCAACAGCCACACTCCGTAGTGACGGAAGAAGTCGCTGACGGCAATCAGGGCACGCGTGATCAGGGGCAGCTGCGCATGGCTGGACTCGAACACGTTCACGACCTTCGGCACGACGTAGACCAGCAGCCCCGAGACGATGGCCGCGCACATGACCGTGAGCACGATCGGATAGAGCAGGGCACCGAGCACCTTCTGGCGAAGCTCCTCGCGGCTCTCCGTGTAATCGGCGAGCCGCTCGAGCACCATGTCCAGGTGTCCGGATTGCTCGCCGGCCGCGACCGTGGCCCGATAGATCTCCGGGAAGACCCGCGGGAAGTCGGCGAAGCCGTCAGCCAGGGTGTGCCCCTCCATGACGCGTGAGCGCACGCCGAGGACGATGCTCTGTACGCGGGGCTTCTCGGTTTGCTGCGATACGGCAAGCAGGGATTCCTCGAGCGGCAGCCCCGCGCGTACGAGGGTTGCGAGCTGGCGCGTGAACAGCGACAGGTCGCCCGATGAGACGCGCCGGGCGATGCGAAAGCCGCGCTGCTGCGTGGCCTCCTTCTGCGCGACTTCCGTAACCGTGACGGGGAGCAGATGCCGCTCGCGCAGGAGCTGGCGTACCTGCCGCGGCGTATCGCCCTCGAGAATGCCTTTGCGTTCGCGTCCGCCGGTGTCGAGGGCCGTGTACTCGAAGGCTCCCATGGAGTATGCCCGCGAAGCGGTCGCCTACCGGAGGCGGCTCATTCTGGCCAGGACGGCCTAGTCCTCGTGTGTAACACGCAGGACTTCCTCGAGAGTCGTCTCGCCGCGCAGCACCTTCGCCCGTCCGTCATCGCGGATCGAGGGGGTGAGGGTACGTGCATAGCGCTCGAGTTCGTGTTCGGCCGCACCATCGTGAATCATGGTGCGCATGGTGTCGTCGACGACCACGAGCTCGTAGACACCGCTGCGACCGCGATAGCCGCCGCCGGCATCCCGACCCGGTGCGTAGAGCGTGGGGGCAGGTTCGTCGGGGGCCAGGTTCAGCAGCCGCCGCTCGTATTCCCCGGCCTTGAAGGGCTGCTTGGTCTCGGGATTGAGGACGCGCACCAGGCGCTGGGCGAGCACCCCGATCAGGCTCGAGGAGAGCAGAAAAGGCTCGATGCCCATATCGCGTAAACGCGTGACCGCTCCCACCGCCGTGTTCGTATGCAGCGTCGAGAGCACCAGGTGACCGGTGAGACTCGCCTGCACGGCGATCTGCGCCGTCTCGAGGTCGCGAATCTCGCCCACCATCACCACGTCCGGGTCCTGACGCAGAATGGCGCGCAGCCCGCGAGCGAAGGTCATCTCGACTTTCGTGTTCACCTGCGTCTGGCCGATGCCGTCGATGTAGTACTCGATCGGGTCCTCGACCGTCATGATGTTGAGCGTGTTGTCGTTGAGGGTCTCGAGCGCCGCGTAGAGGGTCGTCGTCTTGCCGGATCCGGTGGGGCCGGTCACGAGCAGAATGCCGTGCGGCTTGTGAATGAGCTCCTGGATCAGCTTCTCGGTCACCGGATCCATGCCGAGTGCGTTGAGGTCGAGCCGGCCGGCCTGCTTGTCGAGGATACGAAGCACCACGCGCTCGCCATGCCCGGAAGGGATGGTGGAGACACGGACATCGACCGCCCGACCGGCGATGCGCAGCCCGATGCGTCCGTCTTGCGGTAAGCGCTTCTCGGCAATGTCGAGCTTCGCCATCACCTTGACGCGCGAGACGACGAGCGGCGCGACCGCGCGCTTCGACTGCAGCACCTCGCGCAACACCCCATCGACCCGAAAGCGAATCACCAGGCGATTCTCAAACGGCTCGATGTGGATGTCCGAGGCATTCTCTTTGACTGCCTGGGTGAGCACCGCGTTGATCAGGCGGATGATCGGGGCGTCATCTTCACTGTCGAGCAGATCCGCCTGCTCGGGGAGCTCCTGCGCGAGGTGGGCAAGATCGGTCGTATCCTCGAAGCCCTCGACCGCCTGCATCGCATCCGAGCCGGCCTCGTAGGACTCGCGCAGCATGGCGTCGAAGCAGGCCTCGTCGACGCGCTGGATCGCGATCGGCACGCGCAGGAAGCGCCGCACCTCCGCGAGCGCGAGCGGGGAGGCGCCGACGCGATAGACGCACTCGGCGTGTCCATCGACCAGCTTCTTCACCAGCACTCCATGGCGCTTGGCGAAGGCGAACGAAAGCCGCCGCTCGGCGACGGCCACCGGTGTCACTGGCGTGCTGCCGCTCGGGGCTCGCGCCACATCGTTCACGGGGGATTCTCTGCTGTCGCGTGCGCTTCCGGTGCGGGATGCGAGGTGGCGCCCGAAGCCGAATCGCCTCCTCCGGAAGAGCCCTTCGGCAGCAGCGCTCCCTGCGGAGGTGGCGGCTGCGTCGTGCCTGCGGGAGCTGCCTGCGGCTGCGTCGGGTCATCCTTCGCGGCGCCCTCCGAGGCCGCATGCTCCTTCTCCTTGGGCGTAACGGGCGCCTGAGGTGTCGAGCCCTTGACCGGAGGCGGCGGCAGCGCGGGCAGCAGAGGTGATTGAGTTCCCGGCAGCAAGGGCACCATCTCGTAGCTGCCGACGTTACGCTGCTCTTCGCGGATGAAATTGTACTTGGAGTTGGTCTCGATCGCGGTGTCGGTGCCGTCTTTCAGGATCTGCGGGCGGATAAAGATCATCAGATTCTTCTTGGTAACGGCGGCGGTCCGGTCCTTGAAGAACTGTCCGAAGAACGGAATCTTCGACAGCAGCGGCACGCCGTTCTCGGTGCGAGCGTATTCGTTGTCGATGAGGCCGCCGAGCACGATGATGCCGCCGTCCTCGATCAGCACGTTGGTGCTCACGGTACGCTTGTTGGTGGTCAGGTCCACCGCACCCTGCGGGCCGTTGTTCTTTGGAATAACGCTCGAGCTCTCGAGATCGATCTTGAGCACGATGGCATCCGCGCCATTGATCTGCGGAGTCAGCTTGAGGATCGTGCCGACCTCCTCGCGCTGAATCGTCTGAAACGGGGTGACCGTGCCTGCGATGGCGGTGCTTGCATTGGAGTACTGTCCGGTCACGAACGGCACTTCCTGTGCGACTTTGATCGTCGCCTCCTGGTGGTCCATCGTGAGCGCCGAAGGTGTGGCGATCACGTTTGAATTGTCATCGCTGCGCAGCGCCCGCAGCATGGCGGCGAAGCTCAAGCCGCTCTTGGCAATGCGGCCCACGGCGACCGTCGTGCCGCTTGCCAGCGGCGAGCCCGCAAGGCTCGAGGGATTCTGAATCGCATTGGCGAGATCCACCAGGCTCGCCCCGCCCACCGGCGTCAGGAAGGTCGCGCCGGGAATGCTCGTGTTGCTCGAGTTCTCGGAGAACACCGCCCAGTTCACACCGAGCTCGGAGGACTTGTCGAGGTCCACATCGACGATGATCGCCTCCACCAGCACCTGAGCGCGGCGAATGTCGAGCTTGTCGATGATCGCCATCATCGAGCGCATCATCTTGGGCGGTGCCGTGATGATGAGCGCGTTGTTCTGCGGATCGGCCCAGATCTGCGCGTTCTTCTCGCCCGGCTGAGCGGCCGCGGCTGCGGCGCCTGCCCCGCCCCCGCCCTGAGTGATGCCGCTGATCTGTTCCTTGAGCTTCGGCGCGAGCTTCTCCGCGTCGGCATAGCGTAGATAGCGTACCTGGGTATCCCCGCCGAACTGCAGCGGCGTGTCGAGGTGCGCCACCAGCGCCTTGATGCGCAGCCGCTGATTGGGATCACCGCTCAGCAGGATGCTGTTGGAGCGATCATCGGCGACGATTTTGAGCGGGGTGGCGCCCCCCTCGGCCTGCCCAGCGCCCTGATACAAGGAGGTGACGACGCGGGCGATCTCCTGAGCCGAGGCGTTCTGCATCGCCAGCACTTCGACATCGGAGTTACTGGCGAGGTCGATGCGGTCGATGATGCGCATCATGCGGTTCACGTTCGAAGCGCGATCCGAGATGATGAGAATGTTCGAGGCGGGATAGGCCGCCAGATGTCCCTGCTGCGGAATCAGCGGTCGCAGCACCGGCACGAGCTGCGCGGCGCTCACGTTCTTCACCTGCACGACCTGCGTCACGAACTCATCGGAGGTCGAGCTCACGCGGTTCGGCAGATCATCTCCGGGCATCCAGCGGGCATTGGCATCGGGAATGATCTTGACGATGTTGCCCGCGGGGGCGGCCATGAAGCCATGCACCTGGAGGATGGCCAGGAAGGCCTGATAGAAGGCCTCGGGCGTCATGGGGGTCGCCGACAGCATCGTCACCTGCGCGCGCACGCGCGGATCGATGATGAAATTCTTATGGGTGGCCATGCTCACCGCTTCGGCGATCTGGCCGATGTCCGCATCCTTGAAGTTGGGCGTGATGCGCTCTGCGTTCTCCGGCTCCGCGGCGCTCGAGACCGCGACAGCGGCAGCGATCACGCACAGGCAGGCCGCTCGCCGCCAGGCGCGTGCGAGCTCCGTCCTGATTCCAAACTCTCTCATCGATCCCCCGTTTGCTGGCGCATTACGGTGCGCCGGTGGGCTCGCCCGGGAGCGGCTGAGGCGGCGGCGGCGGAGCGCCGAGCACTCCTGCGGAGGGCTCCGGCGGCTGTCCGGCGAGCTGATCGGCCTCCGAAGCAAGCTGCGACATATTCAACGTCAGATCTTGCTGCCGTCCGTTGCGCATGACTGTGACGTGTGCCTCGCTGGCAGAGCTCAGGGTGCGAAAAATCTCCTCGCCACGGGCTGGATCGTCGAGGGGGGTGCTGTTCACGGCGATGACCAGGTCGCCCGGCCGCAGGCCCAGGCGCATGAAAGCCATGCGGTTGCGACCCGGATAGACGCGGTAGCCGCGCTGCTTACCGTCAGCGAATACCGGCTGGGGGCGCATCACATCGGCGATGAGCCCAGGCTCCTCGCTGATCACGCGTCGCATGCGCTCGGCCGGACTGTCCGCCGCGGCCATTGCCGGCGGGGCACCCGTACCTGCCGTGAATTGCCTGGGCAGCACGAGCGCCTCGAGGCTGCCGCCGCGTTCGAGCAACACCCGGTCCTCGTACACCGCGTGCACGCGGGCACCCCCGGGTACGTTGTCGCCAACGGCATACACTTTCGCGGCGCTCGAGCTCTCGCCGAGGATGGCGAGGCCCGCCTTGGGGTCATTAGCGGCGATGATGCCCGTGAGCACCAGGGGCATGCTCGATTTAGGTGCATTGGCATCGTTCGCCTGTACAGGCGCTGCCGCGGGTGCGGCTCCGAAGAGGTGGCTGTTGGTGACGGCCGCGACATCGAGGTGCTGTGGCGCGGCAGCCGCGGCGGGCGGCTCGGCTGCAGGATGCTGGCCCGCGCCTGCGAGACGCGTCACGGTGACCGCGGCCTGTCCAGCCAGCGCGAGCGTCATCGCATAGACCGCGATCTGCGGTCCATGCGCTTGCAGGCTCGCGGCCCACTTGCCGGGCGTCGCAAGTCCTTCGATAAAGGAGGCGGCGTTCATCGAGTCAATTCATCCTCGGGGGGCTGCGGCACGATCCCTGCTCGGCACTTTGCCAAGTGACACCACCCCCAGCGCGGGGCCAATCATACGAGTCCTTTGCTTTGGCTCTCAAGCAATTGTTTTCTAATTGGTTTCATAGCGGGAGTTTCGGCGGTCCATGAGCCTCTTGTGTTGGCGTTTGGCGACCCCTATAAAGACAAGATGTCCATGTCGGATCCGCACCCGGCTCGCCCCGATACCGGCGTCGTCGTCGAGGAGTCGCGGCCCGAAGTCAAACAACCTCCTCTCTATCGGGTCATACTTTTGAACGATGATTACACGCCCATGGAGTTTGTCGTCGACGTGCTCGAAAAGTTCTTCGGTATGAACCGGCCAACTGCGACGCGCATCATGCTGGAAGTACATACCAAGGGTAAGGGCGTATGTGGGGTCTTCACATATGAGATCGCGGAAACTAAGGTTGCACAGGTGACGACGTACGCGCGAGACCATCAACATCCCCTGATGTGCACGCTGGAGGAGGCGTGAGCTCCCAGGCGTGGGGTTAACGAATTCGGAAGGCCATAGAAAGTGCTGTCCAACGAGCTTGAATACTGTCTCAACGATGCCTTTCACCAGGCGCGCGAAGCGCGCCACGAGTATCTGACCGTCGAGCACCTGCTCTTGGCGATCCTCGATACCCCCAAGGTGCGTGAGATCCTGCGGGCCTGCGGCGCCGACCTTGCGAAGCTCAAGCAGGAGCTCAAGGACCACCTCGAGCAGTCCACTCCGCGCTTGGAGGAGGCCGAGGAGCGGGAGGTGCAGCCGACGCTCGGTTTTCAGCGTGTGTTGCAGCGCGCCGTATTTCACGTTCAGTCGAGCGGTAAGAAGGAGGTCGGCGTCGCGAACGTGCTGGTCGCGATTTTCAGCGAGAAGCAGAGCCATGCGGTGTACCTGCTCAACCGCCAGCATGTGACCCGCCTGGACGTGGTCAACTACATCTCGCACGGGCTCTCCAAGATCGCCGAGGAGAAGACGGACAAGGAGGAATCCGGCGCGGATGCGGAGCGCGATCCCGAGGGTAGCGGCAGCGCGCTCGAGAAGTACACGACCAATCTCAATCGCCTCGCCCAGGAAGGGCGCATCGATCCGTTGATCGGACGCAAGCTCGAGGTCGAGCGCACGATCGAGATCCTCTGCCGGCGACGCAAGAACAATCCGCTCTACGTAGGTGAGGCGGGGGTCGGCAAGACCGCGATCGCCGAGGGGCTCGCGCGGCTCATCGTCGAGGGCAAGGTGCCGGAGGTGCTCTCCGACTGCACCATCTACGCGCTCGACATGGGTGCGCTCATCGCGGGCACCAAGTATCGCGGCGACTTCGAGAAGCGCCTGAAGGGTGTGATCACAGAGCTCAAGAAGCAGCCTGGCGCGATCCTGTTCATCGACGAGATCCATACGGTCATCGGCGCGGGTGCCGCCTCGGGCGGTGTCATGGACGCCTCCAATCTGATCAAGCCGGTGCTCACCAACGGCGAGATCCGCTGCATCGGCTCGACGACCTACAACGAATATCGCGGCATTTTCGAGAAGGATCACGCGCTCGCGCGTCGCTTCCAGAAGATCGACGTCGTGGAGCCGAGCGTGCAGGAGACGATCGAGATCCTGCAGGGACTCAAGTCACGCTTCGAGGAGCATCACGCCATCAAGTATGCGGATGATGCGCTCAAGGCCGCTGCGGAGCTCGCCGCGCGCCACATCAATGAGCGGCATCTGCCCGACAAGGCGATCGACGTGGTGGACGAGGCGGGCGCACGCTTGCGCCTGAAGCCGCTCGCCGAGCGCGAGAACACCGTGGAGGTGCGTCACATCGAGGACGTGGTAGCGCGCATGGCGCGCATTCCCGCCAAGAGCGTCTCCACCTCCGACCGCGAGGTGCTGAAGAATCTCGAGCGCAATCTGAAGCTGGTGATCTTCGGCCAGGATCGCGCGATCGAGGCGCTCGGCGCCGCCATCAAGATGGCACGCTCAGGGCTCGGCGATCAGCTTAAGCCCGTGGGCAGCTTCCTGTTCGCAGGTCCGACGGGCGTGGGTAAGACCGAGGTCACACGCCAGCTCGCCATCTGCATGGGAATCGAGTTCGTGCGCTTCGACATGTCCGAGTACATGGAGCGGCACACGGTCTCGCGGCTGATCGGCGCACCCCCGGGCTATGTGGGCTTCGATCAGGGCGGCTTGCTCACCGAGGCCATCACGAAGCATCCGCATTGCGTGCTGCTGCTCGATGAGATCGAGAAGGCGCACCCGGATGTTTTCAACCTGCTGCTGCAGGTGATGGACCACGGAACTCTGACCGACAACAACGGGCGCAAGGCCGATTTCCGTCACGTGATCATCGTCATGACCACCAACGCGGGTGCGCAGGAGATGAATCGCGCTTCCATCGGCTTCACTCATTCGGATCACTCGAGCGACGGAATGGAAGCCGTGCGGCGGCTGTTTTCTCCCGAGTTCCGCAATCGCATCGATGCCATCATCCAGTTCGCCACGCTCGATGCGGCGACGATCGAGCGCGTCGTCGACAAGCTGATCTTGGAGGTGGAGATGCAGCTCGAGCAGAAGGGTGTGACGCTGACCCTCGATGATGCCGCGCGGCGCTGGGTCGCCGAGAAGGGCTACGATCCGAAGATGGGTGCCCGTCCCATGGCGCGCATCATCCAGGAGTTCATCAAGCGCCCGCTCGCCGAGGAGCTGCTCTTCGGGCGCCTGGCGGGTGGCGGTCAGGTGCGCGTCACGGTCTCGAAGGACGGCTCGAAGCTCGAGTTGGACTGCTCGGCCACCGTGCAGGAAGTGCCCGCCTGAGGCGACGGCGCGGGTGGCGAAAAAGCGGGTGCGACGGGAGGCTGATGCTCTGATCAGCGTCCGCGGTAGATGATGCGTCCCTTGCTGAGATCGTACGGCGTCATCTCCACCGTCACCTGGTCACCGGTGAGAATGCGGATGTAATTCTTGCGCATCTTGCCGGAGATGTGCGCGGTCACGACGTGACCGTTCTTGAGCTTCACGCGGAATGTGGTATTGGGCAAAGTCTCCACGACTTCGCCCTCCATTTGTATCGCGTCTTCTTTGGACATGGGGGCGCGTAGTCTGCATAAATGGCCGCGGCATTGCAATTTGCCGCGCGCTGGGCGCCCCGACGAGGGGGCCGGCTCAGCCGTGGTGCAGGCCGACGTGCTCGCGCAGCAGTCGCTGAAACTGCGCGCGTGGAATCAGCCGGCTCCCCAGGCTCTGCAGATGCCGTGAGGGCAACTGGCAGTCGATGAGAACGATGCCCTCGGCGAGGCACCAGTCGACCAGGCTCGCGAGAGCGACCTTCGAGGCATCGCGCTCGCGGCTGAACATGGACTCGCCGAAGAAGATGCCTCCGAGCCGCACCCCATACAGCCCGCCCACGAGTCGGGAATCGAGGTAGGTCTCGAAGCTGTGCGCATGACCGCCCCGATGCAATTGCAGATAGGCGGAACGCATCTCGGGTGTGATCCAGGTCTCGAGGCTATTCGTGCGGGGCTCCGAGCAGCCTTCGATGGTCGCGTTGAAGTCCCGGTCGATGAGGCTCTCATAGCCGCGATTGCGCCTCGATTGGGCGAGGCTGCGCGTGCAGCGGAACTCCCGGGGGAAGAGCACCGCGCGCGGATCCGGCGACCACCAGAGCACCGGCTGGCCGGGGGAGTACCAGGGGAAAATGCCGCGCTCGTAGGCCGCGAGCAGCCGCGCCGGGGAGAGGTCGCCGCCGGCGGCGAGCAGACCTGCGGGCTCATCGAGCGCCCGCTCGAGTGGCGGGAAGCGCTCGGGTGCATCCTGGGGTGACAACCACGTGATCGTCTTCATAGACGCTCGCGGTAGGGGACATGGCCCTGCACCTCGGCCGCGTAGGCATCCACCGCCTCGCCCTCGCGCTCCAGGTAGTCGCGCACCGCAGCCCGAAAGCGCGCATCGGTGATCGAATGTGCGGACCACGTCAGGATCGGCTCGAATCCGCGGCTCACCTTGTGCTCGCCTTGCGTACCGGGCTCGAAGCGCTGAATACCACGCTCGATGCAGAACTCCACACCTTGGTGATAGCACGCCTCGAAGTGCAGGCTGTGGTAGTCGGCCTCTGCCCCCCAGTAGCGGCCATAGAGGGTGCTCGGACTCCAGAAGAAAATGGCCGCGGCGACCGGCCGGCCGCCGCGCATGGCGAGCTTTACCATGAGCGCATCGCCGAGCGTGTGCGCGATCTCGGCGAAGAACGCGCGGCTGAGATAGGGCTCGTGACCGTGGCGCAGGAAGGTATCGCGGTGAAAGGCAAAGACGCGATCGAGCAGGCGTGAATCGAGCTCCGCGCCCAGCCGCGTCTCGAAATGGATGCCCGCCTCGGCAACCCGGCGCCGTTCCCGGCGCGCCTTCTTGCGCTTCTCCGCGGTGAAAGTATCCAGATAGTCCTCGAAGCTCGCATAGTCGCGGTTGATCCAGTGAAACTGGCAATCGCGCCGCTGCAGCCAGCCGGCCCGACTGAAAGCAGCACGATCGGTCTCATCGAGGAACAGGGCATGCGCGGAGGAGAGTGAGCATTCGCGCGCACGGGATTCGATCGCCCCGATCAGCCGCGTCATGGCGGCGGCACGCTCCAGATCCGGCCTCACGAGCAGACGCGGCCCGGTCGCCGGGGTGAACGGCACGGAGATGGTCAGCTTGGGGTAATAGCGCCGCCCCAGGCGCATGTAGGCCTGCGCCCAGCTGAAATCAAAGACGAACTCGCCATAGGAGTGCGACTTGACGAAGGCGGGAGCCGCCGCCGCAAGGCCCCGCTCATCGCTCAGAGTGATGTGCGAAGGCTCCCAGCCGGCTGCGCGGCCTACGCATCCCGTGTGCTCGAGGGCCGCCAGAAATTCATGGCGCAGAAATGGAACGTCGGTTCCGCTCAGCGCATTCCACTGTTCCGGATCGAGCTCGTCGATGCTCTTAGCGATGCCAATCCGCATCCCCGCTCCGCTCACTGCATCCCTTCAAGTATGTGCCGCGTCTACGAGCTCCAGATAGTGATCGGCATCGAGCGCGGCCATGCAACCGGATCCGGCCGAGGTCACCGCTTGACGGTAGACGTGATCGGCGACGTCGCCTGCGGCGAATACGCCCGGCACGCTCGTGGCGGTGGCACCGCCATCGATTCCGCTCTTGACGATGATATAGCCCTCGCGCATGGCGAGCTGGCCAGCGAAAACGGCGGTATTGGGCGTGTGGCCGATTGCGACGAACACGCCGGTCACCGCCAGCTGCCGCACGGTCCCGTGCAGCGTCGAGCGTACCGCGACTCCGGTCACTCCCGTGTCGTCCCCGAGCACCTCATCCACCGTATGATCCCACAGCATCGAGACTTTGCCCGCCCGTTCGCGCTCCTGCAGCCGGTTCTGCAGGATCTTCTCCGCCCGCAAGCGGTCACGGCGGTGAATGAGCGTCACGTGCGCGGCGATATTCGACAAATATAAAGCTTCCTCGACCGCCGTGTTCCCGCCACCGATCACCGCGACACGCTGGCCGCGAAAAAAGAAGCCGTCGCAGGTGGCACACGCCGAGACGCCGCGGCCGCGGAATCTCTCCTCCGAGGGCAGCCCCAGGTAGCGCGCGGTGGCTCCGGTTGCGATGATGAGCGCGTCGCAGGTGTAGCGGCCCGACCCACCGGTCAGCTCGATGGGTCGCGCCCCGAGCTTCACCGCTTCGATGTGATCGGCGACGATCTCCGTGTCGAAGCGCTGCGCATGTCGTAGCATGCGCTCCATCAGCGCCGGTCCGAGTAAGCCCTCCACATCGCCGGGCCAGTTGTCCACCTCGGTGGTCGTCATGAGCTGGCCGCCCTGTTGCACGCCGGTGATGAGGAGCGGTGCGCGGTTGGCACGCGCGGCATACACGGCCGCGCTGTATCCGGCGGGTCCCGAGCCCAGAATGATCAGGCGGCTGTGCCGTGAGTTCGCCATGGAAGATCGATCTCCGATAATGCAACGCACCGGGCGGCAGCGTCCGATCCTCGAGAAGGCGTGGGCGCCGGCCGCCAGGCGGTGTGGATACTATCGCGTCACCCGGGCCAGGGTCTGCGGAGCACGCCCGGGATTCGGGGGTTCAGCGCGCCCATCGCGGCGCCCCTTTGTGGTCGGGCAGGCGCTCCGTAGAATCCCCAGGCTACGAATTTCCCGATGGGGGGAACGCTAGTTTTGGCCGAATCCACCGCACGCAGCGCCGCACGCTTCACCGAAACCGTCAGTCGCGGGCTGCGCGAGAGCGCGGCTATCGCGCTCGGCTTCATCGCTCTGGTGCTGTTTGCGGCACTGGCGAGCTACAACGCCGACGACCCGGGCTTCTCGTTCAGCGGTAGCGGTGGTGCCGTGATTCACAACCGCATCGGGCCCGTCGGGGCCTGGGTGGCGGATGCGCTCTTCTTTCTCTTCGGCCGCCCGGCATTCCTCTTCCCGATCATGATCGGCGTGTTCTGCTTCTCCCTCGTGCGCAATCTGAGGAGTCCCGAGCGGGGCTCGCGTGCCAACACGGCGGTGCGCATCGGCGGCTTCGTGCTCATGCTGGTCGCGAGCTGCGGGCTTGTGACCTTGCACTGGGAGGCGGGCGCGCTGCGTCAGAGCGCCGGTGGCGTGGTCGGCAAGCTCGTCGGGGGAGAGCTGGCCGCAGGACTGAGCCTGCTCGGGGCGACGTTGCTCATGATCGCGGCGTGGATGGCCGGCATCTCGCTTGCCTTCGGCGTGTCGTGGCTCACCGTCATGGATCGACTCGGTGCGTGGTGCTGGGATGGGGTGGGGTACCTGCGCGAGCGCATGTCGACGGCGCGTGACGTAGCCGAAGGGCGCGAGCGGCGTCAGGCCCGCAAGGAGATCGTGCAGACGGAGCAGAAGAAGTCCGCCGCGCGGCAGCCGCCGCGCATCGAGGCGCCGGCGCCCGCATTTGAGAAGAGCGAACGCGTCGAGAAGGAGCGGCAGGTGCCGCTGTTCGAGCCGCCGAAATCAAGCGAGCTGCCACCGCTCAAACTGCTCGACGACCCGCCGACGCGCGAGCCTTCCTACTCGGCGGAGGCGCTGGAGGCGATGTCGCGCCTCGTCGAGATCAAGCTGCGCGACTTCGCCGTCGATGCGGAGGTGGTCGCGGTGCAGCCGGGACCCGTGGTCACACGCTTCGAGCTGCGCCCCGCGCCCGGCGTCAAGGCCAGCCAGATCACGGGTCTTGCGAAGGATCTCGCACGGGCTCTCTCGGTGATGAGCGTGCGCGTGGTCGAAGTGATACCGGGCAAGTCGGTCATGGGGCTCGAGATCGCGAACGAGAAGCGCGAGCTCGTCACGCTCGGGGAGATCGTACGCTCGAAGGCCTACGACGAGATGAGCTCGCCGCTGGCGCTGGCCCTCGGCAAGGACATCGGTGGGCAACCCATGGTGGCCGACCTCGCACGCATGCCGCATCTGCTGATTGCGGGCACGACCGGTTCGGGCAAGTCGGTGGCGATCAACGCCATGGTGCTGTCGCTGCTGTACAAGGCAACGGCCGAGCACGTGCGCCTCATCATGATCGATCCCAAGATGCTCGAGCTGTCCGTGTACGAAGGCATTCCGCACCTGCTTGCGCCGGTAGTCACGGACATGAAGCAGGCCGCCAACGCGCTGCGCTGGTGCGTGGCCGAGATGGAGCGGCGCTATCAGCTCATGGCCGCGCTCGGGGTGCGCAACATTGCCGGATTCAATCGTCACGTGCGCGATGCGCTCGAGGCCGGCAAGCCGATCATCGATCCGGTGCTGATCGCGCAGGCTGCGAACGACCCGACGATCGATCAGTCGCAGATTCCCGAGCTCACCCCGTTGCCCTACATCGTCGTAATCATCGATGAGCTCGCCGATCTCATGATGATCGTCGGCAAGAAGGTGGAGGAGCTCATTGCACGGCTTGCGCAGAAGGCGCGTGCCTCGGGCATACACCTGGTGCTCGCCACGCAGCGCCCCTCGGTCGATGTGATCACGGGCTTGATCAAAGCCAATATTCCCTGTCGCATCGCTTTTCAGGTGTCCGCCAAGGTCGACTCCCGCACCATTCTCGACCAGATGGGCGCGGAGACTCTGCTCGGCCATGGCGACATGCTGTACCTGCCCGCCGGTACCTCGATGCCGACACGTGTGCACGGAGCATTCGTCTCGGATCAGGAGGTCCATCGCGTGGTCATCGCTTTGAAGGGCGGGAGCGCACCGAACTATGTGGAGGAGGTGCTCTCGGGTCCGAGCATGGCGGTTGCGGGGCTTGCCTCGGAGGAGGGCGATGGCGAGGACTTGTTCGGCGATACTGAGCAGGACGCGCTCTATGACGAGGCGGTGAAAATCGTCACGCAGGAGCGCAAGCCCTCGATCTCGTATGTGCAGCGACGCCTGAAGATCGGCTACAACCGCGCTGCGCGCCTGCTCGAAACGATGGAAAGCGCGGGCATCGTCGGGCCGTTGCAGCCGAACGGGGCACGCGAGGTGCTGGCGCCACCTCCGCCCGGAGACTGAGCGCGTGTCCGCGCCACCGTCACGCGCATCCGTCGCGCTTGCGCTGCTGTTGATGCTCGTTGGCTCGTGGGCGCGCACGGCGCCCGCGAGCGCTGCCGACACGCTGCCCCTCGATCGCTATCTGAATGGGCTCAAATCCCTGCGGGTGAGCTTCTCGCAGGCTGTGACGGATGCCCAGGGACACAGCGTGAGCCATGCCACGGGCAGCCTGCTCGTCCTGCGGCCCGGCAAGTTCCGCTGGGAGATTCACACGCAGGGGGAGAGCGGGGCAGGGCAGCTCCTGGTCGCCGACGGGCACAATTTATGGTTCTTCGATCGTGATCTCGACCAGGTCACCGTGCGTCCGATGGGCACGGCGCTCTCGGCCACGCCCGCGATGCTCCTCTCCGGGGCAGCGGACGTGCGCCAGGCCTTCGAGATCAGCGCCGCACCTGCGAGCGCAGGTCTCGACTGGGTCCGCGTGGTGCCGCGCAGCGCGGAGGCCGATTTTCGCGAGGCATTGCTGGGATTTTCCGGAGATGAGATCAAACGCATGATCCTGAAAGACAAACTCGGTCAGACTGCAACGCTGCTGTTCGAGCGGTCTGAGCGTAACGCGCCGGTCTCGGCCGCCGAGGTCACCTTTACTCCCCCGCCCGGCGTGGATGTGATTGGAACGCCCGAGAAATGAGCCTGCACGATGGCCAGGAGGCCGCCTTCGAGCCGAGCGCCGCACTGAGATTGGCCCGCTACTGGTGGATTGCCGGCTGGCTCCTCGTGGCCTTCATCACCCTCTCCTGCCTCGAGCCCCCGCGCTACGTCCCCGATCTTCACGTGAGCGACAAGCTCGAGCACGCGGGCGCCTTCTTCAGCCTCACCGTCTGGTTCGGAGGTCTCGTGCGGCGGCGGCGCTATCCCGTCCTCGGTCTGTGGATGCTGCTCTTCGGCGCAGGCATCGAGCTGGCACAGGGCGCGATGGGCTGGGGTCGAGACATGGATGTCTGGGATTTCGCGGCCGATGCCGTGGGGGTCGCGTTCGCGCTCGGGGCCATCTACGGCGGTCTCGGCATGTGGATGTGGCAGATCGAGCGTATCCTCGGACTCTCGTGTGAGCCCTCGTGATTCCGACCGTGACCCTGTTGCCCGCGATCCTTTCCGACCGCTCGCCGATCGCATGCGACCACGCTCGCTCGATGAGTTCGTGGGTCAGCAGCACATCCTCGCACCTGGCAAGCCGCTGCGCGCCAGCATCGAAGCGGGGCAGCTCCACTCGCTGATCCTCTGGGGTCCGCCGGGCACCGGCAAGACGACCCTGGCCCGATTGATCGCCGAGCGCGCCCACGCTCAGTTCATCGCTCGGTCGGCGGTCATGGCCGGCGTCAAGGACATCCGCGCGGCGGTCGACAGTGCGCGCGCGGCGCGCCAGGCGCACGGCCAACGCACGCTGCTGTTCCTCGATGAGGTGCACCGCTTCAACAAGGCACAGCAGGATACGTTTCTGCCCTACGTCGAGGACGGGACCCTCACCTTCATCGGTGCGACGACCGAGAATCCATCCTTCGAAGTGGTGAGCGCGCTGCTCTCGCGCGCTCGCGTGTATGTGCTCAAGGCGCTCGCGGTTGCCGATCTGTTGAAGCTGCTCGCGGCGGCCCTCACGGATGAGGAGCGGGGACTCGGCAAGTCGCGCATCCAGGCCGAAGCGGACGCCACTGAGCTCATCGCGCAGGCCGCGGATGGCGATGCGCGGCGCGCTCTCAACATGCTCGAGCTCGCCGCCGGGCTGCTCGAGGCGCAGCAACCGACGCAATCCGAGCCAGCGGCGCGCACGCTGACACTTGCCGTTGCGCGCGAGGTCGTGGCGGGCGGTCATCGCCGCTTCGATAAGGGCGGCGATCAGTTCTACGATCAAATCTCCGCGCTTCACAAGGCCGTGCGCGGCACCGATCCCGACGCGGCGCTGTACTGGCTTGCCCGGATGCTCGATGGGGGTTGTGATCCGCTGTATGTCGCGCGCCGCGCGGTGCGCATGGCGGTCGAGGACATCGGTCTCGCCGATCCGCGGGCGCTCGAGATCACCCTGAATGCATGGGATGCGTACGATCGGCTCGGCACGCCCGAGGGGGAGCTCGCAATCGCAGAGGCCGTCGTGTATCTCGCCTGTGCTCCGAAGAGCAACGCCGTCTATATCGCCATGGCAGAGGCGCTCGAGGACGTGGAGCGCTACGGAACGCTCGATGTGCCGGTGCGCTTTCGCAATGCGCCGACGCGCCTCATGAAGCAGCTCGGCTACGGCCGTGACTATCGCTATGCGCATGACGAGCCGGATGCATACGCCGCTGGCGAGCGTTATCTGCCGGACGAGATGCCTGATCGGCGCTACTATCGTCCCGTGCCGCGCGGACTCGAGATCCGCATCGCCGAGGCGCTTGCGCGGCTGCGCTCGAAGGCGGATGAGAGTAAGCAACCGTGATCGATCCGAAACTGCTGCGCAGCGATGTGCACTCGGTCGCCGAGAATCTGGCACGCCGTGGCGTGGTGCTCGACACCGAGCGACTCACGGCGCTCGAGGAGGAGCGCAAGCGCTGGCAGATCGAGGCGGATCGGCTGCGCGCCGAGCGCAATGCCAATGCCAAGGCCGTGGGGATCGCGAAGGGCCGCGGCGAGGATGCGAGCGCGCTGCTCATGCGCGCCGAGGCGCTCACGAGCGAGCTGGCGCGGGCCGATCAAGCCCTGCAGGCGGTGCAGGACGATCTCGAGCGCTGGCAGCTCGAATTACCCAATCTGCTGCACGCATCGGTCCCGGAGGGCAGCGACGAGTCGGCCAACGTCGAGGTGCGGCGCTGGGGCGAGCCACGCCGCCTGTCCTTCAAGGCGCGCGATCACGTCGAGATCGGCGAGCGGCTCGGTGGGCTCGACTTCGAGGCCGCCGCGCGCCTTTCGGGCGCGCGCTTCGTCGTGATGCGCGGGGAGATCGCGCATCTGCACCGCGCGCTTGCGCAGTTCATGCTCGACCTGCACACACGCGAGCATGGCTACACCGAGGTCTACGTTCCCTATCTGGTGCAGAGCGCCGCGCTCGTCGGCACCGGACAGCTGCCCAAGTTCGAGCAGGACCTGTTTGCGGTGCGGGGCGAGCAGGGCTTCTATCTCATCTCCACCGCCGAAGTGCCGGTCACGAACTTGGTGCGCGAGCAGATCGTGCCGGCGGAACAGCTGCCCTTGAGATTCGTGTGTCACACGCCGTGCTTTCGCTCCGAGGCGGGCGCTGCAGGCAAGGACACCCGCGGCATGATCCGCAATCACCAGTTCGACAAGGTCGAGCTGGTGCAGATCGTGCGCCCGAGCGATTCGTACGTGGCCCTCGAGGAGCTGACCGGGCATGCCGAGCGGGTGCTGCAGCTGCTCGAGATTCCGTACCGGACGGTGGCGCTGTGCGCCGGCGACATCGGCGCCGCGAGCGCCAAGACCTACGATCTCGAGTCCTGGTTGCCCTCGCAGGAGCGCTATCGCGAGATCTCCTCATGCAGCAACTTCGAGGCCTTTCAGGCGCGGCGCATGCAGGCCCGCTGGCGCAATCCGGCTACCGGCAAGCCCGAGCTGGTGCACACCCTGAACGGTTCCGGGCTGGCCGTCGGCCGCACGCTCATAGCGGTGCTCGAGAACTATCAAAACGAGGATGCATCGGTGAGCATCCCCGCCGTGCTGCGCCCCTATATGGGGGGTCGCGAACTGCTGCGCGCCGGCAGCCGCACCCCCTGACCCGTGCGCCTGCACCGTTGTTGGGCGTTCTGCTGGGGCCTGACAGCTGCACTGCGATAGTCCGGCGTGGCCGCGGCGCAACGCCGGCACAAGCGTGTTTGCTCTCATGCTCGCACGCGGGTACCTTCGCTTCTTTGACGCGTGCCTGGCAGGCACGAGCCGATCAAACAACAATTCGGGGGCTGGCATGCGTAGCAATCAGATCGTTGCCTGCGGGGTTCTGTGGGGAGTGCTCTCGGTAGCGCACGTCTCGGCGCAGACACCCGCGCCGGCCGGCGAAGCGACCGAGGAGGCTCCCTTGCAGGAGGTCACGGTCACGGCCACGCGCCATGAGGAGGCCATCAGCAAGGTGCCGATCAGCATCACGGCGCTGACACAGCAGAGCCTCGATGAGCGCGGCATCAAGGACATCGTCGATGTGTCGCGCTTCACGCCCGGGGTCAACATCGATACCTCCGGGACCAACAACATCGCCATTCGCGGCATTGCCTCGAGCGGCGGCGCTGGTACGACCGGAATCTATCTCGATGACACGCCCATCCAGATGCGCGCCCTCGCTTTCAACCCCGATGAGGCGCTACCGAAGACCTTCGACATCGAGCGCGTCGAGATTCTGCGCGGCCCGCAGGGAACACTGTTCGGCGCAGGCTCCGAGGGCGGCACGGTGCGCTACATCACGGCTCAGCCGAACCTTGCAAAGAGCTCCATCTATGGTCGCAGCGAAGTTTCGTATACCGAGGGTGGTGAGCCGAGCTACGAGGCGGGTGTCGCCGCCGGCGGCCCCTTGGTGCAGGGCAAGTTCGCCGTGCGGGCCTCCGTGTGGTATCGCTACGACGGTGGTTACATCGATCGCATCGATCCGGTCACGGGTGCGCTCGTCGATCCGAACGCGAATCACGATCAGACCTTCCTTGCGCGGCTCGCGGGGCTGTGGGCGATCACGGACAACTGGACGGTGACGCCGAGCATCTATTACCAGAATCGTGAGCGCCATCAGACCGAGGATTACTGGCCGATCTACTCCGACCCCGACAACAATCACTTCGTCACGGGCAGTCCGACCTCGCGCATCACCCCGGACAAGTTCTACCTGCCGGCACTCAGAATCCAGGGTGACTTCGCCGGCATGAGCTTCATCTCGAACACCTCGTACTATCATCGTCAGGAGCAGACCGGCTACGACGGCACGCTCTACAACCTGGGCTTCTATCAGACGTTCCTCGGCCCCGGCCCGATTCCACCACCGGCGAGCATCGGCAACCCCTATTTGTATCTGCCGCTGCTGCTCGATGGCACCGGCCTGCATCTGCCGGCGGGCGCGACCGACTACCGCTCGCCCGCGACCGTGGACAACGGCCAGGAGAACATCACCCAGGAGCTGCGCCTGCAGTCCGCGGAGCCCAATGCCCGCCTGGTGTGGACGGTGGGGGCCTTCTTCGCGGAGAACCGCCAGACATATCTCGAGCAGATCCACGATCCGATGCTGAACACGCTCACGCTGGCGACCAGCGGCTTACCCTACGACCAGGTGTTCGTCGATGCCGACGGCAACCCGGTTCCCTATGTCGCGGGCTTTGATGAGGATTCCTACTTTCTGCAAACGCATGCGACGGACAAGCAGTTCGCACTCTACGGCGAGGCGACCTACGCGCTTCTGGATAGCCTCAAGCTGACTGCCGGAGTGCGCTACTCGTGGACCAAGTACGAGTTCTTCACCTACACGGGTGGCCCGCAGCTGTTCGCCGCACCGACGACCGGTGAGGGCTCGCACAAGGAGAACGCTTTCACCCCGAGGGTGAGCATCTCCTGGCAGATCGATCCCAACAATCTTCTCTATGCAAGCTATGCCAAGGGTTTTCGGCCGGGCGGTGCGAACAATCCGGTGCCGTACGCGGCCTGCTCGACGGACTTCCAGAACTTCGGCGTGTCCGGCGCGCCGCAGACCTTCAACTCCGATACGGTCAACAGCTACGAGATCGGGACCAAGAACAACATCTCCAATCGCATCCGGATCGCGAGCAGCATCTACTACATTCGCTGGAATGACATCCAGCAGACCGTGGTGCCGCCCATCTGCCAGATCTCCTTCATCGACAACCTGGGACAGGCGCTCGCCTGGGGCGGTGACATCCAGGCGGAGATCTCGATCACCCGGGCGTTCACTGCCGAGCTCGCTCTCGGCTACACCGACGCGCGCTACACGAAGGACGCCGTGTTCGGGAGCGGCATCATCGCGGCGAACGGCAACGCCATCGCGGGCGTGAGCGGCCAGCCCGGCTCCCCGTTCACGGGGACGCTCGGTCTTGAGTACCGCTTCAGCGTCTCCGAGCACGAAGCCTATGTGCGCGCGGACGACGAGTACGAGGCCCACGCGAAGTGGCCCGGACCGTCGCAGGATCCGAACACTCTGCAGTACGACGGCGCCAACTTCACGCTGCCTGCGACCAATTTCCTCAGCCTGCGCACCGGTGTGCAGCTTGGCAACTGGGACGTCTCCGCCTTCGTGGACAATCTCCTGGACACCCACGTCCTGACCAACTACGCGTGGTCCATCAATCCCAGCTATCCCGATCCGAACGGGGCCAACCCGGAGAGCCGCCTGTTCTCGGCGTTCACTTTCCGGCCGCGTACCATGGGAGTGACGGCGATCTTCCGCTACTAGACGTAGTCAGTGACCCGATGAGCAAGACGGGCATCCCAAAAGATCTGGGGGCGAATCGGCCGATCCCGCGGCGGGACTTCATGCAGGGCGTGCTCGTTGGCAGCGCGACGGCGCTCGGCGGTCCGCTGCTCGAGGCCTTTGCAGCACCGGCCGATGGCGTTGGCGCACCTGAGAGCCAGGCGCGTGCCGGGGAGGCACCGCAGGATCTGCCGGGCTACTACCCGCCGCGGCTCACCGGGATGCGCGGCAGTCATCCGGGCTCCTTCGAAGCCGCGCACGCGGTGCGCGACGGCCGTGCAATCGCAAGCCCTCTCGACACGGGCGAGTCGTATGACCTCATCGTCGTGGGCGCGGGCATCAGCGGCTTGTCCGCCGCGCATTTCTTTCGCGCACGCACCTCCATGTCGAGCCGGGTACTGATTCTCGACAATCACGATGACTTTGGAGGTCATGCCAAGCGCAACGAGTTCTCGCTCGGCGGTCATCTCGAGCTCATGAACGGTGGCACGCTCGAGATCGACAGTCCGCGGCCTTATAGCCCGGTGGCGGCGGGTCTGATTCGCGAGCTCGGCATCGACGTGCGGCAGTTCAGCCAAGAGTGCGAGGACAAGCAGTTCTATCGGCGGCACGGTTTGCAGAAGGGCGCCTTCTTTGATCGCGAGACCTTCGGCGCCGACAAGCTGGTGGTGGGCGTCGACTCGGTGCCTGTGGAGCGGCTGCTCGCGGCAGCGCCACTCTCCGCGCGGGCTCGCGCGGACATTGCCCAAATCGAGGAGGGCGCTGCCGATTATCTGCCGGGGATCAGCGCCGCGGATAAGAAACTCAGGCTCTCGAGGATCAGCTATCGGGACTTTCTGCGCGATGTGGTCCAGGTCGAGCCCGCCACGCTCGACTTCTATCAGGCGCGCACGCATGCGGAGTGGGGCGTCGGCATCGATGCGGTCTCGGCGCTCGACTGCTGGGCATTCGGCTTGCCGGGCTTCAAAGGCATGGGGCTTCCGCGGGGGTCGATTGCGCGCATGGGTTACACGCCCGCGGGTTACATCGACACGGGAGGCTCGGCGACATTTCACTTCCCCGATGGCAACGCGAGCATCGCGCGGCTGCTCGTGCGCGGGTTGATTCCCGCGGCGCTTCCGGGCCACTCGGCCAAGGATATTGTGACCTCGCGCGCGGACTACAGCCGCCTCGATCGGGCCGAGGCAGCGGTGCGCATTCGCCTGAGCAGCACCGCGGTGCGCGTGCGCAACCTCCCCGCTGCCGCGAACGTGCGGGAGGTCGAAGTGACCTATGTGCGCGGTGCGCGGGCTTTCAAAGTGCGGGCCAAGGGCTGCGTGCTCGCGTGCTACAACGTGATGATCCCCTATCTGTGTCCCGAATTGCCCGAGCCGCAGAAGGCAGCTCTCCACCAGCTGGTGAAGACCCCGCTCGTGTACACGAGCGTCGCATTGCGGAACTGGACGGCGTTCGCGAAGCTCGGTCTCTACCAGGTCTATGCCCCAGGTTGCTATCACTCCGGCTTCGCGCTCAATCCCAAGGTGGATATCGGTGCCTATCGCAGCATCGTGGCGCCCGAGGACCCGATCCTCATCCGCATGCTGCGCACGCCCTGCAAGCCCGGGCTGCCCGAGCACGAGCAGAACAAAGTCGGTCGGGCGGAGCTGCTCGCCACCCCCTTTGCCACCTTCGAGCACCAGATCCGCGATCAACTGGCGCGTACCTTGAGTCCGGGTGGCTTCGATCCGGCGCGTGATATCCAGGCGATCACGGTGAACCGCTGGCCTCACGGGTATGCTCCAGAGTACAACCCGTTGTTTGATCCCGAGGTGCCCCCCGAGCAACGCCCGAATGTCATCGGCCGTGCCCGCTTCGGCCGCATCAGCATCGCCAACTCCGATTCGGGGGCGGCGGCCTACACCGATTCGGCGATCAACCAGGCCGATCGCGCGGTGAGTGAGCTGCTGAGCGCGTAACGCAGGGAGCGGCCGCTCCCGTGACGAATGAGCGGGCGGCCCTTGCGGGGCTTGAACACTGCGCGGAGAGCCCCCATAGCGAGCCTCTTGCGGCGCAGACGGAGGCTCGCGTGAACGTGAAAGTACCGAAGGCACAAGACCAGGCAGCGGGATCTGAGCCGCCCGCGAGCGATGTGGCAGCGCAGCGCAGCGTACGTAAAGTCGTGCGCGGCATGCCCACCTCCGATGGTGCAGGCGTCAAGCTCACGCGCGTCATCGGCCAGCCGCAGCTCTCTGAGCTCGACCCGTTTCTGCTGCTCGATGAGTTCGGCACCGACAACCCGGGGGACTACATCGCAGGCTTCCCGGAGCATCCGCATCGCGGCTTCGAGACCGTGACCTACATGCTCGATGGCCGCATGCGCCACCGCGACAATCATGGTCACGAAGGGGTGCTCGTACCGGGGAGCGTGCAATGGATGACCGCCGGCCGCGGCATTCTGCACTCTGAGATGCCGGAGCAGGAGGAAGGCCGCATGCGCGGCTTCCAGCTCTGGCTGAATCTTCCGGCGCGGGACAAGATGACCGCGCCCAAGTACCAGGAGTTCGGTCCCGAGCGCATTCCCGTCGCCTCTCCCTCCGACGGCGTGAATGTGAAGGTCATCGCCGGACGTGTCGGTGATACGGCGGGCCCGATCGTGCAACCCGCGACCGATCCGCTGTATCTGGATGTGGAGCTTGCCCCGGGGGCCGAGTTCACGCAGCGCGTGCCCGTCGGGCATGCTGCCTTCGTCTACGTGTACGAGGGCTCGGTGCGGGTTGGAACCGGCACGGCGGCGGCGACCGTCAGTGCGCACGAGCTCGCTGTCCTCGACGAGGGAGCGCAGATCCAGCTCACGGGCCGTGCAGGCGCCGACGGTGCGACCACGAGCCGCGCTATCCTGGTTGCAGGCCGGCCGCTCGAGGAGCCGGTGGCTCGATATGGCCCGTTCGTCATGAACACGCGTGAGGAGTTGCGCCGCGCTTTCGAGGATTTGCAGAACGGCAGATTCTAAAGTTGCAGTGTGTGCGCCGCGAAGCTGGAGAGTTCCGCGTGAGCCTGAGTGCCAGCGAGATTGAGCGGCTGCCTGTCATCGAGGCATCGCTCAATTACATCGTGCCCACGGCCGAGAAGCCGTACACGTATACCTTTGATCCACCACCGAACGTGCCGCGGAGCAATACCAGCTACGCCGCGCATCGCGTCCAGATTCGCGACATGCGGCCGGCGGTCGCGACACTCTCGCTGGAGGAGGAAGGCTTCACGCTGCGCGATGCTCCGAGCTCGATGCGCGACTTCTATGCGGAAGACGAAGTGCGTGCGACCTATTACCCCGAGATCGAGCAGCTCATCGGGAAACTCGTGAACGTGGCGCGCGTCGTCGTCTTTGACCATACGATCCGACGACGCATCGAAGGCATGGAAGACCGAACCGCTGGTGCACCGCGTCAGCCCGTGCCGCGCGTCCATAACGATTACACACTGCGGTCGGGGCCGCAGCGCGTCCGTGATCTGTGCGGCGCGGAGGCGGAGCGGCTGCTGCGGGGCAGGTTCTCGCTCATTAACGTGTGGCGCCCGATCCGCGCGCCGCTCGAGGACTCACCGCTCGCACTCTGCGATGCGCGCAGCGTGGGCAGCGGCGATCTCATCGCCACGGATCTGATCTACCAGGATCGAAGCGGCGAGATTTACAACGTGAGCTACAGCCCGGGGCATCGCTGGTTCTACGCACCGCGCATGCGGTGCGATGAGGTGCTCGTATTCCGCTGCTACGATTCCGCGCAGGACGGACGTGCACGCTTCGTTCCGCACACGGCCTTCGAGGATCCCGCCGCTCCGGCAGTCGTCATTCCCCGCGAAAGCATCGAGCTGCGCGCGCTGGCCTTCTACGAGTAAGGCTCGAGCCCTACGATCCGGCGCGTTTGTAGCTCTGCAGGCCGGGGCGGATCGTCTTCTCATCGAGAAACTGTTTAAGCCCCTCGGCACGGCCCTTCTCGGGATCGCGGAAGGTCGCCTGGTCGACCTTGGCGTACAGATAGTCCTCGGCCTGCTCCCAGGTGAGCTCACGGCAGCGCTTGAAGCCGTGCTTCGCATTGCGCAGCGCGACGGGATTTTTCTGCAGCAGCACTTTCGCCAACGCGAGCGTCTCCTCCTTGAGCTTGGTCCGCGGTACGCTCTGGTTGACGAGGCCCATGGCCGCCGCCTCGATACCGGTGAACGTGTCACCCGTCATGATGTAGTAGAGCGCGCGCCGATGACCCACCGTGTCCGCCAATGCCTTGCTCACCAGGTTGCCGGGCGGGATGCCCCAGTTGATCTCCGACAGACCGAAGACTGCTTCATCCGCGGCAATGGCGAGATCGCACGCGACCAGGGGCGAGAACGCGCCGCCGAAGCACCAGCCGTTCACCATGGCGATGGTGGGTTTCGCGTACATGCGCAACAGCCGCCACTGCCAGTAGGAGGCATCGCGCCGGACTTTGTCCTGCATGATCTCCGGGGCCTGGTCGGTCTCGCGAAAGTACTCCTTGAGGTCCATGCCGGCGCTCCACGCATCGCCGGCGCCGGTGAGCACGAGCACCTGCGCCGCGGGGTCAAGCTCGAGCGCCTCGAGCACCTCGGCCATCTCCTTGTTGAGCGTCGGGCTCATGGCGTTGCGTTTCGTCGGGCGGTTGAGCGTCACCCAGGCGATGCCCTCGGCAACTTCCACCTGAACCGTTTGCCAGCGATCAGCGTAGGCGCCCATGGGAGCACTCCAGTTGGTGTATCAAGGAGCTTGATATTAGGTGAATGATAGGCTTTGATGTGCACAAAAGGAAGGCACCAGCTTGATTCCTCCCGAGCGTCGAGCCGCCGCCGCGAGCGCGCCCCAGCCCCGCATTGGCTACTGGGTGGGGCGGCTCGAGCGCGCGCTGCGCCGCCGCCTCGCAGCCGCCGTCGGGCGCTCCGGGCTCACCGTCGCCCAGTTCACCGCGCTCTCGGTGCTGCAGGGCCGTGGACCGCTCTCCAATGCGCAGCTGGCGCGGCGCTCGCTCGTCTCGCCACAGGCAATGAACGAGATCATCAAGGCCCTCGGGAGGCGCCATCTGGTGATGCGCCGCGCGGATCCCCTGCATGGGCGCATCGTGCTCATGAGCCTGACGCCGAAGGGCGCACGCCTGCTGCGCCGCTGCGATCGAGCCGTGCAGCGTGCCGAGGAAGGCATGCTCGGGCCGCTGTCGGCGGCCGAGCGTGCACGTTTTCACGCGCTGCTGCGCGAGTGCGCCGTCAGGCTCGAAGGACACGGAGCGCGAGCCTGAACGTGGGAGCGCGAGTTGACCCGCGCCGCGCCAAGGACTACTTTGTCGCGCGCTAGGGGAGCCCCGGCAGGGGGCTGAGAGGCCATCACCGCGCGAGGCGCAGCATGGCGACCCTTAGAACCTGATCCAGTTAATGCTGGCGTAGGAAAGTCAACGCGGGTCGCGCTCCGGCTACTACATCCCTCGGGGTGAGCGACGCACTTCCTTTCGACGGCAGCACTGGGTCGCCCGCGGTCCAGGTCCCAGGAGTGTTGCCATGAATGCCGTCGTTTCCCTGCAAGTGGCCTCACAGCCGCTGCCTGCTTCGCGCAAGATCTACCAGCGTGGTGTCCTGCATGCGGATGTGCGCGTACCGCTGCGCGAGATCGCGCTGCACCCTTCGGCGGCTGAGGCGCCCCTGTCCGTCTACGACTCCTCGGGTCCCTACACGGATCCTGCGGTAAAGATCAGCATCGAGCGCGGACTCGAGCGCTTGCGCGAGAGCTGGATTCGCGCGCGCGGCGACGTGGAGTCCTATGAGGGACGTGCGGTGCAGGCGCTCGACAACGGGCTGAGCGCGGCCTCGGTCAAGGGAGCCGCTCCGGAGTTCCCCGTGCAGCGGCACCCGCTACGCGCACGCGCAGGCAGAGCAGTCACTCAGCTCGCTTACGCGCGCGCCGGCATCATTACCCCGGAGATGGAGTTCATCGCGATACGCGAGAACCTCGGCCGCGAGCGCAACACCGAGGCACGCGGCAAGGACGGCAACGCGTGGGGCGCCAGCATTCCGGCCTACGTGACGCCCGAGTTCGTGCGCGCGGAGGTGGCGGCCGGGCGCGCCATCATTCCCGCCAACATCAACCATCCCGAATCCGAGCCGATGATCATCGGCCGCAACTTCCTGGTGAAGATCAATGCCAATATCGGCAACTCCGCGGTGACCTCTTCGATGGCGGAGGAGGTCGACAAGATGGTCTGGGCGATCCGCTGGGGCGCGGACACGGTCATGGACCTCTCTACCGGTCGCAACATCCACACCATTCGCGAGTGGATCCTGCGCAACGCTCCGGTTCCTATCGGCACCGTGCCGATCTACCAGGCGCTCGAGAAGGTCGGCGGCGTCGCCGAGGATCTCACCTGGGAGGTCTTCCGCGACACGCTCATCGAGCAGGCGGAGCAGGGGGTCGACTATTTCACCATCCACGCAGGTGTGCGCTTGCACTACGTGCCGCTCACCGTCAATCGGGTGACCGGCATCGTCTCGCGCGGCGGCTCGATCATGGCCAAGTGGTGCCTGGCGCACCACCGGGAGAGCTTTCTCTACGAGCGCTTCGCGGAGATCTGTGAGATCTGCCGCGCGTACGATGTGAGCTTCTCGCTCGGGGATGGACTGCGCCCGGGCTCGATCGCCGATGCCAACGATGCGGCGCAGTTCGCCGAGCTCGAGACACTCGGTGAGCTGACGCGCATCGCCTGGGAGCGAGATTGCCAGGTGATGATCGAAGGTCCAGGCCATGTGCCGATGCACAAGATCAAGGCCAACATGGACAAGCAGCTCGCCACCTGCGGCGAGGCACCCTTCTACACGCTCGGGCCTCTGACGACCGACATCGCGCCGGGATACGATCACATCACCTCGGCGATCGGCGCCGCGATGATCGGCTGGTTCGGTACGGCGATGCTCTGCTATGTCACGCCGAAGGAGCATCTGGGACTTCCGGATCGCAACGACGTGAAGACCGGAGTCATCACCTACAAGATCGCGGCGCATGCCGCGGACCTCGCGAAGGGCCATCCGAGCGCGCAGGAGCGCGACGACGCGCTCTCGCGCGCGCGCTTCGACTTTCGTTGGGAGGACCAATTCAATCTATCGCTGGACCCCGACACGGCCTGCGCCTTCCATGATGAGACGCTGCCCAAGGAAGGGCACAAGGTCGCGCACTTCTGCTCCATGTGCGGACCGAAGTTCTGCTCCATGCGTATCTCGCACGAGGTGCGCGCCGAGGCGCGCCAGCAGGGCCTCGAGGAGATGGCGCAGAAGTTTCGCGCTGCAGGCAGCGAGATCTACGTGGCCGCACCGCAACGGCGTGCCGCGGGCAGTGCGGGCAGCGCGCGCCCGGAGTGAGCCCGACGATGCACGTGCGAATCATCGGTGCGGGGGTTGCCGGCCTCACGTGCGCGGTGGAGCTCGCCGAGCGCGGCGTCGCGGTCGAGGTGCTCGAGCGCGGCGCCCAGCTCGGGGCTGCAGGCTGCTCATGGTTTGCCGGCGGCATGCTCGCGCCCTGGTGCGAACGCGAGCGTGCCGAGTCTCTGGTGGCGGTGCTCGGTGCCGAGGGTATCGGCTGGTGGCGCGCGCACTTCGCCGGCACCGAGCTTCGGGGCAGCTTGGTCGTTGCGCACGAGCGGGACGTGCGCGAGCTGCAGCGCTTTGCCAGCCGCACGGAGCACTTCGAATGGCTGGAGAGTGCCGCGATCGCAGCGCTCGAGCCGGATCTTGCCGGACGCTTTGCCCGCGCGCTGTTCTTCCCCGACGAGGCGCACTTAAATCCGCGCGCCGCGCTTGTGGCTCTCGCCGAGCGGTTCGCGGGACTTGGGGGTCGGCTGCGCTTCGGCGTTGATGCCGCGCCGGCTCAGCCGGGTGCGCTGAGCGATGTGCCTGTGATCTCTTGCACGGGGCTTGCGGCCCGAGACGTCCTCACGGGTTTGCGCGGCGTCGCGGGCGAGATGCTGCTGCTGCGCACGCGTGAGCTGTGCCTCTCCAGGCCCATTCGCGTGCTGCATCCGCGACTGCCGCTGTACATCGTGCCGCGCGGCGATGGTCTGTTCATGGTGGGCGCGACCATGATCGAGAGTGACTCCGCGGGCCGCATCAGCGCACGCTCGATGCTCGAGCTGCTGAGCGCCGCCTACGCGGTGCATCCGGCGTTCGGTGAAGCCGAGATCGTCGAGATCGGTACGGGGGTACGACCGGCCTTCGCCGACAATCTGCCCCGCATCCTCCGCGAGGAGGGCGCCTTGTATGTGAACGGACTGTACCGGCACGGCTTTCTCCTCGCCCCTGCGCTCGCCCGCAGAGCCGCCGATGTCTTGCTGCACGATCAGTTTTTCCCGGAGGTGATGCTCGATGAGAATCCGCGTCAACGGTGCCTGGCGTGAGACGAGCGGCGCGACCCTCGTCGCGGCGCTGCAGGAGCTCGGGTACGCAGAGGCGGTCGTCGCAACGGCGGTGAACGGAGAGTTCGTGCCGGTCGCAGCGCGCTCGAGCGCGCTACTCGCTGAGGGTGATCAGCTGGAAGTGCTGGCACCGATGCAAGGAGGTTGACGATGACAGCGGTCCAGGCCCCGCCCGGCACACATCTGAGCCTCTACGATACCGAGCTGCGTTCGCGGCTGCTCCTCGGCACCGCACGTTATCCCTCGCCGCAGGTGCTGATCGATGCGGTGCAGGCCGCGCGCACCGAGATCGTGACCGTGTCTTTGCGCCGGGAAGCGAGCGGGGAGCGTGCCGGCCAGGGATTCTGGTCGATCGTTCGCGGGCTCGGGGTGCGCGTGCTACCGAACACTGCAGGGTGTCATTCCGTGAAGGAGGCGGTCACCACTGCGCACATGGCCCGCGAGGTGTTCGCGACTTGCTGGATCAAGCTCGAGGTGATCGGCGAGGAGGACACGCTGCAGCCCGATGTGTTCGGCACGGTCGAGGCGGCTCGCGTGCTGTGCAGCGAGGGCTTTGAAGTATTTCCTTATACGACCGAAGATCTGGTCGTGGCCGAGCGACTGCTCGATGCCGGCTGTCGGGTACTCATGCCATGGGGAGCACCCATAGGCTCGGGACGCGGCCTCAACAATCTATTCGGGCTCGGCGCGCTGCGCAGTCACTATCCGGAGGTGCCACTGATCATCGATGCGGGAATCGGCGTACCGTCACACGCCGCTCAGGCACTCGAGCGCGGCTTCGATGCCGTACTCATCAATACCGCCGTCGCCGAGGCGCGCGATCCCGTGCAGATGGCACGGGCCTTTGCCCAGGCGGTGGAGGCCGGTCGCGCAGCACGCCTGGCAGGCCCGATGGAGCCGCGCGACTTCGCAATTCCCTCCACCCCCGTCGTCGGCAAGGCGTTTCTCGCCCGATAAGGCGCGGTCCGATGAGACTCGCACGTGTCTATCCGATTGTCGACAGCGCTCAGTGGGTGGGCCGCTTGATGCCGCTCGGCGTACGGCTGGTGCAACTGCGCATCAAAGAGCGGCCGCTCGATGAGGTGCGCCGCGAGATTCGTGCCGCCAAATCCCTCTGCGCAGCCGCCGGCGCGCAGCTCGTGGTGAACGATTACTGGCAGCTCGCCCTAGAGGAAGGCTGCGATTTCGTGCATCTGGGACAGGGCGATCTCGATCACGCGGATATCGCAGCGCTGCGCCAGTCCTATGTGCGCATCGGCATCAGCACGCACAGCTACGATGAGCTCGAGCGTGCTCTCTCGCTCCACCCCGATTACGTCGCACTCGGCCCCATCTATCCGACGCTGTTGAAGGTGATGCCGTGGGCGCCGCAGGGGCTTGCACGGGTCTCGGAATGGAAATGGCGCGTCGGATCGATTCCGCTGGTGGCCATCGGCGGGTTGACTCTCGAGCGGCTCGCGGGCGTATTCGAGGCCGGCGCGGACGTTGCCGCCGTAGTGACCGACATCGTCAGGCATGCCGATCCCGAGGCGCGCGCGCGCGCGTGGCTCGCCGAGGCAAACGAGATGCACCCCTCACGAGTTCGCACCCGGAGCTACGCACTGTGACCGGTCGGTATGCGCGCCAGATGGCGCTGCCGGAGGTGGGGCCGGAGGGCCAGCAACGCCTTGCGGCAGCCTCCGTACTGGTCGTCGGTGCGGGCGGTCTCGGCTGCGCCGTGCTGCCGTATCTCTGCGCAGCGGGTGTCGGCCGACTCCTGATCGTGGATCACGATGGCGTCGAGGAATCCAACCTGCACCGCCAGCCGCTCTATCGCATGAGCGACCTGGGGAAGTTGAAGGTCGTCGCCGCGCGCGAGGCGTTGCGGCAGCTGAATCCGCAGGTGCAGATCGAGTGCCTCGCTCAGCGCCTCACGCCGCAAAATGCGACCCGGCTCGTGAGCTCGGCGGACGTGAGCGTCGATGCGGCCGACAGTTTTGCCGTCACCTATGTACTGAGCGATGCATGCCGCGAGGCTCGCAAGCCCCTCGTCAGCTCCTCGGTGCTGGGACTTGCGGGCTACGTGGGTGCCTTCTGCGGCGGCGCTCCAAGCTATCGGGCCGTCTTTCCAGAGATGCCGCTTCGCGCCGGATCCTGTGCCGAATCGGGAGTGCTCGGCACCGCCGTCGGCGTCATGGGAACTCTGCAGGCGCATCTGGTGCTCGCCTTGCTGTTGGATGTGCAGCCCTCGATGCTCGGGCAGCTCGTGACGGTTGACCTGCGGACCTTGCGATTCGGAGGCTTCGGATTTATGGACGCGACCGAGCCGGAAGGTAGCGAGCTCGAGTTCATCGGCGCAGACGACGTGAGCGATGCGGATGTCGTGGTCGACCTGCGAAGCCTTGTCGAGGCGCCGGCGTCCCCGTTCAGCGGGGCGCTGCGGGTGGAAGTCGATCAGATAGAGCGCGGCGAGGGCTCTTTTCCGGAGCGCCCGCGCATCGTGCTGTGCTGTCGCACCGGAGTGCGCGCCTGGCGCGCCGCCCGCGCTCTGCAACGGCGGGGTCATCACAACGTGGCACTCATTGCCCTCGGCGAGTGATCCTCGTGAGACCCGCCGTGCTCGTCATCGCGGGCTCGGACTCGAGCGGCGGGGCAGGGCTCATCCGGGACGTTCAGGTTCTCATGCATTTCGTGACCGATGCGCTCTGCGCGGTCACCGCAGTCACGGCGCAATCGGACGCACGCGTCACGGCCGTGCACCTCGTGCCTCCGGAGACGGTACGCGCACAGATTGCCGCGGCGCTCGCCACGCGGCGGGTAGCTGCCGTGAAGATCGGCATGCTCGGTACGCGGGAGATCGTGCAGGCAGTCGTAGACAGTCTGCGGCAGACGGACGTGCCGATCGTGCTCGATCCCGTGCTCGTGTCGTCCTCCGGTGCAGTACTGCTGGATGCTGCGGGGCGAGCGGTTCTGCGCGAACAGCTCATGCCGCGTGTGACACTCGTCACGCCCAATACCCACGAGGCCGCCGCTCTGCTCGGCGAGGAACTCGCAAGCGGTGAGCCTGCACTTGTCGAGCAGGCGCAGCGGCTGCTCGCGCTGGGACCCCGATGGGTCCTGTTGAAGGGCGGCCACGCATCCGGTCCCGATGCCATCGATCTGTTGGCCGCGCCGAGCGGAGTCGTGCGCATCGTCGCCCCGCGACTCAACGCCACGCGGCGGGGTACGGGCTGTGCGCTCGCCTCCGCGATCGCCGCGCACCTCGCAGCCGGTCAGCCGATGGAAGCGGCCTGCCGGAATGCGAAGGAGTACGTGCGCTCGCTACTGCGGCAGGCAGCGGGTGAGCAAAAGGCCTCGACTGGGAGTACCGTAGGCGGCCTTGGCGAGGGAGCGTAGGGTCAGATGGACCCGCAAGAACTCGAACGTCTGAATATGCTGGCGGAAACACTGGCACGCCAGTCGGGGATGCACGCGTCCGTGCGCTGCGAAAGCCGCTCCGGAAGCATCTTTCTGGTAATCGACGTGATCAAGCCGGGGCTGCAGGCGCTCGAGAACAGCACGGCCCGCGAGCTCTCCAAGGCCGGACCGAACCTGGACGACTTCATCTGCAACTTTATCCGGCAGTCTGCCCTCAAGCTCGGTGCGCGGCGCTGGTAGCGCTCGCAAGGCCACCTCGCTAGAGCGGTGCGAGATGCTCCAGAACGGTCGGCAGCAGTTCGCTCACCGTGGGATGAATACGCACGTGATGCTGGAACTCCGTGTAGGGCACCTTTGAATAGACCGCATCGATGAGCGACTGCACCGCCTCGTCCGCACCCGTGCCGAGGAGCGCGGCTCCAAGAATGCGTTTCGAGTCCTGCGCGACGTGAATTTTCAGAAAGCCCTGGGTTTCCCCCTTCTCCACGGCGCGTGCGACGCGAGTCATGGGTCGCCTGCCAACCAGAGCCGTGATGCCGGAGCGCCTGATCTCTGCCTCGCTCATGCCAATCCGCCCTAGAGGTGGGTCGGTATAGAGTGCGTACACGGGAATGCGATCTGTGTAGCGGCGCGCAGCATGGGCGGTGAGGTTGTCAGCGACGATTTCGTAGTCGTTGTAGGCCGTGTGCGTGAATGCACCCTTGCCATTGCAATCTCCGAGCGCCCATACACTCGGGTTAGTGGTGCGTAGGAATTGATCGACTTGGATGTAGCCGTGATCATCGAGCTTGATGCCAGCGGCATCCAGGCCCAGATCATCCGTGTTGGGAACTCGGCCCACGGCGAGGAGCAGTTCCGTACCGTACTCGCGAATGGGACCCTCGCTGCATTTGAGACCGACCGATAATCCGCCGGTCTCGGACTGCACGCTCAGACATTCCGCGTTGAGGCGCACGCCGATGCCCTCGGCGCACAGGAACTCCTGGATGCACAGCGACACATCCTCGTCCTCGCGCGGCACCAGACGCGAGCTCATTTCGATGACCGTAACGCGACTGCCGAAGCGTCGCATCATTTGTGCAAATTCCAAGCCAACGTAACTGCCGCCGATCACGATCAGATGTTCGGGAACATGATCCAGCTGCATCATCGAGACATTCGTTAAGTAGGGCACGCTCGCGATGCCCGACCAATTCGGAATGCGCGGGCGTCCGCCGACATCCAGAAAGATGCGTTCGGCAGTGATCAGCTCATCGTTCACCTGGAGCGCGTTTCTGCCCGTGAATCGGGCCTGGCCGCGGTACACTTGGGCATTGGGCAGGCCGCGCATCCAGCTCTCGACGCTCTCGCTGGAACTGCGGACGATCGCATCCTTGCGCGCCTTGATGCGCTTCATGTCGGCACGTGGCGCTCCGGCCAGCACCACGCCGTAGTCCGCGGCACGCCTCGCCACATGGATGGCATAGGCGCTCGCCACCATGGCCTTGGTGGGCGTGCAACCATCGTTTACGCAGGTGCCTCCAAACTTGTGCCGCTCGATGACGGCGACCTTCATGCCGAGCGCGGACAAGCGCGCGGCGAGCGAGGGTCCCGCTTGCCCGGTGCCCACGATGGCGGCGTCGAAGGTAGTCACGTGGCCGTTCCCGCTGGCGCAGATTGCACTTCAGTATAGGGCACGCCGTGCGTACCGTTCTGAGGGCTGTGGATTCGCTCAAGTTAGCGCCGGCTGCGGGCGCCAATCGGGTAAGGCAGAATACATCTGGAGCTGGTGGCTTTTCTCGACAACGGAGAGGTGGCAGAGCGGTTGATTGCACCGGTCTTGAAAACCGGCAGCCCTTCACGGGGCTCGGGAGTTCGAATCTCCCCCTCTCCGCCAGAATCAAGAAGCAGTTGAGTCCGGTTTCGCTCTGGTAGTACTGGCCAGGGAAGCGCAAGTTGTAGGCGACCTTTGCTCTGGTGGGCACGCCGCAGCCGCCGCAATCTAGTGGCTGCCCCCAAGTTCCGAAGTCCCAGTCTTCATGGGGTGAAACACGAACCCCTGACGCCTGAACATTCTTCTGGACCATCCAATCGGTTTGATCGAGTCGATTTTCAGCAGGAGACGAGTCAGGTCTTCCTGATTCACACTGCTCTTGAGTCGCAATGCCGCCAACACGCCTTCTCGCGCCTTAGCTTCGGCCTCCTCTGGCGTACTCGCGCGCACCAATTCATTCTTGAAGAAAGCGCAGAGGATCTCCGTACCGTCAAACGCGAATCACGCCCTTGCTCGCCTCCATGCGCTGGATCGTCGGCAACGAGAGTTGCGCCGCCTGCGCGCGCGCGCGCTGATCGATACCGAGCAACGCGCGCGCGGCCCGCAATTGTGCTGCAGTGATCACTGGTGCGCGGCTCCCCACGAGTCGCGCGCAGCAACAGATGGCTTGACCCGGTCAGTCTTTAGACCTATCCTGACTCTAGACTCGGTCTAAAAACCTACGGCGGAGGTATCTCCGCATCTAACCTCGGGCCCAGTGGGAGGAATCGTGACCAAGTCAAACGCCCGGATCCGTCTCACGGTCGCAACCGGCGTGGCAACACTGGTTGCCAGCCTTGCTGGAGCTGCCGGCTCAGCGCCACACGGCGCATTGGATATGCAGGCTCAGCAGCAACGCTTGGACGGGTTGCTGGCTAACAGCGATCCGCTTCATCCGGCCAACATCGATCCGAAAATCTGGTTGGAAGTGGTGAGCGCCAAGGACAACGCGCTCACGCCGGAACGAGTCGCGCTTGGGCGCAAGCTTTTCTTCGATCCGCGCCTATCCGCGGATGGCACGGTCGCCTGTGCCACCTGTCACGACGTAAGCCGCAGCTTCAGCGACCGGCGCAACGTCGCCGAGGGCATTCGCGATCAGCTCGGCAGGCGCCGAAGCCCCACGGTCATGAACGCTGCGCTCTTCCAGGTGCAGTTCTGGGACGGGCGCGCGGCGAGCCTCGAGGAGCAGGCAAAACTCCCCGAACTCAATCCGGTCGAGATGGGCCAGCCGAACGGCGATGCAGTGGTGAAGGCGATCGCGGCGGACGCCCAGTACATCGCCATGTTCCACAGCGCGTATGGCCGCGCACCAAACTACCCCGACGTGGGACGAGCCATCGCGAGCTTCGAGCGCACGCTGATCTTCCTGGATTCCCCCTTCGACCGTTGGCAGGCCGGTGATGCGCAGGCGGTTTCTGAACAGGCGAAGCGCGGCTTCGACCTTTTCAACACCAAGGGACGCTGCGCGAGCTGCCACATGATCAATGGCGCCAATCCACTGGGCACCGACAACCGCTTCCACAACGTCGGTGTCTCAGCGCGCCACCAGAACTTCGAGGCGTTGGCCACTCAGGCCCTGGGCATCTTGCGTGACAAGCAAGGCGCTGCCGGGACGGATGCCATCGACAAACTGGCGCTCACCACCGACATGTCCGAACTCGGCCGCTTCATGGTGACCAAGAACCGCGCCGACATCGGTGCCTTCAAGACCCAGCAACTGCGTAACGTCGCCATCAGGGCCCCCTACATGCACGATGGCACCATGCAGACGCTCTGGGACGTGATGGACCACTACAACAGGGGCGGCGAGACGAATGCCTACCTCGACGGGGGCATCGAGCCGCTCGCGCTCTCCGAGGCCGAAATCGATGATCTGGTCGCCTTCCTCTTTACGCTGACCGACCGGCGCTTTGCGCAAGAGAATGAGGCCGCCTACACGGCACAGAAGGCGCGCGCGGCGAAGGAGCGCCCCTTCCGCGACGAGGCGCTCGCGCAGCGTCAGGTGCTGCCGTTCGAGCAGCGCGTGTTCGGTAAGCCGACGCTGCATTGAGGAGGCGATCATGAAGAAGATACCCCACATCAAGAGCGTTGAAACCCGCTACCTCGAGCAGCGTGAAACGCTGCTACACGGGCTCGCCCGACTTGATCGTCGAGGCTTCATGAAGGTCTCCATCGGAGCCGCGGCGGCGGCCGCTTCCGCCGGGGTCGTGAATCCATTCCAGAGCTTTCAGCCCGTTCACATCCTTGGCATCGGGGACGCCGACGCCGCCCAACCGGGGTTCACCTTCGCGTACATCTCCGATTCACATCTTTATGCACGCAAGGTGAACGATCGCTTCGTGCGCCAGCTCCTGCGCGCCGTGGATGATGTGAACGCGCTCAACCCGCAGCCGGACTTCGTCCTCTATGGCGGCGATCTGGCACAGCTCGGGGCCCCAGAGGAGCTCGAGCTGGGCGCGCAAATCCTGAAGAGCCTCAAGGCGCCCGTGCACATGATGGTCGGCGAGCACGACTGGTTCCTCGACATGGGCGAGAAGTGGCGCTCGCTCTTCGGCAAGGAGACCTACAGCTTCAACCACAAGAATGTGCACTTCATTGTGCTGATGAGCGTGCATGAGAAGGACTTCTGGACCGCCCGCGGCATGTCCCCCGCAGATCGCATGCACACGGTGGCTGGCCTGGACAATGCCGTCCAGAGCCGCTTCGAGGTCGGCGCGGCGCAGCGCGAGTGGCTCAAGAAGGATCTCGAGCAGCTACCGAAGAGCACTCCCGTCGTCGTCTTCTCGCACTCGCCGCTCTACAAGTACTACCGGCCGTGGAATTTCTGGACCGAGGATGCCGATGAAGTTCAAGCGATCCTCGCCCCCTACGAGCGCGTGACCGTGCTGCACGGGCATACGCATCAGCTGCTCACGAACCGCATCGGTAACATCGACTTTCACGGCATGCTCTCGACCGCATGGCCATGGCCCTATGCCCCCCAGGGGCTGCCGGCGCTGACGGTGCAGATGAACCGCCCCAATCCCTTTGATCCGAACGACGGGCTGGGGGATGGCACGATCAACGTGCATCCCGACGGGCTGGTGGATGCGCTCTACCAGCTCTGGAACCGCAATCCGATCGACGTCAGGGCGACGTACCTGGCAAGCGGCGGCAAGACCGATCGACCGCCCGCGACAGTCGCAGCCAGCTACTGAGAGAGGATCCACCATGGGAAGAACAACTCTGCGGAGCCTGGTGCCTAGCCTCCGCGCGTGTGCGATTGTTGTCGGCGCCCTGATACTGTCCGCCGCGACTGGGGCCGGTGCAGATAATGCCAACCCTGCTCCCGTGAACAGCCTGCACGGAACCAAGGAAGTGCGCCTCTGCGACAACCAGACAACCGTGAGGATCGCCCAAAACACCCCAGCCACGCGCGAGAATGGTCAGCACATCGCGCAGGCGCTCATGACCAAGTGGGAGGCGAAGAATCCGCAAGCGGCCAAAGACTGGGTGGCGGAGGAGAATGAGATGCATGAGGTTCCGCCTCCGGCGGACAATCACAAGCTCGTGGGCACTGGGCAGAACTCCACCTACGGGCGAGTCACGGCCAAGGATGTCGAAATCTGGAACCGAGAGACGTACAAACTCGCGGTGCAAGGCTCCCAGGTGTTCCACAGTGGCGCGCAGCTCGGCAGCGAGATCGCGGTGTCCTGCGACATGTGCCATCCGCGTGCTGCGAACACTCACCCTGAAACCTACCCGAAGTTTCAAGAGCAACTCGGTAAAGTTGCTCTGCTGCGCGACATGATCAACTGGTGCATTGAGCACCCGGTGCGCGGCAAGCGACTCGCAGACGACGATCCCAAAATGAAGGCGCTGGAGGCCTACATCCTGGCTCAGCGCAAGGGCGTCGCGCTTGACTATGGAAGACATTGAATGGCAGCCAAGTTCGGTCAGCCAGAGCAGCTAGCGAGTTCGGCGGAAGGGGGGATCGAACTCCTGTCGTAGGTAGCTGATTCATATGCAGCCGTGTTTCAGCACCGCGGGAGACACCCCCAGCGATACCCCACGGATCGCTTGTTGTGCGTGGATCCGCTTCGACTGTTAACTCCCTAGGCAGCACGCGCCGGCCGGGCGCCTCCGGCAACAGAGCGCATTTCGGGACGGCTGGATTCTCCCCGGCAATAGACCGAGCATCGAAACGGCCTGTTGTCAGGATGTGGAACTAGCGTAACGCGATCCGCCGCGGCGCGGAGCTGCAGAAGTCGGCGACCCAGCTCGCGCCGACCTGCATGCGGACCAGCATCGGCTTCACTACCGAGTCGTGTACCTGCTGTGCCCCAAAATCATTCATGGCCGCCAACATCGGCCGATGCTTTAGGCTCGCGCCCTAATCTCTGCCGTGATCGTCTCCCGGAGATCCTGAAGCGCTCTCTTTGCGTCGTACTTCGCAGAAAGCTCCGATCCGAGAAACTCGTATACGCGTTTCGCCGAATCCAGCAGCACACCGAGCAGCGTGTCGAGATACATCAGCACCTGACCGCGCCGTCGCCCCGCGAAGAATACCAATTGAACGTGGCTCGGGAGTTCGAATCTCCCCGTCTCCGCGAGAATCACGAGGTTTCTCAAACCAATCGAGCTACGAATGCTCAAAACCACCAGCTGGCCGACACGCTGAGCGTGCGCGGCACCAACGTGAAGACATGCGTGGAATCAGTATTGTCCACACCGTTCGCCAGACCAGAGAGGAGCGGGTGGGAATTCAAGGCATTGCGGAGAGAAGCCGCCACTTCGAGGCTCGGCCATGTCGCAGCGACGCGAATGTTGAGGATATTCACCGACGGCTCAGTGCGAGACACGACGTGATAAGGAGAAGGACCAGTAGATGCGTCATTAATATAAGTGGTACCCGGGCTGTCTCTGAAGGCATCTTCCAGCCGCAAGCTGCCCCTGAGATTGCCTCGCATCGGAAATTCCTGTTCGAGCGATGCTGTCGCGTTCCACGGAGAAACCGGCAGGTGCGCCCCGCTGCGGATCAGAAGTACTTGGTTGACGGTGACCGTCTGCGTGACGTGCGCATTCGTGTAGGCCACTTCCAGCGCCGCTTTCGTGCGATCGGTGATGAGTGCCTGGGTGGCGAGGTCGAACCCGTCGCTCACTACACTGCCAGGTAGGTCGTCGTGCTCCTGTTGAGTGAGTTTGTCGATATCCGGTGTTATTAAGGGATTGTGCCAGCGGATATGAAAGAGCCCGGCCTGGACGCGCAGTCGATGATCGAGGAGTTGGTGCTTGCTGCCGACCTCGTAGCTCCAAAGTGTATCGGGCGGAAACGCCACTGGATTCAGAGGATAGACTCCCCCGCTCCCGTAGCCCTTGGCGGCCGTGAGATAGATCAGGTTGTTACCATTAAGCTGCCACGAGAGCCCGAAACGCGGCGCCGCCCATGTGTCTGAAGTTGCGGCGTAAAACGCGGGCTGCACCTTGCTGACGTCCTGATGCTCCGAATACCCAATGCGGACGCCAGCACTCGCGGTAAGTTGTATCGTCACCTTGAACGCTAACTGCCCGAACCCCGCGATCTGGTTTCGATCCACGACCAGATCGTCATAGAAGCCGCCGGCCGACCATACTGGGTTGTGCGTGTGCTCATGGGAGGCGAAGAGGCCGCCCACCCAGTCTAGCCATGCTTGCGGATCAGGCGAGCTGAGTCGCACTTCCCCGGAATAGACTCGTTGCTCGAGGCCAAAGTAGTCGTTCAGGCCTTGCGTGGACAAGCCATTCAGCGCCACGGTGCCCCACTGGCTGAAAAAGGAAGCGAATGCACTGAGCTCGTTGACGCCGAGGCGCGCGGCAACCTTGAGCGATGCGAGGTAGTAGTTATCCTCGGCAGGCGCTGGCAGATTGGCGGGTCCCTTGAAGATGCCCCGCGCGGGGTCCGAGAGCGTGGGATCGATCGTGGACTGGTCGCTGATTCGTATCGATTGATAGAACAAGGATGGCGTGAGCTGCACGTCCGGCGTGGGCACGAAAGTGAGAGCAGCGCGCACGGACTTGGTGGTGTACCCGTTGGCATTCGCCTCCAGGATGTCACCGGCGGGGTCCGTCCGATCCACGTAGCCGCCCTCATGACGGAACCACCCACTTACACGAAAGCCGACCACATCACTGATGATCGGTCCGCCCACCGCACCGCCGGCTTCGTAGCTTGGGTAACCGTACTCGGTAGTACCCCATTCGCCGTGGACGTGGCCTGTGGTGTCGGTGAGACTCGGCTGATTGGCGACAAAGCGGATCGCGCCGCTCTGGGCATGGTCACCCAGCAGGACTGTCTGCGGGCCACGCAGGACCTCGACACGGTCAAAATCGAAAGTCATTGGAAAGGAAAGGAAGTACATGGCGGCACGGGCGGGTGGTATGGGCGCATCGTCCATGTAGACTCCGACCGTGGCTCCGCCGCGGTTGGTCACACCGCGGATGTCGAGGTGGGTGTAGAAGTCGCTGCCGATTGGGCTGAATCCAAAGTCCATTCCCGGTGTCAACGCTCCAATCTGTGCCATCCCCTTGATCCCCGACACCTCCATCGCCTGCTCGGTCCAGACCACCATGTCAATCGGAACCCGGCTGACGAGCTCCTGACCGCGTGTTCCCGTGACGACCACCTCCTCGAGACCGAGCGTGCGCGTGCCCAAGTCATGCTCGGCAGAGTACGGCGGACCATGTGAAGGGGTCGTGAGCGCGGCGACGATGGTCGGGGAGGGAAAGATCCTCACCGTGCGCTCGTTCAGAAACTCAAAACTGAGATTCGTGCCGTCGAGCAGCTGCTTCAGCGCCTCAGAGGTGCTTAGCCCCGCACGCGCGCCTTTGGACTGCTGCCTCTCGGCGATGGCCGATACGTAGATCAGCTGCAGCCCCGTTTGGTGTCCAAACTCCGCAAGGGCCTGCGAGACCGGGCGCGGCCCGATATCAGCCGCCAGCCTGCCCGCGGGCTCGGCGCCGCCCGCAGGCGCAAAGCCACTCCCTACCAGGACCGAGAGAAGCCCGGTACGAAGTGCGGTCAGCCTTGACCCCCGAACTCGACGGCGCCGATCAACCGTGCTGATCTGCCCCTATGTCGTAGGCCTTACTTTTTCAACGTGAATCCGCCCAGGCGCCCTGTCCACTCTGACGCTCGGTAGCGTCTTCAGAAATGCGACGAACGACTCGGTGTCACTGGCATCAAACAAGCCACTCACCGGCAACGTGCGCAGTTCCTCATCCTCAATCTCCACGGGAACATTCCCGTAGCGATTGAACTCCGCGGCGACCTCCCCCAATGGTCGGCGCTCGAAGACGATCTTGTGCTGCACCCAGCCGAGGACTTCGTTCAAGTTGACGAGGACAGGTTGAGCGGACCCCGGGCTGCCGTCAATTCGAACCTGATAGCCCGCCTTGACGCGCCGCACTTCAGAGGGTGGATCGCCACGAGCATCCAACCACGACGGGTGACCGGTAAACACCGCAATCTCGCCCTGGGCGACGGTGATCTCGACGATGCCGCGTTTTTTGCGGTAGACATCAAACCGCGTACCGACCGCAACCACGCCCACGCCGTCAGTGGTGATCCGGAAACGACGACCTGCCTCGTGCGCGACCTCCAGCAGGACCTGTCCGCGATTGATCTCAACGAGGCGTTCCTTAGCGGAATACCGCACGGTGGCTTCGGAGTCCGTATCGAGTCGGAGCATTGAGCCGTCCGGCAGCCGCTCGAGACTTTGCTCGCCGTGGGCTGTCCGATACGTTTTGGGTATGCCAAACAGCTGCCCGTCACGAGCCCACCAGAGCAGTCCTGCGGCGAGCATAAGGAGCGAGGCGGCAACCGGAAGTGCCCACGGTACCCGGCGCCGCGTGTTGGGCGGACTGCCCCCGCGGGCCAACGTCCTGAGCGGAGCCAGGTTGTCATCATCGTGCTGCGCTTGGGCGAGAAAAGCCTCCAGCGGCACCTGCGGCTTGCCCACCACCGCAGGTAAGTGGTGCGCGATGCGCGCCACACCGAGATACTCCCTAACATGAAGCGGTGAGCTCTTCAGCCAGGCGAGGAACGCAGCGCTATCAGCCTCAGTCAGCGAGCCCGCCTGATTGGCGATAAACCATTCACTTGCCTGAGAGGCGATAGCTGCGCGGATGTCTTCATCGCTGGGCGTCACCGTCTTTACCCCCATTGCGCCATGTCGCGGCGGCACTGAGCGATCGCCTGGGCCAGATATTTCTTGATCATGTTGGACGATACTCTGAAGTGGTTACCGATCTCCTCGTAAGTCAGTCCGTAGCGATACTTGAGAATGAGCGCGGTGCGCCAGCGGGACGGCAGTCGCTCGAGCACGGTGCTGAGGTGTGCCATCATTTGGGCCGTCTCGAGCTCACTCTCGGGCGGCGGTAATTCGCCAAGCAGCTCCTGTACGCTGGCATCGTCAACGTTCGGGCTACTCACCTGCCGGCGCTCCAGCACGGCGTGCTCCTTCATGAGATTGCTGGCCACCGTATAGAGGTAGACTTGCGGGTTACGTATCGCTAGCACATCGCTCACCCGCAGCATGCGCACGTAAACTTCCTGGGCGAGGTCAGCAGCATCTGACTTGGTCCTCAGGCGGCGCTGAAAGTACGCTTGCAAAGCGCGGCGGTGCTCCGCAAACAGTCTCTCGACGAAACCGCGTTTGGTGTCGGTCATTACGTGCGCGAAGGCTTCTGAGCGCCCCTCTCAGACTGTATAGAGTCCAGTAGCTCGTCGGTCGGGTACGCCTCCAGCCAAAGACGGGCCACTACCGCGTTCAACTCTTTCGCATTGCAGCAAGCTGGCACGTGACTGAGTCCAGCATACGCACTCCCATCCGGGCCGCACGATTTATCTAGGCACCGTACCCGAATGTCTGCAGGCGGCACTCTTTGCCTTCAAAAGGCCACTCGACGAGTCGGTATCAGAACGGCAGCTCAAGGGGGAAGCAGAGTGAGAGCGCACAATCTCAATTCGCATCGCACGCTGATGCTCATTGCTCTGGTAGCAGCGCTGGCCAGTTGTGGTGGCGGGAGCGACAGCGATACGGCGCCACTGGAGCCCATTAGTGTCGCCGTCTCGGGCGGCAACGAGACGATTTACCCGGGCCAGACTTCTCAGGTAATTGCCACTGTCAGTAATGACACAAGCAATCGCGGTGTGACCTGGAGCGTTTCGTGCTCGGAGGCTCCTTGTGGTTCGGTTTCTCCCACGGCGACCGCAAGTGGAGCGACGGCGACCTACACCGCACCCGCGGGCGTACTGCCTGCGGACCTGACCGTGAGCATCGTGGCGACTTCGGTGCGCGATGCCACGAAGAATGCCTCGGCCAGCGTGCAGGTTTCGGCAGAGATGGTCCTTACGCTCGAACCCGGCACGGACACCGTGGTGCCGGGTGGCAGCACGATGAGCTTCACAGCAACCGTCTTCAACGATGCCGCGAACGCCGGAGTGAGCTGGGGGGTGTCGTGCTCCACGCCGCCCTGCGGCACACTGTCGGCCACATCCACTGCCAGCGGCGTTTCGACTACCTACACGGCTCCGCCGACCCTGATTGGAAGCGACGTGGATGTGACTTTGACAGCAACCTCGGTGAGCAACGGAACCGTAACGAACAGCGACATCGTTATCGTGCCCGGTCGGTATGTCGTGTTGGTGATGTCGCCGCAAACCTTGGGTGCGGGCGACTCAACTCAGATCACCGGCTCAGTCAATGCCGATGCCTCGAACCAGGGTGTCACGTGGACGCTGCAGTGTGCCGCAGCGGACTGTGGCACATTGTCAGCGTCGACCTCGCCGAGCGGCACGCCGATCACCTACAACGCGCCGAAAGCCCCTGTCAAAGCCGACCTCGCGGTGACCGTGACGGCGACGTCCGTAAGTGCACCCATCGTGCAGGCAACGCTAGCCGTAACCATCGCGGCCATTACGGTAGCGGTGGATCCAACGAGCGCCTTGCTGCCTCTGAATGCCGCCCAGATCTTCACTGGCAACATGCAGTACAGCGCCATCGACAACTACCTGAATTGGACGGTTACGCAGAATGGCATCGCTTGTCCGACCGCGTGCGGGACGTTCTCGCCACCCCAGACCGGCGATACCGACCCGGTCACCTATACGGCTCCGGCGACCATGCCAGCGGCTTCCACAATCACGATAACGGCAACGTCTGATGCCGATCCCACGAAGTCCGCGACCGCAATGGTCCAGCTCACCACGGGCAGCGTGAAGGTGGTGCCCATGAGCCTCAATCTTGCCCTTAGGAACGGCAAGAAGTGCGGCCTTGCTAAGCAGACGGCGACACTGACGAACACCGGGATGTCGGCGCTAACGATCAATAGCATTACGATCGGTGGCACGAATCCGGGCGCCTTCACTCAGAAGAACACTTGCGGCGCCGGGCTTGATCAGGAGGCTTCCTGCGAGATCACGGTCAACCCCGTCTGCTCTCAAATAACGGGTGGCTACGCTACGGCCGTGCTGTCTATCAGCGACAGCAGCACCGACAGCCCGCAACAGCTGAGTTTGACGGTCGGAACCCCGCCCGAGGCTACCTCCGCCATGCGCAGCGCTCTGGCCGCGCAGTTCGCGATCTCCGTACCCGCCCCAAGTGGCAGCAGCATGGTGGGCACGCGTCTGATACATCTCACTGACCCGAACCGAGCGGATCCCTACGTTCCCAACGCCACTGCACGCGAGCTCATGGTGCGTTTTTGGTATCCGGCGGCGCCGGGTGGGCGCTGCACTAAGGCCGATTACACCTCGCCGCAGGTGTGGAGCTACTTCGCGACGCTGTTAGACGTCGCATTGCCCCAAGTATCGACCCACAGTTGCCTCGATAGCCGAATCGCCAGCGGGGTCCATCCGGTGGTGCTGGTCACGCCCGGCTTTACGGGCACCTTCACCGATTACACGTTCCTCGCGGAGGACCTTGCGAGCCGCGGGTATGTCGTCGCGGCAGTCGACCATACGCATGAAGCGACGGCCGTCGAGTTCCCGGATGGGCATGTCGAAAAGTCGGTCTTTGGTAGCCATCTGACCCAGTACACGCGCAGCGACGCCGAGGCACTTGGTCAGGCGGTCGCGGTGCGGCTCGACGATTTGCGATTTGTGCTGGACCAGCTGACGACGATGAACCGGGCGAATAATGAACCATTCGCCGGGCACTTCGACCTCACGCGCGTGGCGCTGGCTGGTCATTCCTTGGGCGGGCTTACTACGTTGCAGGCACTCGCGTCGGAGCGGCGATTCAAAGCCGGAATCGTCCTGGACGGCGCGGTTTCGCCACAGCCACTGCAGGCGATTCAACAGCCGGTGCTCACCGTGTTCACGGGTAACGCAAATGCGGACGCAGACGAGTGCCGAATGTGGAACGCTTTGCAAGGTACGCGTGTGGCTGTCAGCCTCCCGGGCGCTGAGCACACCGCACTTTCGGATGAGGTCTGGCTCGCAGCCGCAAGCGTCAAGACCGGTGGTGTCAGTCCAGAGGGTTTGGTCTCTGCAGTCAGGCGCGACGTAGCGAGCTTTCTCGATGCCACTTTCAAAGGCTTCAGCGCGGGGCAGCACTCAATGAATCTGGGGACAAGCTTTCCCCGAGCCATGCTCACGAGTGGTGCCCAGCTGGGCTGCACTGCCCAATGAGCCAGCGGTCCGTGTGACCGACATGCTGGGAGCAGGCATCCGCCGTGTCCTAGACAGTGCGTCCCAATAACCGGCCGTACGGCGCACGGCGTCATTACGGCGGCGCTGGTGAGGGCTCTATCAGGGCCTCACCAGCGCCGCCGTAATAACGTCGTATGATTTTCCGAGTGCCAGCAAAGCGTGTATTTCAGCGAGCCTTGAGCGCGTTACTTTGCGTCTGGCAAGACTTGAAAACTGGCAGCCCTTCACGGGGCTCGGGAGTTCGAATCTCCCCTCTGCGCCACCATCCTCGAGCAGCCGCTGGTGCGGCGCTGCTGCGGAAACGCTTCGACCTCACCCTTCAGCAGAACAATCTCTTCAACAAAGATCGCAGCCGCCCGGTGCTGTCGCTGGGTGAGTACGGTCCTCCCTACGATTACAACCCCGGGCCCAGCGCCCATTGCGGCGTACTTACATGGGCGCGGTTTGGCAACCCGATCTCCTCGGTGGCTTCCCTCCCGCTCCCCCCGGCGTCCCCCGTCCCGAGCGTTGCTTTGCAGGCAGTCAACAATTAATGGGTTTGCGCAGCGGCCCCTCATCTGCCGGTTCCGACAACGCAGCCGGCGGCGTTTGCGATTAGTACGATGTCGTGACGATCGCCAAGCCCTGCGCGAGGCCGGCTGCGCTCATTACCGCTCTGCGGTAGCGCCGCTCACCGCCGGATGCCAACTCCAACGGCTCCGTTACCGTCATGTGACGAAGCGAGAATTGCGGCCGTTTCGCGAGACACTGCGCAACGAGGACTGCGGGCTGCGGAACGGGCGGCGAGGACTACCTGCTGCAGCTCGCCCCGGACGGACCGCGCAGCTCTTCCGCGCTGCTCGCGAAGCTCATGCCGACCAGGCTCACGATCATCGCGCCGCCCTAGTGAATGGTGGCCTCATGCGGTGTGGGGTATCGTACAGACGAGCGGCTGGCGGCGTGCTTTAGTGCCTAGCTGCGTTAGCTCTGGGCCCCCGAGCCCGTGAATATCCGAAACCCAACGGCGGAGACTTCACTATGGTGTCTGCACGCGACGCGCTCGCGGGCCGCGCACTCGACGCCGCACCGGATGCGATGATCATCGTCGATGCCTCAGGGCGGGTCGCCAATGGACAGGGTGCGCGCCCTGAATGACCGGTGGAGATCAGCTTGAGTCCCGTCAAACACGGATTTGGAGATCATCTGCTCGTCGCCGCCCTGCGCGACATGATCAACGGCCAGGTCGCCTCGCTGCGCGTCGTTGCAGAGCAGGCGGCCGCACCCCAGCCGCAGATCGACAAACCCCACGTCCTGCTGGTCGAAGATGATGCGGCCGAGCGGGGCGCAACGCGCATGTTGCTGGAGGTCGAGGGGTACGATGTAACCGCGGTGGCATCCTTTAGTCAGGCGCTGCAAAGTGCACGCAACGACGCGGACCTCGATGTTCTCGTGACCGATTACCACCTGAGCAAGGCCGAGACGGGCATCCAGCTCATCACCGCGCTGCGCGAGAGTTTAGGCGCCCCTTTGAAGGCTGTGCTCATGACGGGAGATACCTTCTCGGCGATTAAGCAGTTGTCCCGTGATCCTCACCTGCAGGTGGCAAGCAAACCCATCATTGCCGACGAGCTATTGAACCTGCCGAGAGGGCTTCTGGTCAGCTGAAGACACCGGCGCAGAATGTTCTGAGACATCTGCTCCCGATAAGCTCAGAATGCAATCAAGGGAGGAACGCTGCGGCACCTGTTCAAGCGCCTACGGTCCGTGCACGGCGTCCGACATGACAGGGCAATCCAGTCACGTGTTGCTGGGCTTCAAATGGGCGGTACATGTTCCGAGCGCACGGACAGGAGAGCTTGCTTGTCATTACCATCGCGGCCCACAGGAAGAAATCGTCTGCTCGCCGCTCTGCCCACTCGAGACCGCCAGCATCTGCTAGCGCGCTGCCAAGAGGTCGAGCTGGTCTCGGCCGACGTCCTGTGCAGGCTCGGCGAGCGCACCCGCCATGTCTTCTTCCCCACGGACAGCTTCATCTCTTTAATCGCTCCGATCGATGGCGGTCGACGTCTCGAGGTGGGGCTCGTCGGTGACGAGGGAATGCTGGGGGTCTCTCTGATGCTCGGTGTGAGGGCCGCGCCTTTGCAGGCGATCGTGCAGGGCGGGGGCACCGCGTGGCGCATGGAGGCCGCCCCGTTCTGCAGCGAGCTTGAGCGCAGCCGAACTCTGCAGAAGTGTCTCAATCGATACCTCTACGTAGTGATGCGTCAACTGGCCCGCACTGCCGCCTGCACCCGCTTCCATTTCGTGGAAGCGCGGCTTGCCCGCTGGCTTCTGATGACCCGCGATCGTGCGCACTCCGATCGTTTCCTCATCACGCATGAATTCCTGGCCTACATGCTGGGAGTGCGTCGCGCAGGAGTCAGTCGAGCCGCTAGATCTCTGCAGAAGCGCCGGCTGATTCGCTACAGCCGTGGCGAGATCACGATCCTGGACGGACGGGGCCTGGAAGCTGCCTCCTGCGGGTGCTACGCGGCGTTCAAGGATATCTACGCGGCCGCCCTGAGTTAGCCCGAGTTGGCCATTTTGCCTGCGGCGGTGTGCGTGCCGCGCGGTTAGCCTCAGCGGCGCGCCCAGCTGCTTACGGTCCGCTTGCAATGTAGAGCAAGGCGAGGAATCATAAGGCGGGAAGTGTGCGGTACCGCACATTGCGAATTTGAACCTCTTTGGGGAGCACCCGTCCCGGTCGGGATTGACTCGGACGTCGACTGTAGCACCTGTGTCACCTGGCCCGTTCGCCGCGTCGCAGAATCAACTGCTCGGCGCGCTGTCTTCCGCCGAGCGTGCCCGGCTCGAGCCGCACCTGGAACTTGTCCAGCTGCCGCTCGGAAAGGTGATATACGAGCCGGGGGACGTGCTGCCGTACGTCTATTTTCCGATCGATTCCATCGTGTCGCTGCTGTACGTAATGGCGGACGGCGCTTCCGCTGAGATCTCGGTGGTCGGCAATGACGGCATCATCGGCATCGCTCTATTCATGGGTGGCGAGACCACACCGAGCCGGGCGATCGTGCAGAGCGCCGGCAAGGCGTACCGTCTGATCGGTGCGCGGCTCAAAGACGAGTTCCATCGAAACGGGCAGATGCAGCTACTGCTGCTGCGCTACACCCAGGCGTTGCTCACGCAGATGGCGCAGACAGCAGTATGCAATCGTCATCACTCGGTGGATCAGCAACTGTGTCGCTGGTTGCTGCTATCGCTCGACCGGCTGCCCTCCAACAGATTGGCCATGACGCAGGCGCTCATCGCCGATATGCTCGGCGTCCGCCGCGAAGGCGTTACTGAGGCGGCGGGCAAACTACAGAAGGTCGGAGTCATTCGCTATACACGCGGCCAGATCACTGTGCTGGATCGCCCAAAGCTGGAGAAGCTTTGTTGCGAGTGCTATGCCGTGGTCAAGCGGGAAACCGACCGCCTACTGCCACGCGCGCATGCGTAGGCGGGCGCACGCTGGAAGCTCATCGCGGCAGCCTGCAGCCTTGCCGCGCAATCCGCGCTCTGGCGCGAAAGTGCGCGCGTCATCGGCGGTAATTTCGTTGGTTGGACGGCGCGCTTGGCGGTGCCAAGCAAGACAAGGCCCGCTAGCGTCCCTGCCAGCGGACAGTACTAACGCTAGCTCCGCGAACGCAAACCCGTCTGTGCGGTAGCGAACGCTACCCTGGAAGCTGGCTGGCAGGGTTGCGCCAGGCCGGAGGTGACGTTGCACTGCAGTGCGAGCGGGGGTTGAGCGAACTGGCGCGATACCACAAATGGAAACGTTGCCGTTATAGGCAGCGCGCACAGCTGCAAGATCGCCGCTGCCGATCTGTGCATCCTACGGGGCTCGGGAGTTCGCGTCCCAGCCACCGAATCCTGCAAGACCATTCGGATTGTATTCCGCTCCCATCGAGCCGTCGCAGGTGACCGAGGCTGGTGGAAAGTACTGATTTCAGCGGCGTCAGCCTGGCCATAGCCTAACGAGAGGCAATGATCTTTGCGACGGTACCAAGATGCGCATCTCAACATCGCATTGGGCTTATGTGCTGATTTCACTGGCAATCACCCTGGGCAATGCGGCTTCCGCCGCAAGTCTTTGGGTGAGCAATCATGGCACGGACAGCAATGGCTGCGGCTCGCCTACCAATCCGTGCCGCTCGATCAGTCAGGCAATAGAGAACGCAACCGACGGCGTTACGATCTGGGTGGGTCCCGGCCACTACGGGAATGTGAGTGGTGTTGTCGGCTTCACAGGAACGGGCGATGAGCACCCGATGCCAGTGGCGCCAGATTTTTCTGGTTACTTTGAAGGTACGGGTTGCATCGTCTGTATCAACAAGGCCGTGCATGTCTACTCGACCAGTGGCGCTGCGGCGACGGTGATCGACAGCGGGCCTTCGCCGCCATACAACGCCACCGTGATGATCACGGCGGATGGAGGCGACTTTGGCTATGTGGGCCATGGCTTCACAATCACCGGCGGCAACGGCATTGGCGTCGTCCTGCTCATGGATTCTTGGCAGGGCTCGAAGCTGGGCGTGGTCATCGCGGGGAACGTCGACCTCAACGATGCGACCGGCTTTGAGATATACGGGCCTTACGGGTACTACCACATCGGGGATTGTCAGGCTCTTCCCCCGCAGGCCTGTCCAGGATTTAGCGGAAGTTTCTGGCTTTACCAGAACCAGGCCAGCCACAATGGAATCGGCTTCTGGGTCCGTTCGCGGAACGCAGTTAGTCCGGCCTACCTGCACAAGAGCGTGCAGTTTCTAGTGCAAAATAATGTGGCCCGTGCAGCGGGCACGGGCTTCCAGATTGAGCCTGGACACATATGCGGCGATTGCCCAGCCATCGCCACTGAGGTCTTGCTGGTACATAACTTTGCAACCAACGGCGGCGTCGGCTTCTCACTGCTTCAGGGCGGCCAGACGAAGGACAACTTGGCTACCGATAACTCGCAATACGGATTCTTGGTACGCGGCAGCAGCGGCCCCTTCGTGCGCAATTCGGCCATTGGGAATGCGGGGCCAGGGATCGTCATCGGGCTCGAGGCACGGACAGCGAGCTTCAGCCTCAGCTTGCAGCAGAACAATCTCTTCAATAACGATCGCAACCGCCCGGTGCTGTCGTTTGGTGACTACGGTGCTCCCTATGATTTCAACGCCGGGCCCGGCGCCCATTGCGGCGTACTCAACATGGGCGCGATTTGGCAATCCTATGCGGGCGGAACGGGTTTGCACGGTCCGCCGACGGCGCCCATTCCGAGTGTCACATTGCAGGCAACCAACAACTACTGGGGTTCCAGCAGTGGCCCGTCATCTACCGGTGCGGGCGATGCAGCGGGCGGCGTTTGCGATGAGAACAATGCGGTGACGATCACCAAACCCTTCGCGACGAGCCCTGCGCCCATTAGCGCTCTGCCGTAGCGCGCAAGCGGCAAGCCCAGTGAGCCGCGCTTCGTGGCTTCACGTACACGGGCGAGTAGGCGAGAATCATCGGCAGCGCTTCGTGGGCTTCGGGCCGTAGTGCACTGATCCGTTGGGGGGATCTTGTTCGCAGGTCATATCGGAGCAGGGCTACTAATCGGCAGGGCGGAGCCGCGCGTGAACGTCGGATGGTTCGTAGCCGCAGCACTCCTGCTTGATCTCCTGCTCTGGGTGTTCGTACTGGCGGGCTTCGAGTCTGCGGACATACCGTCGGACTACGCGCGCACTCGCCAAGCAGAATTTCACTTCCCCTATTCGCACGGACTGCTGGCGGCGCTCGTGTGGTCAGGCATTGCCGCCGCAGCGGTGCTCAGTTGGCACGCCGAGCCGGCGAGAGTGCGCATCGCGGCACTCGTGGCGCTCGCCGTGTTCTCACATTGGGTGCTTGATGTGTTGGTCCATCGCCCAGAGATGCCGCTCGCAGGAGCCCACTCCCCGAGGATCGGACTCGGGTTGTGGGGCTCATCGTTGCCAGTCGCGCTCGCCGTCGAGTCGCTGTTCGTCTTCACCGGCCTCTTGCTGTATCTCCCACGCGTAACATCCAGTCGAAGCAAACTGTGGCTTGCGATCGCGAGCCTGGTGCTGCTCGCGTTCACTATCGCAGGAATGACGGTGGCGCCAGCACCCCCCTCGGCGCACGCCATGGCGGCCAGTAGTCTGGTGAGCCTGACTGCGGTTTGCGCGCTCTTTCTGTGGCTGGGTAGGCAGACCAAAGCGCCATGGAGTACTTCATCGCAGGTACGCTGAGAATCGGCACCCGGGGTCAACGGTGTGACTTCAGTGCCACCTAGTGAAGATCACGGGGATGCATCGATCCCCACGGACACCGCGACCGTCAAGCTTCCTCCGAAACTGAAGGCGCAGGTCACGGCACTTGCCCGTAAGTCGGGCCGCGCGGCCCATGGCTTCATCGTTGAGGCGGTTGAAGGACACGCCGAACGTGAAGAGCGTCTCCTGAGCTTCGTAAGGGAGGCCCTGGCCGCGGATGCAGATATCGAGCGCACCGGCGAGATCTACAGGGCGGAGGACGTGCATGCCTGGCTCTTGCGCTGTGCAAGTCGCGAAACCGGCATTTACGCGCCACTATCTTTCCGGTGAATCAAGTAGGGCTGTCTCAACGTCCCAGTCGATGAGCCCGCCATTGGCATCGAGGTAGTAGGGTTCGCTGGTGGCCCCTGCTCTGATGCGCTTGCAGCCGCAATGGGCGCGATAGAGCGCTGCATTCACGGGCGCATCATCGAGTCGCCTGCCTATTCTGACGCGCCCGCACTCCATGCACTCAATGAAGATTTGGTCGGGACGCATGTCGTTCATAGAGGGTACTAGCCCGACTTGCGAATCAAGCGCTCGGCAGCCAGCTCATCGAGGAGGACTCTCGCCAGACCTTCCACCGCCGCGTGGCCGCCTTTTGATTTGGTCTCCTTGAAGCCCAGCTCCGGGCTCGAGACTCGGAGCATTCCGTTCTCGAGGCGCCATTCACCGCAATAGCGCTTGCCGCCCCGATCGACCCAAATGGCGCCGGAATTGGGCAGCTGTGGTCTCTTTACAAAACCTGGGTTCATAGTGTGACTATCAAACGCTAGTGTGCGCCGCGAGGGCGATGATTCCCCTCACGCGGATTGCATTATTGGTGTGAACCACTAAGCGTGAGGGCGCTGTATTCGGACTCGCCGATCAGAACGCGTGATTGATCGTAAACAGGGGGACTCAAGGCCGCGGCGGATTTCAGACTTGAGCATCGCGCTGGTGGGGGATTCTGCGCCCGGCCATTGGCCGTCAGGATAGCTTTCCGGCGTGGTGTGCATCGAACCGATGTGGCTCGCACCTGCATGGCAAAGGCCAGAAGCTACCCTCACTCCACTTAACGCACCCGCTCGTTGAGCTGCTGCTCGCTTGAACGGCAGTGAGCTACCGAGAGGGCCCCACGGTACCCCTCACGATCGTGATGCATTGACCGGCGGGGTGGGGGTTGTAAGGCGTCAACTACGTGACCCCGCTTGAGTTCAGACACGGGGGGTTCGTCTGCTGCGAATGGTTCCAGAACCGGCTGCCTGCAGCGTGAGTCCGTCCGTCACGGGCGTAGCAAGCTGCAGCTCGATACCTCTGATGGTGTAGCTCGGGCCTGGTGACGAATCCGGCGAGGGCGCGCCCGGATTCACAAAGTGGGCCAACACGCACTGCACATCGTTCCAGTCCAGGCGGCAAGTCGGGACGTTCAATACGATTAGACGATCGAGGAACTCGCTCTTGATCCCGAGCTCGCGTTGGTCAAGGTGCCGGCTAAACTCCCCCGTTGCTAGCGCATCGAGATTTCCGTCATCGGCTCGCTTCGGTAGACTGTGCGGGTCGATCTTCATTCGGAGCGCCCAGCGCAAGCATGGTCGCAAGCAATGCTTTTCCACTCGATGGGGGCTGCGATTGCGGTGTCGTCCGCTATCGTATGGTCAAGCAACCGCTGTTTGTACATTGCTGCCATTGTCGTTGGTGCCAGCGAGAAAGCGGCGCGTCGTTTGCACTGAATGCCCTGATCGAGGCAGATTACGTGCTTCTCTTACGTGCGGAGCCGGAGGTCATCGACACGCCCTCTAGCAGCGGGAAGGGCCAGAAGATCGCCCGCTGTCCAAAATGCCGGCTGGCAGTCTGGAGCACCTACGCGGGTGCGGGCCCTGTCATCAGGTTCGTTCGCGTCGGCACGCTTGATGCGCCAGACTACTTGCCACCCGATATTCACATCTTTACGTCCTCCAAGCAGCCATGGGTCCAACTTTCGGCGGGCGTTCCATCGGTGCCGGAATATTACGATCGTGACGCGTATTGGCCTCCCGAAAGTCTTGCCCGGCGTCTCTTGATATTGCCCAAGATCGAGGCTTATCAAGCGTCGCGCCGCACCAGCTAAGGCAAGAGGGCATGTACTGCGAGGCTAGTGGGCGTCTGGCAACTTGGGCAACTGGCGCAGCGCGCTTAACGGCCCGATCGGGTAGAGTTCGAAGGTCATCAGGTGTGCACCTTCAGGGGTAGCGCCTCGGGCGTGGCCGCGTCGTCGAGATGCGTTACTTCGCCGCTCTGAGCCAACAAGAAATTGCCCAAGCTTTGGGCGTGACCGAGCGCACCGTGCGCCGCGATTGGGAGAAGGCGCGCAAGCTTCTCGCAGTGGCGCTCAAATGAACAAAGGAACAGGCAGCTTCCTCGAGCCGCTCCCAGTTTCCTGACCCGACCAGCCGTTGTGCGTTGCACAGCTAATCTCAGCCCCATAGGCCTTAAGTACTACACGTGGCGCATGAGCGATCTGGGATCATGCGCAGGCGGCACCGCTTTTAGCTACCGGTCACCCACTGGAAGGCGGAGAGCATTTCTGCGGGGAGGCGGGGCAGTGCGCCGCTAGTGCCCCACCTATAAGGAGAAACCAATGAACGTGTCTATTGATGCACTAGGGAACTACCTGCTCACGGACGGCGTCAACTTGGCCATCAAGCTCGCAGCGTCGCTGGCGATCTGGATCATTGGTCGCCGCATCATTTCGCTGCTGATGCGGATCGTCAGCAGAGCCATCGCACGTGGCGGGAGAATCGATGCAACGACGAGTCGCTACATCACTTCCATCTTATCCGTACTGCTCACCATCGGCTTGGTTCTGGGCATCTTCGGCTACCTTGGCGTTCAAACAACGTCCTTTGCCGCCCTCCTTGCGGGGATCGGCTTGGCCATCGGCACCGCCTGGGGCGGGCTGCTGGCGCACTTCGCGGCTGGCTTGTTCATGCAGGTGCTCAGGCCGTTCAAGGTTGGCGACTATGTAAGCGCCGGCGGCATCGAAGGTACCGTCAAAGAGATGGGATTGTTTGGCACAACGATCATAACGCCCGACAACGTGGCCACCATTGTTGGTAATAACAAGGTCTTCTCCGACACGATCAAGAATTTTTCCGCGCAGGAGTATCGTCGCGTCGATTGCGTCGCCAAGGTCGCCAATACCGTCGACCCAAAAGATGCGATGGCGCGCTTGCGGGCCGTGGTTGCGCGGATCCCGCACGTGATCAGCGATCCGGCGCCAGTGATCGACTTGCTCGAGTTCACGGCCGAAGGTCCCAGACTTTGCGTGAGGCCTTACTGCAACAACGAGCATTACTGGCAGGTGTATTTTGACACCAACCGCGCAATTGCGGAGGCCTTTGGTGCAGCCGCGTATCCCGTGCCAACCACACCCATGTTGCAGTTGGTGGAGATGAGCCCCCTGGCGAAGGCCTCTTCGGGGGAGTCGCAAGCGCTGGCGCGTGCCGGATGATCGGCTGAAACCGGCGCGGGTCACGAGTAGCTCAGGGCTAGGCTCGAGAAATCTGATCGGCCGACAGGCTGCGTACGCGAGGAACCTTTCGACAACCAACCCACTCGTAACGGAGTGAGCGTGAAGTGCGAATCAGGGCCACCGAACCTTGGGTCACGATGAGGTTAGAGCTTTGAAAACACATTTCGTCGAAACGCATGCTCGTGCACGGCAATTCGTCCTCGGCCAAAGCCTTCGCGAGGCAAATCGACGGGCCTTTGGGCGGGCGCCACAGACTGATCGGCATCGATCTTCCAGGCCACGGCGCATCGGGTAATGCGCTCGACGCTCGCGTCTATTGCCTCCCAGGCTACGCCAAAGTCTTGCTGACGGTTGCCGAAACACTCGGGCTCGGCGCAGCGACATTCGCGGGCGGCAGTCTCGGCGGGCATATCCTGCTGGAGGCCGCGCCCGATCTTGCCAGCGCGCGCGGGTTGATGATTTTCGGCACTCCGCCGCTTGCTTATCCGCCTGCAATGGAGCAGGCCTTTCTGCCGGGCCCCGCGATGGAGGTCGGCTTTTCGGCCGAGGTGACGCGCGAACAGGCGGAAGCCTTTGTCGCCACGCTGTTTGCACCGGGCTTCAAGGACATTCCGGGATTCTTCTACGAAGATTTCGTACGCACCGACGGCCGCGCCCGCGCGCAATTGGCAACGGGGATCGTGCCCGGCGGATACCGTGACGAGATCTCAGTGGTAGCAGGCTTGAAGACACCGCTGGCGATCGTCCAGGGCGCGAAGGACCAGCTCGTCAACCGCGCGTATTTCGAGCGCTTGAAGGCGCCGACGCTCTGGCGCGGCGCCGTCCAAGTTCTTGGCGCCGCCGGTCATTCCGTTCAATGGGAGACACCCGGAGAGTTCGACGCCCTTATCGAAGCATTCGTTGCGGAGACGGGATAGCGTGATGGCGCAGACTCTCTCTGACCGACACTCGGGTCGTAGTGCACTAAAGGAGCATGCAAGGCCTAGTGATCTCTCAATACTTCACTTTTCTCGCACCGAACGCTACCGCGGGCCGGTAAGTCTGCTGGTACTGCTCGGCCGTTTTTTGAATAGCCCGTTCGACCGCATCGGCCGGCTCCTTGAGATGAGCGCTGATGAGGTGTATGAGCCTGCGCAGCTTGTGGTCCCATCCGTCCTGCAGGAAGCCGAGGACTGTGACCGCGCATGGCTTGCCGTCGGCAACTGCGTAACGGAATAGCAGTCCGTCGTGCTCCTCCGAGCGTCCGGGCTGGGGCTTGCCCCGACACACGTGCAGCAGGTCTGCCCGCTTGTCGTAAAAAGCTACTACTCTCTTTTCGTGGCGCGCCATGGTGCTCACGCTTGCTTTGGGCTGTGGTTGAGGGTCTAAGGGCGCGGAGGCGGCTGCCTGACACTTGCGGCACGTGAGAGAACGCCCGAGCGCATTGTGTCGGCCCGCGCTCGTCATCACCCAGAGACGATTGATCCAAGGCGGAGCGTGACGCACGTACTGCTCGTGTCCGCAGCCGAGTTCCGCAATCCACTGACCGTGTTTGTCCTGATGAAATCCTAGAATCCTGCGATCCGTCATGGCGGGCATAGCTGAACCTTGCCGCTTGCTGCCTATCGGGCGACGATAGGGCTGCGCTCTTCTTCTTGTCTTCTCTCCCCCTTGTCCGAGTGGGGGTCTTCTATTAATAGTCCTACTTTAGCGCTGCCATAACATAATGCAAGCCGCGCGTGACAAAACTGCGAGTCCCGATTGAGAGGCATCGGGAGCTGCCTCGGAGCAGGAATGCGAGGGGCCAGATTTGAACCCTGCCATCGCTCCCGAGGTGGACGGGCCGCTGGCGCCTTTCAAGACCTTCTCGAAGCTGTGCCGTAGAGCGCGGAATTGCCACTTGCCCCGCACAACCTGCGAGCCTCGGCGGGTCTCAAAGTGTTTTAGAAGCTGCCAAGCCCTCGATTCGACAGAAATGCTTCTGGGCGTATGATTCCGGGCGAACGGCGTCGTTTGTCGCAGCAGTGAGTGGAGAGAAATCCATGAGCGCGCATTCGGCTCACCCAGGACACGGTCGCGTCGGCTGGCTCGTGCTCTTCTGCTGCGCGGTGGCGGGTGGCGGCACTCTGGTGCTCGCATACCCCGCAGATGAGCCAAGCGGCGCGGATAGGTCGGCGCAGTCAGACGTGCTCATCAGTGCGCAGCGCTTCGATCGGCGTGCGCTCGACCGCGTGCTCGTTCCAAAGTTCGTCGAGGCTTACGCAGCGCTTTCGCCGGTGATCGGTCAGGTCGGGCGGTGGCGGGATTCAGTCTGTGCGGAGACGAGCGGCCTTACGCCACGCATACCCGATGCGAGCGGTGGCGGACTACATCGGCGTACTGGCACTCACTCGGTTGGTGTCGCTGGATACCTGCAGCGGGCTGCCGAGCATCGTGGATCTCTTCTCCTCGGCATGTCCCTCCCGGGCCAAGCCGGGCTCGATAACCACGGCCGACGCTGCCTTCCTGACGGCGCTCTATGCTTCGGATCTCGAGCAGAATCTCAACACGGAACGCGCCGACATGCATGACCACATGATGGCGTACCTCGGAGGACGTTGAGTGAGTAGCAATCACGCGTCAAGCCACGAAGCGGATGGAGCCATCATCCATCGAAGGAGCGAATCGCAGATGTGCATGCCCCGAACCCACATGATCACCGCCATCGTACTGGCGCTGGCAGCCTGTTCGACCTCGTCGCACGTGCTCATCGGGACCCCGCGCCCGGCAATCTCTCCTCAGAGCGTCAAGATCTACGCGCAACCGCCCGCGAAGTACGAGCAGATAGCGACCCTCGATGCGAGTAGTCAGGGGTCCTTCGCCTTCACCAGTCAAGCAAACATGGACGTGGCGATCGAGAGGATGAAAGAGGAGGCCGCCAAGTTGGGCGCCAACGGGGTTTTATTGCAGGGTGTCGAGGACCGCCAGTCGGGCAGCATCGGCACCGGCGTGGGTAGCTCGAGTTACAACGGCGGTGGTGCGACGGGTGTCGGCGTCGGTGGATCGTTCGGCATCTATAACAAGGCAACGCACGGGATCGCGATTTACGTACCTCCGGAGTGACGCAGTCAGCGCGCCAGCTGCTTGAACATGATGAGCGCATCGACGTAACCGAGCGTTCGATGGTGAAATGCTCCAGGCAGTCGACCCACGACTGAGAATCCGAGCCGCTGCCAAAGCCGAATGGCCCGGGTGTTCGTAGCGACCACGAAATTGAACTGCATCGCTCTGAATCCCATGACGAGCGCTTGCGCTTGCGAATGCTCGCACATCTGAGAGGCGATACCTTGTCCTTGCGCTGCGGGCGCCACGACGTATCCACAGTTGCAGACATGGGCGCCTAGACCGGGCTGGTTAGCCTTGATGAAGTAGGTGCCGAGAGTCCGGCCGTCCGGATCGCAAGCGACGAAGGTCTTCGCGGGCACCTCGAGCCATGCCTTCCGGATCTCCTCCTCGGAACTCTCTGGAGAGAACGTATAGCTATCGCCTGCGCGAAACGTTTCCTTCAGCATGGGCCAGACTTGCGGCCAATCCGACTGTCGATACTCCCGAATCTGAACCATGAACTCGCTCCAAACCGGATGGCGCTGATGCCGCCCTATGCGAGGCGTGCAGCGCATTGGTGAGACACTGTGCTCTACAACTGGATCTCCTCTCTGATGGTCACCAGGTGGCATTGCGTCGCAGTGCCGCATCTGCACAAGAATAGGACCAAGGGTGTATTGATCCGCGACGGTGCGAGCGCTCAGAGTCACCTGAGCCGCTGCTCACTCTGCGAGTCGGGTCTGGAATCTTGCAGCGCACACGCGAACAACGTTGTAACAGAGTGCGACATGGAAGGACCAGAACGAGCATCCAACATTGCGCACCTGCTCGAGCTCGGTCAACTGCCGCGCAAAGAGCCGATGAAGGTGTGGGGCGGCCGGGGTGAGGGCGCTCCGTGTGCATGCTGCGGCAGACGCATTTGCGCGTCACAAGTCCAATACGACCTCGAGTACCCCGAGCTACCCATTCTGCGCATGCATTTCCGCTGCTACATGGATTGGCACGCGATCGCTTTCGGCTGAAAAGCGGCTCATGATGGCGGGCTGAAGCCCGTCCGGCGCTGCAGAGGGTCTGTGCTGCATGGCGCTTTACGATCGCATCGGCAGCCACTACACGCGAACCCGTGCGGCGGATCCGAGAGTCGCAGCGGCGATCGAGCAAGCCTTGGCCGGTTGTGAGACGGTCTTGAACGTCGGCGCCGGAGCTGGTGCTTACGAGTCGCCGCAAAGAGGCGTGATCGCGGTCGAGCCTTCCCGGACCATGATCGTGCAGCGCCACAGGGACTGCGCGCCGGTGATCCAGGCACGTGCCGAGGCCTTGCCGTTCCGTGATGGTGCGTTCGATGCCGTGCTCGCAGTGCTCACCGTGCACCACTGGTCCGATCAGCGCCAAGGGTTCTCGGAGTGCCGGCGCGTGGCGCGCCGACGCATCGTCTTTCTCACGATCGATCCGGCTGTGCTGCAGCAGTTCTGGCTCTACCACTATTTCCCCACTCTGCTCCAGATCGATCGCGCGACCTTTCCGCACATGAGGGCTTTCCGCGCTGCATTCGGCGCGCCGAGCGTGCGCCCGCTGCTGATCCCGGCCGATTGTGTCGATGGGTTTCTGGGTGCCTACTGGAGGCGTCCCGAGGCGTTTCTCGATCCACAGGTGCAATCGGGGATTTCGACTTTCACCAAGCTCTCCGCATCGGAGCTGCAAGCCGGCGTGAGGACCCTTAAGCAGGACATCGAGTCGGGCAGGTGGGCGCAGGACCACGCCCGGCTGTTGCGTGAAGAAGCGCTCGATGTGGGCTACCGGCTCGTCCACTGCAGCATCGATTGAGACGCCACGCGAGATCAGGATGGGCTCAGCACAGCTCGCGCAATGGCTGACCTCGCCGTGCGACTCTATGCCCCGGCAGCAACTCGTTGTTGTCCAGCCGCGACATCTCTAGGCAAACTGACATCTCTAGGCAAACTGCCGACGCGCGCTGCCGATTCTTGACCGCGAATCCGCCCGCTACGTGGCCACGACCTCTCGGGCCCGTGGTTCTCTTGAGATAGTCATCAACTCAGGAGCAGATATACGAAGGGATATTCGCCGCGGTTCGCATCGCGGCAGGGGTGGGTGTTGCTGCATGCAGACTGACATCATCCGGCGGTTTCACGCCGCGCTTCCGCAGGTGCGTACGTGGATCGACGAATTCCTCGCGGCCCATGCCCAGGAGACGCGCAAAGTCAGCACTCTCGGATTCAAGCGCTTGCCGGCCTGCTTTCCCTCGGAGCTGCTCGAGCGGGCGAAGGTCGCATCGTTGAACTACGTGGAGTTCCCGCCGGTGCACAAGTTCGGGCTGCCGGAGTTCGCCCCGATTCAACAAATGCAGTTCGATGGCCTCACGTTCAAGGATACCTTCTTCATCAAGCAGGGTTGCGAGTCCGAGGCACTGCACTTTCACGAGCTGATTCACGTGGTGCAGTGGTCGCGACTCGGGGTCGACAAATTCCTGCTCGCATACGGGGTCGGACTGCTGCAGTTCGGGTATGCACAGAACCCGCTCGAGGAGATGGCGTACACGCTGCAACAGCTCTTCGAGCGCGGCACGACCCCAATGGGGCTCACGCGGGTCATCGAAGAGCGCTCCGACGCCATCTGGCGCAAGGCCGCCCCGGTCATTGAAGGACAGAACGGAGCCGCCCCGAGCGGCTGAGGCCCTCAGAGGACGGTCGAGGGGCCTTGCCAGGCTGCTCGCGGCAGTACAACCTGACGCTCGTCCCGGGACTTGCGCAGGTGAGCTTGGATGACGGACCTCGAGGGCGGCCCCCGCCAGATCATCATCGACACCGACCCGGGCGTCGATGACATGGTGGCGATCTTTCTCGCGCTCAGATCACCTGAGGTGCAGGTGATGGCACTCACCGCGGTCGCCGGCAACGTACCGCTCGAGCTGACCCTGCCCAATGCACTGCGAGCCCTGGAAATCGCGGGTCGGACGGATATTCCGGTCGCTGCGGGTGCGAACCGACCACTCAAGCGGCACCTCGTCACGGCGCCCTCAGTCCATGGCACGAATGGACTCTCGGATGTCGAATTCCCTGCGCCAAAGACCCGTCCGGTCGCGGAATCGGCGCCGCAGCTCATTCGCCGCATGGTCGCAGCGGCACCTGGCCGCGTGTCGATCGTCGCCATCGGTCCCTTGACAAATGTCGCGCTGGCCCTGCGCGCGGACCCGCAACTTGCCTCACAGATCCGCGATATCACGATCATGGGCGGATCACTGTCCGGCGGTAACATCACGCCAGCAGCCGAATTCAACTCCTACGTCGATCCGGAAGCCGCTCGCATCGTCTACGACTCGGGCACCCCGATCACCATGGTCGGGCTGGATGTGACGCGCAGAGCAGTGCTCAATGAGGACCGCATCAGTGCGCTCGAGGCCTCAGGAGACGCGCCGGCGCGCGCTGCGGCGCGCGTCATGCGTGCCACCCTGCACCGAGTGGGACTCACGGGCGCCAACGGTGGGCGTTTACTGGTGCACGATGCGATCGCGATTGCGGCGCTGATCGACCCCGCCATCCTGACCACCCACGAGCTTCGCGTCGAAGTCGAGACGGAAGGTCGATTGACCGCGGGTGAGACCGTCGGTTACCGCAGGGCGCCTATGCGCCACTCAGCCCCGTTGCTCGAGGCGCCGCCATCCTACGAGCTTGGCGCCTTCCGGGCGAACGCCAAGGTGGCGCAGGATATCGATTCGGAGCGCTTTCTCAACTTGTTGATCTACCGCCTCACAGGCTCAGGCGCTTGAGATCTGCACGGCACGCGAGAATTGCAGTGGCGCTCCGATCTGTCGGAAGGGCTCTTTGGTTCCGCCCGTACCCGTGACGATGATGTCGCCGTACCCGAATAGGCGGCCGCTCAGCCCCTGGTTCACCGCGATGGCTTCCACTTTCGTGCGTTGCAGCTCGAGCGTGCGCCGGCGAATCACTCCGACCTTGATGATGACCCGCTGATTGGTCACGGCGAACTCGGACGACCTGAAACTGATATACCGCCCGAGGCCAAACACCACCGCGACACCGAGTAGTGCCAGAGCGAGATCGTTGTCGAAGTCACCGGCCTTGAGGAAGAGCAGCACGATTCCGGCCACTCCAATCAGCACCGGCCATACAAACATGACCGCGGACAGGCGTGTGCGAAATACCACGCGCTCACCGGGCGCCAAACTCTTCTCCACATAGCTCACGGGAACTCTCCCCAGGAGGACGCAGCGGTCTCGGATCGACGGCGCCGCCATGATAACTTAGCGAACATGGCTGGCATCGATCTGCCGTGTGAGCCGCCGTCCAAGCGGGTGATCGAGCGGTTCGAGGAACCGATACCCGAGGAGGGTGAGTGCTGCCTGTACCTCGGCAAGCCCCATATCGTATTCCGCGACTGGGACTATGCCGAGGACTGGTCGGGCGAGTTCGTGCGTGTCGTGCACCCGCAGACTCTGAGCGGTGCGGGAAGAGTGAGTACGGCAGAGTTCTGGTCAGTCGTGCGCAGCGCTCACCTTGTCCGGGAGTGATTGCCACGCCGGGTGGATGCCGGCTGGCGCGGCCTCAGGGACCGAGACCTTCCAGGTACGCCGCCACTGCCTGCATCTGCTCGCGCGAGAGGTCCTTGATCACGCCGTGCATGACGGGCGCGAGCCTGAGCACGCTCTGAATCACGAGCATCTGCTTGAGCAAATACGGCGCGTGCTGTCCTGCGAGACGCGGAATGGGACCGTTACCCTGAGCATGATCGCCGTGGCACGTGGCGCATGCGACGATCGCCCTATCCGGCACGCCTTGCTGGAAGATGACCTTGCCGCGACTCGTGAGCCCGGCGTCCCCGCCATGACCCGGCGCCCCGGTCTGCGCCGCGTAATGCGCGGCAATCGCGGCGATCGTCTCATCGCTCAATTGCGACGCCATGCCCCACATGTACGCTTGAGCGTCCGGATCGGCTCGAGTCTGATCGCGAAATGCCTTGAGCTGTGCTTCGAGATAGGGGGCCGTCTGGGCGGCGAGATTGGGGAAGTTGGGAGAGGTGCTGCGACCGGCAGTGCCGTGACACGTACTGCAGGTGGTAGCGGCCAGAGACGCTGCTGCCTGGGCGACTTCGGGGCGGATTTCCTGGGCGAGCGTCGCATCCGCCGCCATGAGCCCGAGGATGACCGCAACGCTACCCAGAATTTTCATGGTCCCTCCCATCTCATGCGCTGCCTACCCGCACTGTGCCGGCACGCGCTCAGAAATTCAGCCAGCAGAGCAGGTAGAGCGTGTTGTTGTCGCTCGCGTTGCGGCCCGTGCCGGCATAGTTGCTGCTGCTGCCATTGAACTTTGTGTAGCCGACGTATTGCAGCTGCAGCTTGGTGTTCAGGAATGGCAGGTAGTTGATCTCGAGAATGTAGCCCGTGCTTTCGGGGCTGCCGTTGACACTGCCGCCGATGCTCCCATCGTTCGCATACAGAAGCGGATCTTTGCTCCCGCCTGTGGAGAAGACGCCCGCCGAACCGCCGATCATGCGCCGGTAGCTGTATTCGAAAGTGGCCTTGGCCGTCTCGACATGGCTGCTGCTGTTGGCCGCATTGCCGTACGCCACGCTGGCATCGAGGTGCTGATCTTCGTGGATGTAGGTCGCAAGCACGGTGAACAGGTGGTCGTCGCCGATGTACTGATACTGGGTATCGAAGGCCACATCGGTGTAGTGATCGGAGGGACCGCTGAGGGGGTGACCGGATCCCGGCAGCACACTCGCCTGCAGTCCATAAGTTCCCACAAAGAGCGAGCTCTGACCCCAACGATGCTCATAACCTAGCCGCCAGTAGGGCGCAAGCCCGCGCACCACCGCGGCCTGTGTGCTGTCGACCGGATGAGCTCCGCCGACGATGGCTTCGGTGTAGGCGCTGATCTCGGCATAGATCGCGTGGTCGATCCAAAAATATAGGCCAACCCCGGCAACAGACCCGCCGAGGGTGCCATCAACTTGGGTTGCAGCGTTCGGACCCGGGGCCACGCTCGACGCGGCATACGGGAAGCCCCACGCTGGGGTGGTGTTCCACGGATCCTGGACCGTGGGATTGTTGTTGAGGGTGAGTCCGAAGAGAACGTCGTGGCCCGCAAAGAGTCCCGAGGGTTTCTGTCCCGCCTCGCCGGTGGGTTCGGCTTCGCTCAGATAACGCGCGTAGCGAACGTCGGTGTTGTCCAGCGCGAAATGGTCCTCCGCACCGTCATAGGTCAATTGGATGAAGGCGCCCAAATTGTTGGCGATCTTCCCTGCGTAGAAGAAGCTTGCCTGCTGCGGAAAGAGTACCTCGCCATCCTTGGCCACCGCCCCTGTGGCGTCACTGTCCGGCACGGCCTGCGCGGTGTGCGTATACGAGACCTGCAGCATGACCGACAGCGGCGGAATTTGGTTGAGCGAGAGCGTCTCGCGGCGCTCCATGGTCTCGCCCTTGATCTGTTTCAGGTTGTCGATCACGTAGCCGTTGAGCTTGAATTCGCGCCCGAACGGTGTGAGCTCGGGAATGACCGTGTGGCAGGCGGCGCAAGCCATGCCCGTCTGCCGTGCGAAGCTCGGCACTGCCCAGGCGGGCGCATGAACCGCGACAGCGATGAGTGCCGTGATGAGTAGCCGAGCGACGGTGTAGCGCCGTGAGACCGCGCACTGCTGCATCTGTTTCGCTCCCGTGCATTTGCCGGAAGCCAACTTACAGAGGAGAACACCGGAGCAGTATGCCGGAAACTGCTTATATGACTCGGAGTGATTGCTTATCCGGATGCGCCACCCTCAAGCCTGCGGTGTGCCTGGCGTGTCAATTTTGAAAGGGGTACGCGCTGGCGCCCCGACGCATCAAAGTTGCTGTCCGCGAGCCACTCGCGAAACGCGGCATCGATGAGGGGCCATTCCACATCCAGCATTGAGTACCAGGCGGTATCGCGATTGCGACCTTTGACGATGGTCGCTTGTCGGAAGGTGCCCTCGTAGCAGAAGCCGAGTCGCTCCGCGGCCGTCCTGGAGGCCGCGTTCAGCGCATCGCACTTCCATTCGTAGCGTCGGTAGCCCGCGGCAAACACACGCTTCATCATGAGATACATCGCTTCGGTAGCGACAGGCGTGCGCTGCAGGAGTGGCGAGAAGGCGAGATGACCCACTTCGATGCAGCCGTTCGTCGGGTCGATGCGCAGATAGCTGGCGAGCCCCACCGCTGCGCTGCGCCCGACATCGATGATGGCGAAGAACATTGGATCCGACGCGCTGCAGGCATGCCTCATCCAATCGCAGTACGCGGCGAGGTCCGCGAACGGCCCATAGGACATGTAAGTCCACATGCGTCCCGTCTCATCGTGGGCATTCGCTTCGTAAAGATCGGCCGCGTGGCGCTCTACGTCGGCGCGTTCCAGGCGTGCCCATCGGCCCAGCATGGGTTCGTCCGTTGGCGGCGGGCGAGGCGACCAGCCCGGCAGCGCGGATCCGATGGGCTGGCCAAACTCGTTGAGCATGGGCATGGGCAGATCCTGACATGGAGTCCCATCGCGAGCCAGGCTCAGAAGCCCGCCCGTTGCTCGAGGTGCCGAACTGACCGTTCCAATTGCCGACGGACATTCCCACCAGCGTATCGGATGGATAGTGGAACCCGGATTCCACCCGTACCCAGGCGGTGCCATAGGTCAGCGCACCGAGGTTGAAATCGAGCACACGGCGGGTCGTTCGACTCGCATCGAGTGTGTCGACATTGCGCTCGGCGAGCTGGGTGAGCACGGCAGACCTCGACGTGTGGGAGGAGGGCATGCTCTGGGTATCTTGTCCGTTCGGACGCTCACGACCTGCCGTCTCCTCGAGGAGCGTGGTCTCTTCGTCCGTGACGGCGATCGCAGCCACGCCCACTGCCAATCCGCGCAGTTTGTCGAGGGTCCATTCCTTCGGATCCCCGCGGCTCGGCGTCACGAGAACAGAGGCGAAGTAAGCGTAGGACGACGCAGTTCGCAGCCGATTGCTCCAGCTGGCGGCGTTCTGCTCCGAGCCGAAGACCGGCGTATGCGTGCGCGCCCCGCTGGAAACTTGGTGATCCCAGTTGTCGATCTGAACGATTGACGCTGCCGCGAGCGGTCCCCGGAAGGGTGGGCTCTGTTTCGGTTCAGGTGATCGTGCGACTCGCGCGCGTTACAGTAGTGTTGTCGCTTCCGATGTATTGCGCAGCTAGCCGATGAGCTTGGTGCTTCCTCCGGGTGTAACCCGCGCCGCGTTCGATGCAGCGCTCGCCGCTTTCGCAGGCGTCGTCGGCAGGCAGTGGGTGCTCGCCAGCGATGAAGATCGTGAGACCTACCTGGATATCTACGCCGCGGGTGACGAGGCGGATCACGCACCTTCCGCTGCGGTCGCGCCGGAGTCCACGGAGCAAGTCCAGGCGATCGTCCGGCTCGCCAACGCTCACCGGATTCCGCTCTGGCCCATCTCGCGCGGCAAGAACTTCGGGTACGGCGGCTCGGCACCGCGCATGTCCGGCACCGTGATCCTCGATCTCGGCAGGATGAAGCGCATTCTCGAAGTCAACGAGCCGCTCGGCTATTGCATCATCGAGCCCGGCGTGGGGTTTTACGACCTGCACGACTACCTCACCGCTCGCAAGATCCCCCTGTGGATGTCGATCCCCGGCAACGGCTGGGGGAGTGTGGTGGGGAATGCGCTCGAGCGCGGCTTTGCCGCGACGCCCTACGGCGACCACACCGCCAATATCTGCGGGATGGAGGTCGTGCTGCCGAGTGGCGATCTCGTTCGTACGGGGATGGGTGCGATGGCTAACAGTCGTGCCTGGCCGCTCTTCAAGCACGGCTTTGGCCCCTCGTGGGACCAGATCTTCGTGCAATCGAACTATGGAGTGGTGACCCGGCTGGCCCTCTGGCTCATGCCGCAGCCCGAGGAGGTGCTGACCCTCACGATGAGCGTACCCGAGCCGGATGATCTCGGCTGGCTCATCGATGTGCTCACGCCGCTGCGCATCCGCGGGGTGCTCGAGCACCCCATCGGCATCACCAGCTATCTGTCCGCCGCCACCACCACGTCACAGCGTAGCGAGTGGTATCAGGGCGAGGGCGCCATACCCGAGAGCGTGATCCGCGAGATCATGAGCAAGCGCGCTGTCGGCTGGTGGAATTTCACATTGCGCCTGTACGGGCACGCCGAGATCAACCAGGCTCGCCTGAATGTCGTTCGCCGCGCGTTCGCGGCGCACACGCGCCAGCAATTCCAGATCACCCGTTGGAGTGCCGCCAACCCCACGCACGGGCCCGGCGCGCCGGCGCCGACCGTTGCCCCCTTACAGATGATCAACTGGCACGGCGGACGAGGCGGACATCTCGGCTTCTCCCCGGTCGTGCCGCCCGAGGCCGGGCGCGTTCTCGAGCAGATGCACGCGACGCGCAGGCGCTACGATGAGTGCGGCATCGATTACTCGAGCACCTTCTACGTTTGCGGCCGGCACGTGACCAACATCAATCTCATTCTCTACAACCGCGACGATCCGCACATGACCGCCAACGTGCATCGTCTCTTCGATGCGCTCGTGAAGGACTCCGCTGCCAAGGGCTACGGGGAGTACCGCACCCATCTCAGCTACATGGACCAGGTCGCCGCGAGCTTCGACTTCAACGGACATGCGCTGCAGCGCCTCAACGAAACGGTCAAGGACGCGCTCGATCCCAACGGCATCCTCGCTCCCGGCAAGAACGGCATCTGGCCGCGCGCGCTGCGCAAGCCGACGGGCTCGCCGTGAGCCGCCGCGCAGCCGTCCGGATCGCGGTGGCCACGCTCGCGGGTAGCGCTCTCGTCGTCGCGCTGTTACCGGCGCTGTCCGCGACCGAGATGCAGCAGGCGCGCGCGGATGGGGAGGCGCTCTTTCGCGTGCATTGCGGCATCTGCCACGAGCCGGGCGGCACGGGTACTTTCATGCTCGGCCGGCGTTTGGGCGTGCAGCATGCCTTGCTAGAGGGACGCGAGGATCTCAAGGCCGCTTATATCTCTCAAGTCGTCCGGCACGGTCTCATGAGCATGCCGCGGTTTACGCGCGTCGAGCTCCCCGATGACGAGCTCGATGCGATTGGCGGGCATCTATCTATGCGGAGCACGGCAGCCGGTGGCAAGCCGTGAGGTGGGCCCGGGGTCATGCGAGCGTTTCCGCACCGGGCACAAGCGCCTACCTCGTGAATCGGCGCACCGTGCTCGAATGTCTCGCGGTCATCGCGCTGCCCGTGTCGCTGCACGCTGCAGAATCTGGCGCGCAGGTGCAAAGGGTGGCCGTGATCTACGATCCGCGCTATGTCCCCTCGCGCAGGTTCGCCGGTACGCTGGCCCGATACGGGGCGGAACCGTTTGATGCCGCCGAGGATCTCGTGCGTCTGTGGCGAGGCGCGCTCAGTGCGTACTGGAGGGGAGCAGGCACGCGCATCGCCGGTCTGACGACCTTTTCCGATTTCGTGATCGCGCGCAGCTGCGCGCGCCAAGCGGGGCTGGCCTCGATCGGCGCGCCACGCTCCGAACGACACGGAACGGGCACGCGTTCGTTCCAGTTGACGTCGTGGCTGTTCGGCTCCTGTTAGCCGTGCCGTTGCCGAGGGCCGCCTGGCGGACCGGCGGACGGTGGCGCCGCCAGCCGCTTCGGGGCCTTGTGCTGCCACGCGAGCCGGAGCGCGCGTCTGACGAGCTCGCGGTCCGCCGCGGGCAGGCGGACGTTCGTGCTGCCCTTAAGACCCCAGCCACCCTTGACGGGTGCGAACGTGTCGGGCGCCTCCTGCACGAGCTTGAATTGCTCCTCGCGATTGAGGAGTACGGTCGCGAACTCCTTGCTGGGGTAACCGAGCGTGGCGAAGATCTTGCCGCCTACGCGAAAGTCGGGGTGGCCCATGTGCTGCTCCTCGCTGGCTCGAGGCAGCTCGAGAGCCAATTTGCGAAAGGCATCGGGCGTCATGAGCATGTCTCCTTTTTCAGGATGAGAGGCGCTGCTTGAGCGCGCCGAGCGAGCCGCGCCACCAATCAGCCACGCGCTCCAGGGTAGCGCTCTCGGGAAATCCGTGTCGCGCGGCATGATGCTGCGGGATCGTGTCCCAGGCGCGGTGCTCGATCGAGATACGCGTCTCGGTACCCGCGGCCTCGAAGCGTACCTCGACCTCGGTGCACTCGTGCGCCGCGAAGCTCGACTGCCGCCAGCCGAACACGAGCCGCTTACCGGGCTCCCAAACCGAGATCCGGCCGATCTCGAAGACGGTGCCATTCGCAAGGGTCGTGGTGAGCCGGCCACCCACGCCCGGCTCGAAGGCAAGCATGCCATCCCCGTTCGCGGTGACGGGAAAAAGCCGGTTCGGCCGCCACCATGCGCCGATCTCGCGAGTGAATACCTCGAACGTGCGCCACGGATCGGCGGCGACGCGCAAGGCGAGATAGACCTTCGACGTCATGAGGAGTGAGAGGCCGCGAATTACTTTCCGTAGTAGACAATAGTTAACAATAGAGTGAATAATAGCGTCAAGGTATTGAGCGTTACATTGCCGGTGTCGGACCTCGCCACGGATGCGCGCCGGGGTTTGCTCTGCTTGCCCGCGCTCGCGCTCCTCCTGGCAATCGGGGTGGCGACAGACTACACCGCTGCTGCGCTCGTGGCTGCGAGCGGTGCCTTCTCCGTCGGCTTCGGTTCCTTTCAGCAGTTCACGCGCCACAAAGCGGCGCCCATGGTGCTCGCCGCGCTGGGTATGACGCTGTCGGCCGCCGTGGGCTCCCTGCTCGGGCGTCACGAGCCGGAGTTGCTGCTCGTGACGGCGGTGTGGTCCGCGGCCGTGGGGCTCGCATTCGTCGCCTTCGGTAACGGGCCCTGGTGGATTGCGACCCAATGGACCATCGCCCTCGTGGTTGCCGGAGCGTATCCCTCGGGTCTCGAGGGTGCCGGGGCACGCGCCGCGCTCGTGCTGCTCGGCGGCGGCTTGCAATGGGCGTTCATCATCACGAGCTGGCGACTCGGCTCGCCCAAGGAGGCCGCGCACGACGTGCGGCTGCGAGGCTATCTACGGCTCGGTCGTCTCAAGCTGCACCTGGCCGGACCTCGCGTTTACTTTGCCTTGCAGACGGCTGCGGCGGCCACAGCGGCCCTGGCGCTTGCTCGCAGCCTGCAACTGCCAAACGGATACTGGGCGCCGATGACGGCGCTGCTCGTGATCCGGCCGAGTTTCAACGAGACGCTCGGTCGCGGTCTTGCGCGCTTCATCGGGACGCTGATCGGGGCCGGACTGGCGACGCTCGCAGCGGCGCTCTTGCGCCCCAATGCCGAGGTGACCGCGGTGCTGGTCGTGGTGTTTGCCTGGAGCGCCTACAGCTTGCGTCGTCTTCACTATGCAGCGCTCACGGCATGCATTACCGCCTGCATCGTGTTTCTGCTCGCGCTCGCCGGGCTGCCGGAGCCGGCGAACGCCTGGCATCGAATCGTCGCAACACTCATCGGCGGAGCGATCGCGTTCTGCGGCGCGCTGCCCGGTGCTCCGCCCGCCCAGCGCACGCCGACTTGATGATGTGGGGCGCGGCGGACTTGGGGTACGATGAGGCCGCTTAGGGGAGAAATAATGCGGAACTCCATCTGGCGCGCGGCGGGGTTGCTGATCGGCCTGCCTGCTCTGCTGTGCGCGTGCGGCGGTCAATCGGGCAGCAACCCAGAGCTGCAACGCGTGAGCGCTCTCGAGCAGCGGCTCGCGGGGCTCGAAGCCGAGGCAATGCGGCTGCAGGACGTGAGCGAGATCAAGCGCCTGCAGCGGGCGTATGGGTACTACCTGGACGCGGCCGCCTGGGACCAGATGGCCGACCTCTTTGCCGATGACGCCACTGTCGAGATCGGACTCGACGGTGTGTACGTGGGCAAGGCGCGCATCCGTCAATACCTGCACACCCTGGGCGGGGGCCGGCTCGGGTTGCAGCAAGGGCAACTCAACGAGCACATGCAGCTGCAGCCAGTCATCGATGTAGCCGCCGACGGCCTGAGCGCACGCGGACGCTGGCGCGCTTTCATCATGGCCGGCCAGTATCATCGCCGCGCGCTCTGGGGCGAAGGACCGTACGAAAACGAATACGTAAAGCAGAACGGCGTCTGGAAGATCAGCAAGCTGCACTGGTACCAGACGTTTCTGGTGCCTTATGCAGGTGGCTGGGCCAAGAACAAGGACGTGAACGGCGGCCGGTTCATCTCCAAGTCACTGCCGCCCGATAAGCCGCCGAGCGAGCCTTACAGCACCTGGCCCGGCACCTATATTCCGCCGTTCCACTATCACAACCCCGTGACGGGACGCTGATATGCCCCTACACACGATCGCGCGCATCCTCGGCAGAGCCGCTGCCGTAGCCTGCGGCACTGCGGCCGCACTCTCGATCGCACTCGGCTGGGCGGCCCTATCGGGCCGCGCTCGTGCCGCCGAGGACACGCAGCAGAGCATCGCTGCGCTCGAGGCAAGCATCGCGCAGCTGCAGCAGCGCATCACCCGACTCAAAGACACGGATCAGATCGAGAATCTGATCTCGGTGTACGGGTACTACCTCGACAAGCAGCAGTGGGATCAGCTCGCGGATCTGTTCGCCGCGAGCGGCACGATGGAGATATCGCTGCGCGGCATCTACGTCGGCAAGCAGAGCATTCGCCGGGCACTCGAGCTATTCGGACCCCAGAACATCGAGCAGGCCCATCTGCACAACCATATCCAGCTGCAGCCGGTGATCGAACTGGCGAACGACGGCTTGCATGCCTGGAGCCGCAGTCGTGCGCTGAGCGAGCTCGGCACCTACAAGCGCATCGGCATGTGGGGCGACGGCGTGTACGACAACGAGTACGTGAAAGAGGACGGCGTGTGGAAAATTCAGAAGGACCACGTCTATACGACTTTCTTCGCCACTTACGACAAGGGTTGGCAGAGCGGGGCAGGTCCTGCGCCGCGGGTCAGTGAGAAGATTCCACCGGATCGTCCTCCGAGCGAGATCTATCAAGCGTATCCGGGAGTCTACATACCGCCCTTCCCCTACAAGCATCCCGTGACCGGCGCCGACATCGCAGTGCCACCCGGGTTGCAGGTGAAGCCCAACGCGGGAGGCTCCCCATGAGCCGCAACGCGCTCGTCGCCGCCTCTGCAGCCGTGGTGCTCGCAGCTGCTGCGGCCTGGATCGCCACTGCGCAGAGCACGCAGGGCGAACCGCTCGCCGGCTCATTGAGCGAGGTCCGCGCGCGGGTTGCGCGAGTCGAGCAGACGGTGCAGCGGCTCGAGGACGAGCGCGCGATCGAGAAACTGCAGCGAAGCTACGGCTATTTTGTCGATAAAGCGATGTGGACGGAGACGGCGGATCTGTTCGCGCAGGATGGCACGCTCGAGATCGGCGGCCGCGGCGTGTTTGTGGGCAAGCCGCGCATCATGCAGTACCTCAATTTCCTCGCGCCACAGGGTCTGACGACGGGGAAGCTCTTCAACCACATACAGCTGCAGCCCATCATCACCGTGGCGCCCGACGGCATGCACGCCTCGGGTCGCTGGCGCTTCTTGAGCGAAGTGGGTGACTACGGCAAGACTGCGCTCTGGGGTATGGGCACGTACGAGAACGAGTATGTGAAAGAGAACGGAGTGTGGAAGATCGAGAAGCTACACGCCTTCTTCCGCATGTATACGCCCTATGCCGACGGCTGGGGCAAGACGGCGGTGCCGAATACGCATCCGGAAAAGAATCTGCCCCCGGATCGAGCGCCGACGGTGACGTACGAAACCTATCCGGCGACCTACATTCCGCCGTATCACTACCCCAATCCGGTCACGGGCAAGTAACGGCAAGCGCGCCAACGCACGTGCGCAACGTTGACAGGGCCGTGCGCCCGTCGCTAGGCTCGGGCGCGACCAGATGTAATCGATTGCACCTCGCGTGCAGAGGCAGTCACGCGGGCTCAGCGCAGGGGGAATCCGCATGATGTCTTCGAAGCCGTCGAGCGTTCGTGGTGCGGCGCTACTCGCCCTGGCAATTGCCCTCACAGGAGCTGACACGCGCGGCGCGGCTGCGCAGGTCGCGCGCGCTCGTGTCGACGGTGGCACGGTAGAGGGATCCGTGGCGAACGGCGTCGCATCGTTCAAAGGTATTCCCTTCGCCGCGCCTTCCATCGGGGCGCAGCGCTGGCGGGCGCCGCAGCCCGTGCCTGCGTGGACCGGGGTGCGAAGCGCGGTGAGCTTCGCTGCCGATTGCATGCAGGTGCCTTTCCCCGGCGATGCCGCTCCACTCGGGGTCACGCCGGGTGAGGACTGTCTGTATCTGAACGTCTGGCGCCCGCAGCACCCATCCGCAGCGAAGCTGCCCGTCATGGTGTGGATCTACGGCGGTGGGTTCGTAAATGGCGGCAGCTCGCCTCCCGAGTACGACGGCACGCAGTTCGCGCGCGACGGCATTGTGCTCGTGAGCTTCAACTACCGCCTCGGCAACTTCGGTTTCTTCGCACATCCTGCCTTGAGTGCGGAGCAGCGGGGCGCCCCGTTGGCCAACTACGCGTTCATGGACCAGATCGCGCTGCTCAAGTGGGTGCAACGTAACGTCGGCGCCTTCGGCGGTGATCCGACGAATGTCACGATCTGCGGCGAATCCGCAGGCGGGATGTCCGTGCACGTATTGCTCACCTCGCCGCTTGCAAGCGGCCTCTTTCAGAAGGCCATCGTCGAATCGGGCGGCGGCAGGCCTGGGCTTCTCGGGATGCGCCCGCTCTCGGGTACGCCCGAGTCCGCCGAGGCTATCGGACTTGCGCTCGCGAAGCGCTTCGGCATCGAAGGCAGCAGCGCGGTGGCGCTCGCGAAGCTGCGGGCGATTCCCGCCGGAGAGCTCGTGAGCGGCCTCAACATGGCCACGATGAGCCGCGACTCCACCTATGTGGGAGGTCCGGTGCTCGATGGGGAGCTCACTCTGGGCGCGCCGACGCAGCTGTACGCGGCCGGCAAGGGACTGCGCGTGCCCGTGATGATCGGCGCCAACAGCTTGGACATTGGCTTCATGCAGGCCAAGACCCTCGATGAGCTCTATGCACGGTTCGGGCCCGACGAGGCCGCGGCTCGCGCACTCTATGGCGGCAGCACCGACAGCGACGTGCGCACCGTGGCCCTCCGCGCCGGGGGTGACCAGCTGATGATCGAGCCGGCTCGCGCCATCGCACGCCTCCTTGCCGCGCGCGGCCAGCCGGTCTTTGAATTTCGCTTCTCCTACGTCGCCGAATCGTTACGCAAGACGCTCTCGGGCGCACCGCATGCGACCGAGATTCCGTACGTGTTCGACACGGTGAGCGCGCGCTACGGCCAGGACCTCACGGCTGGCGATGAAGCGGCGGCACGCACCGTGCACGCGTACTGGGTAGCCTTTGCACGCAGTGGCAAGCCCGATGTAGTCGGCAAGCCCGCCTGGCCGCTCTACCGCACCGACTCCGACATGCTCATGAATTTCACCAACGACGGACCTGTCGTGCAAGCGGATCCGTGGAAAGCGCGCCTCGATCTGGCCGAGCGCGTGAACGAACGCAAGGAAGCCGCGTCGGATCATGTCGAGCGCACACCTCGGCGGCCGGACCACGCGGCACGGGATCGCGGTTGATGGGCGGCGCAGGGCCTCGACGAGCATCGCGCAACGCGGAATCTGCAGGCTTGATGCTCGGCTGCTGCGCGCTGGCACTCCTGTATTCCGCCTACGGGCAGTCGACGAGCACGACGACCCGGGTCACACAGTCCCCGGCACGTGCGGACTCCGCCACCGCACCCGTTTACAAGAATCGCAAGGCCTCCCTGGAAGCACGCGTGGAGGATCTGCTCGTCCGCCTCACGCCGGAGGAGAAGGTCGCACTCATGGCGGGCGGCGCTGCATTCACGACGCAAGCGATCCCGCGCCTCGACATTCCGCCGCTCCGGCTCTCGGACGGGCCGAACGGCGTGCGCTCGAATGAGGACCAGCCCGCGACCGTCTTCCCTACCGGCAGTGCTCTCGCCGCGACCTGGAATCCCGGGCTGCTGCGCACGGTAGGCGCGGCCATTGGGCGCGAGGCACGGAGCATGGGCGTGCGGGTGCTCTTAGGGCCAAACGTCAACATCCAGCGCTCGCCCCTCGCGGGGCGCAACTTCGAGAGCTACTCCGAGGATCCCTATCTGGCGGGGGTCATGGGCACGGCATTCGTACAGGGTGTTCAGAGCGAGGGCGTGGGCACCTCGGTGAAGCACTTCGTGGGAAACGAGCAGGAGCTCGAGCGAGCCCGTGGCAGCTCGAATGTGGATGAGCGCACGTTGCGCGAGATCTATCTGCTGCCGTTCGAGATGATCGTGCGGCAAGCGAGGCCGTGGACGGTCATGGTCGCCTATAACCGCCTGAACGGCACGTACATGAGCGAGAACCGGCCTCTGATCCAGGGCGTGCTGGAGGGCGAGTGGGGTTTCGACGGTGTCGTGGTGTCCGACTGGGGCGCCGTGCATTCGACCGTCGCCGCCGCAAGCTCCGGACTCGATCTCGAGATGCCTGGGCCTGCTCGCTTTTTCGGCGATCATCTGCAACAGGCCGTGTACAACTGGCAGGTGGAATCGAGACTCGTCGACGAGGCGGCACGCCGCATGCTGCGCCTCATCATCCGTACGGGCGCACTCGATGGCGCGGCGCCGGCTGGCGAGCTCTTGAGCCCGCGCAATCGCTCCGTCGCGCTCGATGCTGCTCGCGAGGCGATCACCTTGCTCAAGAACGAGCACGACTCGCTGCCGCTCGACCGCTCGCGCATCCGCTCACTCGCGGTGATCGGCCCCAATGCAGACGTGCCGCTGTTCGGGGGCGGCGGTAGCTCGGCCGTCGTGCCAGCCCGCATCGCGACGCCGCTCATGAGCCTCAAGAGCTTGCTGGGTTCTTCGGTCAACATCGTTTACGTTCGCGGTGTCGACAACGATCCGGTGCCGCCGCCCGTCGATGCGCGTCTGCTGAGCCCGACGACTGCACGGACCGAGCAGGGTCTGGCCTTCAACTACTATGGGAACGCTACCTTCGAAGGCCCTCCGGTACGCAGCGGCGTCGATGTCCACTTCGACAAGCTGATGCTCGGCGCGCAGCTCGCGCAGATGTCGGCGCGCTGGGAGGGTGTTTTGTGGCCGCCACGGGCTGGGGAATACGAGTTCAGCTTGAGTCAGGTGGGTGATGCCAAGCTCTTTATCGATGATCAGCAGATCCTCGGGGCCGATCGGGGTACGGTGCTGCCGGCGGGCTTCGATTTCGGTGCCGAGACGCGTGTGGCGAAGACGGCGCTGAAAGCCGGGCAGCCCTACCGCATGCGAGTGGAATACGTCAGCGGCAAGATTCCGTTTCATTCGCTGCACCTCGGGATGCGCGTACCGCCTGGCAGCATCGAGGAGGCGGTCCGTGCTGCCCAGGGCGCCGATGCGGCTGTGGTGTTCGTGGGCTCCGCCCGGGGCTCGGAAACCGAGGGCCGCGATCGAGACAGCATGCAGCTCGCGGGTCAGCAGAACGAGCTGGTCAGCGCGATTCTCGCCGCGAATCCGCACTGCATTGTGGTGCTGAATAGCGGCGCGCCCTATGCGCTACCCTGGGCAGACAGAGCGCCCGCCATCATTGAGGGTTGGCTCGCGGGCGAGGAGGGCGCGGACGCGCTGGCGCAGGTGCTGTTCGGGCAAGTCAACCCGTCCGGTCATTTGCCCTTCACCTTTCCGAGACGGCTCGAGGACAATCCGGCGTACCTGTATTACTCCGGCGGGCGCGATGCCAACTATGGCGAGGGCGTGTTCGTCGGCTACCGCTACTACGATCGTCGCGCCATCGAGCCGTTGTACCCGTTTGGTCACGGACTGTCGTACACGACTTTCGAGTATCGCAATCTGCGCGTGCCCGCGAGCGTGACAGTCGGTCAGCCGATCGAGGTCTCGGTGGACGTGCGCAATACGGGTCGGCGCGCTGGGATGGCCACCGTCCAACTGTACCTCGGCGATGCGGCGACCACGGAAGTCTTGCGTCCCATCAAGGAGCTCAAGGCCTTCCAGAAAGTGACTCTGGCACCGGGGCAGGAGCGCACCGTGACTTTCAAGCTCGCACCGCGCGCTCTTGCGTACTACGACATTCATCGTGGCGATTGGGCCAGCACTCCGGGTGTGCATCGCATCTTCATCGGCAGCTCCGCGCGCGATATCGAGCAGCAGCAGGATTTTTTCTGGACGCTGCCGAGGGATCCGCGCGTGCCCGGGGCCGCCCGCCCACCGGCTGGCTCTTGACCCCTGAGCCGCGCGCAAGGGCGATCCGCTCAGCACTGGCGCTGTCATGAGCGCGAGAAGCAACCAGTTCCTCGGGGCGCTCACCGTTCTCACCTCCCTCTTCTTCATGTGGGGGCTCATCACCTCGCTCAACGACATTCTGGTGCCGCATCTGAAGGCTGCGTTCGCGCTCAATTACGTGCAAGCCGCGCTCATCCAGTTCTGCTTCTTCGGCGCCTACTTCGTGATGTCCTTTCCCTCGGGATATCTGGTGGAAAAAGGCGGCTACCAGCGTGGCATCATCATTGGGCTGGCGATTGCCGGCATCGGCTGCCTCGCCTTCTATCCCGCGGCTGGACTGAGATCGTACGCGCTCTTTCTCGGCGCACTGTTCGTGCTCGCATCTGGGATCACACTGCTGCAGGTCGCGGCCAATCCTTACGTGACGATCCTGGGTCCGTCACAATCAGCCTCGAGCCGGCTGACCCTGACACAGGCATTCAATTCTCTGGGCACGACCCTCGGACCGCTGCTCGGCTCGATGTTCATATTGAGCCCCGGGCAGGCGAACTCCGCGGCGGCATCGGCCGCTGAGAATGGCGCAAGTGCGAGCGTGGTTCAGATTCCGTATCTGGTGCTCGCCGCTTTGTTGTTCCTCATTGCAGTGCTCATTGGACGCAGTGCACTGCCGTCCAGACGCGCGCTCGAGCCGGCCTCCGCTGCCACGGCGCGTCCGGCAGCGCGCGCGCAAGGTTCGCCGCTCGAGCGGCGTGCGAGCATCTGGTCGTATCGGCATCTGGTGCTCGGTGCGATCGGCATTTTTGTGTACGTGGGAGCAGAGGTGTCGATCGGCAGCTTTCTCGTGAACTTCATGGGGCAAGCGGCGATCGCTGCACTGGCGCCGGCAGTCGCGGGACGCTATCTATCCGTTTACTGGGGCGGGGCCATGGTGGGGCGGTTCATCGGCTCTGCCCTGATGCTAAGGATCCAGCCGGCTCGCGTGCTGGCGGTGAATGCGGCCGTGGTCGCGATCCTGCTCATCATCGCCATGATATTTGCCGGGCACACCGCGATGTGGGCGCTGCTCGCCGTGGGTCTCTTCAATTCCATCATGTTTCCGACGATCTTCGCGCTTGCGCTCGATGGACTCGGCGAGCACACCGGTGAAGGATCCGGCGTACTGTGCATGGCGATCGTTGGCGGTGCCATCGTTCCTGAAATTCAGGCCTCGCTTGCCGACTCCATCGGCCTGCTGCACTCGTTCGTGGTGCCGTTCCTGTGCTACCTCTACATTGGCTTCTATGGCTTGCGCGGCTATCGCCCGGTGCGCTCGCCGGGCTCGTGAGCACGGGGAGCGCTGCAATCAGCAGGCTGCCTGGGTCGGCGCGTGCGCTTGAGGTCTCGAGCGGCGCGCGGGGGCGCCGTGCTCTCGCGGACGACCAGGCGTGTGGGAAGCACCGCCTCGTGCGTCACGTTGCGCCCTTCGAGCTGTCCGATCAGCTCGAAGGCTGCACGCCGGCCGAGCTCGTGGCGCGGAATATGAACCGTGGTCAGCGGCGGATTATAGAAGGCCGCCATGTTGAGATCGTCGAAGCCGACGACCGACATGTCATCGGGGACGATGAGCTTCACTTTGTGCAGCATGCGAATGGCTCCGAAGGCCATCTCGTCGTTGCCGCAGAGCACTGCGGTCGGAGGCTCATCAAGGCTCAGCAGCTGCTGCATGCCGGCAGCTCCCGAGGGCATCGTGAAGTCGCCCGAATAGATGAGCTCCTGTGCTGAGGGCAGACCGGCGCTCAGCAGCGCCTGGCGATAGCCCTCGAGACGGCGCGCCGTGCTCGGAGCCTGTTTGCCTCCCGCGATGTGGGCAATGCGCCGATGCCCGAGATCGATCAGGTGCCTGGTTGCTTCCAGCGCGCCGCCACGGTGATCCGTGCGAATTACCGGAACTGCGCGATTCGGCAGTCGCTCGAGCACCGTCACCAATGGCGGTAGTGGGTGCCTACCGATGGCATAGGCCGCGGGGGCAAGCCCCGTGAGCAGGATGATGCCGTCGGCGCGGCCGCTTGCGACCTGATCGAAGCAGGCCTGCTCCTTCTCCGCATCGCCGTTGCTGTTGCCCAGCAGCAGCGCGAAGTCCGCCTGACGCGTGACCTCCTCGGCGCCCGCGAAGATCTCCAGGAAGAAGGGGCTCAGATTCGGGACCACGAGCAGAATGGCGCGCGTTTGACCGCGGCGCAGGCCGCGCGCCAACAGATTCGGTCGATATCCCAGCCGATCGACCACGCTCATCACGCGATCACGGGTCTCCCTGCGCAGCAGCTCCGGGCGCGACAGCGCCCGCGACACGGTCGCGACCGACATACCGAGCTCGCGCGCGACGTCCTTGATGGTCGTGGTGACGTAGCGTGCCTGCCGATGCCGCGCTCTCATGTGCCCGCAGATTAAGGGTGCGCCGGCTGGGCTGCAAAGCCCGGGCAAGGCTGCATGGGCTCAGGCCTGGTTCCAGAGCTTGCGCGTCGCGAGCCGAGCCCCTTCGACGAGCGATTGCATCTTGACCCAGCAGATCGCGGGATGGACGGCTCCAAATCCCGCGAAGGTACCGAAGCCGCAATCGGTGCCGGCAATGACGCGCTCACGGCCTACCAGGCGTGCGTAGCGCAGAAGTCGCTGCGCCACCAGCTCGGGATGCTCGACGAAGTTGCAGCTGGTATCGAGCACACCGGGCACCAGCACCTTGTCATCCGGCAGCTTCTGACGCTCCCAGAGCTCCCATTCGTGCTCGTGACGCGGATTGGCCGCTTCGATCAGCAGTTGCGCCGGCTTGGCCTGCAGCAGCACCGGCAGCACCTTGCTCAGGGCAATGTCGCGGGTATGGGGCCCCTCGTAGTTGCCCCAGCAGATGTGCAACCGAGTGCGTTCCGCCGGAACATTCACGAGCGCTGCGTTGAGGGCTTCCACCTGCAACGCCGCGTTGCGGACGAATTCATCGTCGTCGACTGCGCGGAAGCGGATGTGGCGTCCCATGCCGAGATCCGGGCAGTCGATCGACAACATGAGTCCCGACTGCACGATCGTCTCGTACTCCATGCGCATCGCCTGCGCGAGCGCTTCCAGATAGGCCGCGTGCGAGGAGTAGTATTCGTTCGGCTGGAACACTGCGATCGTGCCCGGTGACACGGCAGTCATGAAGCCCTCGTGGCCACCCCCCAGCGAGGCTTTGAGTCGTGCGATGTCGGCCCGCAGCGGCTCGAGTGTCTTCACCGAGATCGGGCCCTTGCAGATCGGGCGGACGTATTTGGGTGTCGCGCCTGCTGCGGCGATGCGGTCGCGGTATTCGGGATAGTCATCCAGATCCTGCGGCGTGGCGCGCGGGACGTTGCCGATCTCGAAGCCGTTCAGGCGATGTCGAATATAGGTCGCATAGCTGATCTTGCTCATCTCGCCGTCGTTGACGACATCGAGTCCGACCGAGAGCTGCCGGCGCACGACATCGGCGACGGCGCCGCGCATCACCTCTTCGAAGCGCGTGGCCTCGTAAGGCTCACCGCGATCCTGTGCGAACAGGCAGTCGACCACGTCCTGCGGACGCGGAAGACTGCCGACATGCGTGGTGCGAATCCGCTCGGGGCTCGTGGTCATTCCCAGCGCGGCTTCAGAGATCGATCGGATCGTTCAGCTGCTTGAGCAGCGCCTCTTTCTGATCGGCGAACTGCGGGGAGATGATGAACTCACGACCGAGCTTGTCCGCAGGCTCGTCCACGGTGAAGCCGATCGTGTGCGCCGCTTCGAACAGCGCGCCGGAGGGCGTGCGCACGTAGACAGATTGGAAGTAACCGCGATGCTTGCGGTCCGAGCAGTCGGTGAAGCCGAGGCCTTCGACCTCGAACTTGACCTTATCCTGCACGTCGAGGTTCGGGACCCCGAAGGCGCAGTGATGCACCATGCCCTCCCCGTACGACCAGTTGCCGGGCGCACGGTCAGGCTCGAGCAGCATGTCCACCATGTGCGCCGGCCCCCCGCTGTCCACTTGGTAGCGGACGAATGCACCGTCCTGGTCCGCCTTGCGGTAGTTCCAGCCTTCCTGCAGGAAGAAGTCCATATCGCCGAGCTCACGCAATGACACGGTCCAGCTGTGGAAGCCGCGGATGGCGTACTGCTCCGGGACGTAAGGCGATTTGAAGGGCTTGCGCGTGTCGCGCGGATCCTCGACGAGCTCGAACGTGATGCCGCACTCGGGATGTTTGAGCTGCAGGATCTTCTGCCCGAAGCGCTCGTAGCGTTTGGTGACGGGCACGTTGTGCTTGCGCAGGTGCTCCTGCCAGAACTCTAGGGAGCCCGGCGGCACGGTGTAGCTCACGAGGCTCACCTGTCCTGTGCCGGCACGCGCCTTGCGGCCCGTGCGACGCCACGGGAACACCGTCGTGAGATTGCCGGGCGTGCCCATCGCATCGGAGAAATACAGATGATAGACCGGCTCCGCGCCGTCATAGAGGAGCGTGCGCTTCACCAGGTTCATGCCAAGCACCTTGACGAAGAAGTTCACATCGCTCTGAGCAGTGGCCGTGCAGAGGGTGATGTGATGCAGGCCCTGAATTCTGTCTGACATGGCGCGGTTCTCCGGGATGTTCTTGCGAATGAGTCACCGCAGGCTTGGCGCCGGGGAGCGCCCCGCAGTGCGGCTCGCCGCATGCTGCGGTCACAATAGGATCCGGCTATTGAGCTGTCAACCGCCGGGCCGGCGGCTCGCAAGGCGCCGCGGAGGCGGGCGCGTTCGCGCGCGGATTATGCTCGCATCCGCGGCGCTGCCCGCCGCAGATGGGCAACGCTGATGGCGAACCCGGTAGCACGGTGGCTGCGTGCCGCACTGCTCGTCGGTCTGTGCGTGAGCGCGGGAGCACGCAGCCCCTCGGCAGATGCCCGAGCAGGCTCGCCCGACGCGCCGGGGGACTCCCGAGCGGCATCTGCTGCCGCCCGGCCGGCGCAGCTCAGAGAGGCTAGTGCAGATTCGGCCCCGGCGAGGCCGCCAAGCACAGCGGTGTCCTCAGCGGGCTCCGCGGGTGCCCCCAACACGAGCACCAACGCGAGCACGGTGAGCCTGCCCCTGAGCACCGGGCAAGTGCTGCAGCATCTGCATCAAACAGTCGATTGGTATCAAAGCATCCAGAATACCGAGCAGCTGCCGCAGTTCGCCGCGGACGTGGTGGCGCGCGATCAGCTGCACCAGGCTGCATTGCGCTGCGTGCGCCTCGCCTTCAGTTTCGGGCGTGCGACCGCCGGTGTGCTCGCGTCCCAGCAGCCGGCCTCGCCGGCAGCAAACGGTGAGACCGATCCGCAGCGGGCGCTGCAGGAGGCAGACGCACGGGTCACGGCTCGCATCGCCGCCCTGCAAAGCCAATTGAACGCACTCGACGGCGAGGCTGCGCACGCGAGCGTGCGTCAGCGTGCGCGGCTCAAGGCGCAGCGTGACGAGGTGAGCGCGGCTCTCGATCTCGCTCGGGAGGTCCAGACTACCCTCGCGGAGTTGTCGCAGTTTCAGACCTCGATCCTGGCCCCCCGCTCGCGCAGCGCCGGGGGGCTCCTCGGCCAGATCGAGGACCTGGAGCGCGCGGTGCCGGAATCGCGCTCCTCCGCCTCGAGCGCATCCTCCAGCGCGAGCACTCCGGCCCCCGCGGGCTCGACGGCCAGTGCGAGCAAGCCTTCGGGCGGCTCTGGTTCGAGCCCCGCGCAGGCCAGCTCCGGTTCGAGCGCCGCGCCGCCGGCCCCCTTGGGCACATTCCGGCCGGAATCCGCGGGTGTGATCGCGCTTGCGGGCGACTGGTTCGAGCTGCGCAGCGTTCAGACGCAGCTCACGGGTATGCTGGGCGCGACGGATGATCTGAGCAAGGAGATCGATGCGCTGCGGGCGCCTCTCGTGCAGCAGGCTCGCGCGCTGGTCGGCACGGGAACCCGCGGCTTCGACGCGCGGGATCTCGCGGCATTGACCGCGGCGCGGCGCGCCTTGCAGGCGGCAGCCGCGCAGTTCAAGCAGCTCTCGACGCTGCTGCTACCGCTTGGCGAGCAGAGCATTGTGCTCGACAGCGCGCGTAGCGCGCTCACGCAATGGCGCAACGCCCTGCACGCGCGCTCCGGGAGCGTCGGCCGCTATCTGCTGACGCACCTCATCGTGCTGATCGGCTCGATTGCCGCCGTGCTTGCGGTCTCCTCGATCGCCCGGCGAGCGACGTTCCGCTATCTGGTGGATGCACGCAGGCGAGGGCAGCTGCAGACACTGCGACGCGTGCTGGTCGGATTTGCGCTGATCCTGGTGCTCGTGTTCGAGCTGATTCCATCGGTCGGCTCTCTTGCGACCTATGTGGGTTTCGTAACGGCCGGACTCGCCGTGGCGTTGCAGAACGTCATCCTCGCCGTCGTCGCCTACTTCTTCCTGATCGGCCGCTACGGGGTACGTGTGGGCGATCGCATCACCCTTGCCGGCGTGACCGGTCGGGTCGTCGAGATCGGCCTGCTCAGGCTCTACGTGATGGAATACGCCGGCCCCGATATGCATGCGACCGGGCGCATGGTCGTGCTCTCGAATGCCGTCCTATTTCAGCCGCAGGCGCTCTACAAACAGATCCCCGGAGCGCACTACGGATGGCACACGATCAGTCTCACCTTGAGTGGCGGCGTCGACATGCAGTCGGCCGAGCAGCGCCTGAAGGCGGCCGCCGACACCGTCTACGAGCGCTATCGGCCGGCGATCGAGGCGCAGCACGCCGCCATGCAACAGCTGCTGGACTTCGACAGTCCCCTGCCGCGACCCGAAGTCCGCGTTTACTTCGTCGTAAACGGCCTGCAGTTCGATGTACGCTACCCTGTGCAGGTCGACAGCGCCGCGCGCATCGACCAGGAGATGATCAAGACGCTGCGTGAGGCTCTCACGAAGGATCCGCAGCTCGCGCTTGCACCTGCGGGCGAGCCGACATTGAAGAGCTCGGAATCCTGAGGAGGAGGATCGCTTGGAGACCGTTGCGGCCGTATCGCGCCTTGGGGAGTCCCATCCGCGGCTCGAGACGCTCGAGATCGAGGCGCCACGTGCCGGCGAGGTGCTGGTGCGCATCATCGCGACCGGCATCTGCCATACAGATTTGCGCATCCACGCGGGCCGCGGCCTGGCCGTTCCGCGACCCATCGTCCTCGGCCACGAGGGCGCAGGCATTGTCGCAGCGGTGGGTGAGGGAGTGACCCGCCTCGCGGTGGGGGACCACGTGGTTCTGAGCGGTTCCTCGTGTGGTCACTGCACGAGCTGCCAGAATAACCTGCCGAGTTATTGCTACGAGATGCTGCCACGTAACTTCGGTGGCCTGCGCACGGATGGCACCAGTGCGCTCTCGCATGAGGGCGAGCGCGTCTTCGGGCATTTCTTTGGTCAGTCATCCTTCGCACAGCTCTCGATCGCAAGCGAACGCACCGCGGTCAAAGTTCCTAAGGACGTGCCCCTCGAGATCCTGGGACCTCTCGGCTGTGGCGTCATCACGGGCGCCGGCGCGATCATCAACTCGCTCCGGGTGCGCGCTGGACAAACGCTCGCGGTGTTCGGAACCGGGGGCGTCGGGCTGTCCGCGGTCATGGCCGCGCGGCTGGTGGGTGCCGCGCGCATCATTGCGATCGACGTGCTGCCGCAGCGCCTGGCACTCGCTCAAGAGCTCGGTGCCACCGATGTGGTTGATGCGCGCGATGGCGATCCGGTCCCCCGGATTCGCGCGCTCATCGGCTCCGGGGTCGATGTCAGCTTCAACACCACCTCCGCGCCCGAGGTGTTCACCCAGTCATTGGAGTGTCTGGCCATGTGCGGCCTGGCGGGATTCGTCACGGCGCCACGCGGTGAGTGGCAGCCGGCGATGTTTCCGATGCTGGCACACGGGCACAAGCTGCAGGGCATCCTCGGCGGGGACGCGGCCCCGCAAGTGTTCATCCCGATGCTGATTGAATACTATCGGCAGGGGCGCTTGCCCTTTGACCGATTGATCCGCGTCTACCGGTTTGAGCAGATTGCCGCGGCCTTCACGGACATGGAGCAGGGGCGGACGATCAAGCCGGTTTTACGGGTCGACACCTGAGCATCACGAAATCCGTGTGAACACACATCGTTCAATCCGCAAGAGCAGCGCTCAAACCTCGCCTCTGTCGCCAGTTGGCGTCAGCCTGGGCGCGAATCGGTTGCGCTTGCGCGAACCGCACGTGGAAAATGGCGCCGCGGCATCCGGATCGGGTGAGCTGAGCGCATGCGTTCGCTGCAACGGGAGCATCTGGGTTGGGAGCTGATGGCGAGCTTCTGGAAGCGCCGTGTCAGTAGTGCGAGCGTGACGGTGTCGCGTGCGGAGGCACACGTGGACGACGCCGCGGCGCTCGACCGTCTGCTCACCCCGTTGCCCGAGGCGAGCGAGCTGCGGCCACGCCTGAATTCCCCGTTCTTCGCCCGCGCCTGGCATGCGCAGCGCAGCTGCGACTACTGGGTAGCCAGCGACGGGCGTCGAGTAACCTGCTTCACGATCAGCGGCCTCACCTTGCAGCAGGCCGCAGCGGTGCGTGTACGCTGGGATGCCTTGCGCAGCCGCGCGGAGCTCAGCGAGGAACTGCTCGCAGACCTCATCGCCGATCAGACGGGCACGAGCGTCACCCTGGTGAGTTGAAAGCGAGGCCCCGGGCGCCTCAGGCCCGCTCGCGGGCGGCTGCGCGCGCGAGGCCGCCCAGCAGCTCGAGGGCGCTCGCGATGCGCGCACTCCAGGGGTAGCCGCAGCTCAACCGCAGGCAGTTCGCGAAGCGCCGCCCAGCGGAGAACACATCCCCGGGTACGAAGCACACTCCGCGCTGCAGAGCCTGCGCGAGCAGTTCCCGGCTCTTCAAAGGTCGCGGCAGCTCCACCCACACGACAAAGCCTCCGGCCGGCCGGCTGACGCGGGTGCCCTCCGGAAAGCACTTGTCGATGGTGCGGATCATCTGCTCGACGTTCGCCTGAAACACGCGCCGCAGCCGGCGCAGATGGCTGTCGTAGCCGCCCGATGCGAGGAACTCCGCGAGAGCGGCTTGCAGCAGCCCCGGTCCGCAGAGGGTCAAAGCGAGCTTGTGCTCGAGAATGCGCGGCAGGTGCTGTGGGCTTGCGATCCAACCGATGCGATAGCCCGGTGCCAGTGTTTTCGAGAAGGAGCTGCAATAGAGCGTCGTACCGCGTCGGTCCAGGGCCATGAACGGACGCGGCCGCTCGCCACCGAAATGGATATCACCATAGATGTCGTCTTCGATCAGCGGCACGCCGCGCTCGGCCAGCAAATCGAGGGCTGCCGTCTTCTTCTGCTCCGACAGCGTACAGCCGAGCGGGTTGTTGAAACAGGAGGCGAGTACGCACGCCTTGACCGCGGGGTTCTCCAAGGCCTTCTCGAGGGCGTTGAGATCGATACCGCTCTGCGAGTCGGTGGGCAGCTCGAGTGCGCGCAGACCGAGCGTCTCGAGCGTGTTCAACAGTCCGAAATAGGTGGGCGACTCGATGATGACCGTATCGCCGGGTGCGGCGACTGCTTTGAGCGCGAGCATCAGCGCCTCCGTGCACCCACACGTGATGGCGATGTGCTGCGGATCGAGCGCAAGATCCCAGTGCAGCGCGCGCCGCGCGATCTCCTGGCGCAGTCGCGCATCGCCGCGCGCAACCGTATAGGAGTTGTACGCCATGCCCCCACGGCGCGCGGTACGTGCCAGCAGCCGATCGAGTCGGCCCGCGGCTAGCAGCTCGGGACTTGGAATCGCGCACCCGAGCGGCACGAGACTCGGATCGGCGGCATGCTCGAGCAGCTCGACCACTGTCTCGGACACCGAGACGGTCGTTGCGCGGGCGGGCGGCTTCGAGATCTTCGGTGCTTGCAGGCGGAGCATCCCGCCGCGCGCGACGTAGTGCCCCGACTGCGGACGAGCCTCGAGAATCCCACGGTGCTCGAGCAGCCGATACGCCTGCAGCGCGCCGGAGAGGCTGATGCGTCGCTGCCTGCTGATCTGCCGCAGGGAAGGCGCGCGGGATCCCGGCGCCAAAGCGCCGCTGTCGACCAGCTCGGTGATGAAGCGGGCGAGCTCCTCATAGCGGTAGGGTCGGGTGTTGCGCACGTGCGCTGGTCACATAACTGTTATGGACACAATTCATGATGACTGTAACTGTTATCTGAACGCAAGAGTCGTTAGAGTCATCCCATGAGGCGCTTTCCTGCCAACGACATCATCTCGCTCGTGAGCGCCGCGCCGCGCCGCGACCTAGGGGAAAGCACCGGGCCTGATCTGCGCTTGGGCAGCTTGCTCGATGAGGCCGACGCAGCGAGCCTGGGCGAGCTCCCCCTCGGCTACGGAACCCCCGAGGGCCACCCTGCGCTGCGCAGCGTAATTGCCGAGATGCACGGCGTTGCAGCGGAGGATGTCGTGACCACCGTGGGCGGGATGCATGCCCTCTTCCTGCTCGCGCTGATTCTCTGCGACGGCGGCGCCGAGGCGGTGACGACCGCGCCGCTGTTCCCGTTGGCGCGCAGCGCTCTCGAGGTCGCTGGCGCACAGATCCGGCTGCTGCCGCTCACCTTTGACCGCGGCTATCGTCCTCGGCTCGATCAGCTGCGCCCCCTGCTCTGTGCACGCACGAAGCTGGTGAGCATCGCCTCACCGCAGAACCCCTCCGGTGTAAGGCTGTCGTTCGAAGAGCTCGGGCAGATACTGAGGCTCATGCGCGAGCTCAGTCCGGAGGCTCATCTCCTCGTCGATGAGACCTACCGGGAGGCCGTGTACGGCGCGGATGCAGTGCCGCCGAGCGCGGTCAGCCTCGATCCTTCCGTCATTTCCATCAGCTCGCTGTCCAAGTGCCATGGCGCGCCCGGCTTGCGGGTCGGCTGGGCTGTCGTGCGCCGCCCGCAGTTGCGCGAGCAGCTCGTGCTCGGCAAGTTCAACACGGTTATCTCGTGCTCGTCCCTGGACGAGGCGCTTGCGCTGCGCTTGCTCGAGCGTCGGCAGCAAATCATCGCCGAACGTCGTGTGCAGCTCGCGGCGGGTATGGGGGCGGTTGCAAGCTGGGTGGCAAAGCACGCTCAACGCGTGGAATGGGTGCCACCCGATGCCGGAGCGATCTGTTGCGTGCGTCTCAGACGGGATGCCATTGATGATACGGGTGTCGAGCGCTTCTACGCTGCGCTCGGTGCGCAGGACACCCGAGTTGCCGACGGACGCTGGTTCGGCGACGACGGCCGTGTCTTCCGGCTGGGATTCGGACGGCTTACAGTGGCCGAGCTCGAGGGAGCGCTGCGCAGCGTGGGACATGCGCTCGAGCAGGCCGCGCGCTCTGGAGAGACCTGAGGTCCATGTACATGCCTGAGCATGCCTATCGGTTGGTCAACGTGTTCGCGCAGGGCAATGATGCCTTCAGCGGCAATCCGCTCTGTGTATTCGAGAACGGCGACGCGCTCGATGTGCGCACGATGCAGGCGCTCGCACGCCAGTTCAATTTGTCAGAGACCACTTTCATCATGCTCTCGCGCACGGCAAGCGCGCGCGTGCGCATCTTCACACCGAGCTACGAGATGCCGTTCGCGGGCCATCCGACGCTCGGGACGGCCTACGTGTGCCGGGCGCTCGGGCTGGCTAGCGATGAGCTGTCGCTCGAGATGCAGGCCGGCGTGATCCCCGTGCATGCGCGGGGCCGGCGCTGGACCTTGCAGGCCAATGCTCCGAAGTGGCGCGAGGTGAGCGAAACGCGCGCCGACGTTGCGGAGATGCTGGGAATCCGCGCATCCGACATCATCGATCGGCCGCTCTGGGTCAGCGCGGGCCGCGAGCAGCTCATTGTCCCGCTCGCGAGCGCCGCAGCCGTGCAGAGCGCTCGTCCCCGTGGCGCACTGCTCGAGCAGATGAAGAGCGAGGATGGTGCGAGCATGGCGTACGTCTTCGCACCCGCCGAACCCGCTGTGGCCCCGGCAGGGAATGGGACCACGAACGCGCAACGCCTGGTCGCTCGGTTCTTCTTTCCGCAGGGCCCGGCCGTTCTGGAGGACCCGGCAACCGGTTCCGCGACCGCCAACCTGGGCGGTTGGTGCCGGGCTATGCAGCGCAGCCTGCCCTGTCGGTTCGAGATCGCACAGGGCGCACAGGCCGGCAGACCCTCGACGCTCTACCTCGAGGTCGATGCTCGCGGTCGCATCCTGGTGAGCGGTGAGGTGCTCGAGCTCGGACGCGGTACGATCATGTTGTGAGTCGGGCAACGCAGAGTGAGGAGGGCGCTACGGTTCTCGCGCTGACCGGCGGCATCGGAGGCGCGAAGCTGGCGCTCGGATTACAGGGTGTGCTCGCGCCGGGTGCCCTGACGCTCGTGGTCAACACCGGCGATGACTTCGAGCATCTCGGATTGAGCATCTCGCCCGACGTCGACACGACCATCTATACGCTCGCCGGAGTTGCCAATGCGGAGCTCGGCTGGGGCCGAGCCGAAGAAACCTGGAGCTTCATGACGGAGCTCGAGCGATTGGGCGCTGAGAGCTGGTTCAGGCTCGGCGATAAGGACCTCGCGCTGCATATCGAGCGCACGCGCCGCCTGGCAGCAGGCGAAACGCCGACCGCCATCATCGACCACGTTACGCGTCGCTTCGGGTTGTGCACGCACGTCTTACCGATGAGCGATGATCGCGTCCGCACGATGGTCGACAGCGACGCGGGCACTTTGAGCTTTCAGCGCTACTTCGTCGAGCGGCGCTGCACCCCCGTGGTACGCCGCATTCGCTACGAGGGAGCGGAGCGGGCGCAGCCGAATGCTGCGGCGCTCGAGCTGCTGGCACATGGTGCGCTGACGGCGGTGATCATCTGTCCATCGAATCCCTATCTCAGCATCGATCCGATGCTCGCGATCGCTCCTTGGCGTGCGGCGCTGCGCGCAAGCGCTGCTCCCGTCATCGCCGTGTCGCCCTTGATCGCGGGTCAGGCCGTCAAAGGGCCGACGGCGAAGATCATGCGCGAGCTCGGGGTCGAGGTCTCACCCCGCACGATCGTCGCTCATTACGCGGATCTCCTCGATGGGTTCGTACTCGATGCGGCCGACGCCGCGTTGGCCGCCCACATCGACCTGCCAGTGTGCACGGCTCCAACGCTCATGCGCAGCCTCGCCGACAAGCAGCAGCTGGCACGGCGGGTGCTTGAGTTCGCGTATTCGCTGCAGCGGCCTTCCGCAGCCTAAGTCCGCGAAATAACTAAGTGTTTATCCTCACGCGGTGCTCACGCGCGCCGCGCTAGGCTTTGGCCCGTCTCAGCTGGGAGCCAGCCTATGGACGTCGCATTCATTCTCGGCATCGTCGCGCTCTACGCCGTTACGCACTGGATCACGTGGGCCATTTCGCGTCTTGGCGGTGCGCGATGAGCGCGGTCTATCTGGTGAGCGGACTGCTCGCGCTCGGGCTCTTCGTCTACCTGCTGTACGCCATGTTCAAAGCGGAGAGACTCTGAAATGACCGCTGCATCTCTGGCACTGGCGGCGGTGCTCATCGTGGTGCTGTTGCTCTGCGTTAAGCCACTCGGTCTGTACATGGCGAACGTCATGGAGGGCCGGCCGATCTGGCCGTTGCGCCTCGGGGCGCCCGTCGAGCGACTGATCTATCGCCTGAGCGGCATCGATCCGCAGGAATCGATGGGCTGGAAGCGCTACGCCATCGCGCTCATCGCATTCAATGCGCTGGGTGCGCTCGCGGTGTATGCGTTGCAACGCCTGCAATTCTTTCTGCCACTCAATCCGCAGAAGTTTGCCGGCGTCTCTCCCGACTCCTCGTTCAACACGGCGCTGAGCTTCATCACCAACACCAACTGGCAGGGCTATTCCGGCGAGTCCACGATGAGTTATCTCACGCAGATGGCCGGGCTTGCCGTGCAGAATTTCTTGTCCGCCGCAACGGGCATTGTGGTGGCGATCGCCCTGATTCGCGGCTTCGTGCGCCACCGCGCCGGCTCGATCGGCAACTACTGGGTCGACATGACGCGTGTAACACTTTATGTGCTGCTGCCCCTGTCCACGATTCTCGCGCTCGTGCTCGTCTCGCAGGGCGTGGTGCAGAACTTCAGTGCCTACAAGGATGTGACTACGGTCGAGGCGCTCACTTACCAGCAGCCCAAGACCGATGCCGCGGGCAACCCCGTGAAGGATACTGCCGGCAATGCCGTGATGCAGGACATGACTACCCGGACGCAGACTCTGCCGATGGGGCCCATTGCCTCGCAGGAAGCGATCAAGGAGCTCGGTACCAACGGCGGAGGTTTCCTCAATGCGAACTCCGCGCATCCCTACGAGAACCCGACTACGCTCACAAACTTTCTCGAGATGCTGGCGCTGCTCCTCATCCCGGCAGCACTCACTTATACCTTCGGGCGCATGGTCGGAGACACTCGCCAGGGATGGGCAATCCTTGCGGCCATGCTCATTCTGTTCGTAACGGAAGCCGGCATCGCGATCACCAATGAGCAGCACGGCAATCCGCTCATCGCCAAGCTCGGCGTCGATCAGGCGCCCGGCATCCTGCAACCGGGCGGGAACATGGAAGGCAAGGAAGCCCGCTTTGGCATTGGCGCCTCCGCCCTGTTCGCCACGGCGACCACGGGCACCTCGTGCGGTGCCGTCAATTCCATGCATGACTCGTTCACCCCGCTGGGCGGATTCGTCCCGCTGTTCAACATGCAGCTCGGCGAGGTGGTGTTCGGCGGCGTCGGCACCGGACTGTACTCGATGCTGATCTTTGCCATCGTCGGTGTGTTCATCGCAGGGCTCATGATCGGCCGCACCCCCGAATACTTGGGCAAGAAGATCGAAGCGTTCGAGATGAAGATGAGCTCAGTCGCGATCCTCGTGATGCCGTTCATCGTGCTCGTCGGTACGGCGGCCGCGGTGAGCCTCACAGCCGGCCAGGCGGGCGTCGCCAATCCGGGCGCACACGGATTCTCCGAGATCCTCTATGCATTCACCTCGGCCGGCAACAACAACGGCAGCGCGTTCGCGGGCATCTCGGCGAATACACCTTTCTATAACACGGCACTGGGACTCGTTACGTGGCTCGGCCGCTATTGGCCGATCGTCGCGGTGCTTGCGATCGCCGGGTCGCTCGCGGCGAAGAAGCGCGTTCCGGTGACGGCCGGCACGATGCTCACCTATGGTCCGACTTTCGTGATCCTGCTCATCGGTACCGTGCTGCTCGTGGGCGCACTCACCTTCGTACCGGCATTGGCTCTCGGGCCCATCGTCGAGCATCTGTCTCTCTGGGGTAGCTGAAATGAGCGAACTCGCACCGACGACGGGCGCATCATCTGCGCCCGCATCCGGGGGCCCGGTTCCTGCGCCGCGCCTTGAATCGCGCCGCAAGCTCTCGATGTTCGATCGCACCTTGCTGCGGCCGGCACTCGTGGATGCCCTGCGCAAGCTCGATCCGCGCGTGCAATGGCGCAACCCGGTCATGTTTGTGGTGTACGTCGGCAGCATTCTGACGACGGGGCTGTGGCTCCAGGCGCTGGTGGGCCGCGGGGAGGCGCCGCCGTGGTTCATTCTCAACGTTGCCATCTGGCTTTGGTTCACGGTGCTCTTCGCGAATTTCGCCGAGGCACTCGCCGAAGGGCGCGGGAAGGCGCAGGCGGCCTCGTTGCGCGGTCTCAAGCAGACCGTATTCGCCAAGAAGCTGGCGGATGTGAGCGATCGAACTCGCCAAGTGCGCGTGCGCGCGGATGAGCTGCGTCGCGGCGATAGTGTACTGGTCGAGGTGGGCGATTACATTCCCGCGGACGGCGAGGTCATCGAGGGGGCCGCTTCCGTCGATGAGAGCGCGATCACGGGCGAGTCCGCGCCGGTCGTGCGCGAGTCGGGCGGCGATTTCTCAGCCGTCACGGGCGGCACGCGCGTGCTCTCTGACTGGATCCTCGTCAGAGTTACCGCCAACCCTGGCGAGACGTTCATCGATCGCATGATCGCCATGGTGGAGAGCGCGACGCGCCAGAAGACCCCCAACGAGATCGCGCTCACCATCCTCCTCGTTGCCTTGACGCTCGTGTTTCTGTTTGCGACCGCGACACTGCTGCCATACTCGCTCTACGGCGTCGCGGTCACGAAGCTCGGTACGCCCGTGACCATCACGGCGCTCATCGCGCTGCTCGTATGTCTCATTCCGACCACCATCGGCGGTCTGCTCTCGGCGATCGGAGTCGCGGGAATGAGCCGCATGATGCAGGCGAACGTGATCGCGACCTCCGGCCGCGCCGTAGAAGCGGCCGGTGACGTCGATGTGCTGCTGCTCGATAAGACGGGTACGATCACGCTCGGCAATCGGCAGGCCGCAGCCTTCATACCGGCACCCGGCATCAGCGAAGAGGATCTCGCGAGCGCGGCGCAATTGGCCTCTCTGGCGGACGAGACACCGGAGGGGCGCAGCATCATGGTGCTCGCGAAGCAACGCTTCAACCTGCGCGAGCGGGATCTGCAGGCTCTCGCAGCCACCTTCGTGCCTTTTTCAGCGCATACGCGCATGAGCGGCATCGACATCGGCGCACGGCAGATCCGCAAAGGCGCTCCGGATGCCATCAGAAAGCATGTCGAGAGCCTCGGTCAGCTGCTGCCCAAGAATATTCTGAGCGCCGTCGATGACGTCGCGCGCCGCGGCAGCACGCCACTGCTTGTGAGTGACGGAGCTGCCGTGCTCGGCATCATCGAGCTCAAGGACATCGTCAAGGGCGGCATCAAGGAGCGCTTCGGCGAGCTGCGTCGCATGGGTATCAAGACCGTCATGATCACCGGCGATAACAAGCTGACCGCGGCCGCCATCGCAGCGGAAGCGGGCGTCGATGACTTTCTCGCGGAGGCTACACCGGAAGCGAAGCTCAAATTGATCCGCGAGCATCAGGACGAGGGTCGGCTCGTGGCGATGACGGGCGATGGCACCAACGATGCGCCCGCGCTCGCACAGGCCGATGTCGCGGTCGCCATGAATACGGGCACCCAGGCGGCCAAGGAAGCCGGCAACATGGTCGATCTCGACTCCAATCCAACCAAGCTCATCGAGGTCGTAGAGACCGGCAAGCAGATGCTGATGACCCGCGGCTCGCTCACAACCTTCAGCATCGCCAACGATGTCGCGAAGTATTTCGCCATCATTCCTGCGGCCTTCGCCACCACCTATCCGCAGTTGAACGCACTCAATGTCATGCGCCTTGCCAGCCCGTTCTCCGCGATTCTCGCGGCCGTGATCTTCAATGCGCTGATCATCGTCGCCTTGATCCCGCTCGCCCTGAAGGGCGTCAGGTACCGACCGCTCGGCGCCGCGGTGCTGTTGCGTCGCAATCTACTGATCTACGGGCTGGGCGGCATTCTGGTTCCTTTCCTAGGCATCAAGCTCATCGACCTCGGCCTGGTGCTCATGAGGCTCGTCTGAGGGTATCCCCGTGCGCACATTGCTACGCCCCCTTCTTGTGCTGTTTCTGTTGTTGATGCTCATCACCGGCGTCATCTATCCGGTGATCTTCACTGGCATCGCCGGGGTGCTGTTCCCCGAGCAGGCCGCTGGCAGCATCGTTACGCGGGATGGCAAGCCCGTCGGCTCGCGTCTGATCGGCCAGGCTTTCAGCGATCCGAAGTACTTCTGGGGTCGTCCATCGGCCACGACACCGCAGCCCTACAACGGAGTCGGCTCCACGGGCTCGAACCTCGGGCCGCTCAATCCAGCGCTCACCGACGGGATTCGCGCGCGCATTGCCGCGCTGCACGCGGCCGATCCGACCAACCACGCGGCGCTTCCCGTCGATCTCGTGACTGCCTCGGGCAGCGGGCTCGATCCGGAGGAGAGTCTCGCGGCCGCGTACTATCAATCGGCCCGCGTGGCACGTGCCTGGGGCTTACCGACCGAGGTCGTCGATGGGCTCATCGCTGCGCACGCCAAAGGCCGACGGTTCGGATTTCTCGGCGAGCCGCGCGTCAATGTGCTGGAATTGAATCTGGCGCTCGACAGGCTCAAGCCGAGCCGGTAGGGACCGATGGCCGACCTGCGGCCCGATCCGGATAAGCTGCTCGCTCACGTTCAGGCACAGGAAGCGCGTGCCAAGCGCGGCAAGCTGCGCATCTTCTTCGGCGCTTCGGCGGGCGTCGGCAAGACCTATTCGATGCTCGAAGCGGCGCGCGGCGCGAGTGCGTCGGGCACCGATGTCGTCGTCGGCTATGTGGAACCGCACGGGCGCGTGGAAACGGAGCGCCTCCTCGAGGGGCTCGAGAGACTGCCCACGCTTGCCGTGCGCTATCACGGCCTCGTGCGTCGTGAGCTCGATCTCGATGCGGCACTGAAACGTCACCCGGCGATTCTGCTGGTCGACGAGCTGGCGCACTCCAATCTGATCGGCGGCGAGCCACCACCGCGGCACGCCAAGCGCTGGCAGGACATCGAGGAGCTGCTCGAGGCCGGCATCAACGTCTGGACGACGGTCAACGTCCAGCATCTCGAGAGTCTCAACGATCTGGTCACACAGATCACGGGTATTCGCCAGCGCGAGACCGTGCCGGATCGGATTTTCGACGAGGCGGGCGAGGTGGAGCTGATCGACCTGCCGCCCGATGATCTGCTCGCACGCCTTAACGCCGGCAAGGTCTACGTCGCGGACGAGGCAGCGAATGCCCTCGAGCGTTTCTTCCGCAAGCCCAACCTCATGGCGCTGCGCGAGATCGCGCTGCGGCGGGTGGCGGATCGCGTCGAGGCCGCGGCGCGCGAATCGGCGGTGGGTGACCTCGGCCTGAGCGCTCGCCCGCGGCTCGCGGGCGAGCGCATCCTGGTCGCCACCGGACCGGATGCGCAGTCGGAGCAACTGGTGCGCGCGGGCAAGCTGCTGGCCGATGCGCTGGATGCCGAGTGGACGGTCATTTACGTCGAGACACCGGCGCTGCTGAAGCTCTCCGAGGCGCAGCGCAATCGTCGCATCGCGATCCTGCAGCTCGGCGAGTCATTGGGCGCCGAAACCGTCACCCTCGACGGACCTACTGCTACCGAGGCGTTGCTCGAGTACGCCCAGACACGCAGCGCCACGCGCATCATCGTGGGGACGCCGAAGCGGCACGGACTGAAGGCACTCCTGCGGCCTTCCACGGCCACGGAGCTCGCACGTCGCACGCGGGGTTTCGATGTCATCACCATTGCACCCGCGGAGCGAGCCCAGCAGGTGCGCGGTACCGCGCCGGGCGGCGAGCCCGTTAGCGTGCCGCCACACTGGGACCGTTACGCTTGGGCGAGCCTCGTCAGCGCGGCGTGCACCGCGATTGCCTTCTTCATGTACCCGCACTTCGAGCTTGTCAACTTGGTGATGGTCTATCTGCTCGGTGTGACCATCGCCGGCTTACGCCTCGGCCGTGGTCCCGCCGTGCTGACTGCGGTGCTGAACGTGGCCGCTTTCGATTACTGCTTCGTGCCACCGCGCTTCAACTTCGCAGTGTCGGATGCCCAGTACTTGGTGACGTTCGCGGTCATGCTCATCGTCGCGCTGGTGATCGCCAATTTGATGGCGAACGTGCGCCAGCAGACCCGAGTGGCGGGGGCGCGCGAGCGGCGTTCAGCGCTGCTATACGCCATGAGTCGGGAGCTGGCTGCCACGCGTGGTACCTCGCACATCGCGGCGGCGGCCGTGCGTCACGTCGCCGAAGTCTTTCAGTGCCGGACGGTGGTGCTGTTGCCGGACCCATCGGGGAAGCTGCGCTTTCCACCAGACCCGCCGATGGAGCAGTCGCTGCGCGGCGCGGATCTGGCGGTGGCCCAATGGGTCACTGATCATGGGCGGCCGGCCGGGCTCGGCACGGACACTCTTGCGGCAGCGCCCGCGCTCTACGTGCCGCTCGGCGATGAGGAGCGACCGCTGGGCGTGCTCGCGGTGCTGCCCCGCAACCCCCGGCGCGTGCTGCTGCCCGAGCAGCGCCATTTGCTCGACACCTTTGCGGGTCAGATCGGTATTGCGCTCGAGCGCGCCCAGCTCGCCGAGGAGGCCGAATCGGTACGGGTGGCCGCCGAGCGGGAAAGCCTGCGCAACACCTTGCTCGCCTCCATCTCTCATGACCTGCGCACGCCGCTTGCGGCCATCGCCGGAGCGGGGAGCACCCTCGCTGAGCAGGGAGCATCCCTCGATGAGGCGACGCGCGAGCTGCTCGCGCGCTCGATCGAGAGCAAGGCACGCGAGATGTCCGAGCTCATCTCGAACGTGCTCGATCTGATGCGCTTCGAGTCGGGACAGATCGTCCTGCGCCGTGACTGGCAGATGCTCGAGGATCTGGTCGCGGCAGCACTTGGAGGTCTGCGCACGCGTCTCGCTGCCTATCCGGTTGAGGTGCGCCTGCCGAGCACGCTGCCGCCGGTGTACGTGGATGCCACGCTCATCGTGAAGGTCTTCGAGAATCTCTTGGACAACATCGTGAAGTACACCCCGCCCGGCACGCGCGTCGTGATCTCCGCGCTGGTCGACGGGGGGGCGCTGCGCGTGATGGTCGATGACAGCGGTCCGGGACTGCCGCCGGGAAATCCGGCCCGGCTGTTCGAGAAGTTTCAGCGGGGCGTGGAGGAGGGCACCGCGGTCGGCGCTGGGCTCGGCCTCGCCATTTGCCGCGCGATCGTGCGCGCTCATGGCGGCGAGATCGATGCGGGCAATCGCCCGCAAGGGGGTGCGCACTTCGAGTTCACGCTGCCCACGAGTACCGTGAGCGCAGCACCCGCGACGCCTGCGGAGGCCGGCAGCACCGCCGATACGGTGGTGCCTTCCTAATTGGCCCGCAGCGCCATCGAGTCCCGTGCCGAGCCTTCAGCCATGACTCAAGCCATGCATCGGATTCTGGTGGTCGAGGACGATCCGGCCATCTGCAATGTGCTGCGCGTGCTCTTCGAGTCGCAGGGTTTCAGATTCGTCGGCGCGCAAACGGCGACGCGTGCCGACATCGAGGCACGCGCGCACAAGCCAGATCTGCTGCTCGTGGATCTCGGCTTGCCCGATGGCGACGGACTGTCCGTCATCCGTCGGGTGCGTACCTGGTCGCCGGTGCCGATCATCGTGCTCTCCGCACGCACGCTGGAGGAGCAGAAAATCGCCGCGCTCGATGCGGGTGCGGACGACTACGTGACCAAGCCCTTCAGTGCTCCCGAGCTGTTGGCGCGCGTGCGTGCGGGGTTGCGGCGCAACGTGCGCGGCTCAGAGCCTTCTCACGTTCTCGTGCTCGGAGCGGCGCGCATCGATATGGCGCGCCGCGCCGCGCACAGTGCTCGCGGTGAGCTGCACCTGACGCCCCTCGAGTATCGCGTGCTCGAGTGTCTGGCACGGCATGCCGGCTTCATCGTCACGCAGAATCAGCTGGTACGTGAGGTATGGGGCCCGGGACGGCTGGGTGACACGCGCAGCCTGAGAGTTTGCATGAAGAACCTGCGCGCCAAGCTCGAGGCGGATCCGCATCGGCCGCGCTACCTCATCACCGAGCCCGGAGTCGGATACCGCTTGCGCCCGGACGACGAGGCAGCCTGATCGAGGGCTGGCCTTAGCCGCGCCTGACAAGACTCACGAGCAGAGCGATGCCGACGGCGATCGCGCCCAGCACCATCACCAGCACGGCCGCCGCCGCACAATCCTTCACCACGCGGATGCGCGCATGAACCTCCGGGTGCAAGTGATCCGCCAGCTCCTCGATCGCGGTGTTGCACAGCTCCGCGGCGAATACACCGCCGCTCGCGAGCATCGCCAGCGCCCACCAGTGCGGCCGCGGGCGTACGATGATCAGAAAGGTCACGAGCAGCACGAATGCGCCGAGCTGGAACTTGAGGCTGTGTTCGGCGCGCACGGCATGCTTGAGCCCCGTCCAGGCGCAGCGCAGGCGTGTCGCAAACGATTGGTTCTTGTGCGAGTTCACGGGTACTGCTCGAGAGCCCTCACCAGATCCGCACGCGTTCCTCGGGCGCGAGATACAGCCGCCCGCCGGGGCGTACGTCGAAGGCGGCGTACCAAGCGTCGAGGTTACGCACCGTGTCGGCACGGTATTCCTCGGGTGCGTGCCCGTCGCTGATCAGCTGATTGCGCAGCGCAGGCAGTCGTATCTTCTGGCGGCGCGTCTGGCCGAAGCTGATGAAGAACTGCTGATCGGGCGTCAGCCCATCGATCGCCGCCGCTGCAGAGCCGCTCGTCGCGCGGTGCAGGGCGTCGTAGGCCATAGCGAGACCCGCGAGATCGGCGATGTTCTCACTCAGCGTTTGCTCGCCATTCACACCCAGATCCGGAACAGGCCTATATGCATCGAACTGGCGGGCCAGTCGCGCAGCGGCCGCATGGAAGTGCGCGAGGTCCTGCGTCTTCCACCAGTTGTCGAATCGACCTTCTGCGTCGAAGCGGGCGCCCTGGTCATCGAAGCTATGGCTGATCTCGTGTCCGATGATCGCACCGATTGCGCCGTAGTCCATCGCGAGCGGGCGCTGCGGGTCGAAATAGGGCGGCTGCAGGAAGGCAGCGGGAAAGTTCACAGCATTCATGACGGGAAGATTGACGGCGTTTACCGTCTGGGGCGTCATGGCCCACTCGCCCGGATCAACCGCTCGCCTGAGTTTCGCAAGCGTGCGCTGGTAAGCGAAAAGCTGTGCACGCTGTTGGTTGCCGAGTGCATCGCCCGGACTGATCTTCAGCGCAGAATAATCGGACCAACGATCGGGATAGCCGACTCCGACCCTCAGGGTGGCGAGCTTGGCCTTCGCGCGCTCGCGGGTCGCGGGCGTCATCCACTCGAGGTGATCGATGCGCTCGGCGAAGGCCGCAATGAGATCGCGCACCATGGCCGCAATCCGCGCCTTGTCATCCGCGTGGAAGTAGCGCTCCACGTAGAGCCGACCCACCGCCTGGCCGAGTGCCGCATTGGTCTCGGCGTCGGCCATTTTCCAGCGCTCCGGAGGCTGCAAGGTTCCAGCGAGCGTCCTGCCGTAGAACGCGAACTGCTCGCTGACGAACGCCCGCGGTAGCGAGCTCGCCGCCTGCTCGAGCACATGAAACCTCAGATACTCCCTCCAGGTCTCGAGAGGTTGGCTCGCCACGAGCGCCGCGATACCCGTGATCGCGCTCGGTTGCCATACCCCGAACTCGTTCTGCTGCTCAAGTCCGGCCGAGGCGAAATAGGCGCTCCAACTGAGCCCCGGAGCACGCACGCCAAAGTCGCTCCGCGTCCAGAGGTTGTTGGCCTTCTGCACGTCCTCGGAGTCGACCCGGCTCCAGTGCACACCGGCGATGCGGCGCTCGAGCTCGAATATGCCCTCGGCTCGCGGCTGCGCACCACTGACCCCGGCGAGGGCCAGTACCTTCGCGATGTGCGCTTTGTAGGCATCGCGAATCGCGGCCATCGCGGGCGAGTCCGCAAGGTAGTAGTCCCGATCCGGAAGCTCGAGGCCACCCTGCAGCAGGAAGGCCTCGTATCGTGAGGGATCGTTCAGGCTCTTGGCCACCCAGAGTCCGAAGAGATTTCCGGTGTGGAAGTTCGTGTTGTTGAGTGGATCTACGTCCGCGCGCAAGGTGCTGCCGAGAAAGCTCGCCAGTGCGCGCGCGTCGCGAATCGCGGCGATGCGCGCGAGCTGCGGTTCGAGCGACCTCAGGCCCTGCCGCTCGATCGCGTTCTCATCCATGAGGGTGGCGTAGTAGTCGCCGACTTTGCGCGCATCCGTGCCCGGCCGGGCCGATGCGGCCTGCTGCATGAGCTCCGCGGTGCGTCGACTGGTGAGCTCGCGCAGGGATGCGAGCGGGCCCCAGGAGCTGCGGTCCGCCGGAATTTCCGTGTTCGCAATCCAGCGTCCGTTGGCGTAGGCGAAAAAGTCATCGCCGGGTTTCACCGAGGGATCCATGCCGGCGAGGTCGAGTCCATGCGATTCCGTTGCGCCTGGAACGGCTGGCGCGGCGAGCATCCCGGCGCGCGTTGCAGGTGCCAGCAGCCACATGCTGGCGCAGATCAGGACGGCACGCAGGCCGCGACGGGGGTTCGCCTCGAGCGAAGGCCTCCGGGCTGGGATCGACCGAGCGAGCTTGAGCCTCTGCACCGAAGCGCCGTCGATGGGGGTTGTGTGCTCAGGCGAGGGACGTGCCCGATGCACTGGCTGGCTCGAGAGGCCCCGGGCAGGGCGAATCGAGAGCGATACCCGCCAACTCGTAGCCGCGGCGGAAATCGCGGATGTGGCGCGCCATCCAGGTGCGCGCTTCGACGGGATCAGCGGCATTGAGCGCCTCGCAGATGCGCCGCTGCGCGGTGCGGATACGCGTGCGCGCCTGCGGCAGCCGATCGATCATGGCACACAAGGACGGCTCGAGCAGCTGCAATAGCGGCGCCTGGGCCAGCAGCAGCACGCGATTGTGCGTCGCTGCGCCGACCACACGGAAGAACTCCACTGCGTGATGCACCGCGCGTTCGGCCAGTACGTGATCCGCTGCATAACGCTCCACCACCACCTCGATTTCGCGCAGATCTGCGGCATTGCGCCGCCGCGCGGCGGCCTCGGCGATGGGCGGCTCGAGGATACTGAGACCCTCCCACACGTCGAAATAGCTCACCCCGTGCAGCGCGAGCGCATGGCTGACGCCCTCGGCCACCATGCGCGGGGCAGGGCGTGTGACGGCAAAGCACTTCGAACCGCGACGGCGACTCAGCAGACCGCGCGTCTGCAGCTCACGCAAAGCTTCGCGCACCGTCGATCGATTGACGCCGAACTGGCGCGCGAGCTCCATCTCTGCGGGCAGGCGATCCCCTTCACGCAATGTTTGGTCGAGGATACGCGCGCGCAGCGCCGCGGCGACCTTGCGATAGGCCGGCTCCAGCTCGATCTGTTCGAACTGCAGGCTCACTCGTCTATCCCGGTGAGCTCGCGTCCAATGAGCACGCGACGGATCTCTTGTGTGCCGGCGCCGATCTCGTACAGCTTGGCATCCCGCAGTAGCCGCCCCGCCGCGTAGTCATTGATGTAGCCGTTACCACCCAGTGCCTGGATAGCCTCGAGGGCGACGCGTGTCGCGCGCTCGGCCGCGAAAAGAATGCAGCCGGCCGCGTCCCGGCGCGAGATGCTCCCCGCATCGCACGCGCGTGCCGCTGCGTACACGTAGCCGCGGCTCGCGTTCAAGGCAGTGTACATGTCGGCGAGCTTCGCCTGCATCAGCTGAAACGCGCCGATCGGGCGGCCGAACTGCCGCCGCTCGCGCACATAGGGAAGCACTAGGTCCAGGGCCGCGGCCATGAGGCCGAGCGGGCCCCCCGCGAGCACAACACGTTCGAAATCGAGGCCGCTCATGAGGACCTGCACGCCGCCGTTCTCCGCGCCGAGGACGTTGTCAGCGGGAATCTCGCAGTCGTTGAACACGAGCTCGCAGGTGCTCGAGCCGCGCATGCCGAGCTTGTCGAGCTTTTGCGCGGTGGAGAAGCCGCGAAAGCCACGCTCGATGATGAATGCGGTGACGCCGTGTGCTTCGGCCGCGGGATCGGTCTTCGCGTACACCACGAGCACATCGGCGTCAGGACCATTGGTGATCCACATCTTGCGGCCGTTCAGGATGTAGCGGTCGCCGCGGCGCACGGCGCGGGCCTGCATCGACACCACGTCGGATCCGGCCTGTGGCTCCGACATGGCGAGAGCCCCCACGTGCTCCCCGCTCACCAGCTTCGGCAGGTAGCGCGCGCACTGAGCGTCGTTCCCGTTGAGCCTCAGCTGATTGACACACAGATTGGAGTGCGCTCCGTAGCTCAGTCCCACGGAACCCGAGGCACGTGAAACCTCTTCCATGGCCACCACGTGCGCGAGATAACCGAGTTCCGAGCCGCCCCAGCGCTCGGGCACCGTGATGCCGAGCAATCCCTGCTCCCCGAGCTGCGGCCACAGCGCGCGTGGAAACTCATTCGTGCGGTCGAGGGTTTCGGCCTGCGGAGCGATGCGTTCGCGGGCGAAGCGGCGCACCGCGGCGCGCACCTCGTCGAGCGCCGATCCCAGGCAGAAGTCGAACTCGAGGGCATCTAGCGCCGCCATCGCTTGCTCTCCCGTATGCTCGATTGTACGATTGTCGGACAATTATGGGACTCTTGGCAAGCGTGGCGGCGAGTGGCTGCGGCTTGCCCGTGCATGCCTCCCGGCGAGAGACTCCTCCGGATGTTTCGTAAGCTGCTCATCGCCAATCGGGGCGAAATTGCCTGCCGCATCTGCCGCACGGCCCGCGCGCTCGGCATCGACAGCGTGGCGGTCTACTCGGATGCGGACGCGGGTGCGCGGCACGTGCGGCTCGCGGACGAGGCGTGGCCTATCGGTCCGGCCCCCGCGCTCGAAAGCTACCTCAGTATCGAGCGCATTCTGGGTGTCGCCCGCGAGTGCGGTGCGGATGCCGTCCACCCGGGTTACGGCTTCTTGTCGGAGAACACTCAATTTGCGGCCCGCTGTGCCATCGCCGGCCTCGTGTTCGTCGGTCCTTCTCCCGAAGCCATCGCTGCCATGGGCGCCAAGGCGGCGGCGAAGGCGCGCATGCAGCGTGCGGGCATTCCGGTACTGCCCGGTTATCAGGAGGCGGATCAAGCGCTCGCAACGCTCGAGCAGGCCGGGCTCGCGCTCGGGTTCCCGCTGATCATCAAGCCAAGCGGCGGAGGCGGCGGCAAGGGGATGCACATCGTGACTGAAGCGAGCTCGCTGCGTGGCGCGCTCGAGGCCGCACGGCGGGTCGCGGCGAGTGCCTTCGGCGATGAGCGCCTCCTACTCGAGCGCTACTTACCGGCACCGCGGCACGTGGAAGTGCAGATCCTGGCCGACCGTCATGGGCACGTGCTGCATTTACACGATCGCGACTGCTCTATTCAGCGCCGCCACCAAAAGCTCATCGAGGAGGCGCCCGCACCGCGGATCACCGCCGAGGTGCGTGCGCAACTTGCCGCGGCCGCCTGCGCCGTCGCGCGCGAAATCGGCTATGTCGGTGCCGGCACGGTGGAATTCTTGATGGATGGGACGGACTTCTTCTTCATGGAGATGAATACGCGGTTGCAGGTGGAGCACCCCGTGACCGAGGCCATCACCGGGCTGGATCTGGTGGCGTGGCAACTGCGCATCGCCGCGGGCGAGCCACTCACCTTTACCCAGCAGGACAACCAGGCGCGGGGTCATGCGATCGAGGTGCGTATTTGTGCCGAAGACGCCGCACGCGATTTTCTGCCCGGCGCGGGCACGCTGTCGCGAGCGCAGTGGCCCGAGGGGCTGCCCGGCGTACGTGTGGATGCGGGATTTGATGCCGGTGATCGCGTGCCGACCCACTACGATTCTCTGCTCGGCAAGATCATTGCCCATGCCGGGACGCGCGACGCGGCGCTCGAACGACTTCGCGCGGCACTGGAAGAGACGCGGCTCGCGGGCGTGCCGAGCAACGTCTCCTGGCTCGCCGCGGCGCTGGATACGGCAGCGTTCCGTAGCGCATCGATGAATACGGCCTTCGTGACAGAGCAAGGTGCGACACTTGCCGTGACCCCGGATGCCAAGGAGTTAGTGCCCTTCGCGGCGGCGGCGCAGGTCTTTGCAGCCCGCAGCCCAGCCGCGCGCGGCTCGCCGTGGGACGTGACGGACGGCTTTCGTCTGAGCGGCGCAGCGGGGGTCGACGTCAGCTTTTCTTTGGACAAGGAATGCTTCAGGGCGAACGTGCACGCACTGGACGCCTCGACGATTGCCGTGTACCTCGCCGGCTCCGAGACAGCACCCCTGCGTATCATGCGCGAGCCGCGGCAGGCGGCGGCAGACGGGCGGAGCACATCGGGACCATTGCAGCCGGGTGCGACGCACCAGCTGCTGCGCTTGCGATCCGTGCAGGGAGGAGCGCACGTGGAGGCACTGGTCAGTCGGCAAGCGATCGACCTCTGGCGCGGCTGCACACACGTCCGATTCCTCCTTCCGGTAGACGATCTGACCGCTGCCCTCGCGCGCCGGCCCACCGGGAGTCTCACCTCGATGCTGCCGGGCGTCGTGGTGAGCGTGCTCGTGGCCGAGGGCGATCACGTGCCGGCTGGAGGAGCGCTGCTCGTCATCGAAGCCATGAAGATGGAGCATACGATTCGGGCCCCGCAAAGCGGTGTGGTCAAAGCGCTCAACGTGCGCACCGGGGATCGTGTGAACGAGGGTGCCGTACTCCTCGAGATGGATGGCGCATAATCGGCGCATCGTGACGCAGGTTCTTCAGATCGACTCGCTGGTCGATGAGCAGCAGCTCGGCCGCTTCAACCTCAACCTGCTGATCTGGTCGTTTCTCGCGATGTTTGCCGATGGCTACGACATCGGCGCGCTCTCGTTCGCCCAGCCCGAGCTGCAGACGCTCTGGCACGTGCCGAAGGCCGCGTTCGGGCCGGCCTCGAGCGCGAGCCTGTTCGGCATCCTGTTCGGGGCGCCATTGCTCGGTTACGTCGGCGACCGTTTCGGACGCAAGAGCGCGATCATCCTCGGCAGCGTCATCTACGGGCTCAGCTCGCTTGCCATCGTCTGGACGCACAACCTCGAGCAGGTGATCGCGTTGCGCTTCATCACGGGGCTCGGTCTCGGCGGCCTGATGCCCAACACCATCTCCCTCACGTCCGAGCTGTCACCGAAGCGTTGGCGCGCCACGCTCATCGTGCTCATGTTTGCCGGCATCACCCTTGGCAGCAGCGCTCCGGGATTCATCGCCTACTGGCTGATGCCACACTACGGATGGACCGTTCTGTTCATGGTCGGCGGGCTGGTGCCGCTCGCAGTGGCGGCATGCCTGCTTGCTGCGCTGCCCGAGTCAGTGAAATATCTGGCCCTGCGCGGAGATCGCCCGCGCGAGCTGCTCGCGACCGTGCGTCGCATGCGTCCAGAGCTTGCGCTTGCCGACGATGTGCAGTTCCTCGCCACGCGGCCGGCCGCAGCGAGCTCGGTGGCGCTCGCAGAGCTCTTCGCCGGGAGCCTCTCGCGGATCACTCCGCTTCTTTGGATCTGCTTCGCAACGGCTCTGATGTCGAACTATTTCCTCAACTCCTTTCTACCGCTCATCTTTCGCGACAGCGGCATGCCGGCAGGACAGGCGGCATTGGCGGCGACGATGTATCACGTCGGCGGCACCGTGGGTGGACTGCTGATGAGCGTGTTGCTCGATCGCTTCGGGTTCGTCGTGATCGCCGGACTGTTCGCAGTTGCAGTGCCCGCCATTGCGGCACTCGGGATGGTGCAGATGAGCTTTGGCACGCTGGCACCGCTTGCAACGCTTGCCGGCCTTGCGGTACTCGGTGCTCAGTTCGGCAACAACGCATCGGCCGGACTCTTGTATGCGACGCCCGTGCGCTCGAAGGGAGTGGGTCTCGCTTTGGGGGTCGGCCGCTTTGGTGCGATTCTCGGACCCCTGCTCGGGGTCAGGCTGCTCGGAATGCCGTCTCGCCCGCTCTTCCTGGCCGCTGCCGCGCCAATGCTGGTCGGAACGATCGCGGCGCTCTTGCTCGTGCGACTGTGTTACGTGCGGCTCGGGGGCTTGCGACTCGGTGATGTCCCGATGAGCAGCCTGCCCGCCGAGCGGCGCCCACCGGGAGCCGTCGGTGCCGGCGACGGCGCACCCGTTCGGTGAGCCGCAGCGCTCAGCTGCACGTGCATATGGAAGCCCCCGCATTCACGCGTCGTCATCGGCCCTTTCTGGCCCCGATCTGGCTGTCGCTGCTGCTGTTCGTGGGGGCAGTCGCGGTGGCCTTCACACTCTATCAATCGGCCACGACGACGACACTCGTCATCGTGCGGCATGCTGAAAGCGCGCCGGAAGCTGCAACGACCGGGCCTGCAGGTGCCTGGAGCCAGGAACGCGCGCAGCGGCTCGCGCAGCTCTTCTCGCAAGGTGACCTGTCGGGGCGCATCCGGGCGATCTATGTGACGGGCACGCAGGCGGCACGGCAGATGGCCGCGCCGCTCGCAGCGCGGCTCGGTCTGCGCCTCGAGGTGGTTCAGGACGCGGACGCAGATGCTCTGGAGTCCCGCGCCCTCAGCGAGCACCGCGGAGAGGCCGTTCTGATCGTGGCCAATGCCAGTGTCGTGTCACAGCTGCTGGACGATCTTTGCGGCATCAAGCTTGCTCCGATGCCCGCGGATGAGCTCTCCGGATTGTTCGTCGTGAGCGTGCCGACGCTCGGCAGTGCAGGACTGCTCGAGCTGCACGATTGAGCCGCTATGCAACGCAAGGAACTGATCGTGCGCACTCCCGGCCGCGGCTTCATCGAGCTCACGCAGCAGGTCGGTGCTTGGCTTGCCGAGGTGGCGCTGCACGAGGGGCTGTGCAACGTGTTCTTGCCGCACACGAGTGCCTCGCTGCTACTGGGGGAGAACTGGGATGAGAGCGTGCGCCGCGATCTCGAAAGCTTCATGAGCAGGCTGGCGCCCGATGGGGACTTGCGGTACGAGCACGATGCGGAAGGCCCCGATGACATGCCGGCTCACATCCGCGCAACGCTCACGCAGAGCTCCCTGGTGCTGCCGGTTGCCGAGGGGCGGCTACGTCTGGGCACCTGGCAAGGGATCTATCTATGGGAGCATCGCCTTGCGCCGCACGAGCGGCGCGTGCTGCTCACGGCATGGTGAGCTCACGATATTGCACCGGCTGTCAGCGCACCGATGCAATCACCCGCTCAATGAATTCCTCGTGGCGCGAAATGCGGAAATCCGCGAGCACTGCGTCACGAATGGTACGTCCCTGATCGATGAGAAATGTCGCGCGGCGCACGCCAAATCCAAGCGGACCGGCGACCTCGTACATGCGCGCCACGGCCTTGTCGCAATCGGCAAGCAGCGTGAAGGGGAGCTGGTACTTCTCGCGAAAGGCGCGGTGTCGCTCGGGACCCTGTGGACTCACACCCGCGATGCCCAACCCGGCGCGCTCGAGCTCCTCGTACAAGCCACGAATCGCACATGCCTCACGCGTGCAGCCCGGCGTGAAATCCGCCGGATAGAAGTACAAGATCAGGCGTCGCGAGCCGAGCAGCGTCGATAGCGATACGTCCTTGCCATTCTGGTCCGGTAACGTGAATTCGGGGGCTCGAGCGCCCGGTCGCAACATGGCGAAGCTCCGAAATCGACTTCGCGGGATCATAACCGCCGAGCTGTTGCTTGTCACAACGCTGCAACGCGCACACTCAGGGCAATACTGGTACGTAGATCTCCCCTTGCGTCTTTCGCTGCAACCGGGGGGAACGCTCACTCGAATCGGGTGCCTGCCCCGCGCAGAGCGCGGTTCCGTTTCCTCACCGAAGGACCGATGCTAAACTCCGGCCCCTTGCGCGTGGGGCGGTAGCTCAGCTGGGAGAGCGTCGCGTTCGCAATGCGAAGGTCGAGGGTTCGATCCCCTTCCGCTCCATTCTTTTTTAATTAAAAACAACAAATTAGCCGATATAGATCACCTAAATTCCGTATCGGCGCGCGCCCTGGCGACGATTGTGTCGAGTTGTTTGAATGAGTCGCTCACGTTCGCGCAGTTGCGATCACCCTGCCATCGGATGAGGGCACCGCGGCAAGGAATGGGTTCGAAACGATCGCATCTGAATTGTGGTGTAACTTACAAATGCGCGCTTGTGTTGGAACTCATTCAGAGCGCAAATTTGTGGCAATAGCGCGCGAGGTACTCTATCGCTGCCTATACGTGCGTTCAGATATCGAGCTCGTCACGCACCAATTGGGCTGGTCGAATTTGGCTCCGACGTAGGGATCAGCCCCCTCGGAGCGTGGCGGGGGATACGGCTTCTTGCTCTGGCACGTTACGGTGGCGCGCGCGTGCCAGAAGCGCCTGCACATCTTCGTCCTCGACCTGAGAGAAGTCCACATACCACTCACCGATCGAGGTTAGATGCGGCGGGATCTGCAGTAGCACCATCTCGTCAGCCTCCCTGCTCAGCAGCGCCGCCGCCTCGCGCGAGGCCACTGGTGCTGCAGCGAGTACTGAATGAGCGCCGGCCTTACGAGCGGAGCGGATTGCAGCCAGCATCGTGGCCCCCGTGGCCAGACCGTCATCGACCAGCACGGCGGTCTTGCCGGAAAGCTCGAGCGGGGGCAACCCGTGTCGATAGAGGCGCTCGCGTCGCTCGAGTTCGGTGCGTTCGCGTGCGGTGAGCTCGGCGAAGGTCGCTTGATCGACACCGAAGTGCAATTCCGCGCTTGGTTCGCGAACGACGATATCGCCGGAAGCGATGGCGCCGATTGCTAGCTCCGCCTGACCCGGCATGCCGATCTTTCTGACCGTAAGCACATCGATCGGAGCGCGCAAGGAGCGGGCGACCTCGAAGGCGACGGGTACCCCGCCACGCGGCAGTCCAAGAACGAGCAGCGGCTGAGCGGGCTTCACTCGGACTAGTGCCCGGGCAAGTTCCATCCCGGCCGCTCTGCGGTTCGCGAATTGATGGAGGGTCGGTCGCGGCGGGCGCATCAGAGCCTCAGCGTTAGCGATCCGCGCTTGTCGAGTTCTGCAGTGCGCTTCTCGGATAGGTATTCGATTGAGGTGATCTCGGCGGCATCATCATCGACCATGATGGCATCATGGCCGCAGGGACTGATCACCTCGTCGTGGTCTCCATCGATCACCGCCACAGCTTCGGTTTCCATCAGTCCGGCCAACGCACTGCCTAGCCGAATTAGGTGCGCCCGAGTCGAGTGGGGCGCCCAAACGAGCAGCGTTCGGTCATCCAACGGTTCCCACTGACCAAGATCCTCGGTACGTATCGAAGACTCGCTCTGCCGCGCATGTTCCTCGCAGCCGCTCTTCGGGCTCGCGAATCCGACTGAACCCCACACGAGGAGCACGATACTAAAGCCATAAACAACTGCCTGGCGCACATGAAGACGTTAGACCCATTGGCCGCCGTCGCCCAGCGAGACTTGTACGTAGTGCGCGCTGAAGCTGCTAGTCCGCTTTCTCGGCCCTTGCGTTCGCCAGCTCGGCTTCACGCAGGTCGAGCTCGCGCTCGATCCGGCGACGGGGTTCGTCCTTGAGCTTGCCGGCTCTGTATAGGTCGTTCACCAGTCCGCGCTCGGTGGCGATCAACAGGAGCTCGAGATCTTCGGAAACCGAGTTGCTCACGGCGCTGCGCTCGTCCCTGCCGCGCCCTTCTATCTGCTGCAGGCGGTCTCCGTGGATCGTCCGCAACCTTGCGAGCGCAGGGGGCGGCACTTGTCCGTCTGCTGCGAGTGTGCCAAGCCGATCGATCACCGCCATGATCGCGAGCCGCCGTGCATTGAGCTCCTGAGCCCGTTCCTGCATTTGCTCGAGTCGCCCCGCGTTTGCCAGGCCGAGAGCTCTGATGAGTGCCGGCAGCGTGAGGCCCTGGCCGACCAGCGTCACGAGCACGACGATGAATGCCACGAAGAGGATCAGATCCCGCTCGGGGAATGGCCGGCCGCTTGCGGTAACCAGCGGAATCGCGAGCGCCGCAGCCAGTGAGACGATCCCGCGCACGCCGGTGTACGAAAGCATGAAAGGCCATTGCCAGGGAGGTGCCGGATCCTTCCGGGCAATTGCAGGCACCAGCCAGCGTGGCAGGTACGTCGCCGGGTATACCCAGACGAAACGCGTCACGATGACGACGACACTCACGAGCGCACCGGCCATGAAAAGGTCGGCGGCCCGGGAGCCTCTCGTCGCCTCGAGCAGAGTGCGTGCCTGCAGGCCGGTGAGCAGAAAAACCATACCCTCGATGACGTAGTTGACGAAGTCCCAGAAGAAGACGCCCTGGAGTCGGGTTGCAGAGCTGATCAGCCGTAGCCCGTTCCAGCTGATGTAGAGACCCGCGGCCACGGTTGCGAGGACCCCGGAGCCGCCCAGGCGCTGCGGTGGCCAATAGGCCAGGAATGGCGTGAGGACGGACAGCAGTATCTCGACACGCGGGTTACCGACCCAGCGCCGCAAGCGCAGCATCAACCAACCGATCCCGATGCCCCAAGCAAGCTCGCCCAGCACAATGGCCGTGAACATTCCCAGGGTCTCGCCGAGCGAGAAGAGTTGACCGCCGACAGCGGCGACGGCGAAGCGGTAAAGGATCAGGGCAGTCGCGTCATTTGCGAGGCCTTCGCCCTCGAGAATGACAACAATACGTCGGGGCAAGCACATGCGACGCGCAATGGCGAGCGGTGCGACGGCATCCGGAGGTGAGACGATCGCTCCCAGCAGAAACCCAAGTGGCCAGGTGAAGCCAAGCAGCCAGTGACTTGCCGCAGCCACTGCCACCGTGGTGAACACTACGCATCCGACTGCGAGCAGCGAGATCGGACGCAGATTGAAACGAAAATCACTCCAGCTCATCGCGACCGCCGACGTGTAAATGACTGGAGGCAGAACCAGAAGCAGTACCGCGTCGGGCTGCAGCCTGACGCTCGGAAGGCCCGGAAGGAGCGCCAGGACCACTCCGGTCAGCACGAGCAGGATCGCTGCCGGGATTGCAAGGCGCGCAGCGACCACGGCCACCACGGCAATCGCGACCAGAAGCAGAATCAGCACTTGTATCGTCGCGATCATGCGCCGCTCAGCCGATCATTTCGCCTGCGCCGCGACCAGGCGTGTGGCGCTCGTAGTCGGGTTGATGCCGAGCCATATGAGTGCGCTGATCAGCGCGGTGAGGCTGCCGATCAAGAAGGCTAGATCCCAGCGGTGCCGCCCCGAGAGATAAGCCACGATCGGAATTCCGATGATGCCGCCGAGGTTTCCGCAGGCGTTGACGATGCCGCCGACAATCATCGCGTACGGACCGCCCAGCCGGATCGTGGCTCCCCAATACGCTCCCTCGGTGAGCTCGACGAGTCCGAAGCACAATGTCAGCGCAGCGAGTGCCACATAGGGGTCGCCCACACGCGTGGCGCTTGGCAGCAAAATGGCGGCCGCGAGCAACGCACATACCGGCACCAGGCGCAACCCGTGAACGATCCCGAAGCGCTCGCAACACTGCATGGTGAGCACTCCACCCAATCCCGCACCGAATGCCGAAGCAAGGGGGGGCGCCATGGCGAGCCAGCCGCTCGCCAGCACCGAGAAATGTCTCTCTTGCAGCAGGTAGAGAAAGCACCAGTTCGAAAGCAGATAGAACGAGTAATTCATTGCGAGATAGGAGCCTGCGATGAGCCGCGTGTTGCGTTCACAGAGTATCTCTCCCAATCGGCGCCAGCCGATGCGGCGCTCGATGCTTGCGCTCTGCATGGCGCCAAGCTCGGCTAGTTCGGCTGCGGAGACTGCGCGGTGCTCGCGCGGCGTGTTGCGCGCGTAATGCAGCCAGAACAAAGTTACCAGCAGCCCCGGTGCGGCCGACCACAGCAAGGCCTGCTGCCAGCCAAACGCCACCATCAACGTTGCAATCAGCGGCGCAGTGAGCGCAGCTCCCAGGCCCAGTCCCATGGTCCCGAGACCTTCGACCAAGGACCATTGGCGCGCAGGGAACCAGGTGGCAAAGACGCCGGCCGAGACGGGGAACAGTCCTCCCTGTGATAGACCCAGAAGCAGCTGCGCTAGCAGTAGGGCGCCGAACAGCGTCGTGCCGGTCAGGTATTCGGGGAGCAAGGGCGTGGCGATCACGGCGCAGAAGGCCGTCAACCCATAGAGCGTGAGTGCCGAACGTGCACCAAGCCGCTGCCCCAGCAGTCCTCCGGGCAGCTGAAAGATTGCGTAGCCGATGATGAATGCTTGCTCCAGCCAGCCGAGTTGCAGCTGTGAAAGACCCAGTTGTGGCATCATGCGTGCCGCGGCAATCGTGAGACTCTTCTGCTGCACATACGCGACCAAACCGAGCGCGAACAGCAAAGCGAACATCCGCCAGCGGATCCGCAATCGAGAGCTTGATGGCGCAGTCGGGGAATGCACGATCGTTTGTGAGAGCCTCGTGCGCATGCTAGCGTGTCGAAGGGCTGCGCTTCAAAGGATGCACAGATGTTAGCCGACCCGCCGATGTTTCCGCGGCGGCCGCCGCCGACCTACCAGCTGCTGAGCGATGAGCCGGAGTTCAATCCGGAGCGCCATCTAGCGCTCGAGAAGCCCGCGCGCACGTGGAGCCTCGCGCAGCTCGGCTACCCCGCGACGACGGTTCGCGCGTGCGCCAGCGAGGTTGCTGTGGCCGGTCCTTGGCGGCTTCTCTCAGCAGAGGGGGTGGCTGCCGCGCGTGCGGTCGCCGCGTCCTTGCGCACGCTGTGCCAGACGAGCGAGCGGACGGCCAACTATGTGGCGGGAGGGGTATATCGATCGAAATTCCTGCGTGATCTGTGCCAATGCAGAGAAATCACGGACTTCCTGTCGGACATCGCCGGTTGTGAGCTGCTGCCGCATACCATGCCGTCGCAACAGATCTACATCAATTACGCACCTGAGGATCTCGCGAGAGCCGTCGATACCTGGCATGTAGATTCGATCGGCTTCGATTACGTGCTCCTCCTCAATGATCCAGCGACGTTCAGCGGTGGACAGTTTCAATTTTTCTTGGGTACCAAGGATGAGGCGGCCGCGATCCTGAGGACTGACGCCGCGGAGCTGACCGGGCCGATCCAGCACGAATTGCCGGCCGACCGGGTGGTCAGTCCGATATTTCCTGGCGCGGGTTACGCCATTTTTCAGCAGGGCAACCTGGTCATGCACCGGGCTACGCGCCTCAACCATCGCGCGGAGCGCACGACCTTCGTGCCGGGCCTGGTCGCGCGCGACACCCGCTACGCAGACCCGACGCTCGATCGTGTGACGGAATGGGGCGAGCCAGGGATCGTTGCAGAATTCGCACGCCACAAGGCCTGGCTCGCCCGTTCCAAGCTTGATGAGCTGATCGGGGAGGTCGATCTCGCAACCACACCCGCCGAGCTGCGCGCCGCACTGCGCAGCTCGGTCTCCGATGTCCTGGGTGCCATCGACGTCCTCGATGGCCTGCGAGTGATGAACGATAAGTAGCAGACCTGCGATCGTGTCAGCTGTCCGCCAATAAAGTCCGTGTCAGGCCCAATAGCGCTTCCGGATCGAACGGCTTGCTCGCGCTGCGCGTCAGAGGATCCGGCGGGAGCTCTGCGATGGTGGAGCAGATGTCGCCCGTCATCAACACCGCCTTCAGAATCCGGTGCAGCTGCTGCCGCACAGCACTGATCCCGAGCGCGCCGAACTCGCTGTCCAAGTGATAGTCGGTGATCAGCAGAGCGATCGGCACGCCGGGCGTTGCGCGCGGCAGCGCCTCCGCGAGCGAAGCAGCAGCGATGACTTGATAGCCGGCGCTCTGCAGCAGCAAACGCATGGCGCTTCGTACTGCAGGATCGTCCTCGACGAGAAGTATCCCGGCATCTGTATGCGTCACGGGAAATCTGCGTTCGTAGCGCCGAGTCCGGGCGCACGGCTGCGGTTCCGAGCGGCAGTGTGCGTGCGAATACCGCGCGGCAGCTGCGAGCCGTGCGGGCCGTGAGAAGCCTCCGGCGCCGTTCCTTTCGGGCGCCGGTGCCGAGAGCGGGGCGGCTGAGCTGCCTCGTGTGGCTCAGGCTGTCGGCGGAATCACCGTCTCGTGCGTGCGTGTAGGAGACGCCGTTGATGGCCGCGCCGGTGTCGGCTGCTCAGCCAGCTCGCGCTCGATTTCAATAACCCTTTGAGTGGTCTTGAAAACGGCATCCGGGTTTAGACTGATCGAATCAATTCCCAGCTGCACCAGATACGCTGCCAGTTCCGGATAGTCCGATGGGGCCTGTCCGCAGATTCCGCAGTGGCGATGGTTGCGTCGGCAGCCTTCGACGGCGAGCCGCAGCATCTCCTTGACACCCGCATCACGCTCGTCGAAGTCGAATGCCACCATGGCAGAATCGCGATCTACTCCCAGCGTCAGCTGCGTCAGATCGTTGGATCCGATCGAAAATCCATCGAAGATGCGACTGAACTCATCGATAAGAAGCACATTGTTGGGGATTTCGCACATCACGTAGATCTCGAGCCCGTCCTGGCCTCGCGCGAGCCCGAGCTCGTGCATACGCGCGACCACCCGCTCGGCTTCATCGATGCGTCGACAGAAAGGAATCATCACCTTGATGTTCTTAAGTCCGAGCGACGTGCGCGCATAGTGGATTGCGGCACATTCCAGCGCGAAGCCTTCGGCGTAGGCCGGATGCGCATAGCGCGAGGCGCCACGGAAGCCGAGCATCGGATTTTCTTCCTTGGGCTCGAACCAGCGTCCACCTAGCAAACCTGCGTACTCATTCGTCTTGAAGTCCGACATGCGCACGATGACGGGCTTTGGGTAGAACGCCGCGGCGATCATGCCGATGCCCTCAGCGAGACGCTCGACGAAGAAATCTGCAGGCCGGGAATGATTGCGAGCGATCTCCAGCACGGCACGACGCTCGTCTTCATCGGTGACTCGCTCGGGATGGAGCAACGCCATCGGATGAACCTTGATGTGCTCCGCAATAATGAACTCCATGCGGGCAAGACCGACACCGTCATTCGGCAGGAAGCTCGCCTGAAACGCACGCTCCGGATTTCCGAGGATGAGCATCATCTCGGTCCTTGGGCGCGGCAGCCGCGCCGTTTCGATGCGTTCTATGCGATAGGGGAGACGGCCTTCGTAGACGGTGCCGACATCGCCCTGCGCGCACGAGACGGTGACCGCCTGGCCGTTCTTCAGGAGCGTGGTCGCCTGTTCTGCGCCTACGATGGCCGGAATGCCGAACTCGCGTGCCACGATCGCGGCGTGACAGACCCGGCCGCCGCGATTCGTGACGATCGCGGCGGCTTGTTTCATGACCGGCTCCCAATCGGGAGTGGTGATGTCAGTCACCAGCACTTCTCCGGGCTTGAAATCCGCCAGATGTGCGGCACCGGCGATCACGTGCACGACACCGCTGCCGATGCGTGCGCCGACGGCCCGGCCGCTGAGGAGCGCCTTGCCGGCGCCGTCGAGCGCGAATTCCTCGAGCAAGCCGAGCCGCTTCTGTGAGGCCACCGTTTCGGGTCGCGCCTGAACGATGTAGAGACCCTGGTCGAGGCCGTCTTTCGCCCACTCGATGTCCATCGGGACAGCATGTCCAGCCTTCGCGCTGTAGTGGCGCTCGATCTGCAGTGCGTAGCCGGCCAGCTGCAGCACGTCCTCATCGGTCAGGCAGAACCGCTCCCGCTCGGCCTGGGACGTAGGCACGTTGCGAGTTGCTTCACGCGTGCCACCGTGCGCGTAGACCATCTTGATCTTCTTGCTGCCCAGCGTGCGGCGCAGCACGGCATGGTGGCCCTTCTCGAAGGTCGTCTTGAAGACCAGAAACTCATCCGGAGCAACTGCCCCCTGCACGACGTTCTCGCCGAGCCCGTAGGCGGCGCTCACCAGCACGACGTCGCGAAAGCCGGTCTCGGTATCCACCGTGAACATTACGCCGCTCGCCGCAAGATCCGAGCGGACCATCTTCATGACGCCGATGGATAGGGAGACTTTGAAATGGTCGAAGCCCTGATCGATTCGATAATGGATGGAGCGGTCCGTGAACAGGCTGGCGAAACAGCGCCGGCATGCCTCGAGGAGCTGCTCCTCGCCGCGCACATTGAGAAAAGTTTCCTGCTGGCCGGCGAAGCTCGCGGTGGGTAGGTCCTCGGCGGTCGCGGAGCTGCGTACGGCTAGGGTGAGCTGCTCGCCGTACTCGCTGCGCAGTTCCGCGTACCCCTCGAGGATTTGCTGCCGCAAATCACCAGGCAGCGCAGCGCCGTAGACGATCTCGCGCGCGCGGCGTCCACGTCGGGCGAGATCCTCCATGTCATCGGCTTTGAGGCCCTCGAGCGCCTCGTGGAGCGGTCCCCACGCGCCAGCCTGCTCGAGCACATACTGGTAGGCAGCTGCCGTAATGGCGAAACCGCCGGGTACTTTCATCCCGTGCGGCCGCAACGAGCGGTACATCTCGCCCAGCGAGGCATTCTTGCCGCCGACGAGTGCCACATCGTCGATGCCGATCTCGCTAAAGTGCCGAATGAAGCGCCGCATGGCCCTGGCTGCCTGCTCGGTAGCTACATGTCCGCCTCCGCGGGAACATGCTCTTTCGGCTTTTCCGGCTTTTCGGTCATCGTTGCCTCTGTGAGCATCAGAACACTCGCGACCGAGACCGCGTTCTCCAGCGCAATTCTCACCACCTTGACGGGGTCGACGATCCCGGCCTCCAGAAGATCCACAAACTGTTTGCGTGCTGCATCGAATCCGATGTTGCCCTGACCATTGAGCATCCGATCGACCACGACACCCCCATCCGCGGCGGAGTTCTCCGCAATCTGTCGGGCGGGAATTTCGAGTGCACGCCGCAGGATCTGCACACCGGTACGCTCATCTCCCGTCACCTGAGCCTCGAGGGTGGTCAGAGCCCCGGTGGCGCGCAGCAGCGCGAGGCCGCCGCCTGGCACGATGCCCTCGGCAACCGCCGCCTTGGTCGAGCTGATGGCATCGTCGAGTGCTTCCTTGCGCGCCTTCATCTCTGATTCCGAGGGGGCTCCGACCTTGATGACGGCGACACCGCCAGAGAGCTTCGCGAGCCGCTCTTCGAGCTTTTCTCGATCGTAGTCACTGGTCGCGTGCGCAATCTCTCGACGGATCATCTGAATGCGGCCGTCAATGTTCTTCTTGCTGCCGAAGCCGTCGATGATGGTCGTGTTGTCCTTGTCCACGACCACCCGTTTGGCACGGCCGAGCTGACTCAGCTGCACATCTTCGAGCTTGATGCCGAGCTCCTCCGAGATCACTTGTGCGCCCGTGAGTGTGGCAATGTCCTGCAGCAGGGCCTTACGCCGGTCGCCGAAGCCCGGGGCTTTCACGCCCACGCTCTTCAACACGCCACGCAGCTGATTGACGATGAGCGTCGCGAGGGCCTCCCCTTCGATCTCCTCGGCGATGAACAGGATCGGCTTACTCGCCTTGGCGACCTGCTCGAGAAGCGGAACGATGTCCTTGATGATGTTGAGCTTGCGATCGCAGACGAGAATGTAAGCATCCTCGAGAACCGCTTCCATCGCCGCAGTATCGGTTACGAAATAGGGCGACAGATAACCGCGATCGAACTGCAGGCCCTCCACCACTTCGAGTGTCGTTTCAGTGGTCTTGGATTCCTCCACGGTGATCACGCCGTCGCCACCCACTTTCTCCATCGCATCCGCCACGAGCTCCCCGATAGCCGGGTCGTTGTGGGCGGAAATTGTCGCCACCTGCGCTTTCTCCTTGCGGCTGCCCACCGGCTTTGCCATGGACTTGAGTGTTCGCACCGTAACCTCGAGTGCGCGGTCGAGCCCTCGCTTGAGATCGATGGCGCTGGCGCCGGCGGCAACGTTGCGCACGCCTTCGGCATAGATCGCCTGCGCGAGCACCGTCGAGGTGCTGGTGCCGTCACCCACTAGATCGCCGGTCTTCTCGGCCGCCTGCCGCAGCATCTGCGCGCCGAGGTTTTCCTCGGCGTCCTCGAGCTCCATCTCCTTGGCGATGGTCACGCCATCGTTGCAGACGATGGGCGCCCCCCATTTCTTTTGGATGAGTACCGACTTTGATTTAGGGCCAAGTGTGATGCGCACAGCATCCGCCAGCTGCCCCGCACCGCGGAGAATCTTCTCGCGTGCGGCGGATCGAAACGAAATGTGCTTCGCAGTCATAGGATGCTCTCCGTGTCCGCGTAGGAGGATTGCGGACGCAAGACGGCCTCGAGGTGACAGCGTAGCGGGGGAGCGTGTGCCGGTGAGTCCGTGAAAACCCCTATAGGGCGACGGCTATAACGGATACCGATACCGCGCCGACAGACACAGACTCCCTCCGAGTTAATGAGGAGAATGATTCATGAAGGTATCCGAAGTCTGCAAACCGAACGTGGTGACCGTACGGGAATTCGATGAGCTGACGACGGCAACGCGGCTGATGCGCGAGAAGCATGTCGGCTATCTCGTCGTGGTCGACACGATGCCGCTCGGAGACAAAGTCAAGCCGGTGGGAGTACTCACGGATAGGGACATTGTGGTGAGCGTCCTAGCGAAGGAAGTCGATCCGCGCTCAGTACGAGTGTCCGATCTCATGACGCGAGCCCCGGTTGTGGTCGATGAGAAGCAGCCATTGGCTTATGCACTCAAGGAAATGCGTCGCATCGGCGTTCGCCGACTCCCCGTGGTTTCTGGAGCAGGCCATCTCGTCGGAGTCCTGTCGCTCGATGACGTGATAGATACACTCGTGCAGCAGCTCGGGGACATCTCGGGCTCGATTCGCAGCGAGCTGCGCATGGAAAGCGCAATACGTCCGTGATATGAACGTCGGAACGATATGTAGCCGTCGTGCGGTTAGAGTACCTGCCGGCGCGCCGTTGTCCGTGGTTGCTCAGCAGATGGGAGAGCAGCACGTCGGGGCAGTCATCGTGACGGCGGATGACACCCCGAACGCCGCCATCGTCGGAATCATCACCGATCGTGATGTGATGCGTGCGCAGCTCAATCGAACCGCAGATTTGTCGCGATTGCGCACCGGCGATGTCATGACGGTCAGCCCTTTGGTTCTCGATGAGATGCAGCCCATCGATACGGCAATCGCCCACCTCAGAGCGCGGGGCGTGCGCCGGGCCCCTGTCGTCGCGGCGGATGGATCGCTCGTCGGTCTCATTTCCATAGATGATCTGCTCGCTCATCTGGCACGCGCACTCATGCACGTGGCCGCTCTCATGACGGAACAGCGCCTAGAGGAAAGGCTCTCTCTAGTTCAAGAGCGCGTTGGCAAACTACGAGGAAACTGACGGCAAGCGACTTAGCCGCCGCGCGATATGCGCTCGCGGCCGGACTGGTCACCCATCAGGTGAGCGATGGCCGTGATCTCCGCGGCAAGCGCCGGCATGAGATCGTCGAGCGACACGATACCCCACAGCCGCCCCGTACCGTCCACCACGGGTGCACGGCGCACCGCATGTGCGCTTAGCACGGCAAGTGCCTGAGACAATTGTAAGTCACCCCGCAGAACGACGGGATTGCACGTCATGACATCGCCCACGGTTAGACAATAGAGGTCGGCCGAATGCCTGAATTGCCCGCGCACGACGTCGCGATCGGTGAGAATACCGATCGGGCGGCGCTGAGGGTCATTGGAATTCACAACGACGAGCGCCCCGATATGCTGCTCGCACATGAGTTTTGCCGCATCCACCAACGGCTGAACCGGAGAGACTACGCGCACATCGGGACTGCAAAGGTCGGCGATTTTCATGACATACTCGAGTGCCCAGGTGGCGAAGCTAAGGCTGTATGGGGCGTGCGAACGCCGTTCGAGGAAGATGCTCGAGAACTGCGCTCGAGGGCTGATGCGCGAGATCCTTGCCCACCTCGGCGACCAGCTTCGCGCGGGTCGTATCGTTAAGAGCTTCTCGCAGTAGACCGAGCATTTCCGGGCCTGCCATCAGCACGAGCCGATCGAAGCCGGGCGCTTGCCGTGCGAGTTCCTCCGCGACATGGCGCGCGAACACGTGCGCTTCATGCTTGTGGGGACTGCGTTCGCCGCCGGTGCCGTGATGAGCGGTCGCCCCGCGCCGATGCCCAGGGGTGGGCGCGTGATCGAATACGCGTCCGGGCCGGTCGCTCACAAGGTCGCGGTCATGCAAATGCGCTTCGGGATGCTCGAGACGCCCGGCTGCGTGCAGACCCTCGGCCAGGTGCTCGATATCATAAAAGGTCGCTTCGGCCTGGTCGGCGACCACGATGCGAATTCTCATCTTGGATCCTCTCGCGACGGTGACCGTTCACGCACTCGAACTCTCCGGCACCGCGATCACCATCCCCGTCGCAGGCTCGAGCCACAAGAGCTCATCGTGCACCGCTTTGACTCCGGGGGTGGTCTCGGCGAGCACTCGCAGCGCCTCGCGCTCGTGCGGATTTGTGAAAACGCCGCGCAGCTCGACCACTCCGTTCTCGACCCTCACATCGAGGCAGGCACACGGCGCCCAAGCTTGTTCCTTGAGGCGGGCCAGCACAAGTCTGCGCAGTTCTGCGTCCGCGAGCGCTGGCTGAGCATTCTGTGCAGTTGCCTGAGGGAGAAGTTCCACCAGAGCACGCAGCAGATCCGCGCGACTGACGATGCCGACGACGCGCTCATGCTTGAGCACGGGTATGCGGCGTATGCGCCGCGCCTCCATGAGCGCGACCACCTGGGCAAGCGGCGCCTCAGGCGCCACGCTGACCACCTCTCGCGTCATCACCTCTTCGACGCGGTTTGCATGTGTATGCACGTAGTCCTGTGCCAGGCGCATCGGCGCCAGAACACGGGCGAGCCAGGTCACCCGGGGTTCCGTGCCTGTTTCGCAACGGCGCAGCAAATCTCCCTCCGTGATCATGCCAACGATGAGTCCATTCTGGCTGACTACCGGAAGGCCGCTCACCCGGTGGCGAATCATCAATTGCACAGCCTGCTCGATCGAAGCGGTCGGGGACACCGTGACCACATTCGAGCTCATCACATCCGCAGCTGTCATTGGCGTCATGGTCCGTTTCTCCTTGAAATATTTTGACAAGCTGCATCGGCTGATTCTGTAAGTACTTCTGCGGATCCGATGGCCGGGGTGTCACGCAGTCGGCGCCATTGAGCGCATAATCCAGCCGCGGCACTCTGCTATGAGCTTCGCGATGGCCCATCCCGCTCGAAACTCCAGACGCACGCTTTGGCGCAGCAGCGCCGCCATACTGTTAGGAGTACTCGCCGCCGTTGCCAGTCAGCTCGCCGCGCGGACACTGGCGAGGCAATGGGGTGCTGATTCTGCGTGGCTACTGCCAACCCTCAGCGTTGGCTTCGTCGCGGTGGCGGTGATCGGCGTGCTTGTCCTGCGGCTCTTCATGCGTCGACGCTAGCTCGCCAGTCGTTGTTGAATCGATAGAGACGGGTGCTGATCCGGCATCCCGCCAAGTGTCTCCATGCGGCGTCGCTGCACGAAGTGATGGTGTGAGACACGTCACAGCGCGCATCAGTCGTTGTGCATAACGGTTGACCTGACGCTCTTCAAAGTTCGAAATGCGCGGCGCTGTGAGCTATCAAAAGGAGCTTGGCAATATGCGAGGGTTGATCTTTGCTGGCGTGCTGCTGGCCACTTCCGCGCGAGTGCTGGCCGGTGATGTGAGTGTCTCTCTCGGAATCTCCGAGCCGGGTCTCTACGGCCAAATCAATATCGGCAGTATCCCCCGCCCGCCGGTGATTTATGCGCAACCGGTAGTGGTGCAGCAGGCCCCGGAGTATGTCGCGGCGCCGCCGATCTATCTGCACGTCCCGCCGGGTTACGAGAAGCACTGGAGTAGGCACTGCGCCGAGTACCATGCCTGTGGCAGGCCCGTATACTTCGTGCGCCACGACTGGTATCAAAACGAGTACTTGCCCCGTGCCCGCGTGGAGCATGAGCATGCGGTGGCGCGGCACGAAGAGCGCGAGCATGAGCACGATCATCATCATGACCGGGGCCACGATCGCGACGAGCGCTGAGTTAGCCAAGGAAGTCACAGGGCCGGCACCGCGAAGCGATGCCGGCATCTGCATATTGCGGGTCACCGCGGCCCACGCGAGCGGAGCACCCGTCTCAGTCGCACCTTACCGGCCGCGCCACGATCGATAGTGAGATCGTAGTGCGCGCCGCGAAGTGAGATATTGGTCAGTTCGATCGAGGTCCAGGCATCGGGCAACACGGGCGCGAAGCGCGCGGCTAGCCCGTCGCGGTCTAGGCGCAAGCCCGTAAACCCGAAAAGCAAGCTCTGTAAGAACCCGGCGGACGTGGCGAGGATGTAACCCGCATTGTTGGTCGCCGTCTCGCTGCGTACCTGAAACGGCGGCTTGAGGAATCCGATCAGGTTGCGATCGATCCAGCGCCCAGCAACATTGCCCTCGCCGAGTTCCGCGGCGTGCACCGCGAGCATGACCATCATCATCTCGTTGGGGTCGTTGCCATGCACGGCAAGCTCGTGCAGCTGATAGGCGAAGTCGTTGCGACGCACCTCAGCTGGCATCGACAAATCCAGATTCGGGTAAGCGAGCCGTGACAACGATGAGCCCATCCAGGTCACCTTGTCATGCGGTACGCTCGGATCGAAGTCCAGATGACGCTGCTCGGTGGCGGAGAAGGGGATGTACATGCGAGTGGCGATCTGCGCCCAGAGGGGGTCCGGCGCGACACCGATCTCGCGCGCGGCTTCAGTGGCAATGACGAGAGCCTTGCTTGCCGAGGCGTTCGTGAACGCGTCGTTCGAGACATCATCGTAGGCCTCGTCCGGTGACATGACGTGGTGAATCTCGTAGCGCTGCGCCGTCTGGTTGAATTTCACGCGGCTCGCCCAGAATTCGGCGATGGCGCGGATCACGGGCCAACCGAATTGCTGGAGCCACGCGCGATCGCCAGTCGCGAGAAAGTATTGCCACTGGGCGATCGCGATGTCCGCATTCACGTGGATTTCGCGCACGGCGGCCTGCGCGAAGTGCGGGGTCTGCTCGCTCCCGTTATCGGGATCGGCTTCCCACGGATACATCGCGCCACGCACGCCGTGCTGGGCGGCCAATGCCCGCGCGGGTGCCAGCGTGCGGTAGCGGAACATCACGAGTGCTCGCGCACGTTCGGGGTGTAGCAGCAGCAGGGCTGGGAACACCCAGGAATCGCTGTCCCAGAATGTGTGCCCGGCGTAGTTGGGCGTGAGAGCGCAGGCGGCCACTGGCCACGCCGTCGAGGCCGTCGTGCTGGATAGCAAGTAGTACAGGTCAGAGTGAACAGCGCGCTGCGCCGCTGGATCGCCTGCGATCCGAATGTCGGAAGTCCACAAGTTGTGCCAGGCAGCCCGGTGCTCATTGAGAAGCGCCTCGAATCCGCGAGCGCGGGCTGCACCCGCAGCCGTGCGCATCTGTTGCGAGTCGCCGCCCCAGTCCTCGCGCGAAATCGCTACGTACTTGGACACCGTATAGGTCCGGCCGCGCTGCACCTCGAGACTCACGCTGAGCGACAGCCGGTTGATTTCAGTCGCGAGCTGTATGTTTTCGGGCTTGAGGGCGGCGGGTAGTGCGATCGCAGCCGCCTCCGCCATGGCGAGACCGCCCTCGGCTCGTCCGTCGAGCCAGAGCGTCAGCGCCTTCGCATCCCCCCTTTCCTGTAGCACGTGGGTGTCGCCATGATACCAGATCGGTGCCCGGTCCGGTGTCGTCGCGCTGACGGGCTGAATCAGGTTCATGCCATTTGCTTCGAGCGTTGCGGTCAGCTGCGCGCTCGTCAGCTGCGCCATCGCGAAACGCGGCTGATGCGGTGCCCAGGGCTGCAGGGAAAAAGCTAAGCGGACGCGCCCGGAGAATTCGGGCGTGAAGGAGAGCTCGGTGACACCGAGGTGCGGTGAGGCTTGGCTCACGAAAGTCCGCACCCGAATGCGCGTCTCACGCCGCGTGGCATCCGTGAAACGGTAGCTCGTGGTGAGGGTCGCATCGTAGAGGTTCAAAGTCTGTCGATACTCGGACAGGCTCTGGGGCGAGATTCGCGTCTGATTGAGCCAGAATTCACCCGCTGAACTGGACCCGCTGCTGTAGTCGATCCCAGTCCAGCCCGGAATCGCCGCCGGCCGGGCAACATCCTGCGGAGCGCGATCCATGAATGCGACCAGATAGGCTGCATTGGCCTCGGTGCCGCGCGGTGCGGTCATGGTCGAGAAGTAGCCGTTGGCCAAGTAAGTGGGAAAGTAGCTCTCGGGGTTCGCCTCGGTGGCGGTGAGCTCGAAACTGGAGTCGGCGGCCCAGCTAGCGCGGACATTCGCGAGCGCGGCTATCATGACCAGGAGCGCGGCGCATGAGGTGCGCGCGCTGCAGATGGAATCAGCTTGCATGTCGCCTGTGTACCTGTCGCCGCTGGGCGGCACACCTGCATACCTTGTCAAAAGGCCATCTGTCGGCTGCGTGCTCAAGCTTTGTCGGCCCGGATTTCGTGAGATGGCTCGCGGCTCACCGGCGGCGCGAATCGCATGATAGCTGCGTTGTCGTGGAGGACGGTCCGTGAGCGAACGATGGCAGGGTGCCCCGCCCAAATCACCGGGGCAACTGGTGTTTGACGAGAAGGAAGGTACGTGGCACTGCCGCGTGCGCGCGGACTTATGCGCGAGCGATACCGTGACGATCTGCAAGTTGCCGGAAAGCGTCGCCGTGCAACTGCGGGCGGATCTTCCCGAAGCTCTGGGCGCCGATCCGTACAGCAACATTGACCAGAGCGCCGCGCCGGCGCACGAGAATCCGCGGCGCCGGACGCTCGATGACATGCGCCGCTTGAGCGAGGAGATCAAGCGCGCGCGGGTCTACAAACACCCCGCCAAATGAGATGAAATCCAGTTTATAAGTTTTTGTTTATTAAATAAAAGAATAGGCTAAGCCACACGCGGGGCAGCGCTCTCTTGCGTGACATCTCGTTGCATTTCCCGCGTTCCGGATGCGAGGAACTTCTGTTGATCCATGCCGCCGGTCAACTGCAGTAGGGTCGCGATCACGCCTGTCCAGCCTGTTTGGTGGCTCGCACCGAGCCCTGCACCGTTATCACCATGGAAGTATTCATAGAAGAGGATGCAATCGCGCCAGTGCGGGTCCTTCTGGAGTTTCTCCGAGCCGCCGTATACCGGTCTACGCCCGTCCTTGTCGCGCAGGAAGATGCGTGACAGCCGCCCACTCAACTCCATCGCGACCTCGTAGAGGTTCATCAGCCGGTCCGAGCCCGTGGGGCACTCGATCTTGAAGCGATCGCCGTAGTACAGGTAATACTGCAGCAGACCGCGGATCAGCAGCAAGTTGACCGGCATCCAGATAGGGCCGCGCCAATTGGAATTGCCACCGAACATTCCCGTGTCGGATTCCGCGGGCAGGTACGCTACCTGGAAGTTCTGTCCGCCGGCCTGCACTTCATACGGATGGGCCTGATGAGTGCGTGAGAGCGCGCGCAGGCCGAAGGGACTGAGGAACTCGTTCTCATCCAGCATGCGCGTCAGAATGCGTCGCAAGCGTTGTTCGTTGACGAGCGCGAGGATGCCGCGACCGGCCTCACCCCGGTGCCCAGGTCCCGTCACGTGTACGCTGTCCATCAAGTGTGGCATGCGCTGGATTCTTTCCATCAGTGCGGGCATCAGATCGCGCACCTTGTCTCGCTGCCACTGCTCGATGACGGTCGTCGCACACAAAGGCAGCAGGCCGACCATTGAGCGCACCTTGAGCCTGCGGGCCGTGCCGTCGGGCAGACGCAGCACGTCGTAGTAAAAGCCGTCCTCCTCGTCCCACATGCCGTTCGGTCCCGTGCGGTTCATGCCCGAGGCGATCCAGAAGAAATGCTCGACGAACTTCAGGCACATATCCTGGAAGCTGGGATCGACCCCCGCGATCTGAATCGATAGCTCGATCATGTTCTGGCAGAAGAACGCGACCCAGGCGGTCCCATCCGCCTGCTCGAGGTGGCCTCCGGTCGGCAGCGGGGCGCTGCGATCGAACACGCCGATATTGTCGAGGCCGAGAAAACCTCCTTCAAAGACATTCTTTCCGTACCGGTCCTTGCGATTGATCCACCAATTGAAGTTGAGCTCGAGCTTGAGAAAGGCGCGCTTCAAAAAATCGGTGTCATCGCTCTCACCCATCAGCTGCCCGAAGCGATGCAGGAACAACGTCGCCCAGGCGTGCACCGGCGGGTTTACGTCACCATAGTTCCATTCGTATGCGGGAATCTGCCCGCTCGGATGCATGTAGACCTCGCGCAGCATCAGATTGAGCTGCTGACGCGCGAACTCCGGATCCACGGCGGAGAGCGCGACGCAATGGAAGGCGAGATCCCACGCTGCATACCAGGGGTACTCCCACTTGTCGGGCATGGAGATGACGTGGTCGTTGAGCATGTGATACCAGTCACCGTTGCGGATCGCGGGACCCCCCTGGCCGCTCACCGGATCTGTGCCATGTTCATTCAGCCAGCGCTGGGCATCGAAACAGAAGTACTGCTTGCTCCAGAGCATTCCACTGAGCGCCTGGCGCATGACGCGGGACTGATCCTGCGACAACGCCCGCGGCGTGATGGATGAGTAGAACTCGTCTGCTTCGCGCGTGCGGGCCGCGAATAGCTCGTCGAAGCTGCGTCCAAAGGATTCGGGGGGCGTCGCGGCGTGGATATCCATCAGGCGCAGGCGCACGGTCGCACTCTGACCCGCACCGATGGTGAGCTCGTAATGCGCGGCCGATTTGGTGCCGACCTGCTTTGGGTTGACGGCCTCATGCCGCTGATGGATCAGATACTCGTGGAAGGCGTCCTTCACGTACGGTGTGGCGTTCTGCGCATTGAACAGGCGCTGGTTGTTGGTCTCGTTCTCTGTGAACAGCAGAGTGGGTTGGCCTTCGCAGTGCAGCGCGCACGCGCCAAGCAGCTCATGCGAGGCGATGAGCAGGCGCTCATTCGTGGGATTGCCGGCAGTTCTCAGGATCGGCTTGGCCACCCCCTGCGACCAGCTCCAGGTGTTGCGGAACCACAGCATTGGAAGCAGGTGCAGCTGCGCCGCATCGGGACCGCGATTGCTGACCGTGATTCTGATCAGATTGTCGTGCGCATCGACCTTCGCGTATTCGACCAGCACGTCGAAATAGCGATTGTCATCGAATACGCCAGTGTCCATCAGCTCGTATTCCATCTCGAGCCGACCACGCTTGCGGTTGGCTTCGACGAGCAGGCTGTACGGATACTCGGCCTGCGGATATTTATAGAGATATTTCATGTAGGAGTGCGTCGGAGTGCTGTCGAGGTAGAAGTAGTACTCCTTCACATCCTCGCCATGATTGCCTTCGCTGTTGGTGAGACCGAACATACGTTCCTTGAGAATCGGATCGCGTCCGTTCCACAGCGCGAGCGCGAAGCACAAGAGCTGTCGGTCGTCGCAGAATCCGGCGATTCCGTCCTCGCCCCAGTGGTAGGCGCGCGAGCGGGCTTGATCGTGGCTGAAATAGTTCCAGGCATCGCCATTGGCGCTGTAATCCTCGCGCACAGTCCCCCACTGCCGCTCGCTGAGATAGGGACCCCACTTCCTCCACGGTATGCCGTCCCGATGTGCTGCCTCGAGACGAAGATGCTCTGCGGTGCTGGTCATTGCTCTGTCCTCGCGTTCGCTGGGGTGTTCACACGGCGAGAGCGCACCCGGTCGTGCGATCCGTGAGCACTGACGGCTGGATGGTGTCGACGCGATTTCAGAACGGACGGCGGGGCGCGTCTATTGGCCGATGGTCCCATCGAGCCGCCGGGCAAGAGCCGGAGCGCATACTTCCGGCGCATGAGACCTAGGTCTGATGGAGCGGGCTGCCGTGAGAGCAAAAAATTGTCATACGACGACACGAGGCGGCGACCGATTGCCATCCATCCCATCATCGGCCGTCAGCCGAACCCCGCACGGCGAGCTTCCGATCCGCCCCGCGGGGCGGGCGACGCCATCGTACGCGCGCAACGACGCCGCCCGTGTGCGGCTGCGGATGGGTGCATGGTTTGCCTTGATCGCCGGGTGCCTAGCTCGGAGCGTTGGCGCTCAGGAGCTCGAGCCGCGCGTCTACTCGCCCAATCCGGTCGGCATCAATTTCATCCTCGCTGCGTACGGGCGCTCGCAGGGTCAGGTGCTCTTTGATCCATCCATACCCGTGCAAAACGTAGAGGCGACGCTGAATTCGGGCGCGCTAGGGTACGGCACGACCTTCGGGGCGTGGGGTCGCCTCGCCAGCGTCTCACTCGCCGTCCCCTTCGTTTCCGGCACCGTGTCCGGCGAGGTCGGTGGAGGTCAGAAGGAGATCGAGCGGAATGGACTTGCCGACGCAAGCTTGCGCCTCGGCCTTAACCTTTTCGGCATCCCTGCGCTCTCACCGGCCGAATTCGCCGAGCGCAAGCCCGACACGGCGCTCGGGGCGAGCCTCGTCATCATTGCGCCCACGGGATCCTACGATCCGTCCCGCCTCATCAACATCGGTACGAACCGCTGGGCGTTCAAGCCGGAGCTGGGGCTCTCAGTTCCCGTGGGTAATTGGTTCCTAGAAGCATATGGCGGGGTCTGGTTCTTCACGACCAACACGGACTATTACGGTGACACACACCGCTCGCAGGAGCCCATGGCGAGCTTTCAGGCGCACGTGAGCTATACGTTTCGCCGCGGACTCTGGCTAGCAGCGGACGCGACCTATTATCGCGGCGGGGAAACGAGCGTTGATGGCAGCGACCAGAATGATCGCAAGGCCAATACTCGCGTCGGTCTGACGCTCGCCGTGCCTCTCACCGTGCATCAGTCGATCAAGCTCGCTTGGAGCGACGGCGTGCTGGTCCGCTTTGGCGGAAGCTTCAATACCTTGAGCCTCGCATGGCAATACGCGTGGTTCGATTGATGCGCTGCAACAGCGAACTGATTCGATCACCGGCCTCTGATTCTCGGTCCTCGTCTCGACCGACTGCTCTGGTGTGGACTTGAGATTGCCGACCTGCGCGGCCTGCGCCCGCAGCTCTTGCACGGCATCGAGCACTCCCTTTTGATGAATGCCGAACCGAGCTCGCGCGTCCAGTCGATCTGCTGGCACGTCATGTCGATGAGCTGTGGAAACGGCACCAGCGCACGCGTGGCCCGGACCGAACGCGGCCTTCTGCGCAGCCTGATCCAACGCATCGCCTTGCAGACTCTGGTTCTCGAGCAGCCAGTTGCCGGCATCGAGCACCTCTTGGGAGTTCACCGAGGCAGCGAGAATCGGACCGACGAGCTGGTCGGGATAAAGGGCGATGGGCGCCACCAACTGCTGCAGCGCATCCCGGTGCCCAGGAAGCCTGGGTCACTGCGGGCGCGGGGCCGGCAACCGGCTCCGTCGTGGCCGTCTGCCCGGTTGCCCCCATAGAGGCGGCTTCGCTTGGAGGCGATTCAGTGCGCGACCCACAGGCCGCGACGGCCAGGGCGCAACTCATCACTATGGCGGCAAGTTTCAGCGGCGCATCAGTGGCCGCAAGCAAACCACACGCGTGCTCAATGCCCACTCCTTGGAAATTGTGGCGGCGCGAGGCGAGATCTCTAGCGGGAATGATTGGTTGCGCTTCGCTGCCGTAACAATAGGACCTTGGGGAGGGGACGAGACAAGCTAGAGCAGCACGTCCACGACCTTCTTCAGGATCACATTGAGCGGTGCGACCAGCAACACGAGCGGCAGAAACGGCAAGAGCGCGGCACCCGCCAGCAGGATCAAACGCTTCAGATCGAGCGGCACCGTGTACATGGCATAGACGTTCGCCGTGATGGAGTTGAGATCCGTGGTGGCCGAGAAGTCCGGCACCTCGAGCGCGCCCTTATTGAGCGCCTGACGCATCATCAGCCACTTGCGCTCGAACTGTTCTCCCAACCGGGCGGTGAGACCGCCGTACTCGAGGATGCCGCGATGTTGCTCATGAAGCAGTCGACGCGCGAACAGCAGGAGCGGACCGGCAAAGAGCACCAGCACGAATGCCACTACGCCGACGATCTGGTATTTGAACTCGAGGGGCGATGCACCGTGCTGCAATACCCGGTTGATGGCAGGTCCGGCCCCAATGACACCCATCGCGAAGGCGAGCGGTGTGAATCCCTCGAGTGAAATGCCGACGAACTTGAGACCTCCCGCACGATCGGGATGGGACGGGATCAACCGCAGCTCGATGCGGTTCATGAGCCAGAGGAAGCGTGTCCACAAGCACACCCGCCAGATCCATCCGAACAGCAAGATCAGCAGGATCGGCGTGCTCACCAGCATGCTCCACCAGCCCGCGGGCGATGGCGTGAGCGCACCTGCTCTGACCGTGCCGCGCCACAGAGGTACGTCGACCGACAACTTCAAGAACAGGAACATGGCCACGAACCCGTAGGCGAGCACTGGGGCCAATACCTCGGCAACCGTGGAATTCGTGAGCCGTCGCGTGGAGCTGACCGCTTTCTCGTAGCGGAAGCGATCGGCCTCCGCGATCAGTCCGGAACGCACGAACTGTCGTGCAATCGCCGCAAGGCGATACACGCAGATCGATTCCGCGAGAATGAGCAGCGGGGTGGCAATCAGAAAGCGCGTGTGCGCGCCGAAGTCGAGGATGAAGGAGTTAGCCCAATCCGCGCGCAGCAGATCACCGCGAATCCCCGTGAGAACGACCAGCGGCAGCCAGGCGATCGCGACCGATAGCAGCGCCCGCCGTACGACGTGCGCGTTTCCGGCGCGCACGAGTCCCAGCCAGCTCTGTAGCTTGCGCGGCGGTCCACCCTCGAAGAGCAGCCATTCTGCGGCGGCCGTATCGCTCATGACGGAGGCGCCCGCTCGGGGGCTGTGCCCTGGCGCTGACGCACGCGGATCTGCTCCAGATCACGGTCGAGGAAGAAGTTAGGAAACGTGCGGATCACGGCGATTGCACCCTCTGACCGATACTTTCATGCCGCAGACCGGGGTTGCCTACCGGCGCCTGCATGCGTGTTTGACTTGGACCGTTGGCTCACTCGTAGGGTCCGACATGCAGCAGCATGCTTACTGCGGCCGCCACTCCGATGACCAAAAGGATAACCGCGACGATGAGGGTCAGCGAAGGTGGGAACTGGCTCTGTGCGAAGATCAGCCCCCCGATCTCATCGACTCGCGCTGCCCGCGCAGGCCCAGCATGAACATTAGGTGATAGATGATGCCGAGGACCAGCATGCCGATACCGAGCAGCACGAGCGACACACCGAAATTGGCGTGCCGATCCGGCTGCGCGCAGCACGCCCGCTTCCTTGAGCTTGTTGAAGATCTGATAGATCGTGAACCCGAAGCTGATGAGCGACAGTGCGGTGCCGATCTCCGCCATGAGTGTGCGATCCGCCGCCATGCGCGTGCGTTGAAACGCCATCCCCGTGCGCCGCATGGCAAGTTGCGTGTTCGCGTCGGCCGCCGCAATTCCCGTGGGCTCGCTCACGAGAGCACATGTAAGTCAGTGAGTCCGCGAATGATGATCTGCACGGCGAGGCCTACCTGCAATACGCCGAGCACACTTGCGAGCACTTGCACGACGTACAGCATGACGCCGCGCGTGATCTGGCGTACGAAGAGCATTGCCAGAAGGTCCGCTACCATGACGGCCGCGAGGATGGCGTAGATCGCTCGCACTTGAGTCGCGCTGTCGCTCATCAAAAGGAGCGTCACCAGGGCCGCGATGCCGTACGGCGTGACCACGAGTGGGAACGCAAGCCTGACCGTAGCAGCCATTGCCGAGGGCGGCAGCGGCTCGGAAGTACGCGCCGATTTCGTCGCATCGTACGACGCCAGGGTCAGATTGATGGCCACCAGAAAGAACACCACTCCAGTTGCAATCTCTATGGCCGGGATCGAGACGTGCCACTTGACCGCAAGAGCACTTCCTAAATAGCCCCCGACGAGAACCGCGGCCAGGCTGACGACGAACACGCGCAGCGCGGTGATTCTGAGCGCGACGGCATCGAGATCGCGCGTCTGCTGCCCATAGGGACCGAGCAGCTTCAGCGGTCCGAGGGTTACGAAGAAAAGAGTGAAGATCTCGCCGGCGGAAAGCATGCAGGCAGACCAGGAAAGAGGATCGCCAAGGCATTCCCCTCCACGGTGCGACGTTCAATCGGCGCGACTATGGAAAGCGCTCGAATGGTTGGATATGGGACTTTGGTCTGATTTGTGCCACGCCTGTGCTACTGGATTGAGCCAGATGCTCGGTGCAGACTAGCCGGGCGGCGCGTGAGTCGTTTTCCGCTCATGCTTCAGGGGCTTGGCCAGCGGCGTGTCGATGCTTCAGATCGCGAATCCGTCGACCGGCGATGCGCGGCCACCATCCGCCGGGCTGCTCGGTCGCATGCTGCGCGCACCAACGCCGCGCACACTATTCGCGGCCGTTACAGTCGCATTTGTCTATTCGCTCACGGCGCGCCTGGGATTGGCACTGGCGCTCCCGACCGCACCCGTTGCCGCGCTGTGGGCACCCAACGCCGTGTTGCTCGCTGCGCTGCTGCTCGCCCGTCGCAGCACTTGGTGGATCTTCCTCGCGCTCGTGCTGCCGGGCCATTTTTTGGTGCAACTGCTGGGTGGTTACGCGCCAGACCGCGTCCTTATTCAGTACGTGTTCAACTGTGCGACGGCACTTGTCGGCGCGGCAACGCTGACCAGGCTGGTACCCAATCTGCGTCGCATCGAACGCGTGCGAAGCGCGCTGCTCTTCATCCTGACCTGTGCTCTCCTCGCGCCGCTCCTCACGAGCTTGCTGACGGCAGCCGCGTTCCTCGCCGCCCACGTCGATGCGCGGTTCTGGTTGACCGTCTCGGCACGTACGCTGAGCAACTCATTCGCGATTCTGACGATCGTGCCGCTGATTCTCCATGCTGCCGCCTGGCTGAAGCGGCCGCAACGGACGGTGCAGCTCGCCCGCGCGGTGGAGGCCGGTCTGCTGGCTACCAGTCTGATCCTCTTGGCCGCTCTTGGCCTGCTCGCCCCCGCAGTGCTCAGCCACAATCAATGGGTCTTCGTCTACGCGCTGTTTGCGATCCTGTTGTGGGCATCGGTACGTTTCGGAGTGGTCGGCGCGTGTGCCTCGGTACTGACGCTCGGTGGGGTCGCGACCCTCGGTGTGCTCGCTCCCATCGGTCCGGTGCTGGTCGGCTCCCCCGCTCGCAACGTGCTTTGGCTGCTGCTCTTTCTGATCCTCAGCTGCGTTACGGTGTTGCTGCTTGCGGCCGCCATCGAGGAGCGCCGGCAACTCGAGCAGGTCGGCTCCGAAAGTGAGGCGCGCTTTCGCACCATCTTCGCGCAGAATCTCATGCCGACCCTCATCTGGCATTCCGATGGGAGCCTCATCGATGCTAACGAATCCTTCTTTCGGTTGACGGGCTATACGCGCGCGGATCTTAGATCCGGCACGGTGCACGCGCGGGCGCTGTTCGCGCGCGCAGATGGCACGCGCTTGGGTGATGCGGATCCCGAGGCGGGCCTAAGTCTGGGTTCGGGGCCAGTGGAGCGCGCGCTGGTGCTGCGCGACGGGCATCATATTCCGGTGCTGGTCGGTGCCTTCATGTTTGCCGGCTCCGACCAGGAGGGCACGGCGTACGTGCTCGACCTTTCCTCGCTCCGCCGCGCCGAATCGGAGCGGCGCCACGTCGACCGGCTGCACTCCGCCGTGCTCGCCTCCATTCACGATCAAATGGTGGTGCTCGACCAGTCCGGCGTGATCATCGAGGCCAATCAGTCGTGGCGTCGTTATGTCGAGCATTCTGCGACCCGACCGTTCGAGCGCGCCAACGTGGGCGACCAGTATCTGCAGGTGTGCGCAGGCGCGGCGCGGGAGGGCGATCCGGTGGCTGCGGAGTTGCTCGAGTGCATCCGTGACGTGCTCGCCGGCACCAGCGCCCAGCGGCGCCTGGAGTTCTCGCGCGAGCGACCGGAAGGTCCACTCTGGTACGAGATGTCCGTGGAGCCACTGAGCCGGCCGGAAGGGGGTGTGATCATCACCCGCGCGGACATCACAGCGGCCAAGCAGGCTATGAGCCAGGCACAGGAGCAGCGTCTGCAGCTCGCACACCTCGGGCGCGCAGCGGTCCTGGGTGAGCTGTCGGGAGCCTTCGCACACGAGCTCACGCAGCCGCTCACTTCCATCTTGGGCAACGCGGAGGCGGCGTTGGAGCTCATCTCGCGCGAGCCCAGCTCGCCCCCCGTGATCGCGGAGATGCTACGCGACATCATCAGGGACGATGTGCGCGCCGCCGAAGTGATCCAGCGACTACGCTCGATGCTCGCACGGGGCGAGATTCAGCGTCAGCCGATCGACCTGAATCAGGTCGTCCGGGACGTGCTCGCGCTGGCACACAGCGATCTCATCACACGCAATGTCTCGGTGGCCCTACAGCTCTCCCCGCAGACCCCATTCGTCCTGGCCGATGCCGTGCAGCTCCAGCAGGTGCTGCTCAACCTGGTGATGAACGCATGCGATGCCATGACGGGCAGTCCGGCGGCGGAGCGCCGGCTGACTATCGCCACGCGCTTCGTCGAGGGCGGTCGCGCCGTGGAATGCGCGGTCGCCGATCGCGGCTGCGGGGTCCCAGGTGACCAGCTGGAGCGCATCTTTCAACCCTTCGTGACGACGAAAAAGCACGGGCTCGGTCTCGGGCTGCCGATCTGCCGCTCCATCATCGAGGCGCATGGCGGGCGGCTCTGGGCGGAGAACCGGGAAGAGCGCGGAGCGGTTTTCCGCTTCACGGCGAGCGCAGGCAGGTAAGACGAAGGTCCACTATCGCAGTTGCACATGGCGTTGCCAAATGCGCATCATGACGTGGCGCTCACCTCTTATTGCGGTGGTGGACGACGAAGAGTCGGTGCGACGCGCGTTCGCACGCATGCTGAGCGCCTCAATGTTCGATGTCGAAACCTACGGATCAGGTCGCGAGTTCCTGGACTCTCTGCGAGCGCACGTGCCGGATTGCGTCGTGCTCGATCTGCAGATGCCAGGCCTCACGGGGCGAGAAGTGCAACGGCAGCTGCTCATGGCGCGCATTTGCCTGCCCATGATCGTCGTGACCGCTCAGGACCAACCCACGCTGCGCGAGCAGTGCCTGGCCGATGGCGCGGCGGCGTTCGTGGCGAAGCCATTGAAGAGAGAGCGTCTGGTGCATCTGATCGATGATGCGATCGGAGTGCGCCCCACAGCGAGCTAGAGGGGCGGTGCCCGCGTCACGGTGGGGGGAAGTGGAGGGGGTTATGCAAGAATCGCATCCCAGCGTTTTTCTGCTGGACGATGATGAGTCGGTCGTGTTGGCGCTCTCGCGCCTGCTGCAGGCCGAGGGCTTCGCCACACGCGCCTGGACCTCTGCCGAGGAATTCCTCGCGGAGCACGATGCCGGGAGACCGGGTTGCCTGGTCGCCGATGTGCTCATGCCACGAATGGACGGACTGCAGCTGCAGGGCGTATTCGCGGAGCGCGGCATCGACAGACCCATCGTGTTCATTACCGGTCAGGGCGACATTCCCACGGTCGTGCGGGCCATGAAGGCGGGCGCAGTGACGCTGCTACCGAAACCGGTGCAGAGGGATCAGCTTGTGCCCGCCGTGCGCGAGGCCCTTGGGCGCGACGCGGCACAACGCGCGCGACATCGCGGGCAAGAGGACGTCGCCCGGCGTCTGGCGAGCCTCACGCCGCGCGAGAGAGAGGTACTCGGGCTAGTGACGACGGGGATGCTGAACAAGCAGATCGCTGCGCAGCTGGGCGCCGCGGAGAAGACCATCAAGGTGCACCGGGGACGAATCATGATGAAGATGCAGGTGCGTACCGCCGCCGCGCTCGCGGGGCTGATGTCGCAAGTGGAGCGGCCGCGCGCGTTTGCCCATGCGCTGAGCCTGACGAGGACGACATGGGACCAGAGTCCAATGTCTTGATTGACGCGGAGCAGCTAAAACACCTTTGGCGCAATAGCTCGAGGCAACCCGCATGATCACCCGTTTCTGCCGCCTCTACCCAGGTGCGCTCGCGCTGGCCGCTCTCGTGCTCGCAGGCTGCGTATCGACGCCCACGGTTCACAGCAACACGGACCCCACGGCGAACCTTTCGAGCTACAAGACCTACGCCTTCGTACCGCAGCCCGGCACCAATCGCGGCGGCTATTCGACCCCGCTCACGAGCAACTTCGAGATCGCCATCGCGCGGGAGATGGAAGCCCGCGGATATCGCAAGGTCGATTCGGACCCCGATCTGCTCGTGAATTTCAACGCCAACTCCAAGGAGAACGTGGACGTGCGCTCCACCTACAGCCCGGGGCCTTATTACTACGGCTATCGCGGCGGGATGTATGGCGGGATGAACGACGTGCAAACGGTGCGCTACAAGGTGGGTACCGCAAACATTGACATCATCGACGCAAGCAAGAAGCGGTTGGTATGGGAAGGCGTCGCGGAGGGCGAGCTGACGAGCGACATGATGAAGAATCCGCAAGCCGCCATCGATATGGTCGTAATGCAGATGTTCATGCAGTTCCCGGGCAAGGCGCAGTAAGGGTAAGAGGACAGGAGGAAACCAGCATGTCGTATCGAGAGCCGCTTCTCCGTCCGTTTATCGCAGCCGCAGCACTGCTGGGAGCCGCTGCGGCCTTCAGTCAGCAGCCGGCCGCGCCAGCGCAGGCGCCAGCGCAGGCATCGGCCTCGGGCCACTCCGCGACCCTCTCGTCGAGCCTCGGCTTGGTCGTATTCCCGGCCAAGGATCAGAGCGCGGAGAAGCAATCGAGTGACGAAAACGCCTGTTTCGGCTGGGCGAAGACCAACACCGGCATCGATCCCGCCGCCATAGTGCCGCAACCAGCCACCGCGCAGGCACCGGCGCCGGCCTCCAGCGGGGGCAAAGAGCACGCGGGGGCGAGAGGTGCGGCAAAGGGAGCCGCCGGGGGCGCCCTGGTTGGGGCAGTTGCCGGGGATGCCGGCACCGGGGCAGCGGTCGGGGCGACCGTGGGAGCGTTGTCCGCGGGCTCGAAGCGCCGTCAGGCAAAAAAAGCGGAGGAGCAACAACAGCAGCAAGCTGCGTCCCAGCAGGCTCAGGCGAGCGTCGACCAGCAGAAGGCCACCTATAACAAGGCGTTCTCTGCGTGCATGGAAGGCAAGGGCTACTCGGTTAAGTAGTCCCCGTCGGCTGCCCTGGACGCTGGCCCTCACGGAAGTCCGCCGAGCAAGGCGCTGTGCGCGCAACCTCGAGCCGCCAAGGGCTCGCTGTTCTGTCGTGCTGCCGACCTGCGCCCTGAATGTTTGAGGGCTGATGTCGCTCGCGGCGCGAGCGCCTCATGAGCTAGACAATGCTGGCTCCGCCGTCCACCGCGATGATCTGTCCCGTGATGTGCCGCGCGGCTGCGCCGGCTAGCAGCACGACGAGGCCCTGCAGATCCTGTTCGAGTCCGATCTGACGAAGCGGGGAGGCCGCCTGCACTCGGTCGACGACCTTGGCGAGCAGCCCCTGGCTCATCTTCGTGACGATGAACCCCGGACAGATCGCATTCACGACGATATGGTGCCGGCCCCATTCGGCGGCGAGCGCCCGCGTAAAATTCACGAGACCGCCTTTGCTGGTTTGATACGCGATGGCGCGCAGCACCTCCGGATGCGACCCTTGCAGGCCCGCGATCGAGGCGATGTTGACGATGCGTCCGTACTGGCGCGGAATCATCGAGCGCACGCCCACTTCCTGCGTGATGCGAAAGGTCCCGGTAAGGTTCAGGTCCATGACCTTTTGCCAACCCTCGAGCGGGTACTCTTCCATGGGTGCGCCCCACGTGGTGCCCGCATTGTTCACGAGAATGTCGATGGGACCGAGCATCTCGATGACGCGGGCCACCAGAGGCCCGACAGCATCGCTGCGCGACAAGTCGTTGGTGAAGCTTTCGGCGCGGATGCCGCGTGCCCGGAGCTCCGACACGGCCGCATTCAACTCGTCCTCCTTGCGGGCCGTGATCGCGACGCTCGCACCCACGTCACCCAGGGCCTGAGCCATGGCGAGGCCGAGTCCACGCGAGCCGCCCGTGACCAGTGCGACACGTCCGGACAGATCGAACAGACGGATGGCGTTTTCCAGTGCGGCATTCAACTCACTCATGCTCGCTCCCTGAGGATGTGATCGCTGATGATGCCCAGGTGGTGATCGCAGTCGCCGAAGGTGGCATTGATCATCGTCAAGCGTTTGAAGTAATGGCTCACGATGAGCTCGGCACTCATTCCCATGCCACCGTGCAGCTGCACGGATTGTTGGCCGATGAAGCGCGCCGCTTTGCCAACGAAGGCCTTGGCCGCGCAGACATCGTGATGGCGCTGTCGCGCATCGCCCACGGCGCAGCGCCCGCTCGCGAGCAAACTCATGGAGCGTGCTTGCACGGCCATCATGAACATGTCCGCCATGCGATGCTGCAGGACCTGAAAGCGCCCGATCGGCTGTCCGAATTGCACGCGAGTGCGCAGGTAATCGAGCGTGGCGCGGTTCACTGCCTCCATGATGCCGACGGCCTCCGCACACAAGGCGGCAAGGGCGTGATCGAGCGCCTCCTCGAGCGCCACCAGAGCTGCGCCCCGCACCCCGAGCAGATGCTCGGCGCCGAGCGACAGCTCCGCGAGTTCGATATCGGCCGCGTTGCGTCCGTCCTGGGTACGGTAGCGAGTCAGCTTGATGCCAGCGGCGCTTGGATCCACGAGAAACAGTGAGACGGCGCCCGAGGACTCCTCGCGAGCGGATACGATCAGCAGCTCGGCGGTCGCGCCGTCCAGCACGACGCTTTTGCGGCCCGAGAGCAGGAAACGTCCATCGCTCATGCGCGCCCGCGCGTCAACCCGATCGAGCACATAGCGGGCATCGGGCTCGTAGTGCGCGAGCGCAATGCGAATGCTGCCATCGATCACGCGTGGGAGCACCCATGATTTCTGAGCCGGCGAGCCGTGCCGTGCGATCAGTCCCGCGCCGAGCACCACCGTGCTCAGGAAGGGCTCCAGCACCAACCCGGCGCCGAGTTGCTCCATCACCACCATGATCTCGATGGGTCCGCCGAACCCGCCGTAGTCCTCGGGCAGGCCGAGCGCGAGCACACCCTGCGCGGCGAGTCGCTGCCAGATCGAATCGCTGAAGCCATGGGCGGAGGCAAGGATTCGTTGGCGGCTGTCGAATGCGTACTCACCCGCGACGAAGCGCTGCACGGCGTCCTGCAACAGCTTCTGGTCCGAAGTGAGCTCGAAGTCCACGTGTCTACAGTCCGAGAATGCGCCGCGCAATGATGTTGCGCTGGATCTCGTTCGAGCCGCTGTATATCGATGCTTTGCGCATGTTGAAGTAACGCCCCGTGAAAGCTGCCCACTGCTCGGCACCCTCGGGCTCTCCCTGCCAGCCGGCATCGAGCGCCTCCGGAATCCAGGGGAGCGCGTAATGTCCCAGCGCCTGCATCTTCAGCTCCGCCAGCATCTGCTGGATCTCGGAGCCGCGTACCTTCAAGAGTGAGGATTCCGGCCCGGGGTCGCTTCGCGAGGCATCCTCTTTCAGAACCCGCAGCACCGTGAACTCGAGCGCGAGCAGGTCGATTTCGAGCTCCGCGATCCGGTCGCGGAAGCGCGCTTCTTGGAGCAGCGGCCGGCCAGCGGAGCACTCGCGGGCGGCGAGCTGCTTGAGCTTCTTGAGCTCGCGCTTGCATTGCCCCAGCTGTGCGATGTTCACACGCTCGTGAGCGAGCAGGTACTTGGCGTATGTCCAGCCCTCGTTCTCCGCGCCCACGCGGTTGCCGACCGGGACCTCCACATCCTGAAACCAGATCTCGTTCACTTCGCGCTCCCCGTCGAGCAGACGAATAGGGCGCACGGTGATGCCCGGGGATTTCATGTCAATGAGCAGGAACGAGATACCCGCTTGCGGGCGCGACTGCGCATCGGTGCGTACCAGGCAGAAGATCCAGTCGGCGAAATGTCCCAGAGTGTTCCAGGTCTTCTGACCGTTGACGACGTAGAGATCGCCGCGCCGCTCGGCGCGTGTCTTGAGTGATGCGAGATCGGAGCCCGCGCCGGGCTCCGAATAGCCCTGACACCACCAGTGATCACCTGAGAGAATGCTAGGCAAGAAGCGCTGCTGCTGCTCACGGCTGCCGAACGCCATGATCACGGGCGCCACCATGCGCAGTCCGAAGGGAATGGGCGGTGGGGCGCCGGCGGCGCTGCACTCCTCATCGAAAATGTGCTGCTCGAGCGTAGTCCAGCCGGTACCGCCGAATTCGCGCGGCCAGGATGGGGCCGACCAGCCCCGGCGATGCAGGATACGCGTCCAGCGCACCCAATCATCGCGCTCGAGGCGCTTGAACTCCAGGACCTTGCTGCTGATCTCGGGCGGTAGCTCGCGCTGCAGAAACTCGCGAACTTCGGCGCGGAATTGGGCCTCGGCGGCTGAAAACTCGAGATTCACGGCGGCGCAGCGTCTCCTCGCTTGGACTTTACTGCGCGCTCGCTCGCGCCGGCAAGGATGCGAGCGCGGCGTGCAACCTGCGGCGTCAGACCTTGCGCCGGACGCGCCACCCTTGAAAGTGAGCGGCGCCGAAGTCATGCTCGCGGCCCGTTCGGCCGCGTTCCGGCGCACCGCTCGACAGGAGAGTTTGCCATGAGCCATGTGGATTACGAGCTGCGGGGCACGGTCGCGCTGATCCAGTTCCGCAACCCACCGGTCAACAGCCTGGGGCACGCGGTGCGGCGTGGCCTTGCCGAAGCGTTCGATCGAGCGCGATCGGACGATGCAGCACGTGCCGTCGTGCTGAGCGGGGCGGGCGGGATGTTCTCGGGGGGCGCCGATATCCGCGAGTTCGGCACGCCGGCGGCACGCAGTGCGCCCAACCTGCTGCAGCTCATCGGCATCATCGAGGCGTTGCCCAAGCCCGTGGTGGCCGCGATCGGCGGCACCTGCTTGGGCGGTGGACTGGAGGTCGCGCTCGCGTGCCACCTGCGCGTAGCGGCCGCGCATGCCCTGATCGGCTTGCCCGAAAGCAAGCTGGGACTGCTGCCTGGGGCCGGGGGCACTCAACGTCTGCCGCGTCTCGTAGGGCTGGAGGCGGCGTTGAACATGATCTTGAGTGGCGAGCCGGTGCCCGCGAAACTGCTCGCGCACACGCGATTGTTAGACCGCGTCGTTGAGGGCGATCCGCTCGAGGCCGCGGTCGAGCTCGCGAGCGCCACGGCAGCCAAGGGCTCGCTGCCGCAGCGCGTGCGCGATCTCACGCTCAAGGAGCCGAATGCCGAAGCGCTCTGCGAATTCGCCCGTAACGGCGTGCGCGCAAAATTTCCACATTATCCGGCACTCGTTCGCTGCGTCGATGCCGTGGAGGGCTCGACGAAGCCATGGGAGGAGGGCAGTCAGCTCGAGCGGACCTATTTCCTCGAGCTGATGGAGACGACCGAGTCCAAGGCGCTACGCCACGTGTTCTTCGCCGAGCGCGCTGCAGCCAGTGTCGCCGATGTGCCCGCCGCGACGCTCACGCGCGAGATCCGCGCCGCTGCTGTCGTCGGCGGGGGAACGATGGGAAGCGGCATCGCCGTGTGTTTCCTCAACGTCGGTATTCCGGTCACGCTGCTCGAGAGCGACCAGAGCGCTCTCGAGCGCGGCGCGGCTCGGATCCGCGAGGTGTACGAGGGGCGCGTGCGCCGGGGAAAGATGCCGCCCGAAGAGCGCGACCGGCGCCTCGCCCTGCTCACGACAACCCTCGATTACCAGGCGCTCGCCCATGCGGACATCGTCATCGAGGCGGTGTTCGAGGAGATGGCCGTCAAAGAGCAGGTTTTCCGCCAACTCGATCGGGTGATGAAGGCGGGAGCCATTCTCGCGACTAACACGTCGACCCTCGATGTGAACCATATTGCGCAGGTCACCCAGCGACCCCAGGATGTGATCGGCACGCACTTCTTCAGCCCGGCGAACGTCATGAGGTTGCTCGAGATCGTGCGTGGCACGCTGACCGCGAAGGATGTGCTCGCAACGACCCTGAAGCTCGCCAAGACTCTCAAGAAGCAACCCGTGGTATCCGGCGTTTGCGATGGCTTCATCGGTAACCGAATGCTTCACGAGTATTCACGTCAAGCCGGGTACCTGGTCGAGGCGGGTGCCTCACCGCAGCAGATCGATGCGGCGATCGAGAAGTTCGGCTTCGCGATGGGCCCTTTCCGCGTGAGCGATCTCGCTGGCAATGACGTGGGCTGGCGCATCCGCAAGCGCCGCGCCATCGAGCACCCCAACCTCAAGTATTCGAAGCTGGGTGACAAGCTCTGCGAGCTCGGGCGCTTCGGTCAGAAGACCCAGGCTGGCTGGTATGACTACAAGCCCGGAGATCGAACGGCATACCCGTCAAAGGTCGTGGACGACCTCATCGTGCGTCACCGCGCCGAGCTTGGCATCAAGCCGCGCGGCGTCACGTCCGCAGAGATCGTGGACCGGTTGGTGTTCGCCCTCGTCAACGAGGGAGCCCGGCTCCTCGAGGACGGAATCGCCGCACGCGCCTCCGACATCGATGTCGTGTATCTCACCGGCTACGGCTTTCCGGCGTGGCGTGGCGGCCCCATGTTCTATGCCGATACCGTGCAACTGTATGATGTCGCCAGACGTATGAAAGAGTTTGCAGCTGACCCGGTCGGCGATCCGCAGTTCTGGGAACCCGCGCCGCTCATCACGCGGCTCGTTGCCGAAGACAGCTCGTTCAAGTCCTTCGATCGGGGGATCGCATGAGCGTCGACGCCGTCATCGTTGCCACCGCGAGAACGCCGCTCGCCAAGTCCTGGCGCGGTGCCTTCAACCTAAGCCACGGCTCGCTTCTGGGGGCCCAGGCCGTCAAGGCTGCCATGGAGCGCGCCCGCATCGAGCCTGCGGAGGTGGACGATGTGATCATGGGCTGCGGTCTTCCCGAGGGCGCCACAGGTAGCAACATTGCACGCCAGATCGCCATCCGGGCGGGCTGCCCAGTCAGCGTATCGGGTGTGACGGTCAATCGTTTCTGCAGCTCGGGCCTGCAAAGCATCGCGTTTGCAGCACAGCGCATCATCGCGGGGGAAGGGGACGTCTACGTCGCGGGTGGGGTCGAGTCCATCTCGTGCGTCCAGAACGAGATGAACAAGCACATGCTGCGCGACAGCTGGATCAACGAGCACAAGCCGGCATTGTACTGGCCGATGCTGCAGACCGCTGAGACTGTCGCGAGCCGCTATGCGATTTCACGCGAGCGCATGGACGAGTACGGCGCGCGCAGTCAACAGCGAGCCTGCGCCGCGGAAGCGGCGGGGCACTTCAAGGCAGAGATCGTGCCAACCACGGCCACCATGGCCCTGGTCGATCAGGAGTCGAACCGGCTGTTCACGCGCTCGATCACCATCGAGCGCGATGAAGGATTGAGAGCGGATACGACCTACGAAACGATCGCCAAGATCAAGCCGGCCTTGCCCGGAGGTACCATCGCGGCAGGCAATGCCAGTCAATTCTCCGACGGCGCGGGCGCCTGCGTGTTGATGAGCGCGACGCTCGCCTCCAAGCGCGGCCTGCAGCCCCTCGGCATCTTTCGCGGTTTCGCCATTGCCGGCTGCGAGCCCGACGAGATGGGCATCGGTCCGGTGTTCGCGGTCCCCAAGCTTTTGAAACGTACGGGACTTAGCGTGCGGGATGTGGATCTGTGGGAGCTCAACGAGGCCTTTGCCGTGCAGGTGATCTATTGCCGCGACCAGCTCGGCATCCCCGATGAGCGGCTGAACGTCGACGGGGGCGCCATTGCCATCGGCCATCCTTATGGCGTGAGCGGCCAGCGCCTGGTCGGACACGCACTCCTGGCGGGCAAGCGGCTCGGCGCTCGCCACGTGGTCGTGACCATGTGCATCGGCGGCGGCATGGGCGCTGCGGGTCTGTTCGAGGTTGCCTGAGCCGGTCGGGTCGGCTGCGAACGGACGTGGCGGTCAAAATCTCAGTGACAGACAACTGAGACCGCCGTCCATTTTGCGAAACTCCGACATGGCAAGCGGCAGGAGCCGGTAGCCCAGTTCAGCGAGCGTCGCGGCGAAACGTGAATGATCGGCTGCAATCAGCACGTGCTCGTTGATGCGTACGCAGTTTGCCGCATATTCCTCGCCCGCCGGGGTGTGCACCAGCTCGTAGCCCGCGAGCTGCGGCGAGTGGCTCAGTTCAGCTACTACGGCCACACGTCCCTCGCCAAGATATGCGATGCCCGATTTCAGATGCAGCAGGGAGCGACTCTGACGCACGTCGATGATCGATGAGCGATAGCCGCACGAGTGAACGAGAGCTGCGAGCTGCCGCGCGCCTTCCTCGTTGGTCCTGCGCGAGATGCCGATGAAGAAGTGCTTCTCGGCCAGACACACATCTCCACCGTCAAGCGTACCCGGAGCCTCGATCTCGTGCAGATCGAGCTCGTAGTCGGCGAGCGCGGCGCGTATCGAGCGCACCTCGCCGGCGCGCGAGGCTGCACCGGGTCGGGTCGTGATCGCCAAGGGGGCGGCAATGACGGCCGTATCTTCGATGAAAGTTCCATCGGGATAGGCGCTCTCAGCGTTGAGCGCACGCACCTTGAGTCCGCACTGCTGCAAGGCCTCACAGTACAGACGATGTTGCTCGAGCGCTGTGTCGAGCTGTGGGACGCCGAGCGCAGCGCTCGTGAGGCCCGACGCGAAGTTGGCTCCGGGCACGCGGACGATGGCTCGGCTCAGGGGCATGGAGCGCGCGGATGGCATTCAGGATCGGTCACGTCCATTGTATTGTCACAGAAAGAGCGGCGCGATGGGGAGTCGTCCATGAGCTATTCCGAGCGTTTCAGCGTCCGACCGGGCGCACGGGTGAGGCTTGCCGGACTCGATCCTGCACTCAAGGGCGGCTACGAAAGCCACGAGGATGTGGAGGATGAGATCGAGCGCTGCCGCAAGCGGCTGAGCGAGCTGCAGGAAGTGCTCTACGCCGAGCAACGCCGCTCCCTTCTGATCTGCCTGCAGGCGCTCGACACGGGCGGTAAGGACGGCACCATCAATCACGTGCTCAGCGCCATGAATCCGCAAGGCTGTCGTGTGAGCAACTTCCGGCAGCCCTCGAAGGAGGAAGCGGCGCACGATTTCCTCTGGCGCGTACATCGCGCCGCCCCGGCGCGCGGCGAAGTGGTGATCTTCAACCGCTCGCACTATGAGGACGTGCTGATCACACGAGTGCACAACCTCGTTCCAAAGTCGGTCTGCTCTCATCGCTACGATCACATCAATGCCTTCGAGCGGGCGCTGGCCGACCACGAGACCTTGATCCTCAAGTTCTTCCTGCATATCTCCAAGAAAGAGCAGCTCGCGCGCTTCAAGGCGCGTCTCGACGACCCGAACAAACACTGGAAGATCGCGGAGGCCGACTACCAGGAACGCAAGTTCTGGGGCGGCTACGTCAGGGCTTATGATGAGGCGCTGTCCCGCTGCAGCACCCAGTGGGCGCCTTGGTTCGTCGTCCCCGCGGACCACAAGTGGTACCGCAATCTCGTGGTGGCGCGTATCGTGGTCGAACAGCTGGAAAGACTCCACCTGCGCTATCCAAAGCCGAGGGTGAACCTCGAACGCATCCGCCGGGAATATCACGCTGCACGGCATGCGGCGGCCCGCAGACCGTCCCATAAGAGGTCCTGACCCCACCCGCGGCGCACGCGCGGCAAAACTAATTCAGCAAGATCAGGCTCGTTAATCGACTGGCTCTCGGCTTCGGCTTTTGCTGCCATAGCGGCCCCGAGGTGCTGCTGGACACCATTGCCATGATCCGATCGACCGCCGTCGGAGTGAGGCGCGCCGTGCTACCGATCTGTGTGCTCGCTTGCGGCGCCCTGCCGCGCCTGGCAGCTGCGCAGGCCTCGCCATTTCTCACCGGAGCTAATGCTCTGGAGACCAACATACTGGCGTGGCTCACACCGATTGCCATCATTCTGATTATGGTTCTGGGCGCGATGGCGATGGCGAATCGACTCTCCTGGGGGTGGTGTTTGGGCGCGATCCTGGGCATCGCAATTGCCTTCGGCGCACCGCAGATCGTGACCTGGGTGCGGGGAATGTTCGGAGTATGAGCGTGCAAGCACGCGCTCCCTCACAGCGGGATCGGCGCGACACACGGCCATGACCTCACGCAACGCAGGGCTGTCGATGGACCCGTTGTTCGTCGGCGCAACACGTCCGCCCATGCGCTGGGGTGTGACTTATGCGGCGCTCCTCTCCAATCTGGTTCTTACAATGGAAATCTTTCTCGCAAGCCGCAACTTGCTGGCACTGCTGCTCGCGCTACCGATTCACGGAATTGGCATGCTGCTCTGTGCGCGCGATGCGCGATTCTTCGATCTACTGCTGCTGTGGTGCCGCACTCGGCTACCTGCTTGCGCCGGCAATCTACGGCTCTGGAAAGCGAGCAGCTACAGCCCGCTGTCGCTGGATGCGGCAGGCGCCCGTGGCCGCCGGGGCGACGCTGTAGAGCCGGCGATCGCCGCGTGGGGTCCGGTCGCGACGCGAGGCCGATCATGAAGGCCGCGGGTAGACGCATGGCGCTCATGCGGCGCGAGCCCGAGATGCGCCAGCAGATTCCCTACACCGTGCAGGTCGCGAGCAACGTCGTGAAGACGACCCTGGGTGATTACGTTCAGGTCTTTCGACTCGCGGGTGCCAGTTTCGAAAGCGCCGATGACGCCCAGCTCAACAACTGGCACGAGCGCTTGAACATTCTCTGGCGCAACGTTGCAAGCCCGAACGTTGCCTTGTGGACCCACGTGGTCCGGCGACGCGAGCACGTGGTCGCGGCGAGCGGGGAGGCCGGCGGGTTTGCGAGCGAGCTCGCGGCGAGTTATCGGCGACGGCTTGCGCGCGAAACCCTGATGGTGAACGAGATCTATCTGGCCACCGTCTATCGACCCGTGGCGGGGGCACCAGCCGGGCTGGTGGCAAAAATGCTTTCCAAGACTCGCCCCGAGGCCGGGACGTGGGAGCTCAAGGACGCGCTCGATGCCTGCGAGAAGCTCGCACAGACACTGGAAGCCTCACTCGAGCGCTACGAACCCGAGCGGCTCGAGGTCTATTCAAGCGCTGGACGAGTCTACTCGCGCGTGCTCGAATTCTTCGCGCTCCTCATTGAGGGCGAGCCGCGCGCGGTGCCGCTCCCGCGTGCGCCGTTGGGACGAGTGCTCGGCACGAACCGCGTGCTCATCGGGGCGGAAGCCGTCGAGTATCGGGGCGCCTGCAGCAGCCAGGTAGGTGCCGTGCTCGGAATCAAGGAATACGCGACGCCCAGCACGGTGGGAATGTACGACAGTCTGCTCGCCGCGCCGTTCGCCTTCATTCTCACGCAATCGTTCACCTTCCTCAGCAAGCCGGCGGCACAGTCTCTGCTGCAGCGGCAGTTCAATCGCATGGCAAACGCGGGCGATTATGCGGTTTCCCAAGCGCAGGAGCTGAAGAGCGCGCTCGATGCACTGACGAGCAACGATTTCGTGATGGGCGATCATCATCTCTCCCTGCAGGTGCTCGCAGATCTCGACGCTACCGAGACGACGTCCCCCGCGACGCATAGACTGCGTTCGCTGAACGAACACTTGGCGCTCGCCCGTAGCATGCTGGCCGATGCGGGCATGACGGTCGCACGCGAGGATCTGGCACTAGAAGCCGCATTCTGGGCACAGCTGCCCGGGAATTTCGCGCTCCGGCCGCGCAAAGCGCCGATCACCTCGCGCAACTTCTGTGCCATGGCACCGTTCCACAACTATCCGTGCGGTCGCGCGCGGGGCAATCACTGGGGTGACGCGCTTACTCTGCTAATCACGAGTGCCCGCTCGCCTTATCACTTCTCCCTGCATGCGAGCGATCCGTTGTCAGCCGACGGTGGCAGCCGCAAGGACACTGGCCACACCTTCATATGTGGTCCAACCGGCTCCGGCAAGACAGTGCTCATCGGCTTTCTGATCGCGATGCTCAGTCGACAAGGTGCCACGCAGGTAGTGCTCGATAAGGATCATGGGCTGGAAATCCTGGTGCGTGCGCTGGGTGGCGAATATCTCTCGCTCAGGAACGGCACGGCGACCGGCTTCAATCCGCTGCAGCTGCAGCAAGCGTCGGATGACGTCGAATTTCTCAGGACCTGGTTGCGGGCACTCACGAAACACCCGAGCGGCCGCGCACCGAGCGTGCGCGAGCAGATGGACCTCGACCAAGCTCTGAAGGGAACCCTGGCTCTCGAAGCATCGGCACGGCGCCTGTCACGGCTCATCGAGTTTCTCGACCCGACCGATCCGGAGGGCGTGCACGCGAGACTCTCACGCTGGTGCAACGTCACCCGCGGCGACTACGCCTGGGTGTTCGATAATCCGCGAGATTCAGTGGTGACACGACTCGGCACTCACCCGGTAGTCGGCTTCGACGTAAGCGATTTCATCGAACATGAGGTCACGCGCGCCCCCATCACGCTCTATCTGTTTCACATAGTGCGGCGCTTGCTCGACGGCCGCCGCTTCGTGTGCTGGATGGATGAGTTCTGGCGGCTGCTGGCCGATCCGGCGTTCGAGAGCTTCGCGAAAGACGCACCCAAGACGTGGCGCAAGCTGAACGGGGTCATGTCCCTTGCCACGCAAAGCGCTAGCGATGTGCTCGAGAGCCCGATCAGTCGCACCATCGTTGAGCAGACCCCCACAAAGATCTTCTTCCCGAACGCCGATGCTTTGGCAGCGGACTACATGACGGGCTTCGGTCTAAGCGAACGGGAGTTCAACCTGGTGAAGACACAGCTAGAGCCAGGCTCACGCAAGTTCCTGGTGAAACAGGGTCACCACAGCGTCGTCTGCCAGCTCGACCTGCGGGGTTTTGACGCCGAGTTGGCGGTCATTTCGGGTCGTGCCACCGAGACCGCGCGTATGCGTCGTCTCATGGACGAGTTGGGTGCCGAACCAGCGCGCTGGTTGCCGCGTTTCTGCGCCGCATTTGCCGCCGAGTGCCCCTAGATGCAAGGAGTCCAGTCATGTTCGCCGCACTGCGCCTGACGGTTCGTCCGCTGTTGTTTCTCGGCCTGCTGGCGCTGACACCGGCGGCACATGCCCAATGGGCCGTCGTCGATGTCGGGGCGATCGCGCAACTCGTGCAGGAAGTACAGATGATGGAACAGGAGCTGACAACGGCCCAGAGCGAATATCAGGCGATCACGGGGGATCGTGGCATGGAACAGCTGCTCTCGGGAACGGTACGCAACTACTTGCCGACTGGCTGGAACGAGCTGCAAAGTGTACTGGCTCCGCAGGCAGCCTCCTACGGTGCACTCGCGGGCGACTTGCGCAGCGCGTTGGCCGCGAACGCCGTGTTGAGCGCGCAGCAGCTCGCGTCGTTGCCCGCCGACGAAGCAGCGCAGCTGCAAGCGGAGCGCAACACCACCGCGCTTCTGCAGGCTGTCGTCGGTCAGGCCCTGTCCGCCGCCAGCAACCGTTTCGCCTCATTACAGTCGCTCATCGGCGCAATTCCGCGAGCCACGGACGAAAAAGCGGCTCTCGATCTGCAAGCTCGCATCGCCGCCGAACAGGGCATGGTGCAGAACGAGCAGATCAAACTCGAAGTCCTATATCGGGGCTTGCAGTCGCTCGATTGGGCCGATCGGCAGCGCGCCCGCGAACAGGTTGTTCTGGGTCACGGAATGTTCGGCGGCCGCTTTCGTCCAAGTCCGTGATCCCGGACGAGTCCTCCCATGGGATTCTTCGCAACCTTCTGGACGTGGCTGAACGGTCAGCTCGCCACCTACATTGGCGACAACACGGCGCGACTTGCCATGATTCTCGAGCCCACGGTGGTCACGCTAGCAACCATCTACGTCATGGTGTGGGGTTACCTGCAGCTGACTGGGCAGCTACAAGAGCCCCTGGTCGCAGGCCTCAAGCGAATCGTCCTGCTGGCAGTCGTGCTCGGTGTAGCGCTGCGCCTGTGGCTCTACAACACCGTCATCGTCGATACGTTTTATACGGCTCCGGCAGCCCTTGCCGCGTCGCTGGTCGGGGCAGCAAGTCCGGTCGGGACCATCGATGCGATCTGGGAAAGTGGCGGCACCGTTGCGGATTTCCTCTGGAACAAGGGCGGCGTATTCGGGGGAGACTTCGGTTTCTACCTGGCCGGGGTGGCGGTGTGGCTCCTGATGGGCTTGCTCTGCGTCTACACGATGTTCCTGATCGCGCTCTCCAGTATCGCCTCCGCAGTTCTGCTCGCTCTCGGCCCGCTCTTCGTCGTGATGCTGCTCTTTAACTCAACGCGGCGCTTCTTCGAAGCGTGGATCGCACAGCTGGCCACGTACGCCTTCATCACCATCCTGACGGTACTTCTCGGCGCGCTGCTGCTCCAGATCGTCAACTCTTACGCGGCGCAAACGGCGGCACGCGGCGCCGCCATTGTCACCGTGGACGCACTGAACATGGTTCTGGTCGCCGCGCTCGTGTTCCTGTTGATGCGCCAAGTGATGCCCCTGGCCGCGGCGCTGGGAGGCGGACTGTCCTTGAGCACTCTCGGTTTGCTCGGAAGGCCGCTGTCCTGGGGACTGCGCAGCAGCGTTCCGCTCGCACGCGCGGCGGTCGTGGGCTCACTGAATGCTTTGCGTTCTGAGCCACCCGGGCGCGCGCCCATCGAGACTCGCTCATGAGGCGGGCACGCGTGATGATGTGGCTGATGCTATCGGTCGTAGCCTCGATCGTTGGTTGCAGCAGTGCGCACGCGATCAAAGTGAGCTGCGATGATCACCTGGTGCCGATCAACGAGCAGCAACGAAACGTTGCGAGCGGCGACGCCAATGTGTCGCCAGGACCGGCTCGTGGAGCGCAGCAGCGATGAAAGCCGGCGAGCTCGATCGATATTGGCAGGAGGCCACCTCCTGGGAGACGGATCGGGTGGCCCAATTGCGTCGCAGCGAGCGGGCGGCGTGGTGGAGCGCAGGTGGTGGTTGGGCCTGTGCGCTGCTCGCCGGGGCCGGCCTCGTGCTGCTCTTGCCTCTGAAGCAGCTCGCCCCGTTCGTCGTACGAGTGGACAACACGACCGGCGTCGTCGACGTGGTTCCGCAAGCCAACTTGCAAGCGGAGCCGGCCGAGCTGGTCACGCGCTACTTCCTCACGCACTACATCACAGTGTGCGAGCGGTTCAATTTTCCGACCGCCGAGAGCGACTACGAGGAATGCGGTGCTTTTCACTCCGCACAGCGCAACCAGGCATGGTACGCGCTGTGGAATCCGGTCAATCCGAGTTCGCCGCTCAATCTGTACAAGGACGGCTCGACGGTGCGCGCGAGTGTTTCGGCCGTGAGCTTCTTGAGACGCGCGAACGGCGTGAGCGATCTGGCGCAGGTTCGATACGTGAAGCGACTGCGACGCAGCGGGGGCACTCAGGACGAGGCCACGCATTGGATCGCAACCATTCAGTATGCCTATGGGCCGCCGTCGGCGGATGTGCGCCTGCGCAGCTGGAATCCTCTTGGCTTCAAGATACTCGATTTCCGCCCGGAGCCCGAAGTCATTGCAGAGCCCGCGGCCGGTTCTGCGGCGGTTGCAGCTGCCGAAGCCGGGGCAGGCCACCCGGTGGCCGGCACGTCGGATACGCAACCGTGAGGACGCTCGCACGAGGCGGCCGTGGGGGGCGCCGCCCCAAAGCCGCCATGCTCATCTGCATCTTTGCCAGTACGGCCCTCTCAAGTCATGCCGAGGTCTATCCGGTGAGAGGGGGTGGCGACGCCCGTATCCGCTCCGTCCTCTACAGTGCCGATGAGGTCTATCGCATTCACGGCTTCGTGGGCTTTCAGATCGACTTCGAATTTGAGCGCGGAGAGGCGTTCGTCGGGCTCGCCGCAGGTGACATCGAGGGGCTGTCATTCGTCGCGCAGGACAATCATCTGTTTCTGAAGCCTCGTGTGGCCTCACTGGGCACCAACCTGACGATTATTACTACGCGTCGGGATTATCAGCTCTTCTACACTGTCACGGCACAACGCCCGGACGCCCACGATCCGGAGCTGCTCTATGCATTGCGATTCGACTATCCAACGAATGTTGCGAGCGTGGCAGGCGTGCAGAGCGCAGTGGAGGCACGCTTGCAGAGAGCGCCGTCCGCACGCGCGCAGAACCATGACTACTGGTACTGCGGTGCCGCTGCCTTGCGTCCGAGCGCTGCCTCGGACGACGGGATCCACACCCGTTTGCGCTTTGGTGCCCATGCCGAGCTACCGGCGATCTTCGTGCGCAACGACGACGGCAGCGAATCGTTGCTCAACTTCAATGTGGAGGACGGCGATGTCATCGTGCACAGGGTCGCGCGCCGCTTCGTTGTGCGTCGCGGTGCTCTCACCGGGTGTATTGTCAACCGCAGCTTCAGTGGCTCAGGCGATCGACTCGACTCGGGTACCGTGGCACCCGACGTCGAGCGCGTCCGGCGGACGGGATTACCGTGAGTCCACAGGCCGCTCGCGACGAAGCAGAGGTTGCCGGCGAGCGCACGATCGCCGAGGTACACAGGGTACGCTCCATCGAAGCGCGTGTGAGCAGCATCATGGCACTTGCGCTCATGTGCGGTCTTGGCATCGCACTGCTCGCCTGGTACTACGGCTCTGCGATGCGGCGACCCGCGCGGCAGGTCGAGCATGCAAGAGCGCTGTCGACGAGTCATGCACAGAGCGATATGCCGCTGCCCCCTCTTGGGCGGATCGGTTTTCCGATCATTCCCACAGCCGCGCCCACGCGCGCTGCGCAGCAGAGTGCCGGACCGCCCGCGCGCGCGGCGGTACTTGAACTACCGGAGGTGCTGCAAGCCCCCCGTGCAGTGGATGCCAATCGCGGCGCTGGGCAATCGACGAACTACGCCGTTGCTTCACAGTCAACACCCGCACAACGGACTCTGCAGCGGCGACTGTCGGGGCCGGTGTTTGCGCGGCAGACGGACGCGCCGAACGCCGCTGCGGGCCCAGTGTCCACTGATGCAGGCAGCAGCGGGACCGCTGCACCCGAACGCACGATGCTTGGTGATCCGGGTGCAAGCCTTTCGAGCGCGCCGCCAAGTAGCTTCTCCTCAAATGAGCTCGCCAGCCTTCTGAAACCTGCAGTAAGCCCTGCGACGGCAGCGAGTGTTCTGCCGACGCAGCAACTGCTGCTCGCAAAGGGAGCCTTCATCGACTGCACTCTCGAGACGGCGATCGATTCCAGCCTGCCGGGCATGACGACCTGCATCACTGCGACCGATACCTTCAGCTCCGATGGCAAGGTCATTCTGCTGGAGCGGGGCTCGAAACTGGTGGGAGAGACCCGTGGTCAGGTGCAACAAGGAGGTTCGCGGGTATTCGTGCTCTGGACAGAGGCACGCTCCCCCGCGGGCGTCATCGTTCCGCTTGCTTCGCCGGGTACCGACGAGCTCGGGCGAGCCGGTGTGAGCGGGGATGTCAATCGTCATTTCTGGGACCGCTTCGGAGCCGCCATTCTCATATCGATCATCGATGCCGGTACTCAGGCGGCGGTGCACTCGGCCTCGGGAGGAGGCACGGTCGTCTACGGCCCCAACGCCTCCGAGGACGTGATGACGGAGGTATTGAAGGAAACGATCCGCATCGCTCCGACCGTTGTCAAGAATCAGGGCGACCGGATTCAGGTGCTCGTGGCTCGCGACCTGGATTTCCGCTCCGTGTACGAGCTTCGTTCCCGTGGCGCACATCGTTGAGCGCAGCGCGCCCGAGTGCTCCGCACTCGATCTCACGCTGCGTGCCCTGCGACCCATTCTGAACGACCCGGAAGTGACCGAGCTGTGCATCAATCGGCCCGGCGAGGGCTTCGCAGAGACGCGCTCGGGTTGGCGGCGCGAGGCGCTGGAGTTCGCCGATTTCGAATGGTGCAAACGCCTCGCGAAGCTCGTGGCCAATTCCACCGAGCAACGTATCGATGCCCAGTCGCCGCTGCTCTCTGCAGCGTTGCCCGGCGGTGAGCGCATTCAGATCGTCATGCCACCTGCGACCACGCCTGGCACGGTCGCCATCACCGTTCGACGGCCGTCTGCCGAAGTCTGGTCACTCGCCGAGCTGGCGGGCCGAGGCATCTTCCGCACGACCCGGCGTGCAAATGACGCGCCCGACGAGACGCAGCACGAGCTTCTGCGACTGCTCGAGGTTGGTGCTCACGAGCAGTTCATGCGCCTTGCCGTTCGGAGTCGCAAGAACATTCTTGTCTCTGGACCAACGGGATCGGGCAAGACGACCTGGACGAAGGCGTTGATTCGGGAGATTCCCTCCCATGAGCGCTTGATCACCATCGAGGACGCTCGCGAGCTGGTGCTTGATCGCCATCCAAATCATGTGCGGCTGTTCTACAGCAAAGATGATCAGGGTCTCGCGCGGATCTCGCCTAGGCAGCTGCTCGAGTGCTGTCTGCGCATGAAGCCCGACCGTATCCTGCTCGCGGAGTTGCGCTCCGACGAGGCCTTCGATTATCTGCGCAACGTCAATTCCGGACATCCGGGGTCCATCACCAGCGTGCATGCTTCCTCGGCGGAGCTTGCCTTTGAGCAACTGGTGCTGCTGGTGAAGCAGAGTCGGGGCGGTCAGGAGCTTGCGCGCCGCGACATCAAGAGACTGCTCTATCTGCTCATCGACATCGTCGTGCAGTTCGGTGTCGAGGGTCACGAGCGTTTCATTCGGGAAATCTGGTTCGAACCCTCGCGCCGGCACTCGCGCATGCGCGGTGCTTGAGCGAGGGTACTGCCGCGCCGGAGCGATTCCCTGTGCCGCAGTATGCGGGAAGGGCGGAGACACTAAATGTGTCTCCGCCCGCATCGTGGCCGTAATGGTCGATCGGAGCGTGCGCGCCTAGAATCCGATCTGCCGGCGTTCGATGTTTCCCTTGTTGGGCGGAACGTCCGGTCTGAGCCACAGTTGACGGACGTGGCGGTTACATCGGTGTAATGCTGCCGGGCACGTACCTGAGTTCGCAGGCTGTCCCACAACGAGGCTTCTGGCGTAGCGATCGTGTGAATTTTAATGTATGTTGAATCATCGACTTACGTCATACTCTTTAGGCGAAATTGAGTACTGAGCTACCCGCGCCCGCTGCCCCCGGGAGTGCGCTCGCTGACCGCGCCGAGAAACTGAATACCCGCGCCGCAGGCGTAGTCGGGCTGGCGGTGTTTTGCAGCCGCGTGCTGGGACTCGCGCGCGAGCAGATCTTCGCGGCACTCTTCGGCGGCGGACGCGTGATGGACGCGTTCACCATTGCATTCAGAGTTCCCAACCTGCTGCGTGACCTGTTTGCCGAGGGCGCTCTCTCCACCGCATTCGTCACCACCTTCAGCAAGACGAGTGCGGTGCAGGGAGATGCTGCCGCGTTTCGTCTCGCGAACAAGGTAGCAACGCTCGCACTCGTGACACTGAGCGCGATCACCGTGCTCGGCATCGTGTTCGCCCCCGCGATCGTTGCAGTCCTCGCCCCGGGGTTCGACCCGCAGAAGGCGCAACTGACGATCATGCTGGCGCGCGTAATGTATCCGTTCATTTTGCTGGTGTCGCTCGCCGCGCTGGTCATGGGGATGCTCAACGCGAAGAACGTGTTCGGCATTCCCGCCATGGCCTCGAGCTTCTTCAACCTGGGCTCGATCGCAGGCGGCGTGCTCATTGGGTGGCGGCTCGATCCGCACTTCGGGCCGCGGGCGGTGCTCGGGCTCGCCATCGGCACACTCATCGGCGGTGCTCTGCAGCTGTGTGTGCAGCTGCCGGCGCTGCGCCGGCTCGGCTATGTATTTCATCCGGACCTGCGCTGGCGCGATGCTGGCGTGAGCGCGATTCTGCGGCTGATGGGGCCCTCGGTGATCGCGGCGAGCTCGACGCAGGTCAACGTACTCATCAATTCGATCTTCGCCTCACAGCTCGGTGATGGCCCCACGTTCTGGCTATCGATCGCCTTTCGCCTGATGCAGCTGCCCCTCGGAATCTTCGGTGTCGCACTCGGGACGGTGGCGCTGCCGCTGCTCGCGCGCATGGCGGCGCTTGGCAACTTACGTTCGTTCCGTGACGAGCTGGCCCGCGGGCTGCGGCTCGCCTTTCTCATGACGCTGCCCGCCTCGGTCGGTCTCATCGTGCTTGCCGAGCCGATCATCTCCGTGCTCTATCAGCATGGGCGCTTCGGCGTGCACGAAACGCAGGAAGCCGCCGGCGCGCTTCGCTTCTACGCGCTCGGCCTCTCCGGATACGCGGCCCTCAAAGTCCTGGTGAATGCATTTTACGCAATCGATCACCGCAAAACCCCGATGATCGTCAGCTTCGCGGCCGTGGGACTCAATCTCGCTCTCAACTGGCTCTTCACCTGGCGGCTCGGTTGGGGACATCGGGGGCTTGCCTTCTCGACGGCATGCCTCGCGCTCACGAATTTCCTGATCCTTTACGCGCTGATGCATCGCCATCTGCGACGCCTGCAGACGCGCGCGCTGCTCGGCTTGTTTGCCAAGACGCTACTCGCATCGGCGGCGCTCGCCCTGGTGTGCTGGCTGAGCGGGCATTATCTGCTCGCGCACTGGCAGGTGCAGCGGTTCTGGCCGAAGCTGCTGGTGCTCTGCGCAACGATCATCGTTGCGGGAGCGGCCTTCCTCGGGTGCGCCAACGCGCTGCGGATCGGTGAGCTGCAGGAGATCGTGCGCGCCGTGGGGCGGCGCCTGGGTCGCGCCGGGGCCCGCTAGGCGAGCCGCAGGCGCTGTCCGCGACCGTGCCGCGCGGCCTTCTCGAGCAGCGCGTGCCCGAGTGCAACATCCGTGATGGACAGGCCGCGATGCCAGAACAGGATCGTCTCAGCGGCCCGCTCGCGCCCACACTTGCGGCCCGCGACGATCTCTCCGAGCTCGGCGTGCACGTTTGCTGCGTGCAACTTTCCCGCCTCCACGTGCGCGCGCAATGCACCGAATGGACCGCTGCGGCACTGACCCCAGTCGTCGACGACGATCTTGGACATGATATCGGTCAGCGACAGCTCGACGGCACTCATGGTGCCGTAGGGGATCACGAGCGCACCGCGCTTGATCCATGAGGTCTTGAGGAGCGGGGCGGGCCGCTCGAGGCGCGTAGCCTCGACGACGATATCGGCATCGGTGACCGCGGCCTCCCACGAGGAAACGGCGACGACCGCCTTCCCGAGGTCCCTGCTCAGGCGCGCGGCGAAAGGCTCACAGCTTTCGGGCCGCCGCGAATGCACGCGTATCTCTCGAAAATCGAACAGCCGATCGAGCAGGCGAACGTTCCAGTAGGCGGTGCCGCGCGCGCCGATGTGCCCGAGAATGCGGCTGTCGCGACGTGCAAGATGCCGTGCCCCGATCGCGGTCATCGCGCCGGTACGCATATCGGTGAGAGAGCTCGCCTCGATGAGCGCACGGGGCATCCCGGTGGCCGGATCGAACAGCGCCAGTATGCCGAGCTCGGAGGGCAGATCGAGCTTGTAGTTATCGACATAGTCGCCCACGATCTTTACTCCGGCCTGGTTGATCGGGGCACCGATATAACCGCGCAGCACGTTGAAGTGCCCATGCACGCTGGGGTCGGGAATCAGATGCACGCGCGGCTCGACCACCGTCGCGCCATTTCCCTGCGCGCGCAGCGCGGCCTCGACGGCGCTCAGGATCTCCGTGTCCTCGAGTGCGATCGCCTCGATGTCGACACCGCTCAAGAAGGTGAGATAGATCGGCTGCATGACGAAGCGGGTCGCTTCTCCGCTATGATTGACGCCCGATGAGCGCCGCTACCCCTGAGCTGCTGCCCGCCGGCGCGCGCACGGGGACGGCGCGAGCCGTCGTTGCCGCATCGCTCGGCAACCTGCTCGAGTGGTACGACTTCACAGTGTACGCGCTGTTCGCTCCCTACATCGCGACGAGTTTCTTTCCGGGCGGCGATCGCGCGATGAACGTCGTGAAGGCGTTTCTCGCGTTTGGAGTCGGCTTCATCGTCCGGCCCCTCGGGGCCGTGCTGCTCGGCATCTATGCCGATCGTGCCGGACGCAAGAGCGCACTGACGCTTGCCATCGCGGTGATGGCCCTGGGCACATTGATCATCGCGTCGGCTCCCGGCTATGCGTCGATCGGGATCGCGGCACCGCTGCTGTTGGTCCTCGGGCGGCTGCTGCAGGGCTTCTCCGCGGGCGGCGAGATCGGAGGTGCTGCCGCGTTCCTGGTCGAGAGCGCACCACCCGCGCAGAAGGGCCTGATTGCATCCTGGCTGCAGGCGAGCATGGGCATGTCGAACATCCTGGGCGCGCTCGTCGGAGTGGCGGTGACCAATGCTCTCAGCGCGCAGCAGCTGCGTGACTGGGGATGGCGCATCCCGTTCATCGTCGGCTTGCTGATCGCTCCTGTTGGCCTCTATCTGCGTCAGCGCCTGCCTGAGACGCGCGACTTTCAGGCGGAGCGCGAGCGCCGCCGGCGCTCGGCGCAAACGCTGCGCTCGCCGCTGCTCACGCTGTTCCGCGATCATCCGCGCGCGCTCGCGACCGGCATGGGCTTCTCGATACTGTGGGCGGTCGCGGTCTATGTGCTGATCGTCTTCGCTCCCGTGTACGTGCAGCAGACCTTCCACTTCAGCGCGGCGCAGGCATTCATGGCCTCACTGATTGGCAATGTGTTCCTGGTGAGCGCCTGCTTTGCCTCGGGGGCGCTCTCCGATCGCATCGGACGGCGGGCGGCGCTGACGGGCAGCTCGTGCGCGCTCTTCCTCGCCGTGCTGCCGCTGTTTCTGTGGCTGCAGGCCGCACCTACCCCGACTGTGTTGATTCTCGTGCAGTCGGCCTTCTGCGCCATGGTCGGCACCTTTGTCGGCATCGCGCCGGCGATGCTCTCGGAGCTCTTTCCCACCGGGGTCCGCTCCACGGGAATCGCCCTGGTGTACAACACGGCGATCACGCTGTTCGGTGGCTTCGCGCCCGCGCTGCTCACCTGGTTCGGGCGCCGCTACGGGGCCTCGGTGCTCGCGCCCGCGGGATACGTGACAGTGGCAGCGGCCCTCGCGCTCCTCACGATGCCCTTTGCCCGCGAGCGTCGGCTCGGCTAGAAGCGCTCCACCCAGGGACGCAACTCGACTTCCCAGGTCCAGGCGCTGCGGTCCTGGCGCAGCACATGCAGGTAGGTGCGAGCGATCGCGTCCGGGTCGAGCAGGGAATCCGCAGAACCCTCCGGCACAGGACGCGCGGCGCTGCGAATGCCTCCGTCGATGACGAAATGCGCGACGTGAATGCCGCGCGGCGCGAGCTCGCGCGCGATGCTCTGGGCCAGCCCGCGCAGTGCGAACTTGCCCATGGCGAAGGGTGCCGACTGCGCATAGCCCTTGACGCTCGCGGATGCGCCCGTGAGCAGAATGGCCCCGTATTGTCGCTCGAGCATGCGCCGTGCGGCCTCCTGTGCGACGAGGAAACCGCCGAAGGCCGAGAGCGACAGGGCGGCCTGGACCGCGGCCGGATCGAGATCCACAAACGGGCCCCGGAGGCGTGCGCTCGCGTTGTAGATCACCACGTCGGGCGCACCGAGCTCGCGGTCCACGTGTTGGAATGCGGCCGCCACACTTGCCGGCTGCGTTGCGTCTGTCCTCACGGTGAGCGCACCGATCTCGGAGGCGAGGCTCGCAAGCTTGTCGATGTCACGAGCGCCGAGTGCGACCTGCAAGCCTGCGGAGCGCAACAGACGCGCGAGCGAGGCACTGAGACCGCTGCCCACGCCAACGATGAATGCGGTTCTATAAGTGTCGGCGCTCACGGGTGCTGCCCCTGCAATCGCTGCGCGAGCGACGCAGCGATGCTGTCGACGCTCAGCTCTTGAGCCAGACGCTCGGCGTGGCCACGCAGCTCCTGGACGGCGGTCGACTCCCAGTGCGAGGCGCGCAACATAGGACCAATATAATACAGATCGGGCGCGGCGCGTCCTCGTCGATCGATCAGCGCACCGTTCGCGGCCGTACGCAAGCCGAGTCCCAGCTCGTCCGGACACGCCAGCCCTTGCGCGACGAGCGAGCCCAGAAGTGGATCGCGTGAGTGCCGGGCGTCGTAGTGCGGCCCCGTACAGTTGATAACGCGATCCACCGTCATCGAGACGGCGTCCGCGGCGCCGCGGGGACGCCAGGTAACGCGCAGGCGATCCCCGATCGGCCGGCAGTGAAGAATGCGTCCGGCATGAACGCGAAGCGCGTGCTCGCCAACCAATCGCTCGAGCGCTTGCCAAGTCTGCGGCGGCAATCGATGCCGGTGCACATCCCATTGTGCGCGCAGATGGCGCAAAAAGCGTTGCCGCTCGCGCAGCGGCAAGCGGCGCCACAGCGCCGGTGCCAGGCGGCGCATCGAGGTGAGCGCATCGCGCCAGTCACCGCCACGGCTCTCGACGCATTCGATCCAATCGCGCACGGCGCGCAGCAGCTGCCGCACGGAAAAGGAGGCGGCAACCAGCATCGCTCGCGGCTCGACGGGGCACTCGAGGTGGCTCGTGGCGCGCTGAGCATGCGCGAGCAATCCGTGACGTGAGATCGCGTGCACGACCGCCCGACCCTGCGCCGCCTCCATACCGGCCAGAACGATGTCCGCTGCGGTCAATCCGGTGCCGAGTACCAGCAAGGTTTCGCCCGGACGAAATGCCGCCGATGCTTGCCACGGATCCTCGATGTAATGGGCGGAACCCCGCAGAGCTTCGCAGCCTTGAGGGGTGGCCGGCGGCGGATTTCCAAGGGCGAGCACCACTTGTCCAACCGTGAGCCTGCGACCGTCCGCGAGCTCGATGCGCCATGACGGGTTCTGGTCGGTGCGCTCGATTCGAGCGGCGCGTGTCCGCATCCTCTCAAGGCGCACGTGCGCGCCTGCCGCGCCCTCGGCGCACTGCAGCAGCGACTCGAGATACTGCCCATAGAGCGCGCGGGGCAGGAAGTCCTCGGCGGTGGCGCTCGGCAGGCGTTGCTGCGCGAACTGCAGAAATTCCAGGGGGGCGCTCGATGAAGCGGACATGCGGCCGGCAGGCACGTTGAGGAGGTAGGGATACGCACGTGCGGCATAGGCCAGGCCGCCGGCGAGAGGTGCATCGTCGAGCAGCACGATGCGCAACGGACCGCGATGCAAACGCAGCAGCCTGACGGCGAGCACGGTCCCGCAGAAGCCGCCACCGATGATGGCAACGCTCTTAACGCACTGTGACTGTGCCATGGCCGATCCTCACGGCGGGAGGTCTAGGCAAGCCTAGCGAGGATCAGATAACGGACCGGTAGGAATGCGGTGACAAACCGGATTCATTTGTCGCGTGCGGCCGAATGGGGCCGCCGCGCAGCTTAAGGCAAAATCGCGAAGGCTCGGGCCGGAAATCCCGAGCCATCCTTGGGCTTCGGGAAGGAAACGACGATCAGCGCACCCGCCTCGGGCACCTGGTCGAGATTTGCAAGCAGCTCGATCTGGTAGTGGTTCGTGCCCAGGACATAAGACTCGAGGGAGTAGTCATCCCTGGAGGTCGCAACCCCCGGGTCGGTGTCGGTAGGCTCGTGACCCGAAGCCGTGATTCCCCGCACCTCATACAGATATTGCAGTACAGGCTTGCTCCAGCCCGGATAGTGAGCGACGCCCTTGCCGTCGCGATTCTGCATGGCAGGGCCATCGGGCCAGCGTTGCGACCAGTCGGTGCGCATCGCCACGAAAGCACCGCGCGGAATGGGTCCGTGCCGGGCTTCCCATGCATGCACGTCGTCGAGCGTGATCACGTAGTCCGGATCGTGCGCGACCTGCTCGTGCACATCCACGACCACGAGCGGCAGAATCATCTCTTTGAGCGAGATTTGATCGACGGTACGCATGCCACGATGAAAGTGCGCGGGTGGATCGACATGCGTACCCCATTGGCCCGGATGCGAGTACTCCTGCGCCCAGAAGCCGTCCTTCTCGATGGAATAGAGCGTCCGCCGGCGCTCGTCTTGGAAACCTTTCCAGTGCGGAATGCCCGGTGCGAACTCGTGCGTGAGATCGACGAAGCGCTTGCCCTGCAGGCTCGCGTAGATCTGCGCCAGGGTGAGCTCGGACGTTGCCGCGCCAGCGGGCGAGGTGGGCGGCGCATTCTGCGCGAGGGCGCAGGCGATGCCGCTGCAAACAAAGAGAGCCGCGAAACCTCTGAAGCGCATGGCGCTCATCATACGCCAGAGCCTGCGCCATGCTTTGCTGTGCGCTGCCGCTCTATAATTCACACCATGCCTGTCCGAGCCTACGGTTGCGATGAGGAGTCAAGCATGAGAGCTCTGCTGCTGACGGGCATCTGCATGGGCGTTGTCGCACTTGGCGCCTGCACCACGGAGGCGGGCTCCGAAGCGGGCGCCGCCGGGGATGCCCGCGCCTCCATCGCCTTCGCGAATCACGGCGGCATCTACGACTGGGCGGCCGACGGTGACCGCGGCATTTACATTCAGGACAACCTTCGGCAGTGGTATTACGCCAAGCTGCTCTCCCCGTGCATCAATCTGCCTTTCGCTCAGCGCGTGGGCTTCGTGACCGAGCCGGGCAGTGGCAGCTTCAACCGCTTCTCCGCGATCGTCGTGCGCGACCAGCAGTGCTTCGTGCAGAGTTTCTCCAAAAGTGGCCCGCCGCCCTCGCAGATGAAACACTGGCGACAGCCGAATGGAGCCCCGGGTGCCACCAGCGACACGCCAGCCGCTGCCGGTGCCGCATCGAGGTAGCCGGACCCGCCGCACAAGCCGGATCTAGGGGTGGGCTCCGGGCGAGCCTGTCTGCAGCAGACTCTGTAGGCGGTGAACCTGCTCGGAGAGCATCGCGTCCACCTTGGGCGCCCACGCTTCGAAGCCGCCCGGCAGGCTCACGAAGCCTCCCAAGGTGTAGGTCAGCGTCAACTCGCTCTGCGGGCCAGTTCCCGTCACGCTCCAGTTGAGCGCACCCTCCACTCCCTGGCTCTGAAAGGGTCCGAGCGCACCGCGCAAGACCAGCAGCTTGCCCGGCTGCACCATCACCACCATCAAATGCTGTACCGATCCACCATGGGATAGCCGCTCGCAGAAGCACCCGCCGGCTCGCGCTTCGAGCGTCAGATTGCGGGCATCCTGCGAGAAAGTGTGCGCCGGGCTCCACCAGCGAGCGGGCTGGAGCAGCGCCTCGTAGACGGCTTGCGGCGAAGCGGCGATGGGCACGCTCTCCCGCACCACGAAGCCGTTGGCCGCGACCGTAGCGACCTCCGCTCGGGCGGATCCTGCGTGTACCAGCGCGAGCACTGCGAGGACGGTGGCGGGCGGGAACGCGCGCTCGGATCGGTCGTTCATATTCTTCTCCGGAGGAAAATCGTGGCTGGAATTATGTTGCCATGCCCGCAGTCGCCGCACACCTTGCGCAGCGGCTGTCGCCGATCATCGACTGATGTACATGGCGGCGCTGCTCTGCAATGCTGCTGCGCGGGTCCGTTCGCGAGTTCATGCCCGTGAAGATGCGTGCCGGTTTGGTGTCCTGGTCCCTGGCCTCGCTGCTGGTTGCTTGCGGCGGAGGCGATTCGCAGGCGCCTGCCTCGAGTGCGCCGACCCCGGCCAGCGCGCCGCAGATCACGATGCAGCCCGCTGACCAGTCGGTCAGCGTCGGCCAGACGGCCACATTCAGTGTCGGTGCGTCGGGGACGGCGCCCTTGAGCTATCAATGGAGTGAGAACGGCGCGGCGATCGCCGGTGCGACCGCCGCCAGCTACACCACGCCCGCGACCACCTCCGCCGACAACGGCGCAACTTTCGCCGTGACGGTAAGCAATGTCGCCGGCATGGCCGCCAGCACCGCTGCGAAGCTCTCCGTATCCGCGGCGATGGCGAGCGGCACGGATGTCACCACCTACAAGAACGATCTCGCGCGTACCGGACAGAATCTGACCGAATCCGCCCTCACTCTCACGAACGTCAACTCCACCAGCTTCGGACTGCTGCGCAACCTGCCGGTGGATGGGAAGGTCGATGGGCAGCCGCTCTATCTGTCGCGGTTGATGTTGAGCGGGACGGCCCACAACGTGGTGTTCGTCGTCACCGAGAACGATTCCGTCTACGCATTCGACGCGGACACCGGCAGCACGCTCTGGCACGTTTCGGTCCTCGGCGCTGGAGAAGCGCTGAGCGATGACCGCGGCTGCGGGCAGGTGGTGCCGATGATCGGCATCACCTCGACCCCCGTGATCTCCCGGGCCGCCGGTCCTCACGGTGCGATTTACCTCGTGGCGATGTCGAAGGACAGCGGCTCCGCCTATCATCAGCGTCTGCACGCACTCGACGTGACCACAGGCGCGGAGCTGTTCAACGGCCCCACCGAGATCGCAGCCACCTACCCGACGAGCGGCGGTGGCACGACGACATTTGAGGCAGGTCAGTACGAGGAGCGTGCGGCACTGCTGCTCGCAAATGGCCTGCTGTATACGAGCTGGACCTCGCACTGTGACATCGCACCCTATACGGGCTGGATCATTGCTTACGATCCGGCGACGCTGGCACAGCGCGCAGTGCTGAACGTTGCGCCGAACAGTGGCGCGGGTCCCGCCATCTGGATGAGCGGCGGCGGACCTGCCGTCGATGCCGCGGGGAACGTGTTCTTGCTCACCGCCAATGGCAAGTTCGAGACCACGCTCGATGCGAATGGCTTTCCCAGCGCACAGGACTACGGCAACTCCTTCCTCAAGATCGTAGCCGCGAACGGCACGCTGAGCGTTGCGGACTACTTCACGATGCACAACGAAGTGTCGGAGTCGGCCAGCGATGTGGATCTGGGCTCTGGCGGGAGCATGCTGCTGCCCGATACGGCGGATGCGGGAGGCACGGTCCGACACCTCATGGTCGGAGCGGGCAAGGACGGCAACATCTACGTCGTCAATCGCGACTCGATGGGGCACTTCAACGCCTCGAGCAACAATATCTGGCAGGAGATCGACGGCACGCTGCCGGGAGGTATCTGGTCAACTCCCGCCTACTTCAATGGCACGGTTTACTACGGGGACTCCGGCGGCACCCTCAAGGCCTATGCGCTCGCGAGCGCAAAGCTCTCGACCTCGCCCACCTCCCAGAGCCCCAATCAATTCACCTATCCCGGAACGGCTCCCGCCGTCTCGGCGAACGGTACCGCGAACGGCATCGTCTGGGCGCACGAGAACACCAATCCGGCCGTGCTGCATGCCTTTGACGCCGCCGACCTTTCCCACGAGCTCTACAACTCCAATCAGGCGGCTTCCGGGCGCGATCACTTCGGGACGGGCAACAAGTTCATCACGCCGACGATCGCCGACGGCAAGGTGCTCGTGGGCACGACACAGAGCGTCGCGGTCTTCGGGCTGCTCCCGTAGCCTGGGCGGCGTGCCGCCGCCTGAGTCCTCAGGGCTTTTCTTCCGGTGGGGGCTGCGCGGCGGGAGTCCAGCCACCGCCGAGGTCTGCCATCAGGCTGACGGCGGTCGTCTGCTCGGAGACGGTAACCTGTGCGAGTGTCAAGCGCGCGCTGAGCGCTGCGGTCTGTGCGACGACCACGGCCGTGTAGTCCACCGTTCCGGCCTTGTACTCGTTGAGAGTCAAACGCTCGGACTCGTCGGCCGCCTCGGAGGACTTCTTGATCAACTCGTATTGCTTCTTGTCCCAATCGGCGGCGGCCAGATCGTTCTCCACCCCCTGCAGAGCCGTCAGCACCGTTTGCCGATAGCTCGCGACCGACTGTTGGTACTGCGCGCGCGCTTGCGCGACTTTCGCCCGCGTCGCGCCGAAGTCCAGCACCGTTTGCGAGGCGCTGAGCGCGACTTCGCGCGTCACGTTGGCGGTCTCGAACAGTCGTGACACGGTCGTGGACAGATAGCCGATCGTTCCGGTGAGCGTGAGATCGGGAAAGTAAGCGGCCTCCTGCACGCCGATGTTGGCATTCGCGGCCGCCGCGAGCCGCTCGGCGGCGACGATATCCGGTCGCCGCTCGAGCAGCGTACTGGGCACGCCGACGGGCACCTCGGGGATGGGAATGTGCCAGTCTTCTTGCTCGGCGAGCTTGAAATCGCTCGCTGGCTTGCCGACCAGCACCGCGATCGCATCCTCAAGCTGGGCGCGCTGCAGCCGCATCGCCGCTTCCTGCTGCTCCGCGTTGTAGAACTGTGTCTCGGCCTGCAGTACGTCCGTCTTGGGTGCTGTTCCCACGCGGTAGCGGTTCTGCGTGATCTCCAGGGTGCGCCCGTATGCCTCGGCGCTTGCGGTCAGGAGCCGCCGCTCGGCATCGGCGCCCCGCAGCTGCAGGTAGGCGGTTGCCAGCTGCTGCTGTGCGGCGAGGCGCGCCGAGGCCAGATCCGCCAGATCGGCCTGCGAGCTCTCGCGCGCATTCTCGAGCGTGCGGCGCAGTTTCCCGAACACATCGAGCTGCCAATTGCCCGTACCCTGGACCTGATACAGCGTCGTCGTGATGGTGCCGTTCGGGTTGGTGCTCGTGGCGGTTCCGCTCGGCCCTGAGCCCGAAGGGACAATAGGAGTCGAGCCCACCGTCGTGCCGCCCCCGCGGCTGCCGCTCGTTACACGGGTGGCACTTGCATTCGCGGTGATGACGGGAAAGAACGTTGCGCGTGCCTGGCGCACGACGGCTTCCGCCTGTGCATAGGCGGCAATCGCCTGGGCGAGGTTCTGATTGGAAACGTCCACCTGCGGGATGAGCTCATTGAGAGTGTCGTCCTGGAACACCGTCCACCATTGATCGGGAATGGGCTGCGGCGGTGCCGTCGGCGGCGCGAGGTTCTTGTAGTGCTCTGCGCCGGCCGCCGGGGGCCGCTTGTAGTTGGGTCCGACGGCGCAGGCGCACAGCGCCGTGGCACACAGCGCGCTCGCAACGGTGACCGTGAATCGGGAGAGCATTGACATGAGCAACCCCTAACCGAGCGCGTGCGCCGCGCCGCCGGAATCGCGACTGAGGCGCGGCTCTTGCGCACGCCGGCGGCTGAGCCGATCCAGATACAGATAAACGACTGGCGTCGTGAAGAGCGTCAAGAGCTGACTGACCAGCAGACCGCCGACAATGGACACACCGAGCGGCCGGCGCAGCTCGGCGCCTTCCCCGAAGCCGACGGCAAGCGGCAGCGCCCCGAGGGCAGCCGCGAGCGTCGTCATCAGAATGGGCCGGAAACGCAGCATGCAGGCCTCGCGGATGGCCGCGCGCGAGCTCAGGCCCCGGGTGCGCTCCGCATCGAGCGCGAAGTCGATGATGAGAATGGCATTCTTCTTGACGATGCCGATCAACAAAATGACTCCGATGAGGGCGATGATCGAGAACTCCATGCGAAAGAGAAGGAGGGCGAGCACCGCCCCTACGCCAGCCGAGGGTAATGTGGAGAGCACTGTCAGCGGGTGGACGTAACTCTCATACAGCATCCCGAGGACGATGTAGATCGCGAGCAGTGCCGCGGCGATCAGCACCGGCTCATCGCGCACCGAGGCTTGAAACGTGCGCGCTGTGCCCTGAAAGCTGCCATGCACACTTGCCGGCATGCGGATCTCCCGCTCCGTGTCCGTGAAGGCGCTCTGCGCATGACTGAGCGAGTAGCCCGGCGCGAGATTGAAAGCGATCGTGGTGGCGAGCGAGGTGTTCTGGTGGTTGACCGAGCTCGGCGTGGATTCCGTCACGAACCTTGCGATCGTCGCGAGCGGCACCATGGTGGCGGCCGTGGTGCTCACCGGATTCCCGGTCGATGCATCACGGATTGCGAGCAGTGGCGCGGCGGGCGCTGCGCCGCAATTCGAGCCGGTCGAGCTGGAAGTGCCGCGGCCGCTCGAGCTGCTGCAGCGGGCCGTCGAGGCAGCGCCCGGCGCGCCCGCTTGCGCCAGGCTCATCGACGCCGAGTTGACCATGCTCGTCGCCCCCGCGGCCAAGCTGCTGCTGCCGGCGGACGCCGCACCTGCGCCACTGACGGGTTGTTGTTGGGTGCTCGTCGTGTTGCTGAATGCGCTGGCGCCGGCAGCCGTGCCGCTCGGCGTCGCCGCGAGCCCACCCGCGGGCACCGCGTAGCCTCCCGACTCGACGTAGATGTCGTTCAGAGCCGTCGGCTGCTGGATGTAGCGCGGATCGACCTCCATGACGACGTGGTACTGATTCAATGCGGTGTAGATCGTCGAGACCAGACGCTGTCCGAACGCGTCGTAGAGGATGTTGTCGATATTGACCGCGGCAATGCCGAGCCGGGCCGCGGTATCGCGATCGATGTGCACGTACGACTCGAGCCCGTGATCTTCCTGATCGGTATCGACGTCCGTCACGGCCGGTTCGAGCTTCATCTGCTCTGCCAGACGGCTGGCCCATTGTCTGAGCTCGCCAAGGTTGTCACTCTGCAGCGTGTACTGATAGCTCGCGTTCGCCTGGCGCCCACCGATCTGCACGTCCTGTACCGGATTGAGAAATATTCTCAGGCCGGTCACCCGATCGAGCTGCGGCCGCAAGCGCGCGATCACCTTGGGGCCGCTGGCACCGCGCTTGAGCACGATGAACATGAAGCCGCCACCGGCGCGTGTGCCGCCGGTAAAGCCCACCACGGTGGCGACGGAGGGATCGTGGTCGATGATGTTGACCACCTGACGCAGCTTCTGCTCGATTGCCTGAAAAGAGATCGATTGATCGGCACGTATGCCGCAGTTCAGCTGGCCGGTATCCTGCTGCGGGAAGAAACCCTTCGGCGCGACCACGTAGAGATAGACGTTGAGCGCGATCACACCCGCCAGCAGCAGCATCATGAGGGGCGCATGCTCGAGCGACCAGTCGAGCATGTGTCCGTACAGCGCCAGCGTGCGCTCGTAGGTTGCCTGGGCCCAGCGCGCGACGCCGCGTGGTGGCTGCGCGGCTGCGTGCGGCTTGAGCACGAAGGCGCACATCATCGCGGTCGTGGTGAGGGAGATCACGAGCGAGATCAACACGGCGGCGGACAGCGTCACGGCAAACTCGCGGAACAACCGTCCGACGATCCCGCCCATGAAGATCAAGGGAATGAAGACCGCGACCAGGGAGATGCTGATCGAGAGCACCGTGAAGCCCACTTCGCGGGTGCCGGTGAGCGCAGCCTGAAAGCGGCTCATGCCGGCATCGAGGTGACGCGACACGTTCTCCAGTACGACGATCGCATCGTCCACGACGAAGCCCGTGGCGACGGTGAGAGCCATCAGCGATAAATTGTTGATGCTAAAGCCCACGAGGTACATGACCCCGAGCGTGCCGAGGATCGAGCTGATCACGGCCACGGCCGGTATCACCGTGGCCCGCACGCTGGTGAGGAACAGGCTCACGACCATCACGACCAGCAGCAGCGCTATCAGCAGCGTGGTCTCGACCTCGTAAAGGGAGGCGCGAATCGTGATGGTGCGGTCGGAGGCGATCGAGAGGTTCACGTCGCTGGGCAGGTCCGCGCGCAGCTGCGGCAGAATGGCTTTTACCTTGTCGACGGTCTGGATGATGTTCGCCGCGGGCTGGCGCGTGAGGATCACGACCACGGCGGGCTGTCCGTTGAAGAGACCGATATTGCGCAGATCTTCAACGCTGTCGATGACGTTCGCCACGTCCTGCAAGCGCACCGCGGCGCCGTTGCGCCAGGCGACCACGAGGTCGCGGTAGTTGGCTGCCGAGCGTCCGGTGTCGTTGGTGTACACCTGGTAGCGGGTAGCGCCGTTCTCGATCACTCCCTTCGGGCGGTTGGGGTTGGCGGAATTGAGCGCGGCGCGCACATCATCGAGGCTGATGCCGTAGCGCGACAGGGAGAACGGAACGAGCTCCACTCGCACCGCCGGAAGCGAGGCGCCGCCCAGCTCGACGTCCCCGACACCGGGGACCTGCAGCAGGCGCTGCTGAACGGTATTCGAGACCTCGTCGTAGATCTGACCGGGCGTCTTGGTCTTTGAGGTGAGCGCGAGGATCATGATCGGCGCATCGGCCGGGTTCACCTTTCGATAGGTCGGATTCGAGCGCAGTGTCACCGGCAGGTCGACGCGCGCAGCGTTGATCGCGGCCTCGACATCGCGCGCCGCCCCGTCGATGTCGCGATTGAGGTTGAACTGCAGCGTGATCTGGGTCTGACCCACATGGCTCTGCGAGGTCATCTCGATCACATCGGCGATGGTGCCGAGGTGCTTCTCCAGTGGCTCGGCGACGCTGATCCCCATCGTCTCGGGGCTCGCGCCCGGGAGCCGCGCTGACACCTGAATCGTCGGAAAGTCGACCTGGGGGAGAGAGGCCACCGGCAGAAAGAAATAGGCGCCAATGCCCGCGAGCATCAGTCCTGCCGTGAGTAGCGTCGTGCCGACCGGACGGCGCAGGAAGGGTTCGCTCAGATTCACGGCCGGCTCGGCTCCATGCTACCCCCGGGAGGCGTCGACTCGTGTGCGGCAGGCTTGGTAAGCCGGTCAAAGGCGAGATAGATGACCGGTGTGGTGAAGAGCGTGAGCAACTGGCTCACGATCAGCCCGCCGAAGATCGAGATGCCGAGCGGGCTGCGCAGCTCGTGGCCCACGCCGGTGCCGAGCATGAGCGGAACGGCAGCAAAGAGTGCCGCCATGGTCGTCATGAGGATGGGCCGAAAGCGCAGCAGCGCCGCTTCGTGAATCGCCTCGCGGGGCGACTTGCCGCCCTCGCGCTCGGCCTCGATCGCGAAGTCGATCATCATGATCGCGTTCTTCTTGACGATGCCAATCAGAAGCACGATGCCGATGATGCCGATGACATCGAGATCGCTGCCGGTGAGCAGCAGCGCGAGCAACGCGCCCACGCCGGCCGAGGGCAGCGTGGAGAGGATCGTGAGCGGGTGAATGTAGCTCTCGTAGAGAACCCCGAGCACGATGTAGACGCAGACGATCGCCGCCAGAATCAGCCATAACTCGTTGGCGAGGGAGGCCTGATAGGCGTTCGCAGCACCGAGGAACACCGTCGTGATGCTCGGCGGCACGCCGATCGCGCTCTCCGCGGCGCGTATGGCTGAGACGGCACGCCCGAGCGATACGCCAGGAGCCGTGTCGAAGCCGATCGTGGCCGCGGGAAACTGTCCCGCCCGGCTGATCTGCAGCGGCGCATTCTGCACCCGGATGGCCGCGAGCGCGGTGAGGGGGGTCGGCCCGCCGTTGGTTCCAATGTTGACGAGGTCGAGATTCTGCGGCGTGGTCACAACGCCGGGCTTCTCCTCGAGAATCACCCGATACTCGTTGGTGTCGGTGAAGATCGTGGAGATGATGCGCTGCCCGAAGGCACTGTAGAGCGCCTCATCCACAGTAGCGGCCGTGACGGCGAGCCGACCCGCGGTGTCGCGATCGATATCCACGAGCACCGCCAGACCTTGATTTAAGGTGTCGGAGACGACGTTGTGCAGCTCTGGGGCCTGCTGCAGCTTCGCGACCGTCCGCTCCGTCCAGCTCGTGACCTGATCCGGATCGGCGCCTTGCAGCGCGAAGCGATATTGCGTCGGGCCGGACTCCGCATCGATCGTCAGATCCTGCACGGGCTGCAGGTAGAGCACCACACCGGCCACCTCGGCCACCCGCCGCTGCAGGCGACTGCTGATCACCGCCTGATCCGCGCGCTGGTGAAAGGGCTTGAGATTGATGAGCATGCGCCCGGAATTGATCGCGGTGGAGTTCACTCCGTCGACGCCGATGAAGGAGCTCAGGCTCTGCACGTCCGGGTCCGTCAGAATGGCGCGTGCGACCTGCTGCTGCAGTTGCGACATGCGATCGAAGGAGACCGATTGGCGTGCGCGGACCACGGCGAGCAGCTGGCCCGTGTCTTGTGTCGGGAACAGGCCCTTGGGCATGAACGCGTAGAGCACACCGGTGAGAGCGAGCGTGAGCAGCGCCACGAGCAACGTCGCTCGCTGGTGATCGAACACCCACGTCAGAGCCGCGTCGTAGCGTGCGACCACCTTGTCGAACGCGATCTGCCAGTGGTGGCCGAGACCGGCGGGCGGAACGTGCGGCTCCTGGCGCAACCAACGCGCTGATAGCGATGCGGTGAGCGTGAGGGAGACCACGGCCGAGATGACGATGGTAATGGCGAGCGTCACCGCGAATTCGCGGAACAGCCGGCCGACGACATCGCCCATGAAGAGCAGCGGGATGAGGACGGCAACCAAGGATACGGTCAGCGAGATGATGGTGAAGCCGATTTGCTGAGCGCCCTTGAGTGCAGCTTGCAGCGGCCGTTCTCCGGCTTCGAGATAGCGGGAGATGTTCTCGATCATGACGATCGCATCGTCCACGACGAAGCCGCTGGCGATGGTCAGCGCCATCAGCGAGAGATTGTTGATGCTGAATCCGAGCAGATACATGGCACCGAAGGTGCCGATGAGAGAGATGGGGACGGCGAGCCCGGCGATGACGGTTGCCTGCACGCTGTGCAGGAACAGAAAGATCACCAAGACGACCAGCAGCACTGCGAGCACGAGCTCGATCTCGACATCGCGCACCGAGGCGCGAATGCCGACCGTGCGATCGGTCAGCACATCCACCCGTAATCCCTGCGGCAGACTCGCAAGCAAGCTCGGAAGCTGCGCCTTGATCGCGTCGACGGTCGCGATGACGTTGGCGCCGGGCTGGCGCTGCACGTTCACGATGATGGCCGGGTGAGCGTCCTCCCAGGCGCCGAGCTTCACGTTCTCCGAGCTCTGGACGATGGTGCCCACATCGGAGAGGCGCACGGGTGCGCCGTTGTGATAGGCGATGATCAGGCTGCGATAGTCATCGACGGTGAACAGCTGATCATTCGCGTTGATCGTGTAGGCACGCGTCGGTCCGTCGAAGCTTCCCTTGGCCGTGTTCGAATTCTGATTGCTGATGATCGTGCGCAACTGATCCAGTGTGAGCCCGATCGAGGCGAGCAGCTGCGTATCGACCTGGATGCGCACCGCAGGGCGGGCGCCGCCGTTCACGGTGACGAGCCCGACGCCGGGCAGTTGCGCGATCTTCTGTCCGAGCCGCGTCTCGATCAGGTTCTCGGCATCCGTGAGGGGCATGGTGCTCGCGGTGACCGCGAGGCTCAGGATCGGTGCGTCCGCGGGGTTCACCTTTGCATAGACCGGGGGTGCAGGCAGGTCGGTGGGCAGTAACGCGCTGCTCGCATTGATCGCCGCCTGAACTTCCTGCTCCGCCTCGTCGAGCGAGATCTGCAAGGTGAACTGCAGCGTGAGCACGGAGGCGCCTGCTGCACTGATCGAGGACATGCGCTGCAGGCCGGGCATCTCGCCGAATTGCCTCTCGAGCGGCGCGGTGACCGTCTGGCTCATCACCTCGGGGCTCGCGCCCGGATACCGGGTCTGCACCTGGATCGTGGGGTAGTCCACTTCGGGCAAGGCGGACAGGGGCAGGAAATGAAATCCTACGAGTCCGGCGAGCACGATCGCGACCATGAAGAGTGAGGTTGCGACGGGACGCAGGATGAAAGGTCGCGAAGGACTCATGGCCAACGATACCCGAGCGGCGCGGCGCCCCTCACTCGCCCAGCGCTGAGCTGCCGCCGCGCGACCCGCCCGTGCTTGCGCTCTGACGTCCCTGAGTGCCTGTGCGGTTTTGACCGCGTCGGCCCTGACCGCGGTTCTGGCCGGGCAGGCGCACGCTGGCGCCATCGACCAGGCGATCGCCACCCTCGGTGACCACTCGCTCACCAGCGTTGAGCCCGGAGGCGATCGAGATCTTGTCCTCCACGGACGGCCCGGTCTTCACCAGTTGAATGTGCGCCGTGTTGTCGGCGCTGATCAGATAGACGTAGTCACCGTTCGGTCCGTGACGCACGGCAGCCGAGGGTACGACGACCGCGGACTTGAGCGTGTTGAGCAGCAGGCGCACGTTCACGAACTGCTGCGGAAAGAGCGCACCGTTCTCGTTGTTAAATCGGGACTTGGCCCTTACCGTGCCGGTCGACGCATCGATCTGATTGTCGAGCGTCAGGAAGTTGCCCTGTCCGAGCGTCACGGTGCGCGTGCGATCGAGAACGGTCGTCGGCAGCTGCGCACCGGATTTCAGGCGTGCCTGCACGGTGGTGACGTAGTCCGCAGGCAGCGTAAACAGCACATCGATCGGCGTGAGCTGGGTGATGGTCGCGATACCGTTGGCGAGGCTCGGCGTCACATAGTTGCCCTGGTCGACCGGCCGCAGGCCTACCCGACCTCCAATCGGGGCGGTCACGCGACTCCAGGTCAAATTCAAGCGTGACGTGTCGACGGCCGCGCGATCGGTGGCAACCGTGCCTTCGAGCTGTTTCTGAGTGGCGACGTCGGTGTCCACCTGCTGCTGGGCGATTGAGTCCTGCTTGAGGAGTACGCGATCGCGATCGACGATCACACTCTGGTTGGCCAGGTTTGCCTGGTCGCGCGCCAGGTTGCCGCGGGCCTGCTCGAGCGCCATCTCGAAGGGACGGGGATCGATCTGCACCAGCGGATCACCCGCCTTGACGATCTGCCCTTCGTGATAGAAGACCTGTGTGAGCACACCGGAAACCTGAGCCTGTACCACGGCGGTCGCAAGGGGTGTGACCGTGCCGAGCGCATCGAGGTAGATGGGTACGTCCTCACGGGCGGCCGTCGCGAAGCCGACCGTTGCGGCGTTTCGGAAGCGCGCCGAGCCAGCGGTCTGGCCCGCTGCATTGCGATGCGCCAAGTACCAGCCGAGACCACCGAGCACCGCCAGCACGATCAGCACTGCGACGGCGCTGGTGAGCTGCGATTCTCGCAGCTTACGGCTTGATTGACGCAGCCAGGACTCGCGCAGATGGGCCGGCGCGAGTTCGCTATCCGTCGATCTCCAAATATCGTTCATTTAGTACCTGTCGGCTCGTAAGGCGCAGGGGCGATGCGGCAACTGCGGTCGATGCAGCCAACGGTGTGGCGCGTGGGCTGCAAGGCGCCGCAAGCCTCGAGCGCCCGCTATTCTAAGTCCTCTGCCGGTGCACTCGTTCCATACTCCCGGCGACCATAGGGTCTGAGAGCTCCTGCGTCGACACCCGTGCCACGAAAGGGCCTCTCGGAGCCACGGACGGCCGGCAACGCAGAACGAGGCGCCTGCGCATAAACTCTAGGGCGAGTCTAGGTGGCCCGCAGCTTCATGTCTTAACGCAATCTCACGTCTTCACAATCAATTACAAAGGGAGCTGGCAAAGGCCGCATGCACCCGCGCGCGTGCGCTCATGTGATTTGATAGAACAGGCTGCGCGAGCGGACGTGGGCGGATTGCCGCGGGTGGCTGCGCCTCAAAGAGCGCCGCAGGCGCGCGGCGGAAAGCTGATTCCGGTGAGTACGAGCTCGTCTGCGATGACGAAGCGTCCCTGCCAGGGCCCTCGCGGCAGCGACGCAAGCTTTGGATCTGCGCGTGATTCGATGACGAACCCTGAGGACTCGATGTGCACGTGCACGCTCACGTCGGAGAAGTTGAGCCACTGGCGCGTGAGCGGGAACTGACACTTGAAGAACGCCTCTTTGGCGCTGAAGATCAGCGCTGCCATGTGCGCCGCCGCCGACGCGGGCAGCTCCTCGAGCCAGGCACGCTCCGGAGCGCTCGCGATCCTATCCCAGAGCCTGCGCTGCACGGCATCGCGCCGTTCGGCATCCACACCCAGCGCCGCTGCGCAGCTGGCGCGCGCCACCACCACGCCGCAATATCCGGCGCAGTGCGTGATGCTGCCGGTGATCCCCTGCGGCCAGAGCGGCTCGCGGTCCGGGCCGGCGCACAGCGCGAAATCCACGATGTTGAGTGAGGCGAGCGCGGCGCGCGCACAGGCGCGTCCCGCGGCGAACTCGCCGATGCGCTTCGGCACGGCGCGCGCGACGCAGGCGGCCTCCGCAGGCATGAGCGCTGTGGCGGCGACTGGGCCGCGCGCCTCGACGGCGATCACGCCGGCGGGAAACAGTCCTTTGAGCAGTGCCGAGGGCTCGACCGCGGCGCTTTGAGTGCTGTTTGGACGCGTTTGGCTGGAGTCGTTCGCGGGCACGCTTAAGTATAAATGCTGCGCCACGCCGCCGATGCAACGCGTCCTGAGCAGGCCGAATCGGCTCAGCCAGTTCGGGTGTTAGTGCCGCACAGCGGCATCAAAGTTGCCTGCCGGTGCAAATTTTGGTTGCGTACCAGCGAGATTCGTGCAGTCAAACAGACAAATACCCTATTCAAGCGCTAAGATATTTGAGTTAGAGTTGAATCCATACAATCGGTGCCGTTAGAGCACGTATCAATTGGAGCCTGCACATGCCCCGACCACGCCGTAAGAGAGTTCTCTGGACTGCCGCTGAATTGAAAATGCTGCGCAAGCTCGCAGGCCGGCAGGGGGTGCGGCACATCGCCCGGCAGCTGCGGCGCAGTGAAGCAGCCGTGCGCTTCAAGGCGTGGCAGAAGCGCATCAAGCTGGCAGTCAGAAGGGCTTGACGCGCGGCGGCCCGTCCCATCCGGGCCGATGGGACGGGCCGTCGGCTGCCGCAGCACCCAGTGGCGCGCAGCATCGCTCCGGGGCAAGCCGACTTCCTGCGCGGAACGCTCGCTTGCGCTTGGCTTTTGCTGCTGCTCGGTGCCACCGGGCAGGCGTGGCCGGCCAGCTATCCAGCGCCGACGCAGGGCGACTTCGTCCTCAAGGGTTTCGCGTTTGCAACGGGCGAGCGGCTGCCCGAGCTGCGCATTCACTATCGCACGCTCGGACGGGCGCAGCGCGATGCGCGCGGAATCGTGACGAATGCGGTTCTGATCCTGCACGGCACGACCGGCAGCGGTGCGCAATTCATCCGGGATGAGTTCGCGGGTGAGCTCTTCGGCGCAGGCCAGCTGCTCGATGCGCAGCGTTACTTCTTGATTCTGCCCGACGGCATCGGGCATGGCGGCTCCAGTAAGCCGAGCGACACTCTGCACGCTCACTTCCCGCACTACGGCTATCGCGACATGGTCGAAGCGCAGCGGCGGCTGCTCGTGGAAGGGCTGGGCGTCAATCATTTGCGCCTCGTCATGGGCACTTCCATGGGCGGCATGCATACCTGGCTTTGGGGGGAGCTGCACCCGAGCTTCATGGATGCGTTGATGCCGCTGGCAAGCCTGCCCACCCAGATCTCAGGGCGCAATCGGGTCTGGCGTCGTCTCATTATCGATGCGATCCGACACGATCCCGCATGGCAGGGCGGCAACTACTCCCAGCAACCGCCCTCCTTGCGCACGGCTCTGGAGATGATGTGGTTGATGGGCAGCAACCCCGTCCTGCGCCAGCAGGAGGCTCCGAACCTGCGGCGCGCCGATGAGGTCATCGACGCCTACGTGGCCGCGGGCTTGAAGACCAGCGATGCCAACGATGTGCTGTATGCGCTCTCAGCTTCGCGCGATTACGACCCGGGTCCGCATCTGGGCGACATCCGAGCGCCGCTCTTGGCAGTCAATTCCGCCGATGATCTGATCAATCCACCCGAGCTCGGCATTCTCCAGCGCGACATCGGTCGGGTGCCGCGCGGCCGGGCCGTCGTCATTCCTTTCAGCGAGCAGACACGGGGACACGGCTCGCACACCGTGGCTGCGCTATGGAAGCGGTACCTCGAAGAGCTACTCGCCGCGAGCGCCCCGACCCGACACTAAGGCCGGCGTCGCACCAGGGCGGGCGAGGGCACCGGACGCGGCGCTTGCACGGCGATCGACAGCGGCCGAGCGGCGATCTGCGAGAAGATCAGCGCTCCGGTGGCGTACGCACCCGTTCGATTCGGCCGCTCGGTCGTTCTCGCCGGAGTGAGTTGCGCGGCGAGCTCGTAGCTGCGCGTCACACAGTTCTGCACCTCGTGCCAATCGATGTTTCCCAGATCCAGGCGGATCCCGAACCAGCCGCGGGCACCGAGGTAGGCAGGCAGATAGTAGCGGCGCGGATCCTGGGAGGCCCGCACCACGCCTTCACCCAGAGCAGGCTTGCAGCACACGGACACGATGCCGTCACCGTGCAGACTCTTGAGAAAGTAAGCGAATACTTTGCCGCAAACGCGGAAATCCGCATGCTCCCCGCACCGTGTGCGCTCCACTTCCGGCAGCGCCAGGCAAATCTCCGTGAGCTTGCGCAATCTGCGGTCTTCACGTGGTGGCGTGCGCATCCGGCCCCCGCTTCGTGCTCCCTGACAGCCGCGAGGGTAGCACGATGCCTCGCGCTCAGCTGCCTCGCCGCACCCCGCGCTGTCGGACACTGACTGATCGCGCATCCACCATGCTCCTACGGCGAGTGTGTTGGATTTGCTGACTGAAGCACTTGCGTTGATGATTTAGCGTGACACATTCATTGACCCGCGATGCTCTTGTGCGCAAGTCTGCGAGGAGCTCATGCCCATGGCTACACGATCCCTGGCATCCCTGACCATCTCATTCGGCCTCGTCGCCATTCCGGTGAAGCTGTATTCGGCGACTCAGAGCGGGGCGGCGCTGCGCTTCAATCTGCTGCACAAGAAAGATGGCTCGCGTGTCAGGCAGCAATACGTCTGCGTCAAGGAGGATAGCGTCGTCGGGCGCGACGAGCTCGTTCGCGGCTATCAGGTCTCCAAGGATCGCTATGTCACCTTCACGGCCGAAGAGATCAAGACGCTCGAGGAGGCGGGCACCCACACGATCGATTTGGTGGAGTTCGTGCCCCTCGAGTCGGTAGACCCGGTCTACTACGAGCACACCTATTATCTCGCACCCGACAAACGCGGCACGAAGCCGTACGTACTGCTCGCGGCGGCGCTGCGCGATACGGGGCGTTGTGGGGTGGGGCGCTGGGCGAGCCATGGGCGCGATCACGTGGTGATCCTCAGGCCCCTCGGCAACGCGCTGGCGCTGCAACAGCTGCACTTCGATGCCGATGTGCGGTCCGTTCGCGAGCTCGGTGTAACCGATACCGACGTGCGCGATTCCGAGCGCAAGCTCGCCCGCCAGTTGATCGAGCAGCTCGCACACGAGAGATTCGACGCGAAAGCCTACACGGATGAGTCGCGGAGCAGGATCAGGGCGGCCATCCGCAGGAAGGCTGGTGGTGAGAAAGTCGTCGTCACCGAGCCCCGTCCCGCAGCCGGCAACGTCATCAATCTCATGGATGCGCTCAAAGCGAGTCTTGCCCGCAAGGGGGACGGGCGCGCCGAGAGCAGCCACAGCGAGCGGCATCCGCCGAGGCGGGCGGCGCGCAGGAGCGGCGCGGCACGCCGCGCCGCTCACTAACGGCGATCCTCGCCGCGACTGCGCCGTGGCTCGTTGCGTCGCGCCGGCGAGCTCTACCCTGAGCTGGCCAGGCGGGCGCTTGCGTCAGGAACTTTCCGGCCGTACGGTAGCTCGCAGATGAGAAGAGGCTCTAGCTCAGGGGAACCTCGCGAGGGCTGCCTTATGAGAAGCATGCTCGTGCTGGCCTTGATCGGCGTGTGGATACCGTTTGCGAGTGCTCAGCAGAGCCCAACCGGCGTGCAGAACTCCACTTCCCCCGAGCGCGCGAAGGAGTGCGATGCAAGGACACAGGGCAAGCAGCTGACGAACGAACAGTACCGGTCCTACATGCACTCCTGCCTGGCATCCGATGGTCCCCCGCGCGACCCCAGCGAGACGCTGAGATCGGTCGAGAAGCGTTGCAATACCGTGGCGAATGAAAGACAGCTCGCGGGACAGGAGCGAGTGTTCTTCATGGAGAGCTGCCGCCGAAAGAGCTGAACGCTCGCGCGGCGCCCCCGCGATGGTTGGTGCCCTGCCGCCTCAGCGAGCGGCGTGAGTCTCAGGCTCCGGAACCACCGCAGCATCGGTTCCTGATGTGCCCTCCACACTCGCGGTGGTGCTGGAGCGCGTCGGCGCCACCCTCTCGGGGAGCGGCTTGGGTGGGGTCACGATCGGACCCGAGGGCTTGGGAATCGCAGCAACGCTAACCTTCGGCCGCGGCGTTGCGGCGACTGTCGCCCGCGTGGGGACCGTTGTAGAAGCTCCGGACTGCGGTTGTGCCGCTGAGACCCTCGCCTTTATGGGACGCGCCCCTACCACACTCGGCTTCACGCGCGCGCTGGGAGCCTTTCGACGTGCACGCCTGGTCGGCGGTGCTGCAAGGCGCCTGCGCTGCACACGCTGCCGAGCCTGACGGGCAAACACTCGTTTGCGCACTGCAGCGGCTGCTGCGCGCGAGGTCCGACGCGCAGCCGCCTGCGACTTGCGCTTGGCCCTGGAAGCCGCGCGCGCCGCAAGCCGCCGCGCGCGCCTGACTCTACGGAGCGGCTTCCCTACCGGGCGTGCCGCGGCTGGCCGCGCCGCGGGCCTTGCGCCCTTACGCGCTTTGCGGCGCGCCGCCTTCCATATCTTGCGGGCGGCTTCGGCGCGCTTGCGCGCGCGCTTCGCCTCGCGCTTGGCTTCCTTGAAGCGCTTGCGCGCGCGTTTCATTTCCCCCTTCGCCAGGCGCACGTTCTGCTTGGCGACATCGACCCGCAAGCGGGCACGTTCGGCCGCGGCTCCGAGCTCTGCGTCGCCCTTCTGGTTTTCGACCGCTTCTTGTGCTGCTTTGGGACGGGCCGGCTGCTTCATGGGAGAGCTTTCCAGGCTGGAGCGTGACGCGCAGTGTCACACAAGGACACCCGGCCCGCCACCGCGAGTTATCCACAGAAATTGTGTATAACCATGTGTACAGGGCGCGCTCGAGAGTCTGCTCGGACAGCGTGCGCCGCAATTTTCGTTGGAATGCGCAATTTCTGACCAGCACGCGCCGCCGCTCGATCACCATGCGAGAATTGCCCGCATGCAAGCAGCGCGCAGTGAGCCGGAGCAGAGGCGCTCTCGCGGTTGGGTCGCCGCGCTCGGCCGCTGGATCAAGCGGCGCGCCACAGTGCCTGCATCGGTGCCGCCGCCCGCGCGCAGTGCGCGCACCGAGATCGCCCAGCCTGATCCGCGCATCCCCTTGTTGCTCGAGGAATGGAAGGAGATTCGTGCGAGCCTGCGCGCGGCCGAAGCGCGCGCTGTGGTGCGACTTGCCATATTCCTGGCGCTCGAGGTGCTCCTCGGTAGCGCTTATTTGAATCTGCGCACGGCGTCCGGCCCTCTATGGGACGTGGCGCGCTGGGTGTTGCCCGGCTGCGCGTTTGCCGCGTCGTTGCTGTTTCTCGTCTGGGAGTGGGCGTGCCAGTCCGATGAACGCGCGCTCGTGCGCCGTGGCAGGCAGGTCGAGACGGTCGTGCAGATTCTGATGCCTGGGCCCGGCTCCGCGAGAGCGCTCGCGCTGCACAGCGAAGTACTGCCCGAGCAGAACCGCGGATTGCGCAGCGGCGCGTGGGCGCGCACAGCCCTATATGCGCTCGTGGTGCTGCTCTCGCTGGCCGCGCTGATCGGCGCGACCGCAGGATGGCCGGGGCGTCCTCAAGCCTCGGCCCGCACGATGGAGAGCGATCACGGGCTGGTCGTGAAACGCACCGGCTGCACGCCAGCGCGGCTTTTCGGTCTCACCACCACTGTCCCGGCGATCTTGTCGTGCCAACCCTGCTTGCGTGAGTCGAGTCCTACCCAGATTAGACCGAGGCACAGCGGAATCGTCGAGACGTAATAGCCAAGATAACGCGCAATCGCCTGCCCGAGGGACGGTTTACCTCCCGTGCGCGCATCGACGATCTTGGCCGAGATGACCATCTTCCCCGGGGTCGCCTGCCGTGCCAACCAGAACGCGATGATCGCGATGGCGGCAAGGACATCCATGAGGAACTCATGACCATAGTCGACCTGCGCGCTCGGCAGGTCGAGCATCCGAGCATAGCTGTAACCGAAGAATCGCAGGACGGGCAGCGCGATGACGAGGACGAGCAGCGAGTCCACGATGAACGCGAAGAACCGCAGCCAGAAGCCGACGTACTGCAGCTCGGTCTCCTCGTGAGTCGCCGCCGGTGGCTGTGGCGTCATGATGCGGATCATGGCAGGGAGCATGGCCAGACGCCATCGGCGGGGATCAGTTGCCGTACACTTCCGCAGCCTGCACGGGCGCATGCAGCCCGGCGGATGAGCGGAAGGAGGTTCGGGATGAGCTCTCAGGGCAACGTCGTTGGAAGTGCAATTCCGGGTCTTGTTGGCCGGCGCCATGCGGCGGCATGGGCCGCTGCGGCACTGGCGCTGATGGCGGCGGCATATCCCTTAGCCGCCGTCCACGCGGCCGATGCAAAGCCGACCAAAATCGGCATCATTGGCACCGGCAAAATCGGCGGCACTCTCGCCACACTTTGGGCGAAGGCGGGCTACTCGCTGATGCTCTCCTCACGGCATCCCGGCGAGCTGAAGAGTCTCGCCAAGTCGCTCGGTCGCAATGTGGAAGTTGGAACGCCGCGGGCAGCAGCGGCATTCGGTGATGTCGTACTCATCTCGGTGCCGTACGGCGCCTTGCCGCAAGTCGGCCACGATCTGGCACACGAGCTGCACGGCAAGGTGGTGTTGGACACGGGAAACCCTTATCCGCAGCGCGACGGGTCGATGGCCGAGGATGCCCGCCGCAAGGGGACGGGTGTCGCGTCGGCCGAATACCTTCCGGGCGTGCGACTCGTGCGTGCCTTCAATGCCATCAGCTACAAGGACCTCGCGAGCCAGTCGCATCGCTCCGGTGAGCCGATTGCCATTCCGCTCGCCGGTGACGATCCGCAAGCGCTCGCCGTCGCGCAACGTCTGGTGCGCGATGCGGGATTCGAGCCCGTCGTCGTCGGCGGGCTGGCCCAGGCGAGGCTGTTCGATGTGGGAACGCCCGTGTATGTGAAGCTGCTCACCGCCCCGGAGTTGCGCCAGGAGCTCGGCCTTACGGGCGGCGCTGCGCCCCATAAGGCCGCAAGCTCACATTGAGCGAGGACAGATCCGGAAGAGCGTTCTCATCCAGGCGTAGCGACTCTAACGAGAGACGGGCCCGCTCCGCGGCGGCCGCACGGGTGCGGGTGTGGGAAGCTGCCCGGAGTCCAAAGCGATGCTCGTGAGATCCGAGAGGTTGCTCTCGTTGCCGCTCGCATCGAGCGCCGTGACGGCGAAATACCAGGTGCCGGCACTCAGGCTCTCGATCACGTAGCGGTCGATGCTCGGATTCATGATGCTGGTTTGCAGCATGAGGCTGCTCGGATCAGCGCCGCAATAGATGCGGAATCCGGCGAGATCGGTGAGCGGTGTGCCGTCGGTGTTTTCCGTGGGGGCCACCCAGCTCACGGTCACCCCTTCCGCCGGATCACTGAGCAGCGGTGCCGCGTGCAGCAGCGGTGAGCACAAGAGCGGCGTGCATAACAGCGGCAGCGTTGTGACCAGCCTGCGGACGAATTTGCCGCACGTGAAGCCACGACCCATGCTGCGGCGGCCCGCAATCTGCAAATCAAACATGCTTTCACCCCCGTAGACTTGTTTAGGAATTCGCGAGGGCGATGCAATGCTCTGGTCCATACGCACGGCGCGTCGCATACGGACAGAGGAATGACGACGATCTGCACCAAGGCCGCCGATCGCCGGCAGCCCCGCTATCTCGCGCCTTGAAGCTCGAGACCGGAGGCTTTGCGTCCCCGTCTCAAAACGGGTTTGCCCTGCGTGTGCGCAGTAGAAATTCTTTTCCTGCCAAGTGCAAGCTGTCGGTCGCTGCAGACACGCCGAATATCAGGCTGCTTGACTCACTGCAAGAGTCGTTGTAGGCCCGCTGGAACGGGCGGATCGGCGCGCTACACGCCGGCGCAGTCGCCGCCTATTTGAAAGCTTGATTCAGCAGCCGCGCCAAGCGCGTTCCGGCGAGTGCAATGCGCGCGCGGGCGATCTGTCTGGCATCTTGCCGGTACCCCGGTGTGAGCGTGAAGGGTCCCATGCCCGCGCCGATGGGCGCGGCATAGGCCGAGCGCTGCGCCAGCTGGAAACTCTCCTCTATCCAGCGCGACTCGTCGCTGATGGCGGCGAGCCGTGCATCGCTGGGCGGCAGTTGTGCTGCCGCGCGCCGTGCGCGCCCAGGGTCGCGGCCAGCGCCGAGTACGGCATCCCAGAAGCCATGCAGCTCGCGCCGACAGGGTCGCGCGCAAAGCGCCACGAGATTGCCACCCTCATCACCCGCAGGCTGCGCCTGCGTGAAGCGCTCCGCGGCATGCAGCGGCTGGTGCGCGTCGGCAACCAGATGCAGCAGCCACACCAGATCATAGGATTGCAGCGCTGCGCTCGCGCTCGATGAGGCGATCACACGCCGGAATGCAGCGATCTGCGTGCCCACATTGGGCCGCCGCGGAGCTCGCAGCGGCGTGTGATCCGGCGAGAAGGGCACGTCGATATAGTGCCAGTAGCGATGCTGCAGGTAATCGCGGTAGCCGAGGTTGCGGCTCGCCTGCGGGCCCTGCGGCTGCTCCGCGTCGTTGCGATAGTCGGGGGCATGCTTGATCGCGTCGGCCCAGGTCGCCGCTCTGAGGAATGCGATCGCAGCGCGCTGCGGTGCGGGCACTCCGGCTACCCATTGGTCATAGCTCGGGTTCAGCCGCAGCAGCGCGTCGGCGCGCGTGCGTGCCGCCGGAGTAAGCTGCGGATAAGCAACGGCGGCAGCCATCATGTGCCCGAAGTCGTTCCAGGCGCGGGATGGCCTGCTGCCGGCACCCACGCAGCACAGAAGCGCAAGGCCGATGACACGCCATCGCCGGGCTTGTCCTGCGCACTCCGCGGGGTTACCGTCGCGAACTCGTCGCGCCCCACGGACCTGCGGTGACTTGTCAACGGAGGGTGAATGGCGGTCGAGCTCTACTTCTTCCAGCCCCTCGGTACCAACTCCGGCAGAGTGTTTCTGACGCTGCTCGAGAAGGGCATTCCGTTCATCGAGCGCGAGCTGCTCGGAACCGAGTTCGAACATCTGCAGCCCGCCTATCTGGCGCTCAATCCGCGCGGTCAGGTGCCGAGCTTGGTGCATGACGGTCAGGTTTACACCGAGGGCCGCGCCATCTGTGAGTACATCGACGAGGCCTTTCCGGGGCCGGCACTCAGGCCGCGTGATCCGTTCGAGCGCTGGAGCATGCGCAAGTGGTGCCGTTTCATCGAGACTGATCTGGGACGCAGTCTCATGATGATCCACTGGAACCGTATCGTCCCGACCTTCGTCGGCAGGCGCACTCGAGAGGAGGTCGAGAAGCTCCTCGAGACGGTACCGGATCCCGATCGGCGCCGCGCCTGGCGCAACGCATATCTGCAGCAGACCCCGCAGCAGGACCTCGCGGAGTCGCAGCGCCGGCTACGGAGCGGGGCGCAAGCCATCGAGACCGCCCTGCGCGCATCACCCTGGATTGCCGGCTCGAGCTTCTCGCTGGCGGACATCGACCTGCTCAACTTCTTTGCTTTCATCGCTCAATGGTCACCCGACATCGTCAACGACAGCGCAACCCCACGCACCACGGCCTGGATTCACCGCATGGAGGAGCGCCCTGCCGTACGCGAGATGCGCGCCCGCACGCGTCGCCGCCCCACGGTGCCGCCGCGCTGATCGCCGGGAGAGCTGCGCAATGCTGGAACTCTATCATTGGGAGCCGAACGCGGCCTGCGCGCGCGTGATGATCTGCCTCGCCGAGAAGCAGCTCGATTACCGGAGCCGCTACCTGGATGTGCTCGCGCTGGAGCAGTACCGACCCGAGCACCTGGAGCGCAATGCGCGCGGCGAAGTGCCCGTGCTCGTGCACGAGGGGCGCGCGCTCACCGAAGCGAGCTTCATCTGCGAGTACCTGGACGAGGTCTTCGAAGGCAATCCCTTGCGCCCTGCCGATGCGCGGGGTCGCTGGCAAGTGCGCGTTTGGCAGAAGGAAGTGGATGAGGCTCTGGCGCCCTCGATCAGCGAGCTCGCGTGGCAGCGATATCGGGAGCGGCTGCTGGACCAGAGCTCCCTGGAACGCTTGCGCCAGCGCGTCGAGCAGATTCCCGTGATTGAAAAGCGGGACCTGTGGTCGCGGGCGCTCGCTGCATCCGGCCCCGAGCAGCTCACGCACGCGCGCGCCCGAGTGGTAACTGGGGTTGCGAGAATCGAGGCCCATCTGTCGACCGCGCGCTGGCTGGCCGGCGCGGACTACTCGCTGGCCGACATTGCCGTCTATAGCTACTTCAACTATCTGCCCGCACTGTGTGCGGATCTTCTCAACGAGCACGCGACCCCACACACGGTGGCCTGGATGCGCACCCAGCAGGCGCGCTCGGCAGTGCGCGCGGCGCTCGCCCGAGGCTCGAGCGCGAACCCCTTCATCGTGGCTGCGCCGGGTCCCGAGCAGATCCGGTGGGGATAGCGGTGTTGCCTGCTCGGCAGGAGCTGCCTGAGGGCGGCCGACTGCTCCCGTGACGTTTTTGTAATGAAGTTCCTGTCATGACATTTTTGTAATGCTGGAGCGCGCGAACTCGGGGCAAAGACGCCGGTCCACTCTTGCAGCGTGCGTGCGCTCGTGTACGCTTCGTGGGGGTCGGATAGATACGTCAGATGCTGCTCGACAGCGACCTCCCGCGAACGTGCGGGTCGATTTGATAAACCTACTTGGCCGCCTAGCTTTTCATTGGAGACACTCGTGTTTAGAAAACTGATTCCAGCCCTTGCGTTCCTTCTGATTGCAGCTCCCGTGTTCGCTGCGGATGCGCCTCCGGCTTCCTCGAGCACTCCGTCCACCTCGACGGACAAGTCAGCGACGACGACGAAGCATCATCATGGGCACAAGAAGAAGTCCACCACGGCGACTCCTGCCCCCGAACAGCCCAAGTAACGGACCGCAGACAACTGCAGTACGTCGAGGCCCGCCCCTGGCGGGCCTCGCTTTTTTTCGGGCAGCCAATCGGCCCGGTCGCTCACTCTGCAGGATGCGCGTCGCGGTCGTCCTCCGGGGGCGGCAGTACGACCAGATGCCCGCTGAGTGGCAACGCGTGCAACTCGAGGTTGAATCCCGGCGGCTCCCGGTGCGCAAAGGCGACGCCGACCTTCGTCCAGCTGTTCGCCTTCTCACCGTTGCCGATTCGAACTCGCGCACGCTGTACACGTTCAAGTACGGTGCTGCACTCTGCCTGCTCATGCGCTGTCTCCTCGCCTGCGGAACCACCTAGCGGGCGCTCACGGCTAGCATCAGCGAGTCTGCCGCCCGCGCTCAATGCGCCAAATGCGCCTGAACGGGCAGATTCTCGCGACGGTCAGCGGACGGCAGTCTTGATCACGAGAAGCTCGATCGCAGGCGGCGGCAGGCTACCGCGCAGGTGAATCGTGGCCCCGTCGGCGACGGTGCCTGAAGCAACAGGCAGGTCGGTGGCGGCCGAGATGCGGTGGCATTCGATGAGATAGTGCTGGCGCGGTGCAAGGCCGGTGATCCGCAGGTCGTAGCCGCCGTTGGCGCGATAATCGACCTTGCGTCGCGGCAGCAGCCCGACTTCGAACTGGTCAGGCACCCTCAAAACGTCCCGCCCGGTGCGCGGACCCAGGAACTGGTGCGGAATCTGATAATTGCTGATCAGCACCTGCAGGGTGCGGCCATCGGCCGAGCGACCCGCCAACACCGCGAATCCGCCCGCATCGGCCCCCGTCACCGGCAGCCGCACCGGCGTCAGCTGCATATCACCGAGGGCGATCAACGCCTGACCTGTCTTGTTGGGCGTCGCACCGTCCGTACCGAAGAGGTTGTCACCCCGGTATAGGGCGCTCAGGTCGATGGGGGCATCCTGCATATAGATCAGCGAGCTGGCGACGAAGCTCGCTCGCTGCACATCCGCGGGAAGTGGATAGGACAGTCCGTAATTCCACTCATCGAGCACGCTCAACGTACTCTTGAAGCCGCTGCGATCGAGGCGCGCGCGCACATCGCGTGCGATGCGCACGAAATCCATCGGATCGTTGGAGTCGGTCGCATACCAGTGCCACGAGAAGAAATCGAGCGGCAGCCCCTGGGCGCGCACGTAACGCAGGAACGGCTCGCGGTAGGCGCTGGCATCGTTCGGTTTGGCAAGCGTCGGGCCGCCAACGAGAGCGCTCGGGTCCGCACGCTTCACGGCGCGGGCGAGTTGCCCGTAGAGCTCGTAGAACTGCTGTGGGGTTCCACCCCAGAATAGCTTGGCGAGATCGGGCTCGTTCCAGATCTCCCAATAGCGGATGCCATCGTGAAAGCCGTGCGCCCAGCCCCGGTTGTAATGCAGCACGATGTGCTCGGCGATTGCGGCGTAGCGCGCGAGATCCGCCGGTGGCGTCACGTCGGAGGTTTCGCTGCGTCCGAGTCGAAACAACACCTCGGCGCCGATGCCCTTGATGGAGCTCACGAGGCGATCGGTCGGGCCGAAGTTGTAGCTGGAGGGTGCCGTGGGATCGGCCTGCGCGCGCGGGAAGATGACGAGCGCATTGCGGCCGGTCGCGACATCGAAGCCCCCGCCGGCTGGCCGTCCGCCGAAATGTGCATCGATGTCGCCCGGGCCATAGGCATCGTGCGTGCGCACCAGATCGATGCGCGCCTTGCGATATCCCGCGGCGACATCCACGTTCTCGGGCATGTTCCAGCCGCCGAAGGTGAAGTCCGGAGGCTTGTGCATGCCCGGAGCGGGCGCGCCATTGACCCCTTGGAGCGAGCGGACGGAGCCGATGCTCGCGGCAGCGTCCACGGTCAGCTCACGCAGCGCGGCCGCGGGGGGCGGAGCATTCGGCTCGCAGGCGAGCTGCGGGTCCGCAGCATGCACCGGCGCAAGTGCGAGCCAGATAAGGATCCTGAGGGCCGGGACGAGCACGGCGTGTCGCGTTGGAATTCGCATTGGAGCGGGCACAGTATGCGGTTAGCGGCGGGGCGTGCACCCGGAGCGGGAGCGAGCGATGAGCAGCAACGACAGTGCCGATCGAGAGGCGATCCGGGAGATCATCGAGAAGTGGGTCCTGTACAGCGACAGTGGGGACTGGGAGCGCTTCGGCGCGCTCTGGCATGAAGACGCGTGGATGTCGGCGACCTGGTTGCAGGCTCCCGCGCGGGAATTCGTGCGCGCGCGCCGCGAAGGCTTCGAGCGGGGCGTCAACATCCTACATTTCCTGGGTGGCTTTGCCTGCGAGGTGCGTGCTCCCCGGGCGATCGCGCAGACCAAGATGAGCATCCACCAGCGCGCATCCGTCGAGGGTGTGCTGTGCGATGTGACGTGCATGGGGCGCTTCTACGATTTCCTCGAGCATCGTAACGGGCGTTGGGGCATGGTGCGCCGGCAACCGATCTACGAGAAGGACCGCATCGATCCCGTGACTCCGGGTGCTGTGCTCAGGCTTGACCCGGAGCTCCTCGCGAGCTTTCCGGAAGGCTATCGACACCTCGCGTATCTGCAAACACGCATCGGTTATGCGGTCAAGCGCTCGGGCCTGCCCAGTGTGCGGGGAGTCGAGGTGGAGCGGCTGTATGCGCAGGGTCGTGCATGGCTCGAGGGCGCGCCCGAGCATGGCGGCGGGCGCTGATCAGGCCTGGGTGTCCCAGTACTGCTCCATGCGCTGACGCATGCGCGCATCGGGCAGTCGGCCGCGGGCACCGCGCAGATTGTCCTCCAGGTGCGCCGCGTCGGTCGTGCCTGGTATGGCGCATGTTACCGCCGGGTGGGAAACGACGTACTTCAGGAAGAACTGTCCCCAGGTCGCGGCATCGAACTCTGCCGCCCAGTCCGGAAGCTTGCGCCTGGCGGCCTCCGCGAACACGCTGGATGCACCGCGCCGCCCGCCGAAGGGCACGTTGACGAGCACGGCGATACCTCGCTCTTGGGCGAGGGGCAGCACGACATCGGCCGCAGCGCGATTGCCGAGCGAGTAGTCCACCTGAATAAAGTCCAGGCGGTTCTCGCGCATCACCTCCGCGAGCCGCGCGTGCTCGTCGGGTCGCGCGGTGGTGATGCCCAGATAGCGGATCCGTCCTGCCTGCTTCCACTCCTGCAGGACGGGCACCATCACCTCGACGCCGACCAAATTGTGCACCTCCAGCAGGTCGATGCGCTTCGTTCGCAAACGGCGCAACGACTCCTCCATCGAGGCTTTGCCCTCCTGCGCGTCGCTGGCGAGCACCTTGGTGGAGAGAAACAGCTGCTCGCGCAGGCCGAGACTGGCGAGCGCATCGCCGATCACCTCCTCGGACTCACCGTAGATGGCCGCCGTATCGACGACCTTGCCGCCAAGCTGGGCCAGTCGCTGCAGTACGGCACGTCGCGCCGCGAGCTCCTCGGCGGTGCGTGCGCTGAAGGCGTTGGTACCCAGCCCGACCACCGGCAGCTGGGCGCCGCTTGCGGGAATCGGCTTGGTGATGAGGGGCAGTGTCGTCGGGTGTCCCTCAGCTGCCCGAGCGGCGCGCGCGGCGATCCAGCCGCCGGTACCGATCAGCATGGCATTCAGGAGTTCGCGACGGGTCGTGCGCGGCGGCGCTCGTTGGCTCACGTTGCTGCTCCGAACCCGCGCTTCATTCGCGCACGCCGCCTCATGGTACATGGGCCACTGCATGGGCTGCGCGCTGGACGGCCCGCGTGTGCGCGCGCCTCCCGCGCGGGGCAGGCAGGCCTCCGAATCGTGCGTACGTCGCACGCGCCGGTGCCGGGAGACTGCCCGCGAGGCTCTGTGCGTGTGTCGCAAGGAACTGCTCGGCCGCACCGAACAGGGCGCGGTACAAGTGCCGGCACAGCTCGTAAGCCTCGCCCCCGACCCAACCGGGTGGCAAGAGCGCGGGCGGCAGCTGCGGATCGCGCAAATGGATCTTCCGGTACTCGTGGATCAGCAGCGTGCGCACGATAAACGCGGCCTCGAGCAGCGCGGGCTCGCTGAGAGGGCGCGGCCGGTGTGCCCGGGCATCGAGCTCCAGCGCCCGGCTCACCGCGCCGAAGTCTGTGATGAAGCTGCCATAGCGTCGGCCGAGCTCATGCAAGTCCCAGCTGGCAGCCAGCAAGCGCCGGTCGACCGCTAGGCTGTCGGTGGTGGCCTGCACCGTCAGACAGTCCCGCATCCCGAGCTCGGCCGCCCGGCGCCGAGCCGCGGCGAGGCTGTAGCTCGGATGCACGTAGGCATGGGCGCTCAACTGGCCGAAGCCGAGCCAGCGCAGCTCGCGACGCAAGCGCTCGTCCAGGCGCGCAGGGCTCGCGAGCAGCAGCAGCGTCCAGCGACCGTCCCAGGAGCGCGGGCCTGCACCGTAGATGCGCAGCGTCGCTTCGGCAAAACGCCGCCGGCCCTGCGCACTCAGCCGGTACTCACTGCGCCGGCCCTCGCGCCGCACCTCGAGCAGCCCGAGCTGCGCGACGCGCGCCACGGTGGTGCGCACCAGGCGCTCGCTGAGACCGAAGGGCTGCGCGAGGCGGATGAGGCTGCCGAGGGTGATGGCGCCCCCCCGCGGCATCACCGAATCCCCGAGCAAGGTGATGAGCAGCGAGCCGCTGCGCAGCGGCCGGCGCCGCCAGAAGCGCGCGACGAGCGCGCGCGTGCTCGCGAGCAGGGCCCCATTCATCATCGCCGATTGTGACACAGAAGCGATTGATTGAGACGGATTTTTGTGTCAAGTTAGGCGCATTCGCGGAGCGAGGGCAGCAGGTGTACACCCAGGGTCTGGATCAACAGGGCAGGCAGGAAGCTCAGCCCGCCGCCGCGAGCGATGCCGCCCGCGCCGCGCGCTTTCAGGCGCGCATCGATGCCGAGGAGCGCATCGAGCCCAAGGACTGGATGCCGGAGGCTTACCGCCAAACTCTGATCCGCCAGATATCCCAGCATGCGCATTCGGAGATCGTGGGCATGTTGCCCGAGGGCAACTGGATCACGCGTGCCCCGAGCCTGCGCCGCAAAGCGGTGCTCATCGCCAAGGTGCAGGACGAGGGCGGTCACGGCATGTATCTGTACAGTGCGGCGGAGACGCTCGGCATCTCGCGCGAGCAGATGCTTGCGCAGCTCAACGCCGGCACCGCGAAGTACTCGAGCATCTTCAACTACCCGACGCCCACGTGGGCCGATGTGGGCGCGATCGGCTGGCTGGTCGATGGTGCCGCGATCATCAATCAGATCCCGCTGTGCCGCTGCTCCTACGGTCCCTATGCACGCGCGATGGTGCGCATCTGCAAGGAGGAGAGCTTCCATCAGCGGCAGGGCTTCGAGATCATGCTGGCGCTTGCGCGCGGCACGCCCGCGCAGCGCCGCATGGCCCAGGAAGCACTCGAGCGCTGGTGGTGGCCCGCGCTCATGATGTTCGGTCCGAGCGATGCCGACTCGAAACACACGGCACAGTCCATGCGCTGGAAGATCAAGCGCTTCAGCAACGACGAGCTGCGACAGCACTTCGTCGACGTAACCGTGCCACAGGCCGAGTATCTGGGACTTAAGGTGCCCGATCCGCAACTGCAGCGCGATGCCGCGAGCGGGCATTACCGCTTCGGTGAGATCGACTGGAGCGAGTTTCAGGATGTGCTGCGCGGCGCCGGTCCGTGCAACCGCGAGCGCGCGGCGGCACGCCGCCGTGCGGACGAGGAAGGCCGCTGGGTGCGCGAGGCCGCGGCCGCGCATGCAGCGAAGCAGGCGACAATCGCACGGCACCCCGAGCGCGCGACTGCAGTCAGCCCATGAACGAGCCGGCGATGACACCCGAGTGGTCGCTCTATGAAGTATTCATCCGCGCGCGCTCCGGACTCGAGCACAAGCACGTCGGCAGCGTCCACGCGGCCGATGCGCGCATGGCCCTGCAGCATGCGCGCGACGTGTACACGCGCCGTCAGGAAGGCGTCAGCATCTGGGTGGCGCGCTCGGTCGATATCGTCGCCTCCGATCCCGCGGACGCGGATGCCTTGTTCGAGCCTGCGCGCGACAAGATCTATCGCCATCCGACCTTCTATGCCATCCCCGAAGAGGTAAAGAATCTGTGATCGAGGCGCTCCCCCCGGGGCTCGAGGCCGCGCGTTTGCGCTACGTGCTGCGGCTCGCCGACACGAGCCTGGTACTTGCCCAGCGACTCGGTGAATGGGTGGGTCATGCCCCCGCGCTCGAGGAGGACCTCGGGCTTGCGAACATCTCGCTCGACCTGCTCGGCCAGGCACGACTGCTGCTCGGCTATGCCGCGGAGCTCGAAGGACGCGGACGCTCCGAAGACGATCTTGCCTTCTCGCGTGATCAGGGCGAGTTCCTGAACGTGACGCTCGCGGAGCAGCCGAACGGGGACTTCGCGCACACGATCGTGCGTCAGGTGCTGATCGATGCCTGGCAACTCGAGCTGTACGACTCGCTGCAGCGCTCTGCCGATGCGCGACTGAGCGCGATTGCCGCCAAGTCGCTGAAGGAGACGCGCTATCACTTCGCCTACAGCTCGGGATGGCTGCTGCGCCTCGGCGACGGTACGGTCGAGAGTCACGCGCGCTCGCAGAGCGCGCTCGAGGCGCTGTGGCGTTTCACGATCGAGCTCTTCACGCTCGACGAGACCGACGAGCTCACGGCGGAGGCGCGCATCGCGCCGCCCCTGGCGGAGCTGGCGCCGCGGTGGGAGGCGCGCATGCAGCAGCTGCTGCGCCAGGCGACCCTCACGATCCCGCCACACACGGCGTATCGTTGGCAGGGCAAGCGGGGCGAGCACTCTGAGCATCTCGGCTACCTGCTCGCGGACATGCAGTTCTTGTATCGGGCTTACCCGGGGGCGCGCTGGTGAGGGAGACGGGCGAGGTGACGCCGCGCGAGTCGGCCATCTGGCGGGTGCTCGCAAGCGTTCCGGATCCGGAGATCCCCGTCTTGAACATCGTCGAGCTCGGTATCGTGAGGTACGTGCGCTGGGGCGATACACCCGGGCCTCACGTGGGCATCACGCCCACCTACTCGGGCTGCCCCGCGACCGAGCTCATCCGCGCGGCCGTGCAGCACCGGCTCGCCGCGGCGGGCTATGCGCATGCAAGCATCGAGCAGGTGCTCGCGCCAGCCTGGACCACGGATTGGCTGACGAGTGCGGCGCGCGCGAAGCTTGCGGCTTTCGGCATCGCACCGCCCGCGACCCAAGCGGAGCGCGCGCGCGGTACGGTTCCCGTGGTTTGCCCTCGCTGCGGCAGCGACTCCACACGCCTCGTGAGCGAGTTCGGCTCGACACCTTGCAAGGCGCACTACAGCTGCAGGGATTGTTTGGAGCCCTTCGATCATTTCAAATGCCTGTAGAGGCTCACCGGAGCCCACCATGGACTATCAGTCGATTCGCTTCGAAGCCGCCGCAGGCGTCGCGCGGCTGACCCTCAACCGACCGGAGCGGCTCAACAGCTTCAGCGTACAGATGCACGCGGAGGTTCGCGATGCGCTCGAGCGCGTGCGTGCCGATGCCGCGCTACGCGTTCTGGTACTGACCGGCGCCGGGCGTGCGTTCTGTGCCGGCCAGGACCTCAACGACCGCGCCGTGCGCGGCGCGGGGGAGGCTACCGACCTCGGCGACTCGATCGAGCGCTACTACAAGCCTCTGGTGCTCGCGTTGCGCGGACTTGCGCAACCCGTGATCGCAGCGGTCAACGGCGTCGCCGCCGGCGCCGGCGCCAACCTCGCCCTTGCGTGCGACCTCGTGGTCGCCGCACGCTCCGCGGCATTCATTCAATCATTCGTAAAGCTCGGACTCGTCCCGGACAGTGGCGGCACCTGGTTCCTCCCGCGGCTCGTCGGCGCTGCGCGGGCGCTGGGCCTCGCACTCACCGCCGAGAAGCTCAGTGCCGAGCAGGCCGAGGCGTGGGGTCTTGTGTGGCGGTGTGTGCCCGATGCGGAGCTCGGGAGCACGGTCGACGAGCTCGCGCGGCAGCTCGCCGCATCTGCGCCCCTTGCGCTGGCGCGTATCAAGCAAGCGATGCACGGCGCGGGGCTGCGCACCCTGGAGCAGCAACTCGACATCGAGCGCGACATGCAACGCGAGCTCGGTCGCTCGGCCGACTACGCCGAGGGTGTCGCCGCGTTCGTCGAGAAGAGAGCGGCGCGCTTCACGGGCCGCTGAGCCGCCCGAGGGGGCATGGGTTGCGGCTCCCGGGTGCATGCATCATGCTGTCAGGATTTCCGCCAGGACGGTCGGGGAGGAAGCCCAGTGTCAGACATCGTAAGCCCCAGGATTGCTGAGGATTTCACGGTCTCGCTGCGCGTACGCCATCCGAGCATCGATCCCGCTGAGATCACGCGCGCCCTGGGTCTGGAGCCGCAGCACAGCTGGAAGGCGGGGGATGCGCGCCGCACGGTTCAGGGCCAGCGCCTGGAAGGCGCCTACCACGAGACCTACTGGACCGGGGAATTTGGCGAGCACACGCTGGGTGTGCTCGGGGTCATGACCACAGAGGCCGTGCTGCTGCAGCTCGCCGTGCAGCTGCGCCGCTCACAGCAGTTTCTGTCGCGGCTGCAGAAGGAAGGGGCCACGATCGAGTTGTTCGTGGAGGTCTTCGGCGGCAACGAGTTCACCTTCTCGCTCTCACCGCAGCTGCTCTCGATGCTCGCGCGCTGCGGAGTGTCGGTCGCGCTGCGGGTCCACGGCGACGCGCAGACGGCGGTGCAGAGAAAAGTGGGCTGAGCGCTCGCGTGGCGTGATCTGCTTTCCGGAGCTCGACGCCGCGATTCTGGCCCGCTCAGGGTCCATCCGCAGCGCACTTCGGGCGCTCGTACCCGAGCACTGCTTCATCGATGATTCGCTGCGGCTCGCGGCGTACGAGACCGATGCATTCACGGCCTATCGATGCAAGCCACTGGCCGTGGTGCTGCCGGAGAATACCGCACAGCTCGCGGCCATCGTCCGGCTGGCGCGCGACGAACGGCTGAAGATCGTGCCGCGCGGTGCGGGCACCTCGCTCTCCGGCGGGGCCATCCCGCTGGCCGATGCGATCGTGGTCGGCCTGAGCAAGCTCAACCGCATTCTGGAGATCGATTACGACAATCGCTGCGTCGTCACGCAACCCGGCGTCACGAATCTTGCGATCACGCATGCCGTCGCCGAGCGCGGCTTCTACTACGCACCCGATCCCTCCAGTCAGATCGCCTGCACGATCGGCGGCAACGTGGCTGAGAATTCGGGTGGCGTGCACTGTTTGAAGTACGGCATGACCGCGCACAACGTGCTCGGCGTGCAGCTCGTGACGCCCGATGGGGAGGTGGTACGACTCGGAGGCAAGCACCTGGATGCAGGTCACTACGATCTGCTCGGCGTGGTCGTCGGCTCCGAGGGGCTTCTCGGGATGATCAGCGAAGTGACCGTGCGCATCCTGCGCCGCCCGCAAACGGCACGCGCGCTGCTCATCGGCTTTGCCTCGAGCGAGCAGGCCGGTGCATGCGTGGCAGGAATCATCGCCGCCGGCATCATTCCCGCCGGCATGGAGATGATGGATCGCCCCGCGATCCATGCCACCGAGGCGTTCGTCGGCGCCGGCTATCCACTCGATGTCGAGGCACTGCTCATCGTCGAGCTCGACGGGCCGGCAGCCGAGGTGGATCATCTCATCGGCATCGTGAGCGAGCTTGCCCGTACCCACGGCGCCGGTTGTTGCCGTGCCTCGGCGAGCGAGTCGGAGCGACTCGCATTCTGGGCGGGCCGCAAGGCGGCCTTTCCCGCCGTCGGGCGCTTGAGTCCCGATTACTATTGCATGGACGGCACGATTCCGCGCCGACAGTTGCCCCGCGTGCTCGGTGCGATCTACGGCATGTCGCAGCGTTACGGGCTGCGAGTGGCCAATGTATTTCATGCCGGGGACGGCAATCTGCACCCGCTCATACTCTACGATGCCAACCAGCCGGGCGAGCTCGAGCGCGCAGAGGCCTTCGGTGCGGAGATCCTCAAGTTGTGCGTGGATGTGGGTGGCGTGCTCACCGGTGAGCACGGCGTGGGACTCGAGAAGCGCGACCTGATGCCGTACCAGTTCGGGCCCGAGGACCTCGCCGTGCAGCATCGCATCAAGCACGTGTTCGATCCCGAGGTGCGCTTCAACCCGGGCAAGGTGTTCCCGACCTTGCATCGCTGCGCCGAGCAGGGACGCGTGCACGTGCACGCGGGCGCTGCCGCGTTTCCCCACTTGCCGCGTTTCTGAGGCGCATGGTCGCGACTTTGAAGCCGCGTGACGAGGCGGACATAGCCGACATCATCTCGCGGTGCGCGAGCGCGCTCGAGCTCGTGGGCGGGGGATCCAAGCGGGCCATCGGCCGCAGAATCGAGGCGGACCTTCTCGATGTGTCGAACCTCAGCGGCATCATCGAGTACGAGCCCGAGGAGCTCGTACTGACGGCGCAAACGGCGACGCCGCTCGAGGAGGTGCAACGGGTTGTGGCGGCCGCGGGGCAGCGGCTCGCCTTCGACCCCCCGGATCTCGCGCAGCTGCTCGGCACAGCGCTGAAGCCGACCATCGGCGGGGTGCTCGCCACGAATCTTTCCGGCTCGCGCCGCGTGACGGCGGGGGCTGCACGTGATCACTTCCTCGGCTGTCGCGCGGTGACGGGCCGAGGCGAGCGCTTCAAGGGTGGCGGTCGCGTGGTCAAGAACGTGACCGGCTACGATGTGCCGAAGTTGCTGGCAGGCTCATGGGGAACTCTGGCCGTGCTTACCGAAGTCACTCTGCGGGTACATCCCGCTCCGGAGCACGAGCGCACTCTGCTCGTTCCCATCGAGGCAGCGGCAGCCGCGGTCGCTCTCATGACGAGCGCGCTCGGCGCCGCCTGCGATGTGAGCGCAGCGGCCTTCGTGCCGCAGCGCGGCGTCGGCTTGCGCCTAGAGGGCTTCTTGCCTTCGCTCGCGGCACGCTCGAGCGCGCTGCTCGAATGGCTCGGCAGCCCCGAGCATCGATGGCTCGAAGGCGAGGCTTCGCGAGCTTACTGGCAGGACACCGGTGCGGTCGTGCCGCTTGCTCGTCATGCGATCGTCTGGCGGATCTCCGTGCCCCCGCGCGAGGCGGTGCGCATCATCGGTGAGCTGGCCCCGACGTGCTACCTGCTCGATTGGGGCGGTGGTCTGATCTGGATGGCTTGCGAGGAGGCGGATGCCGAACGCGTCCGCGGCGCGCTGCATGGGGGACATGCCACCCTCATCAAGGCTCCCGAGAGCGTGCGCGCCGCCGTTCCGGTATTTCAGCCACTGCCGGCGCCGCTCGCAGCCCTCAGCGCGCGCCTCAAGGCGGCCCTCGATCCCGAGGGCAAGCTCAATCCCGGACGCCTGGACACTTGAAGACGAGCTTCAAACCCGCGCAGCTGGCCGATGCGGATTGCATGGAAAGCGAGCAAATCCTGCGCAAGTGCGTGCACTGCGGATTCTGCACGGCCACCTGCCCGACCTACGTGCTGCTCGGGGATGAGCTCGACAGCCCGAGGGGCCGCATCTATCTGATCAAGGACATGCTGGAGAACGAGCGGCCCGCCTCGCAAGCTGTGGTGCGTCACATCGATCGCTGCCTGTCGTGTCTTGCGTGCATGACGACCTGCCCCTCAGGCGTGCACTATCAACATCTCGTCGATCATGCACGCACTTATATCGAGCGGACCTACCGGCGCAGCTGGAGCGAGCGACTGCTGCGTGCCGGCCTGGCGCGCGTGCTGCCGTATCCGAGCCGACTGCGAGCTGCACTGGTCGGTGCGGCGCTTGCGCGTCGCGTCGCGTCGTGGCTGCCGCGCCGTGCTCGCGCTTTGGCGGGGGCACTGCCCGCGCCGTTGCGTGCCGCGGTATCGCTCGCGGCGCACTCCGAACAGCGTGGCAAGGCGCATCACACGCCGCCAACAGCCGCCGCTCAGCCTGCCTGCACCGGTCGGGTCGCGCTGCTCGAAGGCTGTGCGCAGTCAGTGCTCGCACCTGATGCCCAGGCAGCCGCGCAGCGCCTGCTCGTGCGCGCAGGGCTCGAGGTGGTGAGACTCAAGGGCTGCTGCGGAGCGCTCGTTCACCACATGGGGCGCGCCGCACAGGCGCGCACCTTTGCCCGGCGAATCATGAGCAATGTGGCTGCCGCGCGCGCAGGCGGCGCGCTCGATGCACTCGTCGTGACGGCCTCGGGCTGCGGGACGCATCTGAAGGATTACGGCTTCATCTTTCGCACCGATCCCCGCCTGGCGCCCGCAGCTGCATCCGTGAGCGCACTGACTCGCGATATCACCGAAGTCCTGCACCGCCATGAGCCTCTGCCGCAGATGCCCGTAGGCTCGGCGGCGCCGCTCCCCGCCACTCAGGGGCTCACGGTTGCCTATCATTCAGCCTGCTCGCTGCAGCACGGTCAGCGGATCGATGCCGTGCCGCGTCTGCTGCTCGAGCGTGCCGGCTTCGACGTACGGGATATTCCGGAAGGCCACCTGTGCTGCGGCTCTGCGGGCACTTACAACATTCTGCAACCGCAGCTCGCCGCGCAGCTGCGCGAGCGCAAGCTCGCCAACATCGCGCGCACGGGCGCCCGCGTGGTCGCGACTGGGAACATCGGCTGCATCGTGCAGCTCACAGGCACGCTGCCGATCGTCCACACCGCGGAGCTGCTCGACTGGGCCGCGGGTGGGCCACGGCCCGCGGCGCTTGCTGCGAGCACCACCTCACCGTGAGAGGAGTCGCGCGCGAATGAGCGATCGAGCGTTGATTCTCATTCCGGGTTTGATGTGCGATGAGGCTGTGTGGGCGCCGCAGATTCGCGCGCTCTCGGGACGCGCGCAGATCCAGATCGCAAGACACGGCTTGCGTGACTCGCTGGCCGCCATGGCCGAGGCGGTCATTGAGCGCGCACCCCCGCGCTTCGCGCTCGCCGGTCACTCCATGGGGGGCCGTGTGGCCTTCGAGGTGATGCGACGTGCGAGCGGGCGGGTCAGCGGCCTTGCGCTGCTCGATACGGCCTACTTGCCGCGCGCAACCGGAGCCGCCGGGGAGCGGGAGCGTCTCGGCAGGCTCGAGCTCGCCGAACTGGCGCGCCGCGAAGGCATGCGCGCCATGGGGCAGCGCTGGCTGCAGACCCCGATGATTCATCCCGATCGCTTCACGGACGAGCCGCTCATCGAGAGCATCCTCGCGATGATCGAGCGCAGCTCCCCCGAGCAGTACCAGGCTCAGGCCCACGCGCTGCTCGAGCGGCCCGACGCCTCCTCGTTGCTGCCCGGCATCCGCTGTCCCACGCTCGTTCTATGCGGGCGGGAGGATGCCTGGGCTACCATGGCCGTGCATGAGCGGCTCGCCGCCTTGATTCCCGGCAGCCGGCTTGTAAGCATCGCGGATTGCGGCCACATGGCCACGCTCGAGCGGCCCGAGGCGGTGAACCGGGCGTTGGAGGAGTGGTGGACGGCCGTGATGGCGGCAGATTCGAGGAGTGCACGATGAGCGCGGATGCCTACTTCGATGCCGCGAGCGAGTATGCCTGCCGCAGGCTCGTCCACGATTTCGCGGAGTTCATCGATGCGCGGCAGTACGAGCGACTGCGCGAGCTGTTCACGCCCGATGCGCTCTACACGCGACCGACCGTGCCCGACACCGAGATCCGCGGCATCGAGGCGATCATCGCCGGATTTCAATCGCGTCCGCCCACCCGCATTACGCAGCACCTGCTCAGCAACGTGAGCATCCGCTTCAGCGCTTGCGATGCGGCAAGCGGCGTCAACCGCATCCTTCTCTACGCGGGTGTTACGACCGCTCCCGAGCTGCCCGGCAAAGGTCGCCAGGCTGAAAGCTCACAACTCATCGGGCTCTACCGCGATCGCTATGTGCGCAGCGCGGCGGGCTGGCGCATCGCCGAGCGGCGCGGCTCCGTGCTGCTGCATACCTGAGGGCGCTCGTGTCGCTTGCCGTACGACGTATCGGGCTCATTGGCTGCGGGGAAGTCGGCACGATCCTCGGCGAGGACCTGGTGCGCGCCGGCTGTGACGTGCGTGCGTTCGATATCCTCTTCGATGCGCCGGCCGAGCGTGCGAGGTTGCAGCGCAAAGCCGAGCGCGTGCGCATCGAGCTCGCCGGCAGCACGCGCGCGGCCATCCTCGATGCCGACCTGATCATCTCGGCCGTGACCGCTGCATCTTCTGCAGATGCGGCTGCAGCTGCCGCTCCCGCACTGCGTCCCGGGCAGATCTTTCTCGATATCAATTCCGTCTCCCCCGCGACCAAACGCTCCAACGCCCAACAGATCGAGCGCTCGGGAGCCGACTACGTGGAAGCGGCGGTGATGGCGGCCATCGCGCCGCAACGCTTGGCGGTTCCGATGCTGCTGGGTGGTCGGCGCGCGAGCGAGCTGGCCGAGGCGCTGCGTGCGCTGGGCATGCAGGCGAGCGCCATTTCGCAGGAGATCGGAGTGGCCTCGGCTGTGAAAATGTGCCGCAGCATCCTCATCAAGGGACTCGAGGCGCTGACGCTCGAGTGCCTGCTCGGTGCGCGCCGCTTTGGCGCCGAGCAGTACGTTCTCGCCTCGCTCGATGCGAGCTTTCCCCGCATGGGCTGGTGCGAGGCGCTGCCGGATTACCTCGTGAGCCGTGTCGCCGAGCACGGCAAGCGCCGCGCCGAGGAGATGCGCGAGGTCGCGCACACGCTCGCGAGCGTCGGCATCGAGCCGTTGATGGCCGCCGCGACGGCGCAGCGGCAACAGGAGCTGATTGAACGGATGGCCGCGCGCGGCATCGACTATGCGAGCGGTACCTACGCCAAATGGCAGCAGCTCGTCGACGAGTTGCAGGAAGACTGAGCATGGCCAGCCTGCCGCAGAGGATGAAAGCAATCGAGATCCGCGCACCGGGAGCTCCGCAAGTGCTCGAGCTCACGGAGCGTCCTGTCCCCGAGCTCGCAAGCGGCGAGGTGCTCATTCAAGTCGCCGCGGCCGGCGTCAATCGGCCCGATGTCGCGCAGCGACTCGGGCACTACCCCCCGCCCCCCGGCATCACCGACATTCCCGGTCTGGAGGTCGCCGGCCGTATCGTGCGCGCGGCGCCGGACGTAGGCACTTGCGCACCCGGAGAGCTGGTGTGCGCGCTGGTTGCCGGCGGCGGCTATGCCGAGTACGTGGCGGCTCCGTATGCGCAATGTCTGCCCTCACCGCAGAGCCTCACCCTCGAGGAGGCCGCGGCGCTGCCCGAAACGTTCTTCACGGTCTACTTGAACGTCTTCGAGCGGGCAGGGCTCGCAAGCGGCGAATGCCTGCTCGTGCATGGCGGTGCGAGCGGTATCGGCACCACGGCCATCCTGCTCGCCAAAGCACTCGGTGCGCGGGTGTTCGCCACGGCCGGTAGCGCGCGCAAGTGCCAAGCCTGCCTCGCGCTTGGCGCGGACCGCGCCATCAACTATCGCGAGGAGGACTTCGTGGCCGCGGTGCAGGATGCGACCAATGGTCGCGGCGCGGACGTGATTCTCGACATGGTCGGCGGCTCTTACGTCGGTCGTAACATTGCCGCTGCCGCCGTGGAAGGGCGCATCGCCCTCATCGCGACGCTCGGTGGCGGACGCGCGGAGCTCGACTTGCGGCCCTTGCTCACCAAGCGCCTGCGGCTGATGGGCGCGACGCTGCGGCCACAGAGCGTGGCGACCAAAGGTCGGCTCGCCCAGGCTCTCGCGACCCATGTGTGGCCGCTGTTTGCGGCGGGTCGACTGCGTGCGCCGCCGCTCTACGCGCGCTTTCCCCTGGCCGAGGCACGCCGTGCGCACGAGCTCATGGAGTCCGACGAGCACATTGGCAAGATCGTGCTCACGGTCGCCTCGGTCACTTGAGACTGAGCTCCACTTGCACTTTGTTCCCTTGCGGCGGCCGCGGCGGGGTATTGATCACGAAGACCCGTGCAGGATCGATCTGGGTGCCCTCGAGTAATACCTGTTGAACCGCGCGTGCGCGGCGCTGACCGAGTGCCACCAGGTCTCCCTCGCCTACCTGGGTGCGCGCGCTGAGCAGATCCTCGAGCTCCGCGTTCGCGGCAGCGAAATCCGGAGGCGCCTGACCCTTCTTGGGTTTCGTTGCGACGATTGCCTGGGAGAGTGCCGGCAAGGTCGTGCCCGCTCCGAGCTCCGCGCGATATTCGGCCAGCAGCAGCTGGAACCGCGCGGCCGGGTCATTGGCTGCGGCCGGCGTCGATTGATTGCGCGCGGGCTGCTTGCCCGCACGCGCATTCAGCTTTTGCTCGAGGAGGCTCTTGCGCAGAGCCGGACCGTCGAGATCGGGTGAGTACGCACTCGGCACATCGAGCTCGAGATGAGGCCGCTCCTGGAGCGACTTCACCACGCCCTGTAGACGCTCGTGGGCGGTTGCATCGAGCTCGGCGCTGCCCGCGTCGAACTCGATCTGGTTCATCTGCTCACCGCCGCCGAAGAGCTTGCCGAGCAGCGCGAAGGGAGCGGTGGCCACCTTCACCAGCAGGTTCACGAGCGCCTTCCAGATGATCGGACCCACGCGAAACTGGGGGTCGTCGAGGCTGCCAGTCACGGGCAGCGGGACATCGATGACACCGTTGCGGTCCTTGAGCAGCGCCACCGCCAGTTTGAGCGGCAGTTTGACGGCATCCGGACTGTCAACCTTGTCACCGAGCTGCAGCTGCTCGATCACGAAGTGATGATCGGCATTGAGCTGGCGGTTCTCGATGTGATAGCTCAGATCGACGGAGAGCTTTCCCTTCTCAATCTTGTAGCCGGCGAAGTGCGCCGAGTACGGGGTGATCGTGGTGAGCTCGACACCGCGAAAATTCATCTTCATATCGGTGAAGAGGCTCGCGGAGAGGAGGTTGAGCTCGCCCCAGATGTGTACCGGAGCGTAGCGATCGACCTTGCCGTTGAGCTCGATCTTCGCGCGCGAGCGCACGTCCGAGGACAGACCGTCGATGGTGCCCGCGAGCCCCTGGATAGCGACCGAGAAGCGCGGCTTGATCCACAAGTCGGTGTAGTGCGCGGCGCCGTTCACGATCTGTACGGTGCCGATCGTCATGGCCATCGTGGGCGCGCTGCTCGAAGCGCGCGGCGAGCCGTGCGACGTCGGGCGCGCATGCGCAGCCGTGGAGTCCGAGGAGTTCTGAACCACCGGCACGGCCTTGGCAGGCTGTGCCGTTGAGGCCTTGTTCGTGGCTTTCTGGGCACCCGCGGGTGAGAAGGCCTCGGCGATGTTCAGCGTGCGATCCGGCGCGATGATGACGCGCGCATACGGCGCGCGCGCCACGATCCGCTGAATGTCGAGCCGCGCGGGCTGCATGCGGTAGCGCATGCCCTCGATGCTCATCAGGTCCCACTTCACGAAGTCCCGGCGCAGCTCGTCATCTACGGTGCGCAGCTTCGCAACCTGGGTATTGCCGGCGACAGAGAGGTCGCCCGCTGGCGTGCGTTCGATGTCCAGCTTGGTCGAGAGGGCACCGCTTAGCAGCGCAAGCGAGGTGTACTGGGCCACGTAGGGCTGCAGTGCGGTGAGGTCCAACTGTGCCAGTTCCAGATGCGCGTGCACGGCACTGGAGCTCAGATCGTAGGTCCCCGTCCCACTCAGCTTGCCGCTGGCGTTGACGGCCGCCTCGATCGAGAGGTTCAGCGGACCCTTGGCCGGCATGTGGAAATCCTTCACACGCAGGTTGATCCGCTGCAGTGCGAGAGTCGCGGCGGGCATGACGGCGCGGTCCTCGGCGGATATGTCCAGGCCGCGCACCTCGATATCGGGGACCGATACCGACCACGGGGAGGAGCCTGGGGCTGGCGCGGAGACGGGGGTGCCCGGAGATGCCGCGGATGCCGATGCCGCGGGTGCCCCGGAGCCCGGCGTCGCACTCGTCAGCGCTGCGAAGTTCAGCGTGCCATCGGCATTGCGCCAAGCGCTGAGGGTGCCGCCGGCCAGTCGTACCGCGGCGATCTCGATCGTGCGCCTGGCGAGGTCGAAGCGCGTGCCGTTCACTTCGATGTGCTTGAGCTTGACGTAGTCGGTGTCCGAATGCGCCGGCCGCACTCCAAGCTCATCGATGCTGAGTGTGCTCACGTTCAAGGTGAGTCCCACCGGCGTGGCGGCGGTGGTCAGCTCGTACTCTCCGCTCAAACCGATAACGCCCGATGAGACCTCGAAATGGAGCGCATCGCGCGCGTAGCTCCACAAGGTGCGCGCACGCAACGCGGTGATCGCGAAACGCCCGCGCGAGCCGAACGGCGCCACGCCGAGCGTGCCGCTCCAGTGAACACCCTCCCCGAGAGGTGTCGCAAAGTCGAGCGTGTATGCATCCGCGCCTCTGCCCGTCGTGGCGAAGTCGCGCAAGTCGAAGTTGATGGGTAGCAGTTCGGCGCGGAAAGGTGTGGCGTGCGTTCGATCCTCGAAATTGCTCCGCCCGTCGATGACCGTGAGCCGGCGGATGAACAGGCGCATCGGAGCGGACTTGGGCTGCGGGGGCTCGGCAAACGGCTTCGCGAGGTCCATGAGATTGAGGGCGCCGTCGGCGCGCAACACGGCCCGTACGAAGGGGCGCTCGAGCAGGATCTCGCGAAACACCGGTCCGCGGTGCCAGATGCTCGAGCACTGCAGATCCACGAACAGCCGCCGTAGGCTGAGCAGGGGCTGCGCGTCGGCGTCGGGGAAGCTGATATCCCGCACGTCGAGCGTCAGCAGAAAAGGATTGAAACGTATCTGCCCGAGCGTGAGCTTGCGGTGGTAATGCGTCGCGACGAACTGCGTGAGGTTGCTGCGCAACAGATGGGGCACGACCACGAAGCCCGCGAGCGCGTACCCACCGACCAGAAGGACAGCCACGCCCGCGGCGATCAGGAGGCGGCGTACAGGCAGTACAGGCAGTACAGGCAGTCTCATTGTTTGCCCCCATTGCTGCCGTTGGGCAGCCACGATAGAACAAGGTCGCGACGTGTCAAGGCGACCTTCGGGCCATAGCGCGCGGCACGAGGGCACGAGCTGCCGCGCGCAGCGCCCCGGAGTTAAACGACCTTCGAGTAGAGCTCGGGTGTAACCGCTGCCGTTTGGGGCAGGTAGCGGTCAAAGCACATGGCCACGATGCGCAGCAGGAGCCGCCCGCGCGCTGTCACGCGCAGCCGCTCGCGGTCCAGCTCGACCAGAGCGTCCGCGGCAAGCGGCGCGAGCTGCTGCAGGGCGGAGCGGAAATAGCTCGCGAATTGGATGCCATAGCGGCGCTCTACGGCGCGCAAATCGATCTCCCCCTGGCACATGAGCCGCTGGATGATGTCGGCGCGCAGCACGTCGTCAAGGTCGAGCACCCGGCCGCGCCACACTGGCAACTCGTCTCGCTCCAGCGCGGCCTCCCAGGAACGCAACTCGCGGAAGTTCTGCCCGAAGCTATCGCCGATGTGGCTGATCGCGCTCATGCCCAGCCCGATGAGATCGCAATTTCCATGCGTGGTATAGCCCATGAAATTACGCTGCAGCCCGCCATCTGCCTGAGATCGAGCCAAGTCATCCTCCGGCAGCGCGAAATGATCCATGCCGATGTACCGATAACCGGCAGCCCTCAGTGTCTCGATGGCAAGACGCAGCAGTGCGATTCGGCCCTCGCGATCGGGCAGCTCCGCCGGATCGATCCGACGTTGAGCCTTGAAGAGCCGCGGCATGTGCGCGTACGCGTAGATGGCCAGCCGCTCCGGACGCGCCGCGATCACCTCGGAAAGCGTGGAGGCGAACCCCGCGGGTGTCTGTCGCGGTAGCCCATAGATCAGATCGATATTGATCGAGCGGAAGCCGGCCGCGCGGCAGTCCTCGATGACGGTCCGAGTCTGTGCGATGCTCTGCGCGCGATTGACCGCTCGCTGCACGGCGGGGTCAAAGTCCTGTACACCCAGACTCGCTCGATTGAAGCCGAGCCGGGCCAGCTGCGCCACATAGCCCGCCTCGATGAAGCGTGGATCGAGCTCGATCGAGAAATCGCGGTCCGGGGCCTCGCTCAGGCGAAAATGGTGCGCGAGGCATGCGAGCAGTGCGCCGAGTGAGGCGCTGCTCAGGAAGTTCGGCGTGCCGCCTCCAAGGTGTAGTTGCACGACGGTGCGCGCGCGCGCGAACAGGGGCGCGACCAGGCCGATCTCACGCTCCAGTCCTGCGACGTAGCGCTCCGCCCTGCCCTGGTCGCGCGTGATGATGCGATTGCAACCGCAATACAGGCACGGGCTCCTGCAGAACGGAATGTGAACGTACAGCGAGAGTGCACGCGCGGGGCTATGGGCGTTGCTGCGCCGCGCTTGCTCGCGATAGCTCGCGGCGTCGAAATCTCCGTGGAACTGCGGCGCCGTGGGGTAGGAGGTATAGCGCGGCCCCGCGCGATCGTAGCGGCGCAGCAGATCGGCATCAAATGACGGCACGTCTCTCATCTGAGTGAACCACTGAACCACGGCACCCCGCGCGCCGACCGCGGCGGGTCGATCGCCGGATACGAGGTTAGCGTGCTGCGCCGATTAGAGCCCTAGGTAGCTTCCGCAGGCGCCTACGCAGCGACGCGCATGGCGCACCGCTCGTCCCGCTCCGGCCGCTTTAGAAGCCTCAGCCTTGCCAGGAGCGGATGCGACCGTTGTCCAGGTGGACGAAGTCGGAGGAGGCATAGAAACCCACCCCGCCGCGACCCATGGCGAGCGCGAGCTCGTGCAGTCGGCTAGTCGGAAAACGGGTGAGGCGCACGTCGATGGCGCGACCTTCGAGGTGCAGACTGTGCTCTGCCACCCCGCTCGAGTGGCGCCGCAGCTCGGTGTTGGTGCCGGGGGAGCGATAGCCGCTGATCACTTCGAAGGCTCCAGCGTGCTCGGTGCGTCGCTGCAGATCGAACAGGATGTCGAGCAGCTCAGGGGCGATCGGATGGACGTCCCCGCTGCGAAAGTCGCGCAGCAGATAATTGATGCGCTCGAGCGCCCCGACGCGATAGCAGCCGTTCTCGCAGTAAACGATATCGAGCCGCTCGCAGGTGTGCGTGTGCACGAATGAAAGCGAGCGCCGCTCCGCGGCGTGCGCCCATACGGCACCGAGCGGACCGCACGCCAGCACCGTGGCACCTGCGCCGCCCAGGAAGCGGCGTCGATCCGTCATGAGGTTCCTGCCGGGGCGAGGTCGTGCCATCTCATCCGCTCCATCATGGTGACAGCTGCCCAAGGGCCGGGATCATACCGAAGGGGCGCAGAGGGCGGAACCCTGACCTGCTGGATACATAACGCAGCTCACACGCTGCGAGCAGGCGCGCCAGCGTAGCTGCTTCAGGACTCCTCGCCGCTCTCCGGGATCATCGCCACCGGCAGGATGAGCGTCGGGGAGTCATCGCTCCACTCCTCCTGCGGCTCGATGTCCTCGCGCTGCGGAGCCTTGCCCGCGAGCTCGCCGCGCAGGCACTGCAGCGCTTCCTCCGCCTCGACGGGGGCGGAGAAGAAGTACCCCTGCCCGAAATTGCAGCCCATTTCCTGGAGCGCGTCGGCGGCCGCTTGCGTCTCCACCACCTCGGCGATGGGCGTGAGTCCGATGCTCGAGGCGAGCTGCACCATCGCGGAGACCAGGCCGTCGCGACGCTCCGGACCCTCGGTCGCGAGCAACGGCCGATCGATCTTCACATAATCGAAGGGGAAGAGCTGCAGGTAGTTGAGCGAGGAGTAGCCGGTGCCGAAGTCATCGAGCATCAGCTGGATGCCGATGTTGTGCAGTTGCTCGAGCATGTCGCGGGTTGCGCCCACGTTGCTGATGAGACCGCCCTCCGTCAGCTCGAACTTCAATGCGCGCGCGGGTGCACGCGTCTCCTCCAGCAGATTGGAGACGTAGTTGATCAGGTCCGGATCGCGCAGCGCCGTGGCGGACAGATTGATACTGAAGTAGAAATCCACCTCGGGGGGCAGCCGCCGCCGCCATTCGCTCGCCAGGCGGCACACGCGGCGCACGACCCAGCGGGTGATCGGAACGATGAGCCCGACCTCCTCGGCAATCGGCAGAAAGCGATCGGGCCGCAGCAGCCCTTCGACCGGATGACGCCAGCGCAGCAGCACCTCCGCGCCGACCATGCGCCGCCCACGCAGATCGACGATGGGCTGGAAGAGCAACTTGAGCTCGTTGCGCTCCAGCGCGAGGTGCAAATCCGCCTCGAGGCTGACCAGGCTCGCCGCATGACCGCCCATGTTGGGCGTATACGCGATGCACTTCGCTTTCTGATTTCTCTTGGCGACGCCCAGGGCGATATCCGCCTCACGCAGCACGTCCTCGGCGCGCCGTGCACCGGGCTCGACGCACGTGAAGCCCATGCGTGCCGTGATACTGATCAAGTGACGGCGCACTTCGAAGGGCTCGCGCAGCGACTCCTGCATCGCGTCCGTCAACGCCAGCACCGCGTCGGCGGATTTCGCATCGAGAATCAGCAGCGCGAACTGATCACCGCCCCAGCGCGCGAGCACACACTCCGTGTCGGCCGCGGTCTTCTGGAAGCGGCGGCTGATCTGCATCATGAGCTCGTCGCCCGCGGTATGACCGAGCGTGTCGTTGATGAGACGGAAGCGGTCGACGTCGATCAGCACCACGCCGATCCGGCGCCGATGCTGCGTGCGCAGCTCGCGCACCGCGCGATCGAGCTGATCCATGAAGTAACGGCGATTCGGCAGGCCCGTGAAGGCATCGTGATAGCGGGCGTGGTCGAAGCTCTTCTGCAGCGTTTGCCGCTGCTCGATCTCGCGCATCAGGCGTTCATTGGCCGCGTGCAGCTGGCGGCGTGAGGTGAGCAGCGCCGCTTTCAGCCGTTGCGTGCGATGCGTGAGGTCGTGCGCCGTGAAGGCGAGCAGCCAGGCAATCACCGCGAGCAGGCCGATGTCGGTAGCGATGATGCTCGTCGGGTACCAGCCGTTGTGGGGTCGGATCTCGACCTGCAGGCCAGCCCCGGGGGGTGCGAACGCGAAACCCGCAGGCGCACGGATGCGGCTCGTGGCCGGATTCTGCAGCGGCGCAGTGCTCGAGGCGACGAAGGTGCGCGAGCGGTCGATGGTCGCCGCAGGCTGCACGAGCGCGAAGTCGTAGCCTGACCCGGCTACTCGGCCGAGCTGACTCGTCGCGAGCAGCCGATCGAGCGGTGCGTACGCCACCGCCCATCCGGAGGTGGCGATCGGAGTGCGCGCGGCGAGCAGCCACTGGCTGCCCTCGCGCAGTGGCCCGAACAGACCCGGGGTGAGCGCCGCGCCCGCCTGCGTCGTTTGCCACTCGGTCGCGATCGCATGCGCGATGACGGGGCTCACGGTGCGCGAGGTCACGACCGCACCGTCGGTGGTGAGCCAGAAGGCATCGCGACCCGGGCTGCCGGCGCTCGCGAGTGGGGCACCCGGCTGAAGGCGTGACGCAGCTTGCGCGGCTTCCTGGCCCGAGCGGCGCGCCAGCTCCTGCAACTGCGTCTCCAGAGCGCGCGCGCAGCGCTCGGCAATGGCCTGCGCAGCGACACGCGCGTGCTCGGCGCGCTCCTGCAGGCTCAACACCGTGAGTCGCGCGCCGGCGCCCAGCACGACCGCCAGCACCAGCACCGTGGGCAGCCAGCTCGGGGCGCGCTTGAGGAAGGTCGGCATCATCCGGGTCTCACCGGCGCGTGCAGATGCCAGGTGCAGGTCACGGTGATGATCAAGCGCTTGGTATCACCGACCTTCTGGAAATCTCCGAGCAGCGCCCATTCCGTGCGCGTGAAGGTTTTCGAGATGCCTGCGATGCCTTCGCGAAAAGGCGGGGAGGGCACGAATGTTCCCTGCGGGTTCGCAGCGTTCGGCGCGATGATGATCGCCGGCGAGACGTGCCCGAAGGCCCCGCCGATGAACCAGTTGAAGCTCGGGTTGTATTGATCGAGACGTACCGAGGTGAGATCGGTGCCGAGATTGCCCGAGACCGAATGAGCGTAGGCGGCCCCCAGCATCAGCCGCGGACTCACGAGGTAATTCACGTTCAGTTTGGGCAGATTGCCGTGGGTCAGATCGATATCGTACTGACGCGTCTCGACCAACACCGTCACCTTGCTGTCGAAGGTGCCCGCGACTCCGAGCGCATAGACCTCGTAGTCCCAGTGCTGCGAGCCCGAGATGCCGGCGCCCTCGCCGGAGCCCACGTGGGCCTCCGCGTAAGCGTTCCACTTCGCGCTCTGGGATCCACCGCCCAGAGCGCCCGTGAGAGAGCCGAAGCTCCAGTGCGAGTTGGCGATCGTCTCGTACTCACCGCCGACGCTGAAGAGCGCATTGGGATTGAAGTTGTGCAGCCAAGTGAGCGATCCGCCGCCACCGCCGCTGCACGCCTGCGCGACCGTGTCGCACGGCGTCCCGCTCGGGGGCGTGAGCGTAGAGCCGTTGCCCATGAAGAGCAGCTTATCGTCGGAGAGGCTGACGGGAGCGGACACCGGAGCGCTCGCGGCAGGGCTCGGCACCTCGGAGCGACAAGCCTGCGGCAGCCAGGCCACGCCGAGGAGCGCCGCGCAGGTGGCGCGCGTTGCGCATCTCATCGTGGGCGCACCATGGTCGATGCGGCGAGTTGCACGCTGCCTGCGGAGCCCGTCCGGTCGGTGACCTCCGCGCGCGCCACCGGCTGAAACGCGATGACGCAAACCTGCTGCTCCTCGCCCGGCAGCGTGAGCGCGGAGCTTGTGACCTGGAAGACGCGCGGCATGATCCGCACGTGCATCTTGCGGCGACCGCTCAATCCCGGCTCCCACCAGCGCGGCGCAGCCCCAGCCTGCGCAAGCAGCTGCGTGGCATCGGCCCCGACGCGCGTATCCGAGAACAGCGCCGCCGCGGGCTTGTTGAAGGCCAGCACGCGATCGCGGGCATCAACGACCAGGATCGCCTGCTCGGCGACATCGAGTGCCGAGCGGATCCCGAAGGTCTCGGTGCTGTCCTCGATGACGAGCAGCGCGAGGCGGCGGCCGCGCTGTGCGATGTGCCGTACGTGCAGCTCCGCTATGCGTAGCTCCTCGCCCACATGCAGCACAACGTGCTCCGCCGAGCCACCCGGACCCGAGATCAGCTCCTGCAGAACCTCCGGATAGGAAGGGTGAATGGCTTCGAGCAGATTACGGCCAAGTGCCGGCTCGCCGCTGGCGCAGGGGCTGGCGGTAAATGCATCGCTGGTGCTGACCACCTGCAGGGAATTCACATCGACGAGCAGCGCGGGCACAGGCAGGTTCTCGATGAGGCTCGCCCACAGCTCGTGACCGCGCTCGGCCTCGGCCCGCGCCACGGCCACGTGGGCATGCAGCCGCTCGAACACGCTCCCGAGGTACTCCGCGGCTGCCGCGCAGGCGAAGAGGAGCACCGCAAAGACCTCCAGCATCACCACGAAATAACCTGTCGGTGCGTAGAAGCCCGGGAACGGCGTTCCGACCTCGGCATCCTGCCGGCCGAAGAGCGCCGCCAGCGAGGCGCCGATGTTCGACAGGCCGCTCGCGTACCAGCGCAGCTCCGGTGCCTGAATGAGGGCGATCGCCGCGACCACGACGATGGCGAGAACCGCAACCACGTACGGCTGCCAGCGTGAGATGAAGATCGCGCCGATGACCGGCAACGCGAACACGCCGAGGAACAGCGGGTTCTGCAGACCGCCGGCGTGCTGCCACACGAAACCCACCAGTACGACGCCGCCGAGGTGCAGCAGTGCCAGCGCAGGCCGGCGCCAGGGCGATGGGCGGCGCGCAGGTTGCGCGAGCGAGGTGAACGCGATGTGGACGCCGGCCAGCGCGAGCAGTCCGAACAGCACCGGAGCGACCTCGATCGCGAACGAGTTCACGAACCACGGCAGCCCGACCGCGAGCAGGATCGCGAAGATCGTGAGCAGCCACAGATCATCGAGCAGGTGTACCCGCGGGTCGTGCCATACGGGTGCGGGTAGAACCTGCGTTGCGTCGAGCGAGGCCATTCAGCTCTCAGGGCGCCGTCGTCTGTCCGCTCTGGCGGGCGGCGACCGGCGGTGGGGTCGGGGCCGCGGAGGCGGCCGCGCCGAAGGAGTTGCCGTCGAGGAACGGCGCGCCGCGCACCTTGGCGCGCCCGTCAGGGGGCGAGAAATCCTCGACATGCAGCGCAAAGGCATGGGGCCGCAGCACTTGGTTGCGGCGCAGGATCGGCGTGTCCCCGATCACGTCGATGCCGTTGAACTTCGGCTCGATGATGGTGTTGTCGACGGCGGTGCTCGGATTGCTGGTATCACCGAGCACGAATGCCATGCCGTAGCCGCAATTGTGCAGCCGGTTGGCGCGTACCAGCGTGTTGCTCGAGCCGCGCACCATGATGGCGTACGCAGCCATCCCGTCGATCTCGTTATCCTCGATGATGGCGGCGCGGGCATTCTCCGCAATGATCCCCATGCCGGCGCCCCCGCTCACGCGATTGCCGCGGATCACGGCTCCGGCGCCGACCAGATGCACCGCGGCCTCCTGTGCGCCGGTGACGCTGTTGTGCTCGACCAGGGTGGAGACGTTGCCGGCGACGATGCCGGTGTGCTCGTTGTCGAAGCGGTTGTCGCGCACGCTGATCGCCGAGCCACGCAGATCCGGCTCGCTGCGCACGGCCCACAGCCCGGCATCCTTGTTCATCGAGAACTCGTTGCCGACCACGGTGGTATTGCGGCCCGAGGCGGCAAAGCGCAGGCCGATGCGGTCGTTTGCGAAGCGATTGTGCTCGATGAGCACGTCGCTCGCGTTCTCGGCCACATCGACACCGACGTCGCAGCCCTCGATGGTGCTCGACTGCAGTCGAAAGCGCGCTGCGCGCAGCAGGATGGCGGCCCCGGGGCAATTGCGGATCACCACTCCCTCGATGGCGGTGTTGGGAGCCGTGACATCGAAGACCGCGCCGCTCTTGAGCGAGCCGGCGTCAACCTCTGCTCCGGTCGGCGGACCGACGATGCTCACGCCGTGCCCGTTGACCAGCGGCGGCAATGAGGTCTCGAGCGTGATGTGCGGTACCTGCAACGATACCCGCGCGGCGCTCGTCGCCGTCGCCACCACGAACAACGCCTCGCGCAGCGTACCCGGTCCGCGATCGGCGCCGCTCGTGACGTTCACGGTCACCGCGTTGGATAGAGCGCCGGGGGTGGTGCGGCGGACTTCGTACCATTTGCCCGCCACCACGAGAGCGCCGAGCACCACAAAGATGCCGACGGCTACGAGCGAGCGACGGTTTATTTTCATGTTAGACCCCGGAAACGTGCGTTAGGACGAAGACGACATGCCAGGACCTCTGCACGGCACGCCGGCCAAACAGTGCATCAATCGGCGCGGACAACGCCGTGGCGAGCGCCAGGGCGCCGAGCGCCAACGCGCGCGGCAGGCGCGGCAGGTGCGGCAGCAGCCACATCTTGAAAGGGGCCGGATCCACACCCGAGAGCGCCTGGAGCTCGACCCCGCACTCGCGGAAGAGCTGCAGATAGGCCGCGCGCGGGCGCGCTCTGAAAATGGCGCTGTCGCAGCGCTGCACATGCCGCGCGGGCGCGGCCTCGAGCAGCACCAGCCGGCCGCCCGGGGCGAGGTGGCGCACGATACGCTGCAAAGCCGCGCGCAGAGCGAGCGGATCGAGAATGTGCTGCAGCACGGTGACGCTCAACACGAGATCGAAGGTCTCACCCACATCGAGCGCCGTGGAGTCCTGCACCAGGAACCGGCAACGGTCCGCGACCCCTTCGGCCCGGGCGCGCCGCTGGGCTTCGCTGATCATGGTCGGACTCAAGTCGACGCCGGTGACACGTGCGCCGCGCGCCGCGAGCAGACGGCTCCAGCGCCCGACGCCGCACCCCACATCGAGCACGCGCGTCTCCCGCGTGAGCTGCAGCCACGGATACAGAGCGCGCCGCTGCACGTAATCGATCAGCCGATTGTAGAAGCGCGGCATGCCGTACGAGCACACGGCGGCCAGGCCCTGGTCATCGCGCGCAAAGCGCTGCGCACGCTCTTCCCAGTACGCGGCAGGCGGTCGTCCGCCTGCCGGGATGCTGGTTGCGCTCATCGCAGCCTCCGCAGCAGGGCATGTCCGCCGATCGAGGCGGCGACGCCACCCTCGCTGGGCTCGTAGTGGTCGTGATAGACGCGCCGACCCCACAGGCGCAGCGCGATCCAGTTGAGATAGCCGAGGGTCATGGGCGCGATGTGCACCAGGGCGTAGAACAAATAGAGCGGCACGACGGGCGCTGCATAGGCACGCTCCGCGCGGGGCACGACCGTGAACAGTGCGACGACGCCGAGCGCGAGGTAGCTGCCGACCGCGGCCATGAAATAGGCCGGATTGCTCCAGGTGCCCGCCGTGGCGAGGTGACCCACGAGCAGGCCATCGAAGCCGCGCGCAAAGCTCACGAGCAGCAGCACCGCGCTGGCGACTTTGAGCGGATGCACGGCCAGTGAGAGCAGGCCGACGTAGCCGATGAAGTGATACAACGCGAAGGGCGTGCGCCGACTGATGCGCCACACGGCGCTGAAACGCTCCACGTAGACCTTGAGCAGGCCGTGATACCAGCCGACACGTTGTGAGAACCAGCGCGCGAGCGAGCCGGGGCCTTCGGTGCTGACGACCAGGCGACCGTCGTAATAGATGCGCTCGCCGCGACCGAGCAGGATCACGGCGTTCTCCAGATCCTCGGCATAGACAGAGAGCGAGTGGTCGCGCAGCGCTGCGAGCAGCGCGTCCCGACGATAGAGCGAGACGGCGCCCGAGGTAATGCTGTAATCGGCGAGACTCGCGCGTCCGACGCCGAAGGCGAGCGCGTACTCGAACGCCTGGAAACGCGCCAGGAAGCCGTCGGGCTCGATCATGATGCGCGGGCAGGCGGCTGCTGCACCGGATTGCTGAAAGTCGGCGATGAAGCGCTCCAGATCGATCGTGCTGCCGGCGCCGATGCCGCGGATGCGCACGTCGGGGTCCACGACCAGCACCGTCTCGATGTAGGGAGGCAGGCTCTCGATGAGGCGGCGCACCGCGGCCGGCTTGTGGCGGTTGATGCCATCATCGAAGCAACGCCAGCCCGACTGGCGCAGACGCAGCAGCGTGTTATCGGCGGAGCCGTCGCTGATGAGCCATACGCGATCGCGATACGGACCGAAGGCCTCCATGAAATCGTCGAGGCCATCCTCCATGTTGAACACCGAAGCGACGATCGCATAGGGCTGCAGCGGCACCGCGACGCGCAGGCCGGTCGGCACGGCTGCGGCGAGATCGATCGACAGCTCGTCCGCCTCGCCCGGGCCGGCGGTCGCGGTATTGCGCCGGCGCATGTACATGCGCAGCAAGAAATCGAGCGCATCGGTGTAGACGATGAGATTGGCGAGCCCGTAGATCAGGAGCGAGAAGCTCGCCGCCTGCACGTTCGCAGCCGAGAGCGCGATCCAGCCTGCGAACAGCGCGCACACCCCGAGCGGGGCGGCAAAGCCCACGAAACGTCGCGCGGTCATGCGAGTGCCACAGCCGTTGATGCCGCATCCGTGGGCCGCCGCGGGAGGCGCGCTTCGAGCTCGGCGCGCAGCTCGCTCTCGTCCGCGATCTGAAAGCCGTGCTCGGCCATGGCCGGCAGCGAGCACAGCAGCCACACCAACGAGCGCACCCGCGAGGGCAGATGGGCGGCGTACTGCTGAAAGCCGGCCAGCAGATGCTCGAAGTCACGCTCGATGCGCAGCACGACATCGCGCACGGTGGGGTCGATGGGCAGGATCTTGACCGCCTGGTCCCATTGCACGTCCGTGCCCGACACGTGGCGCCGGGCATAGACCGTGTGCGGCAGCAGCTGCGGATCGCGCGCGAACGCAGCACCCGAGAACGGAATCACGTACGGATACATGCCGATTTCGCAACCTTGACGCAGCCAGCGATGCGCCGCGCGCAGCGTCTCCGCGAGATCCTCGAGGCGGGCGTGCGGGGAGCTCAGAATCAAATCGAGAAATGGCGTGATGCCGAGCTCGAGAGCCGTGGTGAGCACCGGTTCGATGTGACGGTGAATCTGCGCCTTGTTGAACTCCGCGAGGATGCGCGGGGCGAAGCTCTCGATGCCGAAGCCGAGGACGCGGAATCCTGCACGCCGCATCGCCTGCAGACGCTCGGTGGTGAGCGCATCGATACGGTTGGTGCTGATGAACTGCAGATCCCGCGGAATGCTGCCGCGCGCCTTCGCCGCGACGATGCCCTCGCAGAGGGGCAGAATGCGCCGGTCTTTCGTGAAGACGAAGATATCGTCTTGAAAGATGATGGTGCGCACGCCCGGATGCGCCTGCACGATGCGCTCGATCATCTCGATGCATTCGTCGGCTTCGAGCCGCGCAATGCTCGCGATGCCGCCCTGAGCTTCGTGCAGGAAGTTGGTGGACGAGCAGAACGTGCACGCCATCGGGCAGTAGTTGAGAGTGATCAGGCGCACGGCGCGGATCTCTGCGAGGCGCGCCTCGCGGGCCGCCTTGGTCGGCAACGCGCCGATCCGATAGGCGCGCTCGAGCCGGTTCCAATAGGCCCCATAGGGCATGCGCTCGTACGGGGTGCTGAAGATCGCGCGGCGCAGCTCGTTCGCATCCTGTGCGCGCTGGTGCCGTCGCGCGAGCGTGCCGTCCGGCAGCAGCTCGACCAGTCCCGGGATGTCGCTCAGTGACTCCCCGCGGCGCAGGCGAGCCGCAATCTCCAGCAGCGGGCGCTCACCCTCGCCGAGCACGACGCGATCGAAAGGTCCGAGCTTGAGCATGAGCTCTGGCCTGAAGGTCGCCTCCATGCCACCCGCGATGATCAGCGCCTGCGGCGCAACACGCCGCGCGAGGTGTGCGAGCTCGAGGTCAAAGCGCAGTGTCATGCCGGTGGTGGAGACACCGATGAGATCGAAGGCGTCGAGCGAGAGCTCGCGCTCGAGCGCCGCCCGTGGCGATCCCACGCAGCAATTGGGGTCGAAGATCTTGACGTAAGCCCCAGCGGCCTCGAGCACGCCGGCCAAGCGCCACACCCCGAGCGGTGGTGCGAGGAACGTGTACTCGCCGCAATGCGGGTCGTACGGTCCGATCAGCAGGAGTCTCGGCGACCCTTGTTCTAAGTTATTCATAGCCGCAGAGGCCCCCAGCCTCCATGCGTCTGGAGCCGCTTGAGACGCACAGGCTCATGGCGGTCGCAGTAGCAGTTAATGTGCCCGTACAACTAAACATCGTCAAGCCATGTGATGACAGTCATTCTGGGCTGCCTGATGCGGGAAATACGTAGCTCGCCAAGGCAAGCTGCGAATTTGGCAGTAAGGTCCGCGGGTTAACCGCGGCATCTCCTTCACGGATCTCGAAATGCACGTGGGGGCCGGTCGAGTGCCCGGTATTGCCGAGCAGGGCGATCAGCATACCCTGGCGCACATGCTCCCCCTGGTGCACCTTCAGTGAGTTGTTGTGGGCGTACAACGTCGTCAGCTGCGCGTCGTGGCGCAAGATCACGACGTTGCCATAACCGTGGAGCCCATCCCCCGCGTAGATCACCTCTCCGTCGGCAACCGCGTAGACCGGCTCGCCCGCATCTGCGGCTATATCGAGACCTTTGTGCATCTTGCCCCAGCGCGCCCCGTACTCGGAACTGACAATACCGGCGTCGACCGGCCACCGGAGCGTCCCGGCATACTGCTGCGGCACCGCCGTGGCGCTCTCCGGAACCACCGGCTTGCCGTGGGACCGCGAGGGTGATCCGGGTGAGCCCGACGGAGCCGTCCCTGCCTTCGCCTTGGGTGTACTCGCGGGATGCCTGCCCACGCCTGCCTTGTGCAATACATCCAGCACGGCGGTCTCGCTGTGCTCGCCCGCATCGTGGAACGTGGCCAGCACCTCTTTCTCGGCCATGTAACGCTTCATGCGCAGGACGGTGGCTGAGGTGGTCGAAGTGACAGCCGTCGCCGCCTTCACCGAGACGCTGCGCGTCTCGGTGTATACCTTATTGTCCGCGAACTTCTGATCCAGCGACGCGCAGCTCGCCAACATGAGGACGATCGCGCACGCCGGACCGGGCGGCCGGTACCGCATATCCCCACTTCCCCCCGCGCTCTTGGCCCCGGCGTCGGGTTGATATTCCTTTCTGAGGTCAATCTAGCATGCGGGCTCCTAGGGGGGCGAGGGGAGACTGGATCTGTCACGAGCGGCACGATAAGTTCACCGCCCGAGCCTTCCGCTAGCCAGCGCAGCCGTGGCGTGATAAGGGGGTGCACCGGATGATGCCGACCGCACAAACGGGAAGCGCCGCAAACGCACGCGCCGCTGCGCGCCTGGACAGCGCCGCCCTCGCGGCGGTCGCCGTGATTCTCATCGGCTGGTTCGCGATGAGCACGCTCGTGACCGATTTCGCGGGCTTACGCCAGGGTTTCCACTTCTATGAGATGTGGGCGCTGGTGAGGAATCCGGCGCGCCTGTTCACCGGAATTGGTGACGACCGGCTGAGACTCGTGCTCTTCGCAGTGCTGTGCTTTGCGGCGCTCGTCGGGGTCTTCGCCTCTTATCGGTATCCACAGCGGGCGGCGTTGCTCGCCTATCTCGTTCCGCTCGCGCTGATGATCGTGAGCGGCGTCCTGCTCTATGCTCGCGCCTCCTCTGATTACCTCGCCGATGACGGGCGCTACGGCGCGCTCGGCTCGCAGCTCATGCACTGGGCCAACAACGCCGCGAACAGTCTGGGTCACGCCGCTGCCCGTCGCGTGCGCATCGGTCTCGGGGCTTACGTTTCGTTCGCAGCCTGCCTGTTTCTGGCGGCACGAGGCCTCGTGAAGTACCGCAGCGCGTGATTCGGGGCGCATGGGACGGGCATTTCCGCGCCTGCTCGCGCTCTGCATCGCACTCGGACTCGCCACGGGTTGCGGGCCCAAGGCCCGCGAGTACCACCCGGATTGGGTCATTCACTCCCGAGTCCTATTCGTCTCGGCAGATGGGCACACACCGCACCCGCCCCTGCCCCGCAACACCTTCCGGCTCTGGTTTCCGTACATCATCGGCGATCTCTACGGCGCACCCGGCACCGGTGATTTCATCCGGCCCGTCATCCGGGCAGATTACAGCTTCGACATCGATCTGAATCTCACCGAGCCGGACCTGCGGATGTCGCTCGAGCCCACGCAGTTCAGCCTGTCCTATCTACACATACTGCCGCCAGAGGCGCGCATCGCGCGCTTGGCACCGGCAGTTCTGCAGGCTGAGGGCATCGATCCTCTCGGCGTCACGGATTGGATGGATGCCGATTCGGGCGAGCGTCTCATGCTCATTTATGCGGATCGGCCTGTGCGGATCGTGGGCCGCACCGTGCGCCAGGATCATGTGGTGCAATACGACCTCGAGATCGCAGGCCCCGGATACGCATGGGCCGTCACTCGCGTCGTCGAAGGCAACACGTCTCATTCCATCATCGGAGCGCCCCGACACGTAGCGCTTGCCGTGACGATCCCTTGACGAAGGCACGCCGGTCAACCGAGCAGAAAGCCGACCCCATCGCCGATGAAGTGCGCCAGCATGTTGCACGCGAGGTCGCGCCGCCACACGAACAGCGCGGTGAGAATGGCCCCGCCGTAGCCGGCCACCAAGAGTTGGGCCCATCCCCACGAGTTCAGATGTGCCACCGTGAAGGCCGCCCACGACAGCGCCGCCGCAAGCGAGCTCTTACCGGTGAGTTCCTCTAGGCGCGGAATCGCGTAGCCACGACACAAGGTTTCCTCGCACACCGCTGCGCGTGTCACCAGGATCAGGCGGTACCAGAAGGGCGTGGCAGCGAACTTGGAGATCGCGGCGCTGTTCATGTGCAGGTGCAGGAGCGGGAAGATCTGGAAATAGATGAAGGGCACCCCGACAACCAGCGCAAGGCCGGCCGGAATTGCCCACAGCGTAGCGGGCGTTGGCCGCTTGAGCTCCATCGATGCAAGGGGCAGCCCCTCGACGAGCAGGACGAAGAGCACCACGATGACGAGCAGCGCCCACCACAGGACCTCGTGGCCGAGGAGGGGTCCGAGCCTCGAGTAACGCTCGCCGAGACTGCCGAGGCTGATATTGATGCCGCCGAGCGTCAGCAGCAGACCGGCGCAAATCTGCAGCCGGCGAGTGCCGCTCGCGGCCCGCCGCATGGGAGGGCGTGCTGAGAAAGCCTCGGGATGCGCTACGTCTTGGCCGGGCGGTCCGCGCTGCCCGGCACGGCCGCTTCCGCAGCTTTGAATCCCGTCTTCGAATGCGTGCCGTCGCAGAACGGCTTGGTGGTGGAACCGCCGCAGCGGCAGAGCGCAAACGGACGCTTGGCGACGGTGTAGGTTGCACCGTTCCAGTCCACCGCCGTCACATCATCGCCCATCACGAGATAGGGACCGTTCTGCAGTATCTTGATGGTCGCCATTGGCTCGTCCTCCCGCGGATCCAGTTGCAAACGAATCGAGTTCCAGACGAAACGAACGTGCGCGGCGCGCCCGATCAGCGCGCGAGTTTTTGCCGCACCTCCGATAGAAATTGAATGTGCGCCTCGCTCGTCGTGAGTCCCTTGCCCATGGTGTCGACCGCTGCATGCGTGCAACCCCACTGCCGGCACCACTCGAGGCGCGCGGCGACCTCCTGCGGCGTGCGATCGAGACGCCCGACGATCATCTCCTTGCCGAACTCTGCCGGGTCGCGTCCGGCCTCCTGCAGGTGGTGCGCGACACGCGCCCAGCCTTCCTCGGCGCGTTGCTGAGGTCCCACGAAGATGAAACCATCGCCCATCTGTGCGGCGCGCCGGTAGGCTGCCTCGACGAAGCCGCCGAACCAGAGCGGAATACGACGCGCCGGGCGGGGATTGAGAGCCGCGCGCTCGATGCGATCGAACTCTCCCGCGAAACTCATGAGGGGCTCGGTCCAGAGCTTTCTGAGCAGCACGATCTGCTCGTCCAGGCGTCGACCGCGCGTCCTGAAGCTCTGCCCCAGAGCCTCGTACTCGACGTAGTTCCAGCCGATGCCCACGCCGAGGCGCACGCGGCCGCCCGAGAGCAGATCGAGATCGGCCACTTGTCGGGCGACCAGCACCGTCTGGCGCTGCGGCAGGATCAGAATGCCGGTCGCGAGCTCGAGCCGCTGCGTGAGCGCCGCCAGATGCGCGAACATCACCAGCGGATCGTGGAAGGGATTCTTGTCCGTGTACGGTCCGGTGAGCTTCGGCTCGCGCTTCTCGTGCGTGGCTCCGAGCACATGATCGTAGGCAAGGAGGTAGTCGTAGCCCATCGATTCCACGGCGGTACCGAGGCGACGCACGGCTTCGGGGTCGCCTTGCAGCTCGATTTGCGGGTAGACGGCGCCGATCTTCATGGCGTGCGGCTCCTGTGCGGCGCACGAGCTTAGCGCATCGACAGCCACACGGTAACAAGTGCACCGCCGCCGGCGCGATTTGCAAGACTCAGCCGCCCGCCGTGCGCTTCGACGATCTCGCGGCACAAAGTCAGCCCGAGTCCACTGCCGGTCGCCTTGGTGGAGAAGAAGGGCAGCAGCGCATCGCGCAGCACCGCCTCGGAGAGTCCGCTGCCGCGGTCGGCCACCTCGATGACGAATCCATCTGCCGCGTCGCGTACGCTCACGCTGATCTGCTCGGCGGGCGAGCCGGATTCGCCGGCATTCTTCAAGAGGTTGATCATCACCTGCTCCATCTGGGTCGCATCGAGCTTCACGGGCCGTTGCGGCAGTGGGCCCTCGAGGCGGAACGGCAGCGCGCCCTCGAGACGCGCGAGGAAGCGCTCCCAGCTGATCGTCGCGAGCTGCGGGCGTGGCAGCTTGGCAAAGCGCGCGTAGCCCTCGATGAAGGACCCGAGGTGTGCCGCGCGCTCGCCGATGGTGGCGAACACGCGCTCGAGCTGCGCTTGCTCGGGGGCGCGTGCGAGTGTGAGGCCCGAATGGGCGAGGGAGGAGATCGGGGCCAGGGAATTGTTGAGCTCGTGCGCGATGACACGGATGACGCGCTTCCACACGAGCACCTCCTGTGCGGCGAGCTCGCGCGTCAGCTGCTTGAGCAGCAGCAACCCGTGCGGCTGCGTGTTGAGGAGAAACTCGCGGCGCGCGAGGTGGTACACCTGAGGCTCATGATCGATTTCCATCGTGAACAGCGTGTCGGTCTCCGCGGCGAGCGCCTCGCGCAGTCCGGGGGGCGCCTGCGCCAGTAACGCGGACAACTCGAGTCCCTCGAGCCGGTGTCCGTTGCGCAGCAGCTGACGCGCCGCGATGTTGCTGTACACGACTCTGCCCGTCGCATTCGTCAAGACGAGCGCGAGCGGAGTGGTCTGCACGACGGTGTCGAGCAGCAGCTCGCGCTGGTGCAGATCGAGGCGCTCACGCCTGAGGAGATCGCCCAGTGAGTTGTACGCCGCGCTGAGCTCACCCAGCTCATCGGATGAGCTCGCGCCGATGCTCACGCTCAGATCGCGATCGCGCAGACTCAAGATGCCATCCCGGACCGCCAGCAGCGTTCGCGCCCAGGGGCGGGTCAAAAGATGAGCCAGCCACACGGCGCAAGCCATACCCACGAGCAGCCCGGCAGCGAGGCCGAGCCCGCTCGCATGCAGCCAGCGCGCAGCAAGGGTCACCGCGGTGCCGGTGACTGCGGCAACCATCGCATGCGTGAGGGCTGCGCGACCCGCGAGCGACCAGCGCGGCATCAGGGGTGCGGCGGAAGCCGATCGACCTCTGCCTTGAGGCCGAGCTTCTCCATGCGGCGATAGAGCGCCTGACGCGACACGCCCAGCTCCCGTGCGGCGTGCGCGATGACACCCGCGGCGCGCTCGAGCGCTTCCTCGATACGTGCGCGATCGAGCGCCGGCTCCTCGCGCAGCCCGGTGGTGGCGGCGAGCGGCAGGTTCAAGGCACCGATACCGATTACGCGTTCGGGGGAGAGCAGGCATGCACGGCGGATCGCATTCTGCAGCTCGCGCACGTTGCCCGGCCACGAGTACGCGACGAGTGCCCGCTCGGCCTGCGCGGAGAGTTCGAACCCCGCCTGCAGGAAGTGGCGCGCGAGCGGCACGATGTCCTCGCGCCGCTCCGCGAGCGCGGGGACCGCGAGCTCGATCACATCGAGCCGATAAAAGAGGTCCTCCCGGAACCGGCCGGCGCGGATTTCACTGCGCAGATCGACGTTGGTGGCGGCGATCACACGCACGCGGGCGCGCCGTGTGAGGTTCGACCCGAGGCGCTCGAACTCACCCGTCTGCAGCACTCGCAACAGCTTCGCCTGCCCGGTACCCGAGAGATTGCCGAGCTCATCCAGGAACAGCGTGCCCCCATCGGCTGCCTCGAAGCGCCCGGCGCGTGCGCGCGCGCCGGTGAACGCGCCCGCATCCGTGCCGAACAGCTCTGCCTCGATGAGCTCGTTGGGCAGGGCTCCCAGATTCACTTTCAGATACGGCTTGGCATGTACCGCCGAGTTGGCCTGCACGATATCGGCGAGCACTTCCTTGCCGGCGCCGTTGGGACCGGTGATGAGGACCGGCACCTCCGCATGCGCGACCTGAGTTGCCGTGGCGACCAGGGTGTGCATGGCTTCGCTTTCGTAGACGATGCCGCACAGCTCGAAGCGCTCCGCAAGCGCCGCGCGTGCCTCGCGGCGCCGCTTGCGCAGCGCGTGCGCCTCCGCGCGCGCCATCCGCAGCTCGATGAGATTGCGCACCGTGGTGAGCAGGCGGGCATCATCCCACGGCTTGGCGATGTAATCGGCCGCTCCGGCCTTGACCAGCTCGACCGCGGTCTCGAGGTGCGTCCAGGCAGTGAGCAGTACGATCGGCAGTTCCGGATAGGCCGCGCGGATCTTGCGAAAGAGCCTGACTCCCTCCTCGCCGGAGGTCGCCTCGCGCCGGAAGTTCATGTCCTGGATGACCAGATCGACGTCCTCGCGCTCGAGAACGGTCCAACCCTCCGACGGCCCCGCCGCGCCGAGCACGCGCGCCCCATGCAGCGACAGCAGCACGTCGAATGCGGTGCGTACGGCGTCACTGTCGTCGATCACAAGCACCGTGCGGCCTTCGAGATCCAAGTCATCGGCGGCTGTGTTGCCGGCGCTCATGGGCCCTCAGATCGTTCGTGTGGCCACGGCGGGTGGCACGCTCGCAGCTCGCGGGATATAGGCGGCGAGCTGACCGATGATCCACAGCGCCAGCACGCCCCCGAGCAGATAGTACAGGTCGAGCCGCGGGGGATGGTCCTGCACCGAGAGCCATTGACCGATGCCGAGTGCCAGCAGACAGCCCAGGAGCATACCCGCACTGTTCAGCAATGCGTTCTCCACCCTGAAATAAAGGACGATGTCGCGGTGCTCGCGGATGCCGACGATGCGGGTCGGTGCGTTCTGAGCATGGACGATCTGGCCGATGGCCCGCCCATCCGGAAACGAGGCGCGTGCCCGCTCGCGGCCGAGCGGGGAGTGCGGGGGGAGCATATTGGCACTCTCGTTCAGCGAGATGATGCGCAGCTCCCGCGCTCACACCGTGCGTGTGGCCACGGAGGGCGGGACAGCGGCCGCCCGCCGCGCGGGCTGCCACGAGGCCAGCTGGCCGACGAACCAGAGTACGAGTATGCCTCCGACCAGGTAGTACAGGTCGAGGCGCGGCAGCTGATAGCGCAGCGACAGCCAGTAACCCACCGCCAGGGCGAGCGCACATCCGACGATGATACCCGCGGTGGTGATGAGGGCATTCTCGACCATGAAGTAACGGATGATGTCCAGGCGCCGCCCGCCCACGGCCCGCCGTGTGCCGATCTGCTTGGTGCGGGTGCTCACGTTGAAGGTCGCGAGGCCGAAAATACCGACACAGCAGATCGTGACCACGAGCAACGTCACCGTGACGAGGAACACCTCCATGTTGCGATCCTCGCGATAGAGGAGCGTGCGGAAGAACTCGAGCGATTTCACCTCTTGGATGACGCGCTCGGGGTTGGAGGCGGCGAGGTGCTGCTCGACCTCGCTCATCACCGCATCGCGCCGTCCGGGGAGCGTGCGCACCAGATAGCCGATCCCGTACATGCTGGCCGTACGGGGAATCAGCATCACGTGATTCCAGCCTTGAATCACCGACCACGACGGGGCTATCACATCGTTGATGATGCCGATAATGGTCGCCGCCTTGCCGGCATCGTCGTAGACCACCTTGCCGAGCGCGCTCTGTCCGGGAAACAGCAACTTCGCGAGCGATTGCGTGACGATCACCTCGGGCACGAACTCGGTCGCGTTCTGGGCCTGCAGCGGCGGCAGGATCTCATCCGCGCGGAATGCCCGGCCGGCGATGAGATGCGCACCGAGCGTGTTCAATCCGTGCTCGTCCATGGCGTAGAAGCTGACGTTGAGCTGTGCGCCCTTCTGGTTCGGGTTGGTGAACAGATAGGTCGACTGATTGCTCCAGCCCATCGGCACGCTGTTCGCGGGCGTGGCATCGACGACGCCATCGAGACTGCGCAGATAGCGCAGATCCTCGCGCATCGAGGGCTCGGCCTTGAAGCGGCTCGTGAAGCCCTCACTCTGCACCCAGAACTGGTTGGGCCAGTCGACCCCGGTCGGCGAGCGCATCTTCTCGATGCGCTGATGCACGATGTAGATGGCATTGACCAGCACCGCGAGCGCAATCGCGATCTGTACTGCGACCAGCACGGCTCCGGTGCGGTTGCGCAGCAAGGCCGACATGATGGGGCGAATGTTCCAGCCCATGAGAGTATCTCCGCTGTTGACGCTTCGGTTGACTACTGACTCTTCAAATAAGCGGCGGGGGGCATGCGACCGATGCGCCACGCCGGATACAGACCCGCGGCGGCGGCCGACGCCGCGGCCAGGGCGATCGCCCACAAGATGCTCGCGTTGTCGAAGTGCGCGAGCTCCTGGTACCCGCCGCGCTCTGGCGCGGCATAGAGCGCATGCAGTCCCCACAGACCGACCACGGCGAGCAGCAGTCCGCAGCAGGCGCCCGCGATGGCCACCGCACCCACCTCGACCAGGTGCTGCACGAACACGTCGCGACGGCTGGCACCGAGGGCACGCCGCACGCCCGTCACGGGCGCGCGACCCAGGAACCGTGCAAGCAGAATACCCACCGTATTGATCAGGCAGACGGCCAGGAATGCGCAGGCCATGCCGACGAACACGCGGTTGTCGTTGTCCACGACGTCATTGTCGATGAGCCATTGATCGACCGGAGTCAGTCGATTGTTGCGCGGCCTGAGGAAGCGTCCCGCGCGGTGCTGGTCGGCCCAGTAAGCGTCCATGAACGACTGCATGCGCGCGCGGCTCGCCGCACTCGGCAGCTCGACCCACATCTGCAGCCAGACGCAGTCGGAGTTGAGGAAATCGCGATACGAGTGGATCTCCTGGAGCGCCCAGCAGTCGGTGCTGCCGCCGTTCGGTGCCAGCTCGAGACGCATGCCCCAGCGCAGCGGAATGTACACGTCCTCGGGGCGTCCGAATGCACCCGTGGTGACATCGAAGAACTTCGGAACGGGGAACCAATCATCGAGGACACCGACGACGCGAAACGGCTGATCGTTCCAGCGCAGCGTGCGCCCGACACTGTTCACGCCGCCGAAGAGTCGCTCGTTCTCCTTCTTGCTCAGCACGATGAGCGGCTCGGGAGCGGAGTCCGCGGCGGCGTTCCAGCCGCTACCATAGAGGAAGGGCACCTCGAACATGGAAAAGAAATCCGCGGTCGTCATGCGAGTGGCCGCAGGCAGCGGCTTGCGTTGCGCAGATCCGCCAGTGACGACACCTTCCTCGCGAAACATGACGACGCTGCGCTCGGGAATGCCCGAGGCCGCAATTGCAGTCGCGTCGTTGTAGCTCATCTGGGCGGGTGGCAGCTCGGGATGGCGCGGGTTGGCAGGCTTCTGCGGATCCCAAAGATCCATGGTGACTGCGTAGAGCCGATCGTTCTTCCACCAGATCGGATTACCCGACATCGCGTGGTAGACGGTCAGTGTCACCACGCAGACCGCGATGCCGAGCGCGATGGCGCCGACCATGACGGCCGTGAGTCCCGGGTTGCGGCGGAAGCTCTTCAGTGCGAGATGCAGGTAGTAGCCGAGCATGGGTCCTCCGGGCGCGTGAGCGGTGGGCCTAAAGTGCACTGACATTCGCACCGGCAAGCGGGGGCGGTGCCGGGCGCGGCTCGTAGAATTTGAAGTCCGAGATCTGTCCGTCGATCACGTGGATATTGCGCTGCGCACGCCGCGCCAGCTCCGGATCGTGCGTCACGAGGATGATGGTCGTGCCCATCTCATTGATTTGCTCGAGCAAATCCATCACCTGGCGCGCCATGAGTGAATCGAGATTACCCGTGGGCTCGTCCGCCAGCAGGAAGGCGGGATCGCCGGCGATCGCGCGGGCGATCGCTACCCGCTGCTGCTGCCCTCCGGAGAGCTGCGCCGGCATGTGCTTGACGCGCGAGCCCAGTCCCACGAGCTCCAGAGCACTCGTGATGCGCTCGTGGCGATCGGCGCTCTTCAGGCGCCGGTAGCGCAGGGGCACGTCCACGTTGTCATAGACGTTCAGATCTGGAATCAGGTTGAAGCTCTGGAAGATGAAGCCGATCTTCTCGTTGCGCAGCCGTGAGCGTGCATCGTCCGACAGCCGGCTCACGTCCTGGTCCTCGAGCCGGTAGGTGCCGGATTCGAACTCCTCGAGCAGTCCGGCCACGTTGAGGAACGTGGTCTTACCGGAGCCGGAGGGTCCGCTCACCGCGACGAACTCACCGGCGGAGACCTCCACCGAGAAGTTGCGCAACGCATGTGTCTCGATGAGGTCCGTGCGATAGATCTTGCTGATGTTGTGCATCGTGAGCATGGCGATCCCTTCAATGACGAATTCAGTTGCCGGTTCAATTACCGATGAGAATCTCGCGCGCATCGCTGAAATCGCGCGTGTCCGAGATGACGACCCGGTCGCCCGGGGCGAGGCCGTGGAGAACTTCGATTTCCGAAACCGATGCGGCGCCGAGCTTTACCGGCACGCGGATCGCGCGATTGCCGTGCACCAGGTACACGGTGCGCGTCAGCTCGTCGATCAGCGGGCCACGCTCGAACTTCAGTACGTGAGCGCGCTCATCGAGCACAATGCGCACCGAGGCGCGCTCGTTCTGGCGCAAGCCGGTGGGCTGTCCGGCGGCGAACTTCACGCGGCCGGTCACCTCGTTGTCGCGCACCTCGGGGGAGATGGCGCTCACTAGGCCGTGCCCGGTGCGCCCGGCGAGGGTGATGTCCGCGGCCATACCCGGGCGAATGTCACCCGCGTAGCTTTCCGGAACGCGGAATTCGATCTCGAGCGCGGTGAGATCGACGACCGTGAGCAGCGGTGCGCTCTCGGCCACCTTGGTCTTCTCGGGCTGGGCGAGATTCGCCACCATGCCGTTCACCGGCGAGCGTAGGGTGAGATCGTCCACGCGGCGCTTGAGGTCGGCGACGACGAGCGCCTGACGGTCGCGTTCCAGGCGCCGAGTGCGCAGGTCGAGCACCACGCTTTCGCGCTCGAGGCTCGCGGTATCGCGGGCGTGGTCGAAATTCAGGCGCGCCGTGGCTACGTCATCGACGGCGCGTTGATAGTCGCGCTCGGGGATCGCGCGCAGATCCCATGCCCATTGATTGCGCTTCAACTCGCGCTCGGCCGCCTTGATGGCCACTTGTGCCACGTCGGCCTGCTGCTGCGCGGTGAGGAGTTGGCGGCGGATCTCGATCTGCTGGCGGGACAGCGCGGCGTTGAGACTGTCGAGCGTGGCGCGCTCGCGCAGGTACTCGTTGCGCAGCGCCGGGCTGTCGAGCGTGCCGAGCGGCTGTCCCTGCGTGACGCTGTCGCCCGCGTGCACGCTGTAGCTGATCGTGCCCGGCGCAATGGCGAAGAGCGTGGGACTCACGGGCGCGACCACCGTGCCCTCGGCGGCCACGTCGCGTACGAAATGGCCCCGCTCGACCGTGGCAATCCGCAGCCGCTCGGCCGAGACCGTGAAGCGCGACTGCGACCACGCGTGCAGCAGCCACACGAGAGCGATGATCACGACGAGAGCGAGCGCGGCGGCGATGCCATAGCGCGGCAGGTGGCGCAGCCAGACAGGCAGGTCCGCGCCGAGTGGCGCATCCTGGGCCTGGGTGCCCCGCATCGGCTCGAGGGGTGTGGCCGGGCCCGATGATTTTCTGAGTTGCGCGATCTTCATGGCTGCTCTCTCGCGCGGGGTGTTGCAACGGCCGTACCAACGGTCCGAAATCGCAGAAACACGAGCAGGATGAGTTGCTTGCAAGCGGGGAGAGCGCCGCGGGCTGTGCCGCCGCGCTGTCCGCTCGCGGACAGCGGACACTTGCGGCGGACACATGCAGCGGTGCCGGGAGCGCGTATCGTGCGGCAGAGCACCCGCGTACGGAGATGAACATGTCCGCTCAGCCCGTCGTCAATATCCGCAACGTTCCGCTCGATGAGCGGGGGCACGGCGCGCGCTTTCAGGTGAAGTTCGGGAGGATCGGTCCCCTCGTCGGAGTCACCAAGCTCGGCTGCGCCTTGCACGTCGTCGCGCCCGGCAAGCGCGCCTTCCCGCGCCATGCGCACCACGAGGCCGACGAGCTGTTCTACATCGTCTCGGGCTCCGGCGAATATCGCTTCGGCGATGACAGCTTTCCCGTGAGCGCCGGCGATGTACTCGGAGCACCGGCTGGGAAGATCGCGCATCAAATCATCAATACCGGCGCTGAAGAGCTGCGCTACCTCGGGCTCTCGACCATCGGCAGCTTTGACGTCGTCGAGTACCCCGATTCGGGCAAATTCGGCGTCGTGGCGGGAATCAAGCCGGGGGACTTCAAGGCCGCGACCTTCCGCTATATGGCACGGCTTGCCACACCGCTCGACTACTGGGACGGTGAGTCGGCCGATTGAACCGACGAGCGCGCCGAGGGCTCAGCGCAGCGTCACCTGCTGGTAGAGACCCGCGCTCAGGTTGTCCGCGGGAAAGATCTCGTGCTGCGCGATCCACTCGCGCGCGCCCTCGAAGGCTTCCTGCGTGTAGGGCTCGAAGACCAAGCGTTCGCCGGGCCCCCAGCGGCGCGTGTCCATCGCCGCGTGGTAGCGCACCGGAAACTCGCGCTTGTAGTAGTGCGTGTAGCGCTCCGGACGCAGATCGATATCGCGCTGCGCACGGCGCAGCGCCCGAAAGTACTTGCGTAGATCCTCGGGATCGGGCTGCCCCGTGATCATCGTCGCGATCATGAAGGTCGTATCGATGATCTTGCGAAAACCGAGCTGCTCGGCGAAGTAATACGGCCCGCTGAAGAGCGCTGCGGCGGGCACTTTGCCTTCGATGAGCAGCGCCATGCGCTTGAAGAGCATGCCGTCGCTGAACGACAGCCGAATCTGCTCCGGGCGCAAATACTGCTCGAGGGCCTGGATGCTCGAGTAATGACTGCCCGATTGATAGCCCACGGAGATCGGCACTCCGGCGAGGTCGGCCGGCTCTTTGATCGCTGAACCGGCGGGCACGAAGATACCGGCCGGGGCAACCGAGTAGGCATCGACGTACAGCTTTCCATGGCCGCTGGTGGCGGCGACATTCACCGTCCAGTGACAGGCACAGCTCACATCGGACGAGCGGCCCGCCTCGAAGGACTGGTAGGCGCCGACCTTGGCGCCCTGGTCGTGGATCTTGCCGTCGCTCGCCTGCACCTCCTCGCGAAACACATACTGGAGGCCTTCGTCGCGAAAGTAGCCCTTCTCCTCGGCGACCCACTCCTGCAGGCGAAAGTGCGGCTGAATGACGAACGGGCTCATGTGGCTTGCGTGCACTCGGGTGGTAGTTGCAGTTTAGGCGTGATAGCCCATCTCGAAAGTCGAGTAGATCTTCTTCTTGGTCGTGATGAACTCGAGCAGCGCCGGCTGGCCCTTGCGCGTGGCCGCGATGCCTTGCAGCAGCGCATGGGTGACCTGGTCCGGATCGGTGACCCGCTCGCCATAGCCACCGAGCGCACGCGCCCAGTCGGCGTAGTGGCCGGAGATGTCCGTCGAGTGGTACTTCTCCGTCGACAGCTGCATCGCCTTGATCTCCATCGCCATCGAATAGTTGTTGAACAGGATGGAGAGAATCGGAATGCGGTTGCGCACTGCCGTCTCGAAATCCATGCCCGTCATGCCAATGGCGGCATCGCCCCAGACGTTCACGCACAGCTTCTCGGGATGGGCGAGCTTGGCGCCCATCGCCAATCCGAGGCCGTAGCCGAGCTGCGTGGTCTTGCCCCAGCCGATGTAACTCAGCGGGGTTGTCGGTGCCCAGAAGGGCGAGAGCTCGTCGCGCGGACTGCCCGCATCGTGCGTGATGATCGTGTTGGAGACGTCGGCGACCTGCAGCAGGTCCCAGATGACTCGATAGGGTGAGAGCGGCTTGTCGTCGCTGGTGAGGTACGGCTTCCACTCCGCGAGCCACGCATCCTTCTGCTGCTTGACGCGCGCGGTGACTTCCGGAGCGAGTCCGCGCGGCTTGCCGCCGAGCCGTTCCTTGAGCGCTTCCGCCAGCAGCGCGAGCGTGAGTTTCGCATCCCCGACGAGCGGGTAGTCGGTCGGGATATTCTTGTTGATATCCATGGGATCGATGGTGTTATGGACGAACACCTTGTTCGCCGTCGGGAAGCGGATGCCAAAGCCCGTCGCCGTGAAGCTCGCGCCGACGCCGAACACCACGTCCGCATCCTGCACGTGCTGAAACACCGAGCGTGGCATCGAGACGCCGCCGGAGCCGAGCGACAGCGGATGGGTCTCGGGGAAGGCGCTCTTGCCCTCCAAGCTCGTCGTGACCGGCGCCTCGAGCAGCTCGACCACCTGTCGCAGCTCGTCCCAGCCCCGCGCGTAGTGCACACCCTGGCCCGCATAGATGAGCGGTCGCTTGGCGGCGATGAGCGCGGCAGCGGCGGCATCGATCGCAGCGTGATCGGGCGCAAACACGGCCCGCTTGGTCGGCTTGTAATCGAGCTGACCGGGGACTTCCTGGTTCCACATGTCTCCGGGCACCTCGAGCAGCACGGGCCCGGGGCGGCCGTTGCGCGCCTGCGTGAACGCGCGGCGCATCGCCGGCACGATCATCTCGGGCGTCGTGATCTGCTCGCAGAATTTCGTGATGTGCTGAAAATTGAGCGTCGCATTGAAATTGGGCCGCACCCAGCTCTGGCTGCGCGCGGAGCCGCCGGGCATCACGACGAGCGGCACGCCCTCAGACCACGCCTGCGCTACGGCGCCGAAGGAGTTCTCTACGCCCGGGCCAGCCTGCTGACAGAACACGCCCACTTTGGCTCCCGAGGTCTGGCGGCTGATGGCATCCGCCATGTGCACTCCGATGCGCTCCTGTCGCACGATGATCGGACGAATCCCGGCCGCGGCGCACGACTCGGTGAGCGGATTGAGCGGATAGGCGAGCAGGTAGTCGGTACCCTCGCGCTTCATGATCTCGGCGGCCACTTGTGCAACGTTCATCGAGCTCTCCCGGGGAGCTGCTAAAGCCGCAGCCGGCGTGCCCTGCGCTGCAGAGCGTCAGAGGATTGAAAATTCTGACATGGCGGCGCGGCGAACCGGAAGTATAAACACCTTTCTCCCCTCAGAACGATCGGCGCTCCCGGCGCTCCCGCTGCTGCAGCGCTCGGGCTTGCTCGCCGACATAGGCGCGGATCGCTTCCGCGTCGGCCGCCTTCACGAAGCGTCCCCAACCGATCATGCCGTGGTCGCTGAGTCGGCCACCGATGACGATATCGCTCCACGCCTGCGCATCCGTGAGTGCGGCCGAGCGGCGCAAGTCCGGCACCACGTTCGCGGACTCGGTGCGAAAGCCATGACAGCGCGCGCAGTACTTACCATAGTCTTGCTCGCCTGCCGTCAGCTGAGCCGAGGAGGCATGAAGTGGCGGCGGGTTCGCCGGCGGGGCGAGCGCGGGATCCGGCGGCAGCGTGGCCGTGCCGTGCAGTTTGAATGCGAACACATGGCCGTAGTGGCGCACCCGCGCCTGTGCGTCGAAATTCATGAGAGAAGCCCCTGCGCTCACGGCCACGTACTGCTCGCCCGCGACCTGATAGCTGATCGGTCCGGCGAGCACGGCGTCAGGCACCGGGTAGTCCCACACCACGGCCCCGTCGGCTGCTTGATAGGCGAGCAGCTCGCTCAGCAGCCCCGCGCGGCTCCTGCCCTGGAACACCAGGCCGCCGGCGGTCGCGAGCACGCCACCACCGCGTCCGGGCACACGCCACGCCGGCTTTTGTGAGACGGGATTCCACGCAAGCAGATACGATTTGGACTGTGCGCTCGTGCGTGCCGTCGCGCCGCCTCCCGCCGCAGGATGCTCGCCGAACAGGTCGATGCCGAGACTGGGTAATCCCTCCACGTACTGATAGCGTGCGATGGGCCGATATTCGGTCGTGTCTTCCGTGGCGGCGAAGTACAGCAACCCCGTTTGCGGACTGAATGCGACGGGATTCCAGTTGTGGCCGCCGCCCCCACCGGGGCTGCCCGTCCACGGCACGTCCTTGTAGTGAGCGTCAGCCGCGATCGCCGGTCGGCCCGAGGCCAGATCCACGTGCGTCGCCCAGGTGATGCCAGGCACGTAGGGTGTTGCCGAGAGCAAACGGCCATTCTGCCGCTCGATCACATAGAGGAAACCGTTCTTGGGGGCGTGCAGCAGCACTTTGTGCGCCGAGCCCCCCAGGGTGAGCTCCACCAAGGTGATATCGGCAATCGAATCGAAATCCCACGAGTCCCCGGGTGTCTCCTGATAGTGCCATTTGTAGCGGCCGCTATCGGCATCGAGGGCGAGGACGCAGGCGATGAATAGATTGTCGCCCTTGCCTGCGGAGCGAAAGTTCTGATTCCAGGGAAACCCGTTTCCGGTCCCGATATAAAGTTGGTTGAACTCCGGGTCGTAGACCAGCGCATTCCAAACGTGGCCGCCGCCGCCGTACTTGTACCACTCGCCGAACCACGTCGGCCGCGCCTTGCGCGCCAGCACCTCGTCCGAGGCCGCGCCGTCGGCCTGCGCGCTCGGATCGCCCGGCACCGTGTAGAAGCGCCACACGAGCCGCCCGCTTGCCGCATCGTACGCGCTCACATAGCCACGACCGCCGAAGTCGGCACCGGCGTTACCGATGAACACCTTGCCGCGCGCCGCGCGCGGCGCCCCGGTGATGGTGTAGATGCGATGTGGCTCGACGGTCATCACGCTCCACACGGGCTTGCCATTCGCCGCATCGAGCGCGATGAGCCGGCCGTCGATCGTGCCGACGAAGACCTTGCCCTGATACACGGCGACGCCGCGATTGTTCACGTCGCAGCATGCCGGTACCCCGTCCGCTCCGGCGACCTGCGGATCAAAGAACCAGAGCTGCCGTCCCGTGCGTGCATCGAGTGCGTACACCTTGCTCCAGGCCGAGCTCACATACATGACGCCGTCCACTACGAGGGGCGTGGACTCCTGCGCGCGCGTGGTGTCGAACTCGAAGGACCAGGCGGGCTTGAGTGCGGCGACGTTTGCGCTATCGATCTGATCGAGCCGCGAGTAGCGCTGCTCGCTCCAGGTGCCGCCATGCGTCAGCCAGTTCTGCGGCTCGCGCTCTGCGTGCGCAAGGCGCGCATCATCGACCGCGCCCGGCGGCGGCGCCGCGAGCGCCGCACCCGAGGCGGCGCACAACGCGGCTCCGAGCAGCAGCACCGAGCCGCTCCTTGCTAAGCGTGATGCTCGTCCGTGCACTCGGAATGATCGACTTGAATGGTCGAATGGGTGATGCCGAAGCGCTGCTCGAGGCGCAGGCTGATCGCAGGCACGATGCGATCCACGTCCGCACCCGGCGCGCAGCGCACGTGCAACGTGATGAACTGCTCCTCCTGCGTCAGCGACCAGGCGTGCACGTGGTGCACGTCGCTCACGGCGGGCAGCTGCGCCATCAGATCCTCGCGCACGCTCGTCACATCGATGCCGGCGGGTGTGCCCTCAAGCAGGATGTGGCCGGAGGCGCGCACGATCTGCACGGCGCTGCGGATGATGAGTGCGGCGAGTGCGAGTGAGAGCAGCGGATCGATCCGCGACCAACCGGTGGCGATGATCAGTGCCGCGGCGAGCACCGTGATCGCAAAGCCAAGCAGGTCGCCGAGCACATGCAGCCAGGCGCTGCGCACGTTGAGATTCTCGCGCTGTCCGCTGCTCAGGATCCAGAATGCGAGCGCGTTGGCGAGCAGGCCAGCGATCGCGATGGCGAGCATCGGACGCCCGAGCACGACGCGCGGCATGGCGAGACGCCAGAGCGCCTCGAAGGCAATCCAGGCGGTGATGACAAAGAGCGCGCAGCCGTTGGCGAAGGCGACCAGCACCTCGAGGCGACGATAGCCGTACGAGCGCAGCGGATCCGCTGGGCGGCGGCCGATGCGCAGCGCCGCCCAGCTCATCGCGAGCGCCACGGCGTCGGAGACCATGTGTCCCGCATCGGCGAGCAGCGCGAGCGATCCCGAGATCACGCCGCCGGCGACCTGCAACGCCATGAAGAGCGCGATGATGATGAAGGCCGCGGCGACGCGCCGTTCATCCGCGTCCGCTGGCGACCCATGAGCATGGGTGTGCGCATGATCGGGATGATGACCGGCGTGCGCGTGCGCATGGGGCGGATGCGCGTGTCCCGGGGGATCGCGCGTCCGGCCGGGACGGCCATCATCCGAATGCGGGCGGGCGGCCGACATGGCGCTCGATGATAACCGGCCCCTCAGGAGGGGACCATCCACGGCGTCACGTACTGCTGAATGGCAACGAGCGCACCGAGCAGCAGCGTGAGCACGATGCTGTGCTTGAACGTCACGGCGAGCACCGCACCTTCCTGGCCCTGCAGATCGGTGACCGAGGCACCGGTCGCAAGGTTCTGCGGCGAGATCATCTTGCCCATGACGCCGCCGGCGGAATTGGTGGCCGCGAACAGCACCGGACTCAGGTGCAGCTGGTGTGCGGCCGCGACTTGCAAGTTGCCGAACAGGGCGTTCCCGGAGGTGTCGCTGCCGGAGAGGAACACGGCGATCCAGCCGAGAAAAGCCGACAGCAGCGGAAAGAGCAACCCGGCCGATGCGATGCCGAGACCGAGCGTGTAGTTGAGACCGGAATAGTTCATGAGGTACGCAAGACTCACGATGAGGCCCACCGTGAGAATGGTGACCCGGCTCTGGCTCCAGGTGATGCCGACCGCCCGCAGAAAGGTCCGTGGCGAGCAGCCCATGAGGAGCGCAGCGAGGATCGCGGTACAGAGAATTCCCGTGCCGGTCGCGAACGGCTGAAAATCCCAGATCGCGCCGTAGGGCGTGCCGTAGAGTGTGATGAACACGGCGTTGTGCAGGTGAGGCCAGGGGAGCTTCATCTCGAGCAGGCGCGGCACCCGCAGCAGCGTCCAGACAATGACGACCGCGCTGACGAGCAGCCACGGCAGCCAGCCCTGCCACGCCGATACCCGTGCACCGCTGCCAGCTGCCGGCTTTGATTTGAGGAGCTCACGCACGGGGAGCGCGAACTGAGGGTCGGGCGCCGGGCGCCACAGGCGCAGGAAGCCGAGCGTCAGCGCCAGTGAGCCCAGTGAAGAGAGGACATCGGTGAGCACGTAGCTCACGTAGTTGGACACGACGAACTGCGTAATCGCGAAGCTTGCGGCGGCGACGAGCAGCAGCGGCCACAGCGCGCGCACAGAACTCCAGCCCCCATACATGGCACTCACGTAGAAAGGCAGCAGGAAGGCGATGAACGGCAGCTGTCGCCCGATCATCGCTCCCAGCGTGACATCCGACAGATGCGTCACCGCTCCGAGCGTCGTGATGGGTACGCCGAGAGCACCGAAGGCGACCGGAGCCGTGTTGAAGATGAGGGTATAGATGAGCGCTTCACGCGCGGGGAAGCCGAGCAGCACGAGCAGGGCGCTGGTGATCGCCACCGGTGTCCCGAACCCCGAGATGCCCTCGAGCAACGCACCGAAGCAAAATCCCACCACGATCAGCACGACGCGCCGGTCGTCGGGCAGATGCTGCAGCACCCAGTCGCGGAACGCGTCGAAGCGACCCGACAGCACCGCGAGGTTATAAAGAAGCAGCGCATTGACGACGATCCACATCACGGGCCACACGGCGAACGTGAAACCTGCCGCGACTGCGTTGAGGGCGAGCGGCAGCGGGAAGCGCCAGAGTGACAGCGCCAGCACGATCCCCACCAGCAGCCCACCGAACGAGGCGAGCCAGGCCGGATAGCGCAGCACACCCAGCAGTACGAGCACGGTCGCTATCGGGAGGCCCGCGACGAGGAAGGACACCGCCAGATTGCCGGCAACGGGAGTCAGAAGTTGATGGAACACGGAGTGCTCACCTGTCCGCGGGGTCCGCTCAGGCGTGTACCATAGCTCAAGGCCGTGTCGCATCCGCTGTCAACGCGCGCGACTGTGAAACGTCCTCAGAGCGCACGGGTCCAACTAAGTGCGCCGAGCGGGCGCGGAGGTACTCCATGGACTCATCGGCACGTCGAGAAATTTCCCAGCGAGCCGCCGCAGGAGCTCTCCTGCTCGCCGCTCTCATCGCGCCCGCCGGAAGCGTGCGTAGCGCGCGGGCGGAGGATGCCCCCGGCACAGCCCCCGCCACCGACCCGAACCCGGTCAGCGCGCGCTGGACGACAAAGAAAATTGACTTTGTTTACATGGGGTTTACGGCACATTATTCATGTGATGGCTTGCTCGACAAGGTGCGTCCCGTGCTGCTGCAGCTCGGCGCCCGCAAGCAGGATCTGAAGGTGCACCAGAGGGGCTGCACGGCACAGCTCGGTAGGCCGGATCCTTTCCCCGGTGTCGCCGGGACCTTCTCGGTGCTGGAGCCCGCGGCTGCGGGAGCAACCCCGAGCTCCGCCAACGCGGGCGAGGTGGTGCCGGCGCACTGGCAGCACGTGCGCGTCAAGGTCGCATATCCCGGGGTGGAGAACGCGCTCGACACCGCCGGTCAGTGCGAGCTCATCGAGCAGATCAAGCAGCACATTCTGCCGCTCTTCACGACGCAGAACGTTCAGTACCGCTCGAGCTGCATCCCCCACGACCTGCAGCTCGGTACCATGCTGGAAGCCGACGTGCTGAAGGCAGACGCGAAGCCGGGCGCGCCGGCCACGGCGCGTAACGGCGGGTAGTCGGCGCCGCGCGGGAGCGCGCGCCCGCTATACGAGGGGCACGCCGTGCGGCACGCGCACGACGATCGTTCCGGCGATCTTGTCGTGCCAGGCCTGGCGCTCCGGGTCGAACACGATCCATAGAAACCCAAGACCGAGCACCGCTAGCGACAGGATGCACCCGAAGGCGCGTACCACGGCCGTACCCCAGTCGATGGGACGGCCATCCACGCGCACGACTTTGAGATTGCAGATGACGCCTCCGATGGTGGTCTCCTTCACCTTCCACATCACGGCCCCATAGGCGGCCAGCACCAGCAACTCGATGCGCAAGGTGTTGTGCAGCACCGTCAGTACGAAGCCGACCAGCACCGCGTCCAGAAGCAGCGCGGCCATGCGCAGCCAGAAGCCCGCCCTCGGTAGCGTCGCGGTCGCTGTCGGCATGGCGTGCAATGGGGCCGTCGCTGGGCCCGGCGGTGCGGTGCCCGAGCTGCCGGCATCCGAGCCCGCGCTCGGTGCGGGGCCCGCGTCGGCCTCGGCCGCAGCACTCGCCGCACCGAACGCAACTCCGCCGCTCGCTGCGCGCTCGCTCGAGGAGGCGGTGGGCGTCGCGCTTTGCGACCCAAATGCGGCGGCGCCCGCGAAGGCGGGCGCCGGAGCACGTGCGGCTCGCGCCGCGCTTGCCGCGAGCACCAACGTGTAGATGACCGCACCGAAGCCGACGGCGCCGATGGCCGTGAAGAGCACGAAGCCGAGCACCGGCAACAGATACAGAGCAAGCACGATGATGCCACCGACGAGCACGTGCACGACGACATGGCTCACTGCGGCGCTGTCGAAGAGCCGCACGCAGCGGCCGCCGATCCAGGCAAGCATGGTGGCCCGCCCGAACACGGCCGCGCAGAGGATGCCGATCCAAAGAATCGGGATCACCACCATGCCGATCACCGTGATCAGTAGCAGCAGCACCAGCACGGGAGTGATCAAAATGGCGAGCAGCATCGCGAGCACGCAATGCCCGGGCCGGGTCTCGAGCGTCTGCACGCAGCGCTGGATGCCCTCCGGGAAGATGGCGGCGATGAGCAGATAGAGCGCCAGCGCGGCGATCGCGACGCCCCAGGCCCAGCCGACTTGCCGATCCAGGGCGAGTGGCCTGCCCACGAGCAAACAGTGATGCACCCAGCCACGCAAGGGACCGGAGGACACCAGCACCTGGGGAAATACGTGCTGCACTCCGCCGTGCACGATGGCCGTTGGGTTGCGCTGCACCTCGCCGAAGATGTCGACCACCTCTCCATTCACCTCGGCTTGCGGTCCGAGGGTGACGCTGCCCAGCACGTCGACCACCGTGTCCTCGACCTTGCTGTTCACGTAGACATCGCCGAGCACCGCGACCACGCTGTCGCCCACGTGTCCCGTGACATGGGCATCTCCGAGCACGGCTACGACCGAGTCAGCCACGTCGCCATCAGCGCTCGAGGAGCCGAAAACGGAGACGACCGCATCGGCAGTCTCGCCCTTGAGAAGCTTGGAGTCGTGTCCGATCGAGACGATCGCCGCGCCTTCGCGCACCGGGGGTGCCGCGGTGTCCGGCTCCTGCGCTCCGGCCGGGGGAGCGAGCGCCGAGCCGAGCAGCAGCGCCCCAGCACCGAGCATTGCAAGTCGGCGCAAGCGCCACTGCGCTCTGCTGTTCATGGGCTGGACTCCCTCGGCAAGGATGAGCTCGGGTACAAGATGCGATAGGCGGCGGCCAGCAGAGCGAACAGCAGCACGTACATGCAGGCAGCGAGGGCGACGCCGCCGTAGAGCCAATCCCGCGGCACCCGCCGGGCGAGCTCACCCCCGAGTTGCGGCAGGACGGGCGAGGCGCCGACGAGCGCATGCATCGTGACAAACAAGTCCGCGAGCGCGGCGTTCAGGTGCGCCGCGAGCCGGATGTTCGTGAGCATTCTCAACAGGGGCAAGGCGAGGGCGACTGCACCGAGGCAAGAGGTCACGAAACCCAGGCGCACCGCCAGCGGCCAGTGCGCCAGCTTCTTGCGCCACCAGGGCAAGGCGGCGGCACGGCCCGCGATCTCCCGCAGCACAGCTTCCTGCAAGGAGCTCGGCGCGTGCCGCAGTGGCTGCTCGCGCAAGGCCCGGTGTACGAGGCGCTCGAGCTCGGCTTCGGGGCTTGTCGGCGGTGTGCTCATGAGGGATCAGCGCGCGCCCGCGCTCGGCTGCGTACGGGCGTCGGCGAGCAGGTGGGCAAGCGCCTGGCGCCCGCGCAGGATGTCGGTTTTCACCTTCGCGAGCGAGATGCCGAGGCGCGCCGCAATCTCCTGGTAAGGCATCTCCTCATAGTGAAAAAGTACGAGCGGCGTGCGCTGTTGCTCGGGCAGGCGCTCGAGCGCCTGCTTCACGAGCTCGCAGCGTTCCGCGGCGTCGGTCTCGGCGAACAGCGTATCGAGCACGGCGACGGCGGGCTCGGGCGCCTCGCTTTCCGAATCATCGCGGGCGAGCTCCGAGAAGAAGCGCCAGCGCCTGCGGTAGCGTGTCAGATGATTGAGGGTCAAATTGGTGGTGACGGTCTTGAGCCAGCCGCCCGCACTCGGGCTTCCTCGCAAGCGCTCGAAATTCTCGTAGGCCCGCAGGAACACCTCCTGGGCGATGTCCTGCGCCTGCGCGTCGTTCGCGGTCAGGCGCGCAGCGGTGCAGAAGACCATGTCCTGATAGGCGTGCATGAACGCTGTGAATTCGCCGGGGTCGATCCGCCTCGAGCTTGCTGGATGCACTGGGATGTCATCTGTTTGGGCCCAGAACACCGCAGGCGCGCGAAAGTTGCAACCGCCGGTCCGAGCGTGACCATGGTACGGCGGGGAGCCCGCCTGCGGCGCTGCCAGCGCGGCGTCAGGCGCTATTTGAGTCCTGCAAGCTCCGTTGCCAGGAGCAGCGCCATGGCGCCGCCACGCGCGTCCGTCCCGAGAATCGCGGCCCTGTCGAGATAGTCCTGGGGTGAGCTCATCCGCGCCGTCGACTCGCACACATCGACGAGGTGTCCCTCGGGCCCGGTGCGCGCGAGGATGCCCTGCCACGCCCGTGCGACGGCCGGCCGATAGTTCCGTGGCCGAAGCCAACCCTGCTCGATGCCCCGCTGCATCGCCCAGGCGATCATGGCCGTCGCCGAATATTCCCCGTAACTGCCGGGATGATCGATCACGTTGGGCCACATACCGTCCGCGTTTTGAAAGCGCAGGAGCACCGCCATGAGATGCTGATACTGCTGCAGCAGCCAGCCGTACTGCGGATGATCGTGCGGAAACTCCCCGAGCGTCCAGGCGAGGCCCAGGGCCGCAAACGCATTGCCTCGTCCCCAGGCGGCATCGATGTCGGGCTGGTGCCGATACAGACCATCGGGGCGCAGCACGAGCTTTTGCATGAAAGCGATGTGTCGCGCTGCCATGTCGAAGTAGCGCCGTTCACCCGTGAGCGCGCCCGCGTCGGCGAGTATGGCGGTGCCCATGTACAGCGAGTCGCTGAATTGCCCGTTGAACGGCATCGCCTCCTTCAGGCTGCCGTCGGGCTCAAAGCCGAGCCCCGCCGCCGCGATGACACGCGCCCTGGCGCGCGGATCGCCGGTGCGCCGCGCCAGCGCTGCAAAGAGAGTGTGTCCAGCCATCGTCAGCGCGTTGGGCTGCGCGAGACTGTCGCGCGTGCCGTCCAGATACGGCTCCGCGAGACGCTTGACCTCGTCCACGTTGCCGAGGCGCAGCTGCGCAATGAGCGCGATCGCGTTGACGTAGATCGGCGCCTTGAAGTCATGACCGTAGTAGACGGCGAGCTCGCGCGCGAGCTCGAGCGCTGAGCGTGACTGACGCCGCTGCATCTCGCCGTGCGCCTCGGAGGGCGCAATGTCGGCGGCGCCGAGTTGCGCGATCGTCGCCGGAGCAATCCCCGCTCGCGCCGGAATGCGACCGACCTCCGCGACGGCCTGCTGCGAGAGTGCTGCGGCAAGACCCGCATCCGCGGCGCTCGTGATGAGCACGAGGTCCGGTGCGTGAAGGCCGATCCAGCGCCACAGCGCGTGCGCTTCTGCGTGCTCACGGTAGGCGATGCCGCGCGGCGGAAACTGCAGCGGTGCCGCATCCGGATTCGCAAGTGCAATGACGAGTAGATTGAACGCTCGGGCACTGCGCGGCCTCGATTGCAGTTGCTTGAGCGCTGCGCGCGCCGCCGCCATGCTCGCATCGGCTCCGCTCAGGCCGCCGATGACGAGTACGGTGGGGGCGCTGGCACTGCCTGCCTCGAGGCGGATGCCCTCGATGCGGGTTCCGCGGCCGGAAAGACCGATGTCGAGCCGCTCTGCCGTTTGAGCGAACTGCGCCAGCGCGAGGCTGCCCGCGAGACAGGCACCTGCCCACGAGCTGCCCGGATGGCGCCGCACTACGGGCCGAGATATCTGGCGCGGTCCGAGCGCCCGTCCTGCCAGCTGCTCCAGCCCGAGTTCATCCCGTACGGAACCCGCTCCATGATCGCCTGGATCTGGTGGATCTGCGCTTTCTCGATGCGAAATACCTCAGCGATCTCCCACGTCCACGGCTGGCGGGGTCCCGCGGTGACCGTGCGTCCGTCGGGCAGCTGGAAGGTGCGCGTGTCACCTGCCGCATGGTCGAAGAACGCGAAGGTGAACACGAGGCCGCGCTCCGGATCGGCGGCGACGTAGCGACGGTCGCGGATCCGCGTCACGAAGTGCAGCAGGCCGGACTGGAACTGTTCCTTGCAGCTCCATTGAGCCGAATAGTTGCTCGCCGTCTTCGGATCCGGACGCGTCTCACCGGGTGGTGTGGGCACGTTGGTCGTGAAGGTGCCGTTCTCGATGCGATTGCAGTCAGCCGTGAACGGATAGTTGCCCTTGCCATCGTTCTGCTGCATGCCCGAGAAGTACATGTTGGCAACGCGCACCAGATCGGCGCGCGACATGCGCTCGGACTCCGCAAGGGGCTGCGTCCACAGATACCCGATCTTCTCGAAACCGAGTGCCGACTTGTCGTTGCGCTGGACGAGCGTCTCGATCTCCGCGATGTGATGCTGCTCGACCTTCAGGTGCAGTGCGAGCATCGCGGGCGTGTCCGCTTCGCGGATGGAGCCTAGGAACGCCACGCGTCCAGCGGCCACATCGCTCACGAACAGGCGGTACGTGCCAAGTCCGGTCATCGTGCGCCACAGACCCTCTCCGAGCTCGAGCTTCTGGCCGTTTTCCGTGAACCTGACCGCGCGCGCGAGGGCAAGCGAGCGCGGGTCGTGCGCGAGCACTGCCTGCAGGTATTGATCGACGAAGCCCTCCAGGCAGGAGCGATCGCAGGCGGGCGCCGCCGCGCGCACCGGCGCGCTGCCGAGCGCGACGATCGTTATCAGCGCGACGAGCGCAATGCAGGCGCGATGCTCAGTGCGCCTGAGGCACATTGATCGGTGCGCCGCCGTGGGTGCGCGTGGGATCGCCGAGCACCTTGCCGTCGGGAAGAGTGGCGGAGATGAACAGGCCACCCCGGGTCCCATCACGCAGCGGATTGATCACGACGGTGACCTTGTCACCCGCCTGGATGATGTCCCTGCGCCAGCCCTGGCGCTTCAAATTATTGGGACTGTTCAGCTCGACCTTCCACAGCTCCATGCCCCCGGACGAGCTCGGCACGTCGATGTCGATAAAGGCGTGCGGATTGGTCCACTGAAAGTCGCGCACCGTGCCCTTCAGCGGCACCTGCTTCGACTGGTCGAACATCGCGAATGAATGATGGGCGAAGGCTGCGCAGGCCAAGCCGAGCCCTGCGGCAGCAAGACACCCGGCCAGTCTGATTTTCATGCGTACGCCTCCGATCCCATCGCGCCACAGGTCATGTACGGCCTTCGTGGTGACATGTCAAGAACCGGGTCGCCGCGTGGTGCGCGATTGGTCTTATACTGCCACGCAGCGTGCGTCGTGCGCGCGCCGAGGGCGCGTAACCGAGGAGAAAACGATGATTCTGCGACACTCAGTGGCCGCGCTCGCTCTGGGCGCACTCTGCGCGGCTCACGCCGCGCGCGGCTACGCGGCCGATGGTGCGGGCGCGCCGGGGGCCGCCTTCCCGAAGGGCCATTACGCGGCGCTCGATGCCCTGCCGGACTGGGGCGGCGTGTGGACGCTGAACTTCCCGGGACCGGGCGCGAAGCGCGAGCGCCCACAGCTCAAGGGTCAGTACCTGAAGGACTATCAGGCCTGGCAGCACGCGGTGGATGCAACGCACGGTGAGGTGCCGCGCAATGGCTCCTACTGTCGCCCGCCCGGCGTGCCGGGAATCATGGGCGTGGGTCAGTACCCCATCGAATTTCTGTTCACTCCGGGTCGCGTGACCACGCATCACGAAGCGTGGATGCAATGGCGCAACATCTACACCGATGGCCGCAAGCATCCCGATGATCTGGATCCCACCTTCAATGGACACTCGATCGGGCACTGGGAGGGCGACACGCTGGTGGTGGACACGGTCGGCATCAAGACCGTCACCGAGCTCAGCATGGGCATGAAGCACAGCGACAAGCTGCATCTGATCGAGCGCATCCACCTCGTCAACGGCGATGCGAACACGCTCGTGGACGAGCTCACCGCCGAAGATCCGGTGGCGCTCGCGCAGCCCTGGCACACAACGTTCACCTTCAAGCGCTCGCGCGCTATGGATCTGCTCGAGTTCGTCTGCGCGGAGAACGATCGCAACCCCGTCGACGAGTCCGGGCGCACCGGCTTCCAGTGATGCGCGCAGCTGCGCTCGTCGGATACGTCGGGTGCGGGCTCGTCGGGTTCATCGGCGGAGTCGTCCATGCGGCCTCCGATGGCGCGCAGCCGGGCCGCGGTGCTGCGGCGCCGATCGAGAAGGCGCCGGCCTTCACGTCCCGGCAGCTCATGGCATTGCCGACGGATGCGTGGATCACCAATGGCGGCAGCCTCTTCAATCAGCGCTACTCGCCGCTGACGCTGCTCAATCGCAGCAACGTCGCAGGACTCAAGGCCCTGTGGCGCACGGGGATGGGCTCCGGTGCCAATCCGGGCAACTCGGGTCAAACGCAGATCCTCGAGTACCAGGGCACGCTCTTCGCCTCGAACGGCGCCGACGACGTGTTCGCGCTCGATGTGGACAGCGGCAAGATTCTCTGGAGCTACCACGGCAATCCCGATCCCAGGAGCGGGAATCCGATCGGTCGCTCTAACCGCGGCGTGGCGCTCGGCGATGGCCGAGTTTATCTCGGACAGCTCGATGCGAGGATCGTGGCTCTGGATCAGCGCACCGGCAAAGTGCTCTGGTCGGTGCAGGGAGAGCCGTGGCAGAACGGCTTCAGCATCACCGCGGCGCCCCTCTATTACGAGGGTCTGGTGATCATCGGCTTCAGCGGCGGTGAGATGGGGATTCGAGGCCGCGTGAAAGCCTACGACGCCCGAAGTGGCGCGCTCCGCTGGACCTTCTATACCGTGCCGGGTCCGGGCGAGCCGGGTCATGAAACATGGCCGCCGGAGGGCGATGCCTGGAGGCGCGGCGGCGCGGCGGTCTGGCAGACGCCGGCGGTGGATCCGCAGCTCGGCCTCCTGTACTTCTCGACCGGCAATCCCGGGCCGAATCTCTACGGCTCGGTGCGAGCGGGGAACAACTTGTTCACGGTCTCGATCGTCGCCATCGAGGCGCAGACCGGCAAGTACCGCTGGCATTTCCAGCAGGTGCATCACGATATCTGGGATTACGACTCACCAAACCCCGTGGTGCTGTTCGATGCGCCTGTCGGTGGGCGCGTGCGCAAGGGTCTGGTCGAGGTGTCCAAGACCGGTTGGGCCTACATTCTCGACCGCGAGACCGGTGCGCCGCTGCTCGGCATCGAGGAGCGAGCGGTGCCGCAAGAGCCGCATCAGGCGACGGCGCCCTCGCAGCCTTATCCGCTCGGTGATGCGATCGTGCCGCAGCAGATCGATATCGTTCCCGAGGGTGCGCCGCTCGTGGGACAGACGGGGGAGATCCCCAACCACGGCCGTATCTTCACCCCCTACTGGACGCAGCAGATCATGGTGAAGCCGGCGACGATGGGCGGCGCCAACTGGCCTCCGAGCTCGTACGATCCGCAGAGCCACCTGCTGTATGTGTGCGCGACGGATCGCATCAGCACCTTCATCGCACGCGAGCACCTCGAGACGCCCGGGCCGAACAAGGTCTACATGGGCGGCACCTTCGGTCAGGCGCAGGCGAACGATGCGGGCATTTTCGCGGCGCTCGACGTGACGACCAATCGCCTCGCATGGCGCCAGCAATGGCGCGAGATCTGCTACAGCGGCTCGATCGTCACGGCCGGTGGCCTGCTGTTCGTCGGGCGCAGCGACGGCCGACTCACGGCCCTCGACAGTGCCAACGGCGCCAAGCTCTGGGAATTCATGACGGATGCCGGAGTGAACACGACCGCAACCACCTTCGCACACGAAGGCAAGCAATACGTCGCGGTGCACGCCGGTGGAGGCGTGTTTGCAAACGGCAAACGCGGCGACGGCATCTGGATGTTCTCGCTTGCGGGAAAGATACCCTCGCTCGCAACGGCAGCCGGTCGCGCGCCTGCTGCGGGTGGGGCCATGGCGGCCGCATTTGGACGTGGCCCACCGGGACAGCCTGCGCCGCCCGTGCCGACGCGGGCGGCGAATCTCACGAATGGGGCGCAGATCTATCGTGCGGCGTGCGTGCCCTGTCATGGCGAAACGGCTCGCGGCGGGCAGGGCGGCGGGCCGGCGCTCGTCAACGGTCTCAGTCGCGAGACGATGCTTTCCATCGCAAGTTCCGGCCACAACAACATGCCCGCGTTCGCATCCAGCTACTCGGCTGACGAGCTCAACGATGTGACGAGCTACATTCTCGAGGTGCTCGCCAAGGCGCAGTGAGCGCAGTCCGCGCGCTCAGTGTCGGGAAGCGAGGCGCAGCACGTACTCGGCCACATCCTGCAGCTGCTCGGCAGAGAGTGCGGCGCCGAATGGCGGCATATCGTTGCGGCCTCGCGCCACCACGTGCTCGATCGCTTCGCGCGTCAGCTCATGAGTGAGCTTGGCGCCGCCGTGCAGGCCGCCTTGTCCCGTCGGCCCATGACACACGACGCAGGTCGTGGTGTAGATCTCCTCGCCCTTGACAAGGTCTACGGGCCGATCGGGCACGGTGGCCGCGGCGGTGCCGGCTCGCGCTGCCGCAGTGCCTGCGGGAGGCGCACCCGGCGGTGGCCGCTGTGGTCCCGGGTCGGCCGAGCCTCGGGGCAGCGGGCCGAGGGTGCCGTCGAGCGAGAACAGCCACAGTCCATCACTATGTTTGCTGGCCGCGAGCGGGGTCCCGCCCGCGAGCACCACCACATATTCCTGGCCCTCGCGCGCGAACACGGTCGGTGGCGCATTGACGCCGCCGTCGGTCTGGAACTCCCACAGCCTGCGACCATTCGAGCTGTCGAGCGCCGTCAAGCGTCCGTCGTTGCGACCGACAAAGACGAGTCCTGCAGCAGTCACCACCGAGCCGCTGTAGCAGGTGTCCACCCACTGCTGGCGCCAAACGATTCGATTCGTGGTCACATCCAGCGCTGCGAAAACGCCGCGCCGCGGCGCCGCGAAGCGTTGCACGACACTTCCGGAGTAAAGCGCTCCCGGCTCGACGGGATACTTCGGATCACCCCCGACTGCGCCCCAGAGGGAATCGCTCGCGCAGATGAACATCGTGTGCTGTGCAGGATCGTAGGAGCTCGGCGGCCAGTTCACCGCGGCGAGTGGCTTCCATACCGCGGGATGCTGGGTGAACGGCGTGAAGATGCGACCTTCGTTGATGAGCTCGAAGCCCTCCGGTGCCATGTCGATCGATTGCGGTACCAGCGCATCTCCGATGGGGAATGGCTGTGTTGCCGAAGTGTGCTGCAATGGCTCCTGCATCACCGGGCGCTCCTCGATGCCGATGAGGGGCTTGCCGGTGATGCGATCCAGGATGTAGACCCAGCCGGTCTTGGCAGCTTCAGCAATACCTTTGCGCAGTTTTCCGCCGTAGGCTGCGTCGAAGAGGATGACGGGATTCGGCGAGTCGTAGTCCCACAGGTCGTGGTGCACTTGCTGGAAGTGCCAGCGGTACTTGCCGGTCTGCACCTCGATGGCCAGCATCGAGACGCTGAACAGGTTGTCGCCTGCCCGGATGTTGCCGTTGAGCACGGGACCCGGATTCGCGGTGGAAAAATAGAGGAGCCCAAGCTCGGGGTCGACGGCCGGTGTTTGCCAGATCGCAGCGCCACCGTGTTTCCACACCTCGCTCCCCGCTGGCCAGCTATCGTGACCGAGCTCGCCGGGACCCGGCACGGTGTAGAAGGTCCAGCGCAGTGCGCCGCTCCTGGCGTCGTAAGCCTTCATGCGGCCGCGCGTACCCATATCGCTGCCGGCGAACCCGGTGATCACCATGCCCTCGTAGTACAGCGGAGCACTCGCGATGACGTAGCCGAGCTTGGGATCCTCGGCCTGAATCGACCATACGACCTTGCCCGTGTGCTGATCGAGCGCGATCAGCCGGGCATCGAGCTCACCGACATAGACCTTGCCTGCGCCGATCGCGACGCCGCGGCCGGGCCATGCACAGCACGGGCGGGCGACCTTCGGGTCCACATTGGCCTTGAATTCCCACAGCACTTTGCCGCTCACGAAGTCGACGGCAAAGACATCGCCTTCGCCTGTCATGACGTAGATGGAGTCCCCGTACACGATCGGCTGCGCCTGATTGCCGCTGCGCGGGCTCAACCCCGAGCCGTTGAGCGAGGCGCGCCAGCGCGCCTTGAGCCGCGCGACGTTGTCACGGGTGATTTGCGCGAGCGGCGAGTAGCGCTGATTGGAGAGGCTGCCGCCATTGGTGATCCATGCCTCGCGCGGATACGCGGCCAACTGTGCGGCGCTGAAGGCAGGGATCGCATTGGAGCTCGCACGGGCGTGATCGCGCGCCAGCGCCGTCGAGCTCCACGCGAGCAGGCACGCCGCGAAGACGCGTGCGCCGGTTGATAGGTCAACCACAATCGCTTCCGTCGCTCTGTTGTGAAAATCCCACGTCGAGCGAGACCGAGAGAGCCGCTCGACAGCGGCAGACTCTAACAAAAGTGAGCATGCGGCTCACGGCCCGCGGGCTGCGCCATGCGCCGACGCAGGCGCGACCCATGCTGGCCATCGGTGCCTTGAGTTATCATCGGCAGCCGGTTGCAGCCGCCCGGCCCGCTGACGATCGCCTTCGGGAGCATTTAAATGGCAGTCGACTTTCGAGGTCACCCGCTCTTTCCGCCGGGGTTCAACAGTCCCACGCGCTTCGAGGCCGACGTTTTCGACTGCGAGGTCTGGGGCACCATCCCCGCAGACATCCAGGGCAACTTCTACCGCATGCAATGCGATTTCGAGTACCGGCCCCCGATGAACGAGTGGATGACCGGCTTCAACGGCGACGGCCACATCAGCCGCCTGCGCTTCGCCAACGGCTCGGTGGACTACAAAGGACGCTATGTGAAGACCGCCCGCATCATGGCGGAGCGGCATGCGCGGCGGCGCCTGTTCGGGGTCTATCGCAACCGCTACACCGACGATCCGAGCGTCGCCAACATCAACCGCTCCGCCGCGAACACGCACATGTATTGGCACGGGGGCAAGCTCTTCACGCTCAAGGAGGACTCGCTTCCCTATTACGTCGACCCGCAGACGCTCGAGACCCTCGGTGACTGGGACTTCGAGGGCAAGTGGACGGCCAAGACGATGTCGGCCCATCCGAAGATCGATCCGGTCACGGGGGAGATGATCGCCTACGGCTACGAAGCCAAGGGTGATCTCACCAAGGATATTGCGGTTTACATCGTCAACCCGGCGGGCAAGGTCGTGCGGGAGTGGTGGCTCACCTCGCCCTATCTCGGCATCATTCACGACATCGCCATCACGCAGAAGCACATCGTCATTCCCGTCATCGCGCGCACCACGAGCCTGGAGCGGCTGCAGAAGGGCGAGCCGATGTGGGAGTGGGACGGCACGCTGCCGACCATGGTCGGCATTCTGCCGCGTGACGGGGAGGCGAAGGATGTACGCTGGTACAGGGGCCCGGCGCGCAACACGCTGCACTTTCTCAATGCGACCGACCGCGGCAGCAAGATCACCATGGAGCTGCCGACCTCGAGCGGTGAGCGCGATCCGTCACAGATCCGGCGCTGGACTTTCGATCTCAAATCGAAGCAGGACTCCTTCCTCGAGGAGCTGGTCTCGAGCACGCCGGGTATCTTGCCGCGCATGGACGATCGCTTCTTGTCGCTCGAGTATCGTTACGCGTTCTTGAGCAGCCGCGATCCGAGCATCTCGCCGGATACGAACCGCGCGCCCGCCATGGCTCACATGGGTCGCTTCGCCTCGAATGTCCTGCAGCGGCTCGACGTGCGCACCGGTGAGATCAAACAGTGTCCCGTCGAGCCGGTCGTAAGCTTGCAGGAGGCGATGTTCGTGCCGCGTGCCAATGCCAAAGGGGAGGGCGAGGGCTACCTCGTGTGCGTCGGCAGCAACTTCGAATCCATGACTTCCGATGTGTTCATCGCGGATGCGCAGCGGCTCGAGCAGGGCGTGCTCGCGACCATCAAGCTGCCCTTCCGCTTAAGGAGCGGCACTCATACGAATTGGTATCCGCAATCGGTGCTGCCGGCCGTCAAGGATCAATACACATGAGCACGACGCTGCGCTTGAGCTGCGGGGAGCTCCGCGAGATCTTTTCCCTCGGGCGCCGCGCATTCCTCGGCAGCGCGGGGCGTGCAGCCGGCGCGGTGCTCGCGAGTGCCTGGGTTCCCAGCCTGTGCGTTGCGCTCGCACCGGCACGTGCATCAACGGATGCCGCGTCCGCCTCACGGCAGGCGCTTGCGGATGACTCGTGGCACGTCGATGACATGTGCGGACATCGTCTACGCTATGCGCATCCGATTCCCTACCTGCACGCTCAATCACGGCTCGCGATGCTCGGCCCGGTCGAGCCGGTCGATCGCGCACTGGTTGTCTGAGAGTTCCCCGCTTCAGCTAGCCCGAGGCGGACCCATGCAACGCGGACTGATCACCGGCGCGGCATTGCTCGCCGCGTGTGGCGTGCTGCCGGGTGCCAGGGGCACTGCGGCGGCCGACAGTTTGCTGAGCCGGGGCGCCCCAGCGCAGGCGCGACTCGATCGCCTCGAGGCCGAGATCCAGGCGGCCGAGGACATCCAGGCGATCAAGAAGCTGCAGCGCGCTTACGGCTACTACGTCGACAAGGGACTCTGGGAAGACGTGGCGGCGCTGTTCAGCGCGGATGCCGTCGCGGACTATCCGGCGGGCGTGTTCATCGGGCGGCCGAGCATCCGCCAGCACCTGTACATGAACGTCGGTGGACATGCCATGGGTGAGCTCGGATTGGGGGACGGGCGACTCTACAACCACATGAACATCCAGCCGGTCGTTCACCTGGATCCCGGCGGCCGGACGGCCCACGGCCGCTGGCGTGCGTTTGCGATGTTCGGTAACTACGGCGGCGCGGCCGTGTGGGCCGAGGGTATCTACGAGATGGTCTACGCCAAGCAGCACGGCGTGTGGAAGATCCAGAAGCTCGATTACTACTCGGGATTCGGCGCTCCGTACCAGACGGGCTGGGTGGGGCCGCCGCCCACAGCTGCGAACGGGCCGCGGACCGAGGGCGCGCCAGCCCAGCCCGGGGTCGCTGCGGCACCCTCGAGCTCCTTTGCACGGCGCAAGCTCGCGCATCCTGCGGACCGCGCTCGCAACATGGAATGCGAGGGCTTTCCAAAAGCGTGCATCGCGCCCTTCCACTATGGCAATCCCGGCACGACGGCATCCGCGGCCGTGTGGAGGGTCGCAGATGAGGAGCTCGCCGCCGTACGCTCCGCGGCGCACGGCAGCGCCGATGCGCGCCAGCGCGCCGCCGCTCTGGCGCAGCGCGCGACGCTGCTGCAGGATGCGCAGCAGATCGAGAAGTTGCAACGCATCTACGGCTATTACCTCGATCGTGCGCTGTGGGATCAGATCGCCGATCTGTTCGCCGACGACGGCTCGATCGAGATGGGACAGCGTGGGGTGTACGTCGGCAAGCGTCGCATCCGGCAGTTCCTCGATCTCCTCGGTCAGGAGGGTCTGCGCTACGGATGGCTGAACGACCACATTCAGCTGCAGCCGATCGCCGACATAGCTCCCGATGGCCGCACGGCACGCCTGCGCAGCCGCGAGCTCGCGATGACGGGTGTGTACGGCGAGCACGGAACTTGGAGCGAGGGGACGTACGAGAACACCTTCGTGAAGCAGGGCGGCGTGTGGAAGTTCCAGTCATTGCATTTCTATCCGACTTTCATCACCGACTACGAGCAAGGCTGGGCCAAGGATGCGCAGCCCGCGCCCGGCGCGAGCAGCTCGCTGCCGCCCGATCGTCCGCCGACGCAGACCTACGCCATCTATCCGAAGGCCTTCGTGCCGCCCTTCCATTACCGCAACCCGGTCACGAACGAGCCCGCGCACTACCCACTCGTCGGAGCGCCGAGCGCAGCGGCGGCAGCGGCGACGCTGATGCCTTCCGGCCGGCACTGGACACCGCCTGCCGCGCGCGACGTGGACACCGCGATCGCGGTCGCGATGCGTACGGTCGAGCGCATCAAGGATGACGACGAGCTCGAGAATCTCGAGAGCGCCTACGGTTATTACCTCGACAAGGATCTCTGGAGCGAGCTTGCGAATCTGTTCGCCGAGGATGGCTCCATGGAGCTCGCGCAGCGCGGTGTCTACCTAGGACGCGAGCACATCCGTGAGTTCCTGCTGAAGGGCCTCGGGCGCGGGCACGAGGGCCCGGTGGCGGGGATGCTGGGTAATCACATGCAGCTGCAGCCCGTGATCGACATCGCCGCCGATGGTCGCAGTGCGCAGATCCGCATGCGCCTGTTCCAGCAGATGTCGCTTGGCGGGCGCGCCTCCGTCGGCGCTGCGATCTACGAGAACACGGCCGTCAAGGAGGACGGCGTGTGGAGGCTGAAGGTCGATCACGCTTACAACACGCTCGCCGCGAGCTACGCAGGCGGATGGATTCATGGTGCGCATCCGCAGCTGCCCGGCGAGAGCAAAGACATTCCGCCCGATGCGCCTCCGACGGCGAAGTTTCAGATGTTCCCGGTCGTGTACGACATCCCGTTCCACTACTCGAACCCGGTGACCGGGCGCACGGCCGCCTCCTCCCGCAGCCCAGCGGGCATGTCCCCCGAGATCGCCGCGGCGCTGCGCGAGATCGGACCGAAAATCGACGCTCCACGCACGAGCGCGCTCTACGCGCCGCTCTTTCCGTCCGAGCCTTATGCGGGTGTGAGCGTCACGCGCGATCTGCACTACGGACCTCACGAGCGCAACGTGCTCGATGTGTTCAGCTCATCGCCCCAGGGTCAGGGCCAGCCGGTTCTCGTGTTCGTGCACGGCGGCGGCTTCAGTCGCGGCGCCAAGCACACGCCCGGATCGCCGTTCTATGACAACATCGGGCTGTGGGCCGCCGCACACGGGCTCGTCGGTGCGACGATCAACTATCGTCTGGCGCCGGAGTTTCAGTTTCCCTCGGGAATCGAGGACCTGAGCGCGGTGGTGCGGTGGCTGCAAGCCCACAGCCTCGAGTACGGCGGTGATCCGCAGCACATCTTCCTCTGGGGCCACTCCGCGGGTGCCGCGCACGTCGCGGACTACATCGCGCACCTCGCGACGAGCGGCGCACAGCCGGTGATCGCCGGTGCCATTCTCACCTCCGGCTCTTACGATCTCGGTCACGAATTGTCGGTATGGAAGGCCTATTACGGCGATGACGTTTCGAAATACGCCGAGCGCTCCTCGCTGCGCGGGCTCCTGCTCACCTCGACGCCGCTCCTCGTCAACGATGCGGAGCTTGATCCCGAGATGATGCACACGCAGACCGAGGAGCTCGTGAAGGCGCGCGAGGGCGCCGGCAAGCCCGTGCGCTATCTGCAGCTGCCCAACCACTCGCACTTGTCCGAGACCTACGCCGTCGGCACCCCAGATGAGTCGCTTTCCGCGCCCGTGCTGGAGTTCGTGCGGCAATTCTCCCTGAAGGGCCGCTGATCGCGCCGTGCGGCGCGGGCCAGCGAACTCGCGCTCGCGAGGCTAGCCAGGGCCCTTGTCCATCTCCAGCGCCTTGCCGTCGAGCTTGTAGACGACACCTTGCTTCATCACGAAGCTCACCTGCTTCATGATGCCGACGTCATCGAGGGGATTGCCCTTCACGGCGATGATGTCGGCGAACTTGCCGTTGCTGAGGCTGCCCAGATCTTTGTCGTGCTTGAGCAGCTCGGCGGCGTGAGTCGTTGCCGCCTGCAACACGAACAGCGGCGCCATGCCGGCCTGCACCATGAGCTCGAGCTCGTGCGCGTTCTCGCCGTGCGGGTACACCGCGGCGTCGGTGCCGAAGGCGATCTTTACCCCGGCCTTGTAGGCGCGTCCGGCTGTTGCGAGGATCTGCGCGCCGATCGTGGCGGCCTTCGCGGCGACCTGCGGCGGGTAGTACCCCGGCACCTTGGATTTCTCGGCGACGAACTGCCCGGCGATGATCGTCGGCACGTACCAGGTCCCGTGTTCCTTCATGAGCTTCATGTCCTCGTCGTTCATGAAGGTGCCATGCTCGATTGAGTCCACACCGCCGATCACGGCGCGCCGTATCGCCTCCGCGCCGTGCGCGTGAGCGGCGACGGTGAAGCCATAATCGTGCGCGGTCGCAACCACCGCCTGAATCTCCTCCAGCGTGAGCTGCGGATTGGAGCCGCTGTTGCTCTCATCGAGCACGCCACCCGAGGGCATGATCTTGATGAGGTCGTCGCCGAGCTTGTAGTGCTCGCGCACGGCCTTGCGCGCGTCATCCGGGCTGTTGATGACGCCCTGCATGATGCCCGGATCGCCCGCGATATCCCGGTTGTAGCCGTTCGTCGGATCGGCGTGGCCGCCGGTCGAGCCTATCGCGATGCCCGCGGTGAAAATGCGCGGTCCGACGAGCAGTCCGGCATTGATGGCATTGCGCAGCGCGACGGACTCGTTGTCCTCGTCTCCGACGTTGCGCACGGTGGTGAATCCGGCGAGCAGCGTTCGCCGTGCGTACACCGTGGAGCGCACGACGTAGTCGGCCAGGTTCCAATGAAACTGATCGACATATCTCGTGGGACTGGTCTGTGAGGTGAGGTGCGTGTGAGCATCGATCATCCCGGGCAGGCAGGTCAGCGCGCTTAGATCGATCTCGGTCGCCCCTGCACGTGTCTGGCGTCCCGCTTCGACGGCGCTGATGCGCCCGTTCTCGACGATGACCGTACTCTCACTGAGCATGCGACCCGCTGCCGTGTCGAGCAGCTGGCCGCAGTGCACGGCGATGGCGGGCTCGGCGGCTCCCGCGAGTGTCACGCCACAGCCGAGAAGCAGGGGGATGAGTGTGCGCATCGGCGGACTCCGCAGCCTCGAAGGGTGCGGCATGTTAGCCGAAGCGAGCGGCGCGTAGAATCCTCGCGCAAGCGCGCTGCGCCCCGGCGCGTGCCTCGAGGAGTGCGGGCCTTGAACGATATTGCGGTGTTCGGCGGCAGCGCTCATCCGGATCTGGCGCGCGAGATCTGTGCGCATCTGGGCGTTCCGCTGCAGCAGGCCGTTTTGCAGCGCTTCGCCAATGACTGTCTCGAGGTGCAGCTGCGCGCCAACTGCCGCGAGCGCGATGTTTTTCTGATCCAGCCGCTGGCGCCACCGGTGCAGGATCATCTGGTGGAGCTACTGTTCATGCTCGATGCCGCGCGCGGGGCGTCGGCGGCGCGCACCACGGCCGTCATCCCTTTCTATGCCTATGCGCGCTCGGACAAGAAGGATGCGCCGCGAATCTCCATCGGCGCGCGGCTGGTGGCCGATCTGCTGGTCACGGCCGGCGCCGATCGCGTTCTGACCATGACCCTGCACTCCCCACAAGTGCATGGCTTCTTCAGTGTGCCCGTGGACCATCTGCACGCGCGGCGCGAGCTCGCGCAGCACTTCCGTAATCGCGACCTCACGAATGTCGTGGTGGTGGCGCCCGATCTGGGCTACGCGAAGGAGGCTGCGGCATTCGCCCGCATGCTCGGCGTGCCGATGGCCGCGGGCGCCAAGCAGAGAATCAACGATGAGCGCGTCTCCATCAGCTCCGTGATCGGTGAGGTGGCGCAGCGTGATGCCATCATCATCGACGATGAGATCGCCAAGGGAACGACCATCTTCGAGCTGATGGCGCGCCTGCGTGAGCGGCAGGTGCGCTCGTTCCGCGTGGCATGCACGCACGGTGTCTTCGCCGGCGAGGTGCTGCGACGTCTGGAGCACACTGCCGATGTGCTCGAAGTGGTCTGCACGAATACGGTGCCGATCGCGGCCGCCAAGCGCACCCCGAAGCTGACCGTGCTGTCGATCGGATCGGCCCTCGCGGAGGCGATGCGGCGCATTCACGAGGGCGAATCGGTCAGCGCGCTGTTTGATCTGCCCTGAGCGAAGCGGCCGGCTGCGAGGCGCCACGCACTTCCAGGCGGAAGTCCGGCTTCTCCACCACGACCTGCGAGGCGCGGCCGGGCTGCACGAGAGTGCGCAGCAGTTTGAGCAGCGGGCGCGTGTCCGGGTTGTAATGACTCGTGAAGGCGGGCGCGGCGAGCATGGCGTCCACCTGCTCCGCCGGCATCACCGCGCGCAGCAGAAACTCCTCATCGGATAGCGACGGACTGAACCTGGCGCGCAGCTCCGCGAGGCTCGGCGGCGGCGGCTCGGCGAGCAGCTCGCGGGCGCGTGGTCGATCGAGGATGCGCCGCTGCACCTCCGGATCCACGGGCGAGGTCGGTCTGCCGAAGCGGCCGATGACATAGCGGATCACCTGGTCGGGCACCGTGGCGTAGCGCTGCGGGCCGATGACGTTGTACAGAGCCTGCGTGCACACGATCTGTGGAAAGGGCGTCACCATGATCGGATAACCGAGCTCGGCGCGGACGCGGATGGCCTCCTCGATCACCGCCGGCAAGCGATCCTCGAGCTTGAGCTCCTCGAGCTGGCGCTTCGTGGTGGTGATCGCCCCGCCGGGAAGCTGGTGACGCAGGAAGGCCGCGTCGTACTCCTGCGGCGCGCCCGCGGGCAGTCCCTCGGCCTGCGCCAAGCGGGCGAAGTAATCGGTTGCCTGCGCCAGCAGCCGCTCGTCGACGTCCACCGCAAAACCCAGCTCCCGCAGATTGGCGACGGTGCGCTGCGCCGAGGGCAGGGAAGTGCCGTTGCTGAGCGGCCCCAATCCCGTGTGCAGCACGTCGATGCCGAGCTCCGCTGCGGTCAGATACGTGAGGGGTGCCAGGCCGATCGTGCAGTGGGAATGCAGCTCGAGCGGCTTGCCTGCGATGCGGCTGCGAACGGCGGGTATCAAGCTGCGAGCGCGTTCGGGCGTGAGCAGTCCCGTCGGATCCTTGATGTACAGCCGCGCGACAGCGGCAGACTTGGCGAGCTCGCCGGCGAAGTTGGCGTAGAACGCATCGTCGTGCACCGCGCTAATGGTGTACGTCAGTCCGGCGAGGACCTCACCCCCTTCGCTGCGAATGATCTGCGCCGCTTGCAGCAGCGCGGGCAGATCGTGCATCGGGTCCACGAGCGCGAAGCGCTCGATGCCGTTGCGTAGCAGGCAGCGGTAGACGAGCTGCATGAAATCGGGGCTGGAGGTCTCCCATGAGATGAAGCGAAAGCCCGTCGTGATGAGCTGCAGCGGCGTGTTGGGCGCCGCGGCGTGCATGGCACGCATCAGCTGCCACGGGTTCTCCTTGTGCGTGCGCACCGAGACGCCCATATGCGTGCTGGATGTGAAATCGATCGCTTGCAGGCCCATGCGATCCAGCACCGGCGCCACCTGCAGGATCTGCGCCGCATTGAGGCCCGTCGCGCCCCATATGCTCTGGTTGCCGTCGCGGATGGAAACGTCGACCAGCTTGATACCGGCCATGTATGCCTCCTGTCGCAAGCATCATCGCGTGTGCGGGGCGTGCCGCGCCAGTACCCGTGGAAGATCCGCCGGAGCGGGCCTCAACCTGTACAGTATCCAGGCGCGGACGCTACCGTTGGCGTTGCCCGCGAGCACGCGTAGAGGAGCCGGTGATGGTCGTCAGAGTCAAGAAGAAGGCCCCGGAGAAGGCGGCGAAGCGCACGGCGCTGTGCGGTGCCACGGCGGATCACATCGAGGTGCGTGGCCGGGATCTCGTGAGCGAGCTCATCGGCAAGCTCAGCTTTACCGAGATGTTCCTGTTTCACTTGACGGGCAAGCAGCCCGCCTCACTGCAGGTGGCGGTAGTCGACGCGGTACTGGTCGCGATCATGGAGCACGGACTGGTGCCCTCGGCCATCGCGGCGCGCCTGACCCTGCTCGGAGCGCCGGAGGCCTATCAGGGAGCGATCGCCGCCGGGCTGCTGGGAGTCGGCGATCGCTTCGCCGGCACGGCGAGTCAATGCGCGGCCTTGCTCGATCGCATCGTGGCCTGCCCTGCGTCCGAGCGTGAAGCCCTTGCGCGCGGTATCGTCGAGTCGTACCGGCGTGAGCGGCGTCCGCTGCCGGGCTTCGGGCATCCGACGCACCGCAGTGGTGATCCGCGCGTGCCACGTCTCCTCGAGATCGCGCGCACGCACGGCGCACAGGGACGCTACATCGAAGCGCTGCAGCTGTTGGAGAGGGCGCTCTCACAGGTGCTCGGCCACTCGCTCCCCACCAATGTCAGCTCCGCGATCGCGGTCGTGCTGCGCGAGGCGGAGCTGCCGGCGGAGGTCACGCGCGGCATCGTGCTCACCGCGCGATGCGCGGGGCTCGTGGGACATCTGCTCGAGGAAATGCAGGACCCTGCGGCCGAGGTCATGTGGCAAGCCGTGGAGCGCGCCGTGCCCTATCGACCGCGTCGGCGTTGACGCCTGCGCGCACGATCACGCACGATCGCCGCCTGCAATCCCTTGAGGATGTGATGGCCAAACAGAGTCTGTTCAGCTACGAGAATCGGCTGCTGGTGCTGCTCGGGCTGGCATTCGGCATCGCATTCTTCGATCGCAACGCGGGCAGCATTCTGGTTCCGTTCATGGAGCAGGATCTGCACCTCGACAACACGCGCACGGGACTCATCGGCTCGGGCCTCTCGATTACCTGGGCCCTGGGCGCCTACCTCATCGGGCGCTGGTCGGACTCGCTCGGTGTGCGCAAACCCTTTCTGCTGTCGTTCCTGGTCATCTTCTCCTGCTGCTCCTTTCTTTCGGGCCTCGCGCCCTCCTTTCCGGTGTTCCTGCTCTCGCGCATGTTGATGGGTGCGGTCGAGGGACCCTTTCTGCCCGTGTGTCTGGCCATCATGGCCGTCGAATCCTCCGAGCATCGTCGCGGCGTGAACGCCGGCCTCATGCAGAATTTCTTCGCCTCGGTCCTGGGGCAGAGCCTCGCGCCGCTGCTCCTGGTCGCACTCGCGGAGCGCTTCGGCTGGCGCTCGGCGTTCTACCTCGCAGGAGTTCCCGGGCTGGTGTGCGCGGTGGCCGTGTTCTTCTGGGTGCGCGAGCCGGACCGCGCGGCGCAGGCGAGCATCGATGCGCACTCACCGGGCGCGGGCGCTGCGCACCTGGGCCTTTTCGGCATGTTGAGAGTGCGCAACATCTTTCTCTGCTGCCTGATCTCGATCTTCATGGTCGCCTGGCTGATCTTCGGCTGGACCTTCCTGCCGAAGTTCTTCACGGACTACCGGCATCTGTCGCCGACGACGATGAGCTATGCGATGACCGCGCTCGGTGCCGCCTCGGCCATCTCCGCGTTTCTCGTCCCGGCGATCTCCGATCGCATCGGCCGCAAGCCGGTCATGATCTTCTTCTGTCTGCTCGGTGTCTCGACCCCGCTCGGCGCACTCTACTTTCATGGCTCGGTGCTCGGTCTCGGCGCCTTGATGTTCCTGGGATGGCTGGGCAGCGGGTCCTTTCCGCTCTTCATGGGCGTGATTCCCGGGGAGACGATCTCGCGCCGCTACGCTGCAACAGCCATGGGACTGATCGTTTGCGTCGGTGAGGTCGTCGGCGGATTCGCGTTCACCTGGCTCGCCGGAGTCCTCGCCGACCGTTCGAGCCTCGTGACGCCAGTGCTCATCGAGACCGGTTGTGCGGTCGTCGCGGGCCTTTTGTGCCTGCTGCTGATCGAGACCGCGCCGGTGAAGGTGCACGCTGCGGCCCGGACGCTGAGCGCCGGAGCCGTGCCACGCGCCTGACGGTGCGGGCCTCTTAAGGCCGCGCGGCCAACTCCTGCAGGGTGGCGATGCGGACGATCGCCGGCGGGTGCGAATCGTAGAAGGCGGAGGTGATGCGATCGGGCGTCAGCGTCGTCGCATTGTCCCGATACAGCTTCACGAGCGCATCCGCCAGCTGCTTGGCGTTCGCATGCTGTGCCGCGAAGCGATCGGCCTCGAACTCGTGGCGGCGCGACCACCAGGCCGAGAGCGGCGTCAGAAAGAAGGTGAACACGGGCGCGACCAGCAGGAAGAGCAGCAACGCGCCGTACGCCGACGCAGCGCGCAGTCCCAGTGCCGCATAGAAGCCCGGCTGGCGGGCGAGCGAGGCGAGCACGGCGAGGCCGACGAGACTGACCCCCGCTGAGGCGAGCAGCCGCTTGCGGATATGGCGCAGGCGGAAATGCCCCAGCTCGTGGGCCAGCACCGCTTCCACCTCGGCCGCTGCGAGCCGGTCCAGCAAGGTGTCGAAGAATACGACGCGCTTGTTGCGGCCGAGCCCGGTGAAATACGCATTCCCGTGTGCCGAGCGGCGTGAGCCGTCTACGACGAACACACCCTTCGAGGCGAAACCGCAGCGCGCGAGGAGTGCATCGATGCGTGCTTTGAGCGCGGCATCCGCCAGGGGGGTGAAGCGATTGAAGAGCGGCGCGATGAACGCCGGCCATGCCCAGGTGAGCGCGAGCGACACCGCAAGCCACGCCACCCACGCGTAGAGCCACCAGAGCGCGCCGCCTCGCCTCATGAGCATCAGTGCTCCCAGCACGAGGGGTACGCCGATCAAGAGCGCGAGCAGCAGTCCCTTCAGGCGGTCGGCAAAGAACAGTCCGAGCGTGGCGCGATTGAAGCCGAAGGCAGCCTCGACGCGGAACGTACGCCAGAGAGCGAACGGCAGACCGACGAGGGCCGTGAGGGCGAAGACGGACAGCATCACGGCGAGGCCGTGCCACGGCTCGCTCCAGCCGGCTTTGCGCCAAAGCGCATCGAGTCCGGCGATGCCGCCGCCGAGCGTGAGCACGAGGACGATGACGGCGTCCACCAGCGCCTCCACCCGTCCGAGCCGCACGCGCGCGATCGTGTAATCGGCCGCCTTCTGATGCTCGGCCAGCGACACCTGACTCGCGAAGGCGCTCGGCACCCGATCGCGATGGGCGCGCGCAGCGCCGATCTGGCGCGAGGCGAGCCAGAGCCGCAGCGACGTGCCCGCAACGAGAGCGATGAGGAATGCCACCGTGAGCCACGCCATCGGTATCATTCGTTCCAATGCACCCCACGGCTCACCTGTGCAGCCACCTCATTCAGGTGCGAGCCATCGAGCGTGAGGACGGCGAGCGTACCCCCCGCTGCCGGAATCAGCATGCCGCTGAAGCCTCCCTCGTTGAAGCGTTGCGTGTGTCCGATGTGCTCGTGGCGCAGGATCATGACGGTGTAGGGCCCGTGTGGCGTGCGCACGACGAGGTGCGGCACCTCATGCCCTCTGAACATACAGCTGCGCGCATAGACCACTCGCGTCGGATCGCTCAGTGACACCCCGGCATTGTGCAGGATCGTCGCGACAGTGGCCGCCGGCGCGGGTTGCGCGCTCGACCAGCTGGCAGGCTCGCCCTTCACGTGCTCCACGACCTCCGCCGCGAGGCTCGCAGAGGGTCGCAGGCCGAAGATGAGCGCGGCGACACCCGCGGCAATGACCAGGCTCGCTGCCAGGGCCCAACGCCGGGTGGTCATGGAAAATGCGGCCCGCGCACGCCGGGAGGCCTCCGCCTCGCACAACGCTCGACGCAACTGCTGCTCCAGGCGCTGCGTCTCCTCGGCGAAGCGCGTACAGGCCGCACAGCCGTTCAAATGCTCGCGCAGCGCGGGGCTTGCGCATCCCGGATCACCGCCGATCTGTCGCCGCGCCTCCTCGCAGGTCATGGCGCGCACTCGTCGGGTATGTCCGGCGCGGCCGGCAGACCGCAGATCGTGCGCAGTTTGTTGCGTGCGCGGAACAGACGGGTGAGCACGGCCCCAGGCGACAGCTCCAGCTCGTGGGCGATCTCGGTGGTCGTGAAACCGCCCATCACCTGCATCACGAGCGGGATACGGTAGTCCTCCGGGAGCCTCAAGATCGCCAGTCTCAATTCGGCGAGATCGCTGTCGCCCGTACGGGCGAGCTCGGTGTCCTCGCTCGCGATCGCATCGTGCAAGTTGGTCGTCTCCAGGCGCTTGCGCTCGTACAGGCGCGCATGCTCGCGCCGCACGATGGTCAGCAGCCAGCCGCGAACTGCCGCCGGATCCTCGAGCGTCTCGCGCGACCGCCACGCCCGCAGCAGAGCCTCCTGCACCACGTCCTCGGCGAGGGTGCAATCGCGCGTGAGCCAGCGGGCAAAGCGCAGCAGCTCGGGTCGCAGCGCCGCGAACAGGCGGCTGGCGGCGGCGTCATCCTTGGTCTGACGCGCGTCCTCCAGGAGGGAGACCGGATTACCGGGCGGCATATTGCGCATGCGGCTCCGATGATAGCCGGAACGCGGCGCTTGAATCCGTCCGCCGATTGGCGGAGTAATAGTTACGAACTCAGTCCGGTCTTCATGTCGGGCGGTTCTCGTGACCGGCTGCGTCCTCGGTGGGCGCCATTCCCCCTCACTATCAAAGACCAGGAGAGGTTTATGTCTATGACCAAAAGAGTCGGCGGTGCGGCCGTTGCTACCGCTGCAGCCCTGCTGTTCAGCTCGGTGGCAGCCAATGCGGCGGGTGCGGCCGAAGCGACAGTCAAGTGTATGGGCGTCAATGCCTGCAAGGGGCAGTCCGCCTGCAAGTCCTTTCAGCATCAGTGCAAGGGTATGAATTCGTGCAAGGGACAGGGCTTCGTCGAGATGAGCAAGGATGACTGCAAGGCCGCCAAGGAAAAGGCGAAAGCAGCCAAGTAACTGGCAGTCGGTCGCGGGGGCGGCGGCACCGATCCGCGCGGATCGGTCGCTCGCTGCCTCCGCTGCGCCGCCACAGGGCGACTTCCAAGCACCCATGAGATCCCTGGGCTTCGGGTTGGGTCTGCGCAACGAGCACTACGAGGCGATGCTCGCGGAGCGGCCGCACGTCGACTGGCTCGAGGTGCTCACGGAGAACTACCTCGTCGAAGGGGGCAAGCCGCTGCATTACCTCGAGCGCATGCGCGAGCGCTATCCGCTCGTGATGCACGGGGTCTCGCTTTCGATCGGCAGCGTCTGCGCGCTCGATCGGCAATACCTGCGTCAGCTAAAGCAGCTCGCGGCGCGCGTGCAGCCCGAGTGGATTTCGGATCATCTTTGCTGGACCGGGGTCGACGGGATCAACCTGCACGATCTGATGCCGCTTCCCTACACGGCAGAAGCGCTGCGCCACGTCGCTCGGCGGGTGGGCCAGGTGCAGGACTTTCTCGGCCGTCGCATTCTGCTCGAGAACGTCTCGAGCTATGTCTCCTACGCGGCATCCGAGCTCACCGAGTGGGAGTTCCTCGCCGCTCTGGCGGCTGAGGCTGACTGCGACATCCTCCTCGATATCAACAACATCTATGTGAACAGCTTCAATCATGGCTTCGATCCGCAACGCTTCATCGCGGCGATGCCGCTCGAGCGTGTGCGCCAGTTGCATCTGGCCGGCCACAGCCATCACGGCAACTACATCGTCGACACGCACGATGCGCCGGTGGCTGAGCCCGTCTGGGAGCTGTATCGCTCGGCGGTGCAACGCTTCGGATCGGTGGCCACCATGATCGAGCGCGATGCCAATATTCCGGCGCTCGCAGAGCTGGTCGGGGAGCTCGAGACCGCTCGCGCGCTCGCCGCCGCCGTGCGCGCCGAGAGCCGTGGCGCCAGCCCGCGCGCGAGCCTTGCGGTGAGCGCATGAAGCTGCGCGAGCTGCAGCGCGCGATGCAGGCGCACGTGCTGCACGGAGCGCAGGAGATCGCCGCCGAAGTGCTCGCGTCGCAGCGCTTTGATATCCCGACGCGTCTGGGAGTGTACGGCCAGGGCTATGCCGAGCGACTGGTCGAGGCGCTCGCGATCACGTATCCCGCTGTGCAGGAGGCGCTCGGACGGGCGAGCTTTGCGCTGCTGGTGCGGGAGCTTGCCCACCGCGCGCCCTCGCGCAGCTTCTCGGTCCGACACTACGGTCGTGAGCTCTCCGAGTCGATCGCGATGCAACTGACCGGCACACGAGGGCGCGGAGCGGCCGAGCTGGCGCGCTTCGAGTGGGCACTCGCGCATGTGTTTGACGCACGCGATGCGCCACGCATGCTCCACGCCGAGCTCGAGCAGCTCGCAGCGGCGCGCTGGCCGAGGCTCGTGTTGCGCACCGTGCCCGCCGTGCAGATCGTGACGCTGACCACGAATGCCGTGCGCTGGTGGCGTGCGGCCTGTGCAGGCGCACCGCGGCCCCGGCAGTGGCGCTCGCAGCGCGCGCAGCAATGGCTGCTGTGGCGCCGCGAGCTCGCCGTTTATTTTCGCCCCTTGGCGCGCGATGAAGCCCGCGCGCTCGAGGCGCTGCAGCAGGGTCGCACCTTCGGGCTGCTCTGTGAGCAGCTCGCCACGAGTGCGACCCCGGAGCGCGCGGCGGCGCGCGCTGCAACGCTGCTGCGCACGTGGATCGAGGAGGGCCTGCTGCTCAGTCTTGCCGCGGCCGCATGATCGAGCGGCGCACGGCCGCAAGCCTCGCATCATCGCGCAGGCGCACGCTTGCGCCCTCGGGCTGCACACCGAGTCGCATCCAGAGCGCCGGCAGATCGGTTGTGACCGGGCGATCCTTCATCTGCGCGTAGAGCTCTTCGAGCACCGGCGCGCCGACGGCGCGGTCGCCGACTTGGAAGACCCGCGCGATGGGCCAATCGGCCTCGAGACCGCCGCTCGAGTCGAGCACGGCCCGCAGCGCATCCTGCAGGCCGAATTTGTTGCCGGTGCGCTCATGAATCTCGATATCCGCAAGCAGACAGAAGAGTGCGCCGCCCCAATAAGTGCGTCCCCAGGTGTGCGTGTGATCCAGTCCCTCATCGCCGGGCTGCGGCAGCCCGTGCGGCATCGAGCGCACGGCCTCGGCCCACACATCCACTTCGGCTCGGTTGTGCCCCTGGACGCGGGCGATTCCCTCGACATAGGTGGCCAGGCCCTCGGCTAGCCAGGCATGCTCAGGGCCCACATCGGGCAGGGCGAGATGCGTCATCTCGTGCACCAGAACCCAGTCGTCGAGCAAGGTCGACTCACTCACGTCGCGGCCCACGCGCAGACGAATCACGGCGTGGGGTTGCCCGAAGGTGGTACCGCCCGCGATGCGCTCGCCGCTCGTCGGTGCAACGACGATCACGAGGTCGCGCACGGGGAAATGGCCGTAGTAGGCGGCGACGATCCGAGCCGAGCGCTCGATCCATCGCGGTATGCGGGAGGGCTCACCGCTCATTGCACGCTCGTCGAGCTGCAGATGAACCGTGGCACCGGCGACTGCGAGCGTGCGCCCGGGCGGCATCTGCGCAAGCGCGGTCTCGGGCGCGACGCGAAGCATGAGCACGAGACTTGCCACAAGGCCGAGCGGCAGTCGCGCGCAAGGCCAGCTCGGTGGATGCAAGGCGGCGTACCCGAGGCTCAGGCCGGCAGATCGCGCACCGCGCGCACGAGATGCGGTCCGAGCTCCGCGATCGATCGGCAGCCGAGGTGACCGAGCGTGCGGTCGATCTCCGTGGTCAGGATCTCGAGGGCGCGGCGTGCCCCGCGCTCGCCTCCCGCGGACAGTCCATAGAGTGTGGCCCTCCCGATCATGATCGCGTGTGCACCCAGGGCGAGTGCCTTGATCACATCGCTGCCGCGGCGAAAGCCACTATCGATGACGATGCACGTGCGCTTGCCGACCGCGCGCGCGATCTCGGGCAGCACATCCATCGGTGACACGCAGTAATCGAGCTGTCGCCCGCCGTGATTGGTCAGCACGAGCCCGTCGGCTCCCAGTGCCACGGCCCGTTCGGCGTCGGCTACGCTCAGCACCCCCTTCACGAGCAGCTTGCCGCGCCACATGTTGCGCAGCCAGGTGATGTCCTCCCACGTGATGCAGGGTGCGAAGAGGTCCGGAATGATGGTGCTGCCGCCCACGGCATTCGCTCCACCGGGTGGCAGGCAGGAGAGCAGGTTCTCGAAGCGCGGCACACCCTTGCGCAGCAGTACCTCGTACAGCCAGTGAGCGTGGCGCAGCGCATCGAGCACGTTGCGCCAGGTCGGCTTGCCCGGCGCGCGATAGTTACGACGGTCCCATTCACGGTGCCCGAAGACGTTCGCGTCCGTCGTGAAGACGAGTGCCTCGTATCCGGCTGCGCCGGCCCGTGCCACGATCTCCTCGGCCGCCGCGCGGTCGCGCATCACATACAGCTGCATCCACAGCCGCCCGCCGGCCTCCGCCGCCACATCCTCCAGGCGCACCGTGGAGACGGTGCTGAGGCAGAATGGAATGCCGGCGGCTGCTGCGGCGCGCGCGAGCGCGATGTCCCCGCGCGGATAGAGCAGTCCATTGCCGCCCGTGGGCGCGACGATGAGCGGTGCCGGAGAGGGGCGCCCGAAGAGCTCGATGCGCTGCTGCCGCCCGCTGGTATCGATCAAGGTCTGCGGCTGCAGCAGGAGCGCTTCCAGCGCGCGACGATTGCGGCGCAACGTGGCCTCGTCCTCCGCTCCCCCTTCCACGTACTCGAAGATGAAGTTCGGTACCTTGCGCCGCGCGATCTCGCGCAGGTCGCCGATGGTGAGTGCTCGTGAGACATCAGAGCCGCTAAAGGTGCGGCGTCGCCATGGCATGTCGGGTGACCCCGTTCGAAGTGCGCAAGCGTTGCAGGCGCGGCAGGCTAGCAGCTTTGCCGGTGACAATGAACCGCGCCACGCGCCAACCCACGCGGCTGCCCGCTACAATGGGAACATGAGTGCGAGTCGGTGCGCGTACGGGAGGGCGCTCGGGTGGGCGCGAGTGCTCGCACTTGCCGCCTGCGGAGCAGTCGCGGGCATGAGCGCATGGGGAGCTGCGCTCGCGGCGGATGCCGTCGTCTTGCTGCCCTATTCTCCGGGCCTTGATCCCAAGGCCATGGACCGCTCGGTCGATCCGTGCGAGGACCTGTACACCTACGCGTGCGGCGGCTGGCAGAAGGCCAATCCCATTCCGCCCGAGCAGAGCAGCTGGGACGTCTACAGCAAGCTCGCGATCGAAGTGCGCACCTTTCTCAAGGGAATTCTCCAGCAGCTCGCACCGCCTGCGGCGAGCCGCACGCCGGAGCAACAGCGCATCGGCGACTACTACGCGGCCTGCATGAACGTCGATGCCGTGGAGGCCGCCGGCAGCTCACCCCTGCAAGGGGAACTGGCACGTATTGCAGCGCTTCCCGACAAGCGGGGCCTCGGTGCGCTGCTTGGCGATCTGCACACAAGCACCTGGGGCAGCGGCCTCATGTTTGCGAGCGGTGTGGAGCAGGATGCGCGGGATGCGACCCGCATGATCGCCGCGCTGGATGCGGGCGGCCTCGGTCTGCCCGATCGGGACTACTATACGAAGCAGGACAGGAAGTCTGAGGAGATCCGCGCGCGCTATCGCACGCACATCGCACGGGTGCTGAGCTTGCTCGGCGAGTCGCGTGACGCATCGCAGGCCGATGCCCAGGTGGTCCTGCGCATCGAGACCGCGCTCGCGGCCTCCTCGTTGACGATGGTCGACAAGCGCGATCCCTACAAGGTCTACCACCGCAGCACGCTCGATGAGCTGCAGAAGCTCGCTCCGGAGCTCGACTGGGCCGCCTATTTCAAGGCGAGCGGACTCGTGGTCACGCCGTGGCTCAACGTCTCGGAGCCGCAGTTCGCAAGCGAGCTCAGCGCGCAGCTCGCGAGCGAGCCGCTCGAGGATCTCAAGACTTACCTGCGCTGGGCGGTCGCCGCCTCAGCCTCGCGCTATCTGTCCTCCGCCTTCGTCAGCGAGGACTTCGCCTTCAATCGTGCTTATCTGCTTGGAACCGAGCGCGACCAGCCGCGCTGGCAGAAATGCGTCGCCTGGATCGATCGTGATCTCGGTGAGGACCTCGGCCAGGAGTTCGTGGCACGGGAGTTCCCGGCGGCGACTCAGGCCGCAGCGCTGCACATGACCGAGCTGATCGAGGCCGCGATGCGAGAGCGCATCGAGCGGCTGAGTTGGATGACGCCGGAGACCAAGGCGCAGGCGCTCGCCAAGCTACAGGCGGTGCGCAACAAGATCGGCTATCCGCGGCACTGGCGCGATTACTCGACGCTGGTCATCCGGCGCGACGACTTCTTCGGCAATGTGCAGCGGGCCGCCAGGTTCGAGTCGCATCGCGAGGCCGACAAGATCGGCCGCCCCGTAGATCGCGACGAATGGGAGATGACGCCGCAGACGGTCAACGCCTACTACGATCCGCAACTCAACGACATCAACTTTCCGGCGGCCATTCTCCTGCCGCCGCTCTTCGATGCGCGCATGGACGCCGCGCCCAACTACGGGGACACCGGCGGCACCATCGGTCACGAGCTGACCCATGGCTTCGACGACAACGGACGCCAATACGATGGCGCAGGCAACTTGCGCAACTGGTGGACGGCGGCGGATGCCAAGCAGTTCGACGAGCGCGCGCAGTGCGTGCGCGACCAGTATGCCGGCTACACGGTCGTGGACGACGTGAAGATCAACAGCGCGCTCACTGCCGGCGAGGACATCGCCGACTTGGGCGGCGAGCTGCTCGCGTGGATGGCGTGGCAGGCCGATCAGGAGCACCGAGCCACCGCGAATCCGGCCGAGACACGCGACGGACTGACAGAGGCACAGCGCTTCTTCGTCGGCTTCGCGCAGTGGGCCTGCGGCAATGTGCGCCCACAGCGGCTGCGCGCGTCGGCCCTGGTGGATCCGCACTCACCCCCGCGCTACCGCATCAATGGCGTCGTCAGCAACATGCCGGAGTTCGCGGCGGCGTTTCATTGCCGAAGCGGGCAGGCGCTCGTGAAGCCGGCGAGCAAGCGCTGCTCGATCTGGTAACGCGCGGCGCGCTCTCCTGCGCGCTCAGTGCTGCTCGCGGGCAAATGACAAGCAGCTCTCGAGAACCCTGCGGAGCACCTCGCGCAGCGGTGCTGCATAGGTAGGATCGTAGGGCGGCGGCCAGGAATCGGCGTGCACCGGGCCGGGCACCTCGGGCAGGTAGCCGCGGCAGGCGAGCTCCATCTGCAGCGCGTGGACTCCCGCCGCGGGCCGACCGTGGTGGCGGGTGATATAGCCGCCTTTGAAGCGGCCGTTGACGATGCTCGTGTAAGTGCTCGCTGCGCATACGGCGGCGACGCGCGTGCCGAGCGTGACCGCGCAGCTCGTACCATCCACGGTACCGATGTTGAAATGCGGCAGCTCGCCTGCGAACAGACGCGGAATGCGCGAGCGAATGGAATGGCAGTCGTAGAGCACGACCGCGGCGTGTCGTGCGCGCAGGCGCTCGAGCTCGACGCGCAGCGTATCGTGATAAGGACGAAAGTACTGTTCCGTGCGCAGCGCGATCGCCCGCGCATCCGGTTGCGCGCCCGGCAGATAGAGCGGCTCGCCGTCGAAGGTGACCGTCGGACACAGCTCCGTGGTCGCTTGCCCCGGGTAGAGCGAGGCACCGGAAGGGTCGCGATTCACGTCGATCACGGTGCGCGAGATCCGCGTTACCACCACGGTGGCATCCAGCTCGCCGGCGAAATCGTACAGCTGATCCACCCACCAGTCCGCATCGCGCCTTGCGATCCAGGGTGAGATCAGCCCCTGCGCCACCCCGGCGGGCAACTCGGTACCGCAATGCGGAATGCTCAGCAGCAGCGGCGCGCTGCCGCGGGTAATGCTCAGCCACTCGGGCATGGGCGCGCACCGTCTTGCGTATTCATGGGCCTGCTATTATCCCTCGCGCACATGAGTAACGGCGCGCTTTGGTTTCGCTCGGCGCTGCTCGAGCATGGCTGGGCCAGGGATGTCCGCATACAGATCGCGGGCGCCCGGATCGCGCGGATCCAGACGGGGGTGGCCGCCGCAGCGGACGATGAGCGGCACGGCGTCGCTCTTCCGGGCATGCCGAACGTGCACTCGCACGCCTTCCAGCGCGCCATGGCGGGACTTACCGAAGTTGCTGGCCGCGCCGCCGACAACTTCTGGAGCTGGCGCGAGCTCATGTACCGCTTCGTCGAGCGGCTCGAGCCACAGGATGTGGAGGCCGTGACGGCCTTTGCCTACGCGGAGATGCTCGAAAGCGGCTACACGCATGTGGCCGAGTTTCACTATCTGCACAACGACCTGGACGGGCGCCCCTACGCTCATGCGGGCGAGATGGCCGAACGGATCGCCGCGGCGGCACGCGTTACCGGTATTCGCCTGACACTCCTGCCCGTGCTTTATGCGCACAGCAACTTCGGCGGCGCGGCGCCCCTGCCCGCGCAGCGGCGCTTCATCAACGATATCGGCCGGTTCGCGCGCGTGCTCGAGGCGAGCCGCGGCGCCTTGCAGGCGCTCGAGGATGCGAATCTCGGTGTGGCCCCCCACAGCCTGCGCGCCGTGACCCCCGCAGAGCTGAGCGAGGCGGTGCGGCTCACTCCTGCCGGACCGATTCACATCCACGTGGCAGAGCAGACGAAAGAGGTCGACGATTGTCTCGCTTGGTCGGGGCAGCGCCCTGTCGAGTGGCTGCTCGAGCATGCGCCCGTCGATGAGCGCTGGTGCCTTGTGCATGCGACGCACATGACAGCCGAGGAGACGCGCCGAGCTGCGGCAAGCGGTGCGGTTGCGGGTCTTTGCCCCGTGACCGAGGCCAATCTCGGCGACGGCGTGTTCCCGGGTCCGGAGTTCCTGAGCGCGGGTGGCGCCTACGGCATCGGCTCGGATTCGAACGTACTGATAGATCCGGCGCAGGAGCTGCGGACACTCGAGTACGGTCAGCGCCTGACACGCCGCCAGCGCAACGTGATGGCAAGCCGTGCGCAGCCATCGACCGCGCGGCGACTCTACGAGGAGGCGCTCCGCGGCGGGGCGCGTGCGCTGCGCCGCGACCTCACCGCACTGCGCGAAGGAGCGAGCGCTGATATCGTGAGCCTCGATTCCGAACGCCTCGCGCTTCTCGATCGCGAGGGTGATGCGCTTCTGGACAGCTGGATCTTTGCAGCGCGCGAGCCTCTCATCGATTGCGTCTGGCGAGGCGGGGCGAAGCGCGTGGTCGCGGGTGCACACGTTGCTCGCGAGCAGCTCGCGGCCAACTATCGTCGCGTGCTGCAGAAGCTGCTCGCGTAGCAGACGGTCCAGTTCGGGCACAGCCCGAGGATGCCCGAATCAGCCGGCGGCATCGCTCCAGGGCGGAGGTGCTGCACCTTCGGGCAGCGGCGTACGCGCGACGTTCATGAGGAGCGCGAGCAGCGCGTAGTAGCCGCACACGCCGCACAGGTCGACCACACCCGGCTCTTGAAGCAGCGCGAGCGCAGCCGCGTACACATCGTCGGCGACCGCGTGGCTTGTGTGCAGCTGCGTGCAGAAATCGTAGATAACTGCCTCGTCTGGCTGCATCGCATGGGGTCGCCGACCGCCACCGAGCTCTGCGAGCAAGGATGAGGACAGACCTGATGCCAGCGCCTCCGGGGCGTGCACGTGCCACTCGTACGCCTGGCGAAAGTGATGCGCGGTCACGAGAATCGCCAGCTCGCGCAGCCGGGCGGGCAGCGCGCTGTCGTAGCGCAGGTACTCCCCCAGGCGTTGCGCGCGATCCGTGAGCTCCGGGCTGCGCAGCATCGCAACGAAGGGCCCGAAGAGCGCCCCGCGGCGTCCGCGCACCAGCGCGTCGCGGACGCGGCGCTGCGCCTCGGTGAGCGCGGGGTCGGCGATTGGCGGCAGGCGATCGGCAACGGGCATGCCTGGATACTCTCAAAATGCGTATGACAGGCCGGCAAAAAATCCCCGCCGGGGACCATACTGCGGCGCGAACACGCCGACGCCGGAGCCGCTGCGGATCTGATAGACCTTGTCGAAGAGGTTGATCACGTCGAAACGCAAGGTGAGTGGACTCGTGCCACCGATGCGGAATGCGTGCGTGAGGCCGAGGTTGACCTGAGTGTAACTCGGCGTGTGATCGCCGTTGGGGACCGTGGAGCCGTCCGCTAGAACGAGATCCTGGCGCAGTCCCGTGCCGAAGATCATGTCGGCGCTGGCGCGCGTGCCGCCCCAGAGATAGGAGACTCCGCCCGATGCCGACACGCGCCCCTCGTGATCGAGGTGGATGTAATTGTTGGCAATGTAGTTGAGGTCGTCCTGAGCGAAGTTGAACTGCGCGGACTCGACCTGCTTGCCCTTGGCGGTCTGGAAGGCGAGGTTCGCATAGACGGAAAAGTTGCTCACGGTGTAGTTCTCCGTGAACTCGATGCCGGCAATGTGGCCGTAGCGATAGTTGAACGGAGTGAGAATGATCGGTGCGCCGAACTGACCCTCGTCGATGAGATGTCGCGCCTGCTCGAGGTAGCTGTCCACGCCGAGCGTCAGACTCTCGAACAGTTTCTGCTGCACGCCGAAATCGTAGTAGTTGGCGCTCTCGGCGATCGGCGGCGAATTTTCCGTGTTCGAGCCCGGCGGCAAGGCGCTCGTGCCGTAGTACTTGTTCAAGCTCTGGCTCGCAATCAACTCGAAGGGTGGGGGAGTGAAGTAACTCGAATATCCGCCGTGTATGGTCGTGTTGTGCGGCAGTTGCCAGACGAAGTTGACCCGTGGGCTGGTCTGACTGCCGCTCGAGTAGCCGGTGTAGTGATCGAAACGCACACCGTAGTTGAGCGTGAAACCGGAGAATATCCGCCACTCATCCTGCAGATAGACGCTCTCGATCGCCTGCGTCTGCGAGCTATTGTCGATGATCGTCTGCGGAACCGTGACTGGTGTCGTGGCAAAGCATGTGGGCGGCGCGTCGGCACCCAGACACAGGACCTGCGACGTGCTGTTGTTCGTGGCCCAGTCGTGCTGCACATAGAAGCCGGCGCGCACCGTATGCGCATCGCTCAGCTTGTACGAGCCGTCGGTTTGCCAGGCCACGGCGGTGTCGTCCTTGAAGGCGTCCTGCGCGATCCCGTTATAGAGCAGGTCGCCGGTCCAATCCGGCAGGTAGTGCAGGCTCGTGTAACGAGCCGAGACCGAGCTCTCCCAGTTGAGCGCTCCCGCGGAGTGCTGCCAGGTGAGGATCGCGTACTCAGCGAGCTCGTGCTGGTTCTCATCCAAATTGTCGCTGAGGAACATGGTTTGACCATTCACGTTCAGCCCCATCGTGGGCTGCAGCCCACGCTGGTTCGGAATCTCGAAACTGTCGTCCGAGAGCCCGAGGATCAGGGAAATGCGATTGTGCTCATCCACGATGTGCTCGAGGAAGCTGAAGAGGTGTGCCTGCGTCGAGTCGTCGTGCAGCGGATTCGAGCTGCCGTCCGGGGATTCGATGCCGAGGCCGGTATGCAGAACGTCGCCGGTGAGGTAGTAGCTGAAGTTCCCGGAGCTGCCACCGTATTCTGCCGCAGGATGAATGGTGTCGTGGCTGCCGCCATAGATTGACACCTCGCCGCCGGGTTGCAGCAGCCCGCTGTTGGTCGACAGATCGATGATGCCCGCCGTGCGCAACCCGTATTCCGCCGGCAGCGCGCCGGTGATCAGACTGAGCGAGGAAACGAGCCTCGGGCTGAGCGTCTGGCTGAAGACGCTGATGCCCTCGGGCAGGATGACGCCGTTCAAACGGTATTGCAGATCGTTGTGATCGCCGCGGACATGGAGCTGACCGAAGGAGTCCTGGACCACGTCGGGGGCCTGCAGCAATACCTGATTCATCTGCACATTCACGCCACCCGGTGCTGCCGCGATGGCCGCGCTGTCAATCGTGTAGGTCGAGGCACCTGTCTGCACCTCGATCTCGGCACGCGCGGCATTCAGTCGCTGCGCCGTGACGACGACGGTCTGAACCGCGCCACCGGCGCCAGCCTGATCCGCAACGGCGACCCGGCCAGCTTCGGGCTGGGATGCCACCGCATCCGTGGTGCTGGCGTCTGTGGCTGCGGGGACGATAGCGGCGTTGGCCGCCTGCAGCGCCGCCGGCGCGAGCGCGGACGCCCACAAGCCGATCAACACCCGAGGCAATAGGTTGCAGGCAAGCCGGCATGCCGCATGGGATGCAGCAACACGGACACGGACACGGAAATCGAACATCGGGGCTCTCCGCAAAAGCTGAAATGCCACACCGGCGCTCGATCGCTCGAGGCCGGCTCACGCGCAGGACCAGGATTCAGCTCAGGAGTGCGGGGGGCCGCGACTGCGAGGCGTCGGGGCGTGTGCCCGCAGGATCGTCGCGCGCGGTGCGGGAGCGGGGATGAAGCCCGCCGGGGCTGCGGCGAACGCCACATGCGTGCCGCTGATCGGACTCGACAGCTGCGCGTAGGCCAGGCAGCTGAGGCAGACGGTGCCATCGGGCAGCCGTGGATCCTGCCGCAGCGTCGGCTGCTCGGCGCCGGCGCTGTAATAGGCGTGATCGAGCTGGTGCAGCAGCGCCCCGTGCTGGCCGAGAGCCAGCAACAGCAGCAGCAACACCAGACGCGATCGATGCATAACGAGCAAGCCCAGCAGAGGTCCGCGCGCAGTGTACCCTCTCGGACGGCGCCGCGCAGCGCTCGAGCTTCGAAACCGCATGACGCGCGGGGTTGCGAGCGCAACAGCCCCTGACCCCGGGTCCTGCTTTGGCTCCTCGCCCGCAGCCGCACGTGCCATCATGCGGCGCGAATCCCGAATCCAGCGGCCGGAGGCGACCGATGTCCACACCTCCTCGTATCGTTTCGTTCCGTGTCACTACACCGGCACAGCATTCCGCGCCCGCCGCCGAGAGCATCCTGTCGGGTCAGCCACAGGTAACGACCTGGAATCATTACACCGATGACTCCAAGCAGTTCTTCGCCGGCATCTGGGCTGCCACGCACGGAGCCTGGCGCGTGCGCTACACGGAGCACGAGTTGTATCATCTGCTCGCCGGGCGCATCGTCATCGTCGCGACGAGCGGTGAGCGCTACGAGTTTGCCGCCGGTGATACCTTCGTGATTCCCGCAGGCTTCGTCGGCACCTGGGAGGTGCTTGAGGACTGTCGCAAGATCTATGCGATCTTCGAGCGGGCGGGCTGAGGCGGCAGCGCGCGTGCGAATTGCTCCGCTCGGCGTGCTCGGAGTATGTTGTGGGGCAGCGGGGTCGCCGAGATCGAGCGGTCCGCGGACTATGCCGGAAAACGACGGATGTCAGGCTCAGCACGCACCCGCCTTCTGATCAGCATCGCCCTGCTCGGGATCGGGATGACGCAGGGGGTGCGCGCGCACCACTCGGTCGCCGGCGAGTTCGACATCCACAAGATGCTGCGCCTCAATGGCGTCGTGTCCAAGGTCGATTGGGCTAATCCGCACATTTATGTTCACCTGAGCGTCAAAGACGCAGACGGCGCCACGGCTGAGTGGCGGCTCGAGACCGTGCCGGTGGCAATGATGCGCAAGGCCGGATTGAGCAAGGAGATGCTGCTCGGCAATGGCCAGACGGCGACGGTGGAGGTCTATCCGGCCCGGGACGGGACGCCGCATCTCGGCTTTATGGCCAAGATCACCTATGCGGACGGCCATCACTATCAATTCGCGCCCGATTCGCCCGCGGCCGCCGCGCGTTGAGCCGGGCGCTGCGCGGCGTGCTGCCGCGACGAGGTAACTCGCATGCGCTCACATGCCAATGCTCCTCGCACTGCTGCGCCTCGAACGGGCCTCGTGGCTGCCGCGGGGCTTGCCGCCCTCATGGGCTGCTCGCAAGGGGTCGGCGAACGAGCGGAGGCGGCCGGGAGCGCGCCCGGCACCGCCGCCGCGACGCCACGCCTCGCAGACGGCCATCCCGATCTGAATGGCACGTGGGATAACGGCTCGGGCATCGATTTCATTCGTCCACAGAAATCGGCCGACGGCTCGGTGTGTCTCTTGGGCTGCGCGCCGGCAGCCCGACCGGTCGCGGCGGCGGATCGCGGCGCGCCGCCGCCGAACTTCCCCAAGTACCGGGCGCAATTTCTCGCCAAGGTCAAACAGCTCAACGACGAGCAGCTGCAGTCCGATCCGGTCCTGCATTGCCACTCGCCGGGCCTGCCGCGGATCGGGCCTCCGGACAAGATCATCCAGATTCCCGGTCAGATCGTGTTCCTGTACGACGATGTGTCCGGCGCCTTCTGGCGCATCGTCCCGACCGATGGTCGCGCGCAGCGTACGGACGTCGAGGATAGCTCGCTCGGCGATTCGATCGGCCACTGGGAAGGCGACACCTTGGTCGTTGAGGCGACGAGATTCAGCGACGATACCTGGCTTACCGACAACGGCGCGTTCCACACCAGTGACATGCGCGTGACCGAGCGCATACGGCGCAACGGCGACACCCTCGAATGGCAGGCGACGGTGGACGATCCGAAGGTGCTCGAGCAACCCTGGAAGACGCAGGTGCGCATCGCGAAGCTCACCAAGCAGGAGCTGGTAGAGCCCACACCCTGCGTCGATCAGGACCTCGCGCACGTGGTGGACAAGACTCACCACGACAATCCACGTTAGCGCTGGCCTGAGGAGCATCGCCTGGCGAGCTCGTCGGCCCGTTCACATCGCCGGCGGCGACACCACCGATTCAACCGCGCGTGCGATGGCGACCAGCGCTCGGTCCTGCCCCTGATCACCCATCAGCATGAGCCCGACCGGAGCTTCTCCGGCTTGCTGGATGGGCAGGGAGATCGCGCAGCCGTCGAGAAAGTTCGCAATCGCCGGATTACGCAGCATCAGGGCGTTGGCGCGGAAGTAGCTGGTGTCATCGGCGAGCTCATCGACGGGCGGTGCGACGATGGGCGCGGTCGGCATGACCACCGCATCGAAGCCGGCGGTCAGCTGGCGGACGCTGCGTTGCATTGCCGTGCGAGCGCGCTGCAGCTCGAGATAATCCGCGGCCGTCTGCTCGCGGCCCTTCAGGATGCGCACCGCGACCCGCGGGTCGATGGCATCGGGCTCCCGATCCAGGATCTCGCGATATTCGGCATAGGACTCCGCGGCGCTGAAGCCGCCCTTCGCATGGATTTGCGGCAAGCGCAGCAGCTCTGCGAGCGGTGCACGCGCGATGTGCGCGCCCGCGCCGGACAGAGCACCCAAAGCCCGCTCGAAGCTCTGCGCTACGGCTGGTTCGAGATCCTCGAGCACATACGATTGCGGGAGCAGCAGCCGCAAAGCACGCAGCGAGCACGGATCCGGGACGCGCACCTCTTCGCCAGCAATGACGGCGTCGAGTAGCGCGCAGCAGCCCACCGTGCGTGCCAGTGGCCCCACCGAGTCAAGCGTGCTCGACAGCGTCATGACACCGGCGCGTGGCACGCGCCGCGCCGTCGGCTTGAATCCCACGATGCCGCAGAGCGCGGCCGGGATGCGGCACGATCCTCCGGTGTCCGTTCCCAGTGCGCCGTGGGCCATCGCATCGGTGACGGACACGGCGGCGCCGGAGGAGGAGCCGCCGGGAATGCGGCCCGTGGCGCGATCGAACGGATTGAGTGGCGTGCCGTAGTGCGGGTTCAGGCCCAGACCGGAATACGCGAGCTCGGTCATGTTGGTGCGGCCGAGGATGATCAGGCCGGCGGCGCGCAGCCGACTGACCACTCGAGCATCGGCCGAGGCGGCTGGCCGGCTGCGCAGCACCCGCGATCCCGCCGTCGTCACGTGTCCGGCAATGTCGAACAGATCTTTGACCGACACAGGAATGCCCGCGAGCGGGGAGAGGCCCACAGCGGCGGCGCGCAGCCGATCGATGGCATCGGCCTGCGCGCGCGCCTGCGTGGCCAGCACTTTGATATAGGTGGCCGCGCCCTGTCCCTGGGGGTCGGCGATGCGCTCCAGGCACTCCTCGGTGAGCTGCCGTGCACTGCGGCGGCCTGCTGCGAGCTCTCCGGCAAGCTGCATCAAACTCGACATTTGCGCGGCATGGTAGCCGCGCCCGTGCGGGTAGGCCAGCCTTGGGCCTGCTGATTGCGACGCAGAGGCCGCAGTTGGCGCTGAGTTCATAACAAGTTGCGAGGGTCGGATCATGAACGTGGGATTTCTCGGCCTTGGACAGATGGGTAAGGCGATCGCCCTGAATCTTCTGCGGGCGGGACATCGGCTGTGTGTCTGGAACCGCTCGCCCGGTCCCGCACAGGAGCTCGCCGCGGCCGGCGCCCAGGTGGCCGCGCGCCCGCCCGACACGGCGCGCGCCGAAGTGCTCATGACCATGCTGGCAGATGATGAGGTCGAGCGCGCCGTGCTGCTCGAGCAGCACGTGCTCGAGGCGGCGGCCCCGGGGCTCGTGCACGTCAATCTCGCGACCGTGTCGGTCGCCTTCGCGAAGGAGCTGGCGAGGCTGCATCGCGAGCGCGGCATCGCGTACGTTTCGGCACCGGTCTTCGGCCGGCCGGAGGTCGCCCAGGCGGCGAAGCTCAACATCGTGATCGCAGGTGAGGAGTCGGCGCTCGAGCGGGTGCGGCCGCTGCTTGCTGCGATCGGTGAGCGGGTCTGGCCGGTCGGTGCGGATCCGGAGCGAGCGAACGTGGTGAAGCTCGCGGGAAACTTCATGATCGCGAGTGCGCTCGAGAGCATGGGCGAGGCGGTGGCGCTCGCGCATGGCTATGGGGTCGAGGCATCCGAGCTGCTGCAGATTCTCACCAGTACGCTGTTCGCCGCTCCCGTGTATCAGATCTACGGCCGCATCATCGCGGAGCGACGCTATGAGCCGGCCGCTTTTCGCCTGCGCCTCGGTTTGAAGGACGTACGGCTCGCGCTGCAGGCCGCCGAGTCGGCCCACGTGCCGATGCCCTTCGCGAGCGTGCTGCGGGACAACTTGCTCGCGGGGATGGCCAGCGGTCAGGCAGAGCACGATTGGGCGGCGATTGCGCGCATCATCATGCAACGTGCGGGCTTCGAGCGCGCTTGAGAGGTGCGAGCGCACGGAACTTGCTGCTGGCCTCGCACCTGAGTCAGCAGAGAGTACGACGATGCCCGAGAAAGCAACTGTCGAGCGCGCCAGGCGCGACCTGCGAGCCGGCAAGCGACCCAGCACCGCGGCCGGCGAGTTCGTGCGCGAGGAGATGGAGCACATCCGCGCGGGCAAGCACGGGGCACGCTCCACGAAGCAGGCCATCGCGATAGGTTTGTCGAAGGCCCGACGCGCGGGCATTCCGCTGCGCCCGCCGGCCCCCGGCCAGAGCTCGGAGCGTACGCGAGAGTCAGCCGAGCGCGCCTACGAGGTCGGTCAGGGTAAGCGTGCCCCGCGCTCACGTTCTGGCAAACGCTCGAAGGCGGTCAGCCGCGCGTTGAAGCGCGAGGCTCACTCCGCAGCCTCGAGGCGTGCGCTGTCGGCACAAGGCCGTCGAGGCGCTGCGGCGCGCCGGCGGCGCAAATCCGCGCGCGCGCCCAGTTCCCGCGCCTAGGGCTGTCGGCTCGCGGGCGGCGCCAATCCCTGCCCGTCGGTCAGCGGCATCGTCGGACCGCCCGCGTAGAAGTGGGAGGCGGGCGTGTGCTGCAGGAAGCGGTATGCGATGACTCCGAAGGGAACATCCGGACGGCTGTCAGGCTCCTGCTGCCAAGGGACCTGGCTGCGAAAGGCCGTCCACGCCGCCGTCGGTGCCGCCGCAAAGCTGCGCTTTGGATCTTCGACTTTGCGCACGTCGAGCCAGTAGGTCGCGGTGAGCAGGTCGTAAGCCAGTAGCTGCATCGTCAGGTCCACGACCTGACGACTGCGGCTAGCCTTCAGACGGCTGTAGGCTTCGATGTCCGCGACACCGAAATCGGCGGCGTTGCCCTCGGGCGTCACCGCCTGAGCATCGCTCTGGATCTCCGCCCACACGTCCATGAACGCGAAGTAGGGCTCGACCATCGCAGGCGAGAGGCGCAGCTGCTGCGGGGTCAGCACGTCCTTCGGAAAGATTCCGGTGAAGAATGCGGTGGGGCCCCGGTCGCTGAAGCGCTCGATGCGCTGCGCGATGGCAGCGTCCATGTTCGCCATGGCGGTCGTGAAGGCCTCGATCGCGTTGGTCATGGGATAGGGGTCCCAGTTCGCGCACGACAGCACATAACCGTGGCGGCCGTGACTCAGTGGACCGCCCTTCACGTAATACTTCATGAATTGCGGAGTCGACAGCTCCCAGGAGTCACTCGGTGAGGCATCGAGCAGCACGACCGGGTTCTGCTCGCCGGAGTTGATCTGCACCAGCACGTTGTCGCGCAGCGCCGCCCAGGCTTGCCAGGCCGATCCCTGGCGGATGTACGAGGCGCGCATGCTCTCGGGGTCCTGGATGATGCGCTTGGGATCATCCTCGAACAGGTAGCTGCCGCGCAGGATGTCGAGCACGCGGGCGCCATCCCACGCTACCCATTTGAAGGGCCGTTTCTGCTGCACGAGCGCGGCCATCGGCGTCACGCTCGAGTTCATGCCGAGCTTGTCCATGGCATGGATCAGATCGGCCCATTCGAGTGCTGCTCGGCCCTCCTCGACCAGGAGCACTGCGAGCGCATCGGCGTAAGCGTTGCTCGTGCCGCCGCCGGTTTGCGTCGCGAGCGGCTGTAGTCCGGCCTTCTTGAGTGCCGCCGCCGCGCTCATGCGCACGCCCTGGTAGTAAGCCTCGCCGCGACCGACCATGGTCGCAAGGAAGTTGCTCGTCAGGAACAGATCACCCTCGCCGAGGCTGCCGCGCGAGTACATGACGGGAGTGACGCGCTTGTTCAGCAGATCCGTGAGCAGTTGCATGAACTCCGGACCCGAGGCTTCGAAGGGCACCGAGTTGGCGCGGATGACGAGAAAGGCACGCACCAGCTCCTCTGAGTCGATCTCCGGCAAAACGCCCTCGCGCGCACCGGCGCGCGCGCTCGAGAGCTGCTCGAACTCCTGCTGCTTGACCTGCACTTCGCGCTGCGCACCGGCGCCGCGATTGAGTCCGTACACGGGGATGTTCTCCGCGCCGGCTTCCGCGCGCAGATCGCGGCCGTCGGCGGCACGCTGCAGCGCCTCCGGGCTGTAGCGGACCTGCGCCCCGCGGCGCGCGACATCGATCACCTGCTCGATCGTGAGATCATGGCCCGTGAGCGTGACCACGCGCCCGGGGGCAGCGGGCGTGATCGCACGGTACTCAACGCCAAATGCGGTGCGCGTCGCAAGGACCGCAGCAGCGGCGCAGACAGCGAGCAGACCTGCAAACGCGGTAGAGCGCAGCGAAAGGCACGTTGCACGCATGACAGTTCCCTCGTGGTTTGAAGCGGTCGCGACGGAGAACTCTACCTGAGCGTCGCGCGCCGTGAGTCACGGTTAACCTCATTGCATACGGATATCACGCTGGCATTTCGGCGCGCGGAGTTTGGAGTTACGATCGGGCGCGCGCGCGTTACCAAAGCGGTCGGACCAGTAGCCCGCGCAAACACAACAACGGCAGTCGGCGACTTACGTGAAGGGGAATCCGTGATGCATAGCTCTCCGCAACCGTGGCGTTGCGCGCTCCTCGGCGCGCTGCTCGTGATGGCCTCGAGTGCCTCGGGCGCGCGCGCCGCGCCTGCCTACACGCCGAGCGATGCGACGCTCGCCAACAAGACCATCACGCTCACCGGTCGCGATCTCACGATCGAGCAGATCGTCGAGGTGGCGCGTCACGGCGCCCAGGTGCAGTTGAGCCCGCAGGCGCGGCAACGCGAAGCGGACAACTACGGCTTGTTGCTCGAGGCGACGGCGGAGGGTATCTCGGTCTACTGGTTCAACCGCGGCGCCGGCGATCAGCGCGAGACCGTGCTGTTCACGGGCGATGCGCTGTCCGCGGAGAACAAGCCCAAGGTCGAGCAGATACAGATGCGCTCGTTTCGGCGCGGCGCCATCTCGGGCTTCGGTCCCGAGGTGGATCGTGAGGATATCGTGCGCGCCATGATGGTGGTGCGCGCGAATGCGATGACTTTCAATGCGCCGAGCCCGCAGCTCGCGCAGATGCTCATCGACATGCTCAACAAGCGCGTGACGCCCGTGGTGCAGACACGCGGCACGGTGGGCGAGGGCGATCTGGCGCAGTTGGGCAACGTCGGCGGCGTGATGGTGGGGGCGGGCGCGGCCTACTATCAGGGCGAGCGCATGCCGGCCGCGCAGGCTCTGGAGCGCGCGGGCTTGAAGCCCATTCAACCATTCGCCGCCGATGACAACGCATTGACCAGCAGCGATGCCTATGCGACCGGACAGGCGGCGCTCGTGGTCGCCGACGGCAAGCGCGCGCTGCAGTGGGCCGATCTCACCTATGCGATGGATCTGAACGGGATGAACAGCAGCATCACCCCGCTCAGCCTCGTCGTGCAGTGTGATCGACCCGGCAAGTTTCTGAACTGGGACGCGGCACGCGTGCTCGACATGTTGAAGGGCAGCTATCTGTTCGAGTCCGACCCGGCGCGCATCATCCAGGATCCGGAGAGCCTGCGGGCATCTTCGATCCGCCAGGCGGCGGCTTGGGAAGAGTGGTCGGCGCTCAACGATGCGGTGCTCTTTCAAGCCAACTCCTCCGATCACAATCCGGCCGTGCACGTGGGTCTCGGCCCCGAGGACTCCTGGGAGCTCAACACTTCGCAGATGCTCAAGTTCTACGTGAAGGGCGGCAAGCTGAGCAACGGCCACCACGGCTACATCGTTTCCAACGCCAACTGGGATCCTTACCCGCTCGCGAACAAGCTCGAGAACTTCACCATTGCGCTCGCGAACATGGATGTCGCCGTGTCGCTGCGTATCGATCGCTTCAGCAATCCCTTCTTCACGGTCGTGAAAGCGTCCGACGTGTTGCCGGGCACGGCTGGTCAGGACTGGGGATACACGCCGGTCGAGCTGCAGCAGCAGGTGCAGAGTCTGACCAACCCCGTCGCGCCATCGGGGGCCGCCATCGTCAGCACGGTGGAGGACCTGCAGGCGCAGACGCTCATCAAGGTGCAGCGTGCTCGGGCGGCCGTCTCGGTCACGATGGACATGCTGAGCTTCGATCTGCTCGAGGGTGGCTTCTGGATGGATGTGCGCAAGGCCCAGAACCCCAACCGCAACTTCGGCTCGGCACCCACCGCGGCATGGAACGCCTTGCGCAAGCAAGTGCCCCTGCAGCGTGAGTCAGCCGATTTCCCGGAGCGCTCGGAAGAGGCGCGTGCCGTCGACATGATCCATGGGACGGACCCGGCAGGCTTCTACGCACCAGGCGGAGCGCTCGCGATGCCGGCGGCGCTGACGCCACATGCTTGCAAATCCGCATCCTGAAGGATCGAAGTGTGATCAGCCAGCTTGGGAGTCCCCTATGAGTCATCGTGCACACCTCGCGCTCGCCCCGGCTCTCGCGCTTGCGGCATGCGGCTGCGCGTGTTCGGCTGCGGCGTGGGCGCAAAGCTCCTACGCCGGCATTCAACCGCGCGCGGGCGAGCAGCGGATCACTCTCACCGGACACGATCTGACGATCGACGAGGTAGTGCGGGTTGCGCGCTATGGGGCACCGGTCGAGTTGAGCCGTGAGGCGCGGCAGCGCTCGGCGGACGCCTACGGTTTGCTGCTTGAGGCCGCGGCCGAAGGCATTCCGGTGTACTGGTTCAACAGAGGCGCGGGCGCGCAACGCGAAACGGAGATCTTTTCCGGCGATCCGCTCTCGCCGGAGAATAGCGCCAAGCTCTCGCAGCGCCAGCTCGGTATCTTTCGGCGTGGTGCCACGATCGGTCTCGGGCCGGAGGTATCTCAAGAGGAGATCGTGCGCGCCATGATGGTGGTGCGAGCCAACGCGATGAGCTATGAGGCCGCAAGCCCGCAGCTCACCCAGATGCTGCTCGATCTGCTCAACCATCGCGTCACACCGGTCGTGTGGTCACGCTCGACCGTGGGTGAGGGTGATCTCGTGCCTCTCATGAATGTGGGTGCGACCATGGTCGGTGCCGGGCAGGCCTACTATCAGGGCACGCGCATGGCGGCTGCCGAGGCGCTGCGCCGGGCCGGATTGAAACCGCTCGCGCCGTTCGCCGCGGATGACAGCGAGCTGACGAGCTCCAACGCCTACGCGACCGGCCAGGCTGCGCTCCTGGTCGATGACGCGCGCCACGCGCTCGAGTGGGGCGACCTCACGTACGCCATCGATCTCGACGGCATGAACAGCAGCATCACGCCGCTCTCGAGCGTCGTGCAGCGCAATCGGCCGTTCAAATGGCTGAACTGGCACGCTGCGCGCACGCTCGACATGCTCAAGGGAAGCTACCTGTTCGAGGAGGATCCGCAGCGCATCATCCAGGATCCCGAGAGCCTGCGGGCATCCTCGATCCGTCAGGCCTCGGCCTGGCAGGCCTGGGGCAATCTCCGGGACGATGTGCTGATCCAGATGAACTCCTCCGATCACAACCCGGCGGTGCGTGTCGGGATGTCACCGAGCGACTCGTGGGAGCTCGACACGCCGCAGCTGCGCAAGTTCTACGTCAAGGGCGGTCCGCACAGCGGGGGCAAGCACGGGTACATCGTCTCGAATGCCAATTGGGATCCGTATCCGATGTCGAACGACATCGAGGCGTTCACGATCGCGCTGGCAAATGCCGACGTGACCGTCGCCCAGCGCGTCGACCGCTTCACGAACACCTTCTTCACGGTCGTGCGCCCGGCCGATGTGCTGCCGCCGGGATCGGAGACCGCACCGGGTGGCTTCGCGGGCTTTGCCGCCGCGGCGTTGTCTCAAGAGATCCAGTCACTCGCCGTGCCGGTGAATGCGGAAGGCAATGCGATCGTGCAGACCGTCGAGGACCTGCAGGCGCAGAGTCGCTTGAAGGTCGTGCGCGCTCGTCAGGCCGTTGCCGACACCCTCGACCTGCTCGCGGACGATTTGCTCACGGGCACCTTCTGGATGGATGTGCGCAAGGCGCAGAACGGCAGCCGCAACTTCGGCCCCGCGCCCACGGCAGCATGGCAGGCATTTCGCAAGGTCGTACCGTTCCAGCCCGGCTCGGGTCCCGCTCCGGAGGTGCCGCTCCACGAGCTCACGGTGAGCTACCTGCGTGCGACGCCCGTCAGCAACTTCTACGGCGACGCCGGCAAGCTGCCCACTCAGTAAACGGCCAGGCGATGCGTCACGAAGATCACGAGAGCGCCGAGCGCGAGCGCTAGATAGGGCAGGATGCCCGCGCGCTTGGCGGTCAGCTCGCCGGGCGCGAGGGCCAGATCCTCGCTCATCGCCGCCGGGAAGCGCCCCTTGTCCTGGATGTAATGCCGGTAGCAGAACACCGGGATGATGAGAGCGGCGAAGATGAGTCCGCTACGCAGCGTTCCGACTCCGGAGACATCGGCGCCCATGCCGATGAAGGCGGCGTTGACGAACGACAGCACGGCACCGGCCGCAATGATCCAGGTGGGCGCTCGCCAGGGACGCGTCTGCTGCGGCCGGTCCATGCGATGGATCCAGCCCGCATTGAGGTTGAGGAAGCTGAAGATCAGGTAGCCGACGTTCGCCGCGGCCAGTACGAAGACGTAGTCGGACATCAACAGCAACACCAGATTGAAGCCAAGATTGGTCAGCATGGCGTTGGTCGGAGCGCCATGATGGTTGAGCTTCGAGAGATACTTGGGCAGCCAGCCATCGATCGACGCCTGATAGAGCGTGCGCGAGGAGCCCGCCATGGAGGTCATGAGCGAGAGCACGAGCGCGAGGATCAGCATGACGATGAGGAACGCACCGCCGATTGCGCCGAGGTGCACCATACGCGCCATCACCCGCGCGACCCCCATGCCGCTGTAGATGTCGGGAGCCAGGATGCCGTTGTAGACGGCGGCTGTAACGACATTGCCCTGCGCGTCGAGCACCGGTGCCTTCACGAGCTCACCCAGACCCAGAAAGCCCTGAAAGGCGAACGGCACGAGCGTGTACACGACCACGCAGAGTAAGCCCGAGTAGAAGATGGCCTTGAAGGTGTCGGTCTTCGGATCCTTGAACTCGCCCGTGTAGCACACGGCGGTCTCGAAGCCGTAGGTGGACCACGCGGCGAGAAACATCCCCCCGGCGATCACGGTCCAGCCGGCCAGATTCCACGTGCCGTTGTGCACCACGCCGCTGGCATCGTGCACGAGGGGCACGAGCGGGAAGAAGTTGGCGGCCACGACATCCCCGGTGAGCAGCGGCATCACACCGATCAGGATGAGCGGGATCATCGCGGAGATGCCGAGGATCTTCGTGGTGTTTGCCGAGCGCAGGATGCCCCCGTCCTGGATCAGCTTCACCCCGAGCAGTATCGCAGCTCCGAGCACAAACACCGCGTTGATCCGCAACGTGAGGCCGGCCTTGATCGCGCTCAGATCGAGCAGCGTCAACTGCCAGGTGTTGATGTGCGAATCCGCAGCGAACAGGCCGTTGAGAATGTATCCGGCGGCAAGCCCCGAGCCGATCGCCTGCACCGGCGACCACGCAAACCAGTTGCACCACACGGAGATCGGTGCGACGAGCTTGCTGTAGCGCACCCAGGCGATGGCACCGTACACGGAGGCGCCGCCCGATTTATCCGGAAAGAGGCCGGCGATCTCGGCATAGGTGAACGACTGTACGAATCCCATCGCGATGGAGGCGCTCCACACCAGCCAGGACAGGTGGCCGACGATCGAGGCGACCGCGCCGATCGAGAACAGCACCAGGGGCGGAACACCGCTCGCGACCCAGAACGCGCCCGTCCAGTCGATGCCGCGCTCGAGGCTCGCCGCCTTGACTTCGGAGCGTGCGCTTGCTGCCTCGACGCTGTTGGCTGGACTGCTCACCCTGTCACCCCCCGCTCAGACGCCTGCCCATCACTTGAAGTGCTGCTCGAGCGCGTCGGCGACCTCGAACAGATCGCCGACGATGCCGTACTTCGCGACGCTGAAGATGGATGCTCCGGCATCCGAGTTGACCGCCACGATCGTTGCGACGTGCTTCATCCCCGCGAGATGTTGAATGGCCCCGGAGATGCCCATCGCGACATACAGCTTGCACGCGCTCGCGGTCTTGCCCGATTGCCCGATCTGGCGGCTCTTCGGTAACCACCCCGCATCGGCAACGGGCCGCGAGCAGCCGAGCGTGGCACCGAGCGTCTCGGCGAGCTCGCGGAAGCGCTCGACGTTCGCCTGCTCACCGATACCGCGCCCGATCGCGAGGATGAACTCGGCACCGGACATGTCCACATCGTCCGCCGAGCTCGACTCGATGAATCCGACGCTGCTGGTGCGCGGGCGTCCGAGGTCGGCCTGGAATGCCGCGACTTGCGGCGCGGCGCTGCCCTCGGGAGCCCGAAAAACTCCCGAGCGTACGGCGAGCACGATCACGTTCTTGTCGGGAAAATCCACTTCCACGGCGACCTTCTGCCCGTAGCCACCGCGCGTGGCAACGAGCTTGCCGTTCGAGTCGTACTCGATCTTGAAGATATCGCTGGCAAAGCCGCAGGACCCGTCGGCCGCGAGCGCCGCGGCGAAACCGAACGAGTCGACGCTGTGCGCGAGCAGCACGAGGGCCGGCCGTCGTGCCTCGATGAGCGCGCGCACCGCCCGCTCGTAGATCTCGGGCTCGAATTCCGCGACGGGAGAGCGCACCGTCACGATCTCATCGACACCCGCGACACTCACGCTCGGCACGAGACCTGCCGCATCCTGCGCGATCAGTGCGACCACGATCCGCTCGGATGGAGAGCGGCGCGCAGCTTGCGCCGCGCCCACGAGCTCGAGGCTCACCGGCCGCAGCTGACCCTGCCGGTGCTCCGCGATCAGAAGAATCTCGCTCACCTCGCGCTCCCGGCTGCATCCTTGATGATCTGCGCGAGGCGTGCGGCCTGCTCCTCGAGGCTGCCCTTGAGCATCTGCGCGCGTCCCCGATCGGGTATGTACATGCGCCGCACGCGAGCGGCCGAGCCTGCCTCACCGACTTGTGACGGCGCGAGACCGAGCTCCCCGAGCCCGAGCACCTCGATCGGCTTGGCGGCCGCCTGCTTGATGCTGCGCAAGGAGGCGTAGCGGGGCGCGTTGATGCCGAGCTGAATCGTGAGTACCGCGGGGCACTCGATCTGCATCTCGTGCAGCGCTCCGCCCTCGAGCTCGCGCCGCACGACGGCGGTTTTCGCGCCCGGCGTGTAGTTGAGGGCCGCGACCACGGCCGCATGCGGCCAGCGCAGCAGCCCGGCCGTCGCCACTCCCGTCGCGGCAAAGGCATGATCGGAGGACTGCACGCCGGCGAAGAACAGCTCGGGTGCCTCCTTGCGCGCGACGGCGGCGAGCACGCGGGCGATCGCGATGGGATCGGAGCCGGCGAGTGCCTCGTCCCAGACCCGCAGCGCGCGGTCGGCCCCCTTCGCCAGGCACTTGCGCAGCGCCTCGTCCGCATCCTGCGGACCGACACACACGACGAGCACCTCCACGGGGGAGGCAGCCGCCTCTTTGATCCGCATCGCCTCCTCGAGCGAGTACTCATCCCATTCGTTCAGATCGCGGACGAGAAAATCCGGCTCGACGTCGCGGCCGTCCGCCCGGATCGCGAAATCCTCGTCGAGCGCTGCGACCTGCTTGACCGCTACGAGCAGCTTCATCACGCGGCGACCACGGCGGAGACGGCGGGCTCCTCGGCGCGCAGCGCATCCGCGATGAGCTCGATGAGCTCTTTGACCACGAACCGGCCTTCGTTGCCCGTTGCCTTCAATGCATCCTCGAACATCGTCAGATCCTTTGGGCAGCTCACGACATACACTTGCAGACCGGAGATTGCCGCAGCCTCGCGCATGCGATTGTGGGCGGGCCGGTCGGCACCGACCGGGTCCGGCATCCAGATGCGCCCGCCTCCCGCCCCACAGCAGAAGGAGTTCGCGCGGCAGCGTCCCATCTCGACCAGCTCGCAGCCGAGCAGGCGCAGGATGTCGCGCGGCGCATCATAACCTTTGTTGAAGCGGCCCAGATGGCAGGGATCGTGGAAGGTGACCCGAAGTCCCAGCTTGCGCTTGGGCGTCAAGCGCCGCTCCTGCAACAAGCGCAGAACCAGGGTCGTGTAGTGCTCGATGGCGTAAGTGCCGCCGAAGTCCGGGTACTCGTTGCGGATCGTGTTGTAGGAGTGGGGATCGGTGGTGACGATGCTTTTGAAGGACGCTCCCGAGAGGCTCTTGATGTTGGCCGTCGCGAGCATCTCGTACAGGCCTTCCTCGCCCACGCGGCGCACGTCGTTGCCGGCATTCGACTCCGAGTCGTAGAGAATGCCGAAATCCACGCCCGCCTGCTGCAGCAGCGCGGCGAAGGTCTGCGTCACCTTCTGATTGCGCGGGTCGAAGGAGGCATAGTCACCCACGAACCAGAGCACCTCGACACTTTCCTTGCGCGCGTCCTTGATCGGGAAGGGCACGGCCTTGGTCCATGCGGGGCGCTTGCGCTTTGACTCGCCGAAGGAGTTCCCGGACTTATGGATCGCCTGCAGCGTCTTCTGCAGTTGCGGCTCCATGGTGCCGTCCTCGACGAGCTTGCGGCGCATCTGCACGATGAGCGGCAGGTGCTCGATCGCGACCGGACACACCTCCACGCACGCCATGCACGTGCGACAGGCCCACAGTGTCTCCATCGACACCTGCCCCGGGGATTTGCCATGCACGTCGAGCTCTGCGGCCGCGGGCAGCGTGCGCGACTCGAGCGTGCGGTTGGCGAACTCCCGCAGCGAGAGGATCACGTCCCGCGGCGAGAGCGGCGCCCCGACCGCGCGTGCCGGACAGGCCTCGTGACAGCGGCCGCACTTGGTGCAGGCATCGAGGTTGAGGAGCTGCTTCCAGTTGAGGTCGGTGATGTACTGCACACCGGCGCGCTCCTGGCTCGGCGGCACGACGGGCAGGCGCTGCGCAGCCTGTGGGTCGCGCAGCAGCAGCGAGCCGGCCGCGGTGAAGATGTGCTTGACCTTGCCAAACGGAATGAGCGCGATGAAGAGCAGGGCGAGCAGGCCGTGGAACCACCACAAACCCAGGCGCATCGTGCCGGCCGCTGCCGCCGTCAAGCCGGCCGCGCGCAGCGCCTCGGCGAGCACGGCGCCCACCGGTGACCACCAGCGGTAATCCCACACATCCGGCCGAGCTGCGAGCCAGACCAGCCGCGCCGCCTCGAGCACGTACCCGGTGAACGCGATGAGCAGCAGCGTCCAGAGAAACGCCCAGTCCTCGCGCCGATAGCCGCTGCGATCGTAGTCGGGATCGCCGGGCCGGCGGTCCGGCCGCGCGTAATCGAGCTTCGGCGGCTTGAGCCAGCCGCGACGGTACATCATGTAGAGCAGCCCGCCGCTCAGGAACACGCCGGCGATGTCCAGTACGAGCGAGAACCACAGATAGAAGTCGCCGTGCCAGAAATGGCGCCCGAGCAAGGGGCCGGCAATGTCGTAGTCCAACGTGATCGTGGAGGTGCCGAGGAACAGCAGCACGAAGCCGTAGAAGATCAGGCGGTGGGCCTCGCCCGCGGGGCGATCGCGCCGCGCGACCGTGCGATGGCTGAGCAGCGTTCCGATCATGGCACCGCAACGCGCGAGGAGGCTGCCGCGGATCGCCGCGGCGGCCCCGCGCCGGTACTTGCGGATCTGAACGTAGACGCCGAAGCCGAAGGCCGCGATCGCTGCATACGCGATCGCATAGAAGACGCCGATCGCCGCGGGACTGAACTGCTCGAACAGTACTCGGGTTACGGCGTCTCGGTCGACCATCGCTCGGGCTTCATCAGGACTGATACTCCAACTCGCTCTTGCCTCCCGGCATGTGTGCCACGCCCCAGACGGCGACCTCGCGCTTGTACGGCTTTGCGAACTGCGCGTTCGGCTCCTCGATCTCGCGCGCGAGGCGATGCCCGGAGAACGTCGCATCCGCAATGAGGCGCGGCGCTTCGGCATCTCCGATCACGTAGACGTTCTTCACACCGTGCTGCGCCCAGCTCGACTTGGCATCCTTCAGCTCGCGGTACAGGGTATCCTCCGAGTGCCGTCCCGTCACGAGCACGAGGGAGTCGAAGTCGTGCCAGTGTTGGGTCTTGTTGGCATCGCGCGGCAACACTCCCGGGCCGCGGTAGCTGCGTCGCGAGCCGTCGCCCCAGATGTTGTAGAGCTCCAGCCGATTGGGCTGAATGCGCGAGCAGAACGTGTGGTCGAGAACCCGCACGTGCAGCTCGTGCAGGCGGCGCATCATGTTCGGATATTCGAGCGTGAAGTGCATGTAGTTCGCCAGATGCACGCCGGTGACGATGGTCACCTCGTGGCCGGCGACCGCCAGCTTCTCCGCCAGGCTCGGTGCCATGAAGTAAGTGTCCGCGTTCAAGATCACGACGCGCTTGCCGAGCTTCTTGTTGCCTGCGAACACCTGCTCGGGCGTCAGCTGATCGGGACGGCTCGCGTCTGCGCCCTCGATCGGCTCGTGGGAGAGGCAGTTGGTGCCGTCCGTATTCCACGAGGAGCCCGTCGCCACCACGATCTTGTCGGCGCCGTAGGCGAGGGCGGCTGCAGCCGTCATCGGCTTCTGCCCCAACGCGACCTGCGATTGCTTGTTGCGCTTGAGCAGCTTGTTCAACTGAGTCTCGCGATAGTCGCGATGGAAGCCCCACTCTCCGAGTCCGGGCAGCGTCGCGAGCGCGTTCACGTGGCCGCCGACCTTCTGCGCGGTGTCGTAGAGATGCACGATGTAGCCGCGCTCCATGAGCACGCGCGCGCACTCGGCCCCGGCAGGCCCCGCGCCGACCACCAGGAACGAGTCCTCGGAGGTCTTCTTCGGGAAGCGCTCCGGATGCCAGCCGCGCCGGTATTCCTCGCCAGCGGTCGCGTTCTGCGTGCAGATCATCGGCGGACCGCCGATTTCCCAGCGCGAGATGCACACGTTGCAGCCGATGCACGTGCGGATATCGTCGTAGCGGCCCTCTTCGATCTTCTTCGGCAGCCACGGATCGGAGATCGAGGGGCGGGCGGCGCCGATGATGTCGGCATGTCCCTTGGTGACGATCTCCGTCATCTTCTCCGGATCGGTGAAGCGGCCCACCCCGAGGACGGGCTTCTTCACCACCTCCTTGATCACTTTCGTCCAGGGCACTTGATGGCCCTGCTGATAGAAGCGCGAGGGACCGGCGTCCTCGCCCCACTCCGCGATGTCCCCGACATCGATGTCCCACAGATCCACGAGCGGATCGGCGAGCTTTGCGAACTGGGCACCGTCGCGCTCCGCTTCGATGCTCGCGGGGCCATACAGCGTGTCGACCGCGAAGCGCGTGGCGATCGCGCAGTCCTTGCCGACGGCCGCGCGCACCTTCTCGAGGGTCTCGAGCCAGAAGCGGGCACGGTTCTCGAGTGAGCCGCCGTACCTGTCGCGGCGCTTGTTGTAGTACGGAGACAGGAACTGCAGCGGCAGGTATGAGTGCGCTCCGTACACGTACACGATGTCGAAGCCCGCATCGCGTGCGCGCAGCGCCGCGTCGACGTAGTACTGCTGCACCATCGCGATGTCATCGAGATCCATCTCCTTGCAATAGGTGAGGGTCTCGAACTCCGAGGCATACTGGCTCGGGCCGCGCGGCGTCGCGCGCGATTCCATGTTCGGGGCGTGCGAGGAGCCGTACCACATCTCGATGCCCGCGAGCGAGCCGTACTTGTGAATGTGGTCCGTCATCGCGCGCAAATTGCGCACATCGCCGGCATCCCAGATCCGCGCCGACAGGCGGTGCGTGTCGTCCGATTCGGGGTGAATGGAGCAGTACTCGGTGTTGATGCCGGCCCAACCGCCCTCGGCCTTGAGCGAGCGGTGCGCGGCCTGGAAGCCGGGCCGGTCGGAGCCGGCGCCGATGCAGTGCGGCACCTGATAGAAGCGGTTACGCAACGTCTTGGGCCCGATCTTGATCGGTTGAAACAGAACGTCGTGCTTGGGATCGCGCGCCATGAGCCGCTCCTTACTTTGCTGTCTCGTAATTTAGTGGGGCGTTCCGCAGGGAACCGCCCGCCCGATCGGGCACGGTATGTTACTCCGGAGCGCCGCCCGATTCATTGATGTGCACATCGCCCAGGTCGTGAGCGACCTCGAGGAGCGTCGTCCAGAAGTAATGGGCGAAGCTCGGATCGAGCCACAGCGTGAGGGCTGCGGCACCGCCGGCGGTGCGGTGCGCCCAGGCAACGACGCCTACCCCGATCATGGAGGCGAGAACGACGGGCGACTCCGTATCGCTCGGGTTTGCGAGCAGCGCCGCGAAATCGTAGCTGCAGATCTGGCGCAGCAAGCGCTGCAGCGCGCTCCCCTGCAGCGTCAGCACGAGATCCTGGTGCGCAACTGGATAGACCGCTTTGGCCGCAGCGGCCGAGGTGAGCTGCCGCTCGGCTGCGGTGAGCTGTTCGGCCCCACCGGAGAGGGCCTCGATGAGAAATTCCGAAGTCGCGAGGCGTGCAACGAGTACGCCCGCGCTGAGCAGCGCGCTATTGGGCGCCGTGGGCACGCGAAATCCGCAGCTCTCGAGCCACTCGGCCCCGCCCGGGCCCTTGCAGCCGAAGCGGGCCCGGCGGCCGTGAACCTCGAACGAGAGGACAGCGCCTGCGGGCGCTGCGCCCGCGGGGCGCGCTGTCCGAAACCAGGACTCGAGCGGCAAGCGCGCGCGGCAGGCAGCCGGGGCAGAGACGCGCTCGCGCTCCGGAGCCGGTTTGGCGGCAGGGCCCGCAGCCTGCGGTGCGGAGATGCGCTGCCGCTCGCCGTGGGGATCATAGAACGGTGGCCGCACGACCTGCGCTTCGAGCTCTGCGCGCTGCTCGATGCGGATGCGCAAAGACTTGCCTGCGGCTTGCGCCGGCGATACCAGCGCGAGCCCGATGCAGCGGCCGAGCGTCGGTGAGCGGCCGACGCTCGTCACGCGCCCGGCGATCTGCCCATCGGCAATGATCAGATGCCCCTCCTTGGGCCGGCGCACCTCCTCGACGGGCAGCTGAAAGCCGACGAGCGTCTGCCGGCGGGGCTGCTTCGCGAGAATGCTCAAGCTGCGCTGGCCGATGAAGAAGGGCTTATCCATCTTCAGGGCCCAGGGGGCATCGATCTCCAAGGCATTCGTCACGCCGTCGGTATCCTGCCCGACGATGAGGTGTCCTTTCTCGAGCCGCAGCATGCGCTGTGCTTCCACGCCGAACGGCCGGATGTGAAAGCGCTCTCCGGATGCGAGCAGCAGCCGCCACAGATCGAGCGCCCGCTCCGCAGGCAGATGGATCTCATAGCCGAGCTCGCCGACGAAGCCGACGCGCATGATGCGGCACGGAACACCCGCGATCGGTCCCTCGCGTACCGCGAGATAGGGAAAGGCCTCGTCAGCCAGATCGATCGCTGTGTGCTCGCGCAACAGCTCACGCGAGCACGGACCGGCGAGATTGAATGCCGCGTAGTGGCCGGTGAGATTGACGAGCCCAACCGGCAGCTCCCACCAGGTCGCAAGGCGGCCCAGCTCGCGGAACACGGCCGCCGAGTTGCCGGTGGTCGTCGTGAAATAGAACGTCTCGGGGCCGAGTCGCGCGATCACGCCGTCGTCGATCACGATGCCCGCCTCGTCGAGCATGATCCCGTAGCGGGTCATGCCGATCTTCAGATTGGCGAAGCGCGTCGTGTACACCCGCTCGAGGAGCTCCGTGGCGTTGGTCCCGCGCAGCTCGATCTTGCCGAGCGTGCCCACGTCGATGAGACCGCAGCGCGTGCGTACGGCGTTGACTTCTGCCGCGATCGCGGCCTCGCGCGTCTGGCCGCTCTGAGCGTAGTACTCGGGTCGCCGCCAGTTGCCCGCCGCCATCCACACGGCGCCGCTCGACTCGTGCTCCGAGTCGAGCGGCGTGCGCCGCTCGGGCGAGAAGCCGCGGCCGGCCAGGTGCGCGAGCGGCACGGGATGAAACATCGGTCGGGCTGTCGTGGTGCCGAGCTCCCCGATCGGCTTGCCGCGTATCGCCGCCAGCACGCGCAGTGCATTCATGCCCGAATGCTTGCCCTGGCTGGGCCCCATGCCGAGCGTCGAGAAGCGCTTCAGCAGCTCACTGCTGTCGAAGCCTTCCTGGCAGGCGTTCTGCAGATCCCTGAGATGCAGATCCTCGTCGAAGTCGATGAACTCGAGCCCGTTCTTGTGAGCGAAGATCGGATACGGGTGCGTCGGGCACTCCGCGGCCGCCGCGGGCACACGCCGTGCCGTGGCGGCGCCGAAACCCAGCCGCCCAGCCGCCTGGGCGCCTGCATCGCGACCATCCACGATGCGCTCATCGAGCGAGTAGACGCCATTGACCTTGCCGCAGGCGTAGACCCCTGCAGGCAAGGTGCGGGGGACGAACTGCTCCACGCGATGGGAATATGAGAATAGTGTGCCGGCCTGATGCAGCAGTGCGTTGGCGGGCGCGAAGCCGACGCTCATCCAAATGCCATCGAGCTCGATGCGCTGACGACCCGGGCCAGCCCCCGCGTCCCATTCGAACCTCACACTGGCAAGCTCGTCTCCGGGACCGGCGCGAGCCTCGAGCTGTTGGATACCGGTGTAAACGGGAATAGCACGCTCGCCGAGCGTCGCGCGCGCCGCTTGCGAGGCGGCGCCCGGTTGCGGGCGCAGGTCGAGGATGGCGAGGACCTCCAAGCCGTGAGCGAGCGCGTCGAGCGCAGACGCATAGCCTTCGGCGTTCGCCGTGAGCACCGCGATGCGGCGCGCGGCTGTCACTGCGTAGTGATACAGAAGACGCTGCGCACCGCTTGCGAGCATCACGCCCGGCAGGTCGTTGCCGCGAAATACGGCCGGCTGCTCGTAGGCGCCCTGCGCGACGATGACGCTGCCCGCGCGCACCTTCAGCATGTACTGAGGAGCGATCAAGGCGACCCAGTTGTCGGCGTAGTATCCGGCCGCAAAGGTGTGGGTCAGGACGCGCACGCGCGGATGCGCGTTCACCGCGGCGATGAGCGCGAGAGTCTGCTCCGCGCCCGACGCTATGCCACCGCGCGCGTACAGGCCGCTACCGCCGACGGCGGGATTCTCGTCGACCAGCATGACGCTCGCGCCGCGTCCGGCCGCGCTCAGTGCCGCGGCGAGACCCGAAGGTCCGGCGCCGATCACGAGCACATCACAGGAGTCGTAACGCTTCGCCGTGATGCGCCGCGCGGCCGAGAGGTCCACGGTGCCAAGGCCCGCGAGCTGACGGAACATCCGCTCCCAGCGCGGAAACAAACGCTTGCTGTGAAATGCCTTGTAATAGAAGCCGACAGGCAGGAATGGACCCAGATGCCCGAGCAGCGCGAGTCGATCGTGGGCGAGGCCGCCGCGGGTGTTTACGGCACGAACCTGCCAGTCGGGCTCGACCTGCACGACGTCGGCGCGCACATTGGGAATGCTGCGATCGGAGGTGCGTACCTGCATGAGCGCGTTCACGTCATGTCCCGCTGCGCTCAGCAGACCACGCGGCCTGTGATATTTGAAGGAGCGCCCGAGGACGCGTACCCCGCTCGCGGTGAGCGCGGAACTGATGGTGTCGCCGCGGTAGGCCTGCACGCGGCGCCCCTCGAACTCGAACTCGAGCCCGGTGCCGCGCTCGATGCGCTCACCCGGCAGCTGCGGCAGGCGGCTCATGCGCTCGCTTCCGGCTCCGCGGCCGGGCGCGCCGCATAGAGGTAGGTGCGATGGATCACGTCCGTCGCGGTGTCGCGTTCGGCGATGAACCAGACGCCACTCGGCACGTGACACCACCATTCCTGCTTCAGTCCCGGCGCCCCGTTGCGATTGAACACATAGTCGGCCCACTGCGCATCGCTTGCGGCGGTCGGATCGGGCATCGGGCGCAGCTCGCCGCCGCAGACGAACTCACTGATCGCCCGCGGACCGTTCACCGGACAATGCATGATCTTCATGCGCGCGCCTTGCTCAATGCCCCACGGATGCCGCGCCCTTCTCGCCGGTCAGGGCGTACTGCGCAAAACGCTCGAGGCTGAAGCCGCGAATGAGCGGATGCGGCTCGTTGCGAACCACCGTGTAGCTCATCGTCTTGCCGCATATCGGTGTTGCCTTGAATCCCCAGGTGCCCCAGCCGGCATCGAGGTAGAAACCGTTCACGGGCGTCATTCCCATGATCGGCGCAAAATCGGGCGTCACGTCGGCCATGCCGGCCCACTGGCGATTGATCTTCACGTCGGAGAGGAACGGGAACATCTCGAGCATATGAGTCGCGAGCGACTCCGCGAAATCGAGCGTCGAGCGCGTGGAGTGCAGCTCATAGGGATCGAGCGAGGCGCCCATGACGAGCTCGCCGCGCGCACTCTGGCTGACGTAGACGTGAAGCGATGCCGATACGACGATCGTGTCGAGCCAGGGCTTGAGCGGCTCGGTCACCATGGCCTGCAGAGGTTGAATGTAGATCGGCGAGCGCAGCCCGACAGCGCTCAGCAGGCGCGGCGTCCAGCCGGCCACTGCGCACACCACCTTGCGCGTGGCGATGCGGCCGCGGTTGGTCACCACGCCGCTGACGCTCGGCCCGGAGCCGCGCTCCTCGAGCTCGATCGCGAGCACCTCGGTCTCCTGATGGATCTCGACCCCGCGGCGATCGGCGCCGCGACCGTAGCCCCAGGCGACTGCATCATGACGCGCGATGGCGCCGGGAGCGTGATAGAGCGCCCCGAGGATCGGCGCGTGCCCGCCGCAGCTCAGGTCCATCATCGGGATGGCCGCGTGCACGGCGGCGGCGTCGACCACCTCGCTGTCGACGCCGTAGTGCTTGTTGACCTCGGCGCGCCAGCGCATGGTGCGCATGGCGGCGTCGGTGTGCGCCAGGGTGTAGTGGCCGCGCGTCGAGTAGAACAGATTCAGGTCGAAGTCCTGCGACAGGTCCTGCCACAGCCGCACGCTCTCATCGTAGAACTGCACACCCTCGGGAGTGAGATAGTTCGAGCGGATGATGGTCGTGTTGCGACCGGTGTTGCCGCCACCCAGGTAGCTGCGCTCGAGCACCGCGACATCGCGGATTCCATAGTCGCGTGCGAGATAGTAGGCTGTGGAGAGTCCGTGTCCGCCGCCGCCGATGATGACCACCTCGTAGCCGGACTGCAGACGCTCGTGGCGCGTGAACATCCGCGGCTCCGGATGCTTGCGCGAGAGTGCGAACTTGAGGAGGCGCGCGGGCATCGGCGTATGTTACTGCCACGCAAGCCAATTGCATATCGCGCACGCGCCTGAACGTGCGTTGGGGGAACGCACCGACGATGCAGCACTCGCGCACCTCGCTGGAAGAGGAGCTACCGGCGGAGCAAGCCGCGGCCGCGGCAAGTGCCAGCGACGCCGCCCAAGCCACGCTCGCTGCGGATGCGGCGCAGCTGCGCGCGCTCGGCTACACCTCGAAGTTCGATCGCACGATGTCCGAGCTCGAGAACTTCTCGCTCGGGTTCACTTATCTGTCGCCCGTCGTGGGCGTCTACAGCCTGTTCGCGTTTGCGCTCGCCGCCGGCGGCCCGCCGATGTTCTGGTCGTACCTGTTCGTCGGCATCGGTCAGCTGTTCGTCTGTCTCGTGTTCGGTGAGGTCGTGTCGCAATTTCCGATCTCCGGCGGCCTCTACCCGTGGGCGCGCCGGCTCGTCGGCAAGCGCTGGGCGTGGATGGCGGGCTGGGTGTACGGCTGGGCGCTGTTCGTTTCGATCGCCGCCGTCGCAACCGGCGGTGCCCCCTATGTGGCACAGCTGCTCGGTTTCGCGCCGACGCCCATCAACACGACCGGGCTTGCGCTCTTGATGATTGCGATCGCGACCGCCTGTAATGTGAGCGGCACGCGCCTGCTGGCACGCGTGGCCATGTTCGGCTTCAGCTGCGAGCTGATCGGCGCGGTGCTGGTGGGCACGTACCTGCTCGTGTTCGCACGCCATCAGGCCCTCGGCGCCGTGTTCAACACCTTCGGCGTGCGTAGCGCGGGCGGCACCTATCTACCGGCCTTCCTCGCCTCGTCGCTCTCGGCCATGTTCTGCTACTACGGCTTCGAGGCCTGCGGGGACGTCGCGGAGGAGACACCGGATGCCAGCCGCAAGATTCCCAAGGCCATGCGCATGACGATCTATGTCGGCGGCGCCGCATCGATGTGGGTTTGTTTCGCGCTCATCATGGCGGTGCCCGACATGCATGCCGTGGTTTCCGGCAAGGATGCGGATCCGGTGACGACCGTGCTGCGCACAGCCATGGGCTCGCTCGGTCTGCGCTGTGTGCTTGCGGTGGTGCTGGTCTCGTTCATCTCCTGCGCGCTCAGCATGCAGGCGGCTGCCGGTCGGCTGCTCTTTGCCTATGCGCGCGATGAAATGCTCGTTCACCACCGACTGTTGAGCCGCATCTCACCGCACGCGCATGTGCCCGTGCCCGCGCTCGCCGTCTCCGGTTTGATTCCGGCCACGATCGCGCTTGCCGGTCTGTGGCTTGCCAATGCGGTCGCGACCATCATCAGCTTTGCCTCCGTGGGCATCTACATCGCCTTTCAGATGCTGGTGCTCGCCGCCCTCGCCGCACGACTGCAGGGATGGCGGCCGGCCGGACCCTTTCGCCTCGGACGCTGGGGTTGGGCGGTGAACCTCACTGCACTCATCTATGGAGTGGGCGCGATCATCAACATGATGTGGCCGCGCAATCCGCACGATCCCTGGTACAGCAACTACGCCATGATCGTCACCACCACCAGCGTCGTCGTACTGGGCGCTCTGTATATGGTGCTAGGCAAGCCCTACGACCGCGGGCGGGCGCCCGCGGGAGATGCGCATCTCATGGGTCACTAAGAGGTGAGCCCCCCGCTGCAGCAGCTGCGCGTCATGGAGCTGGCGCGCGTTCTCGCCGGACCGTGGATCGGTCAGATCCTTGCCGATCTGGGGGCGGACGTGGTGAAGGTGGAGGCTCCCGGCGGCGATGATACGCGCCAGTGGGGTCCACCGTTCGTGCCCGGCCGGGACGGCGAGAATCTCGGCGCGGCCTACTTTCACTCCTGCAATCGTGGCAAGCGCTCGGTCATCGCGGACCTCCAGAGCGCTGCAGGTCGGGAGCTGGCGCGGCGCCTGGCGTGCTCGGCCGATGTGCTCATCGAGAACTTCAAGGTTGGGGCGCTGGCCAAGTACGGCATGGACTACGATACGCTGAAGGAGCTCAATCCGCGCCTCATCTACTGCTCCGTGACCGGCTTCGGCCAGACCGGCCCGTACGCGCACAGGCCAGGGTACGACCTCATCATCCAGGGCATGAGCGGCATCATGGATCTCACCGGCGAGGCCGACGGGCCGCCGCAAAGAATGGGCGTGGCCTTCGCCGATATCTTCACCGGCACCTACGGAGCAATCGCCGTGCTCGCGGCACTGGCGCAACGCGAGCGCACGGGAGTGGGGCAGCGGATCGACGTGGCGCTGCTCGACTCGATGATCGGCGTGCTCGCGAATCAGGGCATGAGCTATCTGGTGTCGGGCGAGACACCGCACCGGATGGGCAATGCGCATCCGAGCATCGTCCCGTACCAAGTATTCCAGGTGAGCGACGGCGCCGTCGTGATCGCGGTCGGCAACGACGCGCAGTTCGCGCGTCTGTGCGCCTTTCTCGGGCAGCCTGCGCTTGCGGATGATCCACGCTTCACGACGAATGCGCAGCGAGTGCGCAATCGAGCGCCGCTGCTCGAGCGACTTGCGGCACTGCTGGCACCGCTCGAGCGCAGTGCGGTGCTCGCGGGCATGGAAGCGTGCGGCATTCCAGCGGGACCGATCCACACCGTCGCCGAGGCGTTTGCCGATCCACAGGTGCTACAGCGGCACATGCAGCTACGGCTCGCGGCTCCCGCAGCGCGCGAGGGCTGGCTGCCGGGCGTGCGCACGCCCATTCAATTCTCGGGGGCCGAGCTCGCCCTCGGGCGGCCTCCGCCGCGGCTCGGAGAGCACACGGAGGAGGTCATGTCCGAGCTCGGTCTGACCGGCTCGCGCTAGAGCGGTTGTCAGCCGCGAACGCGCGAGCTCGTCGGATCGTACAGAGGCCTGAGCGCGGCTCGCGCCGGGACGCGCTCTGCGGAGACCTGAATCTCGTACCGTCCGCAGCTCACGTAGGCCTCGCTTGCGCCCGCCGGGCCGGAAACGTAGCCGAGCGCCACGGCACCCCCGAGCGTGTGGCCGTACATCGCCGAGGTGGTGTAGCCGCAGAGCTCCCCGTCGCGATAGATCGGCTCGTTGTGATAGAGCATCGGGCGTGGATCCGCGAGCAGAAACTGCACCAGACGTCGGTCGGGCACCGCTTCCCGCTGCGCGAGCAGCGCCTCGCGACCCGTGAAGCCGCCCGGCTTGTCCCAGGCGCAGGTGAAGGACAGTCCGGCCTGCAGCGGCGTGTCATCGGGGCCGATATCGTGCGCCCAATCGCGATACGCCTTCTCGATGCGCAACGAGTTCAGTGCGTGATAGCCGCAATGCCGCAGGCCAAGCGCAGCGCCCGCGGCCGCGAGCGCATCGTAGACAGCTACCGCGAACGCGGTCGGTATGTAGAGCTCCCAGCCGAGCTCACCCACGTAGCTCATGCGGAGCGCGAGCGCGCTCTGATAGCCCAGCTCGATCTCGCGGCAGGTGCCGAAGGGAAAGCCTTCGTTCGAGAAGTCTGCTGGAGAGAGCGCCTGCAGCAGCGCGCGCGAGCGTGGACCCTGCACGTTGAGCATCGCGTAGGCTTGGGTCACGTCCGTGACCACGCAATGCGCCTCGGCCGGGATGCACTGTCGGATCCATGCTTCCACGTGGGTCTGAGTGAAGGCGGCGGTCACGACCATGAAGCGCTCGCTCGCGAGCCGTGAGACGGTGACATCCGCCTCGATGCCTCCGCGCGCATTCAGAAATTGCGTGTACACCACTTCGCCGACGGGCACGCGACAGTCGGCGGTCGCGAGGCGATTGAGCACGGATTCGGCATCACGTCCCTGTATCAGCAGCTTGGCGAACGAGCTCTGCTCAAACAAACCGACCTGCTCGCGCACCGCGCGATGCTCGGCGGCGCTGTTCTCGAACCAGTTCTGCCGACCCCAGCCGTAGATGTAGGAGGGCTCCTGGCCCGGCAGCGCGTACCAGTTGGGGCGCTCCCATCCGGCGGACTCGCCGAAGCACGCTCCGGCGGCCGCGAGGCGCTCGTGCAGCACGCTCTGCTTGACGCCGCGCGCCGTCTGCCACTGGCGGTACGGCCAGTGGTCCTGATAGCCGATGCCCAAAGTCTCGACCGTGCGATCGCGCAAATAGCGCGAGTTGTTCTGCCAGCGGTGCATGCGGCGGATATTCACCGACCACACATCCATGGGGGGCTGGCCTTCAAGGATCCAGCGGGCCATCACCTGTCCCACTCCGCCGGCGGAAAGAATGCCCAGAGAGTTGAAACCGGCGGCGATGTAGAAGTTGCGCAGATTGGGCGCCTCGCCCATCAGATAGTTGTGGTCCGGCGTGAAGGACTCGGGTCCGCAGAAGAGCAGCTTGATGCCGGTTTGGGTGAGCTGGGGTACGCGGCGCATCGCCCGTTCGAGATAGGGATAGATGCGGTCCGTATCCGGCGACAATTCACCGAAGCAGAAATCCTCCGGAATCCCGTTCTCGCCCCAGGGCTTCGCGATGGGCTCGAACAGCCCCACCATGAGCTTGCCGGCTTCCTCGCGCACGTAGGCCGAGTTGCCGGGATCGCGCAGTATCGGCAGCAGCGGATGCACGCCCGCAAGCGGCTCCGAGATCAGGTAATAGTGCTCCGCCGCGAGCAGCGGGACAGCGACCCCCGCAAGGCTCCCCACCGCGCGCGCCCACATGCCGGCGCAATTGACCACAACCTCGGCGCGCACCTCGCCCTGCGCGGTGCGCACGCCCGTGACGCGGCCCGACTGCGTGCTGATGCCCGTGACCGCCGTGTTCTCGCGCAGCGTCGCCCCCTGCTGTCGAGCGCCGCGCGCGAGGGCCTGCGTCACATCGGTCGGGTTGGCACGTGCGTCGTTGGGGAAGTAAAAGGCAGCGGTCAGATCGCCCACCTCAGCGAGCGGCCACATCTTCTTGACTTCAGCGGGCGTGATCTCGTGCCCCTCTACACCGAAGGAGCGCGCGATGTTCAAGCCGCGGCGCATCTCCTCGGCTTTGTCCGCGGTGATCGCCAGCTGAATCGAGCCGCAATTGATGACACCGGTTGACTGGCCGGTCTCCGCTTGCAGCCGCCGGTACAGATCCTGCGTGTACTTCGCGAGCCGGGTCTGGGTCACCGTGTCGCGCAAGGTGGTGAGCAGCCCGGCCGCGTGCCAGGTCGTGCCGCAGGTGAGCTTGCGGCGCTCGAGCAGCAGCACGTCCTTGCATCCGAGCTGCGTCAAGTGATAAGCGACCGAGCAGCCGATGACGCCGCCGCCGATGATGACGACGCGTGCCTGCGATGGCAGTGCGCCCGTGCTCAAGGCCCGATGAATCTTTGAACGCAGTGGATGAGTGCGAAGAGAAATACCAGTGAACAGATCGGGGGTCAATGGGTGCACAATCAGGGCGCGAAGCGCACACTTGAGCGCCGGGACTCGGCGCGCCCAAGGCGTTGCGACGCACCGTTGCCGCAAGCGGAGGTCATCGTGAGCACAGAGAGCTTGTTCAAGTCGCTGAGCCGTCGACATCTGATCGGCGGTGAACTCACGGCGGCGCGGGACGCGGATGCTCGCGTTGCCGTGATCGATCCGGCTACTGAGGAGCCGATCGGCGAGATCGTCGATGCGACTGCGGCGGAGATCGATGAGACCGTGCGACTCGCCAACGAGGCGCAGCTGAGTTGGAATCGCGTGAACTACCACAAGCGTGCGGAGCTGCTGCACCAAGCGGCGCACCGCATGCGCGAGATGCGACCGCTGATTGCGGAGCTGCTCACGCGCGAGATGGGCAAGCCCTACAAGGAGTCCGCGGACGAGGTGATCTGGTCAGCCACGGCGACCGACTACTACGCGGAGATCGCCCGTCACGAGGCCGGCAAAGTACTGGGTCCGGCGGTGGACGGCCAGTTTCACTTCACGACCAAGGAACCCCTCGGGGTCGTCGTGAGCATTCTCCCGTTCAATTATCCGCTCTGCCTGCTGTGCTGGCAGGCCGCCGCCGCGCTCGCAAGCGGCAACGCGGTGATCGTCAAGCCATCCGAGCTGACGACGCTCACCACGCTCAAGTTCGCGGAGGCATTCCGCGAGCTGCCTCCCGGGTTGTTTCAGGTGCTTGCGGGCGGAGGCTCGGTCGGTCAGCGGCTCGTCGCCCATGTTGATACCCACATGGTGGCCTTTACCGGCGGCATCGAGACAGGGCGGGCGGTCGCGGAAGCATGCGCGCGCATGTACAAGCGCTCACTCATCGAGACCTCGGGGAATGATCCTTTCATCGTCATGCCATCTGCGCCCATCGACATCGCGGCGCGCGCCGCCGCCTTTGGTGCTTACCTGAACTGCGGGCAAGTGTGCGCGGCCGCCGAGCGCTTCTACGTGCACGAGCGGGTCTACGATGCATTCGTGGAGCGCCTGGTCGCTCATACCGCCAAGGTGCGGGTCGGGAACGGGCTCGACCGGGTGGACATGGGTCCGCTCGTCTCTGCAAAGGAGCTGAAGCGCTTTCAGGGCATTCTCGAGCGGGCGAAGCAGCAAGACATCAGGACTGCGATCGGTGGCGGCCGGCCAGCCGGCCTGAAGAAGGGCTGGTTCGTCGAGCCGACGGTGCTCGTGGATGTTCCGCCGGATGCGGACATACTCAGCAGCGAGTCGTTCGGTCCCGTGGCGCCGGTCTGCCGAGTCAGCAGCTTCGATGAGGCGCTGACGCTCGCCAATCGGTCGCGCTACGGGCTCGGCTCGACGATTTATACGACGGAGCTGAACGAAGCGATGCGCGCCGTGAACGAGCTCGTCGCGGGCATGGTGTGGGTCAACGCACCGTTGCTCGATAACGATGCCGGGCCTTTCGGCGGGCGCAAGCAGTCGGGCATGGGTCGTCAGCTCGGTTCGGAAGGACTGGACACATTCCGTCACACGAAATTGGCGATGATCGATGCGGCGGCAAATCCGCACGATTTCTGGTGGTTTCCGTACGCGGACGCGGAAGCCTTTCCGCGGGAGTGATGCGTGCCCTCCCAACTGCCATCCGAGCTCACGCGCCGCATCGAGGCGCTCGAGCAGCACGCGGCGCAGCGCGATCTGGACTTCTCGAGCTGGCTGTGGCTTGCGCTCCTGGGCGTGGTGCTTCCCGCGGTGTTGTTGCTCGTGGGTTGGTGGCTTTGAGGCGCAGAGCGGCGTCCGGCAGTTGATGTGAGCCTTGCCAGCGATGCCGGTGCCGATACGAGTGCGTGGCCGCTGTTGCCGGCGGAACGCACTTGGGGGCCGTGGCGGCTGACGATTGCGCTTGCGACGGCGGCCGCCGCCACCTGGTGCTATCTGATCGGCGAATACGTCGGCTACTACCTCAACTTCTTTCAGGGGGCCGCGGCGCTCGGTGCCGGCTGCATGATCGGCATGCTGATCACTTTCCTGGCAGCCGGCCCCGTGTGTGCTCGTTACGGCATCGATTCCATCGCTGCCTGCAAGGCGCAATTCGGCGCCGCCGGCTGGATCATTCCCGCGGCGATGCAGTGGATCTCAATCATCGGCTGGAACTCGCTGCTGCTTATCTTCTTCGCCAAGTCCGCAACGCAGCTGCTGGCGGTGCTCGGCATGTTGCCCCCGGGGATCGGCGGCCGGCAGATCGTGCCCATCGCGACGCTACTCACGTGCACGGTCATTTACCTCGCGCTGCTGCGCGGCGCGAGCGGCGTCAGCGCAATCTCGAACGTTTTGGTTGCGCATGTGTTCGTCGGTCTGTGGATGCTCTACGTGCTGCTCGCGCGCCGCTGGCCCGAGCTTGCCGCCGCACAACCAGCGATGGCGCGCCCCGATCATCTGTGGAATTACGCGACGGGGGTCGAGCTCGGCATCACCTCTACGCTCTCATGGTGGCCTTACCTCGGCGCGATGATCCGCATGGCTCCCAACGCACGCAGTGTCGTCATTCCCGTCATGCTCGGCATGGGTGCGCCGATTCCGTTGCTCAGCCTGATCGGCATCGCCGGCATTCTCGTGCTCAAGTCCTCCGATCCGGCGGGGTGGCTCCGCAGTGTTGGGGGCTCGGCCTATGCGATTGTGGCGCTCGTATTTGTCGGCACCGCGAACGCCGGCACCGCCGTGACCGGCATCTATTCGAACGCGATCGGCCTGCGCAATTTCGCGCTGCTGGAGAAGGTGCCCTGGTCGGTGCTGCTGCTCATCACCATCGCGCCGGTGGCGGCGGTCGGAGTCTTCATCCCGGAGCTCTTCTTCGCCAAATTCGGCACCTTCCTCGCATTTCTCGGGGTGGGCTTCGCACCGCTGTGCGGGCTGCAGATTACGGACTACTTCTTTGTGAGTGGACGCAACGTGCGCCTCATCTGCCTCTATAGTCGCGCTCCCGGCGGCGCGTACGAGTACTGGCACGGCTTCAATCCCGCTGCCATGCTCGCCTTGCTCGTGGGAGGCATCGTGTACATGGCGCTGCTCAACCCACTCACTTTCGCCTCAAGTCCACCTTACAGGTTCATCACGGCGTCGCTGCCGGCGACGCTCAGCGCCGGTGTCGTCTACTGGCTTGCGATGCGCATCGGCGCGGCTATTCGGCGCGGGGCCGGGGTCCACTAAGCCTACCTTGTGGGCCGCGATGGCGACTATTTCAAAAGCTGTATTTCACCTCGAAGTGAACCCAGCGTGGCGGCATGAGGTTCCTCTCCGAATATCCGCCACTCGACACAACGTCGAACCGGTCGACGGTGATGACCTTATCGCCCACGTTGGTCACCGACAAGCTGGTGCGCCATTTGCCATCGGGGGAGATATAGCCGCCGCTCACATTGCCTTCAACATACTTCGCCCCGATGAGCTCCGGTTGGTTGACCGAGCCGTAGTAGCGTGCTCCGACGTACGCCAGGTTGCCTGCGGCGAAGAGGGTACCGAAGCCCTCGCGCCACTCCTTGCGCAGCTCGGCCGTCCCCGAAAGATTCGGTGCAAGCGGCTGCTGCTGGTCTGCGAGGGTTCCATCCGGTAGCTCTACGCCCATCACCTTGGTGTGCAGGTAAGCGACCGCCAGATTCGCGGTCAGAGTCGGCGTGATCAAGGCAGACACGCTGAGCTCGGCGCCGTAGTCCCGCGCCGGGGCATTGAACAGGATGCTCGTGAAATTCACGAACTCGAATGCCTGATAGTTCTGATAGTCATAGTAGAACACATCGCCGTTCAGTCTCACGCGATGATTGAACAGCTCGGATTTGAAGCCGAGTTCCGTGTCCGTCAAGATCTCGGGCTTCACGTAGATAGAAGCGAAGGTGATTCCAGGCGGCGGATAGGTGGTCGCCGAAATCGCCGCGCCTTTGGTGCCGCGGCGAATTCCGGCATAGAACATGAGGTCGCTGGATGCTTGATACTGCAGCTGCAGGTTACCGGACCATTCCGTATCGCTTTGCTCCCCCGATACGAACTCGCTCGTCGGGACCAGGAAGTAACTGGTGCACAATTCGGGCGTCGCGATCGTGCAGAAAGCGGTCAGGTCGATGGCCTTCTTGTCTCTCTCGATGCGCGCTCCGAGTGTGAGGCTCCAGCGACTGCTCAGTGCGTAGTTGACCTGCCCGTAGAGGGCATACGAGGTCGTGTCCTGATGGTAATCCGTGCCGGTGAGCAGGATGGGGTTGTAGATATCGGTATAGATGCTGTCGTTGTCGTAATGGCCGCGGATGTTCAGATAATAGAGTCCACCCACCCATTCCGCGGCGCCAGTATGTCCGTTTAATTGCAGCTCCTCGGAAAGCTGATAGGCGTCGGCATCGTTGCGGTAGCCGACGATCGGGATGGGGTTGTCGCTGTCCTCCTCGAGGTAGTGCTTACCATAGCTCGTGTAGTTCGTAATTGAGGCAAGCTTCGCCCACGACATGTCATGGGTGAAGGTATTGGTGGCACCCACAATGATGCGGGCAAAGTTTCCCACGCGCGGATCCGAGAACTGAAACCCAACGCTGCTCGGGCCCCGATAACCCTGGCAGTTGGTGGCTCCCGGGGAGACCGTATACCCGAGGGCTGCGCAATAGTTCACGAACAGTGTTCCGCTGTTGTCCTCGGCCAGGCCATGATTGGCGGGATTCGGGGCCGCCGGGGTCGGGATGTACACGCCGGCCGCGATGGGAAAGGATCGGGAGGCGAACACTTCCAGCAGGTTCTGCGTGTCTGCGGTGAACTTGTACAACAGCTGCAAGCGCCCGTTCAGCGTGTTGTCCGCTCCGAGGGAAGCGCCGAGAGTGTTGTCCAACCAGGGGTTCTGTCGGCTGTAGAGGAACGAGAAGCGTACGTCCAAGTTATCGGCCAATGGCCCGTTGATGGCGGCCTCGGTATTGGACTGCGCGTAGCTGCCGATCTCTTGTCGCACGTACCCAGAGAAGGTGTCGGTCGGCTTGTTGGTTGAAATCTGCACCACGCCGCCATTCGCGTTGCGCCCGAACAAAGTGCCCTGCGGTCCGCGCAGTATCGACAGCTGCTGCACGTCGTACAGCCCGAGGTTGGCGGCTCCCTGGAAGCTCAAGTACGCGCCGTCGATGTACAGCGCGACCGGCGATTCCTGGTGCTCGGCAAAGTCCAACTGCCCGACGCCGCGCACGTAGATAGCCATGGCGTTCGCGGCCTGGCCGAATTCAGTGATCAGTACGCCCGGGCTGGCCGTGGCCAACTGTTGAGTGCTTGCGACGCCAAGATCCGCAAGCTTGTCTCCGGAGAGAGCGGTGATCGCGATAGGCACCTGCTGGAGGTTCTCCGAGCGTTTCTGGGCGGTGACCACGACCTCCTGGAGAGTGGGTTCCGGAGATCCGGACGCGGCGGATGGCGGCGCGCTCGGCGGCGGTGCAGGTCCGGCGTCCGCGTCTGCGTCGTTGGCCGCAGCGCAAGGCGAGCGTGTGAGCAAAGCAGCTGCCAGCAACGCAGCTGTGATCGACACGGACTTGAGAGAAGGGTGTCGGCGGCGTGCGATCGACGACCGTGATTCCATGGACGACTCTCCCCGGGGTGCTGCTCGCCGTCGAGCTGCGCGGACGATGCTCGAGGGAAGGCGCCGTGCGCGTCCCCTTTGCGTTGTGGTCAACTATTTGGACTACGAATACCAGTGAACATATTCTGGGTCAATAGCGGCTGTGTACTGCAAAGCGCAGCCGCGCGGCCAGTCGCCACTTTGAGCGGCAGTGAATGAGTTTGCGCACCAATACCGAGCGAACAGATGCTCGGTCAATGGGTGCACAATCCCGCCGCAGCTCAAACATCGGGAGCAGACATGCCACGACGCAAACGCAGCAAGTCTCAGGCGGCCACGCGCGATACCGAGGGCGCGCGCCTGGGGCAGCACGTCGGCACGGCGGCACGGCGCTTGCGCCTGGCGCAGGGCTTGCGACTACAGGATGTGGCGGCGCGCGCCGGTATCAGCCGCGCGATGTTGAGCCGGCTGGAGACAGGCGATGCCATGCCGAGCCTCGACACGCTCGCTGGCCTTACCACCGCGCTCGGCGTCAACCCGGTTGATCTCGTGCGCGGCTTCGGTGCGCGCAGCAGCCCGGCGCAGTGGGTGCGCCGGGGTGAGGGTCTCGAGGTGGTGCGCCGCGGCACCAAGCGGGGGCACACCTATCACCTGCTCGCCTCCAATCGCGGGCCGCGGCGCATCTTCGAGCCGTTCCTCGTCACGCTCACCGACAAGAGCGAGGTGTTTCCCGGCTTCGAGCATCCCGGCATCGAATTCATCTATCTGCTCAAGGGGATCTTCACCTATCGGCACGGCGATGAGAGCTATCCCTTGAAGCCCGGCGACTCATTGACCTTCTCCGGACGCGTGCCGCACGGCCCCGTGAAGCTGTTGCGTCTGCCGATCGTGTTCCTGTCGATCATCATCTATCAGGATGAGATCACGGACCAACCCGACGAGCTCTGAGACAGCGATGCGGACCCCGCCGCAGCCTACGCAGCGCTCGTTCGCGGCATTGCGCCATCGCGGCTATCGCATGCTGTTCCTCGGCACCGCGGCAGCGATGATGGCCGACAACATCGAGCATGTGATCAGCTACTGGGTGCTGTTCCAGAAATTTCACTCGCCGGCTCTCGGCGGCTTCGCCGTGATCTCGCACTGGTTGCCGTTCCTCGCCTTCTCCGTGTACGTCGGCGCGCTCGCCGACCGCTTCGATCCGCGGCGCATGATCCAGCTCGGGATGCTGTTCTTCATGGCCGTATCGCTCACGTGGGGCGTGCTGTTCGCGACGGGCAGGCTGCAGGTGTGGCACGCCGTCGCACTGCTCAGCGTGCACGGCATGGCGGGGGTGCTGTGGAACCCGCCGATGCAGCTGCTGCTGCACGATGTGGTGGGACGCGAGGACCTGCCGAGTGCGGTGCGTCTGAGCGCCACGGCGCGCTACCTGGGCGTGCTCGCCGGTCCCGCGGCGGGCAGCGTGCTGCTGCTCGCCCTCGGCCCGGCGCATGGGATCTTCGTGAATGCGCTTTTCTATCTGCCACTCGCGCTGTGGCTGTGGAAAGCGCCCTATGGGCCGCGCTTCCGTACGGGTACAGCCGCCGCAGCGCGCCCTCTCCGCGGCTTCGCGGACGTGATCGCGAGCTTTCGCTCGGTGCGCGAGCACCCGACGATCATCAGCATGACGCTGCTCGCCGGGGGGGCTTCATTTTTCATCGGCGGTGCCTATCAGGCGCAGATGCCGCAGTTCGCTCACGAGCTCGGCCACGGAGACCCGGGTGTCGCCTACAGCGCGTTGCTGCAGGCGGATGCCGCCGGGGCGCTGCTCGCCGGTCTGCTGCTCGAGAGCCGCGGCCTGCTGCAGCCGAGCGCGCGCGCCGCACTGGTGCTCGCCGTGCTGTGGTGTACGGCGCTCGGCGCCTTCGCCCTCACCTCGGTGTACCCGATCGCGCTCTTGCTGCTCGGCGCGGCGGGATTTCTCGAGCTCTCCTTCAGCGCCATCGCGCAGACGCTGGTGCAGCTCAATGCACCCCCCGAGCTGCGCGGGGGCGTCATCGGTGTGTTCTCGATGGCGAGCCTCGGTCTGCGCATGTTCAGCGGCTTCACGGTGGGCGTGGTCGGCAGTCTCATCGGCATTCACTTCTCCCTCGCCGCAAGCGCAGCGGTGCTGCTCGCCGCGATCCTGCTGCTCTTGAGGCACACTGAGCGCATGCAGACCGCCTCGCGCGCGGGCTGAGCATCGCGCGGCCCGGCTCGGGAATGTCGTTTGCTCGATGCCTGTCATCGGCGCACGAGCCTCCATGACAGCCGCCACGCCCATTTACCAGCGCAGATCCGCCACGATGCTGCTCGTGGCTCTGGTCGCACTTGGCGGTGGGCTTCTGGGCTGCCGCCCGGCGCCTCAGCCCACGCCGCCTGCCCATCCGCCGCTCACACCCAAGGATCCACGCAAGGCCGAGCTGCAGGGAACGTTGCAGGCGCAGCAAGCGCTTCCCCGCCCGGCTGACTGCACGGTGATCTGATCGGCTTGTTACGGCACTCTTGCCGGGTGCCGGACTGACGCTTGACAGGGGTGCTCTGGTAGGATCCGGGGCGGCCCGCGCGCGCGACGCGGACCCCACACAGGCAGGGCTCCCAGCATGAGCTACACAATCAACGTGAACGGCAGATCTCAGAGCGTCGACGTCGAGGGCGATACCCCGCTGCTGTGGGTGCTGCGCGACGTACTCGACCTCAAAGGCAGCAAGTTCGGCTGCGGAATGGGTCTGTGCGGGGCGTGTACCGTGCATATCGATGGCAAGGCGGCACGCTCGTGCATCACGCCGGTGGCCGCGGTCGGGTCCGCCCAGATCACGACGGTCGAGGCGGTCGGCGAGACCCCGGTGGGCAAGAAGGTCCAGGAAGCTTGGATGCAGCTCGACGTGCCGCAATGCGGTTACTGTCAAGCCGGTCAGATCATGGCGGCGAGCGCACTCCTTGCCATCAAGCCGCAGCCGACGGACCAGGACATCGATGACGGGATGAGCGGCAATATCTGCAGGTGCTGCACGTATACCCGCATCCGTGCCGCCATCAAGCAAGCAGCCGGTCTGCCCACCACGGACACGAGGGAGGTTTGAACATGGCACGCATGCGCGCTGATGATGCGACCCGAACCCCCGCCCCCGCTGACACCCAACTCACGAGAGCCCTCGGCGAGTCCGTCTCGCGCCGCGGCTTCCTCGTGGCCGGCGCCGCCGCCGGCGGTGGGCTGCTCCTGAATTTCAGCATTCCAGGCCTTGCGGCTGCCTCGGCCCCGCCGGGCACCCCCGCGAAGGCCTACCCGCTCAACGCGTATATCCGCATCGAGCGCGACGGCATCATCACCATCCAGGCCAAGAACCCGGAGATCGGACAGGGCGTGAAAACCAGCCTGCCGATGATCATCGCCGAGGAGCTCGATGCCGACTGGAAAGATGTGCGCGCAGAGCAAGCCCCGCTCGACCCGAAGCTGTACGGGCCGCAATTTGCCGGCGGCAGCTTCACCACACCGATGAACTACGAGCCGTTGCGCCGCGTGGGCGCCGCGGCGCGGCAGATGCTCATCATGGCCGCGGCCCAGACGTGGAAGGTGTCCGCGGAGCAATGCGATACCGTTCCAGGCAAGGTGCGCCACAAGTCGACGGGGCGCACCCTCGGCTACGGTGCGCTCGCGGCCAAGGCGGCGACCCTCAAGCCGCCCGATCTGCATACCGTCAAGGTCAAGGACCCGAAGGAGTTTCGCATCATCGGTCAATCCACGCCCGGCGTGGAGAATCCGCTCATCGTCACCGGCCAGCCGCTGTTCGGCATCGATGTGAAAGTGCCGGGGATGCGCTACGCCGTGTTCGAGAAGTGCCCGGTCTTCGGGGGCCGCCCCGTGCGCGCGAACCTCGATGTCATCAAGGCACTCCCCGGTGTCCGCAGCGCCTTCATCGTGCCGGGCGCACGGCCCACGGGGCTGCCCGATGGCATAGCGACGAGTCTGCAGGACGGCGTCGCCATCGTTGCCGACACTTGGCATCAGGCGAACCAGGCGCTGCAGAAGCTCGAGGTGGAGTGGGACGAAGGTCCGACGGCAAGCCAAAGCACCGACGGTTTCGCGCGTACTGCCGCCGACCTGGCAGCAAAGCCCGCGGGCAAGGTCGCGCACAGCGATGGCGACGTACAGAAGGCCTTCAGCACCAGCGCGAAGGTGATCGAGGCGAACTACGAGTACCCGTTCATCTCCCACTCCCCGCTCGAGCCGATGAATGCGACGGCGGACTTCCGTGACGGCAAGGTCGAGGTGTGGGCGCCGACGCAGAATCCGGGATCCAATCATGCGCTGGTCGCGAAGGTGCTCGGCATTCCCGAAGCCAACGTCACGCTGCACATGACCCGCTGCGGCGGAGGCTTCGGGCGGCGCCTCGGAAGTGATTTCACCTGCGAGGCGGCGGCTATCTCGAAGATGGCCGGCGAACCGGTGAAGCTCATCTGGAATCGTCGTCAGGACCTGCAGCACGACTACTACCGTCCCGGCGGCTTTCATTTCTTCAAGGCCGGCATCGATGCGCAGGGCAAGCTCATCGCATTCGCCGATCACTTCGTCACCTTCACCAGCGATGGTGAGAAGGTCTCCAACAGCGCCGACATGGCGCCCACGGAGTTCCCCGCGCGGTTCGTGCCGAATGTCGAGTACGGCGTCTCCATGATGCCCCTCGGCGTGCCGACCGGACCGCTGCGCGCACCGCAGAGCAATGCCCTCGCGTTCGCCTTTCAGTCCTTCCTTGATGAGGTGGCGCACGCGGCGGGCCAGGACCCCCTGCAGTACCGGATCGATCTGTTCGGCGAGCCGCGCAAGCTGCCGAATCCACCCGGTCCGGGCAGCCGCTTCATGCCACTGCCTCCCTTCGACACCGGCCGCGCCCGTGGCGTCCTCGAGCTGGTGCGCGAGAAATCGGGCTGGGGCACGCGCAAGCTGCCTGCCGGCAGTGGCATGGGGGTGGCGTTTTACTACAGCCACCTCGGCTACTTTGCCGAAGTGGTGCAGGTGACCGTCGCGCGCGAGGGCATGGTGAAGGTCGACAAGGTGTGGGTCGCAGGCGACTGCGGTAGCCAGATCGTCAATCCCAGCTCTGCTCTCAATCAGGTGCAGGGCGCCGCGCTCGATGGCATCGGCGCGGCACTCGGACAGGCGATCACGATCGACCGCGGCCGCGTCGTGCAGACGAACTTCCACGAGTTCAAGCTGCTGCGCATGAACCAGGCGCCGCCGGTGCAAGTCGATTTCCGCATCACGCAGAACCCGGTCACCGGTCTCGGCGAGCCTGCTCTGCCGCCGGTCGTGCCGGCGCTGTGCAACGCCATCTTCGCCGCAACCGGCAAGCGCGTGCGCAAGCTGCCGATCGATACGGCGGATTTGAAGTCGACCTGAGCTCGACTCAAGCGTTGCCGGCGGCCCGTGCTCGCGCCTGGCGCGAGCCCGGGCCACCCGGAAGGCCCCTTCATGAGCTCGACATCCCCCGCAACGCAGTCGCAGTCGCCAAGCAGTCGGCGCTCGCCGGATGTCGATCGCACGTACCGGATGCTGATCGACGGTGAGTGGACCGAGGCGAGCTCCGGGGAGAGCTTCTCGTGCGTGGACCCCTACACGGAGGAAGCCTGGGGCCGCGTGCCGCAGGCGGGCGCGGCGGAGGTGGATCGTGCCGTGCGGGCCGCGCGGCGCGCCTTCGACGAGGAGCGCTGGTCGCGAATGCCCGCGGCACGGCGCGCGGCGCTACTGCGCCGGCTGGCGCAACTGATCGACTCCCGCGCGGAGGAGCTCACCCGGCAGCAGATCCGCGAGAACGGCAAGCTCGTGAGCGAGATGCGGCCGCAGCTCGACGTACTCGCGCGCGCGTGCGAGTACTTCGCCGGGCTCGGCGAGACGCTGCATGGCATGAGCGCAGCGGCCGGCATGCCCAACGTGACCACCTACACCGTGCGCGAGCCGATCGGTGTGGTCGCAGCCATCACGCCGTGGAACTCGCCGCTGCTGCTGCTCGGCTGGAAGCTCTTCCCCGCGCTCGCAGCCGGCAATACGGCCGTCGTGAAGCCCTCCGAAGTGACACCCACCTCGACGCTGCTGCTGGCCGAGCTCTGTGTGCAGGCAGGCATCCCGGCCGGGGTGGTGAACTTCGTGACCGGCGGCCGCGAGACGGGCGCGGCTTTGATCGAGCATCCCGGCGTGGACAAGATCGCTTTCACCGGATCGACCGCGACGGGCAAGCTCATCGCGCGCGCGGCAGCCGAGCGGTGCGCTCGCGTCTCTCTCGAGCTCGGAGGCAAATCCCCCAACATCGTCTTCGCCGATGCGGATCTCGGTGCGGCGGTCAACGGGGTCATCGCCGGGATCTTCGCGGCGAGCGGACAGACCTGTGTGGCCGGCTCGCGCGTGCTGGTCGAGCGGCGTGTGTACAACGAGTTCGCCGCGCTGCTCGTCGCGCGTGCCGGCAAGCTGCAGCCGGGAGATCCGCTCGAGCAGGCAACCCAGCTCGGACCGGTCGCTTCGCGGGCGCAGCTGGAGAAGGTTCTGCGCTATTTCGAGGTCGCACGCAGCGAGGGACTCGAGCGTCTGCATGGCGGACGGCGTCTGGAGCGGCGCGGCTTCTTCGTCGAGCCGACCGTCTACGGGCACGTCGGCAACACCTCGCAGGTTGCGCGCGAGGAGATCTTCGGACCGGTCGCCGTGCTCATTCCCTTTGAAGGAGAAGACGAGGCCGTCGCGATCGCCAACGATACGGCGTTCGGGCTTGCCGCGGGGGTGTGGACCGAGAACGTGCGGCGGGCCCATCGGCTCGTGCCGCGGCTGCGGGCCGGCACGGTGTGGGTCAATAACTACCGATTGATCTCCCACGGGCTGCCGTTCGGCGGCTTCAAGCAAAGCGGCATCGGACGCGAGCTGGGGCCGGAAGCGCTGCACGAGTACACGGAAGTGAAGAGCGTCTGGATCGACACCAGCGCGCCTCGCAGTTGAGAGCCGATGAGCCGTCCGCCCTTTCGCGCCGACCACGTCGGCAGCCTGCTGCGTCCGCCTGAGCTGCTCGCTGCGCGCGAGCAGCATCGGGCAGGCCGCTTGACTCTGGCCGAGCTCGTCGCCATCGAGGACGAGGCGGTGCGCACGGTGGTGCGCCAACAGGAAGAGATCGGCCTGCAAGCCGTCACCGACGGAGAGTTCAGGCGCGAATCGTGGCAGGTGGATTTTCTCAAGCAGATCGCCAACGTCGTCGTCGGACGTTCCGCGGTGCAGGTGAGCTTTCACACGGATGCCGGGGAGATCGCCCGGCTACCCTCGGCATTTCGCGTCGCCGGCAAGCTCTCCCGCCCCCGACCGATCCTCCTCGACCAGTTCCGCTTCCTCAGGTCGGTGACGCACGCGGTGGCGAAGCTCACCATCCCCTCACCGAGCCTGCTGCACTTTCGTGGCGGGCGCGCGGCGATCGATGCCGCGACCTATCCCGATCTTGCGGACTTCTACGACGACCTCGCCCGCGTCTACGCGCAGGAGATCGGCGATCTCGCAGCAGCCGGTTGTCGCTATCTGCAGATCGATGAGGTGAATCTCGCCTATCTCTGCGATCCGAAGTTTCGTGAGCAGGTGCGGCAGCTGGGCGAGAACCCCGAGGAGCTGCCGCAAACCTACGCGCGGCTCATCAATCACGCGCTTGCCGCACGGCCGGCCGACATGGTGGTGTGCCTGCATCTGTGCCGCGGGAATTTCGAAGGCGCGTGGCTCGCCGAAGGCGGCTACGAGCCGGTGGCCGAGACACTGTTCGGGCAGATCGACGTGGACGGGTATTTTCTGGAGTACGACACGGCGCGTGCCGGCGATTTCACCCCGCTGCGCTTCGTTCCGCGGGACAAGCGGGTGGTGCTCGGACTGTTGAGCACGAAGCGTGCTGCCCTCGAGAGCACCGAAGATCTCATGCGTCGCATCGATGAGGCCGCCCGCCACGTGCCGCTCGGGCAGCTCTGTTTGAGTCCGCAGTGCGGGTTTGCAAGCGCGGGCCGCGGCAACCAGCTGACCACCGAGCAACAGTTCGCGAAGCTGCGGCGCGTCGTCGAGGTGGCTCGCAGAGTTTGGGGCGATCCGCCCGCATGAAGCTCGCGCTCTCGATCGCCGTCGGCGATTACGATCGTACGCGGCCGCTGGTCGACGGCCTGGTGCAGATCGATGGCGTGGAGCCGATCTTCCTGCGTCTGCCCCCAGAGGAGATCTTTTTTCGCGCTTTCCGCCACGAGGACTTCGATGTCTGCGAGCTCTCGCTCAGCAGCTTCGTCCTGGCCACCGCGCGGGGCGATAATCCCTACGTCGGCCTGCCTGTATTTCCCTCGCGTGCTTTCCGCCACACCGCCATCGTGGTGCGCAAGGATCGCGGTATCGAGCAGCCTGCCGATCTCAAGGGCCGGCGCATCGGCACGCCGGAATATCAGCTGACGGCCTGCGTCTGGGCACGTGCGTTGCTCGAGGACGAATATGGCGTTCGGCCTTCCGACATCCTCTGGGTGCGTGGTGGCATGGAGGAGCCGGGGCGCAGCGAGAAGCTCACCCTCGACCTGCCCGCAGATGTGCAACTGGAATCGGCTCCCTCCGATCGCACGCTGAACCAGATGCTCGAGGCCGGTGAGATCGAGGGTCTCATCGGGCCGAGGCTGCCCGCATCGTTCGCGCTGGCATCCCGGGGTCCCGTCCCGCCCAGGGCCGCCACGCCCGCCGTAGGTTGGCTGTTCGCCGATCCCGTGGCGACGGCGCAAGACTACTTTCGGCGCACGCGTATCTTCCCGATCATGCATCTGCTCGGTGTCAGGCGCAGCCTCGTCGAGCATCACCCGTGGCTGTCAGCGACTCTGGTCAAGGCATTCGAGCGGGCGAAGAGTGCGGCGCTGGCAAGCCTCGGCGATACATCGGCGACGAAAGTCACGCTGCCTTTCGTCGCGGAGCAGCTGCTCGCGGCCCGCAGCTTGATGGGTGAGGATTTCTGGCCCTATGGGCTCGCGGCGAACCGCGAAACGCTTGCGGCTTTCCTGCGTCATCACCACCGTCAGGGACTTTCGGCGCGGCGCGTGGCGGTCGAAGAGCTGTTTGACCCCGCGGCGCTCGAGGCCTTCAAGATTTGAGGCGGGTGCGCAGGCCTCAGGGGATGGCCTTCTCCGCGCGCTTCATCGCCTCGTAGTCGACCTGGCGGATCTGTGAGATGTAGCAGTACTGATGATCGAATCGGACCGCATCCACACCGCGCGTGATGGTGCTGCTCGAGCTCGTGACGTTGATGCCATCCGCAAAATCGAGGCCCACGCAGGGAGGTAGCACCGTCAGCAGATAGGCATCGTTAATGGAGCTCCAGAGGACCAGCTGCAGGTTACCGAGCGGCCGCCACGCGTAATAGTGCTGCAGGTAGGTGACGCTATCGACGGGTGGCCCCGCGTAATGCAGGAACTGCTCGCGCCGCTCGGAGTCGCTCAGCTGCTTGGGCACGACCGTGGTGGCGCAGCCGGCGAGCACGCTTACCAGCAACGCGGCAAGTGCCGGCGGGTGAACTCGTCTGCTCACGGGGATCTCCTCGACCGCGATGGCGAGCTCCTTACAACGCACGTGGCTGCCGCCGGTTAACACGAGCGCGGCTGATGGGGTGACTTTCATCCGGTGAGCCGCGCTCGCAGTGCGCGGCCGAGCGCACGCTTGCCGGCGAGATCGGCGAGCTCGCCGAGGCGCCGCGCGAGCGGCGCTGGCGCCGGCACGAAACCCCGACTCGCCGCGAGCCTGGCCTCGAGCACCTCGAGAGCCCGACCCGTCGCGCCGCGCGCGAGCAGCAGCGCGAGATAGGCATTTGCCAGGCGATCGGCAAGCGTCGCGTCATCCCAGCTCGAGACCGCCGCCAACAGCACGCTGTACTCCTCCAGCGCGGTCTCGTTGGTGCACTCACGCGCGAGCCAGCTTTCGATCTCGCGCGAGGCCGCCTCGATGCGGCGCAGTCGCAACTGCGCGTAGCTGTCATCGAGCATCTGCCGCCGTCGCGCAGCGTGATCGCGCCGCTCGCGCTCCCCGCGCCGCTCGGCACGCGTGCGCGTCTCGAGCCCGAGCATGAGGCGATTATCGTGCAGCACCGCGCCGAGGAGCGTGAATGCGACCAGGAACGCGAGCTGGGTCCCTGCCAGTAGCAGCGCGAGAGGCAGCCCGCGATGCCACATCCCATACAGGCTTGCCGCGCCCAGCACGAGCGCGAGCACCAGGTAGAGATAACGCCAGCTCAGGCCGCGAATCAGGCGCAGCAGCGCGGGCGGGGAGGCGGCATGAAAGGGATTGCCGCTCACTCCGAGCAGGGCGATGTTTGCCGGCAGCAGCGCGAGCAGCAGCACGGCTCCGAGCACGAGCGCCGGACGGCCGGCGCGGGCCTGCAGCCAGGCGAGCAAGCTCGCGGCAGCGGCGAGCGCGATCGCCTGCGCAAGCGGCCGCTGCTCGTCGATCGGGTTTACCATCTCCACCGAGAGCACCGGCGGCTCGTCCGCTCCGGCGACCAGCGCATCGAAGAGTACGAAGCAGTATTTGAAGAACCAGGAGACCAGGACGATCGCGAGCGGGATGCCGATCAAGCCGGCGGCGTTCGCCAGCAGCAGCCCGAGCGTGAACACGAGTATGAGCAGCAGGGGCGTGGGCCGCAGCGGCCACAGCAGATGATCCGCCAACCGTGGCGGCTTCACAGCTGCGCAGGTGCCAGTCGGCGGCCGCGCAGCAGGTCCGAGGCCTTCTCGGCGATCATGATGGTCGGAGCGTTGGTGTTGCCGCCGGGGACGTTCGGCATCACGGAGGCATCGGCGATGCGCAAGCCCTCGAGCCCGTTCACTCTGAGCTCGGCATCGACCACCGCGTGCGCGTCGCGGCCCATGCGGCAGGTCCCGACCGCATGCTGCGTGATGGCCCCGGTGCTGCGCACGAAACGCTCCAGATCGGCATCGGATTGCTGGTCCACTCCGGGAGTGAGCTCGCGCACGATGAGGCTCCTCAGCGGCTCCTGAGCGTACACGGCGCGCGCGGCGCGGATGCCGCGGATCATGCGCCGCACGTCGCTCGGCTCTTGAAACAGGTTGAAGAGAATGCGTGGCGGATCGCGCGGATCGGCCGAGCGCAGCGTCACCGTGCCGCGGCTGTCCTCGCGAATCATCGACACGACCACCGTGAGCCCATGCTCGGGCGCCTTGGCGAGCAGCGGATACCAGATGCTGGCGCGAGGCAGCGCCGCGGCACCGCCGGCCGGACAGGTGAGCTGCACGTCCGGGCGGTCGAGATGCGGCTCGGTGCGCAGGAAGATATTGCCCGCACACGCGTTCGTGGCGAACGGGCCGCTGCCAAGAAGCGCCCAGCGCAATACCGAGAGGGCGGCGCGATCGGCGCGCAGCTGGCCGAGAAAGGTGCTCGGCCGGGCCGCATGCAGAATGAAGGTGAGTGGGTGCTCGATCAGATTTTTGCCGACGCCAGGCAAGTGGTGCACGGGTACGACGCCGACGGCGCGCACCTCATCGGCCGGCCCGATGCCCGAGAGCAGCAGCAGCTGCGCCGATCCATACACCCCGCCACAGAGGATCACCTCGCGCACGGCATGAGCCTCACGCGACTGTCCGTCGTGCAGGTACTCGATCCCGACTGCACGAGCTCCCTGCAATTGCACGCGCCTGACGAGCGCCCGGGTGACGACCCGCAGATTCGCGCGGCGCATGGCCGGATAGAGAAAGGCCCGCGCGGTGCTGGCACGGCGGCCGCGCCGGCCCACCGTCATCTCCATGCGCATGAAGCCTTCGGAATGCTCGCCGTGATAATCCTCCGTGACGGGGTAACCGGCTGCGGCGGCGGCGCTACCCACCAGATCCGAGAGCACGTACGCGGCCTCCGGCACCCGCACCTCCAGCTCGCCGCCGCCGCCGTGGTACTTGCCCGCACCGAGCCAGCTCTTCTCGGAGCGCTTGAAGTAGGGCAGCACCTCGGCATAACCCCAGCCCTCGAGACCCATGGCGCGCCAGTCGTCGTAGTCGCGGCGATGGCCCCGCGCATAGACGAGCCCGTTGATGCTCGAGGAGCCTCCGAGCACCTTGCCGCGCGGCACCTCGACACGCCGGCCCTGCAGCCCCGGCTCGGGCTCGCTCACGAAGTTCCAGTTGAGCATCGGGCCCGTCGCGTAGCGCGGGAAGGCGGCGGGCATGTGGATGAAGAGGCCGCTGGGCTTGGCGCCTGCCTCCAGCAGCAGCACGCGCGTTCCGGCATCCTCGGTGAGTCGGTTGGCGAGGACGCACCCGGCGGAGCCTGCGCCGACGATCACGTAGTCGTACGTTCCCGCCGCGCCGCCCTTCATGGCTGTGGCGAGCTCGAGCGCGCGCTCAGCGCTGATCGGTGACTTCGTCGAATTGTATGGTCGGCTGCACGTTCGTGAAGTTCGGGACGTCGTCGATCAGATCCTGCGTGTGCTTGGCCTGCGCGGCGTCGAAGGCTTGCTGATCGCCGATCCAGAAATTCACCGTGGCGACGTAAGGCGGCTTGCCGCCGTCCGGCCCACTCAGCCCCTTGCGCAGCTCATACTTCGCGATTCCCTTGCCATACAGCCGCATGATCAACGTGGCGTGCTTCGCACGGTAGTAATCGAAGTCGAAGCGCACGCCTTCCTTGTTCGGATACAGCACGGTGATACAGCGCATGAGGATGCTCCGTCTGACCTGGGCGATCGTGCGTGATTATCGACACCGGCGCGCGCGCGCACAACCCGGGCACCTGGTGCGCACCTCACTCGTTGCCGGCCGTGATCACCGGCGCCGGCGAGCGTGCCCGCCCGGCGCGCTGCGGGCCATCGAGGGGATCGCCCATAAGACGGCGCACTGCGACGTAGAAGACCGGCACGAAGAGAATGCCGAGAACCGCCGCGGTGAGCATGCCGCCGGCCACTCCGGTGCCGATCGCGTGGCGCGCATTCGCCCCTGCACCGCTCGAGAGCACGAGCGGCATCACCCCGAGAATGAAGGCGAAGGAGGTCATCATGATCGGGCGGAAGCGCAGCCGCGCGGCTTCCACCACCGCATCATGCAGCGTGCGCCCGCTTGCGTGCTGAACCACGGCGAACTCGACGATCAGAATAGCGTTCTTCGCCGCAAGACCGATGATCGTGATCAGACCCACCTTGAAGAACACATCGTTCGGCAGGCCGCGCAGCTCGGCGGCGATGATGGCGCCGAGCACGCCAATGGGTACCACCAGCATGACCGCAAGGGGGATGGCCCAGCTCTCGTAGAGCGCAGCAAGCGATAGATAAACCACGAGGATGGAGAGCGCGAACAGCATCGGCGCCTGGGCGCCCGAGACGATCTCCTGCAGCGACTGCCCCGCCCAGTCGAAACCGACGCCCCGTGGCAGATACTGGGAGACCAGGCGCTGCATCTCCTTCATGGCCTCACCCGAGCTGTACCCGGGCGCGTTCGATCCCGTGATCTCCACGGCGGAGAAGCCGTTGTAGTGCGTGAGACTCGGCGAGGCGACCTCCCAGGTGCTGTGCACGACGCTCGACAGCGGAATCATCGTCGGGATGGAGGCGGTCGTCACCGAGCCCGAGGAGCTGAACGAGTTCGCTAGCAACGAGTTGCCGCTGGAGCTGCTCGAGGCCGAGGGGGGCAGCGTGCTCGGGACATAGAAGTGGCTCAACGCCTCCGGGTTCATGCGATAGGGTGCAGCAGCCTGCAACAGCACCCGCTTCACGCGCCCCTGATAGAAGAAGTCGTTGGCATACACCGGGGCCAGCATGAGCTGGATCGCGGTGTAGACATCGCTGATCGCCATGCCCATCGCCTGCGCCTGCACGCGATCGACATCGAGGTGCAGGCGCGGGGCATCGGCGAGCGTGCTGGCGCGCACGTTGGTCAGCACGTGCGACTCTGCGGCACGCTGTACCAACGTTTGCTGCGCCTGGATCAACGCGGCATGTCCGATACCGACGCGATCCTCGAGAAAGAAATCGAAGCCGCCGAAGTTGCCGAGCGAGCGTACCGTCGGCAGGTTGACGGCATAGACATCGGCATCGCGTATCTGCCGCCCGAGGGTCATGTTGGCCCAGCGCAGAAAGTCTCTGATCTTGGTCTTGCGTTGATTCCAGGGCTGCAGCTGCACGAAGCCCAAGCCGACGTTCTCTCCCTGACCGATGAAGCCGAAGCCACCGACCTGCATGACATGGTTGACGGCCGCGTTCTCGTGCAGTATCGCGCCGATGCGCCGCATGACATCCATGGTGCGCTCGAGGGTCGCCCCGGGCGGCAGCTGGACGATCACATAGGCATAGCCCTGATCCTCTTCCGGCAGGAACCCGCCCGGGAGTCGCGCAAAGAGAAAGGCGCCGATCACCAGGAGCACAGCGAACGCCGCCATCCAGCGCGGCATGTGGCGCACCGATTGATAGACCCGGCGCATGTAGGCGCCGAGCGAGCGCTCGTAAGCGAGGTTGAAGCCGCGGAATACGATGTTCGGCTTCAGGTGCGTGGGCCGCAGCATCGACGCGCACAGCGCCGGCGTGAAGCTCAGCGCCAGGAAGGCCGAGAACACCATGGAGATCGCGATGGTAAGCGCGAACTGGCGATAGATCGCGCCGACGCTGCCCGATTGCAGCGCGCTCGGCACGAACACCGCCGCGAGCACCAGGGTGATGGCCACGATGGCGCCGGTGATCTGATCCATGGCCTTGCGCGTGGCTTGCCTGGGCTCGAGATTCTCCTCGCGCATGATGCGCTCGACCGACTCGATCACGACGATCGCATCGTCGACCACGATGCCGATGGCGAGCGCGACGCCGAAGAGGCTCAGCGTGTTGATCGAGAAGCCCACGACGTACATGCCGATGAACGCGCCCATGAGCGCCACCGGCATAACGAGCGTCGGAATCAACGTCGCGCGAAAGCTCTGCAGGAAGGTGAGCATCGTGATGAACACGAGCACCACGGCGCCGGCGAGCGTGAGCACCACCTCACGAATGGAGATGGTGATGAACTTCGTCTGGTCGAACGGCAGGAACCAGGACACGCCCGATGGAAAGGTCCGCTGCAGCTCGCGCATGCGGGCTTCGACCCGTTGCGCCACCTGCAGCGCGTCCGCGCCGGGAAGCATCTGAATGCCGAAGCCCGCAATCGGCAGATTGTCGATGCGCAGGTCGCGCCCGTACTGATAAGGGGCGAGCTCGACGCTTGCCACGTCTCGCAGCCGCACGGTCGTGCCGTTCGAGTCGGCGCGAACGATCACGTTCTCGAACTGGGCGGGCGAATTGAAACGACCCTGCGTGTTGACCGGCACCGACAGCTGTTGCCCCGGGAGTGCCGGAAGCGCGCCGACCGAGCCCGCCGCGAACTGCACGTTCTGATCGCGCACCGTGGCGAGCACCTGGGTGGCCGACATGCCGTAGGCGTGCAGCTTGTCGGGATTGAGCCAGATGCGCATCGCGTACTCGGAACCGAACTGACTGGCCGCGGCGACGCCGTCGACCCGGGTGATCTGATCGATCACCTGCGAGGCGAGGATGTTGTTGAGCGCGTCGGAATCGAGCCGGGCGTCGTCGGACTTCAGCGCGATGACGAGCACCTGGTTTTGACTCGACTTGAAGACGCTGATGCCTTGCGCATTCACGTCCGCGGGCAGGCGTGGCGTTGCGAGCTGTACGCGCGCCTGAGTCTGCACGGCCGCGATGTCGGGATTGGTACCGGGCTCGAAGGTGAGCGTGATCGACGCGCCGCCCTGCGAGTTGGAGGTCGAATTGAAATACAAGAGCCGGTCGAGTCCCGTCAGCTGCTGCTCGATGACCGTCGTGACCGTGCGCTCCACGGTCTCAGCATTGGCGCCCGGATAGGTTGCGGAGACGCTGACCTGGGGTGGGGCGATATCCGGATAGGCCTCGACCGGCAGGCGCACGATGCAGATCAGACCGCCAAGCGTGATGAGAATGGCGATAACCCAGGCGAAAACCGGGTGGTCGATGAAGAACCGCGCCATGAGTCCGCTATGAGCGCTGTCGGTTCGCCATGGCCGCGCCCGGTGCGGCGCTCGGAGGGGGCTCGAATGGCACGGCGCGCGCCAGCATTCCCGGGCGCACCTTGTCGACGCCGGAAACCACGACCTGATCGCCGTCCGCAAGTCCGCTGGTGACGATCCAGTTGGTTTCCTGCATCGCATTCGCCTGGACGCGCTTTTGCACGACGCGGCTGTCCGGCCCAACCACCACCACGTAAGCGCCATTCGCATCGCGGCGCACCGCGTCCTGCGAGATGAGATAGGCGTGTTCCTGGCGGCCGAGCGACAGGCGGATGTTCACGAACATGCCCGGCAGCAGCTGGCGATCAGGATTGGCGATGATGCCGCGGAAGGCGAGCGCCCCGTTGGTCGGGTCGACGGTCACGTCGGCGAAGTCGACCACACCCATCTCAGAATAGGGATGCCCGTCGGGCAGGATCACTTGCAGCTGAGCTTTCTCTCCTCCGAGCAGCTTCACATCTCCGCTGCTCTCGGCCTGCCGCAGGCGCATGACCTCATCCACGGGTCGCTCGAAATTGACGTACAGATGATCGATCTGCTCGATGGTCGTGAGCAGCGTCGCCTCACCCTGTCCGACCAGCGCACCTTCGGTCACGCGTTGCTGGCTCGAGCGTCCCGAGATCGGTGCCGTGACTTTCGCATAGCCCAGATTGATGCGGGCTGCCTCGACATTGGCCTGTGCCTGCTTCACCTGCGCCGCTGTCGAGCGCTCAGCGGCGGCGCTGTTGTCCGCGTCCGACCGTGACACCAAGCCGCCCGGCAGCAGATCGCGGTTGCGCTGCGCGGTGACGTGCGCGTTGGTGGCGTTTGCTTCGGCCTGCGACTGCGCCGCGAGCGCTGCATCGAGCGCGGCCTGCAGCGGCGCCGGATCGATCTGAAAGAGCGGCTGACCTTCCTTCACCTCCGTGCCTTCGGTGTACAGCCGTTTGAGGAGAATCCCCGAGACGCGCGCGCGCACGTCGGCCGTGCGCACGGGAGCCAGCCGTCCGACCGCATCGCGCGTGATCGGAACCGATTCGGCGTGCACGCGCACGACGCCCACCTCGGGAGGTGGCGCCGTCGTCGGGGGCGACCTGGAGCATGCGGCGCAAAGCAGCATGAGCGCAGCGGTCGCGACGCCGCGCAGACGGCCGGGGGTCATGGTGGTACGTTCAAATCCGTATGTAGCGGTCGAGAGCTTACCGCGGAGCCATTCTATCTAACCCGGCGCCGCGAGGCTGCACCGCACGGCAATCGGTCGGACCAGTGAGCGTTGCTCCACGGGCGGGCGTGTTGCAGGATCTGCGGAGCATGCCCAGCCAGCGCCTGCGACCGCAGCGGGCAGGATGGAGATTATGAGCAGCCACTCTGTGACGCCGCTCGCCGTGCGCAATCCGCGTACCGGCGAGATCGACCTGGTTATCACGCCCGCCACGGAACCCGAGATCGCGGCCACTTGTGGACGGCTGCGCGAAGCCCAGCGCGTCTGGGGCACGGCGCCGGTCGAGGAGCGCATCGCCGTGATGAAGAGCTGGGCGGAACGGCTCAAGGCCCACCGCGCCGCACTCGTAGCAGCCGACTCCATCGATACCGGCGGCGGACAGATCTCGCAGGTCGCTCCCGACATGGTGGTCGGCGCGATCCTGCGCGGCTGTGCGCACGCGCCGCAGTTGTTGCAGCAGGCGCGCCGCGCAGGTCGGTCTCCCGCGATGCCGCACGTGAGCTTTGATACCAATCTCAGGCCCTATCCGCTCGTCGGTGTCATCGGGCCCTGGAATGCGCCTCTGATGCTCTCGACACTGCACGCGATTCCGGCGCTCATCGCCGGTTGTGCCGTCATCGTCAAGCCGAGCGAAGTGGCGCCGCGTTTCGTGGCGCCACTGATGCAGACGATCGCCGAGGTGCCCGAGCTCGCAGCGGTGCTCACTTTCGTGCTGGGCGCGGCACCGACCGGTCAGGCCCTCATCGAGCATGTCGACCTCATCAATTTCACGGGCAGCGTGCCCAACGGCCGCAAGGTGGCCGAGGCCTGCGCGCGACGCTTCATTCCGGCGATGCTGGAGCTCGGTGGCAAGGATCCGGTCATCATCACCCAGCACGCGGACCTCGAGCGGGCCGCAACGGCGGTGTTGCGCGGCGCGGTCACCAGCACCGGTCAAGTCTGCTTCTCGATCGAGCGTATCTACGTGCATGCGGCGGTTCACGATCGCTTCGTCGAGCTGCTGATCGAGAAGGCAGCGCGCGTGGAGCTCAACTATCCGGACCCGCGGCGCGGGCAGATCGGTCCGTTCATCTTTGCCCGACAGGCACAAATCGTCGATGAACACATAGATGACGCGCTGGCGAAGGGAGCCCGCTTGCGAGCCGGAGGCAAGTCGGTGAGCCTCGGCGGCGGGCTGTACATGTACCCGACCGTGCTCACGGACGTGAGCCACGAGATGAAGATCATGAAGGACGAGACCTTCGGTCCGGTGATGCCGGTGATGCGCTTTCGCAGCGATGAGGAGGCCGTCGCTTTAGCGAACGACACCTACTATGGCCTGTCGGCGGCGGTGATCGGCGGCAGTGAAGAGGAGGCACGGCGCATTGCCGATCGCATCGAGGCCGGCGTGGTCAGCGTTCAGGACACGTTTCTCACCTTCGCAGGCTTCGGTGTCGCCGAATGGGAATCATTCAAGTTCTCGGGCATGGGTGGGCGTGGGTCAAACATCATGGCGTTCCTGCGCAAGCAGGCTGTGCTCACCAATACCGGCGAGGTCGCATGCATGGTGAGTACGCCGCTCAAGGCCACGGCGTAGCGGCGCCTCTGGTTGCTTTGTCAAATGTGGGTACGGGAGGCTGCTGGGCTGGGTCGTGGCAGCGCCGCGGCGCCTCTTACGCTCGCGGGGTGTATCATCGGTGGGTCTGCCCCGAGCGCGAATGACGCGACCCGGGCGGCTGGTGCAGGATCAGAATGGAGCTCGGCGGATGATGCTTCGCAGGACCTTGGGTATCAGGGCGCTTTACGTCGGGTGCACGGGTGCGCTGCTGCTCGGTGCACAGGCCGTATCAGCACACCACTCCTATGCCATGTTCGATCGCGACAAGACGGTCGCGCTCGTCGGCACGGTCAAGGAATTCAAGTGGTCCAATCCCCACGCGTGGATGGAGGTGTACGTGCCGAACGACAAGGGAGGAACCGACATGTGGGGTGTCGAGATGAACAGCCCGAATAACCTCGCCCGCATGGGCTGGAAGTCGACGATCGTGAAACCCGGCGACAAGGTCACCGTCGTGATCCATCCGCTGCGCAGCGGCGAGAAGGGCGGCTCGTTCATGTCGCTCACGCTGCCGAACGGGCAGACACTGAGCGACTCACCGCGCACGCAGCAGTCCGGCAAGGGGCCGGAGAGCGGAAAGTCGCCCTACTGATGCGCACCTCGCACGCAGCGGTCATTCTCGCCGCACTGGCGCTTGCGCTCGGGACTGCCACGGCCCGTGCGGACGCGGGCCTCAAGTGCACGCTGACTTTCACTCTCAAGGGCTGGTCGGCCATCTATGAAACCGCGACCGGCAGTGGTGTCGTGCACTGTGACAACGGGAAGTCGCTGCGCGTCAAGCTGAGCGCCAAGGGCGGTGGCCTCACGGTGGGCAAGTCGGTGGAGGACGGCCACGGCGAGTTCTCCAGCGTCGCCCACATCGATGACGTGCTCGGCTCGTACGCGGCGGCCCGGGCACACGCCGGTGCGATCAACTCTGCCCAAGTACAGGCGATGACCAAGGGCGAGGTATCGCTGGCGCTGTCCGGGAAAGGACACGGCTGGGAGCTCGGTATCTCGTTCGGGGAGCTCAAGATCGAGCGCCAGTGAGGACCCAGGTCGCCATCGTCGGTGCCGGTCCGGCAGGCCTGTTGCTCGGTCAGCTGCTCTCCCAGTCCGGCATCGACTCGATCGTGCTCGAGGCCCGCAGCCGCGAGTACATCGAGCATCGCGTGCGCGCCGGGGTACTCGAGCATCAAAGCGTCGAGGTGCTGGAGGCGGCAGGTGTGGGTGCACGCCTGCGCCGCGAAGGTCTCGTGCACCAGGGAATCGAGCTGCAGTTCGGAGGCCTCGCGCATCGCATCGACTTTGCAGCGCTCACCGGACGCTCCGTGACGATCTACGGCCAGCAGGAAGTGGTGAAGGATCTGGTGGCCGCGCGGCTCGCGAGTGGCCAGCCCTTGCACTTCGAGGTCGCTCAGGTGGCGGTGCGCGATCTCGAGAGCGATGCCCCTGCGGTTGAGTTCACCGCCGCTGGTAGCACGCAGCGCGTGCGCTGCGACTTCATCGCGGGGTGCGACGGCTTCCACGGAATCTGCCGGCCGAGTATTCCTGCAGGTGCGCTCAGCTGCTACGAGCGTACCTATCCCTTTGCCTGGCTCGGTATTCTGGCGGAGGCGCCACCCGCTTCCTCCGAGCTCATCTATGCGCGGCACGAGCACGGCTTTGCGCTGCTCAGCATGCGCTCGCCGAGCATGACGAGGCTGTACCTGCAATGCGCGCCCGACGAGCCGCTCGAGCAGTGGCCCGATGAGCGCGTCTGGAGCGAGCTGCAGACCCGGCTCTCCCGCAGCGACGGCTTCCGCCTGCGCGAGGGGCCGGTCCGGCAGAAATCCGTGACTCCGATGCGCAGTTTCGTGGTCGAGCCGATGCAGTACGGTCGGCTGTATCTGGCCGGAGATTCCGCGCACATCGTGCCCCCCACAGGCGCCAAGGGCATGAATCTGGCGATTGCCGACGTGCGCGTCCTCGCCCGCGCGCTCGCGACGTTCTATCGCTCGGGCAATACCGATGCGCTCACCGACTACTCCCGCACCTGCCTGCGGCGCATCTGGAAGGTCCAGCGATTCTCGTGGTGGATGACGATGCTGCTGCACCGCTTCGAGGAGGCCGGCGCATTCGACGAGCGTCGTCAGCTCGCCGAGCTCGACTACATCAGCTCATCGCGCGCCGCCGCCCAGTCGCTGGCCGAGAACTACGTCGGCTTGCCGCTCGACTGAGGCGCCTGGCCGCCGAAGCCTGGCCGGCTCCAGCCGCCCGGACTCCTTGAAAGGCCGAGGTTTACGCCCCCGAACGGGTGCCGTAGAATGCGCGCCCTCGGTGGGGGGTTGAAGATGCGGACCCTCCCGGCAGGTTCCTAGGGGACCGGCCGTACAGCTTGTCGTTGGAAAGGCCCCCCGAGGGGCTTTTCTTTTTTCGGGCGGCGCCCGCGCTGGCGGGCGGATCAGGGGGCTCCTCCAGGCCGGTGGGCCTCGGCGCCGCGGCACGAAGCCGCGGGAGCGGCGGTGGTGGAAGGGATGACAGTGGGCCTTATGGCCCATTTTTATTTGTCGTAATGGGAGCGACTCGTGGCGGCGGCCTTGCGTGAGCGGCTCTTCGCCCTCATGGAGCCACTCTTGGCTCGTCTGGGCTATGAGCTCATCGAGCTGGAATATGCCCCCGCCCGCGGGCGGGGGGTGCTGCGGATCTTCATCGACAAGCCCGATGGTGTCGGCCTGGACGACTGTGAGCAGGTGAGCCGCGAGGTTTCGGGGCTGCTCGACGTGGAGGATCCCATCCCTGGCGCGTACATGCTCGAGGTGTCCTCACCGGGTGAGGATCGCGTGCTGCGTACGCGCGCGCACTTCGAGCGGTTCGTGGGGGCACGGGTGTTCGTCGAGCTCACGAGCCCGCGTGAGGGCAGGCGCCGGTACACGGGAACGCTGCGCTCGGTCGCCGATGCAGGTGTCGCTCTGGAGGTGGATCGCGAGCTCGTGAGTGTGCCCTTCGCGGAGATCAGCAAGGCGCGCCTGGCGCCACTGCCCGGCTCGGCTCGTGAGGGCTGACTGTCCATGAGGTATTTGTGAACAAGGAAATTCTGATGGTCGTCGATGCCGTCTCGAACGAGAAGGGCGTCGACAAAGAGGTCATCTTCGAGGCGCTCGAGGCTGCTCTCGCATCCGCCACGCGCAAGAAGCACGGCGAGGAGTGGGACGTGCGCGTCGCCATCGATCGCAAGAGCGGGGATTACGACACCTTCCGCCGCTGGAAGGTGTTTGCAGATGACTCGACGGAGCTCGAGGCGCCCGAGCGCGAGCTGCGTCTCGAGGACGGGCAAGAGATCGATCCGAAGGTGCAGGTCGGTGGCTTCGTCGAGCAGCCGATCGAGTCCGTCGCCTTCGGCCGCATCGCCGCCCAGCAGGCCAAGCAGGTCATCGTGCAGAAGGTGCGCGAGGCCGAGCGCGCGCAGGTCGTGGACGCGTACAAGGACCGCGTGGGTCAGCTGGTCGGAGGCGTCGTGAAGCGTGTCGACCGCAACGGCATCTATGTCGATCTCGGGAGCAATGCCGAGGGCTTCGTGCCGCGCACGGACATGATCCCGCGCGAGCAGGCGAAACCGCAGGACCGCATCAAGGCCTATCTGAAGGAGGTGCGCTCGGAGCCGCGCGGGCCGCAACTGTTTCTCACGCGTACGGCGCCCGAGTTCCTCATCGAGCTCTTCAAGCTCGAGGTCCCGGAAGTCGGGCAGGGTCTCATTCAGATCCTGGGCGCGGCGCGCGATCCCGGGGTGCGCGCCAAGATCGCCGTGCGTAGCAACGATCCGCGCATCGATCCCGTCGGCGCGTGCGTCGGCATGCGCGGCTCGCGGGTGCAGGCGGTCTCGAACGAGATCGCCGGCGAGCGTGTCGACATCATTCCGCACGACGACAACCCCGCGCAGTTCGTGATCAACGCGATGTCCCCCGCCGAGGTGGTGTCGATCGTGGTGGACGAGGATTCGCACAGCATCGACATCGCGGTCGCCGAGGACAAGCTGTCCCAGGCGATAGGTCGCGGTGGCCAGAACATCCGCCTTGCCAGTCAGCTCACGGGTTGGGACCTCAACGTGATGACGGAGTCGGACGCCGAGGCCAAGAGCGAGGGCGAGGCTCGCGAGCTCGTGCAGACGTTCATGAAGCAGCTCGATGTCGACGAGGACGTGGCAACGATCCTGGTGCAGGAGGGCTTCTCCACCGTCGAGGAGGTCGCCTACGTGCCGCAGGCCGAGCTCATCGCGATCGAGGAGTTCGACGAGGAGATCGTCAAGGAGCTGCGCAACCGCGCGCGCGACGTGCTGCTGACGCAGGCGATCGCCAGCGAGGAGAGTCTCGATCAGTCCATGCCGGCGGACGATCTGTTGCTGCTCGAGGGCATGAGCCCCGATCTGGCCCTGGCGCTGGCGCGCCGCGGCGTTCGCACGCGCGAGGACCTGGCCGAGCAGTCGGTCGATGATCTCTCGGACATCGAGGGGCTGGCCGCCGAGGAAGCGGGCCGGCTGATCATGAAGGCCCGTGCCCACTGGTTCGAGGCGGGACACTGATGACAGTGACCGCGAGGTTCTAGCTCATGGCCGATGTAACCGTCTCGCAATTCGCTCAGGTCCTCAAGGTGCCGGTCGACCGGCTGCTGGTGCAGCTCGATCAGGCAGGCATCAAGGTCGCCGGTCCGGAGGATCGCATCAGCGACGAGGCGAAGCTCGAGCTGCTGACTCATCTGCGGCGCAGCCACGGCAGTGAGGAGGACGGCGGAGCGCCCCGCAAGATCACGCTGGCCCGCAAGACACGCAGCGAGCTGAAGCTCGCAAGCGCCCAGGGTCGGGCGCGCACCGTGAACGTGGAGGTGCGTCGCAGCCGCACCTATATCAAGCGCGACGTGCTCGAGGAGCAAGCGCGGCTGCAGCAGGAGGATCTGGAGCAGAAGCGGCGCGAGGCGGAGGAGGCCGCACGCCGTGAGAGCGAGCGCATCGAAGCCGAGCGCCGCGAGCGTGAGCGCATCGAGGCCGAGAATCGCCGCCGGATAGAAGAGGAACAGGCGCGTAAGCGCGCTCAGGAAGACGCGCGCAGGGTCGCCGAGCAGCAAGCGCGCGAGGAAGCGGAGCGTCGCGAGCGCGAGCAGCGCCGACCGGGCACCGAATCGCCGCGCGAGCGTGTGCGGTCGATCGAGGAAGAGGAGCCGGTCGTCGAGGAGACCGAGGACAAGCAGCCGACGCGTTACGGCCGTGAAGAGCTGCACGTCGCCGGCGATGTCAGCTCGCGCTACAAGAAAAAGAAGAAGACGAAGAGCCGGGCGGTCGCCGTGGGCACCGACACCCGCCATGCCTTCGAGATGCCGACCACGCCGGTCAGACGCGAGGTGAGCATCGGCGAGACCATCTCGGTCGCCGAGCTCGCGCAGAAGATGGCGATCAAGGCGACCGAAGTGATCAAGGTGCTGATGAACATGGGGGTGATGGCCACCATCAACCAGATGATCGAGCAGGACACGGCCGTGCTCGTCGTGGAGGAGCTCGGCCATACCGCGAAGATTCAGAAGGAAAACCAGATCGAGGCGGACCTGCAGGGGAGCGTGACCGCGGAGGAAGCGCTCGAGCCGCGGCCACCGGTCGTCACCGTCATGGGCCATGTCGATCACGGCAAGACCTCGCTGCTTGACTACATACGCCGCACCAAGGTGGCCGCGGGGGAGGCCGGCGGCATCACCCAGCACATCGGCGCCTACCACGTCGAGACGCCAAAGGGGAGCATCACGTTCCTCGATACACCCGGCCACGCGGCGTTCACCGCCATGCGCGCACGCGGCGCAAGGGTCACGGATGTCGTCGTGCTGGTGGTCGCGGCGGATGACGGGGTCATGCCGCAAACGAGCGAGGCCGTGCAGCATGCGCGCGCGGCGGGCGTGCCGATCGTGGTGGCCGTGAACAAGATCGACAAGAGCGATGCCGATCCGGATCGCGTGCGCACCGAGCTCGCGAAGCAGGAGGTCATTCCCGAGGAGTGGGGCGGGCAGAACATGTTCGTGAACGTCTCGGCGCGTACGGGGCAGGGCGTGGATCAACTGCTGGAGGCGATCCTGCTGCAGGCGGAGATCCTGGAGCTGAGCGCACCGCGCGCGGGGCTCGCGAGCGGTGTCGTGATCGAGTCGAGCATCGAGAAGGGCCGCGGCGCCGTGGCCACGGTGTTGGTGAAGAAGGGCACGCTGCGCATGGGCGACTCGGTTCTCGCCGGCACCGAGTACGGGCGCGTGCGGGCGCTGTTTGACGAGAGCGGCGCCGCCGTGCAGGAGGCACCCCCCTCGATGCCGGTAGCGGTACTCGGGCTCTCGGGTGCACCCAACGCCGGTGATGAGCTGCTCGCCGTCGAGAACGAGCGCAAGGCGCGCGAGGTCGCGCTCTACCGGCAGGGCAAGTCCCGCGACGTGAAGCTTGCGCGGCAGTCGACGCGCGCCGAGGACGTGTTCTCGCAGCTCGAGTCGGACAAGGCCGGGACGGTTGCGATTCTGCTGAGGGCGGACGTCCAGGGCAGTGTCGAGGCGCTGCGCGAAGCGCTCACCAAGCTCTCCACCCCGGAGGTGGAGGTGAAGATCCTGGCGAGCGGCGTCGGCGGCCTCACGGTCTCTGACGTACAGCTCGCGGCTGCCTCGAACGCGCACATCATCGGCTTCAACGTCCGCGCGGATGCCGGTGCACGCGATGCGTTGAAGGATACCGGGCTCGACGTGCGCTACTACAGCATCATCTATGAAGCGATCGATGACGTGAAGCAGATGATGAGCGGCATGCTGCAGCCGGAGATCAAGGAGCAGATCGTCGGCATCGCGCAGGTGCGCGAGGTGTTCCGCTCCAGCAAGTTCGGCGTGGTGGCGGGCTGTCTCGTGACCGAGGGCTACGTCCGGCGCAACAATCCGATCCGCGTGCTGCGCGATAACGTCGTGATCTTCGAGGGAGCGCTCGAGTCGCTGCGCCGCTTCAAGGACGATGTGAACGAGGTGCGCGCCGGCACCGAGTGCGGCATCGGCGTCAAGAACTACCAGGACGTGCGCGTCGGCGATCAGATCGAGTGCTTTGCGCGCGTCGAGGTGGCGCGCACCGTGCAGTGATGAGCGAGGGCAGACACAAGCGGATCGAGGTGGAGATCCAGCGCGCGCTCGCGGAGCTCGTGCGCAGCCAGGTGAAGGATCCGCGCGTGGGCAACGTGACCATCACGTATGTCTCTCTGGCACCGGATCTCAAGTCCGCACGTGTATTCTTCGTGCCGTTCGCCGCAAGCCATGCCGTCGCCGAAGTGCAGGCGGGCCTCACGCATGCGGCCGGATTTCTGCGCGGCGAGGTCGGACGGCGACTGGGCCTGCGTTATGCCCCGCGGCTCGATTTTCGCTTCGATGACAGTCTCGACCGCGCGCAACGACTATCGGATCTGATCGAGCACGCGGTTGGCTCGCGCGAGGGCGACGGGCAGGCCGATGATCCGGCGCACTGACGCCCGCGCATGACCAGCGGCGTACTGCTGCTCGACAAGCCGGCGGGGCTGTCCTCGAACGCGGCCCTGCAGCGCGTACGCCGCCTGCTCGGCGCGTCGAAGGCCGGTCACGTCGGCAGTCTCGATCCGCTCGCGACCGGCATGCTGCCCGTGTGCCTGGGTGAGGCGACGAAGATCGCCGGTGAGCTCGTCGGCGGACGCAAGCGCTATCGCTTTGCGTTGGCGCTGGGTGCGGCCACCGACACCGGAGACCGCGAGGGAGCGGTGATCGAGACCGCAAGCGTGCCTGCCTTCGATGCGCAGCGCTTGCAGGCGACACTGGCGCGCTTCACGGGGCGGCAGCGGCAGATTCCGCCAATGTACTCGGCCCTCAAGCACCAGGGGAGCCCGCTCTACCGTCTCGCGCGCGCCGGAATCGAAATCGAGCGCGCCGCGCGCGAGATCGAGATCAGCGAGCTCGCGCTGCATGGCTGCGACGGGGACGTGCTGGATCTCGAGGCCCTGTGCTCCAAGGGGACCTACGTGCGCTCGCTCGCCCAGGATATCGCCCGCGCGCTCGGCACCTGCGGTCATGTGGTGCGTTTGCGGCGCCTGTACGTGGAGCCGTTCGAGCACGAGCCCATGCACTCGCTCGACTCGCTGGCGAGCCTCGCCGCGGCAGGCGGCGCGCCAAGCGCCGCGCTGATCGCAGCCGATCGCGCACTCGATCGCTTGCCCTGCGTGAGGCTCTCGCAGGCGGCTGCGGCGCGCCTGGGGTGCGGTCAGACGGTCGCGGAGCCGCAATGCCGTTCCGCAGGACGTGTGCGGCTCTACGATGAGCGCGGGCGCTTCATGGGGCTGGGTGAGACGGACGGAGCGGGAGCGGTGCGGCCGAAGCGCTTGTTTGCCTTGTGACGGGGCTATACCAGCGAGTAGAATGCCGCGCTTCCTAAAGGGTACAGACAGAAGCTTGCAGGATTATTGCGCAATGGCATTAAGCACTGAAAAGAAGGACGGAATACTCGCGCAGTTCCGTCGCGGTCCAACCGATACCGGCTCACCCGAGGTGCAGATCGCGCTTCTCTCCGAGCGGATCAACGGACTGGGAGAGCATTTCAACGCCCACAAACGCGACCACTCGTCGCGGCGGGGCCTCGTGAAGCTCGTCAATCAGCGCCGCAAGCTGCTCGACTACCTGAAATCGACGCAGCCGCAGAAGTACCAGGAGCTCGTCGAGCGCCTGGGGCTGCGTCGCTGATCGCTTTGCAAGGCCGCTCAAGCGGCCTTGCGAGCTTTCCAAGGCCTTATTTGCGAGGAATCAAAGCGTGAGCGCGTTCAGCAAGTCCTTTGCTTACGGTTCTCATACCGTAACGTTGGAGACCGGCGAGCTTGCCCGGCAAGCCGACGCGGCCGTCAAGGCTGCGATGGGCGATACCGTGGTGCTCGTGACGGCGGTGGCCCAGCAGCAGGCCGCCACGGGGCGGGATTTTCTGCCCCTGACCGTCAACTATGTGGAGAAGACCTACGCCGCGGGACGCATTCCCGGCGGGTTCTTCAAGCGCGAGGGCCGACCCACCGAGAAGGAGACACTGACGTCGCGATTGATTGATCGCCCGATCCGTCCGCTGTTCCCCGACGGCTTCTACAACGAAGTGCAGGTCGTGGCTACTGTGCTCTCGGTCGATCCCGAGATCGATCCGGATATCCCCTCGATGCTCGGCGCTTCTGCCGCGCTCGCGCTCGCCGGCGTGCCGTTCAACGGACCGATCGCCGCGACGCGCGTCGGCTACAAGAACGGGCAGTACCTGCTCAATCCCACCGCCGCGGAGCTTACCGACTCGCAGCTCGAGCTGGTGGTGGCCGGCACCGAGCACGCCGTGCTCATGGTGGAATCCGAGGCGCAGAGCCTGTCCGAGGAAGTGATGCTCGGGGCGGTCGTCTTCGGCCACCGCGAGATGCAGATCGCGATCCGCGCGATCCGCGAGCTGGTGAGCGAAACGGGCAAGCCGCGCTGGAACTGGCAGCCGGCCGCGGAGCACGCCGAGCTCGTGAGCGGCGTCGCGCTGCATGCGCAGGCGGCGCTCTCACAGGCGTACACCATCACTGAGAAGCCGCAGCGGCGTACGCGCATTCAGGAGATCAAGTCGCAGACGCTTGCGGCCCTCACGAGCGCTGAGGGCGCCAAGTGGACGGCAGAGCAGGTCGAGGCGCAGCTCTTCAAGCTCGAGAGCAACATCGTTCGACAGCGCATTCTGAATGGCGAGCCGCGCATCGATGGACGCGACGCGAAAACCGTACGGCCCATCAGCGTCAAGGTGGGACTGCTGCCGCGTACCCACGGATCGGCCCTGTTCACCCGCGGTGAGACTCAGGCGCTGGTGACGACGACGCTCGGCACCACGCGCGATGCACAGATCATCGACGGCCTGGAGGGCGAGCGGCGCGAGCCCTTCATGCTGCATTACAACTTCCCGCCATTCTCCGTCGGTGAGACGGGGATGATGGGCTCGCCCAAGCGCCGCGAGATCGGTCACGGCAATCTGGCACGCCGCGGCGTCAGTGCCGTGATGCCCGACATGGCCAAATTCCCGTACGTGATCCGGGTGGTCTCGGAGATCCTTGAGTCGAACGGCTCGAGCTCGATGGCGAGCGTCTGCGGCACGAGCCTGTCGCTCATGGATGCCGGTGTGCCCATCAAGGCACCGGTCGCGGGCGTCGCCATGGGCCTGGTGCTCGAGGGAAGTCGCTTCAAGGTGCTCACCGACATTCTCGGGGACGAGGATCACCTCGGCGACATGGATTTCAAAGTTGCCGGCACGCAGAACGGCGTCACGGCGCTGCAGATGGACATCAAGGTGGAGGGGGTCACGCCGGAGATCATGCGCGTGGCGCTCGATCAGGCGCGCGACGGACGCCTGCACATCCTCGGCGAGATGAATCGCGTGCTGAGCGCGCCGCGCGCGCAGATGTCGGAGTGGGCACCCTCGATCATCACCTTGAAGATCGATCCGGAGAAGATCCGCGACGTGATCGGCAAGGGTGGTGCCGTGATTCGGCAGATCACCGAGGAGACGGGCACCACGATCGACATCGAGAGCGATGGTACGGTGAAGATCGCGTCCGTGAACAACACGGCGGGACGCGAGGCGCAACGGCGCATCGAGCTCATCACCGCCGATGTGGAGGTGGGCCGTATTTACGAGGGACGGGTGGCGCGCCTGATGGACTTCGGCGCGTTCGTCACGATCCTGCCCGGTCGCGACGGGCTGGTGCACATCTCGCAGATCTCCGACGAGCGGGTCGAGCGCGTGAGCGACAAGCTGAAGGAAGGCGACGTGATTCGCGTGAAGGTGCTCGAAGTCGACCGTCAGGGACGCATTCGCCTATCCATGCGCAACGTCGACGCGGCGTAGCCGCTCGACTCGAGGCCGCCGGGTGCGCCCGCTCGAGGGGCGATCGGCTCTAGACGTGTGGACTGAGTGACTTTTCCTCTTCGTCGCCGCGCGCACGCGAGGTCGCTCCCATCAGCGCGCGAAAGATCTCGTCCTGCACGGAGCGCCAGCGCTGATAGTTCTTCTGTGTGACTGCCGCGACCGCATCATGGGGATCGGAGCCGACGATGTTCTTGGCGCGCTCGCGCACATCGCGCTGCTCGGTGGCGAAAAGCTTAAGGCTCTGCTCGAGGTAGCAGCCGATCACACCCTGCATTGCACCACCGCCGTATGAGCGGATCACCTGTGAGAGAAAATCGCGGCTCATCAGCGGCTCACCGCTGTGCTCCTGCTCGGCGATGACCTGCAGCAGGATGCTGCGGGTGATGTCTTCCTGCGTCTTCTTGTCGATGACGACGAAATCGATGCGCTCACACACGAGCTTGCGTACATCCGCGAGCGTGATGTACCGGCTCTCCACCGTGTCGTAGAGGCGGCGGTTGGGATATTTCTTGATGACTCTCGGTTCGCTCATTGCACGCCCCTGTCGTTATAAGCAGCGCAGCAACCCACCCCCGCGGCAGGACCGGCGCCTCGTCCCTTAAGGCATACCTTAGTACAACCACCTGGGTGGACCAAATCAGCATTTGGTCCCATATGCGGGGTGCAGCTCAGGGTCGAACCGTCGTCAGACCCCGCATTTTGGAGCGGTCCCAATGGGCGATCGCCCAGGCCAGGAGGGTGCAAGCAGGGGCACCCGCCAGCTCGGGGGGCGGCGACTGCCTCAGTAGGCGCAACGCCTCCCCCAGCAAGGGGCGGGCATGGGCGGGATCAAGCGGCACGGAGCGCCGCGACTTGGCCAGCTTGGTCCCGTCGGGCTCGACCACCAGGGGTAGGTGGGCATACAGGGGTTGCGGCAGATCCAGGGCCCGCAGCAGCGCGATCTGCCAGGCCGTGCTCGGCAGGAGGTCGGCGCCGCGCACGATGTGAGTGACCTTCTGGGCGGCATCATCGACCACCACGGCGAGCTGGTAGGCGTGGACGGCGTCGCGGCGGCGTAGGATGAAGTCTCCCAGGCGTCCTAGCGCGAAGCTGCAGCCGCCCTGGATGCCATCCTCGAACTCGATGGTCGCCTCGTCCGTCACCCGAAAGCGGATAGCCGTCGGCCCGGTGCGCGTGGGGCCCGCGCGGCAGGTGCCGGGGTAACCGGACTGTTCGATCCCGGCGCGCTCGCCTCGAGAACAGCTGCACTCGAAGGTGAGACCCTGCCCGCAGAGCCGACTCAGGGCGGCGGCGTAGAGCTCGGTGCGACGGCTCTGATATTCGATCGCTCCATCCCATTCGAGACCGAACGATTCGAACGTCCGCAGCATCGCGTCCGCGCAGCCCGGAATGGTGCGTCGGGTATCCAGATCCTCCATGCGCAGCAACCAGCGGCCGCCGTGATGGCGGGCGTCGAGATAGCTGCCGAGTGCGGCAACGAGTGACCCAAGGTGCAGCGGCCCGGTGGGCGAGGGAGCGAAGCGGCCGACGTACGGCTCAGCGGTAGCGGTCGTCGCGATCCCCGTATTGACGCTCGCGCCGCTCGCGACGTTCCTGGGCCTCGATGCTCAAAGTGGCCACGGGACGGGCCTCGAGACGCTTGATGCCGATCTCCTCGCCCGTCTCGAGACAGTAGCCGTAGGTGCCGTCCTCGATGCGCTTGAGGGCCTCGTCGATCTTGCGAATGAGCTTGCGCTCCCGATCGCGCGTACGCAGCTCCAGGCTGAACTCCTCTTCCTGTGTCGCGCGGTCGTTGGGATCGGGGAAGTTGGCAGCCTCATCCTTCATGTGCGTGACGGTGCGATCCACCTCTTCCATCAGGTCGCGCTTCCAGCTGTGCAGGATCTGGCGGAAGTGCTCCGTCTGCTCCTTGCTCATGTACTGCTCGCCGCGCTTGACGATGTACGGCTGGACATTGCGCGGCCCGGCGAGAAGGCTACCCGGCTCGGCGGCGTCCGCCTCATCGCCATCGATCGCGCCCGCTGCATGACTCGGCCGTAGGGCCGCGCCGTGCGGTGTCTGCGGCGCCGCTGGCGGCGGGGTGGGCGGCTGCACGGCGGGCGGGACGCTACTGTCCGGCGCCTTGCGCGTGGGGCTCGCCGTCGCGCTGCTGCTTTCGGAGGCGTGTGATGCGCCCGCCGGCTTGCGGGCCGTCAGCGCGGCTGCCTTGGTGCGCGCGTGCGCGGCGATCTTCGCGCGCTCGACCGGCTTGCGCGGCGCCGCCTTGCGGGCTGTCGCCCGGGGTGCGGGCTTCTTGCTCCTGCCGGGCTTCGGAGCGGGTTTCTTGGCCGGCATCAGTCACTCCAAAAAGGGGGCTTTCGCAGGACGCGCGATTATACCGGCGCACCTGTGACTGTACAGGGCCGCTCCGGGGCCGACCCTACTACTCGGGGAGCACGACGGCCGGAGGTGCCTGCCAGCCGCTTTGTCGGTGCTCGACGACAATCGTGGTGTGAATGCCACCGCGTACGTTGAAGCGCGCGCTGAGACGCAGAAAGCGCGGGCTCAAGCTGTCGACCAGGTGTGCGGCGATCTCGTTGGTCACCGCTTCGTGGAAGGCGCCCCGCTCACGGAAGGACCACAGATAAAGCTTCAGCGATTTGAGCTCCACGCACAGCCGAGCGGGAACGTACGCAAGTTCGAGCGTTGCGAAGTCGGGCTGGCCCGTGCGCGGGCACAGGCACGTGAATTCCGGCAGCAGCATGCGGATCGTGTAGTCGTGATCGGCCGCCGGATTGGCGAAGGTCTCCAGATCGCTGCGCGGGGATGAAGGCATGATTTGAGATATTACTTTAAACTACGCGCGCACGCGGTCGTCAACAGTCAGGGGGGTTCGAGAACTCACGATGCGGCTCACGAGAATCAAGCTCGCAGGCTTCAAATCTTTCGTCGATCCCACCAACATCCACTTTCCCGGAAACCTCACCGGCGTCGTCGGACCCAACGGCTGCGGCAAATCGAACGTCATCGATGCCGTACGCTGGGTGATGGGTGAGCTGTCCGCGCGGCACCTGCGCGGTGACTCGATGGCGGATGTCGTCTTCAACGGCTCGGTCGGCCGCAAGCCGGTCGGCGCCGCCTCCGTCGAGCTGATCTTCGACAACAGCGACGGCAAGCTGAGCGGGCCTTACGCCGCGTACAACGAAGTCTCCCTCAAGCGCCTGGTCTCGCGCGACGGCAGCTCGAGCTACTTCATCAACGGGGCGCGCTGCCGGCGCAAGGACATCACCCATCTGTTTCTCGGGACGGGTCTCGGCTCGCGCAGCTACGCCATCATCGAGCAGGGGATGATCTCCCGCGTGATCGACGCGAAGCCCGAGGACATGCGGGCGCTGCTCGAGGAAGCTGCAGGCATCTCGCGCTACAAGGAGCGCCGCCGCGAGACCGAGACACGCATGGCCGAGACGCGCGAGAACCTCGAGCGGCTGCAGGACCTGCGCGATGAGGTCGAGAAGCAGATCCGCCACCTGCAGCGCCAGGCCGCCGGCGCCCGGCGCTATCAGACGCTCAAGGAAGAGGAGCGCCGCACCGCCGCGGAGCTGCTTGCGCTGAAGCTGCGCGATCTGTCGAGCGGCGCGCGCGTGCACGACAGCGCCATGCGTGAGCGTGACCTCGCCATGCAGGCGGCCCTCGCGGACCAGCGCGCCGCGGAGGCCGCGCTCGAGAAGCAGCGTGCCTACCACAGCGAGCGCAGCGAGCGGGTCGCGCGCACTCAGGGCAGCTATTACGAGGTCGGCGCCGACATTAGCCGCACCGAGCAGTCGATCCAGCACACGCGGGAGTTGCGCGAGCGTCAGCGCGGCGACCTTACCCAGGCCCGCGCGGCGCTGGCGGAGCTGGCCGCTCATATCGAGCGCGACGAGCGCGAGCTAGCCGGGCTGCGTGCGGAGATCGCAAGGCTGGTCCCCGAGCTCGCCGAAGCGCAGCGTTCCGAGCAATCGAGCGCTCTGTCCTTGGCCGCGGCCGAGGAGCACATGGCGGGCTGGCAGCAACGCTGGGAGGAGTTCAATCGCGAGCTGGGAGCGGCCAGTCAGACCACCCAGGTCGAGCGCGCACGCATCGAGCAGCTCGAGAGCGAGTTGCATCGCCTGAGCGCGCGCGCCGACCGCCTGAGCATCGAGCGCGAGGCGCTCGTGGCCCAGGAGGCTGATGCCCAGCTCGCCTCCCTTACCGAGCGCGAGACGCTCGCACGCACGCGTAGCGAGGAGGTCGCGACCGCCCATGCGGCCGCGCTCGACAGCGTGCAGGCGCTGCGTTCGGCTCAGCTCGATGCCGAGCGGCGCGTCGAAGCCGCGCGCGCGACGCGCGATCGCATGCGCGGCGAGCTGCTGGCGCTCGAGGCGCTGCAGAAGGCAGCTCTTACCCACAATGCCGGCCATGCCGGGGAGTGGCTCGCCGAGCGAGGTCTGGCGGGTCGCTCGCGCGTGGCCGAGCAGCTCGAGGTCGAGCCCGGCTGGGAGAGAGCCGTCGAAACGACGCTCGGCGATTATCTCGAAGCGGTGTGCGTGGAGCGTCTGGATGACCTAACGGACGCACTCGAGGGGTTCGTGAGCGGCCGGCTGGCGCTGCTGGAGGGTGTCGACGCGCGGCGGACGGCGCCGGTCCAGGGTCTGAGCGCGGCGCCCGCCGCGCTGCATCCGGAGCGCGAGGTGCCCGACACGGACTCGGCCGTCGTACCCGAGGGCACGCTTGCGGCTAAGGTGGTGCGCGGGCCTCCCGCCGTGCTGCGTCAGCTCGCTCGCGTGCTGACCGCGGATTCTCTTGCGCTTGCGCTGCAGAAGCGCTCGGGACTCACGCACGGGCACTCGCTCGTCACCCGAGGCGGCGAATGGATCGGCAAGGAATGGCTGCGCATCAGCCGCGGCCAGGACCAGCATGCCGGCATCATCGAGCGCGAGCAGCGCCTCAAGAGCCTGCGCGCCGAGTGCCACGAGAGCGAGCTGCGCGTGCGCGCGATCGAAACGGAGCTGGCGAGTGCCCGCCAGGCTCAGGTCGATGCGGAAGCCGAGCGCGACCGTCTGCAATCGCACATGCAGGGCACCCACCGCGAGCACGCCGATCTACTGGCGCAGCTCGAGGCCATGCGTGCGCGCGCCGACGAGTCCACATTACGTCGCAATCGCCTACACGAGGACTCCGCTGCCACGGCGCGCGAGGTCGGCGGCGCGCAGGAGGCGCTCGCCCGCGCGCGCGTCGCATTCGAGCGCGGGCTCGAGGCGCTCGCCCGACTCGATTCGCTCCAACCAGAGCTCGAGGGAGAGCGCGAGGAGCACCGCGACGGCGTGGCGCGTGCCCGCAAGCACCTGGATGCGGCCCGACTCGCCTCGCGCGATCTTCTGATCCGCATGGAATCGCGCCGCTCGACCGAATCCTCGATGGCGCAGAGCATGACGCGCATGCTCGAGCAACGTGAGCAGCTCGTGAAGCGCTGCGAGGAGCTCGATCGAGAGCTCGCCGGAGGTGATGCGCCGGTGCGCGAGCTCGAGGCGCGGCTCGATGAGCTGCTGGTCAAGCGGCTCGACGTCGAGGGCGAGCTCGCCGCCGAGCGGCGCGCCCTGGAAGAGGCGGACGCAGCGCTGCGCACGCTCGATGAGCAGCGCGCGAGCGCCGAGCAACGCGTGTCCGAGACCCGCGAGGCAATGGAGCAGGTGCGCCTGGCCGCCCAGGAGACCCGCGTACGCAGCGAAGCACTTGCCGAGCAATTCGCGGCGACGCATTTCGATCTGGCGCAGATTCAGCAGGGCCTGGCGGCGGATGCGGAAGCGACGCAGTGGGAGCAGCGCCTCACCGAGCTGGCCGCCGATCTCGAGAAGCTCGGCCAGGTGAATCTCGCCGCGATCGACGAGCTCAAGGAACACACGGAGCGCAAGGAATATCTCGATCGGCAGTTCACCGACCTCACCGATGCGCTCACGACGCTCGAGGAGGCGATGCGGCGCATCGACAAGGAGACCCGGGTGCGCTTCGAGGATACCTTCGCGCGCATCAACACGGGACTCAAGGAGAAGTTTCCGCGTCTCTTCGGCGGCGGACACGCCTACCTGGAGCTGGTGGGCGATGATGTGCTAGCGGCCGGAGTTACCGTCATGGCGCGGCCGCCCGGCAAGCGCATCAGCACCATCCACTTGCTGTCGGGTGGTGAGAAGGCGCTCACCGCCGTGGCGCTCGTGTTCTCGATCTTCGATCTCAATCCGGCGCCTTTCTGTCTGCTCGACGAGGTCGATGCGCCGCTCGATGAGTACAATATCGGCCGCTTCTGCGACATCGTCCGGGAGATGTCGGCACGCGTGCAGTTCATCTTCATCACGCACAGCAAGGCCACCATGGAGCTCGCCTCGCAACTCATCGGAGTGACCATGAACGAGCCGGGCGTCTCGCGGCTCGTGGCCGTGGATGTCGACGAGGCCATGCGGCTCGCCGCGGTGTAGCACATGCAGCCGTTGCGCTGGGCGCTACTGATCCTGGGCGTGTTATTCCTCGTCGGGCTCGCTTGGTGGGAGCTGCGTCGCGGGCGCCAGGCGCGGGCGGGGGAGCTGCTGCCGCGCACAGCGCCCGAGTCGCCTCAGCCGTTCGATGTGCCGGTATCGCGCGAGACGCCCGTGGCGCGCGCTGCGCCCGTGCCAATCGAGCCTGCCATCGTATTGCCTGAGATCCACGTCGGGGAAAGCTTCTCCGAGCTTCCGGTGCTGCATGTGGCCGACGACTCCATGATCGGTCTGCGCATGGATGGACAACCCGAGGAACCCGCATCGAGCGCCGCGGAGCAATCCGAGCCGCCGATCGTGCCGCCGGCCGAGGAGCCGGTGCGCCATCGCGGCGTCGTCGAAGTGCTCAACAACCCGGAGAGGCTGCCGGATCCGATCGTCGAGTGGCCCGATGAGGCCCAGCGGCGCGTGGTCGCGTTGCGGCTCGTAGCGATGGGGGAGCGTTTCCAGGGTCGCGCCATTCGGCAGGCGCTCGCCGCCGAGGGTTTCGTGCTCGGCAAATTTCACATCTTTCACCGCTCGGGCCCGGATGGCCGTGCGGTGGTGAGCGCGGCGAGCCTCACCAAGCCCGGCACCTTCGACCATGAGGCGATCGATCTGCAGCGCTACGGCGGGCTCAACTTGTTCGCCGTGCTGCCGGGACCGCTGCCTGCGCCGCGGGCCTTCGATGAGCTGATGGCGGCGGCGCGCAATCTCAACGATCGCTTGCACGGGGCCCTGCAGGATGAGCGCGGCGAGCCGCTGACGCCCACCCGGGCCGCGACCATTCGCCACACACTGGCCGCCGAGGCGCAACGCCCCGCATCCACCGGCAGCGGCTGATGAGGCGGCATAGCCGAGGCGCCTGATCGATGAAGAAGGATGCGGCCGCGCGCATCGCCGAGCTGCGCCGGCAGATCACGCACCACGACCAGCGCTACTATCAGCTCGACAGCCCCGAGATCTCCGACGCGGCCTACGATGCGCTGATGCGCGAGCTGCGTGGGCTCGAAGAGCAGCATCCCGAGCTCGTGACCGCCGACTCTCCGAGCCAGCGCGTCGCCGGAGCGCCCGCCGGCAAATTTCCCAAGGTGCCTCACCGCGTACCGATGCTGTCGCTCGCCAACGCGCTGAGCGAGGAGGACGTGCGCGATTTCGTGGATCGCATCCGGCGCTTTCTCAAGCTCGGCGCGGGCACGGAGATCGACTTCATGGCGGAGCCCAAGATCGACGGCTTGTCGCTGTCGCTGCGCTACGAGCACGGCGAGCTCGTGCTCGGGGCAACGCGCGGCGACGGCACCCAGGGGGAGGATGTAACGGCGAACGTACGCAGCGTGCGTGATATTCCCGAGCATCTTCCGCGTGGGGCTCTCGATGTCTGCGAGGTGCGCGGCGAGGTCTACATGACCCGCTCGGCCTTTCTCGCTCTCAACCAGCAGCAATCGGCCGCGGGCAAGCCCCTGTTCGCCAACCCGCGCAATTCCGCCGCCGGCTCGCTGCGCCAGCTCGATGCCTCCGTCACCGCGGGCCGGCCGCTGGGATTCTTTGCCTACGCCTGGGGGGAGCTGACCGCGCTGCCCGCGCAGACGCAATCCGAGATGCTGCGCTGGTTCGCAACCCAAGGCTTCAAGACCAACCCCTTTGCCAAGCTCTGTCACACGGTGGACGAGCTGCTCGCCTTCCATCGACAAATGGAGCTCAACCGCGCCAGTCTCGACTACGACATCGACGGCGTCGTCTACAAAGTCGAGCGGCTCGATTGGCAGCTCCGACTCGGCTTCGTGTCACGCGATCCGCGCTGGGCCGTGGCCCACAAGTTCGCAGCGGAGAAGGCCGCTACCGAGATCAAAGCGATCGAGATCCAGGTCGGGCGCACCGGCGCCCTTACCCCGGTTGCCAAGCTCGCCCCGGTGAATGTCGGGGGCGTCGTCGTGCAGAACGCCACGCTGCACAACGCCGACTACATCCGCACGCTCGACGTGCGCGTAGGCGATACGGTCACGATTCAGCGCGCGGGGGACGTGATACCTCAGGTGCTGTCCGTCGTGAGCGAGAAGCGCCCGTCGGGCGCACGGCCCTTCCGCTTTCCCGAGCGTTGCCCGTGCCCGCTGCACACCGAGATCGTGCGCGAGCGCACGGCGAGCGGGGAGCAGGGCGCCGTGGCGCGCTGCTCCGGCGAGCTCGCGTGTCCGTATCAGCGCATCGAGCATCTGCGACACTTCGTCTCGCGCCACGCCTTCGATATCGAAGGGCTCGGTGAGAAGCAGATCACCCTGTTCTACGAGCGCGGCTGGGTCAAGGAGCCGGCGGACATCTTCACGCTCGAGGCGCGCAACGCCACCATCAAGCTCGAGGAGCAGGAGGGGTTCGGAGAGGTCTCGGTGCGCAAGCTCTTTGCGGCCATCCGTGCGCGCCGGCAGATCCCGCTCGAGCGTTTCATCTACGCCCTCGGCGTGCGCCACGTCGGGGAGACCACGGCTGGCGCGCTCGCTCGCGGCTACGGGAGCTGGCAAGCGCTGCACCGGGCCTGCATGCGACTTGCGGCAGGCGATCTCGAAGCTCGCCAGGAGCTCGATGCGATGGATCAGATCGGTGAGAGTGTCATCGAGAGCCTGACGGCTTATTTCTCGGACCCGCACAGCGGCGGGGCGGTGGCGCGCCTCACCGAGCAGGTGCGCATTCTCGATGCCCAGCAGCCGGCTCGGGACTCACCCATCGCCGGGCAGTCGATCGTCTTCACGGGCAGCCTCGAGCGGATGACCCGAGAAGAAGCCAAGGCGCTCGCCGAGCGCCTGGGAGCCAAGGTCAGCGGCAGCGTCTCCAAGAGCACGAACCTCGTGGTGGCCGGAGCCGACGCCGGCTCCAAGCTGCGCAAGGCGCGCGAGTTGGGAGTCAGGGTGCTTGCGGAGCGGGAGTTTCTTGAGCTGGTCGGACGAAGTAGTGAGTAACTCACCACGCAAAACTTCCCGCATCAGCTGGGCTTCTCGACCTTCGCACTCTTGAGCAGCTGATCCGTATACGCCTTGAATTTCTTCGTGAGGACGACCTGGACCAGCCGGTCGTGCACGCTCTCGAACGTGGGAGGCGAGAGATCGCGCGTGCCTTCGAGTTGGATGATGTGCCAGCCGTATTCGGTCTGCACGGGCTGGTGCGTGTATTCCCCCGGCTTCAAGGCGACGACGGCCTCGGCGAACGGCTTCACCATGTGATCGGGCGTGAACCAGCCGAGATCCCCGCCGTTGTCCTTCGAGCTATCCATCGACTCGCGCTTGGCGAGGTCCACGAAGTTGGCTCCCTTGTCGAGCTCCTGGATGAGTTTCTGCGCGAATGGCTGCGTGGCCACGAGGATGTGTCGAGCGTGGTATTCCAGGCGCGGCAGCGTGGCCAGTTGCGTTTCATACTCGGCCCGCAGCTCCTGCTCCGTCGGCTTCTTATCCTTTAGGTAGTTCTCCGAGGCGGTCTGCTCGATCACGTTCAGCCGTGCCAACTCCACGGCATTCTGGGTCTGAGGATCCTTCGTGATGCCATCCTTCTCTGCCTGCTGTACGACGAGCTCGGCGCGCACGAGGTTGTCGAGCGCGCGCTCGCGCTGATCCGGCGGCAGGTCTTTCGAAGCCCTGCCGGCGATCCGCATGACATAGAACTCGAAGAAGTCGCGGCTGATCGGGACGCCGTTGACCACCGCGACGGGCGCGCCCGACGCCGCCGTCATGGCGGTGCCCGCACTTTTCTGTTGACAACCTGACAGGACCCCGAGCGCGGCCAGCATGGCAACCATTGCGTATTTCATTTAATTCTCAGTAACTTATGAAGCATTCATGAGACGTTTTCTGCAGCACCACTGCCCCGCGCGGCCTCCTCGGGAGTCTGGGCATCGATCGCGAGCGCATGAATGCCATGGCCGATCAGCGTGCCGACCGCCTCATACACCATGCGGTGCCGCGCGAGCGGCGAGCGCCCACGGAACTGTTCGGACACAACGCGCACGCGAAAGTGCCCGCCCTCGCGTGCACCCGCATGACCCACGTGAGCGCTGCTCTCATCCGCCACCTGCACGTCGGCTGCCGAGAGCCGCTCCTCGAGCGCGCGACGGATTTTCCCGATCATGCGCAGCTCCGGCAGGCCTACGCGCGGCTCACGTCGCCGCCGACGAGTCGCTCGCCACCGGCGCGGCCCGGCGCGCGAGCCACGCGAGCTGCAGCGCGATGAAAGCGAACATCGCGAGCGTGAGTCCGAACACCTTGAAGTTGACCCACGCTCGCTGGCTCGCATTGAAGGCAACCACGAGGTTCAGTGCACCGAGCGCGGCACAGTAGCTCACCCAGATCCAGGTGAGCCGCCGCCACAGCACCGCCGGTACGTGCAGCGTCGATCCCAGGGACTTGCCGAGCAGGCGCTCGACGAGCGGACGCTCGCCGATCCACAGACTCAGGAGGAACGCAGCGCTCACCAGCCAAAAGAATATCGTGGGCTTCCATTGGATGTAGCGCTGGTCGTGCAGGATCAGTGTGGCGCCCCCGAAGGCGAACACGAGCAGCGCACTGAGTCCGTGCATGGGCGGAATGCGGCGCTCGCGTCCGAGGTCCACAAGCAGCAGCACCCCCATCGCGATCATGAGCGCGCCCGTTGCGACATAAAGGCCGCGCATGTAATAGGCGACCAGGAAGACGGCGAGCGGTGCGAGCTCGAGCAAGGCTTGCATGTCAACGTACGGCGCGCAGCCGGTGGACAAAAGGGCCGCGTATGATAGCCGAAATGCCTCGCTGCCAGCCGCCTTGAGCCAATATTTCGAGCTGCATCCGCAGAATCCGCAACCCAGACTGATCCGCAGGGCCGTCGAGATCATGCGCACTGGCGGGGTAATCGCTTACCCGACCGACTCCTGCTACGCCCTGGGCTGTCACATCGGCGACAAGGCCGCGCTCGAGCGCGTGCGGCGCATTCGTCATGCCGATCGCCATCATCATTTCACGCTCGTGTGCCGCAACGTCGGGCAGAGCGCGCGCTTTGCCAGAATCGAGACTCCGCAGTTTCGGCTGCTGAAGGCGTGTACGCCGGGGCCGTACACCTTTTTACTGCCGGCCACGCGCGAGACGCCGCGCAGGCTGCAGCACGAGCGCCGGCGCACGATCGGCATTCGCGTACCGGATCATCCCGTGCCGCAGCTGCTGCTCGCCGAGCTCGGCGAGCCGATCATGAGCTCGACGCTGATCATTCCCGGCGAGCGCCTGCCGCTGACGGACGCGCGGGAGATCCGCGCGCGCCTCGAGCACGACATCGATGCGGTGCTCGACGGAGGCAACTGCGGGGTCGAGCCCACCACCGTGGTGGATCTCGCCGTGTCCCCGCCGCAGGTCGTGCGCCGCGGCAAGGGCGACCTGGCCATTCTCGGGCTTTGAGGGCGCGGCAGGTGTCAGCCTCGCGCCGTGCCCTATAATCGGCTCGATTGCATGAGCTCCAATCCACAAACGCGGCGCGTGCTCTCGGGAATGCGTCCGACCGGGCCGCTGCACCTCGGCAACTATCATGGGGCGCTGCGCAACTGGGTGGAGCTGCAATACCAGTACGAGTGCTTCTTCTTCATCGCGGACTGGCATGCGCTCACGACCGGCTATGAGGATACCGGCCGTCTTCAGGAGCACGTGCACGCCGTGCTGATCGACTGGCTTGCCGCCGGTCTCAACCCGGGCGTCGCTACGCTGTTCATCCAGTCGCACGTGCCCGAGCATGCCGAGCTGCACCTGCTCTTGTCCATGATCACGCCGCTTGGTTGGCTCGAGCGCATCCCTACCTACAAGGAGCAGCAAAGCGAGCTCAAGCAGCTCGACCTCGCCACCTACGGCTTTCTGGGCTACCCCGTGCTGCAAGGCGCCGACATCCTGCTGTATCGGGCGGCGTTCGTACCGGTCGGTGAGGATCAGGTGGCGCACGTCGAGGCTACCCGCGAGATCGCGCGCCGCTTCAATCACCTCTATGGACGCGAGCCGGACTTCCAGGAGAAGGCGGAAAAAGCGGCCAAGAACCTCGGAGGCCGCAACAGCACGCTCTACCGGCAGTTGCGCCGCAAGTTCCAGGAGGCCGGCGATGCCGAGGCGCTCGCGCGTGCCCGTGCTCTGGTGCAGGCGAACAATCGCATCACCGTGGCCGATCGCGAGCGGTTGCTCGGCTATCTCGAAGGCTCCAGTCTCAGCATCCTGCCCGAGCCTCAGGCGCTGCTCACGGCGACCCCGCGTGTACCAGGGCTCGATGGCCGCAAGATGTCCAAGTCCTACGGCAACACGATCGGCCTGCGGGAGGATCCCGATATCGTCGCCCAGAAGCTGCGCACGATGCAGACCGATCCCGCGCGCGTGCGGCGCACCGATCCCGGCGATCCGAATAAGTGCCCCGTCTGGGACCTGCACAAGATCTACTCCGACGATGCCACCCGCGCCTGGGTGGAGAAGGGCTGCCGCACGGCCGGCATCGGGTGTCTCGATTGCAAGCAGCCGGTCATCGACAAGATCGTGGAGGAGGTGCGCACGATGCGGCGCCGCGCGCAGGAGTTCGAGGACAATGCGGACCTCGTGCGCAGTATAGTGACGGAGGGAGCCGACAAGGCTCGGGAGGCGGCGCGCCAGACCCTCGATGACGTGCGCCGCGTGATGCATCTGCGGCCCGATTGAGGTGCGAACAGCAATCCATGGTCAAACTCGTCGTTGTGAATGAGAAACCTCGCGGGCCGTCCGCCCAGGCGACGACCGCACCGAGTACGCCGCCCGCGCCCGAGCAGGTGGAGATGCCGTTCGCGGTCGTGAACGGCGAGCCCGTCGTTCAAGTGCCGCGCGATCTGTACATCCCCCCGCAGGCACTTGAGGTATTCCTCGAGGCCTTCGAGGGGCCGCTTGATCTGCTGCTCTATCTCATCCGACGACAGAATCTCGACGTGCTCGATATCCCGATCGCCGAGATCACGCGTCAGTACATGCAATACATCGATCTGATGCAGGACCTGCAGTTCGAGCTCGCGGGCGAGTACCTCGTGATGGCCGCGACGCTCGCGGAGATCAAGTCGCGGATGCTGCTGCCGCGGGCGCACGCAGCGGAGTCGGGTGAGGACGATCCGCGTGCCGATCTGGTGCGGCGCCTGCAAGAGTACGAGCGCTTCAAGGCCGCTGCCGAGAATCTCGACAGCCTGCCGCGCCTGGAGCGCGATGTGTGGCGCGCCAACGCCCCGCTCACGGAGCGCAAGGTGGTACGGCTGTTACCGCAGATCACGCTGCGCGAGATGCTCCAGGCGTTCAAGGACGTGGTGGTCCGTGCGGAGCTCTTCGCTCATCATCACATCGAGCGCGAGCGGCTGTCGGTGCGGGCGCGCATGGGCGATGTGCTGGCGGCGCTCGAGAAGGCGAGCTTCGTGGAATTCGCGCAGCTGTTCAGGCCGGAGGAGGGCCGCATGGGGCTGACGGTCACATTCGTGGCCTTGCTGGAGCTGGTGCGCGAGGGCTTGATCGACATCGTGCAGGCCGAGCCCTTCGGTCCGCTGCACGTGCGCGCTGCCGATGCCGCGCGCGGGTTGCGAGTGGTCGGCACCGACGAGGACGCTGTGCCGGCGGCGATCGAGACTCCCGCGGCTGCTGCGCCGGCGGGGGACGACGAGGAGGGGGAGGAGTAATGGGCGAGTCATGCGCATGAACGAGTCGCACCTGAAGAATGTCATCGAAGCGGCGCTGCTCGCCGCTGGGCGGGCGGTGCAGATCGCAGAGCTCGCGGAGTTGTTCGATGAGGGCGTCCGCCCGAGTCGCGAGGAGCTGCGCGCGGCACTCGATGCCCTCGCCGAGGACTATGCCGCGCGCGGCATCGAGCTCAAGCAGACCGCCGCGGGCTTTCGGATCCAGGTCCGACGGGAGCTCGCGGCTGAGATCTCACGGCTGTGGCCCGAGCGCCCGCCACGCTACTCGCGCGCGCTGCTCGAAACGCTGGCGCTGATCGCCTATCGCCAGCCGATCACGCGCGGCGAGATCGAGGAGGTGCGCGGCGTTGCCGTCAATCCGAACATCGTGCGCACACTGCTCGAGCGCAACTGGGTGCGCGTGCTCGGTCATCGAGAAGTGCCGGGGCGTCCGGAGCTGCTCGGTACGACGCAGGATTTTCTCGATTACTTCGGTCTGCGCAGCATCGACGAGCTGCCGCCGCTCACCGAGCTCAAGGCGATGGTGGACGCGAATGTGCAGCTCGAGCTGCAGACGGGCGAGGGGATGCCGGAGCGGACCGATAGCGAGGTCTTGCAGGAGCTCACGGCACCGCAACCGCTGCATGCGCCCGCGAGCGAACGCGGCGACGACGAGCTGGCGGATGAGGACGAGGAGCGCAGCGCCGAGCCGGAGAGCTCCGCCGATCTGGTGGCTGCGGGCCGGGAGCTCGAGAGCTGACCGATTCGGCACAGCGGCTACAAAAAACGCTGGCGCAGCTGGGCCTGGCATCGCGCCGCGAGGCCGAAGAGTGGATCCGCGCCGGACGCGTGAGCGTCAATGGACGCGTGGCGGCACTCGGCACGCGCGTGCACGAGGGAGACCAGGTGCGCCTCGATGGGCGCTTGATCCGCCAGCGCGCCCCCGCCGAGCGCCCGGTATTTCTCTGTCATCGCTCCCCGGGAGAAGCCCTGCAGCGCTCGGGCGCCGGCGAGCGGCGCGCATTGCTCGAGCGTTTGCCCCAGCGCGCCGGCAGGCGCTTCATCGCCGTGAGCCCGATGCCGCACGCCGACGGCGGCCTCGAGCTCGTCACCGCCGACGGGGCGCTGGCGGAGAGCCTGCAACGCGCGGTGCACGCGCTGGAGGTCGAGTTCAGCGTGCGCCTGCGCGGCGAGCTGCACGCCGCGCAGCTCGCGCGCATCGCTCAGGGTGAGCTCGATAGCGGTGCACCGCTCGAGGTGCTCGCGTGCGCGCCCCAGGGCGGAGAAGGCAGCAATCGCTGGTACGTGCTCGCGACCCGAGGCGGGAGCGGCAAGGAGGTGCGGCGCCTCTTCGAGCGCGCCGGTGCGCTCGTCAGCCGTGTGCTGCGGACTCGACTCGGACCGATCCGGCTGGGGCGCGCGCTCGCGCGCGGTCAGTTTCGGCGGCTGACGGATGCGGAGCTCACCTCGCTGTTGCAGGCGGCGGCTGCGCATCGAAGCTCATCCCCGTGACCCCGCGGCTCGCGGGTCCGAGCAGCGCCAGGTAAACGGGCGTGAGGGATTCGGGCGCTGGCAGCGACTCGGGGTTCTCGGCAGGGTAGGCCTGGCGGCGCATGCGAGTGCGGACCGGTCCGGGGTTGATCGCGTTGACGCGGATCGAGGAGATCCCCTCGAGCTCCGCGGCGAGCATCTGGGTGAGCGCCTCGGCACCGAATTTCGTCACCGCGTACGCGCCCCAGTAGGCCTTGGCGCGCCGTCCGACGCCGCTCGAGGTGAAGAGGATGGACGCATCGGGTGAGCGCTTGAGCGCAGGTAGCAGCACCTGCGTGAGCGCAAAGGCGGCGGTGAGATTCACGTGCAGCACGCGGCACCAGGTCGGCACGTCGTAGTGCTCGATGGGCGAGAGCAGCCCGAGGAGCGCCGCGTTGTGGAGCAGTCCGTCGAGCTTGCCGAAGCGCTCGAGCACCGCCTCGGCGAGCCGGTCATAGTCGGCGGCGAGTGCATGCTCGAGGTCGAGCACTGCGACCGTGGCCTCGCGGCCCTTGGGCGTTGCCGCCTCGAGCTGCTCGCGAACGCTTTCCAGCTTGCGCTGATTGCGACCGAGCAGAATGACGGCGGCGCCGTGGCGCGCGCAATCGAAGGCGACGGCACGTCCGAGGCCATCACTCGCGCCGGTGATGGCGATCACCCGGCCGGCGAGCTCATCGGCGGCCGGCACGATAGTGCGCGGATCGAAGCTGCTGCTCACGCCGGATTCTCCGACTGCTGCCGGCGGGACTCGAGCCACGCCAGGATCTCGCTCGCGGAATCCACCCAGGCATCCGCCGGCCACTCTAGCGGATTCTCCCCGGGAGCGAGGTAGCCGAAGCGCACCACCACGACGGGCATTCCCGCAGCTCGCGCAGCGAGCACGTCCCGCTCGGCATCGCCGACATACACGCACTGCTGCACGGCCACGCCCAGCTGGCGCGCGGCGTGCAGCAGCGGCTGCGGGTGGGGCTTGCGCTGCGCGAGGGTGTCGCCGCTGACGATGACCGCCGCGCGCTGCCGCAAAGCGAGTGCCTCGAGCAGCGGCTCGGTGAGCCAGCCGGGCTTGTTGGTCACGACGCCCCAGCGTGTGCCGCTTTGCTCGAGCTGCCCGAGCAGCTCGAGCATGCCCGGGAAGGGACGCGTGTGCACGTTGAGCGCGGCGCGATAAACCACCAGCAGCCGCGCACGCAGCTCGAGGAACTCCGCCTCCGGCGCCTCGGGAAAGGCGATGCGTACGAGTGCCGAGGAGCCGTGCGAGACGAAGGCGCGTACCCGGGCAAGCTCCAAAGGCGCGAGGCCGCGCTCACGGCGCAACTGGTTCACGGCCACGGCAATATCCGGCGCCGTGTCGAGCAGCGTGCCGTCGACATCAAAGAGGACGGCCCAGTCATGCGGCGCGCGCGCACTCATCCGACGAAATGGGCGAGATAGTTGATTGAAGGCTCGCGACTCAAGCTGCATTGCCCGGTGAGCGGATCAAAGCGCAGCCCCGCGAGCTCGCGCAGCTGCAAGCCCTCTGCGCGTCCCCAGCGGGCGAGCTCGGCGGGGCGGATGAGCCGCTCGAACTCGTGAGTTCCTCGCGGCAGCAGTCCGAGCAAGTATTCGGCGGCGAGGATAGCTCCCAGAAATGCCCGGAGATTGCGGTTGATGGTGGACACGAACAGCGCGCCCCCGGGGCGCAACAGGGCGGCGAGACTGGCGAGCATGGCAGCCGGATCGGGAACATGCTCGAGCATCTCCATGCAAGTGATGACGTCAAAGGCGTGCGCGTGCGAGCCGGCCAGGGCGTGTGCGCTCACGAGCTGGTAGCGCACCGCGAGTCCGCGCTCGGCCGCGTGCGCGCGCGCCACTTCGATCATCGCCGGCGCGAGGTCGACCCCGGTCACATCGGCCCCGGCGCCGCAGAGGCTCTCGGCGAGCAGTCCGCCGCCGCAGCCGACATCGAGCACCCGGGCGCCCGCGAGCCGCACGCGCTCGGACACGAAGCGTGCGCGCACCGGATTCAACAGGTGCAGGGGGCGAAATTCACCTTGTGCGTCCCAGAAGCGATGCGCGAGCGCCTCGAACTTGCCAAGCTCCGCGCCATCGGCATTGGCCGCGCCGGAACTCACCGCGGCCGCTCCGCGAGTCGGGGTAGATAGGCCGGCCAGCTGCGCGCGGCGCCGAGCAGCTCGGGCTCATCGAAGCACAGCAGCCGGCCCTGCGCGAGCTGGGGACGGCCGCTGATCCAAACATCGCTCACGCGCTCGCGCGTGGCGCCGAAGAGCACGGCGTCGGCGGCGAGCTCGGCTGGCTGGCAGCTGAGCGAGCTCAGGTCGATGGCGATCAAATCGGCGAGCTTGCCCGGCTCAAGTGAGCCGATGGCGCAGCTCAGCCCAAGAGCTGCCGCTCCGCCGAGCGTGGCGCAGAGCAACGCGCTCTCGGTCGCGCGCTCAGCGTCGCCCTGCAGCCCGCTCGCGAGCAACGCGCTCGCGCGCGCTTCCGCCAGAATGTCGAGCGCGCCCACGCTCTCCGGGCTGCCGCTGCCAAGACCCGCTGTCACCCCACGCGCGAGCAGCCGGCTCACCGGACAGTAGCCGTTGCCGAGGCGCAGATCCGACTGCGGACAAGCCACCACCGAAATGCCGGTGCGCGCCACGAGGTCGAGCTCACTCTCCTCGACATGGTTTAAGTGCAGCGCGAGGAAGCCGGGTCGCAACAGCCCCAGATGCTGCAGACGGTGCAGCGGCCGCCGTCCGGTCTGCGCGCTGCTCAGTGCAATCTCGGCCGTCGACTGATGCACCGGCATGGCGATGCGCGCGTCGAGCTCGTCGGCGATCGTGCGCAGATGCGCGAGCGTCGCGTCCTCCAGCGTGTGGGCCGCCGCCGGGGCGAAGTACAGAGACACCCAGGGATTGGACTTGTATTGATCCCAGAGCCGCTCGGCACGCTCGAGCTCGCTCGGCGCCCGCGCACTCGCCGAGCCTGCACCGACCGTCATGCCGATCGCGGCGCGCACGCGCGCCTGCGCCGCGATGCTCGCGACCTCCGCCGCATGAGCATCGAGCGTGGCGAACGTTGTGATGCCAGCACGGAGCATCTCGGCGATGGCGATGCGGGCGCCCTGCGACACGTGCTCCGCATCGATGCCTGCGGCGTCGTGCACGGCGCCCTGCGTGCTATCGGCGTCGGCGCCGCGCGCGAAGGGCGCAAGCGGCGCACGCCCACGCAGCAGCAAGTTGCCGATGCGGGTGTGCGCGTTTACCAGTCCGGGCAGCAGTGCATGCTCGCGGCGAGCGATGCGCTCGCGCGGCGCGCAGCGTGCGTTGAGCTCTGCAATGGGGCCTATGGCGCTGATGCGGCCCTCCGTCACGGCGACGGCATGATCGCGCAGCGCCACGTTGCGCGGCCCGATCGGCAGCACCCAGCGCGCCTCGATCAGCAGATCGGCGGGTTGGCGGAGGTGCGCCGGCGGCGGCACCGGATGTGGGGCTTCGGATTGCATGCTGAATGAGCGCCCGCAGGCGCGCAGCGAGTATACGGCCTCTCAGTCGCGGCGCCTCGATGTGCTAGAATTTCCCCTTTGTGCAGGCCTGATTTTGCATGACTGAGATCGCGCGCGAAGTACTGCCGGTCAACCTGGAAGACGAGATGCGGCAGTCGTACCTCGACTACGCCATGAGCGTCATCGTCGGGCGCGCGCTGCCCGATGTGCGCGACGGGCTCAAGCCCGTGCACCGGCGCGTGCTCTACGCCATGCGTGAGCTCGGCAACGACTACAACAAAGCGTACAAGAAGTCGGCGCGTGTGGTCGGCGATGTCATAGGCAAGTATCACCCGCACGGCGATTCAGCGGTCTACGACACCATCGTGCGCATGGCGCAGCCGTTCTCGATGCGCTATGTGCTGATCGATGGCCAGGGCAATTTCGGCTCCATCGATGGCGATTTGCCCGCCGCCATGCGTTACACCGAAGTGCGCATGGCGCGCATCGCGCACGAGCTGCTCGCCGACATCGACAAGGAAACGGTCGACTTCGTTCCCAACTACGACGAGTCGGAGAGCGAGCCTTCGGTGCTGCCGACACGCGTGCCGAATCTGCTCGTCAACGGCCAGACGGGCATCGCGGTTGGCATGGCGACCAACATCCCGCCGCACAATCTGGGCGAGGTGATCAATGCCTGCATCGCGCTGCTCGATGATCCCTCGCTGCCGCTGGTCGAGCTGATGCGACACGTTCCGGGGCCCGATTTTCCCACCGCCGGGATCATCAACGGCGCCCAGGAGATCGCAACCGCGTACCGTACGGGCCGTGGCAGGCTGTCGGTGCGCGCGCGCACGCATCTGGAGGATCTCGACGCGAAGTCGCGCCAGGCGATCATCATCACCGAGCTCCCCTACCAGGTGAATAAGGCGCGCCTGCTCGAGCGCATCGCCGATCTGGTACGCGAGAAGGAGATCGAAGGGATCTCCGAGCTGCGCGACGAATCGGACAAGGACGGCATGCGCGTGGTCATCGAGCTCAAGCGCGGCGAAGTCGCGGAGATCGTGCTCAACAATCTCTACGCGCAGACTCCCATGGAGACCGTCTTCGGCATCAACATGGTCGCCCTGCAGGACGGCCAGCCGAAGCTGCTGTCGCTGAAGGAGATGCTCGAGTCGTTCATCCGCCACCGACGCGAGGTGGTCACGCGGCGCACGATCCACGATCTCGCGCGCGCACGCGAGCGTGCTCACATCCTCGAGGGTCTGGCGATCGCGCTGGCGAACATCGATGCGATCATCGCGCTCATCAAGGCGGCGGCCTCGCCGGCCGATGCGCGCGCCGCGCTCATCGCGCGTGCCTGGCCGGCGGGCGTCGTGCCGGAGCTGCTGACGCGGGCGGGCGAGCTCTCCACGCGTCCGCAGGGCACCAGTGCCGATGCGGGGCTGCACGCGGATGGCTATCGGCTCTCGGAGGCGCAGGCGCAAGCGATTCTCGACATGCGGCTGCACCGTCTGACCGGGCTCGAGCAGGAGAGGATCATCGCGGAGTTCAAGGAGCTGCTCGATGCCATCCGCGATCTCGGCGACATCCTCGCGCGTCCAGCGCGGCTTACCGAGGTGGTGCGCACCGAGCTCACCGAGGTGCGCGAGGCGTACGGCGATGCGCGCCGCACGGAGATCAACCTCGATCATCTCGATCTCACGACGGAGGATCTGATCGAGCCGCAGGACGTGGTGGTCACGCTGTCGCACGCGGGCTATGCCAAGTCGCAGCCGCTCACGGAGTACCAGACGCAGCGCCGCGGTGGACGCGGCCGGGCGGCAACCACGGTCAAGGACGAGGACTTCGTCGAGAAGCTGTTCGTTGCTCATACGCACGATACCGTGCTGTGCTTCTCCAACCGCGGCAAGGTCTACTGGCTCAAGGTCTACCAGCTCCCGCAGGCCGGGCGCAATGCGCGCGGCAAGCCGATGGTGAATCTGCTGCCGCTCTCGGAGGGCGAGCAGATCAACGCGGTGTTACCCGTCAAGCAATTCGATGAGCAGCATTTCGTGTTCATGGCGACGAGCCAGGGCACGGTGAAAAAGACGCCGCTCGCGGCGTTCTCACGCCCGCGCACGAGCGGCATCATCGCCGTCGACCTGCGTGAGAACGATCGGCTGGTGGGCGTCGCGCTCACGGACGGCGAGCGCGAGATCATTCTGTGCACGAGCGGCGGCAAGGCGATTCGCTTTCACGAGAACGAAGTGCGCGCCATGGGCCGTGACGCGGCGGGCGTGCGCGGCGTGAAGCTCGGCGCGGACCAGGTGCTGATCGCGTTGATTGTGATCGGCTCGGGACTGATCCTCACGGCCTCGGAGAGCGGCTACGGCAAGCTCACGCCGCTCGATGACTTTCCGCGGCACGGGCGCGGCGGGCAGGGCGTCATCGCGCTGCAGATCTCCGAGCGCAACGGCGCGACCGTGGCGGCGCTGCAGGTGGAGTCGGGTCAGGAGATCATGCTCATCAGCTCCACGGGCACCTTGGTGCGCACGCCGGTGGACGATATCTCGGTCGTTGGTCGCAACACCCAGGGCGTGCGCCTCATCCGGCTCGCCGAGGGCGAGCGTCTGACCGGTGTCGAGCGCATCGAGTCGCTGAACGGCGAGGCCGCCGAGAGCGAGGAGACTGTGCTGCCGCCGCCCGAGCCTCCCAGCACTGCGCAGTGATCGCGGCCCAAAAGTTCTGACGGGCAGTACCGTCCGTTGCTAAACTTTGCGGTTCCCTGGAACCGTTGCCTGAGAAGGTGCTCGTGCGCGTATTCAACTTCGCCGCCGGTCCTGCGATGTTGCCTCTGCCCGTTCTCGAGCAGGCTCGCGACGAGCTGCTCGACTGGCGCGGCTGCGGCGCTTCGGTCATGGAGCTGAGCCATCGCAGCAAGGCCTTCGCCGCCGTGGCCGAGGAGCTCGAGAGCGGGTTGCGCGAGCTGCTCGGCATTCCTGCGCATTATCGCGTGCTCTTCCAGCAGGGCGGGGCCACCGGCCAGTTCAGCGCCATACCCCTGAATCTGGCGGCGGCGGATGCAACCGCCGATTACGTGCATACCGGCTACTGGTCGAAGCGCGCGAGCACCGAAGCACAAAGGTACTGCAAGGTGCACATCGCCGCGGACGAGGAAGCCTCGCGCTACAGCACCGTCCCGGAGCCCGGCAAGCTCGAGTTGAGTGCGGGCGCTGCCTACGTTCACTACACGCCCAATGAGACCATCGGCGGCGTCGAATTTCCCTACATTCCCGCGACGGGACGCACACCGCTCGTCGCCGACATGTCCTCGACCATCCTGTCGCGGCCGCTTGATGTAACGCGCTTCGGTCTCATCTACGCGGGTGCGCAGAAGAACATCGGTCCTGCCGGGTTGTGCGTCATCATCGTGCGCGAGGATTTGCTCGGGCACGCGCGTGCCGCGACGCCGAGCGTCTTCGACTACAAGCGCATGGCCGACGATCACTCGATGCTCAACACCCCGCCGACCTTCAGTTGGTACGTCGCAGCGCTGGTGCTTAAGTGGCTGAAGGCGCAAGGTGGGCTCTCGGTCATGGCCGAGCGCAACCGCACCAAGGCGCAGGCGCTGTATCAGGCGATCGACGCCTCCGGACTCTATCGCAACCCGGTTGCCAAGAGCTGCCGCTCGTGGATGAACGTGGTGTTCACGCTCGCCAATGCCGAGCTCGACAAGCGATTTCTCGCCGAGGCACGCACGGCCGGACTCACGAATCTGGAAGGTCACCGCGCGCTCGGCGGTATGCGGGCGAGCCTCTACAATGCCATGCCACGCGAGGGCGTGCAGGCGCTCATTGACTTCATGCGGGAATTCGAGCGCCGCAACGGTTGATGGCTCCATGCGCTATCGCATCCTGACGCTCAACAACATCAGCTCGCGCGGCCTCGAGCGCCTGCCGCGCGAGCGCTACGAGGTGGGCGCCGAGCTCTCCGCGCCGCACGCGATCCTGGTGCGCTCGGCCGACATGCACGGCCTCGCCACGCCGCCCTCGCTGCTGGCGGTAGCCCGTGCCGGAGCGGGCGTGAACAACATCCCGGTCGCCGAGCTCAGCAAGCGCGGCGTGCCGGTATTTAATTCCCCCGGTGCCAATGCGAATGCCGTGAAGGAGCTGGTACTCGCGGGGCTGCTGCTCGCCGCACGCAACATCTGCCCCGCCTGGTGCTTCGCGCGCGCCCTCGAGGGCGATGATGCCACGCTCGATGTGGCGGTCGAGCAAGGCAAGAAGAAATTCGTCGGCTTCGAGCTGCCGGGGCGCACGCTCGGCGTCGTGGGGCTCGGAGCCGTGGGCGTCGAAGTGGCCAACTCCGCGCTCGCCCTCGGCATGAAGGTCCTCGGCTACGATCCGCAGATCACCGTGCAGCGCGCCTGGCAGCTCTCCGCGAGCGTCGAGCAGGCGCTCTCGCTCGATGACCTCTTCGCCCGCGCGGACGTGGTGACGGTGCACGTGCCCTTGAATGCCGACACCGAGAAGCTGGTGAACGATGCGCGCCTCAAGCTCATGCACAAGGGCGGGGTGATCCTGAACTTCGCGCGCGCGCCGATCGTGGACACGCCGGCCGTGATCGCGGCGCTCGATGCAGGGCGGCTGCAGGCTTACGTGTGCGATTTTCCCAGCACCGCGCTCAAGGACCATCCGCGCGTTGTCGCCTTGCCGCACCTCGGCGCTTCCACGACCGAGGCGGAGGAGAACTGCGCCATCATGGCGGTCGATACCCTGCGTGAGTTTCTCGAGAACGGCAACGTGCGCCACTCTGTGAACTATCCGGAAGCGGTGCTGCCGCGCGTGCCCGATACCACCCGTCTTGTGATCGCGAACAGCAACGTGCCCAACATGGTGGGACAGATCTCCACGTGCCTTGCCGCGGCGGGACTCAACATCGCCGACCTGCTCAACAAATCGCGCGGCGAGTACGCCTATACCCTCGTCGATACCGATGGGGCGGTGAGCGAGGAGCTCGCAGCGCGCATCCGGCGCATCGAAGGCGTGCTCTCGGCCAGGGTGATCTGATACGCACTTAAGACTCGATACGCACACACGGGACGGTGACAGATGGCTTCCGGCGGTTCTCGACGCGCGCCTTCCGTGCGGCGCGCACAGCGCGCGCGCGGCGCGGCGCGCCCTTCTGTGGATCTCGAGTCCATGCGCGCACGCATCGATGCGGTCGATGAGCAGATCCATCGTCTGATCAACGAGCGCGCGCGGCTGGCGCAGCAGGTCGGTATCTCGAAGCACGCGGACGGCCACACCGTCGATTTCTACCGCCCCGAGCGCGAGGCCGAAGTATTGCGGCGCGCACGCGCGCGCAACCGTGGTCCGCTGCGTGATGAGGAAGTGCTGCGCCTGTTCCGGGAGATCATGTCCGCCTGCCTCGCGCAGCAGGAGCCGCTCAAGGTCGCCTTTCTCGGCCCGGAGGGCACGTTCACGCAGACAGCGGTTCTCAGCCACTTCGGCCATTCGGTCCGCGCCCTGCCGCTGCCCTCGGTGGACGAGGTGTTCCACGAAGTGGAAGCCGGCAGCGTCGACTTCGGTGTCGTCGCCATCGAGAACTCCACCGAGGGCATGGTCATCAATACGCTCGACCGCTTTCTCGCCTCGCCGCTCAAGATTTGCGGCGAGATCGAGCTGCGTATCCATCAGTACCTGATGGGTCGCATGAGCTCGCTCGAGCAGATCGAGCGGGTCTGCTCGCACCAGCAGGCTCTCGCGCAATGCCGTGCGTGGCTCGATGAGCACCTGCCCGAGGTCGAGCGCGTGCCCGTCGCGAGCAACGCCGAGGGCGCCCGGCGTGCGCGCGACGAGCAGGGCAGTGCGGCGCTCGCCGGCCAGACGGCCGCCGAGGTCTACGGGCTCAACCTGCTCGCGAGCGAGATCGAGGATCGTGCCGACAACACCACGCGCTTCTTCGTCCTCGGACGCAAGCTGCTCGCCGCGAGCGGCGCGGACCGCACGACGCTCCTCGTATCGGTCGGACACACGGATGCGCCCGGCGCGCTCTTTCGCTTGCTCGAGCCGCTCGCGCGCCACCGCATCAGCATGTCGCGCATCGAGTCGCGGCCCTCGCAGCGCCGCAAGTGGGATTACGTGTTCTTCATCGACATCGAAGGTCACGCCGAGGAGCCGCGCGTGGCGCGGGCGCTCGCGGCACTGAAGAAGCGTGCATCGCTGTTCCGCGTCCTCGGTTCCTATCCGCGCGCGGTGACGGCGTGAAGCACTACCGGCTCGAGGGCGGCGGCTGCGTATCCGGCAGGCTTGCGATGCCGGGCGACAAGTCCATCTCGCATCGTGCGTTGCTCCTGTCGGGCATCGCCGAGGGCGCGAGCAGGATCACGGGTTTCCTCGCCAGCGAGGACTGTCTGGCGACCCTTGCGGCATTGCAGGCGCTCGGCGTGCGCATCGAGCGGCCGCAGCCACGCGAGGTCCTCGTGCAGGGGTCGGGTCCGAGTGCACTGCACCGCGCGGCGGCACCCCTCGACATGGGCAACTCGGGCACCGCCATGCGCCTTTTCATGGGTCTGCTTGCCGGGTGTCCCTTTGATTCGACGCTCGTCGGAGACGCATCGCTCATGCGGCGCCCGATGGAGCGGGTCGCCACACCGCTGCGGCTGATGGGAGCGCAGCTCGCGACCGTCGCGGGGCGGCCCCCGGTGCACATCGCAGCCTGTTCCGATGCGCTCCGCGCCATCGAATACGAGTTGCCCGTGGCCAGCGCGCAGGTCAAGTCGGCGATCTTGCTGGCCGCGCTCGGCGCGCGGGGACGCACGCGCATCACTGAGCCTGCGCCCACGCGCGATCACACCGAGCGCATGCTGGCGCGCTTCGGGGCCGAGGTGTTGCGCAGCGGCTCGCAGGTGGCGCTCGAGGGGGGCCAGGTGCTGCGCGGCACGCGGATCGCCGTTCCAGGGGATTTCTCCTCTGCGGCCTTCTTCCTGGTCGCCGGTTGCCTCGCCGCCCGAGGCACGCTCGTGCTCGAGAACGTCGGCCTCAATCCGACCCGCACCGGACTGCTCGAGCTGCTGCGCCAGATGGGCGCGGACATCCGCACGCACCCGGTCGCCGGCGCGATGGAGGATGCAGGCGGCGAGCCGGTCGCGGATATCGAAGTGCGCGCGAGCGTTCTACACGGCATCAAGGTGTCCGAAGCGCTCGTGCCACTGGCCATCGACGAGTTTCCGGTGTTCTTCATCGCCGCCGCCTGTGCGCAGGGCGAGACGCTCGTGCGCGGCGCGCTCGAGCTGCGCGTCAAGGAGAGCGATCGGCTGGCCGTCATGGCCGAGGGTCTGCGCACGCTCGGCATCGAGCACGAGCTGCTGCCGGATGGCTTGTGGATTCGGGGCGGAGGAGCATTTCGCGGAGGGACGCTCGAGAGCCACGGCGATCACCGCATCGCCATGGCCTTCGCGGTCGCCAGCCTGCGTGCGGGCGCGCCGCTCGAGATCCGGGATGTCGCGAATGTGGCCACTTCCTTCCCGGCCTTCGTGGCGACCGCGCGCGCCGCGGGCCTCCGTATTACAGAATACGGCTCCTGACGCCGGCGGTGCTGTCCCGTGTCGCCCACGCACCCATCGGCTCCCGTCGTGACGATCGATGGCCCCAGCGGGTCGGGCAAAGGCACGGTGAGCCGGGCGGTCGCGGCGCACGCCGGCTGGCACCTGCTCGACAGCGGTGCGCTCTACCGGCTGACGGCTCTGGCGGGGCTCGAGCGCGGACTCGAGCCCGATGACGTGCAGGGGCACGCACGGGAGGCCGCCCGCATGGATGTCAGCTTTAGCCCGGGGGTCGACCAGGAGGCGGTCACCCTCGACGGCCGTGATGTGACGGCGGCACTGCGCTCCGAGGCTGCGGGTGCGGGTGCCTCGCGCGTGGCGGCGTGGCCGCAGGTGCGCCAAGCGCTCCTGGCCCGGCAAAAGGCCTTCGCCCGCGCTCCCGGACTGGTCGCCGACGGGCGTGACATGGGCACGGTCGTCTTCCCGGATGCCGTGCTCAAGATCTTTCTCACCGCCACCCAGGCGGAGCGGGCCGAGCGGCGCTATAAGCAGTTGAAAGACAAGGGGTCTGGTGTTAGCCTTGCCGCCCTTTCGCGCGAGATCGCCGAACGGGACCACAGGGATTCGACGCGCGCAGTCGCCCCTTTGAAGCCCGCTCCCGACGCCCACGTGATCGACTCCACCGGCCTCGGCATCGAGGAGGTGGTCGAGCGCGTGCTTGCGCTCGGGCGCGAGCGCTCACTGTGGCCCTGAGCGGGTGCTCGCGCGCGCGAGAGACAGTGGTGCCCCGCACGGATGCGGTGGCAGTAACATCACCCCGGAGCGCGATGAAGCGCTTCGGGACATCCGAGCACGAAGCCGCAGGTTTGCCGTGCAAGTGAAGGTATGACAGAAAGTTTCGCTCAGCTGTTTCAGGAGAGCCTCGCCAATCAGCGTATCCGCCCCGGCATGATCCTCACGGGGCTGATCGTCGATGTCACCGCCGATTCGGTCATCGTCAACGTCGGCCTGAAGTCCGAAGCCGTCATCCCGCTCGATCAGTTCAAGAACGAGCGCGGTGAGCTGGAGGTCAAGGCGGGCGATGAAGTCGAGGTGGCGCTCGATTCGGTTGAGGACGGCACGGGCGAAACGCGGCTGTCGCGCGAGAAGGCCAAGCGTGCGCGGACGTGGACGCGTCTCGAGCAGGCCTTCAACAACTCGGAGATCGTGACCGGGGTGATCACCGGCCGCGTCAAGGGCGGCTTCACGGTCGAGATCGATAACGTGCGCGCGTTCCTGCCCGGCTCGCTGGTGGACGTGCGCCCGGTGCGCGATACGTCGTACCTCGAAGGCAAGCCGCTCGAATTCAAAGTCATCAAGCTCGATCAGAAGCGCAATAACGTCGTGGTATCACGCCGTGCGGTGGTCGAGCAGGAGTTCTCCGCCGAGCGCAACGCGCTCATGGAGAACCTGCAGGAAGGCGCGGTCGTGCGCGGCACGGTCAAGAATCTCACCGATTACGGCGCCTTCGTCGATCTGGGCGGCATCGATGGCTTGCTGCACATCACCGACATGGCGTGGAAGCGCGTCAAGCACCCCTCCGAGGTGGTCAAGGTCGGCGACGAGATCGACGTGCGCATTCTCAAATTCGATCGCGAGCGCTCGCGTGTGTCGCTCGGTCTGAAGCAGCTCGGCGCCGATCCGTGGGAGAACATCGCGCGGCGCTATCCGCCGAACACGCGCGTGTTCGGCAAGGTCACCAACATCGCCGACTACGGCGCGTTCGTCGAGATCGAGGATGGCGTCGAGGGTCTGGTCCACGTCTCAGAGATGGACTGGACCAACAAGAACGTCAATCCCGCGAAAGTCGTGCACACCGGCCAGGAGGTCGAGGTGATGGTGCTCGACGTCGACGAGGAGCGGCGGCGCATCTCGCTCGGCCTCAAGCAATGCAAGGCGAATCCGTGGAAGGAGTTCGCCGAGAATTACAATCGCGGCGATCGAGTGACGGGTCAGATCAAGTCCATCACCGACTTCGGGATCTTCATCGGGCTGCCGGGCAACATCGACGGCCTGGTGCATCTGTCGGACATCTCCTGGGATCAGCCCGGCGAGGAAGCGGTGCGCAACTACCAGAAGGCGCAGCAGGTCGAGGCCATGGTGCTGTCGATCGATCCCGAGCGCGAGCGCATCTCGCTCGGCATCAAGCAGCTCGCGAAGGATCCTTTCTCCGCCTACATCGCCGAGAATCCCAAGGGCAGCATCGTCCGGGGCACGGTCAAGGAGGTCGATGCGCGCGGGGCGGTCATCGATCTCGGCAACGGCGTCGAGGGACAGCTGCGCGCCTCGGAGCTGGGTCGCGATCGGGTGGAAGATGCGCGCACGATGCTCAAGGTCGGTGAGGAGGTCGAGGCGAAGTTCACCGGCGTCGACCGCAAGACGCGCACCATCAGCCTTTCGATCAAGGCGAAAGAGGCTCACGAGGAGGCTGAGGCCGTGCAGAGCTACCGCTCCGAACAGGCGCCCTCGGGCACGAGCCTTGGTGATCTGTTGAAGGAGCACATCGGCGATCGCAGCTGAGGGGCGATTCCGTCAGTCGTGCGGTGGGTAAAGGGGTGTACCGCCGCACCCTCACAAAACATACAAAGCATGACCAAATCGGAGCTCATCGAGATCATCACGGCCAAGCAGAAACACCTTCCGGCGAAGGATGTGGAGCTGGCACTCAAGCAGATACTCGAGATCATGAGCGATGCGCTCTCGCAGGGGGAGCGCATCGAGATCCGCGGCTTCGGCAGTTTCTCGCTGCACTTCCGCCCGCCCCGGCAGGGACGCAATCCCAAGACGGGCGAGGCGGTCGCGCTCTCGGGCAAGTACGTGCCGCACTTCAAGCCGGGCAAGGACTTGCGCGAGCGCGTGAACGACGGCGCCGATCGCCCGATCCGCGACTAGCCGCTCGTGATACCGCCGCTGCTGCTTGCGCTTGCATTCGTTGCGGTGGGCGCGGCGGCGTGGCTTCTGGGCCGGCATGGGCGGGCACGTACGGTGCGCCTGCCGCGCGACTATTACGTCGGCCTCGATCATCTCATCAACGATCGCTTCGACCGTGCGGCGGAGGTCTTCGCGCGGGTTGCCGCCTCGGGCGCCGATGCCGCCGAGATCCAGTTCGCTCTGGGCAGCCTGTTCCGCAAGCGCGGCGAGGTGGACCGTGCCATCGCGGTGCACACGCGGCTGCGCGAGCACGGCGCGGCAGCCATCCGGGACCAGGCCGCCTTCGCGCTCGCGCTCGATTATCTGAGCGCCGGACTGATGGATCGCGCCGAGCGGCTCTTCGAGGAGCTGGCCGCCTCCCGCGATTATCGCCGCGATGCGCTCGAGCATCTGCTGCGGATCTACGAGCAGCAGGGGGACTGGGCCAATGCGCTCAAGATCTTCCACGATCTGCCCGGCGAGCTGCAGAGCGAGCGGCGCAGCGTGGCCGCGCACTACCTCTGTGAGCTCGCGGAGCAGGCGATCGTGCAGGGGGATGCCGAGCGCGCCCGCACGCTGCTGCGTCAGGCCGGAACTCACGACGATGGCCTGCCGCGGGCACAGATCCTGAGCGCGCGCATTCTGGAGTCCTCGGGACAGGCGCGTGCCGCCTTCGACCGCTACCTCGAGGCGCTCGAATCCGCGCCCGGGGTCGCGCTCGAGGTCATTCCGCATCTGCTGCGGCTCGCCGAGGGACTCGGCGAGAGTGCCGTCATCGAGGCGATCTGCTCGCGCTTGCGCGGTGCCGGCCGCTTGAGCCAACGCCAGCTCGCCTGGTTGCTCGTCACCGCCTTGCCGATTGCCGACCAGGGGCCCTTGCAGCAGGTTGCCGAGGATCTGCTCGGCTCGGGGGCGACCTCGGGCGCCGCGCCCTCGCTCGGGCAGCTGCTGACGCGCATCGGTGATGCCGGCGGGCGCTATCAGTGCGAGGAGTGCGGGCTGCTGAGCGTCGGCTGGTTCTGGCGCTGTCCGAAGTGTCGCTCCTGGGATGGCATGCGCCCCGCCGTGTTCAAATGGGCCGAGCGCACCGATGAGAGCCTGACGGCGCACGGCTGAGTCCACGATGGCGCCACGGTTGGCGTTCCAAGGGCGTGGCTGCGATTGCGTGTGCGCGCAACCGGTCCCGAGCGCGCGCTGCGTATCCGCTACACTTCCCCTATTCCCTGTCCGCATCGGGAGCACTTCATGAGGTCGCAGTCGGTCATTCGCACGGCGGTGTTCCCGGTCGCCGGACGGGGCACGCGCTTTCTGCCGGCGACGAAGGCAAGTCCGAAGGAGATGCTGCCGGTCGTGGACAAGCCGCTGATCCAATATGCGGTGGAGGAGGCGCTCGCGGCAGGCGCGAGCCGTCTCGTATTCATCACCGGCGCCTCGAAGCGCGCCATCGAGGACCACTTCGACTCGGATCCCGAGCTCGAGCACATGCTCGAGGCGCAGGGCAAGAGCGATCTACTCAATCAAATTCGCAGCGTGCTGCCCTCCTACGCGGCTTGCATCTACATCCGCCAGCCCGAGCCGCTCGGACTCGGCCACGCGGTGCTGTGTGCGCAGCCGGCCGTAGGTGCCGAGCCTTTCTTCGTGCACCTCGCGGACGATTTGATCCGCGCCGAGGTGAGTTGCCTGCAGCAGATGGCGGCGGTCTACGAGTCAAAGCGCGCCAGCGTGCTCGGCGTCGAGGTCATTCCGCGCAAGGACTCGGACAAGTACGGCATCGTGGAAGTCGAGGCCGACAAGTCCGCCACCGGACGGGTGCGCACCATCGTCGAGAAGCCGAAGCCGGCCGCCGCGCCCTCCAGGCTCGCCGTCGTCGGCCGTTACGTGCTCACGCCCTCGATCTTCGAGCACCTCGAGCGCATCGGGCGCGGCAGCGGTGGCGAGATTCAACTGACGGACGGGATCGCGGCGCTCATGCGCGAGGAAGCGGTGTACGCGCATCGCTTCACCGGCAAGCGTTACGACTGCGGCAGCAAGCTCGGATATCTGCAGGCCACCGTCGAATACGCTCTGGGCCACGCTTCGCTCGGCCGCGACTTTCGCAAGTACTTGCAAGGGATGGTACGCTCGCCCGTCATGCGCTCGCGTCGCTGATGCGACGCTTTCTCGCCTGCAACTTCAGGCTCGGCGCAACCCTTGCCGCCACGGCGACATCATCAGGAGGATACGCATGGCCACTCGTCGCACTCAGGATCCCCGCCGCAACACGGAGACGACCTCGTCGCGTCGCTCGAAAGAGAGCGCGACAGGGACATCCGGCAGACAAAGTTCTGTCCCGGCGGGTACCGCCCCTGCGGGCACCGCTTCATCATCCGCAAGTGCCGCATCCGAGCGCGGCGCACGCAGCCGCGCGAGCGCGCCGACTGCCGAGCGCAGCCCGAGCGGCGCGCCGCGCGTCGTGTCGGTCGAGATTCGTCGCAGCATGATTGCCGAGGCCGCCTACCTGCGCTCGGAGCGGCGCGGCTTCGTGCCGGGCTTCGAAGAGGAGGACTGGCTTACCGCGGAAAAGGAGGTCGACGCGCTGCTGACGGCGGGCCAGAGCCTGCGCCAGTAGAGCCCGGCGCGGTCCGCTCTGCGGTCGATCGCCGCTCGGGCGACCGCGACGCGGCCGCAGCGCTTGACGGCTGGAGAGCTGATGTAGTTCTATATAACACCATCACATCCCAGCCTAGCGAGCGGCCGTCGCGAGAGCACCAGGTTGCCCGGCAGGCTGCGGGTCCAAGACGGGGGCGGTTTACGGCCGGCGATGGACGATAAGACTTCGCTTCTGGAGCAGCTGCGCATCGATCGGGGCGAGGAGGCGCGTGTTTCACGCGCACCCGCCGCGGCGAAACGTGGCTGGACCATTGGGCTCGGCGCTGGAGTGCTGCTGCTGGTGCTCGCAGCCGCGGGCGCCTGGTTCTTCCTGCGGCCCGCCGCCGTTCCCGTACACATCGCCATCGCGCGGCAGCTCGCGAGCGCCAGCCGCTCCTCGCAGGGCGTGTCGATGCTCGATGCTTCGGGCTACGTGGTTGCCCGCCGCGAGGCCACGGTCTCCGCCAAGACCACCCTGCGCGTGCTCCAAGTGCTGATCGAGGAGGGCCAGAAGGTCGAGGAGGGGCAGATCATCGCCCGGCTCGATGACTCCAACACACGGGCGGCACTCGAGCAGGCGAAGGCGGCGGTCGCACAGGCCGAGGCGAACACCCAGGCGGCGAAGATCGCGCTGGATGATGCGCGGCCGATCTACCAGCGCATGGAGCAGCAGCGCGCCGCAAGCGTAATCAGCGCCCAGGACTTCGACACCGCCAAGGCGACCTACAACGCGGCGGAGTCCAATTATCTGATCCAGCAGCGCGCGCTCGAGGCGGCACGCGCCAATCTCGTGGTCGCGCAGCGCATCCAGGACGACACGATCGTGCGCGCGCCCTTTACGGGCATCGTGACCGACAAGGCGGCCCAGCCCGGCGAGATCGTCTCGCCCGTCTCCGCCGGCGGCGGATACACGCGCACCGGCATCTGCACCATCGTCGACATGGACTCGCTCGAGGCCGAAGTCGACGTGAGCGAGAACTTCATCAACCGCGTGCATCCAGGCCAGGGCGCGACCGTGCGGCTCAACGCTTATCCGGACTGGGAGATCCCGGCGCAGGTGCTGGCGATCATCCCGACCGCGGATCGCTCCAAGGCTACTGTGAAAGTGCGCGTCGGTTTCAAACAGAAGGATGCGCGCATCCTGCCGGAGATGGGCGCGCGCGTAGCCTTTCTCACCGATGCCCCCTCGAGCTCGGGGTCCGAGCCCGTCTCGAGCGCCACGCTCATCCCGACCGATGCCGTGGAGGCGAACGGGGATACGGGCACCGTGTTCGTGGTCGATGGCACGCGCGTCGAACGGCGCAGCGTCAAGCTCGGCAGCCGGACCAGTGAGGGGCAGATCGTGCTCTCAGGCCTCAGTCCCGGAACACGCGTGGCGGTCGGTGATCTCAGCCGGCTTGCCGATCACACCCGCGTCTCCGTCAGCGCTCAGACGTCCGGCGAATAGGCATCGCGGCGGACCGTCAGCCCGATCAACAACAAGCGTATCTCGCACGACGCGAAGGAGTGAGCTCATGGCGGCAGTCGTCTCTCTGACCAACGTGGTGAAGCGCTACACGCGGGGCAAGCAGCAGATCGAAGTGCTGCACAAGCTCGACCTGACGGTGGAAGGCGGGGAGTTTCTGGCGCTTATGGGACCGTCCGGCTCGGGCAAGACGACACTGCTCAATCTGATCGGCGGGCTCGATCGACCGGACGAGGGCGAGGTGATCGTCGCCGGCGAGCGCATCGACACGCTCTCGAGCGGCCAGCTCGCGAAATGGCGCGCGCGCCACGTGGGCTTCGTTTTCCAGTTCTACAACTTGCTTCCCGTACTCACTGCGGAGCGCAACGTGGAAGTGCCGTTGCTGCTCACGAAGCTCTCGCGCGCACAGCGCAAGCAGAACGTGCGCGCGGCGCTGGAGCTGGTGGGGCTGGCGGACCGCGCCAAGCACAAGCCCGCGGAGCTCTCCGGCGGACAGCAGCAACGCGTGGCAATCGCACGCGCGCTGATCGCCGATCCGACGCTGATCGTGTGCGACGAGCCGACGGGGGATCTCGACCGCGAAAGCGCCGAGGACATTTTGAACCTGCTGCAGATCCTCAATCGCAAGCAGGGCAAGACCATCATCATGGTTACGCATGATCCGCGTGCCGCGGCGCACGCCTCGCGCAAGCTCTACGTCGACAAGGGCCGGCTCACGGCGCAGGAAGAGCGCACCGCCGCCTAGGGGGCCGGCCTTGAGGTACTTCTTCCTGGTCTGGGGAGCGCTGCGGCGCCGCCCGGCGCGCACGCTCCTGACCGTGTTCTCGATCATCACGGCTTTTTTCCTGTTCGGCACCCTTCAGGGCGTCAATGTCGGCATCACCAAGATCATGGATGTGCTCGACACCGCGCATCTGCGCGTCATGAGCCGCGTCGATATGAACACCCCCATGCCGCTCGCCCACGTCGCGCGCATCGCCGCACTGCCGGGCGTCACGGGCGTTACGGGACTGTCGTTCATCGTCGGCTCGTATCAACGACCGAACAATCTGCAGATCGTGCTGGGAGTGGACTTCAAGGGTCTGTCCAAGGCGTACTCGGAGGTGAAGATTCCGCCCGAGCAGCTCGCGGCCGTGCTGCGCACGCGCAGCGGCGCGATCGTCGGGATCGCCGCCGCGCGCCGCCAGGGCTGGAAGATCGGCGATCGCATACCCATCCATTCTTTCAACGTGTCGAAGAGCGACGGCACGTCCGACTGGGTGTTCGACGTGGTCGGTTTCTACGAGCTGGAAAGATATCCGGCGGATGCGGCGTCGCAGGTCTTTGCGAACTTCGACTACATCAACGAGGCTCGCTCGTCCGGCAAGAACGCGGTCAACCAGATCCTGGTGGGTATTGCGGATGCGCATCGATCGGCGCAGATCTCCCAGGAGATCGACGACATGTTCGCGAACTCCCCGAATCAGACCCTGACGCAGAACGAGAAGGACTTCATCCAAGGGTTGTTGCGCCAGATCGGGGATATCAGCTTCCTGGTGAATGCGATCGTCGGCGCCGTGCTCTTTACGCTGCTGTTCCTCACGGCGAACACCATCGCGCAGTCGGTGCGCGAGCGCGTGGCAGAGCTCGCTGTGCTCAAGACCGTGGGCTTCACCGATACCACGGTGCAGCTTCTGGTACTGCTCGAGGCGCTCATCGTGTGCGTGTTCGCCGCGGTGATCGGCCTTGCGCTCGCGGCGTTCACACTACCGCTAGTGTCTTCATTCCCCGGGCTGGGCCTCGGGGCGATGCACGTTCCGCGCGTCGTGTTCCTCGCCGGACTCGGGGTCGCCGTGCTGCTGGCACTGGCGAGCGGCATTCCTCCGGCACAGCGCGCGCGCCGCCTCAACATCGTTGCGGCGCTCTCGGGACGCTGATGGGACGGCGGGCATGAGCATCCTCACCCAGGTCGTCGCGGTCACGGACCTGAATCTGCGCAGCCTGCCGCAGCGCCTGTCCACCTCGCTCGTGATCGTCATCGGCATCGCAGGCGTGGTCGCCGTGCTGATCTCGGTGCTGTCGCTCTCGACCGGACTGGCGCATGCCCTGACCGAGACCGGCAGAGCCGACCGCGCGATCGTGCTGCACAACCAATCGACCAACGAGGTCGGCAGTAACCTCGCGCGCGATGCGGTCCTCACGATCCTCGATGCACCCGGCATGGAGCACGGCGCCGATGGCAAGGCCATCGCCTCGGCCGAAATGCTCGCGAGTGTGAACATCCCGCGGCGCGACAACGGACAGCTCGGCACCCTGACACTGCGGGGCGTCGGGCCGCAGCTCGCGGCGCTGCGGCCGGAGATTCATCTGGTGCGGGGACGCATGTTCCGCTCGGGCTTGCGTGAGCTCATCGCCGGCCGCGCAGCGACGGAGCGTTTCAGCGGACTCGAGATCGGCGAGCGCCTCCTCTTTGGCGAGAACGACTGGGTTGTCGTGGGGGTGTTTGACAGCGGCGGCGGCGCCCACGATTCGGAGCTGCTGGCCGATGCCGACACGGTGCTGTCCGCCTATCACCGTGCGAGCTACAACTCGGTCACCGCGCGGCTGCAGCAGCCCGACGGCTTGCAGAGGTTGAGCGCCGCGCTCGCCAAGGATCCCACCTTGACGGTCAAAGCGCAGCGTGAGACCGAATACTACGAAGCGCAGTCGCAGAGTTTCGCAGGATTTCTCACGCTGGTGGCGCGCATCATCGGTGCCATCATGGCGGTAGGCGCAGTGTTCGCCGCCTTGAACACCATGTATTCAGCCGTGCGCACGCGCACCGTGGAGATCGCCACTCTGCGGGCGATCGGCTTCGGGCCGGCCGCAGTCGTCGTCTCGGTCATCGTGGAGGCACTGCTGCTCGCGCTGATCGGCGCGGCCCTCGGTGCGATACTGGCCTGGCTGTTCTTCGACGGCAACACGGTCAGCACGATCGGCGGGGGCACCGGGCTCGCACAGGTGGTATTTCACCTGCGCATCGGTCCGTCCTTGATCACGCTCGGTATCATCTGGGCGTGCGTGGTCGGGCTCATCGGAGGGCTGCTGCCCGCCATGCGCGCGGCACGCTTGCCCGTGGCCACGGCGTTACGCGCCATGTAAGGTGCGCGCGGCCGCGCATTGGGGGAAAGCAGTGAAGGTTCTAACGACGCACGTCGGCAGTTTGCCGGGTCCGCCCGGCTTCGATCCTGCGGTCGAGCTCACGGAGGGGCCACTGCGTGAAGCGGTCAAGTGGGTCGTGGAACAGCAGCGTGCGCTCGGAATCGACATCATCAACGAGGGCGAGCTCACGAAGGGTGGCGACTGGCTCGCCTTCATGGACCAGCGACTCGGGGGCTTCGAGACGCGCCCGAGCGCGCAGCGCCCGGGGTTCCTCGCTACAGGCCGCGATCGCGAGCAATTCGCGGAGTTTTACCGCTGGGCGGCCGAGCGCCGCACGCTCTTCTTCTCCGACGACCGGCGCATGGCGCCCGTCAGGGACTATCGTGTCTGCACGGGCCCGATCGTCTATGAGGGGACGCAGGCTCTGCGCCGCGAAATCTCGCTGCTGAGCTCGGCCGTCACGAATCGCGAGCAGTGCTTTCTCACCTCGACTGCGCCGGCGAGCCTCGAGCCCTATCGGGGCAACGAATATTATCGCAACGAGGAGGAGTTCCTGTTCGCGCTGGCGGAGGCGCTGCGCGTCGAGTACGAGGCCATCGTGAATGCGGGATTTCTGCTGCAGATCGATGACGCTTGGCTGGTCGCGCTCTGGGACCGGATCGGCATCGACATGGGCCTCGCGGCATTCAAACGGCGCAGCCTGCTGCGAGTGGAGGCACTGAACCATGCCCTCGAGCATATTCCCGTGGAGCGGATCCGCTATCACCTGTGCTGGGGCAGCTGGCACGGGCCGCACGCACACGATATCGGCTTGCGCGACATGGTCGACGTGATGTTGCGGGTGAAGGCGCGCTTCTACTCCTTCGAGGCGGCCAATGTCCGCCATGAGCACGAGTACACGCTGTGGGAGGAGGTGAAACTGCCGCGGGACAAAGTCATCCTGCCCGGTGTCGTCACGCACTCCACCGATCTTATCGAGCATCCGGAGCTCGTCGCGCAGCGCATCCGACGCTTTGCGCGGCTCGTCGGGGCTGAGAACGTGATCGCAAGCACCGATTGCGGTTTCGGCGGCCGCAGCCATCCGCAGATCGCGTGGGCGAAGCTTGCTGCGCTCGTCCAGGGCGCGGCACTTGCGAGCCGCCACTGATGGGCACTCCGCCGACGGAGCCGTTCGGGCGTGACGAGCCTCAATGAGCTGAAGAGCATCGCGCGGCGTGTGATGCTGGCGCGCGGGCTGCTGCCGGAGTTCTCCCGCGAGGCGCTCGCGGAGGCCGCGCACATGCGCCCGCTTGCCGTTGCCTGCGGCCCCGCGATCCGCGATCTGCGCAAGGCCCTGTGGGCATCGATCGATAACGACGACTCGCTCGATCTCGATCAGCTGTCAGTGGCGCAGGAGCTCGCAGCCGGGGCGACGCGCATCCTCGTGGCCATCGCCGATGTCGATGCGCTCGTCAGGCGCGGCAGCGCGATCGACGAGCACGCGCGGCAGAACACCACTTCCGTGTACACCGCGGCACAGATATTCCCGATGCTGCCGGAGCGCTTGTCGAGCGATCTGAGCTCGCTGCGCGAGGGGCAGGAGCGCGCCGCGATCATCATCGACATGAGCGTTGCCGCCGATGGCACGGTGGCGGCTTCCGATGTCTATCGTGCCGTGGTGTGCAACCGCGCCAAGCTGGCTTACGAGAGCGTCGGCGCCTGGCTCGAAGGCCGTGGACCGGCGCCGGAGCGCGTGGCCGCCGTACCCGGAATGGATGCGCAGCTGCGGTTGCAGGACCGCGTCGCTCAGAGTCTGCGTGGGGTGCGGCAGGCGCAGGGGGCGCTCAGCTTGTGCACGATCGAGGCGCGGCCCGTGTTCGCTGCCGGCGCGCTGACGGATCTGCGCGCCGAGCAGAGCAACCGAGCGCACGAGCTGATCGAGGACTTCATGATCGCCGCGAACGGTGTGACCGCGCGCTTCCTCGAGCAGAAGGGTTTTCCGTCCTTGCGCCGCGTGCTGCGCACCCCGGAGCGCTGGGACCGCCTGGTCGCGCTCGCCGGGAGTCTGGGCGAGCATTTGCCGGCCGCCCCGAGCCCGATCGCCCTCAATGAATTTCTGCTCGCGCGTCGCACGCGCGACCCGGCGCGCTTTGCCGATCTGTCGCTGAGTGTCATCAAGCTCCTCGGTCGCGGTGAGTACGTGGCGGAGCTGCCGGGCGAGCACCCTCCCGGACACTTCGGTCTCGCCGTGAGCGATTATGCGCATTCGACAGCGCCCAACCGCCGCTTTCCCGACCTGATCGCGCAGCGTCTGATCAAGGCCGCACTCGCGGGGGGTCCGCCCGCCTATGAAGCCGCGGAGCTCGCCGCGCTCGCCGCTCACTGCACACAACAGGAGGACAGCGCCGCGCGGGTCGAGCGTCAGGTGCAGAAGTCCGCCGCGGCGCTGCTGCTGCAGCCGCGCATCGGTGGGGAGTTCGATGCGCTCGTGACCGGCGTCACGGAGCAGGGCACCTGGGTGCGCATTTCACATCCTGCGGTGGAGGGCAAGCTGGTGGGCGGCTTTGAAAAGTTAGATGTCGGAGATCAGGTCCACGTGCGACTCGTGCATACGGACGTCGAGCGCGGCTTCATCGATTTTGCGCGCGTGCGGCCATGAGCGCCAAAGCACCGCCGCGTCATTCCGTCGCGTATCAGAACGCGCAGTTCCTGCAGAGCGAGGACGCCCGGCCGTTGCGCATTCTCGCCGAGTACCTCGAGCCGCTGCAGCGCTTCCGTCGCGCGGGTATTCGCGACACGATCGTCTTCTTCGGCTCCGCGCGCATCGCGGCCACCGGAGCGCTTGCGCGCTTCTACGATGAGGCGCGCGAGCTGGCACGTCTCATCACTCTGTGGTCCAAGAGCCTGCCGGCCAATGCGCACCGCTACGTGATCTGCTCCGGAGGCGGTGGCGGCATCATGGAGGCCGCCAACCGCGGGGCATCCGATGCGAAGGGCCGCACCATCGGGCTCAACATCAGCCTGCCGCACGAGCAGCAGCCCAATTCGTACATCACCCGCGAGCTGCTGTTCGAGTTTCATTACTTCTTCATGCGCAAGCTTTGGTTTGCGCATCTCGCGCGTGCGCTCGTGGTCTTTCCGGGCGGATTCGGCACGCTCGATGAGCTCATGGAGATCCTCACGCTCGCGCAGACGCGCAAGCTCTCGCGCCAGATACCGGTCATCCTTTACGGTTCGAGATACTGGAGCGAGGTCATCAATTTCCAGGCGCTCGTGCGCCACGGCACGATCGCGCAGGAGGACCTCGAGCTGTTCAGCTTCGCGGACGCTCCGCAGCAGGCACTCGAGCTGCTACAGAATCGATTGCCCGTCGAAGCAGAGGAGTCGTTGCCGGCATTCGCCCATTCGCATTGCCGCGAGCCGCCGGGCAGATGAAGCTCTCCGCGCGCGCATCACCGGCGGGCCGCCTGCAAGCTCTCCACGCGGATGCGCAGTGCCGCCAGTGCCTCCGGCAGCTCCTTGCGCAGTGAGCGGTGTACGACGGCTTGCGGTATCCAGAAGCCGGGGTTGATCTCCACCTGGTATTCCACGATCGTACCGGAGCCGTCCGGCAGTGGCTCGAGCAGCCACGATCCCTGCTCGTCCCTGAGATCTCCGCCGACCCGCCGGAAGTCGATGCGCGAGGGCCGTTGGTAGTCGGCGCGGAACACCGAGTGAATGGTCGGCATGAACCAGGAATACTTCACGTCATGGGCGATCACTTCCCAGGAGCCATCCGCCGCGGATGCGAGGCGCTGGCAGCGCTTCAGTCCCGGAATGAAGGAGGGCGCGTGATCGCAGTCCTTGAGAACGGCCCAGACGGCATCGGGGCTTGTGTGCACCATGACGGCCGCGTCGACGTGCGCCGCCCGAGCGCGGCCGTCGAGAGCGCTGCGTACGACCACCTGGCCCGCGGCGAGCCGTTGCTGGATATCAGCGGCGTCGAGCCAGGGGGATTTTGCCCTGGCATCGGCGATCAAGAGCGCTCCGAGGGCCGCGATGATCATGAACTCGCGCATGCTGCTGCCGCTGCGCTCGCGTTTGCCCGCTGCGTGCGCCCCGACGGTAGTAGGAACCGGCCAAGCGTGAAAAGGTTCAAACGCACCTGGCGCGTTGCAAGGGCGGCCCATGCTTGAGAGCGAACGGTTGCGGCTGCGAAGCTGGCAGGACTCGGATCTCGCAGCGTTTGGCGAGCTCAACGCCGACCCACGCGTGATGCAGTACCTGCCAAGGTTGCTCAGCCGGCAGGAAAGCGATCAGCTCGCCGCGCGCATCGAGGAGCACATCGTTGCCCGTGGCTTTGGCTTCTGGGCGGTGGAGATCCTGAGCACCAGGCGCTTTGCCGGGTTCGTCGGACTTGCGGCCGTCACTTTTACCGCGCACTTCACACCCTGCGTGGAGATCGGCTGGCGGCTGAGCTTCGAGCACTGGGGCCAGGGCTACGCCACCGAGGCGGCGCGTGCGGCACTCGCGTTCGGCTTCGAGCATCTGCAGCTGTCCGAGATCGTCGCGTTCACCGTCCCCGCGAACGCTCGCTCGCGACGCGTGATGGAGCGGCTCGGAATGACCCGTTCGAGCGCGGATGACTTCGAGCATCCACGCCTGCCGGAAGGCGATCCACTGCGCTCGCACGTGCTCTACCGGGTGCGGCGCTGCGCTCAGCGCGGCAGCGCGTACGCGATCACGTAATCGCCGCGCGTCGAGTCACCCTTGTAGCCGCCGGCCGCGATCACGAGGTATTGCCGTCCGCGGATGGAGTAAGTCATCGGCGTCGCCTGCCCGCCGGCCGGAAGCTTTGCTTCCCACAGCAGCTTGCCGCTGTCGGTTGCGAAGGCACGCAGGTGATCATCGAGGCTTGCGCCAATGAACACGAGCCCACTTGCCGTGGCGATCGGACCTCCGACGCCGGGCATGCCGAGGCTCATGTGAATGAACGGTGTGTTGCCCAGCGGGACCTGCCATTTGATGGTGCCGTGCTGCATGTCGACGGCGCTGAGCACGCCCCAGGGCGGCTTGACGCACGGTATGCCCAGAGCGGACGTGAAGTCTTTGCGGCGCATGCCGTACGGAGTCCCCAACTGACGCGCGAACTCAAATCCCTCGTACCGGCCGGATGCCATCTGAGTGCGCAGCTCGGCGCGTGGAATGAGCGCGACGATGAACGGCAGGTTCATCGTGTTGATGATCGCGAGCTGCCGCCTGGCATCGAAGGCGATGCCGCCCCAGTTCGCTCCGCCGGCGTTTCCCGGTTGCATGAGCGAATCCTTCACCGCCGGCGGCTGGAAGATGCCCTCCGAGCGGTAGCTGGCGATGTGCTGCCGACAGCTGTGCGTGTCGAACCAGGCAACCCCCCACGCGTCCTCCGGAGTGATGGGGCCAAGGCGTGAAAGAGGCGGCGGAGCCAGCGGATAGGGCTGCGTGGCCGAGGGGTGCTCGCCGGCTACCGCATCCTGCGGGACTGGTTTCTCGGTAATCGGGAACAGCGGCGCGCCCGTGTCGCGATCAAACGTGAAGAGAAAGCCGGCCTTGTTAACCTGAATGACCGCGGGGACGCGCTGCCCCGCGTGCACCACCTCGGCCAGGGTCGGCTGCGCGGAGGTGTCGTAGTCCCAAAGATCGTGGTGCACGAGCTGCTGGCCCCAGCGCAGCGCTCCCGTGTTGCCATCGAGTGCGACCACCGAGTCCGCCCAGCGATTGTCGCCCGGTCGCTCGCCCCCGAAGAAGTCCGGGCTGGCCGAGCCCGTCGGCACGAACACCAGCTGGCGAGACTCGTCCACGGACAGGGGGGCCCAGGCGTTCGCTGCACTCGCGTTCTTGGTGCTCTCGGGACTCCATTCCTTGTAAACGGGATTGGAGGCATCGCGCGGGATCGGGTCCCAGCTCCAGAGCAGCTTGCCCGTGCGTGCATCAAACGCCCGCACCGTGCCGAGCTCCTCGAGCACGCCCCGATTGTCCCCGATGGAGGAGCCGACGATGACCTTGCCATTGAGGATGGCCGGCGGGGAGGTCACCAGATAGTCGCGCCATGCGTCGCCTTCCTCGAACTGCGAGCGCACGTCCCGCAACAAGTTGATGGCGCCGTGCTCGGCGAAGTCCGCACAAGGCTTGCCTGTCAGCGCATCGAGCGCCAGCAGCCGCCCGTCCAGCGTCGCTGCATAGATGCGTGCGTGGCACGCCGCACTCGCGGAGCTCGCCACATCCACCCACAACGAGACGCCGCGGGAAACTCCGTCCGAATAGTGCAGATCGTTGCGATTGGCACTGTCGTGCCGCCAGCGCAGCGCGCCGGTCTCCGCATCGACCGCGATCACGTTGGTACTGCTCGTGGTGAAGTAGAGCGTCCGGCCGTAAAGAATCGGCGTTGCCTCGAAAGCCGAACGGCTCCAGTCCTTGACTCCCTGGCCCAGCTCTCCGGTGCGGAAGGTCCAGGCGACGCGCAGCTGCGCGACGTTGCTGGGATTTATCTGAGTCAGAGGCGAGTAGCGAGTGCCGCCGGCATCCCCTCCATAAGCCGGCCAGCCGACATCGGGCGTTGTCGCTGCGAGCGCCACCGCGGCGAGCGCGTGCGCACTCACGGCGGCGATCGCCAGCAGCGAGCTGCGCTCAGTGCGACGCATTGAAGTGCCGCGCGAAGAAATCTGCGCTCGCCTCGTCGACCCGCAACCAGCTCGCGTACCGCAGAAAATCGTGGATCTCGTTCGGAATCACGAGCTCCTCGTACGGCAGATGGCGTGCCTCCAGCCGCCGCGCCAGGTCCACCGTCTGATGAAAGGGCACGTTGCGGTCATCGTCGCCCTGGATGAGCAGCACCGGCGAGCGCCAGCTCTGGATGTCCGCATCCGGCGAGGAGCTCCAGGCAACCTTCACCGCCTCTTCACGATCGCCCTTCTCGTAGCGGTCCTGTTGGCGTCCCATCCGTTCCTGCACCAGTCGCGACCAGTCGTGCACACCGTGGATGTCGACCCCGAGCTTGAAGAGGTCGGAATTGCGCGCGAGCGCGAGCCCCGTGAGATAGCCCCCGTAGGAGCCACCCCAGATGCCGATGCGCGCGGGGTCGACGCCACGCACCTGCTGCAGGAAGCGGGCTCCCGCGACCACGTCCTGATATTCCGCGGCGCCCCACGGGCCCCAGTGCTCCGGCTGATGAAACTCGCGCCCGTAACCGATGCCCAGCCGATAGTTGACGGAGAGCACGCTATACCCGTGGGCCGCCAGATACTGATTCACGGCATACGCGTTGCTGTAATAGAACATGTAGTGCCACCCGAGCAGCATCTGCCGCGGCGGTCCTCCGTGCACGAAGATGATGCCCGCACTGCCGCGCGGCGTTTCGTGACCGGCGCCCTCAAACAACTGGCCGTGCACCGTCGTGCCGTCGGCTGCCAGAAAAGTGACGGGACGCGGCGTGATGAGCTCGCGCAGCGGGAAATCTGCCGGCAGCTCTTCGGTGGTCAGCAGCTTGCGCCCGGCGCCATCCAATGCGGCGATGGATACCTCGGGCGGCTGTTGCGCGCCGGCGCTGATGAAGGCAACCCGGTCGGCCGCGGCGCTGACCGGCGTCCATTCGAGTGTCTCACCCGAGGTGAGCGCAACGGCTCCGGCCCGATCCACGCTCACCCGGTAGAGATGGCGCCGGTCCCCATCCCCGGGTGTGCTGCCGCTGTTGGCGTCGTAGATCATCGAGCGCAGGTCGCGACTCTCCGTGACGTGCTCGACCATGTAGGGGCCGGGTGTGAGCAGCAGCGGCTCGCCACCGCCGGCAGGCAGCGAATACAGATGCGGCCAGTTGTCCAGATAGGCGAGAAAGACCAGGCGGCCACCCGCTGCCCAGTGCAGATTCGCTTCGCCCTCGACCTGGGGGTACGAGCCGGCGAGGCTGTCGGGGCTCTGCCAGACCCGATGTCCCGAGCCATCGGCCGCACTTGCCACCCAGATCGACCACGGCTGGGGAGTGCGCTTGAGAAGCGGCTCCGGCGGTCCACCCTCGCCGGGTCGTCTGACGAAGGCGATGCGCGTGCCATCGGGCGACCAGCGAGGCGCGAGATCCTCTCCCGTGGAGGGCGCGAGATACATGAGCGGCCGGTCTTTCGCCGTGAAGAGGCCGATGAACGCGTGATCGCCGCGCCGGGAGATGAAGGCGAGGCGACTCCCGTCGGGTGACCAGCACAACTCAGCGTCCTTGCCCCGGTCGAAGAACAGACGCTCGGGCTTCGCATCACCGTCAAGCGCCGCGCTCCACACATGATCGTCCCGGATGAAAGCCAGCTGTCCCCTTGCTGAGAGTGCAGGGCCGTCGCCGTCGGCGATCTTGCGCGGCGCACCGCCCGCGAGGGGCACCGTCCAGATCGCCACCGCGGGCTGTGCGGGGGAGGAGCTCGGGTCGGGCGCGAGATTACCCTCGGCCGGGCCATTCGCGCCGTGATCCCCGCCCAGCACGTACACAAGGCGCGTGCCGTCCGGTGTGAACGTGAGCTGCGTAATCTCCTGTCCATCATCGGCGGAATAGCGCGTGAGCACCCGCGGAGCGAATTGCGGTCCTTGCGCGATCCAGATGTTGCGCACGCCGCGCACGGTGCGCACCCAGGCAATCACGTCCGCATGCTCGGCGGCCGCGAGCTCGTTCGCGAACGGATAGTCCGTGACCTGCGCCATGCTGAAATCGGCGGCCCGGGAGGGGCCGAGGCCACCGAGCAGGGTGGCGACGCAGATGCTGAACGTGACAGAGGCGGGAAAGCGTTGCGGCAATGCACTCATGTGAAGCACCGAGCTCGAAGTGATGCCCTGCGGCAATGGCGCCGCAGTCTAGCGTAGGGTCCGCTTGCGAGCAGCCGGGCACGATGTTTGCTTCGCTCTGCGGCGAGTCTGCGCAGGGCCGAGCGCGCCGCAGAGCGCGCGGTGCGCTGTCTGTAGAAGCACATCGAGGAGCGCAGCCGAATTACTCGATGTCGCTGCGCCAGCGCCGGCACTGCATCATTCCTAGCGAGGCGCCGGCCGCGCGCCAGTACAATTCGGGGGTGTCTCCCCGCGATGAGTATTCACAGCGTCTGAGCGTCCAGAACGCCTTGGCCAGCCGTCTGGGGAAAATCGACGAGCGGATCGGGACCTTGCGGCTGCTGCTCGCGGGGCTCACGGTGCTCAGCGCCCTCTGGGCGCTGCAACGCCATGCGTTCTCGCCGCTGTGGCTCGCGTTGCCGATCGGATTGTTCGCCTACCTCGTGATCTCCCACGCGCGATTGCGAACGCGCAAAGTGCGAGCCGAGCGCGCAGCGGTCTTCTATCGCCGCGGACTTGCGCGCATCGAGGACCGTTGGAGCGGCAGCGGGCCCTCCGGCGAGCGCTTTCAGGATGCGCATCACGTGTACGCCGCCGATCTCGATCTGTTCGGCCGCAGCAGCCTGTTCGAGCTGCTGTGCACCGCGCGCACGCGGATGGGGGAGGAGACCCTGGCGAGCTGGCTGCTGCAGCCGGCACCGCTCGCGCGCATTCGCGAGCGCCAGGAGTGCATTCGTGACCTCAGGGATCGGGTACAGCTCAGGGAGGATGTGGCGGTACTCGGCGAGGAGGTCTCGGCCGGTGTGAGCCCGCAGGCGCTCGTCGCTTGGGCCGAGGCGCCGAACGAGCTGCAGGCGCGCTGGATCACATGGAGCGCCTGGCTGCTGCCGGCGGGTCTGTTAGTCTCGGCCATCGCGTGGGCGCTGGGGGCGCCGGGGGCGCCGTTCCTCGCGCTCCTGATCGTGGAGATCATCGTGCTCTCGATACTCTCTCAGCGCCTCGGCAAGGTGCTCGATGGGAGTGAGCGAGCGTTCGAGGATCTGCAGCATTTCGCCGCGCTGCTGGCACGCATGGAACGCGAGCCGTTTGAGTCCGGGGCGCTGCGGCAGCTCGTCGCCAAGCTGGCATCGCATCGAGTCACGGCCTCGAAGAGCATCGCAGCGCTCAGCACCCTCGCCGAGCTCGCCGGCTCACGTCATAACCTCGCGGTACGGCTGTTGCTCACGGTTCCACTGCTGTACTCGCTGCAGGTGGCGCTGCTTGCCGAGCGCTGGCGCCGCCGGCACGGTCAGGTCGCGCGCGCGTGGGTGGCGGTCGTTGGCGAGCTCGAAGCGCTCTCCTGCCTCGCCACTTACAGCCATGAGCACCCCGCGGATCCTTTCCCGGACTTCATCGAGGAGTCCGCGTGCTTCGCGGCCACAGCGCTGGGACATCCCCTGATGCCGCAGGCGACGTGCGTGCGCAACGACGTGCAGCTCTGCGGCGCCACGCGCGCGCTGCTCGTCAGCGGCTCCAACATGTCCGGCAAGAGCACGCTGCTGCGTGCCGTCGGGATCAACGCCGTGCTCGCCATGGCAGGCGCGCCCGTGCGCGCCGCGCTGCTGCGTCTCACATGCCTGCAGGTCGGCGCGAGCATCCGCATCAACGATTCATTGCAGGAGGGCAGCTCGCGCTTTTATGCCGAGATCACTCGTTTGCGGCAGCTCTTCGATCTGGCGAACGCACCGGTCAAGCTCCTGTTCCTGCTCGATGAGCTGCTGCAGGGGACCAACTCGATGGATCGGCGCATAGGAGCCGAAGGCGTGCTGCGCGCGTTCTTGCAGCGGCAGGCGATCGGTTTGATTAGCACGCACGATCTCGCGCTGACCGAGATTCGCGGCGTCGAAGCCGATGCGATCCGCAATATGCATTTTCAGGACGAGCTGCGCGACGGCGCCATTCACTTCGACTTCCGGCTGCGCGCGGGCGTCCTGACACAGAGTAATGGGCTGGCGCTCATGCGCTCGATCGGGCTCGAGGTCTGAAGGCGTCCGCGGTGGCGCGCTGTCGAACCTTTCACACATGGAACACGCAGCGGTTGAGTCATTGCTGAGCGTGGCAGGATTCGAGACGGTTGCGAGCGTGCTCGATGGTGCCGAGCGGCGCGTGCTCGAGGCGCAAGTGGACGCATGCGGTGATATCCGCGCCGGAGCGCGCGATATGCTCGCGCATGCCTGGTGCCGCGAGCTTGCACTGCGCTTGAAACGGCACTTCGGCATCGCGCGGCGACTGCATCCGCAAGCGCTGGCCGTGCAGTGCACGCTGTTCGACAAGTCCACGGCCCGTAACTGGGCGGTTGCGATGCATCAGGATCTCAGTGTGCCGGTGCGAGGGCGCGGTGATGCGTTGGGCTTCAGGGGCTGGTCCGAGAAGGACGGCGTGGTGTTTGTACAGCCCCCGGTTGCCGTCCTGGAGTGCTTGCTCGCGGTACGCGTGCATCTGGATGATTGCGGATCCGAGACCGGGGCGCTGCGTGTCGTCCCCGGCTCCCATCGTCATGGGCGTCTGAATGCCCGACGCATCGAGCAGCTGCGCCTCGCGCGCGGCGAGGTTCTGTGCCCGGTGCCGCACGGAGGCGTGCTGTTGATGCGCCCGCTACTGCTGCATGCGTCCGCCAAGGCAGTGGCTGCCGCGCACCGGCGCGTGCTGCATTTCGTGTTTGCGCCTCCGCAACTGCCGGCCGCTCTGGAGTGGCAGTCCCGCTAGGCGGCCGCTCATGCACCGAGCAGCAGATCGGCCGCGTACTCAAAGTTCGCGAGCCGGCCGAGGAAGTTGTCCACGAAATCCGGTCTGCGATTACGGAAGTCGACGTAGTAGGCGTGCTCCCAGACATCGAGCGTCAGAAGGGCGCGGCCTTCGCCCGTTGCGAGCGGCGAGGCGGCGTTGCCGGTCTTGATCACTTGCAAGCGCCCGTCCCGCGCCGCAACCAGCCACGCCCAGCCCGAGCCGAACTGGGAGACGGCGGCCTTTTTGAACGTCTCCTTGAACTGGTCGACGCTGCCGAAGTCGCTCGTCAGCCGCTTGGCGAGAGCGCCCGGAATGCCGCCACCGGCGGGTGAGAGCGAACGCCAGAAGAAGCTGTGATTCCAGTGCTGCCCGGCATTGTTGAAGACGGGCGTCAGCGCCTCGTTCTGGTGCGCTCGGTGGATGATCTCTTCAAGGGATTTGCCGCGGAGCTCCGCGTGCTCCTCCAACAGCTTGTTGAGCTCGGTGACATACGCTTGATGGTGCTTCCCGTGGTGCAGCTCGAGTGTCTCCTGGGACATCCCGCGACCCGCGAGCGAGCCCGGAGCAAAGGGTAGGGGTGGCAAGGTGAACGACATGTGAGCCTCCTGTGCAAAGCACCAAGCGGCGAAGCACGCTGCGTGCCACGCAGCGATCCGGCACGGGCCGCAATGCGGCCAAGGCTCACCTTGTGCCTGAACTCAAAGAGGTAATGCGCAGTCCGGCGCGGGCTGCTTCAATGACGAGACTGCTCTCGCTCTAGGTCGGTTCGCTCAACGAGGCGTTCAGCGCAGTGGCCAGGGCCGTCTCTCCGCTGAGAAGGTCCTGCCAACGCAGCTCTTGACCTTTCCGGTGGCCTTTGAGGGTGATCTTCAGGCCCTCCGGCGCAATCGTCACGACGTACGCCTTGCCGTCGAGGGCGATTTCGCGCTTGAGAGGCTTTTCGAGCTTCGTAACCATGACGGTATGTTAGCGCATCCGGCTTGGCAGGGGAATTTTGCCGCGACGGCAAGAGATTGGGGTGTTGCGGCAGAGCGGCGGTCCTTGCGGACGGCACCGACGGCAAGCTGCCGGACCGGCGCCGTCCGCGCGGGGGAACTCACGATGTCTGAGTCCCACGAAGCGCTCAGGAGGTTCTTTGAGGGTTCGCCCGTGGGTTAGGCCCGCTCCTGTCCTCGTCCATGCCGTGGTCCTCGCGATCATCAGATTTGGCATGCGAGCGGCCGGCGCGCTCGGCATCGTCGAGCTCCTTCTGCTCAGCCGGAGATTTCGGCGCAGCCTCGTGGGCGGCCCTGTCGATGTCGGCCTGCTCGACGAATTCCTCGACCTCCTTGCGATAGCGACGAGCCGCTTCGTAGTCGCCTTCGCCCTGGACCTTGGACTTGCTCTCGTTGCTCATCGGATCCTCCGTTGATGGTTTGCCATCCGCGCGCGGGCGGATCGCGTTCCCTGAGCAAGCCGTGTGCCTCAATAGCTAATCGAGGGTAGAAACGCGCCCGCCGGCTCGTTGTAAAGACCAATACTCATGAGTGTCATCGGTTGCACCACGCGCAGACCCTGAGCAAGGCACCAGCGGAACAGAGCGCCATTGCGCGTCGGCAGCAGGAAACCTGGGCCGGCGAACTCCTTGGCAGCCCCGATGAGGGCCTTGAGGTCGGCGTCGCTCTCACCCACGGCGTGGCCAAAGAAGCCGATAGGGCACGCATAGCCGGTGATGCGCTCTTCGTATTCCACGACCGTCGCCAGACCGCGGCTGATCGCATCCCCCAGCTCGCCGCGGCGATCGTGCCCGTGCACTTGCCGACAGATCGCGTTACAGGCCTCGAGGTCGGCCACGGCGGCCGGACGCGTGCGGCGCCCGGGTAGCGACAATCCCAGCACAGCCCCCTGCACACAGGCCAGCGGCTCGCGGACGTCAAATCCCAGGCTCGTGTAGAGCGATAGCGAGCGGTTGTGGAAAGCGGCCTGCACCAGGCGTACACCGGGTGCGCCCTGGGCGGCAGCGCGCGCCATGACGTTCTCCATCAAGCGCCGGCCGGCCGAGCGGTTCTGGATCTCAGGATCGACGGTGATGGGCCCGATGCCGTAGATCGTATCGCGCTCATCGAGCACGTTGCTGCCCACGATGCGCTTGCCCTGCTCGGCGACGACGCAGTAGAAACGCGGATGCGCGAACAGGCCTTGCATGAAGTGCATCGCGACGTCCACCGACGGGATGTCGGGAGGAAAGTTGTGCGCCTGGGAGATGGTCCTGAAGGCGTGATAGCAGATCTCGGCGCAACCGCGCTGCGCATCGCCCGGGACCGCCCGTCTCAGCGTGATATCCATGTGCTCACCCTATGAACAGATCAGGTATCAGATCGCGCGTACCCGGGACGACTGCATAGCGGTCGAGGTCCCTCACGCCGTGCTCGGCGAGCAGCGTATCATCAATGAAGAAGTTGCCGGTGGTCCGCCGTGCATCACTGGTGAGGATCAGCCAGGCCGCGTCAGCGAGGATCTCGGGCTTACGGGCCTTGCGGGAATCGATACCCGGGATCATCTGCAATGCCGCGGTGGCAATCACCGTGCGTGGCCAGAGGCTGTTGACGCCGATGCCGTGCGGCTTGAGCTCCTCGGCATGCCCCAGCGTGCACAGGCTCATGCCGTACTTGGACATCGTGTAGGCGAGGTGCGGGGCGAACCACTCGGGCTTCATGGAAAGCGGCGGGGAGAGCGTCAGTACGTGGGGATTGCGCCCGGCGCGCGCGCTCTTGATGAGCTCTGGAAGGCACGCCTGCGTACAGGCGTACGTGCCTCGCACGTTGATGCTGAACATCAGATCGAAGCGCGATAAGGGCGTAGCAGGGGTCGGAGTGAGACTGATCGCGCTCGCATTGTTGATCAGGATGTCGATGCCACCGAAGCGCTGCACGCCGGCCTGCACCGCCGCGGCGATGGCCGCCTCCTGACGGATGTCCGTCGGCACGGGGAGCGCCTGCCCGCCGGCGGCCTCGATCTCGGCGGCCGCGGTGTACAGCGTGCCCGGGAGCTTGGGGTGAGCTTGCACGGTCTTCGCCACCAAGATGATGTTGGCGCCATCGCGGGCCGCGCGCGTCGCGATGGCAAGGCCGATCCCGCGCGAGGCGCCGGTGACGAAGAGCGTCTTTCCCTTCAGGCTTTTATCGTTGGCGCTCACGGGTTCCCGTCTCCTCAGACTCTCAGCACTTGCTGAAATCGGGCTTGCGCTTCTCGAAGAACGCCCGGAAGGCTTCCTGCGCCTCCGCGCTGCGCAGGCGTCTGGCAAACACGAGCGCCTCGGCTTGCATCGCGCGCGAAACGGCCTCGCTCGATGGGGCGCGCAGCAGCCGCTTGGTCTCGCGCACGGCCTCGAGCGGCAGTGCGTTGAAGCGTTCGGCCTGACGCCGCGCGTGTGTGACGACCTCCGCCGCCGGCAAGGCAGCATTCGCCAACCCGAGCTCGACGGCCTCGGTGCCGCTAAAGGGCTCCCCGAGCAGCAGCTTCTCGGCGGCCTTCACGCGGCCCATCAGCAAAGGCACGAGCAGGCTCGAGGCAAACTCGGGCACGAGTCCCAACGCTACGAAGGGCATGGCGAGCCGCGCGTCCGCGCTCACGTAAACGAGGTCGCAATGCAGTAGCAGCGTCGTGCCGATGCCGATCGCAGCGCCGGTGACCGCTGCGACAACCGGCTTGTCACAGGCGGCGAGCGTGCGCATGAAGCCGAACACGGGTGAGTCCTCCGAGCCGGGCGGTCGCTGCAAGAAATCCTCCAGATCGTTGCCCGAGGTGAACACACCGGAGTGCCCGCTGATCAGGAGCGCACGCACCTGGGCATCGCTCACGGCGGCGTTCACGGCATCGGTCAACGCCTGGTACATGGCAAGCGTCAGCGCGTTCTTCTTTTCCGGACGCGCGATCTCGATGGTGAGCACACTGTTGGCGGTGGCGGTGTGGATGGACATGTCGAGCTCAGCGCGGCGGGGGCGCCGGGCTCGCACCCGGGACGGTGGCGCTTCTCTGCGCTGGCCACTCGGAGAATGCCAGAAAGTAGATGAACACGATGTTCACGAGTGGGATGAGGATCAAAAGGCTCAGCCACGGCGAGTAGCCTGCGCGTTCGCTCAGGCGCCAGAAGGGCACGACGGCGATGATCGCCACAATGAGCCACGAGATGCCATAGCCGTGATAAAACATACGGATCTCCTTCGAGCTAGAAGCCCACGAGCTCTGACAGCGCGGCAGCCGCCTGTGGGCTGCCCAGAATCAGATCGTACTTGCCACTCACGTTCGCTGTGGGCGCGATGCGCACGCTGCCACCCGCCTCTTCGATCAGCACCTCCGAGGCGGCTATATCCCAGCGTGCCAGCCGGAACTCTGCGAGTGCATCGATGCAGCCTCTTGCGACCATGGCGTGTGCGTAGCAGTCCGCGAAACAGCGCAGGTGCGGCAACGGCCCGGAGGCACGCGCGACGACGGTCGAGTAACACTCGACTGGCAGCGATACCAGGCACTCGCCGAGCGGCCGCTCGGCGGTCACGTGCAGTCGCTGTTGGCCGCACCAGGCGCCGCCGCCGCGCACGGCCGAGTAGGTCTCGTGCATCGCGGGCAAGTGAATCACGCCGACCACGGAGCGCTGCGTCTCGAGGTCCTCGAGCCCGAGCAGCGTGCCGAAGGTCGGCAGCCCACGCGAGTACGGCAGGGTTCCGTCGATGGGGTCGAGCACCCAGCGGTAGCGTGCACTCGCAGTGTCAGCGCCGAGCTCCTCGCCGAGCACGGGCCAGGGTTGAGGCTGATGCTTGCCGAGATACGCGCGAATGCGGCGCTCAGCTTCGAGGTCGAAGGGGGTCACGACCGATCCATCGGGCTTGCGCTCGCGCTTGAGCGCGGGGCTGCGAAAGCCGGAGAGAATCAGTTCGGAGACGGACTGCACCGCATCGATGGCGAGGCGTTGCAGCTCGCTCAGCGCATGGTCGGATAGTGCATCGTTCACGAGCGTTTCTCGCGCGCTCTCTGGGGATGGCCGCTAGCTTAGCACTCTCTGGGAGCGGCTGGCCGGCCGTGCCGTTGCCGAGGCCGGAGGACGATGCGATCATGCCCCCATGAGCGTCGCGCCGTCGCTGGATCTGGATTTCGTACGTCGTCAGTTTCCCGCGTTCGCCGAGCCGACACTCGAGCATCAGGCCTTCTTTGAGAATGCTGGCGGCTCCTATGCGTGCTGGCCCGTGGTGCGGCGGCTGAACGAGTACTACCGGCGGCTCAAAGTTCAGCCGTATTACCCGTATCCGGCCTCGACGGAGGCGGGCGAGTGGATGGACGCCGCGCGCATGCGCCTCGCGGAATATCTGGGCGTGAGCGCCGCGGAGGTGCATTTCGGGCCCTCGACCTCGCAGAACACCTATGTGCTCGCGCGGGCGTTTCGCTCGCTGTTGAAGCCCGGCGATGAGATCATCGTCACCAATCAGGATCACGAGGCCAACAGTGGCGCCTGGCGGCGCCTCGCGGACGGCGGCATCACCGTGAAGGAGTGGCGCGTCGATCGCGACAGCGGGATGTTGGATGTCGGCGAGCTCGAGCAGCTGCTGAGTGAGCGCGTGCGGCTGCTTGCCTTTCCGCACGCCTCGAACATCGTCGCGGCGATCAATCCCGTCGCGCAGATCGCCACTCGTGCGCGAGCGGCCGGCATCGTGACGGTCGTCGACGGAGTGGCCTGGGCACCGCACGGGCTGCCGGACGTGCGCGCGTTGAACGCCGATATCTACTTGTTCTCGCTTTACAAGACCTATGGCCCGCATCAGGGGCTCATGGTCGTGCGCCGCGAGCTCGCGGAGCGTCTGGAGAACCAAGGCCATTACTTCAACGCTCGCGAGCTTGCCAAGCGTCTGGTGCCCGCCGGTCCCGATCACGCGCAAGTGGCGGCGGCGCGCGGGATTGCCGAGTACTTCGACGCGCTCGATGCTCATCATCATCGCGGCGCTGATGCGCAAGGGCGCCCGCAGCGCGTCCGCCAGCTGCTGCGCGGGGCGGAGTTGCCGCTGCTCGAGCCGCTGCTCGCCTATCTGCGCACACGCAAGCGCGTGCGCCTGCTCGGACCGTCCGTGGCGCGCGAGCGCGCCGCAACGGTCGCGTTCGTGCCCGAGACGGTTGAGCCGAGCGCCGTGGTGCGGCGCCTCGGTGAGCGGGGCTGCATGATCGGCAGCGGCGATTTTTACGCCGTGCGGCTCCTCGAGGCGATGGGAGTCGATATGGCGCGCGGTGCGTTGCGGACGTCCTTTCTGCACTACACCTCCGCCGCGGAGATCGCTACCCTGATCGATGCGCTCGATGAGGCGCTCGGCTAGCGCGCAGTTGCTGCGCGAAGTACAGGAAACCCACCATGCATTTCGAGCACAACGCGCGCACCTGCGAGCTCATCGCACGTGTGCAGGCGTTCATGGACACGCATGTCTATCCCGCCGAGGCGCGCTATCACGAGCAGCTGCAGCGCGCGGAGGATCGCTGGCGCCGCCCACCTCTCATGGAGGAGCTGAAGCGCAAGGCGCAGGCAGCGGGCCTGTGGAATCTGTTCCTACCGGAAAGTCCGCACGGCGGCGGGCTCAAGAACCTCGAGTATGCGCCGCTCTGCGAGATCATGGGGCGGGTGGATTTCGCGTCCGAAGTGTTCAACTGCAGTGCGCCGGATACGGGCAACATGGAGCTGCTCGAGCGCTACGGAACCGCGCAGCAGAAGGAGCGCTGGCTCGAGCCACTGCTGGCGGGCAAGATCCGCTCCGCTTACCTGATGACTGAGCCCGCGGTGGCATCCTCGGATGCCACCAACATCCAGACGGAAATCCGCCGAGAAGGCGATCACTACGTCATCAACGGTCACAAGTGGTGGTCTTCGGGCATCGGCGATCCCAACTGCGAGATTCTGATCGTCATGGGAAAGACCGATCCGCGGGCACCGCAACACCTGCAGCAGTCACAGATCCTCGTTCCACGCGATACGCCGGGCGTCCACGTGATCCGCATGCTGCCCGTGTTCGGCTTCGATGACGCGCCGCACGGACACGGAGAGGTCCGGCTCGAGAACGTGCGCGTACCCCGGGAGAATCTCATCCTGGGCGAGGGGCGCGGCTTCGAGATTGCGCAGGGCCGGCTCGGGCCGGGGCGCATTCACCACTGCATGCGCACCATCGGCGCGGCGGAGAGGGCCCTGGAGGCGATGTGCCGGCGGCTGCTCGCGCGCGTCGCGTTCGGCAAGCCCATCGCGGAGCAGTCGCTGTGGGAGCAGCGCATCGCCGAGGCACGCACGAACATCGAGATGACGCGGCTGCTGACGCTCAAGGCTGCCTACATGATGGACACGGTCGGCAACAAGGAGGCGCGCGCGGAGATTGCGATGATCAAGGTCGCCGGTCCCAAGGTCGCTCTGCAGGTGGTCGACGATGCGATGCAGGCGTTCGGCGGCGCCGGAGTCAGCGAGGATGCGGGACTCGCCCGCATGTTTGCCCACTTGCGCACCATGCGGATCGTGGACGGCCCCGATGAAGTGCACAACCGCACGGTGGCGCGGCTCGAGCTGAAGAAATATCGGGCTCAGTCGACGGCGACTTCCGATTCAAACAGGTAGGCTGCCAGCGCCTGCTCCACCGCAGCGAGCGCCGTGCGGTGCGCCGCCGGGAGCCTGACGCTCACGCGCATGCCGCGCCCGGCTGCGCTCGCCTCGATACGCGCCTCCCGAATTGCCATTTCGCTCTGGATGAGCTGCATCACGCGCCACTCCGTCGCCTGGATGCGCAGCCGCGGCTTGTAGATCTTGCCCACCTCGGTGAGTGGCATGGCCTCGAGGAGAAAGATGTGGCGCGGCCACGCCGGCCGCTCTGCGACCGTGCGGCGCGCGTGCTCCTGCAGCTCGCTTTCGCTCGCCTGCGCGCCGGGTCGCAGTGCGACGTAGCACACGGGCACCTCGCCCGCCTGCGCATCGGGCATGCCCACGGCGGCCGCGAGCGCCACAGCCGGATGGCTGCTCAGTGCGTGCTCAATCATCGCGGGATCGATGTTGTGACCGGCGCGGATGATCAGATCCTTCGAGCGACCCGTGATGTAGAGCCGCCCGGTGTCGTCGGTGTAGCCCAGGTCACCGGTGTTGAGTACCTCTCCTGCAAATGTGCCTGCATCCTGCGCAGGGTCGAGATAACCGCGCGATACCGTCGGGCCGCGCACCGTGACCACCCCGATCTCGTGCGCTTCGCAGGCGGCGCCGAGCCGGCCATCGGCCTCGAGTCTGCGTACCAGGACCTCGGTGTAGGGCAGCGGCCAGCCCACGCAGACCCCGCCACCCTCCGCACTCGATGACTCGACCGTGATCAGGCCTGCGGCCTCGGTCATTCCATAGCCCTGATAGAGCGTACGGCCGGTCAGCTCCCGGAAGCGCTTTGCGACTGCCGGTGGCAGTATCGCAGCGCCCGTCGAGCCGCCACGCAGCGCACTGAGATCGGCGCCCTGCAGGGGCACTTCGAGCACGGCGGCGAACGAAGTCGGAACGCCACACGCCCACGACACGCGGTACTGAGATGCGATGCGCCAGAAAGCGGCGATCATCGCCGGGTTACGCAGACCGCCGGGCGACATGATCAGCACCTGCGCGCCCGCCATGAAGGGACACAGGCTCCCCATGATGGTGCCACCGGAATGAAAGAGCGGCAGGCTGCCGTTGACGACATCGCTTGCGCGCAGGTCGCGCAGCACGACCCCGCCGAGTGCAGCGACGAGCTGCCCGCGGTGTGTGTGCGGCACGAGCTTCGGTGCGCCGGTGGTACCCCCCGTATGAAAGAAGGCCGCGGTCTGCTCACCGGCGCCGGCCTTACCAAAGACCAGGCGGTCGTGGGGCTCGCGCATGAGCTGCGAATGAAAGTCGAGCGCACCGGCAGCAAGCGGGCCGTCGGCGGCCGCACCGGGCGGTGCGAGACGCAGCAGTTTGAGTGCGGGCCATTGCTCGCGCACCTGCAGCGCCTTGTGCCAGATGTCCGATGCAGGTCCGCCTGCGCCCAGCGCGACGAGCACCGAAGCACCGGAGGCGCGCACGAGCTCGACGATGCTCGCGGGCTGCAACATGTAATTGATGGGGACCGCGTAGCCGGCGGTCTCGGCGCCCCAGAGCACCGCGTGGGTCTCCACGAAGTTCGGCAGCATGTACGCCACACCTGGGCGCACGCCGCCGACGCGAAAGAAGAGATTGGCTGCGCGCCGCACGAGCTGCAGCAGCTCGCGGTAGCTGACGCGCCGCGGGTGCTCATCGGCTGCGCCGGTCATCAGCATGGTGAGCGCCGTGTGCTCCGGATCCCGAGCGGCACTCGTCGTGAAGATGTCGTAGACACTCTGCTCGGGCAGGCGCTGTTCGAGAGTCAGTACCGCCTCGAAGCGCTTCAGGTCGGCGAAACTGCGCAGCGGCCTATCGCTCAGGATCGCCACCCGTCATCTCCTCGCGGCTCTTGCGGCGCAGGCGCAACGATGATGCGTGCGCCGCGCTGATAGGTCCAGTAGGCGCTCGCCCAGTCGATGAGCACCACCACACGATTGCGAAATCCGATCAGAAAGAAGATGTGTGCGACGAGCCACAGCCACCAGGCGAGGAGGCCCGACAAGCGTACGCGGCCGAAATCAACCACGGCAGCCATGCGCCCGATCGTGGCCAGCGAGCCATAGTGATGATAGCGAAAGGGTGCCACGCGGCGGCCCGCGATTCTGCCGCGCAAGGCTGCGGACACGTAGCGTCCCATTTGCTTCGCGGCCGGCGCGAGGCCGGGCA